>Ga0268299_1000080_pt1 | contig 376306 bp, 296 predicted proteins | sample NOBtaG_FD_193484 | JGI IMG/M metagenome (GOLD analysis project Ga0268299, IMG submission 193484) | Activated sludge microbial communities from bioreactor in Nijmegen, Gelderland, Netherland - NOB reactor | ecosystem: Engineered > Bioreactor > Aerobic > Activated sludge | place: Netherlands...
AGGCTCGACTTGATCGACAACGCTTCCATCGGTGACGACGCAGAAGCCTGATCCGTCCGGTCGAATCTTGTTGATTCTGGACCCAGCACCCCCGGGACCGCTGAAGGTCAGATACGCGCCATCCGGCGACCATTGAACAGGCCCCCCTCCCGCAAACGGTAGATTTGGAACGGTGCTGTCGCTTCCGAGGACACCGTTCGTCACATATCGAGTATGAATCTCCCCCGCCGGTCCCGCCTGGTAGGCGAGCCGACCATTGAGTCCGGCAAAGGCAAGCGACGAGTTGGCCGCAAGGACCGTGGCGATGATCCGGCTGACTAAACGAATGCGCGTTTGATGTAAAGATATTCTCTCATGCCGATAGCAGATTGTCATGGGACCCTCCAAATGCCTTGAGTTGCACGGAATCCCGACGGGATTCAACGAAGGGCACATGCGTCAAAACCTCCAGTTCGGCGCACGCCAATCGATTGATTTGCGCTTAAGGGGGCAAAACCGCGCTCAGATTCCTCGCTCAATTGCGTGCAGATCACCGGCGTGTTCGTATACGATGCACGGTGTCGTCTATGGAGACCGCGACCATGCTGGCATCCAGCACCCAACTCATCACCCGCATCCTGCGCGAGGTTCACCTCGGCCAACCTGACGCCCGCGAGCGCCTCTGGGACGCCGTCTATCAGGAGTTGCACCAGCTCGCCGCCGCCCACATGGCCCGCGAGTCCAATGGACGAACCCTTCAGCCCACCGCCCTGGTGCACGAGGCCTACCTGCGGCTGATCGAGGGCGGCGACGGGGCCTTTGAGAATCGCCGGCATTTTTTCGCCGCCGCCGCCACGGCCATGCGCCGCATCCTGGTGGATGACGCACGTAGACGGGGCCGCGTGAAGCGCGGCGGGGCGGGCGCGACGAAATGCGACGCCGATTCGCGCCGGCGCGATGACCACGGCGACGCCGCCGCCTGCAACGACGCCCTCTGCGACGACGACGGCGGGGCGACGAACGACGACAAACGCCGACTGATAGCCGGTGCCACACAAGGCGAGCACCGACCGATGGTCGGCGCCACAGAAGACGAACACCGACCGATGGTCGGCGCCACCAGCGAGGCGGCCGACTGTCCTCGGCATGTAGCGCGGCATCGGCGTGTCGAATTGGCCGACTGCGCCGCGGCCGACGGACCGGACCCGGCCGACGTGCTGGCGGTCAACGAAGTGATGGCGGCCCTGGAGCGCGAGCATCCGCTGCTGGCCCGCGTGGTGGAACTGCGCTTCTACGGCGGACTGAGCGGCGACCAGACCGCCGAGGTGATGGAGATCAGTTCGCGGGCGGTGGACAACTACTGGCGCGCGGCCCGGGCCTGGCTGCATGGGAAGCTGTCGTAGTAGCGGCTTTATCAGAACCCCGGACGCAAGTCCGAGGCGTGCTGCGAGTTGCGACGTATTGGGAACTTATTGGCCCACCACTTGCGTGGTGGGTTCTGTTTACGGCCGACGAATACCAAGTTGAATGAACTCGAACCGGCCACCGGCCGGTGCCACAATCGAAGGAAATGTTCCGGTGTCCGACCCCGTGCTGGACCTGTTCTCCGAAGCCGTCGATCTCGCACCGGACGAGCGCACGGCCTACCTCGAACGCTTCTGCGGCGGCAATGCCGAACTGCGCCGCAAGGTCGAGGCCCTGCTCGCCCAGGACTCGGCGGCCAGCAAGACCTTTCTGCCGCTGCCGCCGCCGGACCCGAGGCTGGATTCGCTCTTTGAAAAGCCCGATTCGCCGGACGGCCTGATCGGCAAGGTGGTCGGGGCGTACACGATTCGCTCGCGCATCGCATCGGGCGGCATGGGCACGGTCTATCTTGCCGAGCAGGCCAACCCGCGGCGCGAGGTGGCCCTCAAGGTCATGCACGGCGGCTTTGCCGGCGCCGCCCTGCGCCGGCGCTTCGAGCACGAGGCCCAGATCCTCGGCCTGCTGCGCCATCCGAACATCGCACAGGTCTATGAGGCCGGCACCGCGAAGGTGGACGTCGAGGACGGCCCTGCGCGACGGGTGTCGTTCTTCGCGCTGGAGTATGTGCCCGGCGCGACGTCGATCACCGATTACGCCGCGGGGCTGAACCTGACCACCCGGCGGCGGCTGGAACTGTTCGCCGAGGTCTGCGACGCCGTGCACCACGGACACCAGCGCGGCATCGTCCACCGCGACCTCAAGCCGGCGAACATCCTGGTCGACGAGTCCGGCCATGCGAAGATCGTCGACTTCGGCATTGCCCGCGTGACCGATTCCGACGTCGCGGTGACGACGATGCAGACCGACGCGGGGCAGTTGATCGGCACGCTGGCCTACATGAGCCCGGAGCAGTGCGCCGCCGACCCGCGCGAGATTCACACGCCGAGCGATGTCTATTCGCTGGGCGTGGTGTTGTTTGAACTGTTGACCGGCAAACTGCCGTACGACGTGTCGCATCTGACGATCCACGCCGCGGCGCGGATGATCTGCGAGCAGACGCCCGCGACGCCGAGTCAATTCGACCGGAATCTAAAAGGAGACGTGGAGACGATCGTCCTGAAGGCGATGGAGAAGGACCGGTCGAAGCGCTACGCCTCGGCGGCGGCGCTGGGAGAGGACATCCGGCGGCACCTGCGCGGGGAGTCGATCGCGGCGCGTCCGCCAACGCGGTTCACGCGGGTGCTTGGGTGGGTGCAGCGAAGGCCGGTGTTGACGACGGCACTGGCGTGCACGCTGGTGCTGACTCTGACCGTTGCATCGACCTATTTGGCTGTCTGGTACTTGAACATCGCGCCATATCAATTGCAGTTCTATAGCGACAATCAACTGGTTCCCGACATCGCGAAGAAAAGGTCGGCTGACGAAGCGAGGCTGATGTCCAGGAACAACAAGCCGCTTCGCATATGGGGTGGCGTAGAAAATGCGGTACGCGCCGGCATTTTGTTTGACTCCCAGACAAAGTCAAAGAAGAAGGTCGCTCTCATCGCGTTTGGCCTGAGTGCTAAGGAGTTTCCCGGAAAGCTCGTGGCCTTTGACGCCAACGCTCCAAGCGGGCCACCGCTCTGGCGTGACTCAATCAAAACCCCAGATGACCTGCCGCAACATGAGGCGAAACAGGACCGCAGCCGCTGGGATTTCTCGCCCCATGTCATTTGGACCGCGGATATCTTCCAGGATGCGTCTACGCCCGGCGACGAGTTGATTGTTGTCTACACCTGTAGTCATTCGCTACGCTGCTTGAGGATATACAGTCAAAGCGGAAAGATGCTCTACAACATCTGGCATGACGGCCCAATCGGCGACATACGATGGCTGAGCAAGACGAAGCGCCTGATCATATTGGCCCAGGATGACGAGGCGCGGCAGCATTTTCACAGGGCTAGAGCTGGGCCAAAAGTCAGTGTGTTTGTGCTATTCGCAGTAGCGCCCAAGATCGATCCGAACCGACAGGAAGTCATAATGACATGCCCAGATTTCGGGACCTTCAAGCCCGTTTGGACCACGTACATTCTCCCGATTTGCGACCCGGACGTCGACACATACGAACTACAATTCGGCGAATCGACCGGCGGATTTGATTCCACAGAGTACCTGCCCGTGGCGATTGCCATGAAAGTGGGTCAAAACACATATGACCATGCTTCCATGAACCTGATCGTCGATTCAAACGGTAATGAGGTCGAAAACACGCGGAATTTCGGGGACGCCAAGTTCCATCCCGATGTTGAGTTCCTTAACAGCGTCTACCTTTCAGACAAGCGCCCCGAACCCGAGGCGAGCGAACAAGAGTAACGCCGCACGCAGAATTGCCAAACTGACTTCAGAGCGGATGCATCACCTTGAAGACAGCGTACGCCGGCTGGGCCGTGCCGCGATCGCCCTGCGGCGGCCAGGCGAGTTTGAACTTCTGCCCGTCGCCCATCAACTGGTGATACAGCCCCGCGTGGTCCCGCGCGACCAGCACATAGGCCGCTTCGAACTGCCCGTCGATGTCGGCCAGCGTCGCCCGATCCGGGCCGGTCCGCGGCCGGTGCCGCATGGGCGCGGGGGATTCTCCTCGCGTTATGATGCGATACCGCTCCCAGATCTCCGGATACCGCGCGCTGGTGAAGACCGGATCGAGGCCGACCGCGTAGTGGTTGTGCGTGTTGTGATAGAAGCACGCGGGAAAAATGTCCCAGTCATCGGTCAGCACCATCGATCCGGCGGGCGAGTTCGCCTTCAGGTAATGCATCGCGTCGGCCAGGGCCGCGTCGTTGTGACCCGGCGCGGCGCTCGCGCGGGTCAAACCGATGTGGTATGCGGCGACCGCCAGGCCGGCGCCGGCCGCGATCGCGCAGACAGCCGCCTTGAATCGCCCGCGAAAGGGCGTCCAGGCGGCGGCGACGGCCTGCTCCCCCGTGATCGTCGCGAGGCTGCCGGCGTCGAGCAGGCAGAAAACCGGCCAGTACTCGACGAACCGCCGCGCCTTGATCGTCAGGATGAGGAAGCCGAAATTGAGGAAGGTGAGCGCAAGGGCATGCACGGAAAGCCGTTCGCCCGAGCGCAGCCGGCGAATCAACGCGGCGACCCACACCACGCCGACGGCCGCGCTCATCTGCAGCAGGAACCACGCGTCGAACGGCTTCCATTCACTGCCCACTTCAGCCGACGCCCCGAGTCCGGTTTCGAAGACCTGCGTCTTCAAAAAGCCGAGATTGGCCGGAAAATAGGGATTTGCCACCAGCCCCGCCGCAAGACCGATGCACGCGCCCGCGAAGCACTTCAGCGACCGCTTCACATCCTCGCGGCACAGCACGGCGGCGGCCACGAATGCGAGCGGCACCAGCGGGAACAACACCACGCCGCCATAGACATGCGTAAACACAAACCCCAGCAGGCCGATCAGCAACGGCCGGCTCTTCAACATGAACAGCGCGGCCCCCAGCAGAAGCGGCAGCGCCACCACCGGCGCCCGCACAAACGACTGTCGCAGCCAGAAATGCCACGGCAGTATCAACAGCAGCAGCACCCACCACGGCCGATGGGAGACACCGACCGCCCCGAGAATCAGATATACCAGCCACGCGGTGGCCGCCGCGCCGAGGACCGCAATCCCCTTGCCGCCCCAGATCGGCGCGCCGGTCATCTGGTTCGACAGCCACACGAGCGGACTCAGGATGACGTGAAACCCATGATGGTGGCTGACGAAGTCGTCGCGAAAGATCGTCCAGTGCAGCCAGGGGAATGTCTTCACGAACCCGATCGTCGGCAGAAGTTCCGCCATGCGAACGTGGTAGTACGAGTCGTTCCCCGACAGACCCGCGGAACCGGTCTGGATGAACAGGGCCGCGGCCGAAATCGCCAGAATGGAAAGTGTCGCTTTCAACCGGGGCATCGTATGCGATCGAAGGCGATCTGCGCACCCCGCGCGCACCGCCGGCCTTCCGGACGCGATCGTCGGAAGGCCGGAGCGCAGCGTGCGGTACGGAAGCGGAGTGGCGGCCGTGGGCGGGGTCATGTTCAGGGTCCAGTTAGGTGCTCAACGAAGGGTTCAATCGCCGCTCAGCGGTTGTCGTTGACATTGCCGACGTTGTCATTCGAGTTGTCGTCGAAGTTGTCATTCGAATTGGTGTTCGTGTTGCCGTTGTCATCGGTGTTGTCGTTGCTGTTTGTATTCGTATTGGTATTGGTGTTTCCGGTGCAGGAATCGACGTCATCGCTGGAGCAATCGTTGCCCATCGTGACCGAGTGCGCGCCGACCTGTACGACGTCGCCGATGGCCATGAGCGGGAAGTCCGCGGGGAAGTCGCCATCCTCGGTGTCGAACTCCTGCTCGCCGCGGCCATCGCCGCCGACCTGAATCGTTCCGACCAGCATGCCGTTTACGACGATGTCGTAGGTGCCGGCGGCGTAGTTCTCGACTTCCACGCGGAAGCGCTCGCAGCCCGCCGCAGACAACCGATACTCGGCTTCCAACTCAACCGGCGAGTCGATCTCGCCCTCGAGCCGCGTGGAGCCGTCCGGACAGAGGCCGCCGCTGGTGTTGTCGTTGGTATTGGTGTTTGTGTTGCCGTTGCCGGTGTTGTCATTCGTGTTGGTATTCGTGTTGGTGTTACCGGTGTTGTCGTTGCCGTTGGTGTTGCCGGTATTGTCATTCCCGTTGTCGTCCATGTTGTCGTTGGCATTGGTGTTGGCGTTGGTCGAGCCCTGGATGGGAATCGGGCTCGCGTCACCGCCCCGGGTCGGAGCGGCGGCGGGCCGCAGCGAGGAATCATCCGCGGCCTGCGCCGTGACGAATCCCAACCCGCGCATTGCCTGATCCAATGACTTCTCGTCGCACCCGGTCGCCACCAGACCGCCACTCACCACCAGCACCATGCAACTTAGTTTCGTCATTCGAGTCATCGCACCGTCTCCTTTTTCAAACCTGGGTTTGCATTCGGTTTGCACGGTCGACCCGCCGGCGGCGCGTCTCAACGTGCATGACCGTCCGGTCATCGACGCATGTCGTTTCTGCGGCGTCGCGACCGTCAACGTCTGGCCTGACTTGGCAATCTCCGTGCCACGACCGAAATTTTCCCGCTGATTGCCCGGAACCCTCGTTCCTGACCGCGCCAGGTGGCTTGATGTGAAAATGTGCGACTGAAAGTCAATTGTCATGATACCGCCTGCACACATTCCGATTCGGGCTGTCGCACACCGACAGGACACGCGCGGGCCATGCCCGAGCCAGAGATCCTGAGTGGTGCCTTGGACCAGGTGACGAGGGCTCGCCGGGAATGGTGCGAACGAAAGCGCGCAGGAAGACGCTGGGCAAATTCACGGCGCGAATGTAAGGCGCACACGGCGATTGCCCCTGGAAAACGAAGAGTCCGTCGCGCGGGATGCCAACATCCCGCGCGACGGACCCTCATCAATCGCCAGTTGCCGCGCGCCGCTGTAGCGGGCGGTTCAACATGTGAGACTCATACCGGCCGGTGCCGGCGACGCTCAACGATTGTCGTTGGAATCGTCATCGTTGTCGTTGGAGTTGTTGTCGTTCGTATTGGTATTCGAGTTGCTGTTTGAGTTGGTATTGGTGTTCGTGTTCGTATTGGTGTTCGAGTTGGTATTGGTATTTGTGTTCGTGTTCGTGTTGCTATTACTGTTCGAGTTGGAATTGGTGTTCGTATTGCCGTCGTCGTCGTCGTCGTCATTGTCATTCGAATTACTGTTGCCATTCGAATTTGAGTTGGCGTTGTCGATCGAGATGTCGATCGAAATTCCCAACCCGCGAAAGGCATTCACAATCGCTTCCTCGTCGCAGCCCGCCGTCAACGTGAGACAGCCGACAATCAAAGACACGCCCATTCCAAATCGACCGAATTTCCGCATCGCACCTTCTCCTGGATTGTCCAAACTCCGACCGGCTGCCCAACCGTTACGCCAGCGACTGCCGAGCAACTGTCATGCCAGCAAATGAAAAACCGCGCCGCGAGGGCGATTGCACGCCCTCAAGCCCGGTTTCGTCGCCAGAACGCGAACGTTCGCCTTCCGCAACCATTGCGCATGTCATGGACACCCACAGTCAGATAGGTGCCATCGCACAGCGATCTCGGACGCATCGCCGTCTTTGGTTCATTATTCAAAGGGTGCTGGACCGGACGTGCTGTGAATTCAATGTGTCGGCGAGCGGCGGCGAAGCGGCATGGTCATGCATCGCGGACCGCCCAACCCGCGGACCAGTTCGGAGCCGACGACCGTGATGACCTCGATGCCGGCCTCCTGCATGGCGGCCACGGTGCGTTGGTTGCGCTCGTAGGTGCAGGCGACGCGGGGCGCCAGCGCAAGAATGTTGGTGCCGTCGGTGCGCTGTTCGCGGCTGGCGAAGTGCTCGCTGCCGCCGCCGGTGCGGACCACCTTCAGCGACTGACCAAATTCGTCGCTGAGTATCCGCTCCAGGTTGCGCGATTCCACCTGCCGGGTGACGCCGCCCGCGCCGTCGGATTCATACCGGTGGATAAATTGAATGTTCTCCATCACACCGGGGTACCACACCACCATGCCCCGATCGACAATCGTAAACACCGTGTCGAGGTGCATGAAGGTGCGTTCGCTTGGAATCGGTATCTCGAAGAACCGCCGCGTCGCCCCCTGCGCAAACGCCTTGCGGGCCAGCACCTCGATCGTCTCGCTCCGGGTGCGCTCGCTCGTACCGACCAGCACCGCCTCTTCATTCAGCACGATCACGTCGCCGCCCTCGATCGTGAACGGACGGTCCTCCTCGGGATGCCGCGTCGAGCCGAACAAAATGTGGCTGCCTGAAAACTCCGGATGATCTTCCATGACCGCGCGCGTCAGGATCGCCTCGCGCACGCGCTCGGGATAGTGCATCTTGCAGGATACGACCGACGAACCGATGACCAGGGCCGGATCACGACTGAAGTAGGTATTCGGAATGGGCTGTACGACAAACGTCTGATGCGGCCTGGCGATCGACGGCCGGCGCCCCGTCCGCTCGGCGTACTCGGCATGGGTGATGCCGTTGAAGAATACCTCGAGCAGCACCTCCGGCGGGAAGTTCTTTTCGGACAGCAGTTCCTCGATCAGTCCGGTGTTGCGCTCGGCGGCACAGACCTTTACGATCAAACGGCGCTTGGCCTCCGGTTGGGATCGGACCAGTTCACCCAGCAGGTCGGCCAGATAATAGACCTGCACGCCCTTGCCGCGCATGGCTGCCACAAAGGCGTCATGCTCCTCGCGCATGCGCTTGAGGTAGGGAATGTCCTCGAAGAGGAAGGCGCGCATGTTGTCATGCGTCAGCCGCTCAATCTCGTCGCCCGGCCGGTGCACCAGCACCGCCTCCAGCGGGTCGTATTCATTGATGATGTTTAATTTCACAGACCCACCTGCCGCCCTTTGTCCAACCTGTATGATCGGATGGTATCCGCCCGAACGCGCAGCGCCAAAGCAAACAACTGGCGACCCGCATTCCCTTCGCCACCGTAACATCTTTATTGGTCTATAGTTACCGTGATCGCAACGATGAGGGCTTGCGACGACAAACACGAATCACCGTCACAGGCGTTACAGGCCGCACCTGCCTCGACTTGGTCCGCAACCCAACCCATCGCCACACCCCACAACACGGACCATCGAAGTTTAACATCCTGTCAACTAGAATGTTACGACGCAGATCGCATCGACACATTGCGGACCCACGCCTGCGCATCCTGACGCCGCGCCGGCCTGGCACAAGGCATGCCCTTTTCACGCTCGTCGGACCAACGTGGGGGACTCAGATGTTCGAGCGGGGATTCCAAATTGCACTGACCGGACTCGTGCTGCTGGCTTCGGCCGGCGGTTGCGGCCGGTCGGCGGAGTCGGCGGATCGCGTGCGACCGATGACCGCCGCCCTGCTCTTCGGCCCCGGACGGTCGGATGTCCTGATGTCAACCTCGGTTGAGCGATATCAGTGGCCGGCGTCTGACGACGGCTACCGCCTTCCGGACTACTCGGTCTATCGCGAGTACTACTACGACGTGACCGGCAACCGCTTTAACGAGCAGAACTATCCGCGGCGCTCGACATGGGGCTACCGAATCATGGGCACCCAGCGCTGAGCCGCGACAACCAGACCAAAGTCTCCTTTCATCCCTTTCCACGCACCACGGTCGGACGGCAGGATGCCGCCCGACCGTCTGTGTTTTTACGGAGGCGGCATCAATGGGGCACGCAACGGTCACGTTGGATCGCACGGGCGGGGAGTGCGGACATCCCGTCCAACGCCCTAGACAATTGATATAGGTATGGAATTGGGGATTGTGATGTCCCGGGAGAAATCGCCCAAGTGCCGCTGTCCGCCGCGGCGGATGAGCGGCCCGATCGCAGGACGGCACCCCTCGCGGGGCAATGGGACCGCAAATCGATGAACTTGGAGAGCGGGCTCTTTATTCGACCGCCGCGGCGGCCGCCTGATCGGTGGCAGGTTGCCGGCCGACTTCGCGTTCGGCGGTCTGCACCAAAATGGACCGCTTGCCGGCCGCCGGCGAGATGAAATGGGCGTCGTCGCCGAAGTAGCCCAGCCGGATCACGATGCCCAGGGGGGTCGTGAAATAGTTGTGGCAGTAGGTCGCATAGTCCGTGATGGCCTGCTCCCAGGTGTGGCCCGATTCCTCACGCTTGCGCAGGGAAAAATAGACGCCGTCAATCTGCCCGCCGTAGCGGGTCATGATGTCGGCAATGAGGATCTCCTCGGCCGCCGCGCGGACATATTGCCACTCGATCTTGTGGGCATGGAAAACCACGCGCAGCAGGGTCTCGATCTTCCGCAGGATGCGGTGCAGAAAGTCGTGCTCGGCGATCGCCTGCCGCAGCGCCGCCACCTGTTCTTTGGAGATCTGGGCCATGGGCTCGTCGCATCACGCACCCGACCACCACAGCCGGGCAGGTGCGAGGTTATAACCGATTCAAGGCCGACTCACGACTCCTCTCTTTGAAACTTCTTCGACTTTGCATGACCGTGGCACGTTCACGTTTGCGTGATCGCGGCACATGCGATTTTGGCGGCACATGCGATTTGGCGTGGCCGCTGCACGGAATGAACTGGAGGCGCTCTCGAAGGGTCAGCCCCGCGCGGGTGATGACGCCGCGCGGAGCCAATCGGTGCGACACCTACCAAGGCGCTGCCAGCGGCAGGCCGAGGATGCGGAGTTCGTCCATGACGCGCTCGAACCGCTGCGGGCCGGTCAGGGTGTGCCAGTCGCCGGGGGTGCCGAAGACCTGTTCGTCGAGCCAGTCGTAGAAGGTCGCCCACGCGGCGTCAGCGTCGAACTCACCGCCTTCACCGCCCATCATGGAGTTTCCGCCACCGAACATGAATGACTCCTCCTCGCATTCGTCGGGGATGTCATTTTCGTTTTCGTCCGCGCTGATGCTGTTCGCGATGTCACATTCGTCTGGAATGCCGTTTTCGTTGCAGTCCTCGCTCGTGCTACTGGCAATGTCACATTCGTCTGGGATGTCATTTCCATTGCAGTCGAAACTCGCCAGCATCGATCGCGACAGGTCGCACTCGTCGGGAATGCCATTTTCGTTACAGTCTTCACTGGTCGAGTCGGCGATATCACAGTCATCCGGGACATCATTGCCGTTGCAGTCCTCCTCGCACTCGTCAGGAACGCCGTTCTCGTTGCAATCGTCGGACGCGCTGGTGGCGATGTCATGATCGTCGGGCACGTCGTTGCCGTTGCAGTCGGTTTCGCACTCGTCGGGGATGTCATTGGAGTTAATATCGTTAGACGTTTCCTCGGAGATGTCCCAGTCGTCCGGAATGCCGTTGTTGTTGCAGTCTGTCTCGCACTCGTCCGGTATGTCGTTGGCGTTGGCGTCGTTGGAGGTTTCGGAGGCGATATCGCACTCATCAGGTACCCCGTTGGCGTTGCAGTCGAGACTCGTGCCGTAGGCGATGTCGTTGGCGTCGGGGATGTTGTTGGCGTTGCAGTCCGTGAGCGCGAACAATTCCTCGTTGCAGATGATCGGTCCCGTGCAGCCGCTTGCGCCGGTGAGGAGAAGTTCAATAAAGCATGGAATGTCATTGACATCGACCACGCTGTCAGGGAAGCCCCCTGGCCCGGAGAAGTCTCCGCAGAGGCAGGGCAGTTCCGCCTGGCTTTGAAAGACGGCGCACCAGGCGAATGGTTGGATGTCCAGTCCATTGAGGACGGTGTCCCCGTTGAGATCGCCCGGCGTCGCGCAATCGGCGGAGTCCATGCAGGCAATGCGCTCGTAGCAGCCCATGTCCGGCACCTTGCCACACTCCAAAGGACAATCGTCAAGTGGCGGATTACCGGTGTAGGTAAGCGGACGCACCTCGATGATCCGCCGGCCCAGATCGAGGTCGGGAAGATGCTCGCCGTTGTCCTCTTCGTCGCAGCCGTCGCAAGTCGTGCGGCTGTCGCCGTCGGCGTCCTCGCCATCCTGCGGAATGACCTCGCCATTGGCCGCGTCGATGCAGGGCGAGGTGACTTGGAGACGCCAGTTGAAGTTTGCTGGATCAATGAACTGGGGGTCAAAGTTGATGTCAAGGTTGTGGGCACCGAACCCAGATGGAAATGTGGCTACCGGTGCGCTGATGTCGTTGTAGTCAACCACCAGCGTTCCGCCGGTCCCAACCTCAACATCCAGTTGTTCCAGGTCGTCGGTGCAATCCCCGATGTCGCCAAGGCAGCCGTTCTGCCACAGAATGCTGTTCTCGATGGCTGCCTCGAAAGGCCTTGTTGGCCCGCAAGCATCGACGTCCACCCTCGCATAGACGCCCGCCCATTGTTCTGCGTCGTTCTCGGTGATCGTGCAATTCTGAAGAGTCAATTCGTTCAGTTCCGTTGCGCGAATCGCTCCACCATGCCGGACTGCTGTGTTCCGGGCCAGCAGACAACTGTGGGCGGACAATTCGCAGCCCCGAACGACGTAGATCGCACCGCCGTCCTGATCGCACGTATTCTGCACGAACGACGTATCTTGCAGAATGATGCGGCCGGAAACGCTGTAAATGGCCCCGCCATGTTCACCGGCCTCGTTTGCGGTGAATGCACAGGCAAGTATCTTGATATCGCCGTTTAGATGAATCGCGCCCCCATTGATATCTTCTGGGGTCGTATTGTGTTCGAAGATCGAAAACCGCACGACGGGGATTTCCTGCGTGTCACAGGGGTCAGGACTGCATCCGAAAGGCTGCTCTGCGCTGCTCGTTTGGATTGCGCCACCGCCCATCGCGGAGTTGTTGCGAAAGACGCAACCCTCAATTCGGAATGAGGAGTTCTGTCCGCACCTGAATGCGCCGCCGCCGGCAATGCCAAAATTGTCCTCGAATAGACAATTGGTGATGATCGGAAAGGCGTAGTCGATGCCGTTCTGAAAGGCCCCGCTCGCGCTGGCCAGCGGGTTAAGTCCGTTATTCCGCAGCGTAAGGCCATTAAATCTTGCAAGTGACGTGTTCCCATTCTGGATTCCAAAGACCTCTGCCCCTTGGACGGTCAGTCCCTCAATCCACGTTGTAGTGCCCGCCCCATTCCCAACTTCGATGCCCACGTTGACGCCGCTTGCATCGATTATCGTGGGATAGAGTCCGGGGTTTCGATCCCCAAATGCGGGCTCTCCAAACGGTGAAAATCCCCCATATACTTGGGCACCATTCGGAACGACCAATGGGCTCGTTATGACATAGTCAAGGGCTGTCCCGCCGGCGATCCAGAGCTCGTCTCCGGGGTCGAGAGTAACGGCGTCGATGGAATCGAAGGCGGTACTCCATGAATCGCCGCTGCCTGGCGTGGTGTTGTCGCCATTTACATACCACCGGTCTGCGAACGCAATGGCACATTGAAACAACGATCCCATCACCGCGAGTGTTGAAACCAAGTTCCTTTTCATAGGTGGTTGCTCCGTGAATTATCCCACGTTCAAATCTTTCCTTGGAAACTTATCGGAAGCGCTTTCTTTTCAGACGAGTATCGTGATACAATCAGTGGAAAGCGTTGAGCCCGAAGGCGGCCCCCGAGAGGAATAGACAAATATATGAAACTGAAATGCGTGAGTGGTGTCTTCATTTTGGCGCTCGCCGCGCCCCAAGTGGTTTTCGCTGACATCGGTGTCGATGGTTGGAATCTGACGATCGGTTGCTCGAATAATGGGGGCCTGACGTCGATCTTCTATTCGCAGGTCCAGAACCCCTTCAACCCGCAGCCGTTTGTCGTCACGCGAAACAACTCGATGGCGACCGCCGCGTTCAACTTCAACTGGAGCCTCGCGACAGGGCATTTCCGCATCGACGCCGAGTTGGCAAGCGAGGGAGGAAGCGGCCTGCCCTTCTGCGGCACCGACAACCGCATCAATTTTCACATCACCCAAGACACGCTGCTTTCTATCGATTCGGAATGGACCTACCAGTTCAACGGCGGAATTCGGAGCACTAAGATTCGATTCGTCGTTGGCGATGCCGCTACAGGCAACGGCTTTTGGTTTCGTGGCGATGTCGGCGACACCGTGGCCGGCGACCCGCCAACTGATACGTTTAATGTTGCAGGCAGCGTCTTGCTGACTCCCGGTAGCTACTTCGTGCGCTCGATAATGGATCTTGGCGCCGTCGGCGGGAGCCCCAATTCCGTTTCCACGGCGCACGGCTTCGCCGACATCACCCTGACCACGGTCCCCGAACCCGCCGCCCTCGGGCCGCTTGCCTTTGCGGCGATCATGCTCCGCAAGCGCCGGTCTCGCTGATTTCAATGACCCGATTCGCGCGGCTGCAGTCGCGGCCTGCATCGGCATCTGGCTTCCTGTCCATATTCTCGTTGTCATGCCCGTCGCCTCACTTTGACCCGCGTCGATGAAGACAGCGACAGAATAAGAACGTCTCGTCTATGCGTCAAGATAAAAAAGACGCATTTGCAAGATTTATTTACCTGCGTCGCTATCGCGACACCCTGATCGCGTTCCCGCCGAGCATGCATGCATGCGTGCGTGCGTGCGTGCGTGCGTGCGGCTTTCGACTCCCGACCGGCGCGCACCCTCTCCGCCCAGGTCACCCGACCCGTTCGCGAAAATCCCAACACGTCGCGCGCTCCACTGAATTGATCCGCCCGGCGACCGACACCCCGAAACATACACCGGTCGCCGCGCTTTTTTAGACTGCGGTGATACGCTACCGGGCTGCCCCGGTTCGGTCAATATTTTTCTTGCCGTATTTAGTCATTTTATCTAATTGTCAGCAGCACTGGGTGGCCCTCAGGACCGCCATCCGCCGACGCCCGTGCTGCCCAACCCCCTGGGGCAATCACAAGGACTGGACCGGTGTGCCACGGCTCTGTGAGCCGTGATGCCGCGCGGGACGATTCCTCACACTCGCACCGCTCACAGAGCGGTGGCACACGTTCGAAACGGTCGGCGGCGCATTATCTGTTCTGAATCTGCCGCGGCATCGCAATCCAGCGATTGCCCTGCTCGCCCGCCCGCCCCGCCGCGTGCCGTTTGACCGTGCCGACAAAAAGCGAATAGACTACGAAGCCGGGACACGACTTATCCGATGAAGATTCGCCCGTCGTGAACGGGGGCCGGGGGCGATCAGCGCGGCGTCGGCTTGCGCGCGTGTGAGGTCCGCGGAAGATCACATTCACCCCAACCCTGTTCCCAATTGGGAGGGGCGGAAACTGGAACGTCCGTATGCCGACGCTGACGGTCCTGCAGGGGCCGGACAAAGGCCGCACCTATCAGACCCCGATCGACGAGCCCACCCTGCTCGGCCGAACCAGCACCGTCGTGCCTTTGACCGACTTCACCGTCTCTCGCCGGCACGCCGAGATCAAGCCGGTGGCCGGCGGCTGGATCCTCGAAGACCTCAAGAGCGCCAACGGCACCTACCTCAACGGCAAGCGCATCGAACGGCCCATCCGCCTGAAGCACGGCGATCAGATCCGCACCGGCGGCACGCTCTTCGTATGGGGTGGTCGCGAAGAACGGACGATGCAACCCGGGCGCGGCGTGCTGTCAGTGGCCAGCGACGTCATCGATCTGGACCTCGGCGGCAATCGCGTCGATGCCTCGATCACCAGTTCGGTGCCCACGATGGACGACAGCATGATCCTCGCGTCGCCCGCGGCGGCCGAGGCGGTGCGCGCCTGGCGCGTGCTCTCCAATCTGCTGGAGACCGTGGGCGCGGTGCCCAGTTCGCAGGAACTGCTCAACCGGGTGATGGACATCCTGTTCCACGAGGTGCCCGCCGATCACGGTTTCATTCTCATGCGCGGCATCGGCGACGCCGGACTTGAACCCACCGTCGTGCGACACAAGACCGCGGAAGACGGACCGATCCAGACCAGCAAGACGATCATCGAGCACGTCATCCAGCACCGCGAGGGCGTGCTGTGCTCCAACGCGATGAGCGACGAGCGCTTCACCAGCCAGCGGCGCAGCGGCAGCATTCAGGCCATGGGCCTGCAATCGGTCATCTGCGTGCCGATCGTCTCGCGCGACGACGTCCTCGGCATCATCCACCTCGACAGCGCCATGTCGACACATATCTATTCCGAGGACCAGTTGCGACTGGTCACCGCGATCGGTCGCATGGCCGGCATGGCGGTGGAGAACGCCCGGCTCGTCGCCGACCGGATGCGAACCGAGCGCCTGGCCGCCACCGGGGAGACGGTCGCGGCCCTGTCGCACCACATCAAGAACATCGTGCAGGGCATGATGAGCGGATCGGACGTGGTGGAGATGGCGCTGCAGAAGCAGTCGATCGCCATGGTCGACCAGGGCTGGCAGATCGTGAAGCGCAATCTCGACAAAATTATGTCATTGACCATGAACATGCTGGCCTACGCGAAGACGCGCGAGCCGAAACTGGAGACCGTGCCCTTCGGGACCGTCGTCGCCGACTGCATCGAACTGGTCCAGCGCAAGGCCGAGGACAAGGGCGTGCTGCTGATCGGCGAGATCGAGGACGGCCTTCCGGCCATTCCACTGGACGTGGACGGCATCCACCAGGTGATTCTCAACATCGTCACCAACGCGATCGACGCGGCCCCGAAAACGACCGGTGTCGTCACGGTCAAGGCGGCCTTCGACGTGCAGAAAATGCAGGTGGTGCTGACGGTCGGCGACAACGGCCCGGGCATTCCCGAAGAAGCCCGGGACCGCGTGTTCGACGCGTTCTACTCGACCAAGGGTCACGGCGGCACCGGCCTGGGACTGGCCGTCTCCAAGAAGATCGTCGAGGAGCACTACGGTTCAATCCAGGTCAATTCGATCACCGGCGAAGGCACCCTGATTCGCATCACCCTTCCGGCCATGCAGGCCTCGGGCGTGGACAGCGCGGCCACGCACGGTCCCGGAACACACTAAAATTGTCTATTTTCCGGTTGCCTCGGCGTAAAGCGACGCTTCACTGCTGACGCCCAGATTGTGAAGAAATACACGAAGTCGCAATGCCGCCGGAACGGCAGGCCGCCGAGGCGCCACATCCATTTTCACGAAATTCCTCGAATTCTCTTGGCATTCCGCCAATCGCACTTAGAATGGTTTCAGGTCACCGAATTCGCCTGCGAAGGAGGTATCCCATGTCATTCGTTCGAGATGTTCTTGCGACCAAGAACGGCGACGTCGCCACCATCGATCGCGATGCGACCGTGCTCGAAGCGGCCCGCCGAATGCGCGAGCGGCACATCGGCGCGCTGGTCGTCCTGTCGGAGGGTCGAATCGTCGGCATCTTCACCGAGCGCGACATGCTCTACCGGATTGTGGCCGCCGAACGCGATCCTGCATCGACGCTTGTCTGTGACGTGATGACCGACCGCGTCGCCTTCTGCGCCGCCGACACGCCGCTGGAAGCCTGCCGCACCGCCATGACCCGCAACCGCATCCGGCACCTGCCCGTGGTCGAAGACGGAGGTCTGCGCGGCATGATCTCCAGCGGCGACATCCTCGCCCGCGAACTGGCCGATCAGCAGGAGACCATTCGCTGGATGCACGAGTACATGCACGGCGCGCTGTAAGGCCTTTGTGCGTTGCTCAAGCCTGCTCGGCGATAGGTGGCGTCAGCCCAAATCAATCTCCAGCGCCATCCCGCGGCACCAGTTGATTCACCACCCCCACCGGCGACAATTCATACGCTCGATCAATCCACTCGTAGTAATATCCCTTTGCCCGGTCGCAGACATACGCCTTGCCGCGAATCGCGAATGTACGAACAACTTCGGGCGTCGGCTGAGCGCTCGGTCCGGCCTGTCGCAGATCGGAACTGCCTTCGAGCGATACGCCCGGCTCGACCCCCAGGATGTCGCGCACATAGATCAGCGGATTGCGAATCGCCGAGTCGGCCATCAGCAGTCCGTCCGGCGCGGCGATTTCCAGGGCTTCGCGCGCGTAGCGCTCGGCGCCACGGTCGCCATTCTTGCGAGGACGCAGAAAGAACGTCGCCGTGTCGCGATAGGGAATGTCGCGGCCCACGCCGATGTTGATGCCGGTTCGCTTGACGACGCCGGGCAGCACTTCGTAAACGCCAACGGGCAGGAGCGCCATCACCACGAATGCCCCGCGCCAACGCGCTCGGCTCTTCAACCATTCTCCCATGGCCACGGCGGCCGCCAGCGGAACCACCAGGTAGCCGGTGAAGAAGAACACATATTGATCCGGCACGCGGTAACGAAATGCGAAGATAAAGTTGACGCCGAACATCGCCGTGAGAACAAGGGCCAGCCAGCGCAGGTCCGACCGTCTCCACAGGGTCCACGCGCCGCAGACCGCCACGGCAATCAGTGGCGTCGGGAAATTGAGGCCGAAGTAGCCGATCGCCCGAAGCCCCTGCCGCAACCAATCCACCTGTGTATTCAGTACTTTGTCTTGAATGAGGACATTGCCGAACAGGGCCGACCGGACCGCCTCGGACCACGGCATGCCACCGCGCACCTGCCAGGCCGCCATTCCCCAATAGGGGGCCGAGCCGATGAGAAACGCGACAGCGAGTCCTACGAGGGTCTTCGGGGCAGTGCGACGACCGCGCACGAGCCACAATGCCAGCACTGCGTACCCCGGCACATGCAGCAACGCGAGCAGGTGATTGGTGACCGACAACCCATTCACCGCCGCGGCGGCCAGCAGCCATCCGGCTCGATGGGCACGGGAGAAGCGTTCGATCAGCCACAACTCGACGAAGGTACATAATCCATAAAGCGTGTAGACCTCTGCGATCACCGCGTGTGTCCAGAACGTGTGTGAAGCGCCGAGCATGATCGTGGCGCAGAGGGCCGCCCATCGGCATCGCGACAGCGTCCAGCACAGGTCGAATGCAACTGCCAGCGTCGCCGCGCCGCATACGGCCGAAAACAGATTGACGCGATGGGCAAACGACCCCAATGGCAGGTGCGAGAACAGCCGTGCGAGAAAAATGTAGAGCGGATGGGCCAGCGCCAGGCCCAGTTCTCCGGTGTAATCGGCCTGATGAACCCGACCCTGGAAAGTCGCGCCATCCTGCCACAACACACCGGGGGCGCACGTTGCGACGTATAACACCAAACCCGCCCCCGCAACGCAGAGCGCCATGGGCAGGCGTCGCTCGGGTGTGCGAATCGGCGACGGTTCGTTCATTCGGGGATTGTACGCCTCAGAGCGCGACGCCGTGCTCGATCAATGCGGCGCGCAACTGACCGATGGAATGGACCTCGCCCAGTCGGGCCGCATTGAACAGGATTCCAAATTCCTGCTCCAGTGCGGACATCAGGTTGATATGGTTGAGGGAATCCCAGGTGTCCGTATCCTCGGGCGCCAGCGCATCGGTGACGTCGCCGGGGTTCATGCCGAGGATCGCCGCCACGGTCTTGCGAAATCGTTCTTCGTTGCTCGCCGCCATCGTTGTCATTTCGGCATCACCGCCGCTTCAATCCTCATCCAATCCGGCATGACCAGATCGGCCTGATCCAACTCCCACACCCATCGCTCGACATCCGCCTTATTATCGGCAAGTCGCATACCCATGTCGCGATAGAAACCGGCAAAAGGCTGATTCTTCGCGGTCGGCTTGAACAACCCGACCAGCCGCGCCGCGCCGCCCTTGTGCGCGAAAATCCCCACCCACTTCAAAAGGCTCTGCTCCACCGTTCGACCCAACACGCGACAACTCATCAGAAACAACTGAAGCGTCCACTCCTGACCGGATCGTTCCACCACGGCGGCGCCAATGATACCATTGTCGCCGAACCGGTCCACCAGCCTCGCCGCCAGGACATGATGCCGGGGAGACTGGCGATACCCGTTGATGTCAGAATCGGTGCAGCGGATTGCATGCATGTTGAACTGGTTGGTGCGCTGCGTCAGTTGAGCGACGCGGGCCGACTGCATCGCGTCATCCACCGAAATTGACAGCCGCATGCCCAGTTGCCGGTAGAACGACGGCATGTCCACGGCTGCCGCCGCCGCGCTGCGCCGACCCGCTTCCGCGACATACATCGCCCCGCGCAGCCGATCCTCCTCCGTGACCGTCCATTGCTCAAAACAGTCAAGCGACTCCAGCACCGTCGAATGATGCGCGGGGTCGTCGCCCAGTTGCACGGTCATCACGGCGCCCAATGACTCCCGCATGAACGCGCATTCCACGGGACTGTCGTCTAAAAACACGAAACTGTCCAGCCCCAGCCCCAACTCCTCTGACATCTGTCGTACGCTGTCGGGCTTGGGCGACCAGTTGGCCTTGATGCTTGCAAAATGCTCCGGCCGCAGCACCATGTTCGGATGCCGGGCAACCACGTCCTCCACAATACCCGGCTCGTTCTTGCTGGCGATGCACAGAACCACGCCCCGACGGTGCAAATCAAGCACCCGGCGTTGAAATGCGACAAACGCGTTGCCGGGAAAATCCGGCCCCAACTCGATGCCCTCAACCCCGGCGTCGCCCACCACGCCGCCCCAGAGGGTGTTATCCGCGTCCAGCACCAGCACCTTCCGGGTCAGTCCGACCAGCGGCCGAATATGACGCACATAGAATCCGGCCAGCGACCACTGTTTCGCCGGGGCAATTGGCATTCGCGCCACCAGCGCCAAACGTCGATCGGACCAGTTCAGGCGGCCGTGCAACGCCACCAGCGCGTCATAATCCATGACATGGCAGTTGCCAGCGTCCGCCGCAATCTGGTCAAGGCCTGCGTTGACGCGCCGGACAAGACTCGCCTGTGAATGTGCCGCGGTTCGATCGGCGATGCCCATCGCCGGCCAAGCGGGCAATTCGCAATTTTGAATCAGGACCCGGGCGTCATGCCGCTGGCGAAAACTCTTCAAGGCCGACCCGATTCCCGCGACCCAGTCGTCCGCCAGCCGAATGGCCTCCTGCGGGGCGATGCTGTTGAAGGATTCAAACAGGGCCGGGCAGCCGTCAATGAGCCGCAGGGCGACAATGACGACCTCGGGCTTGAACGTTGCAAGATCGGAAGCCGGGTCAATCAGGCTCTGCAACTCGCGGGCGAACGGCGAGACGTAGACCTCCAGCGACAAGCCGGCGCGAAGTCCCTGAAGTTGAAGGGATGATCGAATCGGCTCAAAAGTATGCGACGACAGGCACGCCACGCGCAGCGGCCGGGCTCCAAGCCGGTCAGCATGCGGCAGGAGCGTTCGCGCGGCCTGGGCGATTGCAACGACCGTCGGACGCGCATCCACGGCCGCAAGCATCGCAGCCATTTCGCGTGATTCGATTCCTTCGGAATGGGTAGCCCTGGCGGTCATGCGTCTTCCGGGGCGTCACCGTGGACGCTGCCGTCAATTACCTTGGTTTCGCCGCGCTGCGTCGCGCCGGCTGCTCGTGCGGTGCTATCCGGCCGGAGTTTCGCGCTGCGTCGCCGTGGCCGACGCCAACCAATCTGGCGCCCGCGCGACACGCCGCCGATGTTCGCGAAAGCCGGCACATCGCGCGTCAACTCACAATTGGCGTGAATCACCGCGCCAAATCCAACACGAACACCGGGCAAGATTCGCGTCATCATTCCAATGAAGGAATACGGTTCGATCACAATCGGACGCTCAATTGTATGCTGCTGATCCCGCGGAGCCATGTGCGACATGCTGATGAGTTGACCGGGGTCCGCCGGGCGCTCGATGACGCCAGTCGCGCTGTACAGGTGGGCATTGGATGATATTCCGACATAATCGCCGACCCGAACGCCGCCGCGCCCCGCGATGTGAACGCCGGGGCCCAGGTGAACATAATCGCCGATTTCAATCGAACCGCGCTGCTTGTGACGCCGTTCGCCGGCGGCCAATCTTACATTTGTATCAATATGACAGTCCGAGCCGATGGACACGTTGGCCGGCCCCCAGATCTCCACGCCCTGGTCGATCAATGTGTCGGTTCCCAGGGTCTTGAGCCGCGCCTTCCAATAGCAACTACGCAGGAAGAACCCGACGGCATTTCGCGTAAATGTGCGAGCCAACGTCTCTACAAACCAGGAAATCACCGGCGTTCTTGCAAGCAGCATGACCAGAAGTTGCACCAGCGCCATGATCGCGCGAACGATGGTGCCCGCTACCAGCCACGGCACACTTCGGCGGACATTCTGTGGTTCAGTGATCTGTCCCTGCAGCGCCGCCAGTACGAAGTCCAGCGAGTAGACAATCCAGCCCGGCTGCGTGCGGGGCTGTTCGGGAATGTACCACTGCTCCGCCACGGTTCGGGGCTCTTCGCCCCAGTGACTGCCGATTGCCTCGAATTGTTGCAGCGCCCCGGTCGGTTGCGTGCCGTCCCTGGCCTTGGCACGTGCTGCGAAGCCCCGCGAGCGCGACCTTGTCGCTTCTTCGACCCACACCGGATCGCCCTGGAGGCGCTTGTAGTTGGTCGAAGAGAACATGCGCATGCCCGGTCCGATCGGCCAACGCAGGTGAAGTTGCGACGGGAACGGATGGGCGACAAATCCAAGCGATTCCTTGAAGGTCTCCAGCGTCTCCAGCCGGCTCTTCAGCGAATAGTGAGCGTGGCGAATTCCCATGCGGGAGGCCGATGCGAGGCAGGAAAAAATGATGGCATCATTGGGGCGATGGGTCAGCCGGTCGGTGTGCGACGCGATGGTGTCAACATAAACCGTGTCATCGATGGTCCGCGCGATCAGCCAGGCACACAGTTCGGATCGATTCTCGTGAGCACGGGCCGTCAGAACCGTCGTACCCGGCCAGTCGGCCAGTTCGCGCCAACTCTTGACAAAGTCATCTGTAGACATCGGCGTGTTCCACCCCGTCCGCTCGACGTGGCTGTTCCACACCTCGCACGCCTCCCGGGCGAGTGACTCCTCCGCCGGATTCACAGCCTCGATCGCCAGGTTGCGAAATCCCTTTCGGACAGCGCGGCGCTTGTTCGACGCCACCTTGGATATGTCATACGCACTGAGGTCGTGAATGACGTTCAGCCAGACCAGGGAGTTGCTCGCATCCCCCTCGGCCACGGGGTACTGCCAGCCGGCAAGCATCGGTGTGGGCGCGTGAATGCGACCGTCCCGCGCGGCGCCGAAATAATCGACCGGCCATGCAAAAAAGGGCTTGACGAAGTACCACCAGCGCCGGTCATGCGCCTGAAACGGCTTGAAGAAGCCGCGCACGGGAACAAGACCATTGTAGTACCACCAGAACTCGTTGTTTCGCACCCGGCGCGCGGCGCGGCAGTACCCATCCTCGCTGGTGGAAGCCAGAACAAGCGGCGCAAACGACTCCAATTCCAGCGCTTTGCTCACGCCCGGTCGTTCTCCATGACGGTCTCGGCACCAATCCAGTCAGACAGCAGGCGATCCCACGACCCAATGGGCGCTCTGATTACGGATGAGGCCGGAGTTGCATCGCCGCTCCGTCCCCTTCTCTTTCGGGAAGAACGCACCCCGGCATTGTATGCCTTGCATGACGCGACCGATAACCCCACGCGGCCGGCTGACTTATCAGATCCACCCCCACTACGATTGATCACCCGCGTAAGATCGGGGCGTCCCTCGCAATCGCTTGCGGGCGGAAGCAAATGGTCCCGGTCTGACGCGTGCCAACCGCATGACCCCATCCACGAACGAGACAACGACACCCCGCCCGCACGGGACCGTCACACGGCGGTCCGTCGCACGGCGCTGGCTTCGCCGGGCCGAACGCTGCATGGCCGCAATGGCACTTCTGGTCGTCCTATGGCTGGTCACGCCGTTTCAGGAGTGGATCTATCGCTCGATGGATCGGCAAGGCGAACTGCAACATGCTGACTATGTCCTGTGCCTCGGCGGGTCGGACAGCCGCATCGTCGAATCGGCCAAACTTATGGCGGAGGGCTGGGCCGACAGGATGATCGTGATGAACCACGGGCCGTATTCGCAGTACATGAAGCAGATTGCATTGATATGGGGCGTGCCCGAGGACCGGATCCTGATTGACGAACAATCCGTGACGACGCGCGATCACCCGCGCGGCGCGGTGCTCCTCGGCGTCGATCCAGAACACGACACGTGTATCATTGTCACCAACTACACCCACATGGCCCGCAGCAAGGCGATGTTCGAGCACGCGGGCTTCAAACACCTGATCCTGCGCGAACCGAGATGGGAGCGGGCCCCGCGCGCATCGGGCAATTACACTTTCGGCATGCGCGCCCGGCTCAACACCCTCAGCGACCTGGCCTACGAAGGCGGCGCCTGGTTGAAAGCCAAGGCAAATGGGGATTTGTAGACAAACCGCAATGCATCAATTTGCAAAAAGCCGACTGCGCAAGCAGTCGATACGGGTCATGGTTGGCGCGTCTCGTTCCGTTTCGTACGATCATGGATGCCAATCCAAACCAATGCTGCGGATTGCAGTGCAGGCAACAAGCGCTTCCGCAGGGCTGGGTGTCACATGACTGGATCTCTAGCGCGGCTTCTGTCCTCTCTTGTGTGCGCGTGTTCCGCCGCCGCGACCGGTTGCAGCCTGGCCGATCTGAACACGCCCGAACGCATGAACCGCGGCCTGGTGCTTGTCCTGCCCGGCATCGAGGGGCCCAGCCCGGCGAACTTCAACATCGCCCGCGGCCTGGATGACGGCGGCGTCGATGCGGCCATTCGCGTGATCGATTGGGGCACCGACATCCCAGGTGGCATGCTGGTCAACCTCACCGACTACGCCCGCAATCAGCGCGTCGCCGAGCAGATTCGCGATCAGATCCTCGAATACGGCAGACGCCATCCCGGCCGCCCGGTTCACCTGGTGGGACACTCCGGCGGCGCCGGCATCGCGTTGCTCGCCGTCGAACGGCTGCCCAAGGACCGGCCCATCGCCAACGTCGTCCTGCTCGCAGCCGCGATCTCGCCACGACACGATCTGCGACTTGCCCTGCAGCGCGTCACCGGCGGCATCTACAATTTCTACTCACGCATGGATGTCGGACTGCTCGGCGCCGGCACCGGCGCGTTTGGAACCATCGACCGCGACTACGGGCCGGCCGCCGGCTCGGTCGGTTTCGAGACCCCTGTCGGTCTGTACGACGACGAACGCAAATTGCGAAGAAAGTTGCACGAGATTCCGTGGACGACCGACCTCGTCGTGCACGGCCATACCGGCGGACACTTCGGCTGGACCGTGCGCGGCGTGGTCGCCCGGCACATTGCCCCCATGCTGCTCAAAGCGCCGGAGGCCCCGGCCCCAAAGCGAATGCCCGCCAACGTGCCTCAGCGGTGATCGATCGGCTCAACCGGCTTTGGACTTCGCTCCGCCTCGTCCAATTCCATCCGCCGCAGGCGATAGGACACGTCCTCCACCACCGCGCGGCTGCTGTTGATCAGGTCGGCCACGATGCCGGTCAGCACCATCTGGAACCCGGCCAGCATGAGGATGGCCGCGAGGATGAGCGATTGCACATGCTTGTCAGAATCGCCCTCGGCGCCAAAGAAGTACACCCACAAGAAGCGAACGCCGATGCCCACGCCGAAGAGAAACGTGAAGATGCCCGCCGCCGAAAAAACCTTCATCGCCTGATACGACGAATACACCCGCACCATGATGCCCATCGAGCGGGTGATGAACACGCCGATGTTCGAGAACAGCCGGCTTTCCCGCAGTTTCTCGTTGGTGCGAATCGGAATGCTCTTGACGATCAGGTGCTTGCGCCCGGCCTGAATAACGTGATCGACCGTATGGTCGAAGTCGGTCGAGCAGGTCACGCGCATGGCCGCCTCGCGGCTGTAGGCCTTGAAGCCGCTGGGCACGTCGGGCACGTTGATGCCCGCCAGTCGGCTGACCACGCGACTGCCGAGGGTCTGCATCTTCTTTTTGACAAACGTAAAGTGGGCGACCTTCTCCGGTTCGCGATCGCCGATGACGATGTGCGCTTCCTTGGCGACGATGGGCGCCACGAGCCTGGGGATGTCGCCGCCGAAGTACTGGTTGTCGCCGTCGGTATTGACGATGATGTCGGCGCCCAACTCCAGGCAGCGATCCATGCCGGCCGCGAAGGCGTGACCCAGTCCGCGATTGCCGGGGAACTTCACGATGTGCTCGACGCCCATCTCCCGCGCGATCGCCAGCGTCCGATCCGTGCAGCCGTCATCGATGATGAGGATTTCAACCTGGTCGATCCCGGGAATCTGCCGCGGGATGTCGCGCAGGGTCGCCGGAAGCGTGCCCTCTTCGTTCAGGCAGGGAATCTGGACGATGAGTTTCATGAGATGCATCCTTGCCCTTGCGGCGGACGAATGGCCGTGACGCGGGCACCCTCGATCCTCGCCGAAAACCGACCGAATCTCAGAAGCTAATCCGCGCCACCCGTGCTTGTCCAATCGCCGAGTGTGCCCCCGCCGCGCCGGTCGGTCACCCCCCCATGAACATTTTCGCGATTGACACCCGGCCCCGGCCGCAATGACCATGCCCCCGTGAGGGCGTCTCGCATAAAAATCTCAAGGGCGTGGCAGTTCGCGGTCTGCTTCGGGGCCAGCGCGCTGCTTTTCGAACAGCCGGGCATCACGTTCGCCGCGGGCCTGATCGCATGGGCGATGTTTCTGGTCATCATGCGGCGCGACCGCCGGGCCATCGTGTTCATGGCCAGTTCCGCCCTCGCGTTCGCCGGATTTGAGTGGGTCGGTCGCATCATCATCAAGCACAACGCGAGCCGCCTTTACAACACCGATGTCGACCATCGCTTCAAGCCCAATGCCGCGATGGGAATCAACCTCGACGGCATCCGCAGCCCGGTCGAGGCGGACGACTACGCCGACGACACCTTCAACATCCTTTTGATGGGTGATTCGTTCGTCTACGGTGTTCATCTCGACTACGCCGACACCGTCCCGGTTCAAATGGAGCGAATTTTCGCCGAGCACCGCGCGGCGCCACGGATTCGAGTCGCCAACTTCGCGTGGCCTTCCTCGTCGCCCGGCCCCTGCTTTCGGTTATTGAAAAATGTCGGCGCAAAATACAAGCCGGACCTTGTCGTCCAGTGCCTCGATGTCACCGACTTTCGCGACGACATCCGGGCGCTTTCAAATGTCGGCTACTGGGATTATTCGCCAACGGTCTATCTGCTGCGGCACATGGGTCTGGGCGGGGAACTGATCGCACTTCACGATGCCTGGCGGCCCCGGACCTGGTTTCGCCGCGCCGGACGATTGCAACAGCCCGTGCCGGCATACTGGCAATTCGTCGTCCGGCAACCGTTCGCGGCAAGTCTGACACACATGAAGGAGACCGAGCGCAATCTCAATCGCATTCACGCATATTGCCGGGACGTGCTGCATGTGCCGTTCGCCGTCCTGCTGTTGCCGCGGAATTTTCAATACAGCGAGGCGGAGTGTCCGTACGACCCGGCGCGCGACACGTATGATGTACTCGGCCCCTATGTGCGCGAGCCCGAGTACTGGCTTGAGTCATTAAAGCCGAGAGTCGATTTCCCGTGCGGGTCGTTGCTGTCGTGGTTTGAGGCGTCGCCCGTCTTTCCGAAGTGCTTCGAGGATGATCCGCATTGGACCGCCGCGGGCTGCAGCGTCGCCGCCGAGGGGATCGTGCGGTTCCTGAAGTCGAATGAACTGGTCCCGTTGTCGCCAACGACGAATCCAGCCCCGGGCTGACGGCGCGCGCCAAGTCTGTTTCGCCCGACGGGAACAGGCGTCAAATAGACCAAATTAGCCATCGTGGATGTCGCGTCGCTGGACGACTGGGGACACAACTGGGTGGGCGAAACAACTTCAAGATTCGACTTCGATGCCCATGTTCCGCGCCGTGCCTGCGATGATGCGGCAGGCCGCGTCCATCTTGGTCGTGTTGAGGTCAACCATCTTGGTCTTGGCGATCGCCTCGACCTGGGCCTTGGTCACCTTGCCGACCTTTTCCTTGTGCGGCACGCCCGAGCCCTTGGCGACCTTGGCGGCCTCCTTGAGCAGGACCGACGCCGGCGGGCTCTTGATGATGAAGTCAAAGGTGCGATCGGCGTACACGCTCACGACCGCCGTGACCGGCATGCCGTTGTAGTGTCGCGTCTTCTCGTTGAACTGCTGAACGAACTGGCCGGGGTTCACGCCGTACTGACCACAGGCCGGACCGACCGGCGGCGCGGGAGTGGCCTGGCCGCCTGCCGCCTGAACCTTGAATGTTGCTGTCGGGATCTTCTTCTTCTTTGCCATGATGTCTGCTCACTGAATAAACGCACGACCCGTCTTCACGCCGACCAAGGCAACCCACATGCCAGGCCCGCGCCGGCCATCCAGCCAAGCCCTGCATTGTAGGGTCAGCCGGAAACCGCGCCAATAGGGCAGAAAACGGCCAGATATCCCTCGTAATTGCGGAATTCGAGACCCAATCTCGTAGATTGAGGGGACTGGGACGTCGAGCAGTCCTGGCTGGACGACCCAGGCCCAACCGGCTGGCATCGGCATGTCTCGATTGGGGAAAAAACCCTGGCATGCGCCCGTCGAGATTCAGCGCGATCGAGGGGTCATTCGCGCAGGAGACGGCGAATGCCAGTCGCCGGTTCAATGCTGGATTGCCGTTCTCTGCAGTCTGTCAAAATGGCCGTCGGATTATCGGATTGTCGAATGACCAGACTCGTCAATCGCCTACAATGCATGGGGCAAAACGGGGCGCATCCGCCCCGGGGAGGGCTACAACCCATGCGAATGGCGACTGAAATATCGACAGGGATTCTTCGCGTTCGTGGCACCCGGATCATGAAGTGGCGGGTATGCGCTGCGGCGATAGTCATCATAAGCGCCGTAACGGTCGCGCAGGCTGGATCGATCCCACTAGAGGAGGCATGGACGTACGACGGCCCCCAGCCGCACGGGCCCGGCGGCGGCTTGCTGCTCGACCACCCCCCGCATCGATTCGGCGGATTGATGTCGGATTCCATGGGTTCGGAGGCGCCAGGTGGAGCAACCATATATCAACACGTTGCCGACGATTTCTCCCTTCCATTTGACGCGGTAATTCGACGAATCGTCTTCTTGGGATATTACCATTACCAGACCTCGCCCGTTGGAGATGAGTCGTTTCAGATCAATGTGCATGAACCACGCGCTGGCGACGGTCTGCCGGGTGACGTGATCTTCTCGCAACTTGTGGTCAATCCGTTCCGTGAACCGACCGGCCACACCGTGATTTCGCTTGGGGGCGGTCCCGAATACCGTTTCGTGGTCGATTTATCGACGCCGCTGTCGCTGCAAGGCGGCGATACAAAGTGGCTTTCGATTTATCAGGTCGGTGATCCCGCAAGCACTTTTAGATGGGAAGCCAGTCTCGGTCCCAATCCTTGGAACGGACAAGCCGCTCAAAATGAGGTATTTCCCGATTGGGCGATCTACCCGGAAGTCAATACAGCTTTTCAACTCTATTCGATTCCAGAACCATCATCGCTCGCTATCATTGCCTTCACAATTCCCCTGCTCAACCGGAATCTAGGAGGTCGTGGAAAATGAAGCCGCTTGCGTCCACATCATCAATGTCAATCGGGCCGGCGGCGATTGGTTTTTTCCTCTGCCTTGCATTGGAAGCACCGCGAGTTCAGGCCGGGCCGATTCCGTTTCAGGAGGCAGCGACATACGACGGACCACAGCCGCATGGCCCAGGCGGCGGCTTGTTGCTGGACCACCCGCCGCACAGGTTTGGGGGGTTGACATCCGATTCGATGGGCTTCGAGCTTCCCGGTCCGTCAATCGTGTATCAGTACGTCGCGGATGATTTTTCCCTTCCATCCGACGCCACAATAAGGCGAATTGTCTTTTTTGGGTTTTTTAACTCTCAAGTCTTGCCCATTGGGGATGAGACTTATCAGATCAATATTCATGAACCACGAGCCGGCGACGGCCTACCAGGTAATGTCGTTTTCAGCGAAACGGTGGTCAACCCGGTTCGAGAATGGACCGGTCATCATGTGATTTCAGGAGCCGGTGGGCTCGAGTATCGATTTACAGTGGATTTGGTAACGCCGTTCTTCTTGCAAGGCGGCGAAACACGATGGTTGTCGTTTTATCAAGTCGGCGACCCTAACAGTTCATTTAGATGGGAGTATAGTCTCGGTCCGAATCCTTGGAACGGGCAGGCCGCTCAAAATGAAGTGTTTCCCAATTGGTTCCTTTACGAAACGGGCAATACAGCATTTCAACTTTGGTCGATTCCAGAACCAAACAGTTTATCCCTTCTCGCTATCGGTGCGCTCGCTCTGCTTCGATTCCGAAGTCATCGAACGTTTCGGTGATTCGACGACTCTTGTTCTGGGGGGCAAGGAGGCTATGCAATGTGCGGAAAACACTTCGTTGTGCTCGCGACCCTCTGCGCAGTGGGCGTCGCTCAAACAGCGGAAGGGCAATGCAATTGCCCCACGACCGGCCCAACAGTGCGGGCCGCTTCTCCCTCGCCGTACCAGTATGTGAAAGACCGCCTGGTCACGGACTCCGACTTGCCGTCCGGACTGGATTTGCAGAATAAGTCGCAATCCAGCAGCATCGCCGTCACCGATTTCTTGATCGGCATTGCGTTCGAATCCATCGACGAGGAAGACGGCAATGGTATTTTTCTCACCAGATGGAACTTCAACGGAACGCGGCGTTGCCAGTGTTTCACAGACCCGGACCCCGACGTTTCTGACGACCTTGTCATTCGATTGGATAATCCAGCCACCGAAGGACAGCATCGACACGTATCGATCGCATCGCGTCGGCCGCTGGCTGTTCAGGACACTTCGTCTTGTGATCCCTTTAGCTTGTTTGCTTGCTGGCAAGCAACCGACAACACGTCCAACGACGCGCCTGAACTAATGCAATTGTCGCAACCAATAGACATGTTTATTCCTCCCCAGCTGGAGATCCCATTCAATCAAGCGACATTTAATTCCACGGTTGGCCCAGTGAGTGTTCAAGGCATCGATACAGATGATGTTGCACCATCCGCCGGCCTGAGTTGCAACCTTGATTCAGTCTTGAAGTGGGAGTCCGCCTCAGCAAACGACGCGCGCACAAATGCTTCGCCGAATCACCGCGGCTTGCTCAGATTGTTCAATACGACCACAACGGGTGAATTGGTCCGCTGTTGCGGCGGACCCACAGGCGATGCCGTATGTAACCCGGAATCGTGTGCGGGGCAGTTCCAGCAATATCGACCTTCGATTATCCACAAAAGTGATGGTACACAGTTTATTCAATGGGGCGAGAAGTCCGTCGCCGGGTTCGTGACTCCATCATTCAATATCGCACTGCGTGCATACCGGCCAGATGGTTCGCTCGCCGTGCAGATCGATCGAGATTCGGCAGACACCACTCGAAAATCTGTCAACGAACCCTTGCGCGAGGTTTTGCTCACGGACCAGCTTTTCGGGACACTGGACTGCGATCCGTGCGGGAACCTAGTCTCGTGTTGGACTGGACCCATGCCACGCGGTCTATATCCGGATCAGCCCTGCGAAAGCGACGAGGCCATTGCTGTTTACGCCCGCCGCATGTTTTACAATTTTGATGAAGAGAGTCAGCTTGCCTCGATTGATTTTTTGTCGAGCCAATTTAGAGTAGACACATCTGGAAGTGAGTGGTCTCTCGGCACCGTAATAGCAGACGTGCATCCGACGGTCGCCATTCGCCAGTTCGTCAAGTTCGACGACCCCGGCGGGGATGACCAGGTTCAAGGCGTCTTCTGCGTGGCCTGAAACGCCATTCACCGCCTCAGCGGCCAGAAAAGCGTACGCGGGCAGTTCTTTCATGGCGATGGCCGGCCCTTCGGTGCGGAATTCGACCTCTCGCCCTACAAGGACGCCAACGGTGACCCCGATGGCATCGACCGCACACTTGCCGAGTCCAATCAGCACACCATGCAACTCTACATCACGGGCGCGGGCAACCACGGCAATCTCGTTGCCACATGGACGGCCGACGATGGAACGAATAAGAACGTTTGGTTCACCATTGTGGAAGTCGGGTTCCTATCAGACACGGAAAACGGTTGGGAAGCCTCCACCGGCGAGTGCATCAAGGGTGACTGCGACGGCGACGGTGTGGTATACGACGATATCAACGATGAGGGCGATCTCGACGATATCCCTCCATTTATCGAGCTCCTTCTGGATGATCCGGAGCACACGCTTAAGTGCGACTCGTACGTTCAGTGGCAACCCACCATGGACATGGTTTACTGCCGAGCAGACACTAACAATGATGGTGTCGTGAACGGCCGAGATATTCAGTGTTTTGTCAATTTTTACATTTACGAAAATGCCACGTGCGATGAGGCGGAGCTTTACCGCTTCCTCGTTTGCGGCAGTGTTGCCCCGGCTCCCATCGCCGATTGCAATGAAAACGACGTTGGCGATCGGGAGGACATCGTTCGCGGCACGTCGCTTGACTGCCAGGGCGACGGTATTCCAGACGAGTGCCAACTGACGGACAACGATTGTGATGAAGATGGCGTGCCCGATGATTGCCAGCGGCGCACCCAGGACTGCAATCACAACGGCATTGTGGACGCATGTGACATCGCCGCGGAAACCTGCGACGATTGCGACAGCAACGGCGTGCCCGATGAGTGTCAGCCCGATTGCAACGGCAACGACGTGGCCGATGTCTGCGACATCGCTAACGAGGATTCTGACGATTGCAACGAAAACGGCGTGCCCGATGATTGCGAGGAGGACTGCAACGGCAACGACGTGGCCGACGATTGCGACATCGCAAACTCCACGAGCGAGGATTGCAACGAAAACGGGGTGCCCGACGAGTGTGACATCTCCAGGGCCATGTTGCCGTCTTTCGATTGCAACGAGAATGGCGTGCCGGATGAGTGCGAGCTAGCCGGAAACGACGCCAACGAGAACGGCATCCCCGACGACTGTGAAGAAGAATCGTTCATGGGCGGCGGGGGTGAGAGCATGATGTCGGGCGGCGAGTTCGACGAAGCCGCCGCTTGGGAATTGTTCTTTGAGTGGTACGAGGAGCAGGTCTTCGGCGACCCGGGCGATTGGCACACCCTGACCGGTTCGCAGCGCTTTGAGCGGGTGATGGACGAACTCAACCTCTTGGGCTTGCCGTACGCAGCGCCGTGGTAAGGCCGGTCTGGCAATTGTGAGAAACAAGAAAGGGCCGTGCAGCTCGGGGCCTGGCGGCCCGGCTCTTTGAAACGCGCAAAGAAGAATAAGCGTACGATTACCCGGCGAGGATGCTCACCCGCTTGTTCGCTGACCGTGCATCGGAGGAGTTGAGCTTGATTCAGTTCGACGTGCCGCCGCGCGGGCCGCCCGAGGCCGAAACGGGCTGACGGCGAACCGGTGGCTTGGCTGAGGGTGCCGTAGGCCGGTCGTCGTGGGACTCCGCCAGCACGGACGTCAGGCGACGAAGGTCCGACTCGTCCGCCTCGGCGTCGCGACCGGTGGCGCTGTGGGTCGGGGACTCGAGGTCCGCATCCTCGTTACGCGTGGCCATGACGCGCTCGAATGCGGCGACCACCTTGGGGTCGAACTGCTTGCCCGATCCCTCGCGAATGATGGCGACCGCCTCTTCGGGCGTGCGGCCGCGTCGGTAGGGTCGATCGGTCACGATTGCATCGTAGGCATCGGCCACGGCGACCACGCGTGCGCCGATGGGGATCGCGTCGCCATGCAGGCCTTCCGCCTTGGAAGACGCACAGTAATGATCGTGGTGGTGCATGATGATCGGCACGGCGCCTTCGAGAATGGTGCCCAGCGAACTGACCAGCTCGGCGCCCTGCACCGTGTGGGTGTCCATTTCGGCGCGCTCTTCGTCAGTCAGGCCGGCCGCCTTTTGAATGAGACGGGTGGAGATTTCCACCTTGCCGATGTCGTGCAGCAGCGATCCGACGCGGATGTTCTCGATCTCGGCCTGTCGCATGCCCATCTTGTCGGCAATGGCCTCGGCCAGCGAGGCGACGCGCATCGAGTGTGACTTGGTGTATTGATCAGCGGCCTGCAGGTACTTGGAGAGCACCTCCACGATGCCGAGATACGCCTGTCGAAGTTCCTTCGCGTGCGCGGCGCGCTGATCGAACAGCGAGCCCACCAGTATCGCATTGAGCCCCAGGAACCCGGCCCACGCGCCGAGGGTGAGGAAGAGCGTCGCTCTGGTATCCACGGCGGTCATGTAGTGCTGCGGCGCGATCAGCGCAAAGATGGTCACCGCCAGCACCGAGAATACGGCCGTCAGCGCCGCCAGGGTGCGCCCGAAGTAGTTCGCCGCGATCATGACCGGCAGATAGAAGAAGTGCAGCATGATCGCGGAGACGTTGACCAGATGATGGGCGACGAGCGTGGCGCCCAGCACAATGGTCACCAGCAGCAGTTCAAACCAGCGGTTCGATAATGTGCGAATCGGCGAGCCCGTTTCATGCCTGACCATGCGTCATACTCCCACGGCACGGAATGACCCGGCGCACGCAACATCGCGCGACCCAGGACATTGTCCTGTCTATTTCGGATATCTGGCATAGTGTCTAAAGTTACGCAAATGTCGTGTCCGTCGCCGCCGGCCGCACGTTCGCCTTGCCATTCGGGGTCTTCGGGCCGCCATTTGCCATCAAGATTCGCTGGTTGCGCCAAAACCCGCACACGCCGCGCTGGCCATTCTCGGCCCTGGTCCGTCTTCCATCGGGTGCCGCCTCTTGCCGGACCAGCCGTCGATTTCCCGGACTGACGCGCTCGATGCCGCACCCCCTTTCTTCTCAAGGAGTCGGTCATGAACGAAAAGACACCGAATTTGCCGGAAGCGCTTCGCACCCGTCACAGAACTCACCGCCTTGCATGGTTCGCCCTGGCGCTGGCGGTCGTGGTCGGCCCCGGAAGCGCGGGTGCATTCGCCGATGGGCGTGTGGTCCTTGTCGGACCCAACCAGGGACCCGTGCCGCTCGGCCCGAATGAGCGCGTCACCGCCGCACGTACCGAGGTGATCAACGGCGTCCCTACGACAGTTGTCATGGTTGAGACGTTCCCTCCCAAGCCGAAGTTTGTCATCGGCCTGCCGTTGCCCTTTCCCCCCGGCGTGATGATGTACTTCCCGTTTCCGCAGGATCGCGAAAAAGACGGCGTGCACATCTCGCACGAAGTCTGGGTCAACTCGCCGGGGGGCGGCGTCCCCGACAACCTCCAGGTCGTCTCGGTCAGTTGCCGTCCCGGCGTGGCGCGGTGCGAGGGCTGCAAGGTGACTTTTCCACCCGGAGCGATTCTCATCCCCGACCCACCGCAGCCGGCCGGGTTGAAATTCATGGTCGATCGCTACCCGGCCGATTCCGCGACGGAGACCGCGGTGCTGACTGCGATGCAACGGCCTGACAATCCGTGGTCCGAGGTGTGGATCCTCGTCACCGGCGACTTCTATTTCTTCACTGACAACAATCCGCCCGGGCCACCGGTGCGGATGCGGCCGGCCTTCCAGCCGGGCGACCTGAACTGCGACAACGTCATCGATGCCCTGGATATTCAGCCTTTTGTCAGCGCACTTCTGGATGCGAACCTCTATTCCACGAACAGTCCCGATTGCGGATTCTTCTACGCGGACATGAATGCCGATGCGACGGTCAATGCGGCCGATGTCGAACCCTTCATTGGGAAACTGCTGGAACCGTGACCGATCCGGTCGGCTCGCCGGGGCTGTCAGTGCCGTTGACGATCGCCCTGGCCCGCACCAGCGCGTCATCCAGATTCTCGTGCATATTCTCGACACCGATCTCCACATCCATGCCGGCGCGGGTCATCTCAAACAGCGGATGGGCGTGGACACCGCCGAGCAGCAATTTCGTCCCGTTCTTGACGCAGCGGCCGTGAAACTCGCGCAGCGCATTTAGACCCGTTGCATCGATGTGTGGAACGTAGCGCATGCGGAGGATGATGACCTTCGGCGGCTTCTCAATCTGGTCGAGCGCATTGCGCAAATTGTTGGCCACGCCGAAGAAGAACGGGCCGTTGATCTCATAGACCTCGACGCCCCTGGGAATGCGTTTCTCGCGGACCGTACCGGGGTCCTTCGGGTCCATGGCCTCGGTCTCCTGCCCCTCATCCACGCCTTCGATGATCCCCGTCACGGTGGTGACCTGGGCCATGCGCCGCATGAAGAGAATCGACGCCAGTAGAATTCCGGTGCCGACGGCGAGCGTCAGGTCGAACAACACCGTCAGGCCGAACGTGGTCAGCAACACCAGCACGTCGGGCTTCGGCGCCCGCAGAAGCGTCTTGAAGTGCTCAAGTTCGCTCACCTTCCAGGCCACCATCACCAGGATGGCCGCAAGCGACGCCAGCGGAACCGCCTTGGCCAGCGGCGCAAGTCCCACCATGAACGCCAGGATGAACAGCGCGTGCAGGAGGCCCGCCACCGGCGTCTTGCCGCCGCTGCGGATGTTGGCCGCGGTGCGCGCGATCGCGCCCGTCGCGGGCAGACCGAAGAACAATGCACTTGCAATGTTCGCCGTCCCCTGCGCGACGAGTTCCTGATCCGACCGGTGCCGGTAGCCGGTCATTCCGTCAGCGACCACGGCCGAGAGAAGGCTTTCGATCGCGCCCAGAAATGCAATCGCCGTCGCCGACGGAATGAGATCGCGAATCAACTGCATCGAGACGGCCGGAAAGTGCGGCGCGGAAAGGCTCGACGGGATGCCGCCAAAGCGCGTGCCGATGGTCTCGACCAGTGGACGTGTGTGCAGACCGTCAAAGACCTGCGTCGTTGTCGACCAGTCCATCAATTTGACGACAACGGCGCTCAGCCCCACGGCAACGATCGCCGCGGGCACGCGCGGCGCGACCCGGCGAAGCAGTCCGAGCGTCAGCAATGAACCGACGCCGATCCCCACGCTGTGCCAGCCCACGGTGCCGCGCGCGGCCCAGAAGAGTTCGAGTTTGCCGAGGAACTCCGCGGGAATGGTCGCGGGCCTGCCCTCCGGCGTCAGCACGGTCAGCCCGAAGAAGTCCTTGATCTGCGATGCGAGGATCACCACGCCAATCCCGGCGGTAAAACCGGCGGTGACCGGATAGGGCACGAACTTGATCACCCCGCCGAATCGAAACGCCCCCAGCAGAATGAGGATGACGCCGGCCATGCACGTGGCCAGCACCAGGCCCTCATAGCCGTGGGCCGCGCATATGCCGAAGACCAACGGCATGAACGCGGCCGTCGGCCCGCCAATCTGAAAGCGCGAGCCACCCAGCGCGGAGATGATGGATCCGGCGATGACGGCGGTGAACAGCCCCATTGCCGGGGGCGTGAGCCAGGGGTGAATGCCGGCGAGTTGATCGGCCACACTCTGTGGAATGCTGGCGATGCCCAGTGCCATTGCAAGCGGGAGTGCAATAACGGCGACGGTCAGGCCCGCCAGAAGGTCTGCAACGAAGGTCCTGGCCGTGTAGCCCTCGCGGAGGCAGATCACGAGTTTCGGCGTATGCCGGGCAGCCCAACTGGTCATGGCGCTTGCGCCTTTCCGGTCGCGACTCTGCGGCCAGCGTGAAGAACGGATGGGAGCGGAATGAGCATTTGCAGACGTCGTCGCGGTCGCCTACCCGCAGTGGTTGCGGCGGGGCACGGCCGACCATAAAACACGACTCTTGTCGGAATGGGCGATGAGGGACTCGAACCCCCGACCCCCTCGGTGTAAACGAGGTGCTCTAACCAACTGAGCTAATCGCCCGCAACGACCGGCAATGTACATATCGTAACCCGACGATCCCCGGACTGCCGAGACGCGACGCCACGCAAGCCGGCAGGTGAATCTCCGGCATCGCGCCCGCAATTAAATCCTCTCCATGTCCTAGAATACCGAGTATCCGTACGCCCACTCGGACCCGCAGACCTTCGCGCGGGCACGAGGCCGTCCAATCCCTTGCCAGAGCCGCTGGCCGATAGTCTAATCACGGTCTTGCGCGCCTTTCCAATGCGGCGCGACGACCCCAAATCCGTCGCCGCTCACCCGGTGACGCGTGAATTTGCGGCCCTTTCCGCATGCGTTTGGGAACTTACCCCGCCACAGCGGGGCCTGACAGGAGAAGAGCATCGTGGACTTTGCTTCCGTGGAGAAACGCATCAAGGGCAAAAAGGCCCTTGTCGGCATCATGGGCATGGGATACGTCGGACTGCCGCTGGTGCGCACCTTCGGCCACGCCGGCTTTGCAACGCTCGGCTACGACATCGACAACGAGAAGATCAAACTGCTCAACGCCGGAAAGAGTTACATCAAGCACATCCCCTCGACCATGGTCGCGGAACTGGTCAAAAAGCACGGCTTCAAGGCGACGTCCGACCCGAAGCAACTGTCCAAGCCCGACGTGCTGATCATCTGCGTGCCCACGCCGCTCTCAAAGATGCGCGACCCCGACATGAGTTACGTCGAGTCCACGGCTCGGACGATCGCTTCGGTCCTGCGCGAGGGTCAACTGGTCGTCCTCGAATCGACCACCTATCCCGGCACCACCACGGAACTGGTCAAGCCCATCCTCGAGGCAACCGGCCTGAAGGCCGGCAGAGACTTCTACCTGGCCTACAGCCCCGAGCGCGAGGACCCGGGGCGCACCGACTTCAGCACCGAGACGATTCCCAAAGTCGTCGGCGCCAACGACCCCAGGAGCAAGGCCCTGGCCGTTGCCCTGTACGGCCACGCCATCTCCAAGGTCGTGCCGGTCGACAGTTGCGAAATCGCCGAGGCCGCCAAGATCGTCGAGAATGTCTACCGCTGTGTGAACATCGCGATGGTCAACGAACTCAAGATGGTCTTCGACAAGATGGGCATCGACGTCTGGGAGGTCATCAATGCCGCCAAGACCAAGCCCTTCGGCTTTCAGGCCTTCTACCCCGGTCCGGGACTCGGCGGTCACTGCATCCCCATTGACCCCTTCTACCTCACCTGGAAGGCGCGCGAATTCGGCGAAACCACCCGCTTCATCGAACTCGCCGGCGAGATCAACACCGCAATGCCGGACTACGTCATCAACCGCCTGATTCACGCGTTGAATGACCACGGCAAGGCGGTCAAGGGCGCGAAGGTGCTGGTGCTGGGGCTGGCCTATAAGAAGGATGTCGACGATCTGCGGGAAAGCCCGAGCATTGACCTGATCGAGAAACTGCGGGAACTTGGCGCCAAAGTCGACTACAACGATCCGCACATCCCCAAGACCCACAAGGGCCGCGAACACGATCTCGGGTTGACCAGCGTGCCGCTAACCGCCGCGAATTTGAAGAAGTACGACGTCGCGTTGATCGCCACCGATCACACGGCCTACGACTACGACCTGATCGTGAAGAACAGCAAACTGGTGGTCGACAGCCGCAACGCCTGCGGCAATGTGAAGGCGCCGGCCGGCCGCGTCGTGAAGGCGTAATCAGACACCAAACGCGGCGTCCATCAGCGCCGCCTGCTCTCGCTTGTGAACGGCGGCCGAGCCTGTCGCAGGACTGGCGGAATCCGGGCGATGCACGCCGGAGAACGGGAACTTGCCGAGGAGTTGATCGCCCCAGCGCACTTTCAAAAACCGCCACGCCCCCATGTTGCCCGGTTCCTCCTGCACCCAGCGCACCGGCGTCCCCGGCCGGTAGATATCGAGCGCGTCCGCGAGGGCCACCTCGTCCACCGGATAAAACTGCTCCAGCCGGACGATCGCAACATCCTGCCGTCCGCGTTCCGTCCGCGCCGCGGCCAGTTCGTAATACGCCTTGCCCGAACACAGCAGCACCCGGCTGACCGTCGCGGGCTGAACGACGGCGTCGATCAACACCGGTCTGAATCGCCCCGATGCCAGGTCGGCAAGCGACGACACCGCGGCCGGATGGCGCAGCAGACTCTTGGGCGTGAACACCACCAGCGGCTTGCGCCACTTTCGCAGGCCCTGCTGCCGCAGCAGGTGGAACATCTGCGCCGGTGTCGACGGCTGAGTAATTTGAATATTGTCTTCGGCGGCCTGCGTCAGGAACCGCTCGATGTAGGCGCTGGAGTGCTCCGGCCCCTGCCCCTCGAACCCGTGCGGCAGCAGTAGCACCAGTCCGCTCAGCCGACGCCGCTTGTCCTCGCTGCTCACGATGAACTGATCGAGAATCACCTGCGCCGCGTTGACGAAATCGCCGAACTGGGCCTCCCAGAGGATCAGCCCATCCGGGCAATCGAGGCTGTATCCATATTCGAAGCCCAGAACGCCCGTCTCAGACAAGGGGCTGTTTCGCACTTCGACCGGCGCCTGCCCCTGTGCCAGATGTTGCCACGGAAAACACGCCTCCGCGGTCTTCACGTCGTGAAACACCGCGTGCCGCTGGCTGAAGGTGCCGCGCGCACTGTCCTGGCCGGTCAACCGGACGCGCACGCCCTGCACCGCGAGGCTGGCGATGGCGAGGCCCTCACCGGCGGCCCAGTCGAGCGGCGCATCGCCCGATGCCATTTTCTCCCGATGATCGACAAATCGCGACAACCGCGGATGGCGTTGAAAGCCCTCCGGCACGACCGACATGCTTCGCAGCAGCGGGCCAAGCCGGTCAACCGCGACACCTGTCTCAACCGTGTCCGCTCTCGACGCCGGGCCGCCGTGGTAGCCGGCCCAGATGCCGGTGAACCGCGTGTCCGGCGGGGTGTAATGGTCGCTTCGCGCGAGGGCCAGTCCCTTGTCCAGTTCCTCGTGATAGGCCGCGGCGATTTCGTCAGCCGTCTCGCGCGTCACCTGTCCCATGGCGAGCAGGCAATCGAGGTAGTGCGCCTGAACGCCCTTGCGGGCGCGAATCGCCTTGTACATGACCGGCTGGGTGAACGACGGCTCATCGACTTCGTTGTGGCCCAGTTTGCGATAGCCGTACATGTCGATGATGACGTCGCGCTTGAAGGCGCGCCGGTAGTCCATGGCCAGTTGCACGACCTGGGCCACCGCCTCGGGATCCTCGCCGTTCACATGGAAAATGGGGATCTGCAGCATCTTCGCGACATCCGTCGCATAGACCGTCGACCGCCCCTCCTGCGGCGAGGTGGTGAAGCCGAGTTGATTGTTCACGATGACATGCAGCGTGCCGCCCACGCGGTACCCCGGCAGTTCGCTCAGGTTCAACGTCTCCTGCACCACGCCCTGGCCGGCGAAGGCCGCGTCGCCGTGGATCAGCAGCACCATGCCGGTCTCGCGATCAACGTCACCGGCCCGATCCTGCTTGGCGCGCATGCGCCCCAGGGCGACGGTGTTGATGAACTCCAGGTGGCTGGGGTTGAAGCAAAGCGACAGGTGTACGCTTTCCCCATGTGCCGTGCGCCAGTCCGTGCTGTGGCCGAGGTGGTACTTGACGTCGCCCGACCCCATTCGGGCGTGCGAATCGGCGTCGTCAAACTCGCGGAAAATGTCCGCCGGCGGCTTGTTCATGATGTTGGCCAGCACGTTGAGCCGGCCGCGGTGGGCCATGCCGATGACGATCTCGCGGATGCCCTGGCCGCCGGCGTGCTCGATCGCCAGATCCAGCAGCGGAATGAGGCTCTCCGATCCCTCCAGCGAGAAGGTCTTGGTGCCCACATACTTCGTCTGCAGCACGCGCTCGAACATCTCGGCATGAATCAGCCGCGACAGGATTCGCACCTGCTGATCGCGCGACAAACTGATGTGATTGGCGGTCCGCTCCATCCGCTCCTGGAGCCAGAGCCGCATGCCCAGGTCGTCGATGTGCATGAACTGCACGCCGATCGAACGGCAGTAGGTCTCCTGCAACCGCGTCAGCACGTCGCGCAGGGTCTGGCTGTCCGGACCGCCCACCGTGCTGCTGGACACCTCGCGATCCAGATCCGCATCGGTCAACCCGAAGAACGTGTGCGCCAACTCCGGCTGCGGCGGACGCGGCAGGCCGAGCGGATCAATCATGGCAACGCGGTGCGCCCGGGCGCGATACGACCGCACGAGTTGATCGACCCGATCCTGCAACAGGGCGACGCCGGCGGACGCCGCGCGCGTGTCCGCGGGCTCGACCGGCCTCCTGGAAGTCGTCGGCCCGGCAGTCGAATGACCATCCGATTTGTCGAAATAGGCCCGCCACGCATCGCCGACCGACGCCGGGTCGGCGTCGTACGCATCCGCCAGGCGGGCGATGAACGCGCCGTTCAGCCCGCCCAATGGAGGCAAGTCATGGCTCATGGGGCACTCTTGTGATTCGAGGCGGCGCGATGCCGGCGGTCACTTTAATTCCGGAAACAACTTCTGCACGACGCCGACCAGGTCCTTCACGTGGCTGATCGACTCATCCATCAGTTTCTTCTCGCCGGCCTCCAGCGGAAGATCGATCACCTTTTCCACGCCCTTCGACCCCAACAGGGCCGGCACGCCGACGAAATAACCCTGACCCGCCGCGCCCGGGGCCACGCCGAATTCCTTTTCGCAGTAGGCCGCCGTCGGAATGATTCGCTTCTTGTCTTTGACGATCGCCTCGACCATCTGGATGACGCCGGAGGCCGGGGCGTAATAGGCACTGGTTCCCATGAGTTTGACGATCTCGCCGCCGCCGACCTTGGCCCGTTCAACACATGCGTCGATTTTTTCCTTCGACAGCAGCATCGTCACCGGAATGCCGTGGACGCTGGTGAACCGCGGCAGCGGCACCATGTCGTCGCCGTGTCCGCCGAGCAGCAGGGCCGAGACATCCTCGATCGAGCAGCCGATCTCCATGGCGATGAATGTGCGGAAGCGGGCCACGTCCAGCGCCCCGGCCTGGCCCATCACGCGGTGCGTGGGGAAGCCGGTCGTCTTCCACGCGGTGTAGACCATCGCGTCGAGCGGGTTCGACACGACGATGACAATCGACTGCGGCGCAAACTCGCGCACCTTCTCCGACACGCCGCGTACGATCCCGACGTTCGTCTGAACGAGGTCGTCGCGGCTCATGCCCGGCTTGCGCGGGATGCCCGCCGTGATGACCACCACGTCGCTGCCGGCGATGTCCGAATACTCAAACGTGCCCGTAATGCGGCAGTCGAACCGCTCGATCGGTCCGCAGCACGCCAGGTCCAGCGCCTTGCCGCGCGGCATGTGCAATTCGGGTTTGTCCTTGATCGGAATGTCGAGCAGGACGATGTCGCCCAGTTCCTTGGCCGCGGCCCAATGCGCACACGTCGCCCCGACGTTGCCGGCCCCGATGATGCTGATCTTTGCGCGTTTCATGGTGTTGCTCCTGTGGATGCCAACGGAAAGTCACGACCCGCGGACATGATAGCGGATTGCCCGCTGTGAGCCGATTGCGCGCGTAACCGACGGCCACGCAAGATCATGCATCGCCCGTCTTCAAGAAACACGCGTTCAACGCACGCGGATTTCCCGAGCACACCCACCCCGCCCTCACGGTGCCGCCGTGGCGACCCGGCAGGGGCTTTGAGTTCACGACCCCGTTTGCGTCGTGGTGAGTTCGCGGAGCATCCCGGCGATGTCGCTTCGCAACAACACCGAAATTGCCAGGCTGATGCCGTCGATGGCCGCATGGGCGATGATCGCCGGCCACAGCGATCGACCCATCACCGCCGCCCCGGCCAGCACCATCCCCAGAAACGTTGTCTGAAAAATGCCGAGCGGGCCCTGTGCGAAATGCACCACGCCGAACAGCAGGCTCGACAGGATGACCGCCGCCGTCCGTGATCGCGTGATCGACGCCAGCCGCCCCATGATGAATCCCCGAAAGAAGATCTCCTCATAAATGCCGACAAAGATCGCGATCGGCGCCACCCAGCGCATGTCGATCTCCGCGATCACGCTGATGAACCCCAGCCGGTCGCGCATCAGATGATCCATCGAAGTGCCGCGCGACATCTGGAACAGCATGTAGGCGACGTTGCACACGATCCCGGTGAGCCAGGCCGCCGGAATGGTCGCCAGCGTGACCGGCACGAGGAGTTTCATCGGCGCCCGCCGGAGGCCCAGCGAACCCATCGATTGACCGCGCAGGCGCAGCGTCAAGCCGACGGCGACCATGGCCACGACGCCGTTGGCGAAGACCCAGCCCAGCGCGCCGACCGAGGGCACGCGGTCCGCGATCCGATCGGGCAGGCCGCTGAGATCCGAGTAAGCGGCAAACGCGACAAGTAGCGAAATAACAGCCGCCAGATCGAGCAGCGCCGGCATGGGCGTTTGATCAATCGAAGGAAACTGCGGAGCATCCCACTTCGCCGCGATAACGGGCCTTGCTTGAAGTGCAAATACGGGCGGGAATTCACCGGCATCCACAACACGCGGCGGCACACTGGGTAATTCGCCGGATTGGAGTGGTTCAGGCCCGCCCGGGGCTGATTCACCGGAATGGGAGTCGTTGCGAGGATCCATTTGCGAGAGTCTATCCGGTCCGCATCGAATGCGACCCTTGGCGGCCTGTCTCGCCGCGTTTTTCATCGGGCAGTCTTAAAAACCGCTGGTGGCAAGGGTGCCCTGGCGACGGCTTTCGCGTCGCCAGGCCTGCGAGCAGCCGAATCCAAGATCCGAGGTCGACTGCGAGTAGACACGCCAACGCAATCCGCCGCGGGCGGATCGGCATGGCATCCGACGGTTGGCGCACATTTTCGTCGCACACGCCGACTTTTCATACTGGCCGCACCGAAATTTCTCGCGCAATCGCCTCTTGTTGTCGCTCACCGAACAATCATCAAACCCGTCGCCGCCATCATCCCCAGCCCGATCAACGGCAGGATCAGTGCCGCCGCCACCGCGCCGGCGGTCACCGGACGGATATTCCCCGACTCGTCCAGGCCCGGCGTGCCCGGGAGGCTGTCCAGCAGCACCGCCCGCGACGGGTGAACGGGGTCGTACAGCAGCCGCTCCTGCGCCTCGTCCAGCAGTTGCTCCTCGTGATGTGTTTTGACAACTGTCTGGTATTTCATGCCCTCGTCGGTCGCGTACTCAAAGGTCAGCGCCCACACCGTCTGTTTGTTGATCTGCGCGCCGGTCATGCGTTTGTTCAGCAGTTTCGCGCCCGCCGGACGGCCGCGCCTGAGCAACTCGGCGCTGATCATGCCGCGCCGCAACGCCCGCAGCGCGATCAGCAGGCCCGCCCCGGGAATCAGCGCGATCAGCCCCAATGCCCCGTGGAAGGGTCTGCGGCGCATCCCCTGAATGCGCGATATATCCGGCCGGTTCGCGGGGTATTCCACGATGACGTCCGGCGGAACCGTCGGCTCCGACGTGGACGATGTCGCGGTCACGTAACTCGCGCCCTCGCGCGGAATATCCGCCGTGGGGTTGTAACGATAGCGCACCTCGTAAATGGGCTTGCCTCGCCGCGAACTGCCCCCGCGACGCCGGCCCGACCCGCCCGTTGAGAAACCCGTCTTCTTCATTCCGGTCACGGTGCCGGTGACGGTCTGCACTTCGATGCCGCTGCGGAAGTAATACCACGACATGCAATCCGCATTGCCCGCGAAGATGAGCGCGAAGAGGCCGCCGAAGCCGACCAATCCCCACCCCAACTGGCCGGACCATCCGCCAATCAGCACCCGCCAGAAGACCGACGACGGCACATGCCGCGGCGCGAGGGCGATGTCATACGTCTTGTTTCTCAATTCGCGTCTCCAGTTCGGTTACCTGCATCGACGACACCTATCTCATCGGACGACATCGTCCGCGATGATCGGTGACAATCCAGCAAACCATGCCGATGCTCGAACCACAACCCGATTCGCCACGATCCGCGGTCCATGCAGGGCTGCGGGGCGCCGGCCTGCTCGGCATCGTGGCCTGCGCACTGCTCCTGCGAACGCTGCACACCGACGCCCCTTTCACCAGCGCCGACCACGCGATGATCGCCTATCGCACCACCTGCGAGCCGGGCTGGCGGTGGTGCTTTCAGAATCACTACGGCCCGCTGCAACCGCTGATGACCAAATTGTACGCCCACGTCGTCACCGGATTCGGCATTCCGATGGCCGAAACACACTGGCGGCTGCCGATGGGGATTGTCGGCGCGATCGTACCGCTGCTCGCCTTCGCGCTGGCCCGCCGCGCCGGCGGCACGCGGGAGGCGGCCTGGTGGGCGGCGATCTGGACGGCCGTGCTGCCGCAGCTGGTGACCGATGCGCGGTACATGTGGGCGTACGAGACGCTCGGCACGGCGATGGCGCTGGCCGCGGTGATCGCGACGTTCGCATATATGGATCGGCCGTCGCGGGGCCGCGCCTGGGTCGCGGGCATGCTGCTTGCCGCATACCTTCAATCGCACCTTCACGTGTACGCCGTGCCATGCGTGGTCATTCTCATTCTGCTGTTTGACCGGGCTTCTACCGCAGCCAGCCTGAGCGGCACGATTGACACACCTGCGCATGCGTCCACCGCAGCGGACTCACGGCGCAACGGCACACCGCTCACGGGAAACCGCATCTCGCGAATCATCCGCACGCCGGGACTGTGGCTGCCGCCGATTATTTCACTTTTTGCATTATTAATCGCGTGGCGCCTGGTCGGCGGCGGGCCAATTGCCCGGCTGTTGCACAAGACGGGGGCGGTGACATCATCGACCGGCCGTCTTGCGGCGGCGGCGGATCTGGCCCGCGCCTGGCTCGGCCATGTGGGCTGGCCGGTGATTGCGTTGGCGATGGCGTCGATTGTGTTTACGCGCGTGGCGCGAGTCGGTCAAACCGGCGTCGCGTCGCCCGCACGCACGCCGCGCCGCGCGTGGTTCCTGGCGATCTGGATGACCCTGTTCGCCGCTCCGCTCTTTGCCCTCGGCTTCCGCACCGGCCGCCCCACGCAGTATCTCACGCAGGCCACCACGGCGGCCGTTATTTTGACCGCCGTAGCATTATTTCGAGGGTCTCAAAAAGGCGGTCGCCTGCGCCTATTGATGCGCTTCGCGAGCATCGCCGTCGCGGCCCTGCTCGCATGGGGCTCCATCGATGTGAATCTCTACGCGGGACAACATTCGAAATGGACCGGCGTGACGGCTGCATGGGGTGCGGCTGTGCCGAACACCGGCCACAAATCCGCCGGCTGGTACATCCGCAAACACGTCCCTGCCGACGCGGTCATCTTCGCCCTGCATGACACCGGCGGACTGGAATCCCCGGTCGCGACGTACTACTTCGGACGTGCCTGCCTGGCCGGCGAGGACTGGTCGCCCGCTCAATCGTTCGCCATCGCGGCGCAATTCGCTGCACGCATCGACGTCATCGTCGACGACCTGCGCGTGCCGGGAACGCGGCCGGATTTCTGGTCGCGCGACTTTGCGCTCGCGGCCGCCATCCACGACGGCCCGACAACGCTCCTTCGAATTCTCGTCCGCGCCGACGAGAAACCGACGCCCGTCGATGTACAGATTGAGATCCATGATCGCGAATTCGACTCCGAGTTCGGCCCGCGCGCGATCGGGTGCACACCGCCCGTTCCCGCGCGCCTGCCGAATTCGCGAGAAATCAAGGCAGTCGTCAAGTCGCTGCGAATGAACCAGAATTGATATGTCTATTTATGCGGCGCCAACTGCTCCAGCAACAGCGCGATCGCCTGCTCCACGAACGCCGGCGTCGCGTGCCCCGGAATGTCCAGCGGCTTGATCAGCGCGAACCCGATGGCCGAATGCATGAGTTGCCAGGCCATGCCCACCGCCGACACGTCCGCCCGAATCTGTCCGGCCCGCTGGGCCCTCTTCAAGACATTTGTAAGAAATTTCGCGTACTGATCGTAATGCCTGCGCAAAGCGGCCTGCATGATCGGCTCGTTGAACTCCACCTGCGCCGAAAAGATCACCCGGTAGAACTGCCGCGTGCCGGGATCGGTCGTCGCCGGATTCAGGCGCAGCAGCACGCGCAACTGGTCCATCGGGCTCGACAGCGGCGCGATCGCCTGCCGCCAGCCGCGAAGCACCTCGCGGCCGACCTGCTCCACCAGTGCCACGAATAGATCGTGCTTGCTCTTGAAATGCTGATACAGCACCGGCTCGCTGATGCCCGCCGCCCGCGCCAATTGCGCCGTCGTCGTGCCGCGGTATCCATGCTGCGCGAAACAATCCACCGCCGCGCGCAGCAGTTGCAACCGCCTCGCATCGGCCTTCATTCGCGGTCGCATGGTGCGCGCCATCAGATGTTCTCACCGCACGCCGGACACCGCGGTGACGCCACGTTTGGCAGCAACGCCCCGCATTGCGGACACAGCCCCGCGCGACGCCGCACGCGCTGCGCCCGCACCACCATCATCGCGACCGTCGCGGCAATCAACAACACCACCGCGATCCACATGGCCAGATTCACGTTGCGCTCGCTGAGGTCAAGTATGCGACCGCTCACTCGCCATTCGGCTCGGCCGCCTCGCGCGGCACCAGAACGAACACGATCTGATGCGGCGGCGCATCGGCCGAAATGGCCAACCCCGGCAGGTCGCGCGGCAGATCGAACACCGCGTTTCGCGGAATCTCCTGCCCGGCCTGATCGACGTCGGACGCCTTGATTTCCACCAACCCGCGGATGTCGCGGGTCTCCAGCCGCGCAAGCGACGAAGGCGGGCCGACGACGTCAATATCGGGGCGGAAGTTCGACCCTGCCGCCGGCACCACGCGGAACTTCTGCTGCACCTCGTCGGGAATCAGAAACTTGATCTGCACCGGCCCAACCCGCTTCGTCTCCGTGAGCGCTTCCACGCCGCCCTGCAGCGTCACTTCGCTGGGCGTAAAGCCGATCGGAATGTCCCCATTGATCTCGGTCGGCAGGCGCAGGGTCGCCGTGAAGGTCCGATCGTCCGGCCGCGCCGCCTTGGCCTCGCGGACCGCCCCCTCGGCATCCACGCGAATGATCTTTTCGCGTTGCAGGGAACCTGCCGCAAACCGCGGCAGCCGCGCCGACACCTTCGGCGGCGAGCACGACGCATCCACCCGCAGCGTGCCGTAGTTCGGGTTGACCGCGATCTCCTGCACCACTTCGTAGTCGTCCACCAGCACGGTCACGTTGGGCGGGTCGATGTCGCTGACCGTCAGCCCTGCCCCGACCAGTTCGCGAACCTGCCGCAGGACCTCGCTCGCGACCATCACCTGCGGCTCGGAACTGCTGCGCTGTGAGCGATCGACCTGGGACTCGAACGGGCTGGGTTTTCGCGACTCCAATCGCTCGCGAAACTCAGATAGCCGCCGACGACGACCGGTCAGCGTCATCGAGAAGTTCACCACCCGCGCCGGCTGCACGATCACCGCATACCGATCATCGGCCGCGAGGCGCACGGGAATTTCCATGCGCACCGAGTCCGTCACGTTCTGATCGGCGGCCAGCCAGATCAACAGCGTGAGGCCCAGCGTGGCGATGAATGACTTGATCTGGCTCCACATGTGCGCTTCGTCCGCCGACGCCAACCTACGCCGCGTCAGCCGAATCCTCCAACGATCGCTTGCCGCCCGTCCGCATCAGGCTCGTGCGCAGGGCCTGCCGCAGTTGATCGGGCGTGAGGTAGCGGTGCATCACGCCATGCTCGACCATGCTGATGATGCCGGTCTCCTCGCTGACCACCACGACCACTGCGTCGCTCTCCTCCGACAGGCCCAGCGCGGCGCGATGCCGCGAACCCAGCGATGGGTCCAAATCCGTGGCATCGGTCAGCGGAAACTGAGCCGCGGCCGCCGCGACGCGGTTCTGCGAGATGATCACGCCCAGGTCGTGTAACGCCGAACCGGGCCAGAAGATGGTATTGAGAAGTTGCGTCGACACCTCGGCGTCCAATTTGCACGCCGATTCCACCAGACCGCCGAACTCGGTCGATCGCTCAAACGCGATCAACGCGCCGATCTTGTTCTTCGCGAGATAGGTCACCGATCCGAGCACTTCGTCGATCACGTGCTCGGTTCGACCGGTGCTCTCGGCAAACCAGCCGGTCGCGCCAAGGCGAATCAAAGCCCGGCGCAATTCGGGTTGAAAGGCCACCAGCGCGATCAGGAACATGGCCCCGATGAACGGGGGATACAGCACCTTGATGCGTTCGAGGTTGAGCAGGTTCGCCACCAGGTACAGCATGACCGTGCTGCCGCCGAGCAGCACCACGAACCCGCGCAACAGTCGCGCCCCGCGCGTGCCGCGGAGGAACCGCATGATGGCATAGACCGCCACGCCGATGATGAGCAATTCGATGGCGTCGGTGGGCTCGAGGCGCGTGAGCACGCCCCACGGCGCGTCGCCGTCGAACAACCGACCCTGTCCCATCAAAAAGCGCATGTCCGACCTCGCCGTCTGCCCCCGCGCCGCTCGGCAGGAGCGGGCTGGCGTAAGGGTGGGCCGTCGCCACCACCGTGACGCGGCACGCCAACTGCGTAAGATATGCGGCGGACGCGAAGGCGACCATTGAAATAATCGGCGGGATCAAAGGCGCTGCGTGCAGATGGCCAATTCACCATCCAATTCCCTCACCGTCCTCATCCCCCGGCCGGTGCCCGACACAGCCATTGCGCGGCTCACCGCCGCGGGCCTCGTCGTCAAAGTCCGCTGGCGGCCGCAGCCGTTTTCGACCCGGCGTCTGCGCGAGATCATCGGTCATTACGACGCGGTGCTGTCGCAGGTCGCCGATCCGCTTGACGCCGCAACGCTCGAAGCCGCGGCCCCGCGCTGCAGGGTCATCGCCGCCTGCGCCGTCGGATATGACAACATCGACCTCGATGCCGCGCGGCGGCTCGGCATCGTCATCACGAATACCCCCGATGTGCTGACCGAGGCGGTAGCCGATTTGACCTGGGCCTTGATCCTCTCGGCCGCGCGGCGCACCGGCGAGTCCGAGCGCGTGCTGCGCGGCGGCGGCTGGCGCGGCTGGCACATGCTGGACTTCCTCGGCACGGATGTCTTCGGCAAAACCCTGGGCCTGGTCGGCGCAGGTCGCATCGGCGCGGCCGTCGCCCGCCGCGCGACGGGCTTCAAGATGCCCGTTATCTACTGGGCACGGTCCGACAAACCCGAGATGAACGCCCTGGGCGCGCGGCGCGTCGAACTGAACGATCTGCTCGCCGGGTCCGATTTCATATCATTACAATTGTCGCTCAATGACGACACCCGCGGCCTGATCGACGCCGCGGCCATCTCGCGGATGAAGAAGGGCGCCTACTTCATCAACGCCGCACGCGGGGCACTTGTCGATGAGGCCGCGCTCATCGAGGCCCTCCGCACCGGTCACCTCGCCGGCGCCGGCCTGGACGTCTATCGAACCGAACCGAACTTCAACCGGGCACTGCTGGACCTGCCCAACGTCGTACTCCTGCCCCACATCGGCTCGGCCACGGTTGAGACCCGAAACCGCATGGCCGCCCTCGCGGCGGACAACATCATTGCGGTCCTGCACGGCCGACCGGCGCTGACGCCCATCGGCTGAAAAACGCGATTTCATACATTTTCAGGCGTTTTTTAGCCGGAACACCGAACCAAACCGCCGAATTCCGATACAATCTTCGGTTTGCATGACCTGTCAGGCCGCCCGAGGACCCGTTTGTGGATTCACTCTTTCTCAAATTGTTGCAGGAACGCATTCTCGTCATCGACGGCGCGATGGGCACCAGCATCTACGCGCGCGACCTCACCCTCGAACGCGACTACCGCGGCTGCGAAAACTGCCCCGAAGTCATCAACGACACCCGGCCGGAGGTCATCGAAGACATCCATGCCGACTTTCTCAAGGTTGGCTGCGACGCCGTTGAAACCAACACCTTCGGCGCGAACAAGATCGTGCTGGGCGAGTTCGATCTGGCCGATCAAACCCGGGCCATCAACAAGACCGCCGCGCAAATCGCCCGCCGCGCCGCCGACCGGTTCAGCACCCGCGAACATCCCCGCTTCGTCCTCGGTTCGATCGGACCCGGCACGAAACTGCCGACGCTCGGCCACACCACCTTCGACATCCTCGAAGACAGTTATGCCGAACAGGCCCGCGGCCTGCTCGACGGCGGCGTTGACGTCTTCATCATTGAGACCTGCCAGGACCTGCTCCAGACCAAGTCGGCCATCTCCGGCGCGACCATCGCCATGCGCGAGCAATCCAGACAGATTCCCATTATCGCCCAGGTGACCATCGAAGTGACCGGCACCATGCTGGTCGGCAGCGAAATCGGCGCGGCCCTCGTCGCACTCGAAGCGTTTCCCCAGGTGCAGATCATCGGCCTCAACTGCGCCACCGGCCCGCAGGAAATGTCCGAGCATGTCCGCTATCTGACCCGCAACTCGTCGCGCCTCATCAGCGTCGTGCCCAATGCCGGCCTTCCGCAACTTGTAGACGGCAAGACGCATTACGCCCTGACGCCCGCCGAACTGGCCCGCTGGATGCGCGAATTCGTCGTGACCGACGGCGTGAATCTGGTCGGCGGCTGCTGTGGAACGACCCCGGCCCACCTGGCGGCAGTGGTCGAAGCCGTTCGTGAACTCAAGCCCACGAAGCGCTCGCCAATATTTGAACCCAGCGTCGCCAGCATTTACGCACCGGTCCCCCTGCGCCAGCCCAGCAGCTTCCTCATCGTCGGCGAACGCAGCAACACCAACGGCAGCAAGAAATTCAAGGACCTGCTTCTGGCCGGTGACCTCGACGCCCTCGTCGACGTCGGTCGCGCTCAGGTCAAGGAAGGCTCGCACGTTCTCGATGTCTGCGTCGACTACGTCGGACGCGACGGCGTGCCCGACATGGATCGCGTCGTCAGCCGTTACGCGGTCGACGTCACCGCCCCGCTCATGCTCGACTCGACCGAATGGGGCGTGCTCGAGGCCGGCCTGAAGCGCTGCGGCGGCAAATGCATCGTGAACTCGGTCAACCTTGAGGATGGCGAAGACAAGCTCGACAAGGTCTGCCCGCTGCTTCGCAAGTACGGCGCGGCCGTCGTGGCCCTCACCATCGACGAAGACCCGACCGAGGCCATGGCCAAGACCGCCGATCGTAAATTGGCCATCGCGACGCGGCTGCACGACCTGCTGACAAGAAAGCACGGCATTCCCGAAACCGACATCCTGTTCGACTGCCTGACCTTTCCGATTTCGACCGGCGTCGACGCCGATCGGCGCCTTGCACTGGAAACGCTCGACGGCATCGACCTCATCATGAAGGCCATGCCCTGCTGCGGCTCGATCCTCGGCGTCTCCAACGTCAGTTTCGGCCTCGCCCCCGCGGCGCGGGCCGTGCTCAATTCAGTCTTCCTCCACGAGGCGATGCAGCGCGGACTCACCGCCGCCATCGTGCATGCCAGCAAGATCCTGCCGCGCAACAAGATCAGCGACGAACGCTGGAACACGGCCCTCGACCTCATTTATGACCGCCGTCGCGATGGCTACGATCCGCTGCAGGCGTTCATCAAACTGTTCGCCGACGGCGAATCCATCGGCGAGAAAAAGGAAATCGCCCACCTGCCCGTTGAGGAGCGCCTCAAACAGCGGATCATCGACGGCGAGCGCATCGGCCTGGAGAAGGACCTCGAAGAGGCCATGCAGCGCCACAAGCCGCTCGACATCATCAACACCTTCCTGCTCGACGGCATGAAGGTGGTCGGCGAGTTGTTCGGCTCCGGCAAGATGCAACTGCCCTTCGTGCTCTCATCGGCCGAGACCATGAAGGCGGCCGTCGCGCACCTCGAGCCGCACATGGAGAAAGTCGCCGGCCGCTCCAAGGGCACCATCGTGCTCGCCACCGTCCGCGGCGACGTGCACGACATCGGCAAGAACCTCGTCGACATCATTCTCACCAACAACGGCTTCACCGTCATCAACCTCGGCATCAAGCAGCCGATCAACGACATCATCAACGCCTGGGAAAAGCACAAGGCCGACGCGATCGGTCTGTCCGGGCTGCTGGTGAAATCGACGATCGTCATGCGCGACGACCTGGAGGTCCTGAACGAGCGCGGACTCGCCCCGCGCGTCATCCTCGGCGGCGCAGCCCTCACCCGTGGATATGTCGAGAACGACCTGCGCAGCAAATACAAGGGCGAAGTCGCCTATGCCGGCGACGCCTTCGACGGACTCGCCCTGATGAACCGCATGGCCGACGGCCATTCGCTGGTCGACCCGAACCGCGCCCCCGCCGGACCGAAACCCGGCGCCAAGTCCGCCTCCGACCGCGAGCCGGCCCACGTCGTGCCGGCGCGGAGTGCTGTGTCGACAACGGTCGCAATTCCAACGCCGCCCTTCTGGGGCAGCCGCCTGATCGACCGCATCGACATGCAGACGATCCTGCCCTACATCAACGAGAAGATGCTCTTCGGCGTGCAATGGGGGTACACGCCCGCCGGCCGCAAGAAGCCGGAGTACGACGCCTACATCAAGGACGAAGTGCGGCCGATCTTCCACGAATTGGCGCTGCGCTGCGCAAAGGAGGGCATCCTGCGCCCGCAGGCGGTCTACGGCTACTGGCCCTGCAACAGCGACGGCGACGATTTGATCATTTATGCCCCGCCCACGGATGGGGCCGCGAACGGCGCTGGTGCGGGAATCCCTTCTGGCACCGATCCGTCGCGGGAATCCCTTCCCGCATCTTTTCCCCGCCGCGAGATCGCGCGGTTCAACTTCCCGCGGCAGCACAAGCCGCCCTTCTGGTGCCTGTCGGATTTCTGGCGGCCGATCGAATCGGGGGACGTGGACGTCGTCGCCTTCAGCGCGGTGACGGTCGGCGGCGAGGCCACGCGCACCGCCCGGGCCTGGTTCGAGCGCAACTTGTACCGCGACTATTTACACCTGCATGGTTTGTCGGTCGAGGCCGCCGAGGCCCTCGCCGAATACATGCACAAGCAGATCCGCATGGAATTGGGCATCGCCGGCAATGACGCCCGCGAGGTCCGGCGCCTCTTCCAGCAGGGCTACCAGGGCAGCCGCTACAGTTTCGGCTACCCGGCCTGCCCCGCGCTGGAGGACCAGTCCAAACTCTGGCCGCTGCTGGAACCGGCCCGCATCGGCATCACCCTCTCCGAGGAGTTTCAACTCGACCCCGAGCAGAGCACCACCGCCATCGTCGCCCACCACCCCGAGGCGCGGTATTTCAACGTGCGCGAAAAGAAAACTGATGCACAACTGGCCATGCGCCTCGGCGAACCGGAATAAACGGATCAGAGCCGGACTGTCCTCAGTCCGGTCGAAAGCGAAATGGTTTCAAAATGCGTGCGGTCTGTCCGCGCACACCGGGCTGAGGACAGCCCGGCTCTGACCGGATTCGCAACCTACGATCGTCTTGTGACGTATCACCTGAGCGGGGATACTGCATCCTGTCGTGGGTGCCATGCGGGGGTGCCCCATTCATCGCGCAGCGATGGGTGGGGTCACGATGATGAGACAGCGGGGAAATTTCCAGACAAAGGGGCCACATTCATGCCACGCATCGCCATGATTCTCCTGGTTGCCATCATTGCATCACCTCTCCGCGCCGAACCGCCCATCACCCCCAGTCCGGACGATCTCAAGAAGGCCGAGGCCCTGCGCGAGGACATGCGCCGCATGATCGAACTCGCCCGGGACCGCGTCTTCCCAGCGCTGGTCAACATCAGCGTGGTGACCGTCGACTACTGGGGCGGCAAGGAGCACAAGGGCTCGTCGATCGGCAGCGGCACGATCATTTCGCCGGAAGGCTACATCATCACCAACCAGCACGTGACCGACAAGGGCACGAAGTTCTCCTGCCGCCTCGCCGATCGCCAGGAAATCTCCGCCAAACTGATCGGCGAGGACCCGCTCACCGATCTGGCCATCCTCAAACTCAACCTCAACGAACTGCGCGACCCCGCCGCGCCCCTTCCGGTCGCCGCCTTCGGCAACTCCGATGAATTGCAGGTCGGCGATCACGTCATGGCCATGGGCTCCCCGCTGGCCCTTTCCCGCTCGGTCACCCTGGGCATCGTCTCGAACACCGAACGGGTCTTCGGCACCCGCGGCGGAAACGACGTGGACGACATGGAACTCGACAGCGGTCAGCGCACCGGCCTGTTCACCCGCTGGATTCAGCACGACGCGCTCATCCATCCCGGCAACAGCGGCGGCCCGCTGGTCAACCTGAAGGGCGAGATCGTCGGGGTCAACGAACTCGGCGGAAACGCCATGGGCTTTGCCATCCCCAGCAATCTTGCCCGCGATGTGGCCGGCGCCCTGATCAAGAGCGGCGAAGTCGCCCGAAGTTGGATCGGCGTCTCATTCAAGCCCATCGAGAAGACCGGCTTCACCCGCGGGGTGCTCGTCAACTCCGTCACCAAGGGCGGCCCGGCCGACAAGGCCGGCATTCAGGCGGGCGATCTCATTCTGCGCATCGCCGGTGAGCCGATCACCACGCGCTTCGCCGAGGAAGTGCCGCCGCTGATGAAGCGCGTGGCCGACTTCCCGATCGGCGCGGAAGTCAAGATCAGCATCGATCGCAAAGGCGCCACGTCCGAGGTGACCCTGACGACCGACAAGTTGAAAAAAGACAAAGGCGATGAAACCGCCCTCCGCGCCTGGGGCATCACCGCCGAAGAGATCACCGAGCGCATGGCCCAGGAATACCGCCTCGATGACACGGCCGGCGCCATGGTCAGCAGCATCAACGCCGGCGGCCCCGCGCAACTCGCCGAGCCGCCCCTTTCCGGCGGCGATGTCATTCGATCCATCGACGGCCGCGACATCGCCGATCTCGCCGACCTGGTCACGCGCTACAAGGCCATCATGGGCACCGAGCCGCTGCCCGAATACCTGCTCATCGAGTTTGACCGCAGCGGCAAGAACCACCTGACCCTGCTCAAGCCCAAGCCGCCCGAGGACGAGGATCCGCCCCGCGAAGTTGCAAAGGCCTGGATCGGCATCGCCACCCAACCCGTCCTCGACAAACTCGCCGCCAAACTCGGCAGCCCCGACGCCCGCGGCTTCCGCGTGACACGCGTCTATCCCCGCTCGGCCGCGGCCTCCTCGGACATCAAAATCGGCGACATCATCACCGGCCTCAACGGCCAGAAGTTGCAGGTGCGCGGCATGCAGGACGCCGGCCTTCTCGGGCGCGCGATTCGCAAATTGACCATTGACGAAGACGCAACCCTCGACATCATCCGCGACGGCGACAAACGCCAGGTCGCCGTCAAACTGGAACGAACCCGCATCCTGCCCAGCGAAGCACGCAAGGACCGCAACCGCGACTTCGAAATGACCGTGCGCGACGTCACCTTCTTCGATCGCGACGAAAATCGATGGAGCGAGGATGTCAAGGGCGTGCTGGTGGAGCAGGTCGAAAGCGCCGGCTGGGCGGGTCTCGCCGGCATTCAGTCGGGCGACTTGATTCAGCGGATTAACGACATCGAAATCAAGGGCATCAAGAGTTACCGCAAGGCCATGGAGACGGTCACCAAGGCCGCCCCCGAGCGCGTGGTGTTCGAAATGCTCCGCGGCGTGTCCACCCGATTCCAGTATGCCGAGCCCGACTGGAAGCCGATCGTCGACACCACCAGCAAGCCGGCGACGACGCAGGACGCAAAGTAGATTGGTAGAGAAAGGAACCTCTTTGCTCCGGTAGAGAATGGACCCTCCTTGGTCCGGTAGAGCAAGGACCCTCCTTGCTCCGGTAGAACAAAGATCCTCTTTGTTCTGTTGTGCAAGACAAAGGGATTTTCCATGTTACGCGAGTGAGCGAACAAAGAGGATCTTTGTTCTACCCTGCTGACAAGCGCCTTTGAAATCAATTACGATTCATGTCGAATCACGAATCACAGGCAACATTGGAGTTGGTATGAAAACGAAAACCCTCACCGGCATCGCCCTTCTGATCGCGCTCGCGTTAACTGTTACAAGCCCAGCCCGTGCCGCCGAGCCGGTCAACTACACCAAGTTCGTCGCGGATCACGCCGACGCCCTCGTCGTGGTGAAGTTCGTGCTCAAGAGCGGCGAAAATGAGATCGACGCCGAATGCAGCGCCGTCATGATCGACCCGGCCGGCCTGGCCGTCTGCTCCAGCACCGGCGTCGGCGGCGCTCGCGGCACGCCCACGGACATCAAGATCATGCTGGCAGACGATGACAACGGCGTCGAAGGCCGGCTGCTCGCCCGCGATTCCGAACTGGATCTCGCCTGGGTGCAGGTCAAAAAGCCGCCCGCCAAGCCCTATGCGTTTGTCGATTTGACGAAAACCGCGATTCCGACCCTGGGCGACACCGTGGTCTCGCTGCGCCGCATGGTCAAGTACTTCGACCGCGCCCCCGCGATCACCCAGGGCCAGGTCGTCGGAATGACCCACAAGCCGCGCGATCTGTACGTCCCCGGCGGCGGCATGGTCGTTGATCCCGGCGCGCCGGTCTTCGCGACCGACAGTCGATTGGTCGGGTTCGTGGTGCTCCAGTTCCCCGACGCCGAGGACATGCGCGGCACGCCGCGCCAGGCCTTCGGCGCAATGCGCGACTTCGGCAACATGATCCTGCCATCCGCCGACGTGGTTCGAGCCACCGAGCGCGCGAAGAAGGCCAAGGAAGGCGAAGAAATGTCCGCCAAGGCCGCTGAGCGGGCGAAGAAGGAAGACGAGGCCGGCGCCGAAAAGTCCGGCGAAGCCATCACAACCGCACCCGCCGAGCCCGCTGCCAAGCCCGGCCCCACCACGCGACCGGTCGACGACGACGAGGAAGAGGGCGAATGACGTCCGCAGCCGTACCGCACTGCAGGAAGTCGATCACCCACGACAATCTGGTGACCGGCAGCGTCAGTTCATGAATGACCGCGCCTGCTTGACGCGCTCGGGCGTGATCTCATCCGCATCGGGTACCGCGGCGGCGTCGGCTGGTTGCTGCGTCTCCTCCGGTGCGCGGGCATTCACCACCGTGGCCTCCGGGGCAGCCGCGGACTCCGCCGCCGGCGCGACCTCGGCCCGCTCGACCGGTACGGCCGCCGGCCCATCATCACCATTGGTCGACCACACATACGCCAGTAAACCGAGGGCACAGACGAACAAACTAACCGCGCCCACCTTGAATCCCTTGGATCGTTCTGACATGACGTTTGCTCTCTTTTTCCGGCGAATACAGCCGCTGATGAAATCCAGACCGTCTTTGAATCAGTCCTTGGGCAGGAGAATCTCCTGCGACGGGTAGCAGTCCCAGCGGAAATTCGCCGTGCGGCACTGGAACTGAGCCGGGTTGGAGGTGTTGTAGTATTCGTTGGCTTTCGCTGAAACGACACGGGCCGATCCGTCGCACATCGCGACGTTGAACAGGCCCAACTTTCCGTGCCAGCCGCGTATGGTTGACGGCTGGGCCGGATCGCCAAACACTGCATTTGTCGAGTTCCACGGCGTCTGCCACAGCCGGGCCTCGAGAAACAAGGCGGTCGCCGACGTGTCCGGGATGCGCGAACTGGGCCGGCACATCGGCCCGGCATAGCGGCGCGAAGGGCAGCCGTTGGACGTCGCGGTGCCCGTGTTGAAGCCGTTGGCCTGGTAACTGTTGCCGAAAAAGTTGGCCGCCGGGTCCTCCTCCGGCAGGGTCGTTCCCGGGGTGAACGAACTGGCCGGCGTCGCGGGCGTGTTGATGAAGCCCTTGTCGTCCGGGCAGGTGTACAGGGCAAACCCCGATGCATCATTCCGCACGTTCGTGCCGTCGTTGTCTTTGTAGATTGCAGTATATTTGTTCATCGGACGCCGGCCGGCGCCGCCGATGATGCCGTTGGATGCCCACGGCGTGCCCGGCGCACCGTCATTGCCGCCGTATTCGAAGAATCCCAGGCCGGTGTAACCACACTGCGAGAGCAGTGGGTGCTCGGGAATGAGTTTGTTGTTGGGGTCGTCCACCGAGTAGGACACGGCGCTGGCGCCGATGCCCTTGAGATTGGCCAGGCACTTGGCCTTGTTCCCCTCCCGCCTGGCCGCGGTGAGTGCGGGCATGAGAATGCTGATGAGGATGGCGATGACCGCGATGACCACCAGCAGTTCAATGAGCGTGAAACCCGATTGGCCCCGCGCGCGTGTTTGAGCCGGCATGACGTTCTCTCCTGGAAAATGCTAACCTCTTCAAATGAAGTACGGCGCGCCGCGGAAGCCCGAAGGGTCCGCAGCCCGCGCACCGGCTCGCCAGTCGTCGACATCGTTCGTGCGTTCCTGGGCTGGGAATGCACGCGGCCGTCGGCGCGAACCCACGTTCACGCGCCGACGCTCGCTCCATCAGCGTATGTCGCCAATGAAACAAGGACGATCGAAAAATACGACCATGTCAAAAAATAATCAGAATTGTTTACAATAGACTTCCGACTCGGGATTCCGTTGACCGGAAGATGTCCGCCGTGCGGAATCGCGGAATGGCAAATGCGACGTGCGATGATGCCGATTCGGCGGTCCGAAAGCAGTGAAGAAGTTAAAGGACCGGCAGGGTCAACCGCGATGCAGGCTCGGCGCCGATCAGTTGCATCCGCCCGCCAGTAGACACGCCACGAATGCCGGCACGTCCGAAATGCCGACGACGCCGTCCGGTGTTGATTCCAGATCGCCGCCGCAGATTTCAGCGGCCGTGGCGCCGCCGGCCACGACAACCTCGGCAAACCGTGCCACATCGCGGCCGTCGATGGCCAGATCGCCGTTCATGTCGCCCCGAATGCAGGCGGGCGGCACGCAATTGAGATCCACGATCGCGAATGCGTCGATCCCCGCCTCCACCGTCGACGCCAGGCCCTGATCAAATGCGGTGAAACGCACGCGGAAGTTCGTGCCGGAAAGCGAATAATCCCCGATGCGGAACAGCCGCGGATACCACCCGCCATTCACCTCGGGATGCAGGCTGGAGGTCGACGGACCGATCTGCTCCAGCAGCGCCCAATTCAGGCCCCCGTCGCCGGAGATCTCAATGTCCATCCAGTCCTCAAACGCGCCGCTGCCGGTCGAGTTCGAATACCACCGCGCATAACGCACATGCGGATTCGTCAGCGGGGCAATGTTGAACACCGGCGACAGCAGCCTTGTGACACCGCTGTCGATATCCGTGTCGCATGTGGGCGGGGAGACGACGACGCTCGGTTGTGTCAGATAGCACATGCCCGAGCCGTCGTAATCGGTCGGCGGATCGCCCCGGTTGCAGCCGACCGGCACGCCCAGCGCCCACGCGCCGGACACGGCGCTGCCGCTGACGGTCCAGCCTGGCGCGGTTTCGAAATTGAATGAGACGAACGTCGTCGTGTCGCCGACCGCGGCCTCGAACGGCGCTCCGGCGCCGCCCGGCGGCTCGGTCACGATGCCCGTCACGATTCCCTCCGCGGCGACGTACCATTTGGTGATTGCGTCACAGGTCCCGGGCGGGATCTCGCCCGCGTACGAGTGGCCGCCGCCGGATGCCAGCATCACCTCCTGAAACGGAGACGCGCCGACGCGATAGAACAACTTCACGGAATCGTCCACGACGGTGTCCGTGCCCGGCGCCACCGAGACGGAAACCGGCGTTGGACCGGTCGACGACAACACCAGCGGCGCGGGGCTTGTGACCGAGATCTTCAAGGGCGTCTGTGCAACGGCCGGAGCGACGCCCAGCAGGAGCCCGATCCACGCCGCACACACCTGTCGCATTTCAATTTGCATCGCCGGCTCCCACGCATTGATCTGACGACGAAGGCGCGCGTCCGCACACCCCGTGCGACCAAACGATCAGACGGAGATATTAATCCTGCGATGTCGAAAACAAAACAATTTCGGACGTGAAATTCGGACTTTTCCCAAACCCAGTTGGCGCAGGCAGATATCGACAGCGCCCCACCCCGCACGCGCCGGACAAGCGAAGGACCAGGAACCGGCGCGGCCGGCATTGCACTACCACTGTGCCTCTTCGAAAGCGCCGCGTTTGGACACCGTCTTCTGCGGAAGTGCCTTGAGGATTGCTCCGGCCAGCGGCAAATCGCCGCGTGTCGTGATCTTGATGTTGCGAGGATCGCCCTCGACCACCGTGACGGCCTGGCCCGTGGCCGACACCAGTTGCGCGTCGTCGTGTATCGGCCCCTTCTGCTGCTCGGCCGAGCGACCCTCATAGGCCTTGCGCAGCACGGACTTTCGAAACGCCTGCGGGGTCTGGGCCATGTACAAACCCTCCCGCGCGACTGATTCCCCCAGTGTGCCGTCCGGCTTGACGCGCTTCAGCGCCGATGTGACCGGAATCGCGGGAATGGCCGCCCCGCTTTTTCGCGCCGCGTCAAAAACGGCGTCGATCCACGCCTCGGCCACGCACACCCGCGCCGCGTCATGCACCGCCACGAACTCCGCCTCAACCGCCACCGCCGCCAGCCCGTTGGCCACCGAGTCCGCCCGCTCCCTGCCGCCGGCCACCAGCGTCACCCCCATGAAGCCGAGATTCGGCCCGTACTTCTCCTTCATCACGGGCATGTCCGCGGGCGACACCACCAGCAGCGTCTGGCAGACGTCCTCGCGATTGACGAACAGTTGCAGCGCCCGCAGAAACAGCGCCTGCCCATCGAGCGTGGCAAAGATCTTGTTCTCCCGCCCGCCGAAGCGCTCACCCGAACCGGCGGCAAGTACGATGGCTGAGAATTTTGACATGGCTTGGTGCCTCGCGGTAACGCAAAGATTCTCTTTGCGCCGGGTACGGCAAAGTTCCGCTTTGCGCGGGGTACGGCAAAGATCCTCTTTGCCGCCCGTAACGCAAAGTTCCTCTTTGCTTTCGCTGCTCAACGCGGCATTTTAGGCCGCGGAAACAACCGACGCACCCCGCCGCAACGCCACGCGCTTACCATGCACACATGGCCTCCGGCGAACGGGCATTTGTATCGTGGCTGACCGCGCAGTTCGGCGACGCGCGCGACCTCCGCGCCGCCGGCGTCGAACTCGGCATCGGCGACGACATGGCCATCCTGCGGACCGGCCTGCTCGCCAAATCACATGCGAAGTCCCACGACACCCGCATCCTCGTCACCTCCGACATGCTCATGGACGGCGTCGATTTCGATTCGAAGATCCACACGCCGAAGCAGATCGGCCGCAAGGCCCTTGCCGTCAACCTGTCCGACTGCGCCGCGATGGCCGTCCGCCCACGTTGGGCCGTCGTCAGCCTCGCGCTGCCCCGCCACTGGACGCTGACTCAGGCAAAAGGCCTCTACCTCGGCATGGCCCCGCTTGCCAAAAAATATGCCTGTCGCATCGTCGGCGGCGACACCAACAGTTGGGAGCACGGCCTCGTCATCGACCTGACCGTCATCGCCGAGCCATGGCCCGGCATCGAACCCGTGCGGCGTGACGGCGTCCGCGACGGCGACGTGATCTGCGTCACCTCCCCGCTCGGCGGGAGCATCCTGGGCCATCACCTGACGTTTCAACCGCGCGTTGCGCTGGCCCGCGAATTGGCAAGGCGGCTTCGAGGCGATCTGCACGCCATGATGGACCTGTCGGACGGACTATCGATTGATGCCGCGCGAATGGCGGAGGCGTCGGGCTGCGGAATCGAACTGGATGAGGCGGCGTTGCTTCGGATTGCCTCGCAAGCCGCGAGGTCTGCGCCCGGGCCGCGAAGCGTGTTGGAACACGTGCTGCACGACGGCGAGGACTTCGAGTTGCTGTATGCGTGCAAGTCAACATCCGCACACGGAGGAGAAAAAATCGGCCGGGCCATCAAGAAAAAGGGCTTGTGGCTCGTCAGGAATGACCGCCGTGAGAAAATCAAACCGCTCGGCTGGCAACATGCCATCGGATGACCGATCGGCGATAGTACCCATTGCATGACCACCATCGAACTCATCTCCCGTTCCGAAGCCCAGACCCGCGCCATCGGCGATGCCATCGGCTCCGCGCTGGAACCCGGCGCGGTCGTGGCCCTTGCCGGGGAACTCGGGGCGGGCAAGACCCGGCTGGCCAAGGGTCTGGCCGCCGGACTCGGCGTGGACGACGACCGGGCCGTCAACAGTCCGACGTTTGTCTTGGTCAACCAGTACGCCGGACGCTGCCCCGTGTATCATCTCGATCTGTACCGGCTGCCGGAGAGTGCGGACCTGGCGTCCATCGGCTTCGATGAGATGTGCGACGGCCCTGCCGTGGTGATCGTCGAATGGGCCGATCGATCGGCCCGGTCCATGCCCGGCGACGCCCTGTGGATTCGCATGACCGCGACCGACGAAACAACCCGCGGCCTGACCCTGGCCACCGTTGACGACGAACTGGCCGACCGGTTGCAGCGGGCCCTCGCCGACTTTGCCGACACCGCCCCCTGATGAAGGATGCCATGAACAAGCAGAAACGCATCGACGGACGCCGCCCCGACGAACTTCGTCCCGTGAAGATCACCCGCGGCTTCACCCGCAGCGCCGCCGGCAGCGTGCTCATCGAGACCGGCGGCACGCGCGTGCTCTGCACCGCCAGCGTCGAGGAGGTCGTACCCAAGTGGCGCGAAGCGGCCGGCCTCGGCTGGGTCAGCGCCGAATACGAGATGCTCCCCGCGGCCACGAACGAACGCCGCAAGCGCAACCGCGACGGCAAGATCGACGGCCGCACCCAGGAGATTCAGCGGCTCATCGGCCGCTGCCTCCGCGCCGTGGTGGACATGAAGAAACTCGGCCCCCGGTCGATCTGGATCGACTGCGACGTGATCGAGGCCGACGGCGGCACCCGCACCGCCGCGATCAACGGCGGCTACATCGCCCTGTGCGACGCGGTGGCCGGTCTGAGAAAAAAGGGCCTCATCACCGCCAGCCCGATCACCGACGGCGTGGCCGCGGTCAGCGTGGGCCTGTGCGACGGACGGGTGCTGCTGGACCTGTGCTATGATGAAGATAAGGATGCGGGTGTCGACTTCAACGTCGTCATGACCGGCGGCGGCCGGTTCGTCGAACTGCAGGGCGCGGCCGAGGGCGGCACCTTCGCCGAAGCCGACATGCGTCGCATCCTGGCGAGCGCAAAAAAGGGCATCGGCGAACTGCTCCGATTGCAGACGGCGGCCCTGAAGAAACCCCTTGGACGGCGCATATGACCACACGAATCGATCGATCGAATCCGCGGCACGGGCCAGAGATGTGGCATCGGTTTTCAACCGGTGACGGTTCGAACCGGTTATCAACCGGCTCCGCGAACCGCCCCCTTCGTCATCCGTTTCTTCAACTCGTGATGATCCTCGTCCTGGGAATCGGCATACTCTCTCCTTCCCCCGCCCGCGCCGACGACGAGAAAAAAGACCGCTGGAACATCTTCAAGAAGCGCGAGCCCAAGAAGGATGCGCCCGCCCCGGCCCCCGCGCAAGCCGCTCCGCGCAAGGCCGGCGACAAGGAAATCTGGACCATCGAGTGCCGCGTCTGCACCGGCCCGGGTCATGCCGCCGAGGCCGAGATGTTTGCAGAGAGCCTCCGCGCCGTGTCCAACCTGAATCGCGACGCCGTCAGCATCCTCGCTGAAAAAGACCGCAGTCGCGTCCTCTACGGCAAGTACGAATTGAAATATGTCCGGGCCGGCGCCTTCGGCGGCAGCGGCGACGTGGTGATCGAGCACAGCAAGCAACTCAAGAGCGACATCGACTTCATCAAACACCTCGCCGCCGGCGAGGCCCACCCCTTCCTGACCGCCCGGGCCATGCCGGTCCCCAGCGCCGACGTCGGCCCGCCCGAGTGGAACCTGGTGAATGCCAAGGGTTACTACACCCTGCACGTCGGGGTCACCTATCCGACCGCCGAACTGCGCGACTACAAGGGCGCGGCCGTCGAGTGGGTCCGCGTCCTGCGGCAGGATGGCTACGAGGCCTACTACCACCACAACCCCGACAGCGCCAAGAGCGACATCTGCGTCGGCACCTTCGGCCCCGATGCCCTCGTCAAGGAGCGCGACGGCACCCAGCGCTACAGCGAGGCGGTCATGCGGCTTCAGTCGCGGGGCGACCTGCGCTACAACCTGGAAAATGGCCACAAGGTCTGGCGAACCCAGGGTCCGTCCAAGTCCAACCCCAAGGGCGGCAAGATGGCCAACCAGTCCTTCCTCGTCAAAATCCCCGGCAAGGACGCCCCCCCGGCAAGGCCGGTACGCGGCAGGCCGTAATGTTCTTACACACGCGGCGCTTTCGCGCCGAATGAACCTCACCCCACATCAAAATGCGTGCTCGCACGCAGCCGGGCCATTCGGCTCATCACCGTATCCCTGTCGGCGCTCTTCAGCGAATCCAGCGAGAAGCCCTCGATCGCAATCGACGCCACGCATGTGCCCACGGCAATCGCGTACTGAATCGCCTGAACGTCCGTCCGGTCGCGCTGCGCCAGGTAGGCCATCATGCCGCCGGCGAAACTGTCGCCGGCCCCGGTCGGGTCCTTCACTTCCAGCGTGGGGAAGCCCGGCACCAGGAAGACCGCGTCGGCGGTGCACAGGATCGAGCCATGCTCGCCCTTCTTGACGATCACGAAGTCCGGCCCGAGTTCCAGCACCGACCGCGCCGCGGCGATCAGGTGCGAGCGGCCGGTCAGCAACCGCGCCTCGGCATCATTGAGCACCACGCCGTTGACGCACGACAACGTCTTCACCAGGTCGTCGCGGAAGTTGTTGATCCACAGGTCCATCGTGTCGCAGACGATCATCTTCGGGCCGGACAGTTCGTCGATGAACTGCCGCTGGATCGCCGGGTGGGTGTTGGCGAGGAAGACGAACTGCGAATCGCGGAAGCCCTCGGGGATCTTCGGCGGGGCCTCGGCGATCACGTTGAGTTGCGTGCCGAGGGTTTCGCGGTCATTCATGTCGGGCGTGTACTTGCCCTGCCAGCGGAAGGTCTTGGAGCCTTTGCGCGTCTCAAGGCCGGCCAGGTCGATGGGTCGCTGCCTGAGCATGTCCACGTGCTGGGATGGAAAATCCTCGCCGACCACGCCGACCAGCCGGACCGGGCCGAGCAGGCTGGCGGCGTAGGCAAAGTAGAGGGCCGAGCCGCCGGCGACATCGACCGCCTTGCCATGCGGGCTTTCCACCGAGTCGATGCCGATCGTTCCAGTCACGAGCAGGGACATTGTTGTGCCTCTTTCGGGTGCGGGTATCTTATTTCTCGCGGGAATTGTCGAAGGCTGGGCCGATGGCGTCAAACCGATGGGGCATTCGCGAGATGTGGCATTCGCCAGCCGTGGCACTCGCCAGGTCATGACCTGGGTGCCACTGCTCTGTGAGCAGTGCGAGCGTGCGTGGGCATCCCGCGCGGCCGCACCGCTCACAGAGCGGTGGCACACCCGCTCTTTCCATTCTCCTGCAAACCCAACGACCGCTGCCGGGTCAAATTGACACCGGCGCAGGTCCGGTCGCACAATGCAGTCGACGAAGCGGGAGCCGCGGCACACGACATGGCGCAGGGACGGGCACGACTGACGAGACGGGGTGTTTTCATCGCTATCGCGTTGGCGCTGACCTTCACGGGCTGCGCCAAGAAGAACAAGGACCCTGTTACGGCGACAAGCGGGCCTGTCGAAGAGGAAACAACCACCCTGGCCGCCGGCTTCCGCAGCCACATTGTGGCTCCCCAGGAAACGCTCTACCGGCTGGCGGTGATGTACTACGGCGACGGCAAACAGTGGCAGAAGATCTACTACGCCAATCGAAAACGAATCGCCGACCCGTCGGACCTTCCGGTGGGGATCCGCCTGATCATCCCGCCCCGCGACGAGGCCACCCCCGACCGTTGACACTCGATGACCCGGTGCAATTCCTGCCAGGCGTCGGCCCGTTTCGCGCCAAGGCCCTCGAGCAACTCGGCATTCGCACCGCAGGCGACCTGCTGGAGCACTACCCCGCGCGCTACGAGCGCCGCGAGCAGCGCACCATCGAGAACCTCGACGAGGGCATGACCGCGACCATCGTCGGGCAGTTGACCGCGGTCCGCCACAAGTTCGGCGGCCGGGGCGGCGGCTCGTGCAGCGCCACCATCACCGACAACACCGGGCGCTGCAGCCTGACCTGGTTCAACGCCGGCTGGATGCGCCACAAACTGCAGCCCGGCGCGACCGTGCGCGTGACCGGCAGGGTGTCGGAGTATCGACGCCTGCCGCAATTCGCCAACCCGAAGATCGAGTTCCTCGACGAAGACGCCCAGCCGGTCGATGAATCCTCGCCGGCGGAGTTCGACGCGGTCTATCCGGCCTGCGCCGCGCTCTCCAGCAAGGTCATCGCGAAGATGGTGCATGCGGCCCTGCCGAAATTGCTTCCGCTGGTGACCGAGTGGCATGACGCAGCATTTCTGACGCAGCGGAAACTCATGGCGCGGCGCGCGGCCATTGAGGCGATTCACCGTCCCAACGCCGACGATCAGACCGAACCGGCCCGCCGACGCCTCGCCTATGACGAATTCCTGCAACTGCAACTCGCGACCGGTCTGGCCCGCCGCGCCCGGCGATCGGGCGCCGCGCCGGCCCTTGCAGTCAGCGACGAGGTCGATCGCCGCATCCGCGCCCGCTTTCCCTTCGACTTCACCCCGGCACAGAACCGCGCCGTGTCCGCGATCCGGGGCGACCTGGCCCAGCCGCGCCCGATGAACCGCCTGCTTCAGGGCGACGTCGGCTGCGGAAAGACAGCCGTCGCGTTGTACGCCGCCCTCGCCGCCGTGGCCAACAAACGCCAGGCCGCGATCATGGCCCCGACCGAACTCCTCGCCGAGCAGCACCACTGCGAAGTGACCCGCCGCCTCGCCGGCAGCAAGGTCCGCATCGGCTTCCTGCGCGGGTCCATTCCCGCGAAGCAGCGCCGCGAGTTGATCGCCGGCATTCAGGACGGCACGCTCGACCTGGTCATCGGCACGCAGGCGCTCATCGAGCCGGATGTCATTTTCGACAAACTCGCTCTCGTCATCGTCGACGAACAGCACCGCTTCGGCGTCCGCCAACGGGCCGTGATCCGAAGTAAGGGGCCCGCCCCGCACTACCTGGTGATGAGCGCGACGCCGATCCCCCGCACCCTGGCCATGACCGTCTTCGGCGATCTCGACGTGACCACCATCGACGCCCTGCCGCCGGGCCGCCCCAAGCGGACGACGCGGCTCCTGCGACCGGGCGAACACGAAAAGGCATGGTCCTTCATCAACGAGCGACTGTCCGCCGGGGAGCAGGCCTACGTCGTGTACCCGCTCGTCGCGGAATCAGAGACGATGGATCTCCGCGCCGCCGAGAGTGAATACGAACGTCTCGCATCGACCGTCTTCCGCGATCGACGCGTCGGACTGCTGCACGGACGCATGGGCGCGGACGCCCGGCAGACCGTCATGGCCGACTTCGCCGCCGGGAAGATCGACGTGCTGGTCAGCACCACGGTCATCGAGGTCGGCATCGACGTGCCCAATGCCACGGTCATGGCGATCGAGCACGCCGAGCGATTCGGTCTGTCGCAACTGCATCAACTCCGCGGACGCATCGGCCGCGGCGGCAAGGCGGGCCACTGCCTGCTGCTCACCGCGAGCAACGGCGGCCCCGCGCTCGAACGACTGCGCGTGATGGTTTCCACTGATGATGGATTCAGAATCGCAGAAGAAGACCTGCGTCTGCGCGGGCCCGGCGAAATGCTCGGCACCCGCCAGCACGGCCTGCCGGAATTTCGCGCCGCCGACTTGATCAAGGATGCCGACCTGCTGCGGCTGGCCCAGCGCGACGCCGACGACATGCTCGCCGAGGACGCGATGAAACACAGCCCGCATTCGGCAAGCCTGCGTAAAATCGTGCTCGCCCGCTTTGGAAAAGACCTCGGCCTGGTCGACGCCGGTTAAGATTTCGCCCGTCAGAGCGCATGAGGGTCGGCCCTGCCGGGCCTGCTTGAAGGAGATCGAACCTTGCATCGCATCGGAATCGCATTGACCGCCGGCCTGTTGTGCATCGCCCTCCCGAATACGTCGCGCGCCGGCTTCCCCACTGAGCGCTTCACCTCCTACGCCGACATCCAGATCAAGAGCCCTGCCGTCCAGTGCACCCTCTGGATCGACGCGGCCGGCATCGAGACCCTGCAGCAATTGGATCGCGACGGCGACTTTGAGTACTCCTCCGATGAAATGAACGCCGCCCGCTACTTCATCACGCTTTACCTGCAGCGCAACTTCCTGGTCATGTGGGATCAGGCGATTCGCCCACACAAGATCGGTGCAATGGACGTCGCCCGCCGCGCCGGCTCCGACCGGACCTACTTCCGTGTCGAGTTTCGCGTGACCGACTTGCCGCCGGGGCAGTCCGTCTCCATTGCATCGCGCATTCTGTCTGAATTGACACCCGAGGCCCGCACCTATGCGAAGATCCGTTTTGAAAATCGCGAGGAACTCTACGGCCTGGGCCCCACCCGTTACTTCTCGACCGATCGCGCCGAGCGCCCGCTCCCGCCCGACAGCACCTTCCGCCCCGAATCGCAGCACGGTCGCATCGCCTCGGTCGGCGATTGGTCGGTCGAGATGCTCTACGCCCTGCCCGAGCGGGCCTTCTATCTCTACACGCTGACAAATGACCCGCACACGCCGATGGGCGTGGGCGACGGATCGATCGAGGTGTCCATTCAGCCCGGCAAGGAAGGCCCCTATCGGCCGGTCCGGCTTGCCGCCAAACCCCTGCCCGGCGACAAGCCCGGCATGACGTCCCGGTTCACACTCGTCGATCCGCAGTTCGCCGCCTTCACCACGTTCAACGCCGACATCCGCATCGGCCGCGGCGCGGCGATGAAGCGCGTCATATTCGAATTTCCGGCCGTCACCATTCCCGAGCGGTCGCCCGGCGGCGCGAAGACAACGCGCCGCGGATGTGCCAATCTTTGCCCCGGCGTCGACCTGAATTCGCCCCCGAGCGACAAGTGTCCGCGGTGCAATGGACGCCTCCTGCCTCTGAACGGCGACACCGCGCCCGGGCTTCACATGGTCGGCGCGCACGGCGGCATGCTGCTCGGCTATGGCGGCGCCGGCGAGCGCTTTGAAGGGCTGATCACCACCGATAGCGAATTTCGTCTGTATATCACCAACGAAATGCTCGAAACCCTGCCGCTCAAGAAACTGACCGGCAGCATGCTCTTCGCCGCCGATGAACGATTCCAGGACTCCGCCGTCGAGATTCAGGCCCGCAAAGGCCCCGACGGCCGCTACCTCTTCGCCACCCTTCCGCCGACGGCCTCGCTGCCGCTCCATGTTCGCTGGCTCTTTGACTTCAACGACGGCGAAGGCGCGTCGCAGGTGGACTTCCTGATAGAAGAGGCGGTCCAGGTCCCGACACCCGCCTCCCAGCCGAGCACCTCGCAACCAGTCGCGGCCTCCCAGCCCGCCTCGAAACCAGCCAATTGACAGGGAACGATTATTACGCGGTCGGCGAATCGCATGTGCCACTGCTTCGCCGCTGATTTGATTCGCCAACTGCGCCAGTCAGATTGGAATCAAGACAGCAGATGGGTTTCCAGAAACCCCGTCGGCACGGCCTCGTCCAACTGATCCACTCTTAATAGCGCCGCGAGTCTGAGCCCGAGTGAATCCAATCCCGTGCCCTGCTTCGCCGCGATCTCGATGCAATCGGGAAGCGTCTCCCGAACCCTTGCCAACTCAGCCCGATCCGCAACGTCGCACTTGTTCACGGTGATCAGCCGCGGCGCCGCGCCGATTAATCCCGCCCCGATCGCTGCCGCGTCCGCCAGCATCGCCGATGCCCCCCGCGTCGCATCCAATACCACGACAATCAAGTCGCCCGCCCCCGCCTGCTCCCGTCCGCGCCGAATCGCCTCCGCCTCGATTGCGTCATCCGTCTCGCGCACGCCCGCCGTGTCCGTCAGCGTCACCGGCCAGCCGTCGATGAGCGCCGTCTCGCTCACCCAGTCGCGCGTCGTACCGGGTTGGTCCGCGATGATCACCCGATCCCGTCCAATGAGCCCGTTCGCCAGCGTGCTCTTGCCGGCATTGGGCGGCCCGACCAGCACCACGCGAAGCCCCGCGACGACGCGAATCGCCGCCTGCGTCCGCCGGTTGTAAGCCGCCCGCTCCGCCTCCGAGACCGCCGCCGCCCGCCCCAAAAACGCCGGCAGCAAACCGCGCTGGGCCAGCAGGAATTGCGTCAACCGTCGTGATTCACACGTCTGCAAGGCCCGATCCACGTCGGTCTCAACAGGATGAACGGGTTCGCGATGCGGCAACGCCTCTGCCGCGACAATGGCCACGCCGTGCGAAGCCAGCAGCCCCAGAACCCGCTGCGTCACCGCCACCCCGCCATGCACGGACAACTCGACGTCATCCTGCCCGCCCATCTCGCGACGCACGATCAGCGCCTCATCCACCACCTCGTCGCCGTCGACAATCCGCGCGAGCGCAGGCCGCCCCGCGGGTGGTGCCACCATCTCGTTGTTGTTCGGTTTCCGAAGCAGCGGCGCGAGCAGCGCCAGCGCGCCCGCACCCACGACGCGAATCACCGCGATCGCCCCCGGTGCCGCCGGCGTCAGCAGCGCGGCTCGGATCGGCCTCTCCGCGTTCATTCCTGATCTTCGTCTTCAAACGGCGTGAAGTGGCGCTTGTGGGCCAGCGCGATGCCGCGAATGCACAGATCCGGCACGACGTTGTCGATGAACTCGCACTGCGATTTCACCAGTTCCGCCCCGCCCCCGGTCACCACCAGTTGCGGCCACGCCCCCAGTTCCGTCGCATACCGCTCGACGATCTCGCGCAGCGCGCCCACCATCCCGGTCAGCACGCCGATGCGAATCGCATCCTCGGTGGTATCACCATAGACGTTTGTCGATGGCTCGATGAGCACCTCCGGCAATGCGTCGGTCCCGTCGTGCAGCGCCTTCGCCTGCAGGTAAAGCCCAGGCAGGATGGCCCCGCCCATGAACACGCCTTCGTCATTCACGCAGTCGATCGTCACCGCCGTGCCGAAACTCGCCACCACACATGACCGCTTCAGCACGTCGAACGCCGCCGCCGCCGCGCAGACGCGATCGACCCCCACGCGCTCCGGCGTCTCAACCGCAACCGACATCGGTCGCAGAATCTCCTCGCCCACCACCCGGATCTCGGTATTCAGCCGGTCCGCCAGCCTGTCGCGCACGGACGCGAGCGTCGGCTGCACCACCGAACCGACAACGACGCATCGTTCGTATTCATCCGGAAGCGCCTCCCATGCCGCAACGGCCGCTTCTTCGATGCCCGTCAGATCACCCGGCTCGAACCGCAGATTGGTGAAGATCTTGCCGCGAATGAGCGTCGCAATGGACACATGCGAATTGCCGATCTCAACGATCAGCAGGTTGGCGTTGGCCAGCCGGGATTGGTCGAATTCAAGCGCCAAGAGTCACTCCCACGGATTACGTCTGACTGCAGTCCGGTCGATGCCGCATTGTTGCCAGGATACCGACAAAATAATAGCGGCCGGTTTCATCGCGTGAAACGATGAATCCGGCCGCATGTCATTGCGAAGCCGCCGACTGGCCAATCAATACCGGTAATGAACCGACTTGTACGGACCGTCCACCGGCACGCCGATGTACTCGGCCTGCTTCGGGGTGAGCCGCGTCAGTTTCGCGCCGAGTTGGTCGAGGTGCAGCCGGGCGACCTTCTCGTCGAGGTGCTTCGGCAGCGTGTAGACCTTCTTCTCGTAGTTCTCGTTGTTCTGCCACAGTTCGATCTGGGCGATCACCTGGTTCGAGAAACTGTTGCTCATCACGAAACTGGGGTGACCCGTCGCGCAGCCGAGGTTCAGCAGGCGGCCCTCGGCCAGGATGATGATCGAGTGACCATCGGCAAAGGCCCACTCATCCACCTGCGGCTTGATGTTGATCCGCTTGACCCCCGGCACCTTCTTCAGTCCGGCCATGTCGATCTCGTTGTCGAAGTGGCCGATGTTGCCGACGATGGCGTTGTGCTTCATCTTCTTCATGTGCTCGGCGGTGATGATGTTGAAGTTGCCGGTCGTCGTGATGAAGATGTCCGCGGTCGAGACGACGTCTTCAAGCGTGAGCACCTGGTAGCCTTCCATGCAGGCCTGCAACGCGCAGATCGGGTCGATCTCGGTCACGATCACGCGGCTGCCCTGGGCGCGAAGCGCGTGAGCACAGCCCTTGCCGACGTCGCCATAGCCACAGATCACGGCCACCTTGCCGGCCAGCATGACGTCGGTCGCCCGCATGATGCCGTCCACGCATGAATGGCGACAGCCGTAAAGATTATCGAACTTGCTCTTGGTCACGCTGTCGTTGACGTTGATCGCCGGGAACAGCAGCGTCCCCGCTTCCATCATCTGGTACAGCCGGTGCACGCCGGTCGTGGTCTCCTCCGACACGCCGACCATGTCCTTGGCCACCTTCACCCAGCGCTGCGGATCGCGCTTCTGCTCGGCGGCGAGCAGCTTGAGAATGATCTCGAATTCTTCGTTCTCCGCCGTGGACGGATCGGGCACCTTGCCGGCCTTGTTGAATTCCAGACCCTTGTGAATGAGCAGGGTCGCGTCGCCGCCGTCATCGACGATCAGGGTCGGGCCGCTGCCATCGGGCCAGGTCATCGCCTGCAGCGTGCACCACCAATATTCCTCCAGGCTCTCGCCCTTCCAGGCGAAGACCGGCACGCCGGCCTTCGCGATGGCCGCGGCCGCATGGTCCTGCGTGCTGAAAATGTTGCACGAGCACCAACGGACATCAGCGCCCAACTCGGCCAGCGTCTCGATGAGGACGGCGGTCTGAATGGTCATGTGCAAACTGCCGGTGATCCGCGCGCCGGCCAGCGGCTTCTTCGCGGCATACTCGCGGCGAATCGCCATCAGTCCGGGCATCTCGTGCTCGGCCAGTTGAATTTCCTTGCGGCCGAAGTCGGCCAGCGACATGTCCTTGACCTTGAAATCCTGAAACGTTGCGACAGCGGTAGACATTTTCTTCTCCAAGTTCAGACTGTTTTTTGTGTGCCACTGCTCTGTGAGCAGTGCGATACGCCAGTAACGATTCGATCCATAGGGCCAGGCTCCCCTACCCAGGGAACCGGCTACGCATTCGCGCTTACTCCCAATTCAGCCCACCCCTTGCATGCTGGGTTCTGATTTCGTCGCCGATATGGCGAACAAGTCCGGGGCCTCCATCCGTCCGCTCGCCGTCTCGCGACGGTGCAGCGGCATAATCGAAACATCAGCGAAACCGGCAGCCGACATCTGCTCAGTCAGTCCCGTGGCGTCGAATCCCCACCACAGATCCTGCATGGTCTCGTAGAAGACCTGATTCTCATGGGCTCGCTGCTCGACGATGAGCGCCCGTCCGCCGGGTCGCAAGATGCGATGCAATTCCGACAAGGCCTCCTGCGGCTTGGCGACGTGGTGCAACACGAGGCACGCAATCGCCGCATCACACGCGCCATCGCCAATCGGCAGCTTGCCCAGATCGCCCTGCTGAAACTCGACATTCGTCGCGCCAGCGTCCGCCGCGCGGCGCTTCGCGCAACCAAGCATCGCCGGCGAGGCATCGACCGCGATGACCCGTTCGAACCGCGCCGCCAGCGACGGCAGCAGAAAGCCGGTGCCCGTGCCGATGTCGGCCACGGTCCATTCGCGCGGCAGCAGGCCGAGCATCGCCTCAAACGCAAACGCATCGCCGAACGCGGCCGAACGCAACTGATCCCACCGCGACCCGAGCCGGTCGAAGAAGCCGGACGATTCGTCGGTGCGCCGCTGCAACACGCGCTCCAACCGCGAAGCCAGCGCCTTCGCCAAGGGCTGAGCCGCCAACCAGGTTTGAAGCACCTGCCGAACGTCAGAGGCGGTGGACGGGGATTGTGCCCCAGATGCAGACGGAGACGGAGACGGAGACGCAGGCGATGACGCGGACGGAGAAATCGCCGCCGCGCGATAAAGCGTGGCCGTCCCGATCCGCCGATCGGCCAGCCATTCGGCATCCCGCAACACCTTCAAATGCCGCGACACAGTCGACTGCGGCAGCTTCAGGATTTCAACGAGTTCAGTGACGCTAAGCTCCTCTTTGATAAGGAGTTGCATGATCCCCTGCCGCGCGTCATCCCCCAGCGCGCGAAGCGCTTCGGCATTCGAGTCAGCGGGAGTTGTGGTCGCAAGCGTCGCCATAGGTTCAATCCGTATATGCGGATGATAGGATATATCGGCTTCCCGTCAAGTGCAATTGGAAAAAAAATGCGGACGTTTCGCCACGCCGCTTGGGCATGAGCCCAGCCCTCTCCGGCAATAATGGGCATGTCCTACCGAAAGCGACTTGACGTTGTTCGCAAATTTGAGAACAATTCGAGGTACAGATGCCTCAGATTGAAGTAGTCCTTTTCCAGGAGGACGACAAGACCGTGCCACTATTGGAGTGGTTGAATCGGCTTCCCAAGAAGGCCCGTGCAAAATGTGTTGCGGCTCTTCACCGCCTTGAACTTCTTGGACATGAGCTACGACGACCCGAGGCCGATTATCTGAGGGACGACATTTATGAGCTTCGCGTGCGACTGCGGAGTATCAACTATCGAATACTCTACTTCTTCCACGGAAGAACGGCGGCGGTCGTCTCACATGGAATCGTGAAGGAAAGAGAAGTCCCGCCGAGACATATTGACGAAGCGGTGATCCGCAAGAACCGTTTCGCCCGCGACCCCTGGAAGCACACGTTCAATCCGAAGGACATGGAGAATGGCAGCACGTAAGGCAAGAAGGAAAACCCCTGGCATTAAACCGCGCTCGGCCGCGCTGACGTTCCTGTATGACCGTCACATCGGAAGCGACGCCGAGCAACAGGCCGCTTACCAGGAACATCTCGATAACGCCGAGATTGCAAGAACGATTTGCGATCTTCGAACCAACGCGGGCCTCTCACAACGAGCGCTTGCAAAACTGGTGCATACAACCGCCTCAGCCATTTGCCGTCTCGAGGACGCCGACTATGAAGGCCATTCCCTGACCATGCTGCGTCGCATCGCTGCCGCCCTCGACCGCCGGATTGAGGTCCGGTTTGTTCCGGCAAGAAAGAAGACTGTCCACGCATGAGCGCATTCAACCGTGCCCAAGTCGTTGACCAGAACTTCATCGCCCTGCTCAAGGGCTGGGACGCCGCGCCGACCCGCCGCCTGTCGCCGGATGACCTCGTGTCGCCCAGCGAATCCATGACCGGGCGCGATCTGATCGAGCTGTTCGAATCGCAAATGGCCGCGCGGCACCTCGACCTCATCGCCCGCGTCCTCCGCGCGAGGAACGCCGCCTTTTACACCATCGGCAGCGCCGGACACGAGGCCAACGCCGTGGTCGGACGCGTCACGCGGCACACCGATCCGGCTTTTCTGCATTACCGCAGCGCCGCTTTCTTCGTGGAGCGCGCCCGCTACTGCCCGCAGATCGACGCGATCTACGACACCGTGCTCTCGCAGGCGGCCAGCGCCGAGGAGCCGATCGCCGGCGGTCGGCACAAGGTCTGGGGCTCGGTGCCGATGTGGATCCTGCCGCAGACCAGCACCATCGCGAGCCATCTGCCCAAGGCGGTCGGCGCGGCCATCGGTCTGCACCGCGCCCGCGCGCTCGGCCTCACCCCGCCGGTGCCCAACGACAGCATCATGGTGTGCAGTTTTGGCGACGCCAGCACGAATCACAGCACCGCCCAGGGCGCCTTCAACGCGGCGCGGTGGGCCGCCTACCAGAAACTGCCCTGCCCCGTGCTCTTCGTCTGCGAGGACAACGGCATCGGCATCTCGGTGCGCACGCCGCCGAACTGGGTCGACACGAACTACGGCAACATCGCGGCACTGAAGTACATCCGCTGCGACGGGCTCGACCTGGTGGACACCTTTGACGCGACAACGGCCGCCGTGCATCACTGCCGCACGCACCGCCAGCCCGTCTTTTTGCACATCAAGACCATCCGCATGCTCGGCCACGCAGGCACCGACATCGAACAGGCCTACCACACGCTCGAGGAAATCGCCGCGACCGAGGCCCACGACCCGCTGCTCTACTCGGCGAAGCGCGTGCTGGAGAACGGCCTGATGAGTCCCGACGAGATCCTCGAAAAATACGAAGGTCTCCGCAAGCGAACAATGGCCGCCGCCGACATCGCCGTCACCAAGCCGCGCCTAAGCGACAAGCACGAGATCATCGCCCCGCTCGCGCCGTTTCACGACGACGCGGTCCACGGCGAGGCCGGCCGCACCATCGACCCACAAAAGCGCATCGACTCGTTCGGCGGCGAGGCGAAATTGCCGGAGAACGCCGGCCCGCGGCACCTGGCGCTCAACCTCAACAGCGCGATGTTCGACCTCATGCTCAAGTATCCGCCGATGATCGTCTTCGGCGAAGACGTGGCCCAGAAGGGCGGCGTCTATTACGTCACCGCCGGGCTGCACAAGCACTTCAAGGCCGCCCGCTGCTTCAACACCCTGCTCGACGAGCAGACCATTCTCGGCCTCGCCCAGGGCTGCGGCTACATGGGCCTGCTGCCGTTCCCGGAAATTCAATACCTGGCTTATTTCCACAACGCCTGCGACCAGATACGCGGCGAGGCCTGCAGCCTGCAGTTCTTCAGCCAGGATCAGTACCGCAACCCGATGGTCATCCGCATCGCATCGCTCGGATACCAGAAGGGCTTCGGCGGACACTTCCACAACGACAACAGTTTCACCGCGCTGCGCGACATCCCCGGCCTGGTCATCGCCTGCCCCTCGCGCGGGGATGATGCCGCGGCGATGCTGCGAACCTGTGCCGCGCTGGCCCACATCGACGGCCGTATCGTTGCATTCCTCGAGCCGATCGCGCTTTACATGACCAAGGACCTGCACGCGGCGGGCGATGGCGGCTGGAGTTTTCCCTACCCGTCGCCCGAGGTGAACGTGCCGCTCGGCGCGGGCCGCGTGTACGAAGAGTCCGCGACGGATTTGTTGATCGTGACGTTCGGCAACGGCGTGCCGATGTCGCTGCAGGCGGCGAAGACCCTTCGCGAATCGTCGAACCTCCAGGTGCGCATCCTCGACCTGCGCTGGCTCGCCCCGCTCAACACGGCCCTGATCGCCAAGCACGCCGCCGAGTGCGGCCGCGTGCTGATCGTCGACGAGGGTCGGCGCAGCGGCGGACTCAGCGAGGCCATCATGACCGCGCTGGTCGAGCATGCCCCGCCCGGCATCGCGATGCGCCGCGTCGTCGGCGAGGACACCTACATCCCGCTCGGCCCCGCGGCCAATCTCGTGCTGCCGTCGGTCGAGCAGATCGTCGAAGCGGCCAGGGCCCTCGCCGACGTGCCCGCCGAAAAAGAAACCGCACCGCGCCCGGCCGGCAGCCGAAGACGCGATGCGGTTCGCGGTTAACGAAATCGCCCAATCAAAAAGACTGGCCGACTATTTCAATGCTTGTGCCCAGCATGCGGGTCGACCGCGGCCGGTTGGGCCGGCGCATTCGGGTTGGTCGCGCCCACGCCCATGGCGGGCGGGACGACGCCGGCGGCTGCCGCGGTGGGCGCCTTGATCGGCATCGGCGGGTTGATCATCGCCGCCGACGCGTTGTACGGCGCCGCCACCTGCTGCTCGACGATCGGCACTTTGACCAACTCAAAGCCCGGCTTGTCGGTCACGAAGGTGATCATGTCCGGCTCGGTTCCGGCCTTGGCATAGTTCGCGGGCAGGTCGACCATGATCTGCCACACCTGGCCCGCGGTAACCTCTTTGGCCTCGACGGCCACCGTCGGGTTGGTGCAGACCAGGTCCGTCAGGGTCATCTTGGTCTTGATGTTGTTGTTGCGCACGATGATCGGCCGCTTCATGGCCACCTTGCTGGTCGACATGACGGCGACCTGATTCGGGCTGATCTCCAGTTCCGGCGCGACCAGGGCCGTCGCCGTCAGCGTCACCTTGGGCATCTCGGGAATGCCGGTCTGCACTTCGATCGTGCCGTAGTTGTTGCCTTCCTTCAGAGGCGGCACCAGCGAGACTTTCAGGCTGTACTTGGTGCCCGGTTCAACCTCGGTCACCTCGCCCTTGAACACCGGATTGGAAGACTTCACCTCGCCGATGGTGGCGATTGCGCCGTTGTTGGTGGTGATGGTGACCACCTGGCTGTTGGTTGCCGTGGCCGCCTCGCTGACCAGGATCTTCCCGAAATAGGCATTCTGAGGCGTCACTTGCACGATCTGCCACAGTTCGCCCTTCATCGTCAGCGTCACGGTCGCACCGGGGCCGCTGGCGTTGGTCATGATCGTGATGTTCTTGGCGACCGGTCCGGTCATGTTGCCGGGGTTCACTTTGAGCGGGATCTTGCCGCTTTGACCCGGCTGAACGATGTGGTCGTAACTGCCGGCCTGGGTGCAGCCGCAGGACGGCCGAACCGCGAGGATCTCCAGCGGGCCGGTGCCGGTGTTGGTGAACCAGAAGTCGTGCAGGACGTCGATGCCGGCGCGAATCTTGCCGAAATCATAGACCGGCGTATCGAATTCAATCTGCGGCGCCTCGCCGGGCTGCAGCACGACGGTCGGCTGCGGACCCGCCGGCACCGCCGGCTTGGGGGGCAATTGCGGGCCGACCTGCTGCGGCACCGCGGTCGCGGGCGTGCCCGGCTGCGGTGTCTTCTGGCCGGCCTGGGTTTGGTTCATCGCATCGGTCTTGGTCATCGGCTGCTGGGCCAGCAACCCGGAAGGGCACATCCACAACGCGACACCCGCAACCGGGATCGTCCGCGCCAATGCCCGAAGCCCTCGAATCATGTTCACCATGTGTTTCTCCTTCATGTTGTCTCTGGGCGTTCGGGTGAATGCGGCGTGAACCGCCGCACCGTGCCAACCGCCGAATGAATCCAAATCACACACGACGCCCGCCGCGCCGCGAATCTCGACTAAGGAACGCGACCGACGTCCGCCGCACGCGCGGCGCCCGGGGCCGTACCGCCTCCGCCGGCCATCGGCGCTGCCGAATCAGTTACGGGGCGCGACGGCACATTTTCCACCAGCATCACCGTGATCGTGCCTGTGCCCGGTCGATCCGTGCTGATCGTGATCGTGTCGCCGCCCGGCCTGGACTGCCGGTAACCGGCGGGCACGTCGACCATGATCTGCCACGATCGACCCGCCTGCGTCTCGCGCAGTTCCACGTTGACGTCGGGATGCGTGCAGACCGCATTCGACAACTGCATCAATGTCAGACCGTTGTTTCGCACCATGATCGGGCGTTTCGTCGAGGACGACGCGGCCGAGGGCACCAGCAGCCGGTCCGGCATCACCTCCAACTCCGGCGACACCAGCAGGGAAGCCTGCAGTTTCAGGGTGGGCAGTTCGGCCACGCCCGTCGACAATTCGATGTCGCCGAAATTGTTGCCGATCTTGAACGGGGGCACGGCCGTGACGACCAGCGTATATTTCTTGCCCGGCTCGACCTCCGTGACCTCGGGCTTGAAGCACGGGTTGGACGACTTCAAATTCGTAATCCGGGCCACCGCATCATGGCTCGTCGTGATCACGGCCGTCCGGACATGTGTCGAGTTCGTATCCTGGCCCAGTACGATGCGGCCGAAGTACAGCGACGCCGGCGACACCATCACCGCCTGCCACAACTCCCCGCGAATCGACAGCGTCGAGAGGTTTCCCGGCGGCGGGACGTTGGTCTGCACCGTGATGGTCTTCGCAATCGGCCCCGATGCGTGGGTCGTGGCCACCTTGATCGGAATCCGTCCCTTGCGACCCGGCTGCACCACGCGGTCGAACTCGCCCATTGTCGTGCAACCGCACGACGGCTTGATCGCCAGAATCTCCAGCGGGCCGGTGCCGGTGTTCGTGAACCAGTAATCGTGCAGCACGTCCTTGCCCGATGGAACCCGGCCGAACTCGAACATCGGCTGGTCGAACTCAATCTTCGGCACTTCGCCCGGCTTGAGTTGCACGGTCGCGATCGGCTGCGGCTGACCGCCGGTCTGAACCGCGGGCTTCGGCGCGGGCGGCGGCTCCGCGGCAACACCGAAGTCAGCCGCCAGCGCGACGAGGAGTGCCACGGTCCAGGGTCGGTGGGTGCGAGCGGACGCCGATCGATTCAACATTAGAAACCGACTTTCGCGAGTGGGTTGCCCGGCCGATCCACCCGAAGGGACGATCGGCGAGTGTGCCTTCTATCGGCACGAGATAGCCAAACTGTACTCGATAATAGCGGTCGAAGGTGTAACTCAGCCGTAACGGGTCGTTCATCGACGGACGTCAAAGATGAACGCCGATTCAGGCTGAAAACGGCTTATTTTGCGCCGTTTGCGCCATCCAATTGCCGCCCCGCGAGGACCGCCAATTCCTCGAGCAAGTGCATGGCCTCGACCGGCGGATCGCTGCTGGAAAACCCAAAGCGGACCATTCCGTTGGTGATGGGAATGTCCATCGTCCGGGCATTTTCGACAAATACCTCTATTCGCCACGCGTGCTCCCGCCCGCCGATGCTCAGCGAAACCGATGCACACCCCATCTCGGCCGCCGCGAGCGACAGGGCCTTCAAGACCGCGTCACCGCTTCCGCGGGCGGCGAGCAATTTCAACCGCGCGAGGTTGGCCGCGGCATGCAGGATCTGCGTCTCGCCCCGGCCGCGCCAGTTCGCCGCCCATCCGCCCCATTGCAGGTATCCGAGAAACCGCGCCCCGAAGACGGCCATCAATAAGACGCCCGTAATCGCCAGCCCCAGCGTCAGGTGATTGGCCGCCACCGCCGCGAGGCAGACCGCCCCCAGCACCGCGCTCATCAGATACACCTGAATCGCCGCCCGCGACGGACTCGCCCCGCGGTTGAGCAGCCGATGGTGAATGTGATCGCGATCGCCGGCGAAGAGCGGCTGCCCGCGTACCATCCGCCGGGCCACCGCCAGCAGCGTGTCCAGAATCGGATAACCCAGCGCGAAGATCGGCACGAGAATCAAGACGACCGTGTGCGCCTTCTGCGCCGAATGCAGCGACGACAGCGCCAGAAACATGCCCAGCGCCAGCGAGCCGGTGTCGCCCAGGAACACCCGCGCCGGATGGAAGTTCCACCGCAGAAAGCCGAGCAGCGACCCCGCCAGCAGGCACATCATCACGGCCATGTAGTAATTGGCCAGCCAGATCGCCACCAGCGCGTTGACCGACGCCGCCAGCAACCCCACGCCCGTCGCAAGCCCGTCCAGCCCGTCGGTCAGGTTGATGGCGTTGGTGATGCCGACGATCCAGACGAGCGACAAAATCGCCCCGGCGAGGCCGAGTTGAATCGACCCGACCGCCGGCAGGGTGATGGCCTGCACGCGGTAGCCCAGCGCGATCGCCGCGATGGCCACCAGCATCTGCACCAGCAACTTCACCCGCGGCCGCACCCCGGCCCGGTCGTCGACCACCCCGAGCACCATCATCGCCGCCGTGCAGGCCAGCAGGCCCTGCACATACTGGCCATGCTCGCGAAACATCTCCCCCACGCGATTCTGCAGTTGCGACACGACCGCCGCCCCGGCGAAGACCACGGCGAAGACCACCAGCCCGCCCATGGTGACGGTCGGGGCCTCATGTGCCTTGCGTCCGCCCGGTGAGTCCACCCAGCCCCGGCGTCGGCCGACGGCAATATAGAGCGGCGTGGCAATCGACGTGATCACCGCCGCCCCGACGAAGAGGGCGAAGTAGGTCTTGAATTGCAGGAGGCCCGCCGCCCAATGCGGCGCAGCCTCGGCAAGCAGTGGCATGTCAACAGGCTACGGGGCGGGGCGTGAGATTGCGAGTCCGGGCGAAATTAGCACACCTGCTGCTCGTGCGAGATTCCCATCTCGCACCTCCCGTCGTGGGAGTCCTTTCCCACGCCCCGGCTGCTCGTGCGTGATTCCCATCTCGCACGCACGTTCGTGGGAATCCCTTCCCACGCCCCGGCCGTGCAGGAACGGATTCCTGCAGAAGTGGGTGCGAGAAAGGACTCACGCACCAGCGGCAAAACCCGATAACCGCGCGGTCCTCGGAATAGGCCCGGCGGTGGGGTTGAAAATCTACAAACGACCGAATAATCGACGTGAAGCAAACATTTTATGGCCAGTGGGAAACAATTTGTGGCCAGCGCGGAACATTTTATGGCCATTGCGAAACATTTTGTGGCCAGTGGCAAACATTTTATGGCCATAAAAGGAGCGCCGATGGCCATTGGGAAACATTTTATGGCCATTGCCAAAGCGCGAATGGCCACTGCGGAACATTTTATGGCCAGCGCGGAAGCGCGAATGGCCATTGGCGAAGCGCTTTTGCTCATTGACGCAACCGCGCTGTCCGAAAAACATGGCCGCCAACAGCCGCGGCCATGCCACCCGCCGGCTCTCGTCGGGTAGATGGCCTTGGGGCATGCGGATCAGACCATCATTGGATTGACGGTTAGTGTAGTATTCCGCTATGTCAAGGAAATGGAGCGTGATAATACTTGGGACAGTTCTAGCTGCCATACTGGTCGCTTATTTAGCCCCTCCATCATTCGATGACACGCCAGCACGAAACGCATTAAAGAGACAACGGGATATCGATCAGCGGTTATGCAATGGTGCTGAACACGCGATACGCGATCTTATTGATGCACTCCGGGTAGAGCAATACAAGAACATCTTCGTTGAGACTGCCCATCGGAATTTGCCCGAAACTGTCGGTCTTGAGTTACCCTTGGACTTGGCAAAGTGGTTGGAACTGAATAAAGACAGCATGATATTCGACGCGACCATTAAGCAATGGGTTAGAAAACGCGCGCCTGATTGACGCTGGCTTTGAGGTGGAAGGATCCAAGGACGTAGGTTGCGTCATTGACCCGCATTGTCCGGCGTGGCCGTTGCCTTCTCCCCGCATTCCGAACAGACGCCGCTGGTGTTGCCGGTGAGGTCGTAGCCACACCGCAGGCAGCAGCCGGGCCGGATCCGCCGCCGGTCGCGATGCCACAGCCACGCCGTCGCGAAGAATGCTACGAAAAGCGGAATCCATAAGGGCAATACAAATACGGGACCAAAATGCCCGGAGCGCCTCAGTGGCAGCCATGCTTCGATCAAGGGCGTCGTGGGCCCCCGACGTTCGAACGAAAGGCCATCGGGGTAGAAACGACCGAAGTCCGGAGCCAAATATGAAGCCGAACAAAGGCAAGCACCACTCACCTCGGCAACGCTATACCGAAAATACTCCACGGACTCTGTAAAGGACTCGCGCGAGCTGCAGTACCTCAGGTTTGCATAGACGCTTAGAAGGCTTGTAATGAGAATAGAAATACACACTACGGCCCCGGTCCACTTGAGGATGCGTCGGATGCGAGAAGGCGGGTACATTGACTCATTCTATCGCGCGAAAGACGAACACTGACTGATCCGCCACGCGCGGACGGCGCCACACTTCACCGGCCATTGGCCGGTACCACACTTTGTCCCTCCGTGCGGCGGACGAGGACGTCCGCACTCCCCTTGTCCCTCTGTCCCTTTTGTCCCTCCCCTTCGTGCCTCCGCGCCGGAGCCTGGTCGCCTAGGCGACTGCCTGCCGCGTCAAGCAGCTTCCCTACGGACACGCCGCCGCATTCAGCAAGTCGCCCACGAAGGCGGTGACGTCCGCGGGCGTGAGGCCCGGCGTGCCGTCCATCTCCGCGCAGGTGCAGCTTCCGCCGGAGATCATGCAATGCGCGAACTGCTGGATATCACGGCCGTTCTTGAGTCCGTCGGCGTTCATATCGCCGGGACAGGCACACCCCACTGCCGGCGTCACGTCGAGCGTGAAATTGTCGATATAAGGCGGCAGCAGCGAGCCCGAGATCATCCCGATGGTGTGAATATTGGCGAGGGTAATCGGCGTCGGCGGGGACGAGAGTACCACGTTGGTGGGCGCCAATTCGAGCGCGATCGCCACCCATGTGTTGGGCGCCGTTTCGTACAGGCGAACGCCGAAGGTGACGCCGTTGGTCCCATCGGCCACGAAGGCGTCCGTCCCGACGAAACCATTGAGCATGCGATTGACCGCTGGCTGGTTGTTGCGCGGGGCAATGGCGATGGCGTGGCCCTCGTCCACGGCGGCGCTGGCATTCCACGAAGGCGTGGCATCGAAGAAGCCAAAGATCATGATGGCCGTGTTGTCGGTCGATTGCCCGCGATACATCGTGGCCGACAGCGTGTAGACGTTGCCGCTGGTGATGGGCACCGGCAGGGGAAGGTAGGCCGCCTCGGTGAAACCGAATATCGAAAACGACGCGCTCACCTTCGTACCGTCGGTGGCGAACCCGGAATGTGCCGTCCACGCGCCCCCCGGGGTGGTCGTCGGCATGCTGCCATGGAGCGGGCCGGCGCGATCGAAATTGTCATGCAGCACGATCGCGCCCCGAGCCGTCGTCGCACACATTGAAAGCAAAGCGACAACCATGCATTTATTCTTTCGATTCATTCCAATCCCCTTTCTTATCCCACGATCAAGCCCGCACCGTCAGGCGGACTCTCCAGGTAAAGCGGAGAAAGGAGAAGCACATACACGCGCATTTTTCCTCGGGTTTTCTCGCGTGGAAGCCGTTTTTGGGGAGTGGGCGACGCGCCCCCGATGAATACAACCCATGTTTTTCCGTCGATGTGGATTTGCCGATCGCCACGCATGTTTTGGTCCGCTGGAACGCCGCATGCCATTCCACTCCGCATATCCACCGGCCATGTTGGTCGGAGGGAAAAAGAAAAACAGAAATTGCGGAGACCTTGCGATGTTCAGCAGCTTGATCGAAACCATCTATATCGTTGCGTTCCGAGGCACCCCTTGGGAGATACTCGGCGTGGGGCTGGACGTGCCGTACTTACTTTTGCTGGCGTTGGGGCTGTAGCATTCTCGGATCGACAAATCCGTTATTGGAACGAGGCGCGCCGGATGTTGAATCCGGCGCGCCTTTTTTGGGGTCCTGTCGATACATGCACCCTATTCAGGGCGATTTCCAATAAAAAGACTCGATCGCGTGTATTCGGCCCACCCGTTTTCGCTCATCTGGTGGCGGTTGAGCGAAGCAGTATCGATTCGACCGCAGGGGTCGGCGTACCGGCCCGGTGGGGCATGAAAAGCCCTTTCAGAAACGAGCAAGACAAAACGAGGATTGATACCATGGCAAGAAACTTCAAGTCCGGTCTTTTTTTGTGCCTGTCGTTGACTGCGATTTCCGCCGTCGCCACCGGTTGCGGCATCATCCCGCCGCAGACCATCACGCTCGATACGGCCTTCGACCGCACCGGCACCCTGCGCGGCGACGGACAGTTCACCGGCATGTTGACCAACAACTTCGTCATCGCCGGCGATGAAGGAAATACGAATCAACCCCAGCGCGGAATCATCAGCCTCTCCCTCAATCCGATTCCCGCCGGCGCAACCATCACGCAGGTGGTGCTGCGACTGGAGGCCTCTGCCCCCGAAGGAAACCCCTTCACCGATTTCGGCGCCATGCAGGTCGATCACGTCAACGTCGTTTCCAGCATTACGATCGTCAACTATGTCGGCGGCACGCTCGCCGAGAACATTGCCTCCATTCCGTCACTCCCCAGTGGCCTGCTGAGGGAAGTCGTGGAGATCGACATCACCACCCAGGTGCAGGAAGACCTCGCCGCCGGGCGACCAATCTCTTCGTTTCGGTTCCAATTCCCATTCCTTGCGACGCCGTCAGCGGACGGCACGTTCGATCAGGTGTTCATCAGTGCCAACCAGAACGACATAACCCTTCGTCCCACCGCGACGGTGACGCTGGGTAGCTAAGGCCGGTTGCGTCAGATTGCTCGGAGGCCAGTGAGCCTTCGACCGCAGAGTCGGTTGACGCGACAGGCACGACTGCGGTTTGAAGTCAAAGTGAATACTCCCGCCCAATGGGGCGCCGCGCTGAAACTTTTCGGCCGGCGCCCCTTTTGCTTTGACCCCCGAAAGTTCCAAATAATCCAGCCGTTGTCTACAATATGACCCCGTCGTTGCGGTCGCCGATGATGTAATCCAGCCCAGGAGAATGGTCATGCTCGCCCATCGCCGAAACTTCGCCTTTCTCGGTCTCGTCCTGCTTTCCCAAACCACCGGCTGCGTCTCCTACCTGGCCCGGGCCGAGATCGACTATCAGCAGACGATTGACCTGGCCGGCGTCAAACACGTCTGCGTCGAGACCGGCAACGGCAGCATCGACATTCAGTGCGACCCGGCCCGCAAGGACGCCGACATCCGCGCCGTCAAATACGCCAACGGCGTGACCGAGGCCGACGCCACCGAATACGCCGAGCAGATCGATATCGATGTCGCCCGCGACCCGGCCCGCGCCGACACCGTCCGCGTTGTCGCCACCTGGCCGAAGAACGCCTCGGGCCGCAACCGCGGCGCGCGCTTCACCATCGCCCTGCCGCCCCACGCCGTGCTGGATCTCAAAACCAGCAACGGCGGTGTCAGCGTGGCCCGCGCCGCCGCCGGGGCCACCATCGACACCAGCAACGGGCAGATCACCGTGTTGGATACAAAAGGCGACATTCACGCCCGCACCCGCAACGGCCGCGTCACCCTGACCGGCGTCGACGGCGACATCGATGCGCAGACGTCGAACGGCCGGATCGTGCTGGATCGCGCCGGCAGATCATCGGTCAAGGTGGTCACCTCGAACGGCGCGATTCAGGCGCTCAACGTCAGGGGCAACGTCTCCGCGCGAACCAGCAACGGCTCGATCGAACTCCGCCTCGCGGCCCTGCCCGACAAGCCGGCGATCTCCGCGGTCAGCAGCAACGGCCGCGTCCTGGTCGAGGCGCCCGGCGCGGTGAACGCCCGGCTGCGCATGCGCACGTCCAACGGCCGCGTCCATGCGGAGTTGAAGGACGTCGGCACGATGCGCGACTTCGAATCCAGCCGAAGCGCCCTTTCGGCAACACTCAACCAGGGCGACGGCCTGATCGAGATCTCCTCGTCCAACGGCGGCGTGACCTTCCAGACCACCGCGAAGCCAGGCACGCCGGTCGCCAGCGCTCGGTGATGTAGAGTGACCCCGTGCCGGGGGAGTGTGGACGTCTTCGTCCGCACGGCGGACCAGAGGTCCGCACTCCCCATGTGTGGGTACAACGTTCATTTCTGGGTGCGCCGATCATCGCGCAGCGATGGGCGGGCGTCACGATGGTGGCCTGCAAACGCCCTCGTTGCTTCGGGGCACAACCCCCGACCCCGAAAACCATTGACCCCCAACCCAAGTCGCTGGTATTCTAGACACCTTGTGCGTCTCGTCCGCGCCGCTCGGCGCGGCGGTCCAACTGGGTCCGGCCGTTTTCGGCTTCGAACATGCGAAAGGGTTTGCCATGAACAAGCACGCGTTTGTGTGGACCAGCCTGTTGGCCATGACCGCGGCGGCTTCGCCCGCCCTGGCGGTCAAGGTGGGCGACAAGGCCCCCGAGGTCAACGGCGGCAAGTGGTACAACAGCAAGGGGCCGGTCTCGCTCGCCAAACTGCGCGGACAGATCGTCCTCGTCGACTTCTGGGCCACGTGGTGAGGCCCCTGCACGCGGGCCCACCCCGCACTGGTGCAGTTGCATCAGAAATACAATAAGAAGGGCGTTCACATCATCGGCCTGTCCGACGAGTCGGACAGCAAAGTCTCCGCCTATCTCGAAAAACACAAGACGCCGTACTACATCGCCTCCGGCAGCAAGAGTGCCCGGGCCTACGGCATCAAGGGCTTCCCCACGTTTTACGTGATCAATCCCGCCGGCAAAATCACCTACGTCGGACACGACGTCGACGAAGCGAAAGAGGCCATCGAGGAGTGCCTCGAAAAGACGCCGCCCAAGTCGGCGGAAGAGGTGGCCAAGGAGCACGAGGCCGCCGCGATCAAGGCCCTCAAAAAAGCCGACAGTCTCTATGAAAAGGAGAACCTGTCCGACGCCCTCGACGCCTACGACGCCGTCGCCTTCGAATACGCCGACACCGAAAGCGGCAAGACCGCCAAGGCCCAGGCAAAAAAGGTCAAACTGGAACTCGCCGAGTTCACCGCCGCCGCCGAGCTAAAGAAGGCCGACGGACTGGTGACCCGGAAGAAGTATCCGCAGGCCATGACCGCCTACGAGGCCATCGTCAAGGACTACGGCAAGACCGCAAGCGGGCGGAAGGCCGCGACCAAACTGGAGAAACTCCGCGGCGACAAGAACATCGCCACGGAAATGCGCGAGGCCGAAGCCGCAAGGAAGTGCAACGGGTGGCTGCAAATGGCCCGCGGCATGGTCAAAAACGGCAAGCCCGACTCGGCCAGGAAGTACTACCAGAAGATCATCGAAGAATACGGCGACACCAGTTTCGCCAGGATCGCAAAGGAAGAAATGAAGGGCCTGTAGCCGATCGCCCGATTTTCTTCGCCCCAATTGCGAAGCCCCGGTCAACGCCGACCGGGGCTTTCGTTTGCGCGAACCGCATCGACTATTCTAACTGCCATGAGCGTTCGCCTGATCGCCGGTCGGGCCGGTAGCGGCAAGACCACCGAATGTCTTAAACAGATCGCCGAGGAGCTGCTCCCCGCGCCGGCGGAGGGTCCGCGCCTCGTGCTGCTCGTGCCCGATCAAGCCGCCCTGCAGATGGATCGCGCCCTGCTCACGGTCGGCGGCCTGCCCGTCCTTGGCCGCTGCGAGGTCCTCAGTTTCCGCCGACTCGCACGCCGCATCCTGCAGGAGTCCGGCGCGCCGGGCCTGACCACGCTCTCGCCGCTGGCCCGGCAGATGGCCCTGCGCCTGCTGATCGGCCGCAACGCCCGCCGCCTCCGCGAATTCAAATCGGTCGCCGAGCGCTCCGGCTTCGTCGCCGGACTGGCCTCGACCATGACCGAACTGCTGCAGGAATCCGTCAGCGTCGATGAACTCGATGCCGCGGCCGCCGCGGCACAGGACGCCGGCGACCCCACCGCCCCGCGCCTGCACGACCTCGCCCTGCTCTACCGCGCATATTTAGACTATCTGGGCGATTCGCGCGTCGACCCCGAGGGCGTGCTGGACCTGGCCCGTGCCCGCGTGGCCTCGCTCGACTGGATCGCCGGCTGCCGCATCTGGATCGACGGCTTTGCCGGACTGACCCGTCAGCAGTCCCGCATGATCGTGACGCTGGCCCAGCATGCGGCCGCCGTGAACATCGCCCTGCTGCTCGATCCGCATGACCGACGGGCCATCGAAGCCGATCAACCGCCCGACGACTGGTCCCTCTTTGCCCGCACCGAGCGGACCTGGTTCAGCCTGTCGCGGCAATTGGCCGAAGCCGGCGTGATGCTCGAACCGCCGCTGCGGCTCGGCATGGACACGGCGCCGCGGTTCGCGTCCGACTCCCTCGCGATGCTGGAGCGCCGGCTGTTCTTCCACGATCGTTCGCCGGAGGCCCTGCCCGCGCATCGCGTCGCAGGTCCGCCCGCCGACAACGCGGTTCGACTCGTGCGCGCATCGACCCGCCGCGTCGAGGTCGACGCCGCCGTCAACGCCCTGGTCGATCTCGTGCACGACGAAATGAAGCCGATGCGCCTGCGCGACATCGCCATCATCGTGCGCGACCTCGGTCCGTATCATGACCTGATCTCGGCCGCACTCGCCGAACGCGGCATTCCCTATTTCATCGACCACCGTCGCGAAACCACCCACCACCCGCTGGTCGAACTGGTCCGCGCCGCGCTCGCCATTCACGCCGATCCCCGCCGCTTCGGCGACGCCGCCATCCTGCTGCTCAAGACCGGACTGATCGGACTCGATGCCGGCGATTGCGACGCACTGGAAAATTACATCCTCGCCCACGGCTTCCACGACCTGCGCCGATGGGCCGCCTCCTGGACCCACCCGGTCGATCCCGACGCCGGCCCGGCGCGCACGCGGTCGCAAGCCGAAATCGACGCGCTCGCCGCGATCAACGCCGCCCGATCACGACTGGTGTCGATGATTCAACCGTGGTGCCCGATCGACCCCGCCGACCGGCCGGCATCGCTGCCCGCGAAAGACTGGATCGCCCGGCTCTATCAACTCATGGAGCGCCTCGACGTCCGCGCCCGATTGTCCGACATATGTCGCGATGCGGAGGCTCGCCGCGACCTCGACGCCATCGAGGAGCACGAGCAGGTCTGGCGCGACCTCATGGCGCTCTTCGACGACATGGTCGCGGCCCTCGGCGAGGAAATGCTCGCTCCGCGCCGGCTGCGCGAGGTCCTCGAATCGGCCCTCGGCGAGTTCACGCTCGGCCTCGTGCCGCCCACGCTCGATCAGATCCTCGTCGGCTCCATCGAACGCAGCCGCCACCCCTCCGTCCGCGCCGTGTTCGTCCTGGGATTCGGCGACGGCCAGTTCCCGGGCACGACCTCCGAATCGGCCGTGCTGGGCGATGACGAGCGCGCCGTCCTCGCAAAGACCGGCGTCGAATTAACCCAGTCCCGCGTGCGCCGCATGCTCGACGAACGCATGCTCGCCTACATCGCCCTCACCCGCGCCAGCGAGCGGCTCTGGATCAGTCACCCCGCGGCCGACGAGCGCGGGCGGCCCCTCGCGCCCTCGCCCTACTGGGACGGCATCCGTGCGATCCTGCCAACCGTCGTCATCGAAGACATCGATGGCCACGGCCTCGACGCCATCGGTTCGACCCCCCAACTCGCCGGGCGCATCGCCGGCACGCTTCGCGCCGTGGCCGAGGAGCGCGTCGCGCCGGATGCCGCCGTGTGGACCGCCGCCTACGACTGGGCCCGCACCGTGCCGAATATTGCGACGCGTGTCGCTTCAGCCCTGCGCTCACTTGCGCCGGCTCTACCCGCCACGCTTGCGCCGACCGCCGTCGCCGCCCTGTGGCCGCCGCCCTACGACACCAGCGTGACGCGGCTTGAAGAGTTCGCCCAGTGCCCGTTCAGGCACCATCTGACCCACGGCCTGCGCCTGCGGCCCCGCGCCGAAGCCGACGTCTCGCCCGTGCAGATGGGCCGCCTTTATCACGCCGTGCTGGAGCAATTCGTGAACGAACTGGCCGAGCGCCAGGAGGGCCTGCGCGACCTCGACGCGTCGGATATCGCCGAGCGTCTCCAGCGGCTCACGGCCGCGAGCCTCGAACACTTCGGCAGGCAGGTCTTCATCGATCCCGCCGACGTCCGCCAGATCGAGCGCCGCGGCCACTTCGAGTTGCTCTCGGCCATCCGCGGCGAACGCGCCCATCTCGACAAGACGCAACTCGCTCCGCACAAGACTGAGCAGGTGTTCGGCATGGGCGACGCCGCCGACCTGCCCGCACTGCGACTGCCCCTCCCGGACGGCCGCGTCGTCACCGTACGCGGAAAGATCGACCGCGTGGACCTGCTTCCGGCCGGCAAACACACCCTGGCGGTGGTCTTTGACTACAAGCGAAAACTCCGCCAGCGGCTCCGACTCGACGAAGCCTACCACGGCCTGTCGCTGCAACTGCTCACCTACCTGCTCGTGATTCGCGACGGCAATCTCAAACACGAGGGCGTGCAGGTCGTGCCGGGCGGCGCGTTCTACCTCCCGCTGCTGGGATCATATACATCTGTCGATCACCCAGATGAGGCCGATGACCCGGCGTTTCGCCCGTTCGCGCCGTACAAGCCGCGCGGCGTCCTGGACTTCGACTGGATCGACCAACTCGACCCGAAGTCCACGGAAAAGAGCGGCTGGAGCGAGGTGTTTCAACTCTTCCGCAAGAAGCGTGACGACGACGACGACGGAGCCGAGGGCGGCGGCGATCTCGGCAACATTGAAAGTTCCGACGCCGTTCCGGCCGGCGCGCTCTCCGCCCTGCTCGACCGCACCCGGGAAACCATGACCGAACTGGCCGAGCGCTGGCTCGACGGCGATATCCGCGTCCTGCCCGCGCGGCGCGGACACGACATCGCCTGCTCGAACTGTTCGTATCAGGGCATCTGTCGCATTGAAACCGCCACACGGCAGACCCGCCCGCTCGAAACCCTCTCGCGACAGGAGGTGATTGACCGCGTGACCGGCACCGCCCCGCCACTGCCGCCGACATCGACGCCGGTCAAAAAGAAGAAAGGCGGCCGCGCATGAGCACGCCCTGGACCGCCGCCCAGAAGCAGGCCATCGCCACGACCGGTCGCAGCGTCCTGGTCTCCGCCGGCGCCGGTAGCGGCAAGACTGCCGTCCTGGCCGAGCGGTGTGTGCATCTGGTGCTCGATGCCCAGCCGCCCAGCCGCGTCGACCGCCTGCTCGTCGTCACATTCACCGAGGCCGCCGCCGCCCAGATGCGCGATCGCATTGCACGGGCCCTGCGCGCCCGCCAGTCCGCCGATCCGGCCAACACCCGCATTCGTCAGCAACTCGCGCTGCTCGATGGCGCGTCGATTTCCACCATCCACGCCTTCTGCAAGCGCGTGCTCGACCGATACTTCGCCCAGGCCGGCGTCGACCCGGCCAGCCCCATCATGGATGCCCACGACGCCGCCCTCCTGCGACGCGACCTGGTCGACGCGGTCTTCCGCGACTTCGCCGCCCGTGAAGACGATGCGGGCGAGCGCTTCCACCATCTCATTCAGAACCACGGCGCCGGCCGCGAATTCGCCTTGATCGATCTCATCCTCGGTTTAGACGCATTTCTCGATTCGATCGCCGACCCCGACCGCTGGCTGACCGATGCCGGCGACCGCCTCCGCACCGACAACCCGGACGAACTTCCGGCGTTCTGGCAGGATCTGCTCGCGAAGGAGATCGCTGTCGAATTGGCCGACCAGATGGAGCATGTGAACCGCGCGATCCAGACCGCCTCGGACGCCGGCGACATCGGCGCGCTGTTCACGCCGTGCCTCAACGATTACGCGGACGCGATTGAGACCTGGCGCCACGCCCTCGGCCACGCGCCGACCGCGAAGACCGTTGACGCCGTATGCACCGCCGGAATCGGACAATTCAAGTTCCCGTCCATCCCCGATGCCCGCTCGAAGGCCGTCAAATCCCTGCCGCCCGACGCGCGCGCCGTCTTCGACCGATGCCAGCGCGCCTGTCGCGAGATTCGCGACGCACTCTTCGCCGCGCGGCTCTCCGAACCGTACGGACGCTTCACCAGCACGCAGTGGGCCCAGGGCCTTGCCCGAACGTCCGGTCATGTTCAGATCATTGTCGAATTGGTGCGGGAGGTTCGCCAGCGCTACGCGGCTGAGAAGGCGGAATTGGGCGTCCTCGATTTCTCCGACCTTGAATGCCGCACCCTGCTGGTCCTCCGCGACGACGAGTCCGGCGTGGCCGGCGGACTGCGCGATCGGTTCGACCATGTGCTCGTCGACGAGTTCCAGGACGTCAACCCCATTCAGGCCGAAATCCTCCGCCGGGTCAGCCGCGAGGACGATCCTCAGCGCAACCACAACCTCTTCGCCGTCGGCGATGTGAAGCAGAGCATCTATCGCTTTCGCCTGGCCGAGCCGCGGCTCTTCCTCGATCGCCTCGCCCGTTTCCAGACGCCTGGCGATACGGCACAAACGCCGAACAATAGGACCGGCGTCGCCATTGATCTGGTCGAGAACTTCCGCAGCGACGAGCACATCATCGACGCCGTCAACGCCGTCTTCGCCCGCCTCATCACACCCGACCTCGGCGGCGTCATCTACGACGACCGCAGCCGCCTCGTTCACGGCCTCCCCAGGTCCACCGGACCCCGCGCCGTGCCCGGCATCGAACTGCACCTCCTCGAAGACACCGCCCGCGCCGCCGAGGACGACGCAGCCGCCGCGCCGGCGAAGCGCGCCGCCGTTGAAGACGCCGGCGACTGGGAGCGCATCGAGCGCGAGGCCTATGTCATTGCCCGTCGAATTGAAATGCTGCGCGACGCCGGAACGCCCTGGTCCGACATGGTCATCCTGTTGCGCTCGCTGGCCAATCGCGCCCCGCTGATGATCCGCGCCCTGTCGAGAATGGGCGTGCCGGTTCATGCCGAAGTCGCCGGCGGATTCTTCGACGCCCTGGAGGTGAACGACTGCCTCGCCCTGCTGGCGCTGCTCGACAACAGCCGGCAGGACCTGCCGCTTGCCGCGGTCCTCCGCTCGCCCATCGTCGGCGAGCCGTTCACCGATTCAGAACTGGTCGCCCTCCGCACGCATGTGCCCGATCGGCGCGCCTTTTTTCATACAGCCGTCTTCGCTTACGCCCGGGACGGCGCCGACGCCGGACTCCGAAATCGTCTCGCGGCATTTCTGGAGCGGCTCCAGGAATGGCGACAAGTTGCCCGGCACAAGCCACTGGCCGACGTCGTCTGGCGGCTCCTGCACGAGACGAACTACCTGGCCTTTGTCGAGGGCCTGCCGCAAGGCGCCCAGCGCCGCGCCAACCTCATCGCCCTGCACGACCACGCCCGCAAGTTTGCCACTTTCGGTCGACAGGGCCTGCACCGTTTCCTGCGCTTCATCGATCAGATGCGCGACGCCGAGATGGACCTCGAGCCTGCCGCCGTCACCAACGCCTCCGCCGACGTTGTCCGAGTCATGAGCATCCATCGCAGCAAGGGCCTTGAGTTTCCGGTCGTCTTCCTCGCCGAACTGGGAAAGCGATTCAACATGGCCGAGGCCTCCGGCTCGATCCTCTTCGACCGCGAACTCGGACTCGGACTCAAGGCCGTGGATGTCGACAAACGAATTACATACCCCACCCTGGCGCACAATCTGGTCACCCGCCGCATCCGAATGGAGTCGCTCTCCGAGGAAATGCGCGTCCTCTATGTGGCCCTCACTCGCGCGAAGAAGCGCTTGATTCTCGTCGGCACGGGCGATCTTCAGAAACTGGACGCCCCTGATCAAACGCCGGCTGACGGGCCGCTGCCCGCGATTCAGAGGCGCTCGGCTCGCAGTGCGCTGGATTGGGTGCTGCCCGCAGTATGTGCCGCGCCTCCCGCAGCCCACCGCATCGATAAGGCGACGCCCGGTACCATCTCCGCCCCGCTGGCGCTCCCGACCGGCAGGCCCGCCCCGCTGTTTCATACGATTGGCTATGCTGTTGCCGACATGTCGAAATGGACCATGGATCCGCCCCGGGTCGTCCATGCCGAGGAGCGGCTTGCCAAATTGAGTCGCATGTCGCCGTTGCCCGCCGACCTGCAACCGGCCGGCCCGCCGCCCGATCTCGCCGTGCTCCGCCGCCGACTGACCGACCCCTATCGTGCGGCCCCGTTGGCCGCGATCCCGGCCGTCGCCGCCGCCAGCGAGTTGAAGCGTCGCTGGGAACATGGGCCGCACATCGACGGCGAGGCCTCGGCACGGGTGAACGCAGCCGCCCTGACCGCCGGCACAGGGCCCTCCGGTGCGCGTAACTTCCGCTTCTCGCCGCCCGATTTCGTCGGGATCGACGATGCCGACGCGTCCACCCGACGCGGCACCAGCACCCACGCCTTTCTTCAGCATGTCGATTTGCACCGCGCCTGCGATCGACCGGACCTTGAATCGCAACTGAAGGCCATGATCGAGCGCGGCCTGATCACCCCTGACGAAGCCGAGCAGATCAACCTCGACGATGCAGCGTGGTTCTTCGACGCGCCGCTCGGTCGCAGAATGCGCTCCCCCGCCGCGGCCGTCCGCCGGGAGTGGCCCTTCGTCCTCTCCGCATCCCCCACGCGATTTGACCCCGGCGTCGCGCCGCTCGACGGCGGCGACCGCCTCCTGGTCCGCGGCATCATCGACTGCCTGCTCAACGACGATGGTCGCTGGGACGTGATTGACTACAAGACCGATCGCGTCGCCGGCGCCGCGCTCGACGAGCGTGCCGGTCTCTATCGCGGCCAACTGTCAATTTATGCCGAGGCGGTGGACAAACTCTGGCCCGGCGCGGTCGGCCGCAAATGGCTCGTATTCCTGAACGCCCGAAAGTGCGTCGAGGTCTGACGCCGGAAATCTCAAATCCGAGATCGCTTGAGATTGAGGCACCGTACCGATGTCCACGGCCCGGCCGCCACGGCGACCGTCGGGGTGGATCACGCCTGCGGCGCCGGCAGCGCATTCGCACCAACCGCATGCCCGCTCGACGCCGCCGCCATGCCCCCATCAGACGGCGGTCTTCGGTCCCGGTCAATCAGCGGCAGCCGCACCGTGACCGTCGTCCCGCTCCCCACCTTCGAGTCGATGCGAATCGTGCCGCCCAACTCCGACACCAGGCCGTGCACCGCCGCCAGACCCAGGCCGATGTTCTTGGCCGTCCCGCCGCCCAATTCGCCCTTCGTCGTGAAGAAGGGCTCGAAGATCCGGTCCAGCACCTCGTCGGGCATTCCCGCGCCACTGTCGATGATCCGTATCACCGCCTGCCCGGCATCCTGAGCCAGTTCGACCGTCAACGTGCCGCCGCCCGGCATCGCGTCCAGTGCGTTCTGCACCAGACTCTCGACGATCGGCTGAACCTTGTGCACCTCAAACGCCCGCGGCGGATCCAACGGCGCAAGCCGCGCGTCGATCCGAATTCGCATCCGCTCCTCGGCCGGTCGCAGTTTCTCGACGTAGTTCGCAAGAATCCGATCCAGGGGCGCCGTTTCATCGCCCAGACGATTCTCGCTCTCCGCGAACGTCTCAAGTTGTCGGGTAATGCGGGTCGCCCGCGCGATCGCCTGCGCCACCGATCGAAGCGTCCGCCGCAATTCGCGCGGGTTGTCCGTGGTCAGCGCCGAATCGATCCCCGCCATCATGCCGCCGAGAATGTTGTTGAAGTGATGGGCCACCCCGGCCGCCATGTGGCCGAGTGAACCGATCCGCCGCGATTTGGCCAGTTCCTGCGACAGCCGCTTGCGCTCGGAAATATCCCGCATGCTCGCCGACACGCCGATCCGGGCGCCGGACTCGTCCACGATCGGCGAAATAATGAGAATGAGGGTCCGCCAGCCCCGCGCAGGGTGATTCAGTTTGATCTCAAGTTCGCTGGATTCCCCCTGGGTCAACGCCGCCGTCATCCGACTCGACGCCGGCCCACGGTCGTCTTCGATGAGGACATCGACCAGGGGCTGGCCGATCATCTCCGCAGCCTTGCGGCCATACTGTCGCTCGGCTTGTTCGTTCCAGAAACAGATGCGACCCTCGACGTCAGTCGCGATCTGGATGAAGCCCAGATGTTCGCACAAATAGCGGAAGAAACTGTCGTCGCGCTCGCCCATTCCGATTCATCCGGCCGTCCGCCACGGCCCCTCCCGCATGACGCCCCCGACTAGCGGCTCGACGCGCCGACGGGAGTCACGATCGGACTGATCACCAGCAGGCTCTCCCGCGGCTCATCCCCATCGCCGGTCGCGTCGCCGCGATTGGTGTCCACGAAGATCGCCCGGCCCAGCAGCGGCTGTTGATATATGTCGGCAGTTGGCCCCAGCATCAGAAAGCCGCCGGGTGGAATTGTACCCCCGAATACCAACTCTCGAAAACTGTGCCGCTTTTCCTCCTCCACCTGCGTCGCCCCGGCATCGGTGATCACCCATTTCATCGGGCCCGGCGGCTCCTCCAACTCCGGCATGACCTGCAGCATCACGTCATCCAGTCGAGACGACCGCACCTCATACGCGATTCTCAGCCGCGCCTTGGCATTTTCGAACTCGTCCCCGTGCAGATGACCGGCCCGGTCATAATGAAACACCCGCTGGTGCGGATTGCATGGACCCAGGGTCAGTTCGACCAGCCGGGTCATGTCCGGCACCAGCGGATCGACCGCCGACCGGTGATCCGGCAATTCGGCGAGGAGCGCTTCCAGTGCCGCACGGTCGCTTTCGCGCCCGATGGCCGCACGAATGCCGTTGTCGCGCAGACACGCCGCGGAGCCCGCGTCGGCCAACGACCCCACCACGGTCCGCCAGATGTCAGCGTTCTTCGAGAACGATCCTGCCGGCGCGGTGACCCGCACGACGTTGAGGCGCACCGACACCCGGCGAATCGGTGGCTCGCCGGGCAGGCCCGGTGCCGATTCCACCACCGAATCCGCCGCCTCTGCCTCATCCTCCTCCGCGGTTGGATCGACCGGTTCGGTCGTTGGCAGAAAGGGCGAATCGGTCACCTGCACAACGGAGGGTTTCTCCTTCTCGCCGCCGCCAAACCAGGGCCCCTGGCACCCCGCGGCAAAGACCAGCGCCATCAGGCACGCCAGCATCGCCGACCCGCGAAGTGCTCTTAACGCGACGCCAGGCACCGATTGCGCGGGCAATCGAATTGAACCGCGTGTTTCGGAGCCTGCGGCCTGTGTTTGACAAGTGGCTATTTCAACGGAGTGCATGTGGCGGCCAAATCAAGTGCCAAAACCCTGCCTGGAATGCGAACGCCCGACCATCAAAGGGTATGAATCGCCCTCGCTGAGTTCAACAAAGCGCCGCCGGTTTCGGCGCGTTCGGCCGCTCCCTATCGGGCGGCACACATGCTGCTCGCCGCCCCCGCTTCATCCGTCCGCGAGTCCGCACAGTGCGTCGCAGCCTCGGCGGATCTGGGCGTCGGTCGTGGCATAACTGATGCGAAAGTGCGTGTCGCGACCCGAAAACACGCAGCCCGGAATGACCAGCACCTCTCGCTCCAGGGCCGCCATCGCCAGTTGCGTGCCGGTGGGGTGCTTCGCGGGCGCCTTGGGGAAGACGTAAAACCCGCCGCCGGGCCGTTCGAACTCGAAGGCGCGGGACAACAGACGGCAGACCAGGTCCCGCTTTTCAGCGTAGGCCCGCCGATGATCGGCTACGTCCGTCTCGATGGCCGCGAGCGCCGCGTGCTGCACCGGTGTCGGCGCACACACATATGTAAACTGCTGAAACTTGACCATTTCATGAATCAGCCGATCCGGCCCGGCCGCATAGCCGATCCGCCAGCCGGTCATGCCGTGCGTCTTGCCGTATCCGCGCAGCAGCAGCGTATTCTCCGGGGCCAGTTTCAGCGGGCACGGATTGGGCCGGTCGTAACACAGCCCCTCGTATATTTCATCGGTGATCAGAACGATGCCGCGCTTCCTGGCCAGGTCCGCCGCCGCCGCGACCTCCTGACCAGTCATCATGCGGCCGGTCGGATTGCCGGGCGAATTGATGATCAGCGCCTTGGTGCGCGGCGTCATGGCGGCGTCGAATCTCGCGGCGTCAAATGAAAAATCCGGATAGGTCGCCACCGGCACCGGCTTGCCGCCCAGCATGTTGACGAGTTGCAAATAGGATATGAAGTAGGGGTCGGCAAAAACCACTTCGTCGCCGGGATTGACCAGGGCCAGCAGCGCCAGGCTCAACCCGCCCGACACGCCGGCGGTTATCAAGACGGATGTATCAACGCCGGTCTCGCGGCGCAGATCGTCGGCGATCCGCCGGCGCAGTTCGGGCAGTCCGGCGGTTGGTGTATATCGATTGTGGCCGGCTTGTATCGCCGCAATGGCCGCATCCCGGACCGCCGCCGGCACGTCGTAATCGGGCTGGCCGATCGACAGGTCGCACGGATTGCGCATCCGCGACGCCATCTCGAAGAACTTGCGTATCCCGGAAAACTCAACGCGGCCGACCCGCTCCGCGAACAGGGCGTCGTAGTTCATCGATCATTCCGCAGGAGGTTCAGCCGACAGGACGACGCCCGTTCGGACGGGGCCTGCATCAATCCAGAACCCCCTGCGAAGGCAGGGGGCGAATCACGCAATACCCGCCTGACCAGGGCAATCAGCCCATCTGAAACGCAAGCATACGATCGTGATACAGAAGCGCGAGAGGTTGCCTGAAGCAACACCAAGCGGTTACTTCTTGGCGTCCTTCTTGCCTTCTGCCTTCTTGGCCTCGGGCTTCTTGGCATCCGCCTTCTTTGCGTCGCCACCCTTCTTCGCATCCGCCGCCGGCGCCGCTGCGCCCGCTGCCGCTGCATCGCCTTCCTTGGCTTCCTTCTTCACCTTGCCGCCGACGGCCGCCTTGCGGTGGGCCACCTTGGGCAGCCCGAAGATCCCCTTTTCCTCTTTCCACTTTTCTTCTTCGGCCAGGATCTTGATCCGCTCGGCCCGGGTGAGGACGTTGCGGTGTCGCGAGAGCGACGCCTTGCTTTTCAGTGATCGATCAAGCGACATGATGCTCTAGACTCCTTGGATGCAAATGCTTGCGGCGGTTCGCCCGCAGGTGCTCTCTTCAAACCAACGAACAGTTCGTATGGCCGGCGATGGCGCAGTCGTTATTCAGATTGCCCCTTGGCAACCTCTTCGGCCGACACGAAAAAGCACATCTTAAACTCGTACCGCCCGCCCGCCCGGCGATATTCCCGACCGAGGGCCTCAATTCTAGCAGCAAATGCCGTCCGAGCGGAAGCATGCTCCTTTGACTTGGGGAACCCCTCGCTACTGAACAGGGCATACCCATTGGGCCGGCTCTTGGCAATGGTTCGAATGCCCCGCTCGCCGAGGTATTTCCGCACGGCCTCCAGATCCGCACGGACCTTCTCGCGGGTTTCGTCCCGGCCGATTCGGAAGGACTCGATCTGAAGGTAATTCAAGTTGGCATCAAGACTTAGCGACACAGGCGCATTGGCCCGAACCACGCCGGACTCATCCGGTGGCGTCTCCACCACGGCCTTGGGTGCCTCCGTTCCGCGCGGGGCCAGGAGTCGCTTCAGTTCCGGCGTACTCGGAGGCTGAACCGGTGGCTTCTTCGGCTTGGTGGGCGGATGGGTTGCCATCGATGCGAGCGGCATCTGTGGTGGATCCGCGTCATTCGCACCGGAGGGCACGATTCCGGCCAGGGTCGATTGGCTGTGCCCCGGTCCGCCGACTTTGCCGACGCGATGACCCAGGGCATAGCCGCCCATCCCGACGGCCGCCACCACCGCCGCGACGGCCATCGCGGTCATCGTGTTCAGTGTGACCACCAACCTGCCGCGCATGGCGCGCAAGAACGGGTAATACACCTCATCCTGGGTCGGTCCGAGCGGGCGGGATTGCTGAGCGTCCGACGCCTTGGCGGCGGCCCTCGCCTGCCGCGCCGCCTGCTTGGCGCGCTGGCGTGCTTCCTTTTGTTCCTGCGCCAATTGACGCTTGACCGCCCTTTCGGCCTCCCGCGCCTCCTGTTCATCTCGCTGTCGCCGATCAATCTCGTCCCGAACGGCGCGCTGGGCGGCCAACTCAGCCTGAGCCTCTTCTTCCGTCAACGGCTCCGCAACCATCATGGCCGGAGCCTGCGGCTGGCGGACGCGCTTCCAGAATGCCAGGGCCGGCGCGCGCGCCGGGGCCTCCACACCCTGCGGTGCTTTGCTCATCGCCTCAAACAGACTGGCGTTTCTTCGCCGCTGACGACTGCCGTTCACAGGATGCCACCTCGTTGAAATGCCCGACCCTTCACCGCGTTTGATACGCCGGCAAGTCGCGGCGGTTCACCCCGCGCATAGGATAGCCGTTTGCATGTCAGAAGCAATACTAACAACCGCACTCTGTCAGCGGTTACGCCTGTGCATAATGTGTCGGGGCATCGACGCGCCGGCTCGGAATCGGAATCGGCCCAAAACAACCCAATCCAACCGCAGCGGTTCATCCATTCGGCTGCGCTTCCGCCGCGCAACCCATCTCCTATTTCAATCAAGGCCAATCCCAACAGGCCCACTGGATTTCACGAATAACCAGGCGGTGTGCTATCCTTGGAGCCAGCGCGACAGAGTGTCTAATCTGTAAGGAAAGTGTCTTTGACATGCCGAACCAGACTTCTGCAACACGGCGAACTCCTGTGGGAGACGCGGGGGGGCCGACCAAACGGAGATGCATCATTGCAGTAGCGGCCGCGTTGGCAATCGTCGCCGCCCTGGGAATGCGGAAATCGGGCGACGCGGCCATTCTGGGGCGATGGTCACTTCCGTATTTCGCCGTCATGTGCGCGACTGGCACAGGGACGCTCTTGATTGGCTTGTTACTGGCCCGTTTTGGACGCCGAGCCGCGTTTGCCATGGCGCCGATTGCTGTCGTAGGGCTTCTTGCCGGCCTCTGCACCGAAATGGGGGGCCAACTGTATGCCAGATCGCGACCCGCACACGACGCCCTGTTTCTGCAACCGCATCCCGTTCTCGGGTGGCTGCATGTACCCAAAATGGAACTGACTTGGTCCGGACACGGGTGGTATGCGATCGACTTCAGCGTGCCGATGCGCTTCAACTCCGCCGGCTTTCGTGATCGGGAATGGGTCGAGGCAAAACCCCCGGGCGTGAAACGAATCGCGATCCTTGGCGATTCGATGGTGGAGGCGATGCAGGTGCCCTGGGAGTTTTCTGCGGCGCAAATCCTCGAACGCGCTTTGAACGAGGGAGTCGCCGGATCACAGCCTGCTCAGCCAAGTGCGACAATGGCGCGTTCCGGAATGCATGAGGTACTTAACTTCGGCGTTTCCAACTTCGGCACAGGCCAATGCCTGCTGGCCTGGGAACAGTATGCGCGGAAATATGATCCAGATTATGTGTTTATCTTTGTTGCCGGGTTTCACATGGTTCGAACTGTGACCGCGTTTGAAAGCGGCGCATTTCCGGGACGCGAACAGGAGCGGTTGTGGATCCGGCCCACGTTTTCCATCGAGCGCGGCGCGCTGTTGCGTCATCCGGCGCGCGACTTTGACCGCTTTGTTGAGTTGCAGAAGGAACTTATCCAAGGCCCGTTCCATGGAAAGAGAATCAAGCCCAGGGCGAGGCGGTCTTTTGTTGTATCACGCGTCTTGAATCCGATCGTCGATGGCCTCGGACGATGGATGGTTCAATCGGATCGTGCGTCTTCGGACGCGAGCGTGCCACAGGAAACGGCGCTGGTATGCGATCGCGTACTTGAGGCTCTGGGACAATCGACGCGAGAAGCACACGCAAGACTGATTGTGGTGGATGCCTGTCGGTACTTTGAGCGAAGTGACGGCGCTCTTTCTTTGCACATTTCTACAATGTGTCGCCAAAATGGGTTCGGATACGTGGACCTGTCAACGGACCTGATAGAAGCGAAGGAAGCGGGAATCTCAGTGCGCTGGCCGAGCGATATGCACTTCAACGAAGCGGGAAACCGGATATTTGCCGAAGCAATGCTGAATTGGCTTGTCGAAGTCGACACAGCCGAGACAGGCGGCGTGAGCCCGTAAGGCCAAGTCGCGAAGACTTTCGTTTCATGCTGTCACGCACGCAGCCGCACATGTGCCCCGTCGCGAGGCAACACCCGACCGATCTCCGCCGCGCTCACGCCGGCCGCCTGCAACTGCAACAACAGGGCATCCGCCAGATCCGGCGGGGCCGACAGCAACAGGCCGCCAGACGTCTGGGCATCGGCCAACGCCCGGACCAAAGCCTCTTCGACGCCTTCGGCGCGAAACTGATCGCCGATGTTCTCCAGCGTCGTCTTCCAGGCCCGCGTCAATCCGCCGGCCCGCGCCAGCGCCAGTGCGCCCGCCATCATCGGAACGCGACTCGCGTCAATTTCAAGGGTCGCCCCCGATGCACCCGCCATCTCCCAGGCATGGCCGATGAGGCCGTAGCCGGTGATGTCGGTCGATCCGCGCAGCCCCAGTTCCATCGCCACGCCGGACGCCGCTGCGTTCAATGTCCGCATGATCTCAATCGCCGGCGCGAAGTCCGAAGCCGATATCTTTCCGCTCTTCGCGGCGCCGGCCAGAATGCCGCTTCCGATCGGTTTGGTCAGCACCAGCCGATCGCCCGGCCGCGCCCCGGCGTTCGACATGAATCGATCGGGATGCACCACCCCCGTCACCGCCAGGCCGTATTTGATCTCGGTGTCGCGCAGGCTGTGGCCGCCCAGCGTCACCGCGCCTGCCAGTGTCACCCGATCGGCCCCGCCGCGCAAGATCGCCCCGAGCACCTCGATCGGCAGGTCCTTGTCGGGGAAGCACACGATGTTCAGGCAGTTGATCGGACGCCCGCCCATGGCGTAACAATCGGACAGGCTGTTGGCCGCGGCGATCTGGCCGAAAGTGAAGGGGTCGTCGACGATCGGCGGAAAAAAGTCGGTCGTCTGAACCAGCGCCAGATCCGGCGTCAACCGATACACCCCCGCGTCGGAGTAATGATCGGCCCCCATCAGCAGATTCGGATCGCCGGAAACCGGCAACCCGCGCAACATGTCCGACAGCGCACCATAGGGCAACTTGCCGGCGCAACCCGCGCAGGAGGCGAACGCCGTGAGCCGGACGCTCGCGGCATCAACCCCGGACTCGATTGTGTGCTGATCTGACATATCTACTTGTCTGGTTGGGGCGGCCCCGCCTGGGTCGACTCCATCGGGACGCGCTCGCCCGTCTCGTCCCAGTACGCCCACTCGCCGACCGGTCGCCCCAGGTCGTAGTGCCCCTGCGACTCCTTCTGTCCGTTGGCGTGATACGTCGTCCACAGCCCGTGACGTTTATAGTCGCTGAAACCGGACCGTTTCAAATAGCCGACTGTCTTCGGCGTCCCGCCGGGGTATTTCTCATTGTACGGCAGTACGCCGCTCACCCAGCGCAGGTAGGCAAACCAACTCAGCAGCAGCAAGACGATGATCGCCGCGCCCCACACGCGCGACACCTTCGGCCGCAGGGTCGCCCCAGATGAGGCCGGCATGTCAGACATGGTCGATTCCTGTTGGCCACCCGGCACCAGTGCCCCCGGCGGCGACTCGTGCCACCGGCACTGCCTGCTACGCGTGGCACGGGTCCGCCACGGGCGGATCAGGCGGCGCGAACGCGACTGCCGGCAGACTCCGCCGTCATTCCACGCATACACGCACCACTATCCACGTCTTACGGCCGCCTGTCAAACCCCTGACAAAACATTTAGACTCAGATAGCTTTTACCCTGCTACCATCCCAATGTCGCCCTGCAGGGCGGATCAAGCCGCCGCGTCACCCCTGTCCGACGAAGCTGCAAGGCCGACAACACCAGGAGGATTCAAGCCATGCGTCATTCTACATGCCTGACCACCGCCGCCCTCATGTGCATCGCCGCCGGCTGCAATGACGACGACGACCGCGTCCGTGAATACCGCGGCGATCGCGACGTCTACGTCCAGCAGCCGGTCGCACAGCAGGTGCAGTACGAATACGAGGCGCAGCCGATCGTCGTGCAACAGGCCCCGCCGCCGATCATCGTCGAGCGAATCCCGCCGCCACCGCAGCCGAACTACGTCTGGCGATCCGGCTACCACCGTTACTCCGGCAATCGCTTCGTCTGGGTCAACGGCAACTACGCACCGCCCCGGCCCGGCCATGCCTGGGCACAGCCCGAATGGCACCGCGGCAACCGGGGTTATGAATTCAGACCCGGACAATGGCGTCCGCAAAACGACAACAACCGCGATAACCGGGGCGGCAACTGGAATAACAATCGACGCGACAACGACCGTGACGGCCGGGGCGACAACGATCGCGATGGCCGGCGTGATGGCCGTGGTGACAACCGCGTAGATGGCCGTGGCGACAACCGTCGCGACAACAATCGCTAACGCGTTACATGAACAACCGAACCGCGCCCACCCGTCGCAAGCCCAGCGCCTGTGATGGGTGGGCGCATTGCATTTGAGGGGTTGTCTCGAATCAAGGCAGGGCGGCGCCATCGCCCCGCCGACAGTGTACGCGCCCCATTGCGACAAACGGTCTGAATGGGTATCATTTACGGTGCCAGTGCGTGACGCAGCACGGACCCTCGGACACGGCTCCGCCGCCGGGTGAACGAGAAATGACACCCGAATTACACCAGAATCGCCTGCGCCAACTCACCTGGATCAAAGCCCGATTGGTGCTTCCGCCGCTTGCCTGCTTGATCGGTGTCGTGGGCGCGCTGGTCGTCGCTGAACTGCAACTTGTTCCGCCGTGGATGGCGTATGTCGTCGCAGGCGGAATGGTCATCGCGATGATGGTAAATCATGTCATCGCAGCCAATGCGCGATGTCCCAATTGCCGTGAGAAGTTCTTCTGGTCGGGCGCGGTCTGGAGTATCTTCCGTCATCGCTGCCCGCATTGCGGATTGGGTCCCCCCTCGCCGGACCCGATCGCCGTTGCCTCGGGCTACCTGGGGCTGCTGTCCGTGCTGATCGTGCCCGCCCCCATTGCCCTGGCAACCTCCCTCATTTGTCTCCGTCGGGCTCGAGCGAATCCCGATTTCGTCGGCAGAAGTAGGGCGTGGTTCGGCATCGTGATGGGAATACCGGGGACGATTCTGATTGTATTGTTGATTGCAGCCGGCCTGCGGAATTGAAAAGCCCGCTGTTTCGGTACTCACGCACGGATTCTGGCATGTGCGATGCCTCTTGGGGTGCCCTTGAATTGAGACCCTCATCACGCCCACACCTGACTGTCCGCTCGGAGTTTGCCTTCATGCTTATGGGCGTCGCGTTTCTGCTGGTCACGCTTGCTTCCCGGTCTGTCCCTGTATCGGCGGGCGATCGCAGTCCATTCGGCGACCGGCGGCATTCGAACGGATCTGCCTTGGCGACCAACCTTGGTTTTGCGTGCGTTGGCCTACTGTTCGCTGGAAGGACCATCGACCTCCTTCTGCGCGGCGGCGCACTCCGTCGAACTCATGTACGCAACGATTGTCTCGAACTCTCAATAAATCAACCGCTAGACCTCGGCGAAATTACTATTTCGTCGCAGGAAGCAATCGTGGCTGATGTCACACTGCTTGAAGGGAGGCGGGCCGGCTCCATCGAGCTGCGCGTGACGCCAGAATCCGAATTGCACCAATCATCCATCGCCCAACCGACCGTGCTCCGACAACAAATCGGCCGCGGCCACCGACAATCTGCGCTTATTCGGGCCTCGCGACTCGCGCCGGGACGCTACCACATTACGGTCACACTGGAACCCGGCGCGGACCCGAATAGCATGTGGCGAATCGTCGTCGGATCGAGTCCGTCGCTACTCCGGATGATTCGCACTTTCAACCCGTACGCGGCCGCGAATTAAATCGCGGACCCGGATTGGCACTCGTACTTGGCGAATATTTGATTGTCCTGAGCTCAAGTCCGCATGGAGTAACAGCGACGACTGGGCGTCTGGTCGACGCGCAAGATGCTCCCGGTGAAATAGACCAAGGGGTTCACGGCGATCGCGTGACCCGGCGCCGCGTGCATGAAAAAGAAGACAAAAATCACCCTCTGGTCAGCCATCGCGGTTGTGGTGGTCGGCATACTGTGTGCCGAGTACATGCAGAAGGAACTTGTCCGCCGTCACCTCACCTTTGCCGGATACGCGAATGCCGTCGGCATGTATTTCATCGAGGGCAATCCACTGCCGGACAACGTTTCAGAAATCGAGAGCACTTACAACAAGTGGGAGAGCGCTCGCGCAACGCTCCCCGAAGCCCCGCATCATCTGCATCCCATCTACCGCCCGCCCACCGGTCTCGTCGGCGGACCGTTTCTCCTGTTCATCGAGCCACCCCCGCCGGGATCGCTTCTGCCGTTCACGATGTTGATCTGGGCGAATGCCGATGGGTCGAACATACGCGTCGATCAGGTTTTCAATTGGAAACTCAAAGAGACCCTCCGGCAGGACGACGCGAGGCGACAGACCAGCAGGAAGCCCGGATAGCGGCGGCTGAGGCACGCGGATGAATGTCAATGGGGCTCTACGCCCCCCTCAGCACACCGCCCCCGCATTCCCCCGTCGCCTACGCACCCGCCGTCGTTGTCTCTACAATACTCCGTGCCAGGAACCGGCCCCGGCTCATATCCGCCGAATGAGGCCTGCAACGCACGGAGACTGCCATGGGCTCGCCCCAATTCATCGATTGTTTGCGCAATCGGCTCGTTGCTTCGCTATGCTCGAACGCCGCGCGTCAGGCTTGGCGTGTTGGTTTGTTCGCGGCCCTGCTCACGGTCGCCGGCGCTGCCGCGCTTCGCGCCGACGATCCGCCGCCGGCCGACCAGCCCAACATCCAGCGAGCCCTCGATCAGCCGATGGAGCAACTCACCCTCTCCGGCATGACCGTGCCCGACGTCGTCGCCGAACTGGCCAAACGTGCCGGCGTTCGCATCAATCTCGATGAAGCGGCCGTTGAACTGTTGCCCTGGGGCCGCGACACCAAGGTCGCCGATTTGAAGATTGAAAACGCCACCGTGCGCGAGGCCCTCGACCGTGTGCTCGGCGCGCTGGGCCTGTCCGTCGAGGAACGCGGCGGCGACCTCATGGTCATCGCCACGCCGCCGCTGGCCCGCATCAACCGCCGCGCCACCTGGGACGATCTCAAACTGCTCCGCACTTGCAACGAAACCGAATACTCGCCCGACGCGTTTTCAAAATTGAAATTTCAGTATCGCATCAGTTCCAAGGTCGACGCCCCCGGCCTGCTCGCCGCACAAATGGCTCGCGCGGGCCAGGGCAGCGTGACCCAGATGCTCGAAGCCGCGACCGGCTCGCTGGGATGGACCTGGTTCCCCAATGGCGACCACCTCGTGATCATGACGATGGAGGCCCAGTACGCCCACCGCCTCGCCCGCCGCGTCACCGTGCGCTACAACAACACCCCGCTCGCCGGAATCCTCGTCGACCTCGCCAAGCGGGCGAACATCGCCCTCTTTCTCGAGCCCGGCATGATGCTCAAATTGCCGCACAACACGGCACAGAGTTACACGCTGTCGCTGCAGCAATCGTCCATTCGCCAGGCGTTCGAAGTCATCTGTGCCGAGACCGGTCTGAAGTACGAAATCGAGCGCGATGGCATTCGCGTCAGCCTCGGCGAAGCGGCCTCCGGCGTGACCGCCCTGTCGAACATGGCCCAGCAGACCAACTACGTCGGCAAGATCTCCATCCCCAGCAAGGACGGGGCGTTTGCGTACGAGTTTCTCGTACGCGCCAACGAACTGCCCAAGGACATCCTCGAATATCGAAAGCAGATCATCAACGCGGTGATTGAGAAGATGCGCGGCGACATGGCCCCGGACAACGCGATCAAACCCGGCGACCCCGCGCCGGAGACGCCCAAGGACTGATGCGTTTGACAGAATGGGCCGCGTTCACTACCCGAAGAGGTGGCCCATGGCATCGACGAAATCGTCGATGTGTGTCCCCACCATCCACATGGGCACCAGCATGATCGCCGAGCCGATGACCACCAGGCAGGCGCCCATGGCCGACGGCAACTGCGACACGGTCTTGAGCCGCTCGGTCAGTTCGGCGTGAAGACGGCCGGCAATAACCTCGGCATCCTGCGCCTCGATGTGAATCGTGACGTTTCGCAGCAGGGCGATCTTGCTGAGGTGGAAGCACGGGCTTCCGCGCTCGCCGCGCCAGGCGTTGCCATCCCAGCGGCCGCGCAGCCCCATGGCCGTCAGGGCGTCGCCCAGCAGGCGCATGCAGCGTGCCTCGGAAATGTTATATATCACAAACCCGGCGTTGGACGCCGGCAGCAGCAGAAAGAACCCGACGATCGCGACGACCAGCCCCGCCAGCAGCGGCCACGGCGCGCCGGCCTGTAGAAAACTCGGCACCGGCCACATCAGCACGGGCGCAAGCGCAATGGTCAATGCGATGAAGTCCGAACGGCTGGTGATCAGGCAGGGCCGGGCATGGCTGTTGACCAGGCCCAGAATGAGGAAGTACAGGGCGATGGGGGCGACGTTCACCACCATCATCATGACGTCGACGATTGGATAGATTTCCGTCCCGTTCATGCCGACGCCTTTGCGCGGAGCCTAGTGGTCCGAGCCGGCAGGCCGATCGAGGTGTTCGCCCACCGGAGCCACCTTCCGGTACCCCAGGTATTTTATGACTTCCAGGACCTCGGTCCAACTGGGGAAGGGTCTTTTGTTGGCCCTTTTGTACTCGTCCATGGCCATGACGAAGTCAAATTGCTCGTCGTTGAGTTCCCCCTCTTCCGCGGAACGGCGGGAATCGCTCCGCCGCCTTCCGGGCCCCCTCCGGCGTTCCAGGCCGGTCCGCCGGTCATCAGAGGCCCGCCGGTCCTCTGAATCCCCCAATGCCTCCTGAGCCGGCCCGGGCGTCTCCACGGCCGCGACCAGGCCGGCGACCGCGGCATCACCGCCGGGCCGCTCCACATCCGTTCCCCGCTTATTCTTCTTCGTCGTCGGGGAGGTCGTCGTCGTCATCGTCGTCGAAGTCGTCGTCGAGTTCGTCGTCGTCATCGTCGTCATCATCCGTTTCGTCTTCGATCTCGTCTTCGTCGCCGTCGTCGTCCTGTGCCCGCAGGGCCAGAAGCTCGAGCGCTTCGTCCTGGTTCACCTCCGGAACCAGGATGGCGACGCCGCGGTCGTCATCCTCGATACCGGTGCGCGACAACGTCGCGTGGATGTCATGCTCTTCCAGCAGCGCGCAGCATGCCGTGGCTTCGTCCTCGGTCCGCGCAAACATCACTTCCACGAGGCCCACGTCATCGAGATCGTTGACCGCCTCGCTCGTTCCCACCTTGTTATCCACCATGAATGGACACTCCTAGATATATCGACGGGCAACCGCCCGCACATCACCATTCACCGCGAGACCCTGGCCCTCACGGCATGACCGCGCTCTTTTACGCCATTTCCAACCTTGATTTCCGCGCCTTTATCGACCCCGGCTTTTAGGGTTCATCCGACCCTTCTTCCCCCATCGGATGAAGCGCCAGCGTGGCTCCGGTGATTTCCGCGCTCAGCGGCCCCGGTTCCCACAAGGCCCTGGCGATCAGGATATCCATCGCGTCGCCGTCCGCCCACAACCGCCCCAGCGACCGGTCACGCTGTCCCTGAGCCAGAATAACATCCCGACCACTGCGTGTCTTTGTCAAGCCGGCCAGATCTTCCCACGTCAGGGGCTCGCCGGAAAGGCGCAGCGGTGCGGAACGCATGATTGCCGCCTCGGGGGCCGCCGGCTCAGAAACCGCGGCATCGACCGAGCCTTCCCGCCCGATCACCACGCCGCCGGCCACGAAACCCCACGGACATTCAAGTTGGCGGCAAACCTCCTTAACGGCGTCCTCGAGCGAAAGATCCAATCCGGACACCGACACCAGTTCCTGCTTGCGGCTGATTTCCTGCGCCACGGTCACTTCAGCGCCGAATGCCCGCGACAATTCGCCGCAGATCGCGCCAACCGTCAGGTCGATCCATTCGCAATCCAACCGACGCGACTTGAATGCGTCGATACCCTCCGCAACCGACGCCTCGCGCGGGGCCAACTCGTTTGCGACGATCAACATACTGGGCACCCGGCCGTGCTCATACGCCACGAGCCGACCTGAAATCACCACCAGATCCACATCGGCCAATTCGCCGATCCGCCGCAACAGCCGCGCCGCGGGCTGTTTGCGGGAAAGCAACGTGATGCGCGCCGCATCAAGTTGGCGCTCGGCGTCCGCCTCGAAAATCGCCCGCAGTCCCGCCGTCCGTGCAACTTCCTCAATGATCAGGCGTGCCGGCGTATCCCGCCACGATCCGTCCACGCGCGTTTCGCGCCAGGCGGCCGGTGCGTCGGGCGCCGCCGTCGCGCATGCACACGCACCCACGACCAGAATTACTACAATTGACGCTCTCATGCAATCACGTGGAACCGTTAAAGCAGGACCGGTCGCGCGCGAAACCGGCTTCGATTCGAAGACACATTTTGTTTGGTTGGGTTAATCCATGTCAAGCAGGAATGCCCCGCGAATTTCGCCGGCGGAAAAAAGAAAACGGCCCGCGGCATCGATGATACCACGGGCCGTCTTGCTGTTTCGTTATCCGGCCGGGCGCCAAACGGTCAATTCCGCGGCCCGGCGCATTCCACGGTCACTGACGCGGCAGGATTGTGATGGTCTCCTGTGCGTCGGGTGTCGGGCGGAAGAAGAAGAATCCGCCGCCAGACCCGCCGCTGCCCACCATGTACTGGGCCTCCAGGGCCTTGTCGATCCGCTTCTTGACGTCGATCAGGTGTGCCTCGCTCGACGTGTCCAGATCGCCGTCCTTCAGCAGTTTGCCGATCTTGTCTGAGAGTTTTGACACAGTCAGACGCGCGATGGCATTTGCGTCAGCCGGGACAATCCCGCCCGCATCGCTCAGCACCAGATCCAGCAGCATGCTGAGGTGATCGCGCTGCAGGTTCCGGCGGAAACTGTTGACGTAGGGCTTGCGATCGGTCCCCTTGCGCTCCGACTGGTCGAGTTCGCCCCAGATCGAATCGGTCACCGAGCGAATGTGCTCGGATAGCGTGTAGGCATCGTCGCCCTCGGGGAACTTCACTTCGTTGTCGTGAATTCGGCCGATCGCAAAGGGGTTCATCAGGTTAAACAGGCACTGATACTGCGCGCCGTTCACCACGTCGTGAATGTTGAACTCCTTGCGAAGGTCAAACTCCTCGGAACCCCAGTGCTGCTGGTGGCCGGGGCCGAGCTTGGCGAGCAACTCGGGCTTCACCTTCCAGGCGCCTTCGGCAAAGATGTTCTCGGCCACGAACTTCACGGCCTCGCGCTGCTTGGCCGCCTCGACGTTGGTCAGCGGGGGCGCCGCATCCTTGTCGCCCTTGTGGCTGCGGCTCACGTACTGGCCGCCGACGAAGCGGGCCACGAACGCCGACGCGCGGGCCTTCTCGCCGAAGATGCGGGTGAACGATCGGCGCAGACGATTGTACGAATCGCCGTCCTTGACCGCCCACTTGTCGATGTCTTCCAGCAGGCTCTCGGTCAGTTTGATCTGGTGCTTCGCATAGTCCATGCAATCCTTGCCCATGTCGAAGCGATTGGCCAGCGGATCCGGCGAGAGGATCGACATCACGTCCTCGTCGGTCGCGTAAGCCAGGCCGGGCTCGGCCGACCGCGACGTGATCGACTTCAGCATTTCCTCTTCGTTCTTGTGCGGCTTGCCAACCGGGCGGTAGCCGTACTCGATCGCCCAGTAGTCGTACGGACCGATCGACCGGGTGGTGAAACTGCCCTGCTCGACGCCACGCGCCGAGATGATCGGCGGGTTGTAGTCCATGACAGAGCCGACGTTCGCCTCGCCGGCATCGTTCTGCTTGGCGATTTCCTCCATCGACAGCCAGGTGCTGGCCTTGAAGTTGTGCCGCAGGCCGAGGCAGTGGCCCACCTCGTGCATGACGACTTCCTTGATGATCTGCCCGATGAACTCCTCGTTGTTGCGGCCCAGACCCTTGGACTCCATGGCCACGTTCGCGAAATCGATCTGCCGCGCCATGCCGGCGGAGCACTCGCACATCGGCTTGCCGCGCTGGCTCATGTGCTTCATCAGATTGAAGCGCAGTTCCGCATCCGGATCGTCCTCAAGGCGAAGGTTTGGCAACAAATTCTGCCACGGCGTGCGGTGGGCCCACTGCGGATTTCGCTTGAAGAAGTCCTCGAGAATCGGGTTGTAGGCCTCCCAACTCTCCTCGCCGCCCGACAGCCGCTCATAGTCGCTCACGTAGTGTCGCGCCATCGCGTCGTCAAACACAATGTCGGCGTCGAAGATCTGGCCGGTCAGCGGATGCGCCCGCGACGGGCCCATCGCAAAGCCGCGGCCGGTCACGATCCAGCGGAAGAAGTTGTAGCGGCTGTCCTCGGGGTCGAGTTTGCCGAAGCGATTGGGATCGCCTTCCTGCTGGTTGACGACGACGGCATCGAGGAAGCCGCACTTCTCGAAGGCCTTGTTCCACTCAAGGATGCCTTCCTTGACGTAGCGGCGGTACTTGAGGGGCACGGTCTTTTCTATGTACCAGGTGATCGGTTCCTTGACCGGCGAGAGTTCGGCCGACTCATCGCTCTTCTGCAGGTTCCAGCGATTGATGTAGCGATCGAACAGCGTCCGGGACGACGGGCTCTTGTTCCAGTCCTTGCGCACCGTCATGAAGTAGCCGACTCGATCGTCCGCGACGCGCGGCTTGAAGCCGTCGCCCTTGGGAACACGAGAGAGACTGTAGTGAAATTGCATCCGCCGGCCCGTGCTGCCCCGCATGAAGGCCAGGTCCACGGACAACTCGACGTTATTGGGGAAGACCTTGAACTTGACCCATTTCGACAGGCCGGAGTTGATCGAACCACCGCCCATGCGGCCAATGCCCGAGAAGTCGCCCTTGAAGAGACCGTCGAGATCGATGACCGCGTCGGCGCCCTGCATGGTGATGATGGGAATGGTCTTGAGAATGTCGTTGCCGCCGTAACTCCGCTTGATGACGTCGGTCACCGGGCTGCTGCCCTCGACGTAGCGCGGATCCACCCGCATCAGCACCAACTGCTTGTTCATCTTCTCGAAGTACGCGAGAAAATCGTCCAGTTGGAAACCGGTCGCGGTCGGACCGCCCGACATGCTGGAGGCCAGCATGAACTGCTGACCGATCAGGGCGGCGGGAACCTGGGCCCGCAGCGAATCCGTCTTCTTGTTGTGCCACAGCGTAAACATCGGCTGGTCTTTGTCGTCGGGCTCGATGACGGGGACCTGCGTGTAGTCCTTCATCGCCTCCTCAAACTTCGGATACTCCGGCTGTTCGGGCTTGGCCGCCGGCGGACCCTTCGGAGCGGGCTTGGCATCGGGCGGCGGCGGCGCATCGGCGAGAAGGGCGCTCGCACGACCTCCCGCCAATAAGGCGACGACTGTCATAATCGCGAAACGGTTGCGTTGCAGCATGTGTGCACTCCTTCGTGTATTGGGGCCGATCTTGGGCCGACTGTGGATTTGGAGTCGCTGTGTTCAGCCGCGCCGCGCATGCGGCCGGCAGGATTCGTTGTCTTGGATCGAAGCGAGGCGCGATTATAGGCCAAGACCGCTTTCCATTACGAGAACAAAAATTCCCGCGCCGCCTGCCGACGATCGGCCAACTGCGCCAACCATTATCGACATCCGGACGGGCGGTCCCAACCTTGAATCAGGGCTGATTTGGCCGCAAGCGGCGCAGGAAAAAACCGTCCCCCAGATTCCGGGAATACCAGTATTGCGACGACTGCCGCGCCGCTGACCGGTCAACTTTCGCGGAATCCGTGCTCGCCGATCAGGCGCACAAATCGCACCGGAATCCCGGGATGTTCAATCCAGTGTCCCGAACGCCGTTCCAGCACGCGCAGGGTCTGCTCATTCTCCGGGCCGACCGGCAACACCATTCGGCCGCCCTCGGCCAACTGCTCATACAAGGGATTGGGGATAACAGGACCCCCGGCCGTCACGAGTATCCGGTCAAACGGCGCCGCTTCCGGCCAGCCGAGCGTGCCATCACCGACCCTGAATCGAACCGTGTTGATGCCGTGGGCCGCCAGGCGGCTTTGCGCCTGGCGCGACAGACTCTCAATGCGCTCAACTGTAAAGATGTGCGGCGAGAGCCGCGCCAGAATGGCGGTCTGGTACCCGCTTCCAGTGCCAATTTCCAGCACCCTGTCCGTCGGCCGCACCTGCAGCAATTCCGTCATCAAGCCCACGATGTAAGGCTGCGAAATGGTCTGGCCTTCACCGATGCACAAAGGGCGATCTGAATATGCAGCGGATTTTTGTTCCTCGGAAACGAACCATTCCCGCGGAGTCGCGTCCATTGCTTTGAGCACGGCCGCGGATCGGACCCCGCGCGCCACCAATTGGGCGTCGATCATCTCGCGACATCCGGCGACGTTGGACGAGCCGTGAGTTGGTGACAATGGTTCCATGGCGTGTCGGTATTCTAGGGCCCGGCATCGCGCCCTACCGTGAGGGCCCCAATCCCGTCCGATAACGGGCACTGGCCGCGCCGCGTGAGGTTTTGGCGCACCCGACCGATACAATAATGATGCGAGGGGCCGGGCGTTCATAACAAGTGGCACCCGTAGCCGTGTGAATTCAACAGCATCCGCAGTTCGCTTGGAGTTCGAGTCTTGACGCGCGCGGCACGAGGGTTTCGATTCTCATTCGTTACGAGCCTCGTCGTCGGCGCCGTGGGCTGCCAGGACGTCCAGATCCCCTTTATCAGCGGCACGACCGAGGCACAGTCGCCTCTTCCGCGAACCGAATGCATCGACGCGCCCGACCATGACACCCTGACGCAGGACCTGCTGGCCGCCATCAACGCCGAGCGTGTCAAGCGCCGGTTGCCGCCGCTTCGAACCAGCAGCACGCTCATGCAGGTCGCTGATTTCTATTCCTGTCGCCTGATCGACGGCCGCTTCTTCGACCACGTCGATCCCTTCGACGGCTCCACGGTTGATACCCGCGTGACCGACTTTGGTTACGCCTTCCAGAAGGTCGGCGAGAATTTGGCGGCCGGCCACAAGACCGCCAAAGACGCCGTCAGCGCCTGGATGGAGTCACCCGGCCACCGCGCCAACCTGCTCGATCCGGCCTTCACCGAGACCGGCATCGCCGTGAAAACGGGCGGCGACTACGGCTGGTACTGGGTGCAGGAATTCGGCAAGCCGCTGGCCACCACCCACCCGACGCCGCCCGCCGAGCCCTCCTCCGCCCCGGCAACCGATCCGCCCGCCCCGCCCGCGGCCGGCGCCAAGTAATCTCCGGTTCCTGTCGCAATTCACCCCCCATGTGGTACAATTCGAGAAACACCGAAATAGACGGGGTATCGCCATGCAGTTTCAAATGTCGTGTCACATCAACGCCGACCAGGCCAGGACCTTCGCCCTCTTCACCGACTTTAAAAACGCCGCGGCGAATATTCGCGGCATCAAGCACATTGAGGTCATCACTGACGGACCGGTCGGCGTCGGCACGCGCTTTCGCGAAACCCGAACCATGTTCGGCAAGGACGCCGTCGAAACCATGGAAGTGACCGCGATGGACCCGCCTCGCTCGTACTCGGTGGGATGCGGCTCGTGCGGCGCACGTTTTGACACCACGTTTCACTTCACGCCCGACAACGACGGCACCCGCGTCGACGTCAACATGAACGCGGTCCCGACTTCCCTCTTCGCGAAGATCATGTCTCCGGTCATGGGCCTGATGATGGCCGGAACCATGCGCAAGTGCTTTGAAAACGACCTTGCAGACCTGAAAGCCGTCGCCGAAGGCCGCCCCGTCGCCCGCACGGCCTGATTCGCATCGCCGCCCATCGCGACGGATGCCAGCACCGCAGACATTTCGCCTGCCGTCGATGCAGTTGCACCGTTCTGCGCCGCCCCTCTGCCCGTCCAGCGGCTCAATTCCTTTACTTTCTGGCCTTTTTTCGCCAAAATAGGCCGGTCACACTCGCACCCAGAACTGGAGGTCATCCATGTTGATGTATGAAGATCGCCCGGTCGCCTCGCGGCGGTTACACAGCACTCTGATTGCGTTCACGGTTGCCGTGGTCGCCGCATCGGCCGCTCCCGCCCACGGAATGGCCACCCTCTTCGCCGTCAAGCCCGACAACAAACTCCTGCGCTTCACGAGCAACACGCCGACCGTCATCGATGCAACCGTCAACATCACCGGCCTGCAGGTCGGCGAAACACTGATCGGCATCGATTTCCGGCCCGAGACCGGCGGGCTGTACGGCGTCGGCACCACCGGCCGACTTTACGTCATCGACTTCAGCACCGGCATCGCGTCCCAGATCGGTTCCGGTGTTTTTGCCCAGCCCCTGCTCGGCACGAGTTTCGGCACCGACTTCAATCCGCTGATTGACCGCCTGCGCATCGTCAGCGACGCCAATCAAAATCTGCGCGTCAATCCCGACGCGGGCTCCATCGCCGGCGTCGACACGCTGTTGAGTTATGCGCCCGGCGACGCCTTCGCCGCGAATGACCCGACCATCGTCGCCGCGGCCCACAGCCTCAGCGAGATCGGCGGTGTGCTCGCCACCACCCTCTACGGCATCGACTCCTTCACCAATTCGCTCGTCCGCATTGGCGGAATCGGCGGAACGCCCTCGCCCAACGGCGGCCTCCTGAACACCATCGGCTCGCTCGGTGTCGACACCCTCGACTTCGCCGGCTTCGACATCGGCCCGGGTGATGCCGCCTTCGCCGCGCTCGACATCGGCGGACTGACCAAACTCTTCACCATCAATCTCACGACCGGCGCGGCCACCCTGGTCGGCACGATCGGCGACGGCACACCCATTCGCGGCCTGGCCGTCGCGCCCCCGGGTCGATTTGAGTTCAGCGCCGACACCTTTACCGTCAACGAGGGCGCGGCCTTCGCCATCATCACCGTCAAACGGCTGGGCGGCTCATTCGGAGGCGCCTCGGTTCAATACCTCGCCAACGACGGCACCGCCGTCGATCCGGACGATTACGACAGCGTGCTGGACACCCTCACCTTCGGCGCCGGCGAGACCAGCAAGACCTTCAATGTGGTCATCAATGAAGACGCGATCGACGAGCCGACCCAGACCGTCAATCTGTCGCTGCTGAATCCGACCGGCGGCGCGACACTCGGCGCCCGCAAGACGGCCACCCTTCGCATCATCGACAACGACGGCGGCGGCGGCGGGCCGATCTGCGGATTCGGCATCTTCCCCATGGCCCCGCTCGCCCTGCTAAGCCTGGTCGCAATGCGACGCAGGTCGAAATGAGATTTGGGGAGACCGCGTGCTCGGTCAGAGCCGGCCTGTCCTCAGGCCGGTGAATGCGAGAGAAACCGTTCGCCGCCAGAATTACGACGCGGGTGAACGATTCCGCCCAGCCAACCGGGCTGAGGACAGCCCGGCTCTGCCTGTTGGCCGCCCCCCAAATCGTTTCTTAATGTGTCGACGCCGGTCGTGGCATGAAATCGGCTGTCGCAAGCTTGTATTCTGACTTCAATGGGCCTCGCCGGATGCGGCGAAGGACGCATCGTCACAGAGTAGGAGTTCTTCGATGCCAGCAACCAGCCGCGTAGTGGTCGCCGCCTTTGTTGCACATCTGATCGCAGGTCCGGTTTCAGCGGCCCTCATTTACGAATCCGCCGCAACCGGGCCCACGCTTCAAACCAGCGTCGGCGGCACCCTGATTGACGACACATTCTTTACCGCCGTCAACTTTGAGGTTGTCGCCCCAGTCACGACCGGCAGCATCGGCGCCCACATGATCGAAATCGGCTCAGGGTCCGAACCCGTGTTCGGCGCGATCGTCGCCCTCACGGGTCCGGGCGACGTTCCAGATTCACCCAATTTGTCTACACCGGATGTCCTCGGCTTCACACTGATCAACCCGCCCGATCCCTCCGACAACAGGGCCGGCAATCTGCGCCTGACGTTGTCGCCGGGCTGGTATGCCCTGGTCTTCGGATCGGGACAATTCGGCGCGACGGGCGAGGCGGGCGCCCTGTCCAACAACACGCCGAACGGCTTCTCGCAGATCTACGTCATCCGTCAATCAGACGGCCTGGTCATTCCCCAGGCAGGCGGTCCGAGGTTGTTCATTGACTCGACGCCGGTGCCGACGTTCACCAAGATCGCCGACACCACGACGCTCATTCCCAATACCGCCGTCGCGTTCACGAGTTTTTCGACGCCGTCAATCCGGGACGGTGACGTCGCATTCCGAGCCCTCGGCCCCAGCGGCAACAACGCCAACGGCATCTATACGAATGTCGGTGGAGCCCTTCGAACCGTCGCCAACGTCGGCACGAGCATTCCCGGCGGCACGAACACGTTCAGCTCTTTCGGTACGCAAGTGAGCCTCAGCCAGGGCGTCGTCGCGTTCAGAGGCAGTCGATCGACCACGCCCGTCCAGGAGGGCCTTTACACCGACACCAACGGCTCGCTTGCCAGGATCGTCGACCGGAATACGCCAATCCCGGGCGGCACCGGCAATATCACCAGTTACGGCCTCAACCTGACCATCGATCAGGGTCAGATCGCCTTCGCCGCCAGCGGCGGCAGCGACCAGCAAGGCATCTTTCGACATGATGGCTCAACCCTTCATGTGGTCGCCCGCGACGGCACGCCCATTCCCGGTCAACTCTTCGCCTTTGATAATTTCTTTGTGCAATACGTCGGCCTCGACGCCGGCAAGACCCTCTTCCGCGGCGTCAATGAGCCCGAAGTCTACATTGGCATATTCACGGATCTGACCGGCCCCCTCACGACGGTCATCGACAACGACACCCTCCTGCCGGGCGCGGGGGTCAACTTCTTCTTCGCGGCCAGCCCGATCCTGCGCAACGGGAAAATGGCCTTCGTCGCCGCCGACGATGTCGCCGCGCCCACTGTCAACTGCGTCTACAGCGACGTCAGTGGATCGCTGGCGCCCATCGCCTGTCTGGGCGACCCCGCCCCTTCGATCGGCGGGACTTTCTCGTTTCTGCAGGACACCGCCTTCAATGGCGAGGCCGTCGCCTTCCGCGGCACGAACAATTCCAGCGTGCCGGCTATTTACACAAACCTCGGCGGCGAGTTAATGAAGACCATCGCCCGCAACGACGTCCTCGACAACAAGATCGTCAATACACCGAGCGTCAGCATCGAGGCCATCGACGGCAACAGCATCGCCTTCCAGACCACCTTCACCGACGGCACCAGCGGCATCTACATCGCCACCTATCCCGCACTCGACCTGCCCGGCGATATCGACGCCGACGGCGACCTGGACGCCGACGATGTGACCGCGTTCATCGCCGTGCTGCTGGGCAGTCCGCTCGATACGGATCACATCCCGCGCTGCGATATGAACGGCGACACCCTCGCCGACGGTCGAGATGTGAGTGGATTCACCAACGCATACATCAACTGATAAGCACGATTTGAGTCCGTGTGACGCGTAGATCAGAGTCGGCCTGTCCTCAGGCCGGTGAATACGCGATCAGTTTGCATTTGTAGGAAGCATGTGGCATGAGTTTGAATCCGCACCGTCCACCGGACTGAGGACAGTCCGGCTCTGACCGGTAAACGGCGAGAATCACGGACATGTTGAATTCAGCACTGCGTCGATAAACGCCGTTAGATCCGCTGCGTCGAGCGGGCCGCTGGTCGGCGCTGCCAGGTTCGCGCAGGCGTTGGGCGCAATGGCATTTGTATACATCTGGATGAACACCGGCAGATCGAGGCCGTTGGTCTGTCCGTCGCCATTGGCGTCGCCCGGGCAGGCGCAGACCAGCGCCGCGCCGGGGATCTGCCCCAGCGCCACCACCGATGCCGGCGTGCCCGGCTTGAACAGTCCGAGCGTCAGATTGCCATCGCTTGCCGCCGGGGCCACGTTTGCATCGAAACGGAAGTTGTACAGCGTCGCCCAGCGGATCGCGTTGGCGCTCTGGTTCAACGCGTAGGTCTGCGTCGACCAGGTGATGGCGTTGCCGGCCAGCATGGCCACCCAGTCCGTGCCCGAGAAATTCACATTGCCCGGCCCGTCGCCGCTGTGGTAGTCGACGTCGTGAAATCCGATATTGGAGATCGTCGCGCCGGCCGGCACGGGCACACTGAACGACCCCACGCTGCGATCGGAATTCATGTTGTACACCGCATACTCGTAATGCCACGTACCGCTGCCCAGGTCCGTCGCCCGGCTCGACACAATCAACTTGCCGTCGCCCGGCACCTGCACCTCCGACTCGGTCACTGCCGCGTCCAGCGCCTTCCACGCACTGATCGCCGACTTTTCCCGCACTGTGTCGGCGGGCATCAATGCAAATGTCCACGCGGTGCCGCTTCCCGTCACATTCAATTGCCGATACGACGCGTTGTTGTCCTTGTGTCCGGCCGCGGCATCGTCCGCCGCGACATAATGACCCTCGCCATAATACAGCACGCTTGCACCGGCCGGCTCCAAATCGGTGATCTTGACCTGCAACCGCCGGGCCACGCTGCCCGAAAAAGACGGCGACGCATACGGATAGGCAAACACGCCCGTCGCCGCGTTGACCTGCCAGCGCGGGCCCAGGCCGAACTGATCGCCGTTCAAACCGCAGCAATACGGATCGGCGCAGCCCACGCCGAGGGCCGTGCCGTTCGTCGCGTCACAGGTCGGGCAGCACAGGAGGTCCGACAGCGCAAAGAAGCCGTGCTTGAGCCACGACATGCCGATCTGCTCGAAGCGCGTCGAGCCGGCGACGGATTTCATTTTGTAGAGATTCTGCGCGATGACCGGATGCTGGTTGGTGTTTGAGATCCAGTCGAGTTCGGCGTCGCCGATGTTGCAGGAATAGGTCCCCAGCGCCAGGGCCTCGATCCCGCCGCTGGAGGCGTAGTTCGTGAGATCCATCAGGTCGCCGACGATGACGTCCGGCCCGGTCTTGTCGCAATCCGTCGCCGCCGAACGGTTCAGTGCCAGGAACATCGACACGACGCATCCGGCCGCGGCCGCCCAACGGAAAAAGCGCATGGATCATCTCCCGAGGCGCAGTGGTCTTCCCTGCAAAACGCCTCACACCTATGTCGGCTCGCCGGAAACCCTGGGCTCGGATGATTCTACGCCGCCGCCGCGGCGAATTCGATTATCGGCACAGGATCGTCCATTAATGTCGCCTCCAGAGTGAACCATCACACACCCCGGCGTTATTCCCCATATGGCGCTGGCGAACCTCGCCGACGATTACAACCGCATCGAGCCTTTCATCTGGTACGCCGTGGCCCTGCTGAGTTTTCCGGCCCTGCGCGGACGCTCACCGATAATAGAACGCCTGTTGCTACTTGTGACACTCATCGCGTTCGGCACGAGCGATTTCTACGAATCAGTCGCCTGGTGGACGCCGTGGTGGCTGCTTACTTGGAAGGCGGCGTGCCTGGCGATTCTCGTGGTGTTGATTCACCGAATCTGGCGTAGAGCCAAACCTGCCTGAGGCTGGCGAAGTTGCCAAAGGGATACCACTGTCAAACGGCGCTTGCCGGGTGCCAAGCGGCGCTCTCCGGGCGCCATGGCGATCCGCCGCGGCGGATTGCGTCGCCATGCGAATGCCCGGTGCTCACACCTTTGATATCGCCTCAACCCCGCGCGGTTTCATTAGCAACTCCCGCCACTTCCGCAGCGCGTCAATCGCGATCGCCGCCGTGAACAGCAGCATGATGCTCGCCAGCACACAAACGATCCGCAGCAGCATCGCCTTGTCGGGCGACTTTCCCGCGTCGAGCCACCAGCCCTGCACGCTCTTGATCCCCGCCGCGAAGACGGTCGTCAACACGACGACGAATGGAATGCCCGTGCACAACGCGTAGCGCCGTTTCGCCGCGTGCGTCAACAGATACGTCGTGCCCACGGCCAGCGCGATCGAGGCCAGCAACTGGTTGGCGATGCCCAGCATGCGCCAGAGTGTGTCGAGGCTGCCCAAGTACAGCAGGAATCCCCAGCCGAAGCACACCGCCAGGCTCATGCCCACGTTGACGGCCCAGTTCGGCTTGCCAGAGCCTGCGCCCGCAATATCGCCCGGCGCGACGCCCGCGAACTGCGCCGTTGTCTCCTGAAACACGAACCGCGCCACCCGCGTGCCGGTCTCCAGCAGCGTGAGGATGAACAGCGCCTCGAACATGATCACGAAGTGATACCAATACGACATCATGCCCCGCAGGCCCGGCACGTTCGTGAAGATCTTGGCCATGCCGACGGCCAGCGTCACCGCCCCGCCAGGCCGATTGGCCAGTTTCTCCTCGACGCCGGTCTCCAGCGCGGCGATCTCCTTCGGCTGCGGATCAAACCCCAGCCGCTCGACCGGCTGATCGAGCATGGCGACGTAGTTGGCGTGCAAGGCGGGATTGTTCTGGTCGGCGTTGATGAGGAAGTAATCGCCCGGCTCCAGCGCGCACGCCGCGACCAGTGCCGTGATCGCCACGAACCCCTCCAGCACCATCGCCCCGTAGCCGATCGGGCGAATCTGCGATTCCTTGTCGATCATCTTGGGCGTGGTGCCGCTGGCGATCAGCGAGTGAAACCCCGAAATGGCCCCGCACATGATCACGATGCAGACAAACGGCCACAACGTGCCCTGGATGATCGGCCCGCCGCCGTCGACAAACGGCGTCAGCGCCGGCATTTTCAGCGTCGGCTGGGCGATGAGCATGCCCGCCGCCAGCACGATCATCACGCCGATCTTCATGTACGAACTCAGGTAATCCCGCGGGCACATCAGCACCCAGACCGGCAATATCGACGCGATGGCTGCGTAGATGGGCAGCATGATCTTGAGCGTCGTCGGCTCGAACAGCAGTGAACCCGCCATGCTCGATCGGGCGAACGGCTCGCCAAGGAACACGCCGAGCAGCACGATGCTCACGCCGATGGCCGACGCCTCGACCACCTTGCCGGGGCGAATCTTGTACATCCACAGACCGGTCAGCAGCGCTGCCGGGATCGTCACCAGAATCGTGAACATGCCCCAGGCGCTGTGCGACAGGGCATTGACCACGACGATGGCCACGCTCGCCAGCGTGCTGACGATGATGAAGAGCGTCGCGATCGACGTGGTGACGCCGGTCACGGGCCCGATGGTCTTTCGCGCGATCTGCGGCAGCGACATGCCGTTGCTGCGAACCGACGCCCACAGGATGACGAAGTCATGCACCGCGCCAGCGAGGCACGCGCCGATGAGAATCCACACCAGCCCCGGCAGGTAGCCCCACTGCGCCGCCAGCACCGGACCGATGAGCGGACCCGGTCCCGCGATCGCCGCGAAGTGATGTCCGAAGAGCACCCATTTGTTGGTTGGGTGGTAATCGACGCCGTCGTTCAGCCGATGCGCGGGCGTCGGCCGCCGGTCATCCAGCACGGCGACTTTCGCCGCGAGAAACGCGCCGTAAAAGCGATAGGCCAGGGTGAACGCAGCCAGGCTGCCGAGAATGATCCAGAGTGAATTCATATCGCGCCCACCTGCCGAATAACGTTGCTTTCAGAACATAACAATAACGGATGCAAGCGGCGCGTCCACACAAACGACCGCGACGGGGAGTGCGGGCATCTCGTCCGCACGGCGGACCAGAGGTCCGCACTCCCCTGCAATTGGTTCCCGCGCCGTTGGCGGGTACGATTCTCGTGCGCTACATTCGTATCCGGTCCGCGTTGACGTCGTTTTCCTGAGAAGCCGTGCCCTGAGACACCCGACATGTCCGAGACGCCGTCCATCAGTTTGCCCGCAAGCCTCACCCCGACCGATCCGGCAGCCCGAAACGATCGCACGCCGATCATCCAGTTGCGCGGCATCACCAAGCATTACGGCGACAAGCAGGTCCTCTGCGGCATCGACCTGGACGTGCCTGCCGGCCAGGTGCTGGGCTACCTGGGCCCGAACGGCGCCGGAAAATCAACCACCGTCAAAATCATGATCGGCATGATCGAGGATTTTCAAGGCCAGGCCACCGTCTGCGGGCTGGATGTCCAACGCAATCCGCTGGAGGTCAAGCAGCGCATCGGCTACGTGCCGGAGGCGGGGGCGCTCTATGAACCCCTGACGCCGATCGAGTTTCTCCGCTTCGTCGGCAGTCTGCACGGATTGAAAGAGGATGTTGTCGCTCACCGCGCCAGCGAGATGCTGCATCTCTTCGGCTTGGGGGCGGAACTTCACAACCGCATGGCCAACTTCTCAAAGGGCATGCGGCAGAAGGTGCTCATCGCCGCCGGCATGATCCACAACCCCGAGGTCCTCTTTCTCGACGAACCGCTCTCGGGCCTCGATGCGAACGCGGTCATGACGGTCAAGGAGATCATCGCCCAACTGGCCCGTCGCGGTAAGACCATTTTCTACTGCTCGCACGTCATGGACGTGGTCGAGCGCGTATGCGACCGGATCGTCATCATTTCCGGCGGCCGGGTCATCGCCGATGGCTCGTTCGAACAACTCCAGGCGTCGAGCAAAGAGGCCTCGCTGGAGCGCATCTTCACCCAGTTGACCGGCGAGGGCGGACAGGACGTCGTGGCCGGCAAGTTCATCCAGACCTTCGACGCGCCGTCGCCGACATGATCAAACTTATCCTGCACATCATCGACCTCTTCTCTCGCCCGCTGACGGCGATCGGGGTGGACTATCCGCAGTTCCGCGCCATCCTCGAAGTCAAACTGATGATGGACAACCGCCGCACGCCCGTCGCGTTCCAGCAGGGCGCGCCCGGCAAGAAGCCTCCGCAGGCGGCTTTCGCGATGACGTTGGCGATGCAGGCCTTGTTCGGCTTCTTCTTCGCCGCCACCACGATGTGGATCCCCTCGCCGCTCGTGGCGATGTCGCTGGCCCACAGTTTCGTCATGGTCATGGTCGGCATGACCCTCGTCGCCGATTTCAGCACCGTCCTGCTCGACACCACCGACAACGCCGTGCTTCAACCCCGACCGATCACCGGCCGCACGCTGCTCGCGGTGCGAATCGCGCACATCACCGTCTATTTATCGCTCCTGGCATTCAGCCTGTCGGCCTTCACGATGGCCGCGACCGCAATCCGCTACCACTGGACGGCGCCGCTGGTCTTCGCGGCGACGCTGGCCCTTTCGCTGTGCCTGATCATCTTCTTCGCCAGCAGTCTGTACCTGCTGGCCATGCGCCTGGTCAGCGCCGAGAAACTGCGCAACATCATCACCTGGACCCAGATCATCATGACCATCGCCATGGTGGGCGGATATCAGATCCTGCCGCGCTTCATGGGCAAGGAGGATATCCGGGCGATGTCCTTCGAGGGTGCGACCTGGGTCTATTTCTACCCCCCGGCCTGGTTCGCCGCGCCGATGGACCTGCTCATGGGCCATGTCGGAATCATGCAACTGTTCCTCGCCACCGAGGCGGTGGTCATCCCGCTGATCGCGATCCTCGTGGTCGTTCGCGTCCTCGCGCCGTCGTTCAATAGCTCAATCTTCGCGCTCGAGGGTCAACCGACCCAGTCCGCGCCGGTTGGGCTCGCGCGACCGGCGGGGTCGGCATTTCCCACGCATCTGGCCCGTTGGCTGTGCCGGGATCCCGAGGTCCGGGCGGGGTTCGATTTCACCTGGCGGCTCTGCGACCGGGACCGCCAGTTCAAACGCCGCGTGTACCCCTCCATCGCGATGGCCGCGATCATGTGCGGCGCCATTCTCTTCAAAGAGGCGAGCGACACCGGCGCCGCCGCCGAGTTTCTGCAGAAACACAACTTCTACCTGTTCATCCTCTATTTTGGCTCGATGATGACCGCGAGCATCGTCATGCAGGTGACGCTGACCGATCAGCCCGAAGCCGCGTGGATCTACCGCGTGCTGCCCGTTGCGCGACCCGGCGCGCTCATGCTGGCCGGGTGGAAGGTGGTCACCGCGCGCATCCTGGTTCCCACGCAAATCGTGTTCTCCATCGTCCTGTGCATCCTGGTCGGACACCGCATGATCCTCGACGCCGTCATTGCGTTCTTCGCGAATATCTTTATTGCCGCCTTGTTCGGACTGGCCTTCGCCCGCCACCTCCCGTTCTCCATGCCTTATTCGGTCATGCAGCAGTCCGGCCGGGTGCTTTGGGGATGCGCTTTCCTGATCCTGCCGGCCTTTCTGGGCGGCCTTCACTTTATGCTGCAATTGCTCCCCTACGCCGCACTGATCCTCATCCCGGTCTATGCCGCATTGACCCACGTCGTACTCAAATCGCTCGCCGACACCGATTGGCGGCATGTGCTGAAAGAAAAATAACCGCCGCCGCCCGCTTGCCGCGGCCCCTGCCGATATTTGTTGCAACGCCGCCGGCACCCTAAAATCCTCGCGACGCCGCGGACGCCCATTGCGCCGCCCGCCCAACCTTCGGAGATTCCCACGTGGCCGCACATGCACATGCATCGCACGCCGATCATCACCACGACGCCGCACCCGCGCACCACCACGGCGAATCCGAAGTCGTCTTTCGCATCGCCCGACAGGACAAGCCCGGGGCCAGCCGCTATTGGCAGGAGTTCCGCGTGCCCTACACCCCGGGCATGAACGTCATCTCCGCCCTGCAGTGGATCGCCGCCAACCCGACGCCGGCCGGACAAAGCGAACCCGCTGCGCCGGTCGCCTGGGATTGCAACTGCCTCGAAGAAGTCTGCGGCGCCTGCACCATGGTCATCAACGGCAAGGTGCGGCAGTCGTGCTCGGCCCTGGTCGACAACCTCGACCGCATGGACGGCGGCTGGATCGAACTGGAGCCGATGCAGAAGTTCCCGGTGCTGCGCGACCTGGTGGTCGATCGCTCGCGAATCTTCGATGGGCTTAAGAAGGTGAAGGCCTGGATCCCCGTCGACGGTTATTACCTCGGCGGCGCGGGCGAGCGACAAGGACCCGCGGAGCAGGAAGAGGCCTACCCGCTCTCCACCTGCATGAGTTGCGGATGCTGCCTCGATGCCTGCCCCCAGTACGCCAAGATCGAACTTGAGCGCCTGCCGGGCGAAACCGACGACGAGTACGCCGCGCGCAAGACTGCGGCAAACGAAGAAGGATTCATGGGCGCCGCCGTCATTTCGCAGGCCGTGCTGTTCAACAGCCACCCGACCGGCAAATTGACCAAGGCCCAGCGGCTGGAAGCGATGATGGAAGAAGGCGGCATCACTGACTGCGGTAATTCACAGAACTGCGTCAAGGTCTGCCCGAAGAACATCCCGCTGACCCGCTCCATCGCCAAGGCCGGACGCGATACATCGATTCACAGCATCAAGAAGTGGCTGTCAATCTAAGCGCGATCGACGCAATGAACGATTCGAGGCGGGCTTTTCTCGGCCATATTGTTGTTGCGCTGCTGATTTGACTCAACGCGAAGTACGCGACCCCGGCCGCACTGAAGCCCGGGGCTCTTTGCTGCCCGGCAGGGTGCCGAGCCAAACCACAGCGCACGCGAAAGCCCGGCTTACTACGCGCACGTCCGCCTATACTCTCTCGCCAGCCGCCAGCAAATTCTTGCAACTCGGTCATCTTCCGGGCAGAGGGTGCCGCCATGAGACACACTGAAGGACATCGTTCTCACCGCATCGGCTGGCTGAGAGCCGCCGTGCTGGGTGCCAATGACGGAATCGTCTCTACCGCCAGTTTAATTGTCGGTGTGGCAGCGGCCCACTCCACCCGTAGCAACATTCTGGTCGCAGGCATTGCCGGCTTGGTCGCAGGCGCGATGTCGATGGCGGCGGGCGAGTACGTCTCCGTCAGTTCTCAATCTGATACTGAGAATGCCGACCTTGCGCGGGAGCGCAAGGAACTCGCCATGGACGCCGAATACGAACAAGGCGAGTTGACCGAAATCTATGTTAAACGAGGCTTGGACAACAAACTGGCCGGCGAAGTCGCCGCTCAGTTGATGGCCAAGGATGCCCTGATCGCCCATGCACGTGATGAGTTGGGTATTACCGAGGAATTGAGTGCACGACCGGTGCAAGCAGCATTTGCATCGGCGGGCACCTTCACGATCGGGGCAGCCCTACCGCTCATGGTCGTTCTCGTCGTACCAACATCCTCGCTCGTTTGGACCGTCTCGGGTGCTTCCTTATTCTTCCTTGCGCTCCTGGGGGCACTGGCGGCACGCGCCGGGGGATCACCGGTGTGGAAATCGGCGTCGCGCGTGACGTTTTGGGGAGCGCTTGCAATGGCACTCACCGCTGGCGTGGGTGCCTTGTTCGGGGCAACGCTCTAAGCGGAGCCGCGCGCGACCGAAAAGCGACCGGCCCACGGTTCAGACGTGCTCAATCACGATCACGTTGTCCGGCAGGGTGCTGAGCGCTTCCTTCACGGTCTCCCACGCCAACTCACCGGGTCCACAACCGGGGCGCGGCAGAAGTGTCGTCGCAGTGCCGACAACCGTGATCAGTTGGCGGGCGCTGCGTCGAATGATGTCGAGGCTGGGGGCCGACCATGCGAACTGTTTGTAGGGAAATGACACCAGGCCCGGTTTGATCAGGTGGACGTGGTTTCCACGCGATGCGATCAACCGGCCGAGGTCGAGTTCGACGCCGGAGTGCCGCTGCGCCGCCTCTTTGGCGATGCCCGCATCCATTTGGGCCGTGCCATCGGGTAGAAGCGCGCCGGACGTGGGGATGCAGCGGAAGTCCGCCGCCTCAATCCAGAGGTTGCATGTCTTTTCTTGCATAAACCATGTCACCTAGTCCCGTATCGGCGCGTACGATGGGGATGGTTGTGTAATATCCTAGCCTAATGGTGTTTCAGCCGGGGTCAATGGGCCGACCCCGGCGCGCGGTCGCGCAAACTTCGCTCACAGCGGCAGAAACAAACGTCTTTCCCGGCGTGATCTGCCACTTCGTCCAATAATGATGCAACGTCCCACCGAAGGGCGCCAGAACAACGTCCCACGCGAAATCCACTGCTGCCTTGTGCGCGAATCCGGTGGGCGCGTTCTTCGCACCTGCAATCGCCTGAAGCGCGTGAATTCCATCGGCGCGCAGGGCCGAATCGCCGGGGCTGCGTTGGGTCTGGCGGCGCAGGGACGATCGGCCGGTGGGTTTCTCCACCCAGCCCCCCGACGATGAATCGGACCGGTCCCGTTCGGCGCCATTGCCGTAAATTCCCCTTTTTCAGGCGGTTACGCCGACTTTGCTCGCGAATTCCACGTGCTCGCGCACCCGGACGGGACCCTTGGCACACCGGATGCCCTAGTGAGGCTGTCGGCGTCTTATCGCCGGCCAATCGATGCGGGAACACGCGTGGGTTCCCAATCAAAAGTAGACAAGCGGCGCACAAGGCGGCGCGGCGATTGTTTCGCCAACCGGCTGCCGACGCCTGACAGTTCTGCGGAGGATTCAAATGCCTACCCCATGTAATCTCAAAGTGGCCGAGTATCCCGGTTCGTCTGAAAAGGAAGGTCGCGAGAATACGTCAGACGTGTTCGAAATCGAGCATCACATTCACCAGCCGCTCGACAACACCACCGGCCAGGCCACCGGCGTCCGCGTTCACTCCCCGATGCGCATCGTGAAGTATGTCGACAAGGCCACGCCCGGCTTCCACAAGGCCCTTTGCACCGGCCAGAAACTCAAGGAAGTGGTCCTCGACTTCTTCCGAATCGACCCCGACTCCCGCGAGGAGAAGAAGTACTACACCATCACCCTGATGGGCGCCCGAATCGTCGACATGCGACCCTACATGCCGATGAGTTTCGTGCCCGCCAACGAGTCCTACCGCCACATGGAGCAGGTCAGTTTCGTCTACGAGCAGATCGAGTGGAAGTGGCTGCCTGATGGCATCGCCGAGATGGACAAGTGGCGCGCGCCCGGCAGCGCCTGATCGTAACAACAGACAATCGTCGCCATCAAGTCGCGCACCGCGCGACAGTCCGGAGTGCGACGAGGTCTTTCGCGGGAAGCCATTCAACGGTGTTCGGAGGGGACACCGCGAATGGCTCCCGCTTTTTTTTTTTTTGCGCACGGCACTCCGCCCACGCCCGTAATTCCACTTCCGCCATCGCCTGAGTCGTTCTCCAATTGCATCGGAGCGGTCCGGTTTGATATCGGACGCGCCGCGTTGATGCGTTGCAACATGTCCGCGCAATCCATACGCCTGTCGCATCCATTGCCGCCGGTGTACATGCCCCGCTCGGTTCGCAAATAACGACCCGCTGTTCGCCTCTGTTGCGTTTCGGGTTATTCGGGCCCCGCGCTGCTCCGTTTCCGGTGCAGGGAATGCCACTTTGTCTCGACGCTGACGGGGCCGCGCGGTATCATCCGGGCTGGTGGTTCCCTTTTTGCCAGGCCCGGCGCGCGTCTTCACACAGCGCCGGGTTTGCCCGGACGCGACGTGTTGGCGGCTTTCGCTGAAGCGCGACGGTGGGCCCGAAGCCTGCGACCGTTCGAGAGCGCCAATGTGGCCGCGCCGGGATTGTCAGACAGCGCGTGATCGGGATGTGGTCGTGACACAACTCGTGGAGGATTTTCGGAATGTCTAATCGCAATACACACGTCAATGTTTTACCCCGCGGACTGCTCGCGGCCTGCGCGCTCCTGCTGGGGTCGGCATCTCCGATCTTCGCGGCCGTCACGGTCTCGACGCTCGGCGGCAGGTCGATCGACCTGGACACCCGATTCGGCGGTCCGGCTCAATCCTTCACCACCGTCGACGCGCCCGCCCCGCGCATCACCGAGGGCGCTGCCGGCGACATCGCCACCACGATCACCATCAACGCCCCGGCCGGATGGGCCTTCAGCGTTGTCGCGCCCACGGCCGCGACGCCCATCGCGCCGAGCGATATCGTCCTCGGCCCGGTCACCGTGTTTCCGCTGGTGATTACGGTCCCCGTGGTGACGCCCAGCACGGTTCCCGGTGCGATTGAGTTCACCAACATTCGCGTCCAACCCTCCGGCTGCACACCGGTCGGCGCGCACAACGTCCCGGTCACGACCGACGCCGGGGGCGCCGGTGATCTCAACGGCGCGACACTCGTAACCCTCACGCTGAACCCTGGTCCGTCGATTGCCAACTACACGTTGGCGACCAATTCGCCGCAGAACGCCGGGTCGCCGGTTCTCGCGACCCTGGCCGCCCGCGATGGATGCAACAACCTGATTCCCAACGCCGTCGTGCCCAGCGACATCACCCTGGATTGTCTCATCACCGGACTGGTCACCTGGACCAGCGGCTCGCCGTTCACGCTGACCAACATCAACACGATTCCGGACACCGCGACGATCGCCGCCGGCAGCGTCTTCGACGCCACCGGGCAGGGCACATTCTCAGTGACGAACACCAACTGCGCCGAAATCACCCTGCTCAATGCCACCCACGGGGGCGGACCTGCCGCGCCCACTGCACCGGCCCTGATCGATTGGATCAACTCCCGATCAGATGCCGCGATGTCGCTCGTGACAACGATCGGCGTGCCGCCCAATCCGATCGCCGACGGGGTGGACGCCCGCACCGTGCGCGTCACCCTGCGCGACGCCTGCGCAAACACCATTGCCGGAAAGAACGTCTCATTGTCGATTTTCACGGCGGTTGACGCTTCGCGGATCAGCATTTCGCCCGTCTCGGCCGTGACCAACGGTGCGGGCGAGGCCACTTTCCAGGTGCGCTCGACCCTCGCCCAGGCCGCCACCTTCCGCGCCGCCGACAAGACCGACGGCGTGGTTCTCAATGCCGCCGCGGCAGTCACCTTTGACGCCAATGTCACCAATGCCGCCAATTCAACGGTTGTCGCTTCGCCGGCCGCCGTCCGGGCCGACGGTATCGAGGCGTCCATCATCACGATCACGCTTCGCAATTCACTCAACAACCCCGTCGCGGGGCATCCGGTCGCACTGACCGCCGGTCCCGGCAGCATCACGGTGGCCCCCGCGGTCGCCGGCGTGACCACCACGGATTCAAATGGCCGCGTCTCTTTCATGGCACGATCGACCACGCCGCAGGCGGGCGGCCTCGTCTTCTCGGACACCACTGTTCCGGCCGTGGCCCTCGCGCCGGTCGTCGTCACCTTCAACAACACGGTTGACCTCATCGCCGGCACGGTCGGCGTGAGCACGACCGCGACCGCGACCAACGTCGATTTCAGTTATGTGGTCAGCAGCCCGACCAATGTGCCGGCGTACAACATCCGGCTCGGTCTCGACACCGACAACAACGCCGCCACCCTGGAGGCCACGCTGGCCGACATCGCCGGCAACGTCGTACCGGGCAATCATGCCATCGCGACAACCGATGTTCGCGCCGCCCTGAACGCTCTGGCCACGCCCGTCAAGAACGGCGACCGGATCGTCGCGGTGATCGACACCGGAAGCGCCGTGACCGAGACCAATGAGGCGAACAATCAGGGAATCTCGCAGGGCTTCGTGGTCAATCTCACCGCGGCGTCGCTGACGCTCGGCACCGACCATGTCGCCGGAACGACCTCGGCCTCGATTGCGATCAACGTTCAGAGTCCCGCGAATGTCGCGCCCTATACGGTGCTCGTCGGCGTGGACCGCAACGGCGATCGTGTGATCGATGGCGCTCCCTTCGTCTCGACGACGTTTGTCGCCGGCGATCCGCAACTCTCACCGGGCACTCAATTGCTGAACCTGGCCGACATTCGCCCCACGCTGAATGCACAGGCCCCCGCGCTCAAGCACGGCGACGAACTGATCGCCGTCGTCGACTTCGGCGGGGCGGTGGCCGAGTCGGATGAAACGCTCGCGGACAACGTCGCCGCGCGGAGCGTACTGGTCGACCTGCGGCCCACCAGCCTGGTGATCACGCCGCAGCCCAACGCCGTGTTCAGTTTCGTGATCGACGGCATCGCCGACGTCGGCGCCTATGACATTGAGATCTACTACGACGCAGTCCTGCCCGCGAATCTCAAGGATACGGTCGTCGTCAGCACCGTCTCGAATCCGGCACTGCTGACCCCGGGCCCGCACAGCATCAACCGAAGCCTGCTGGCCTTCCCGCCGTCCTCCGGACAGACCGTCATCGCGGTCCTCGACCGCGCCGACACCGTCGATGAACTCGACGACACCCTCGCCGGAAACCAGTCCACGACAACCAATACCGCTGTCGATGACCTCATCGTCACCTCGGTCGTCGTGGATGCCAACCCGCTGGCCGGAACCACCTCGGCCCTCGTCTCCTATGTCATCAATTACCCGATCGCGATTCCCAGTTTCGGCGTTCGCGTCGGCGTCGATCGCGACGGTGACAATCTCATCGACAACCCGGCTTCGGAACTCGCCACGTTCACCGTGGATGGCGTTGCCCTCGACACGGACGGACTGCCGGCCAACACGCCCGGTTCGCACACCATTCTGATTCCGGATTTTCGCGCGGCCCTCGATTTGCAGGTTCCGCGAATCAAGAACGGCGATCGCATCCTGGCCACGGCCGACCTCACCCTGGCCGGCGTCGACGAGGGCAATGCCCCCGCCGAAGGCACCGAAGTTTCGAATAACCGCACCTTCCAGACGCAGGTCGTGGACCTGGTAGCCAACGCCGTCGCGGTCACCGCCGACGTGGTCAGCCACACCACCACCGCCGTCGTTTCCTACACCGTCAACGGCCCGGGCGCGGTCGAACTATTCACCATCCGCCTCGGCCTCGATCGCGACAACAACGGCGTCATCGACCCGGCCGGCGACCTTGCCGTCGTGGCCGGGCCTGCCACCCCGGGCGCGCACAGCATCGCGGTGCCGGACTTCCGCGCCGCCTTGAATGCCCAGTTGCCCCGCATCAAGAACGCCGATCGAATCATCGCCAACATCGACGATGCCGACACCGTCGCGGAGCCGCCCGTCGCCAACAACGTCGTTGCACAGACTCAATTTGTCGACCTCCGAATCGACTCCGTCACGCTCAATACCGCCGGCGGCGGCTACACCGGTCGCATTGACTACACGGTCCTCTCGCCCGGCAACGTCGCCGACTTCACGCTTCGCTTCGGTCTGAACACCGCGGCGCCGGCCGACGCCCTGGTCGCCGACGTGGCCGGCATCGGCATCCCCGGCGCGCAGAAGTCCGCCGACGTCAATCTCAACCCCGGACTCCTGGCCAAACTGGTTGCCATGAACAGCAGCCCGCTGATCGTCGGTCATGTCGATATCGCCGACACCGTCATCGAGGCGGACCCGGCCAACAACGAGACGACTTCGACCGCGGTCTACGACGTTGACGTCAAGTTCGACGCCATTGCCGACTTCAGCACCTCGGCCGGCATTCCCTTCGCGGCCACCTTCAGTTACCTCGTCAACGGGCATCAACTCGTGGAGGACTTCCAGATCACGTTGTTTGTCTCAAACGACGGCAACGCCACGATCTCGCCCGGCGACAAACTGCTCCAACTTGGCGCGACCACCGATCCGGCTACGTTTGTCTTCACCCTGCCGGCCGACAAGACCGTCGGCTCGCACACCCACACCCGCATCGTCAAGATCGCGGCCGGCGACGTTGTCGGCGCCAGTTTCTTCGTCAAGGCCCAGGTCGAGTCGGTCATCGCCTCGCCTGAGATCCTGGCCAACCACGTGCCATTCCCGGACGGCGACCCCACCAGCAACCTGATTGCACGGCAGAACAACGCCTTCGGTGGTCTCGACATCGACCTCGACGGCGACGGACTCACCCTGCGACAGGAACAGATTGACGGTTTCACGCCCAACGCCAGCATTGCCTACGCCTTCCCGGCCGGCGCTCCGCTGATCTGGCTTTCTCTGGACAGCAACACGGACAGCGATGGTGACGGAATCCCGGATGATATCGAACTGAGACTTGAAGGGGGCGTTACCCATCCCGAACTCGGAACCAATCCCAATAACGCCGACACCGACGGCGACGGATTGCTGGACGGGGAAGAAGACACCAATAAAAATGGAATCTTCGAACCCGAACTCTGCGAGACCGATCCGCGAAACTGGGACACCGACGGCGATGGTCTCAGTGATAAGGAGGAGCGCGACGGCTTCCTGATCACCCGGTACTTCGGAACCAAGGGCCGGTATGACGCGCTTCCCTCCGATGCCGCCTACGACGAAAAGACGCCATGTGGTGTAAATAGCGCACGTCCGGATGCCACGGGCATCGCCGGAAAGAACGTCCAGATCGTACGGGTCTATACCAACCCGCTGGTTGCCGACACCGACGGCGACGGCATCTCGGACTTCGATGAGGTCAACACCTACGCCCTCGCCGCCGCAGCGGACGGCTCGGTCGAAGCCATCGGCCTGGCCCCGCTCTCCGACCGGGCCGGCAAACTCTTCACGCCTCCGGGTCATCGCAATGCCGCGAATGTGCTCGACTCCAAGGCCGTCGCCGGCGTCCGCACCGATCCGACCCGCAAGGACACCGACGGTGACGGGCTGGAGGACACCGTTGACCCCGCGCCGCAGATCAACCCGTCCCGGGTGGGCTTCGATGCGAAATTCAATACTGACGTCGAGTTCCAACGGAAACTCCTGAACTTCGACCAGGACAACGACGGGTTCCTCGAGGCGCCCGATGCCAACGGCGACGGCGTCCCGGACTTCACCCGCTACACCGAGGCCACCATCGAACAGTTGTACGCCGTCGATTTCTCCAACAACGGCTCCGTACTCGACGGCTTCGATGTGGGCGGCGTGGACCGCGGCGACCCCGATCCGCCCGCAAGCACCGGCGCCGGCTGCGAACCGCTTCCCTCGCGATTCGGCACCTTCCGCATCCGCAACGCGGACGGCTCCAAGGTGGGGGGAGACGGATTCCTCGACCGCTCCGACTCCAACGGCGGGTTGATCCCCACCGACAACTGCCCGCAGGCGTCGAACGACCGACAGGCCGACTTTGACGGCGACGGCCTCGGTGACACCTGCGACGCCGACCGCGACAACGACGGCGTGCCGAACGCGATCGACTTCATCAATCAGGAGCCGATCCGAATCTGCACGGCCCCGGCCGGCGCGGCCAACCCGCTGTGTGGCCTCGGATTCGCCAGTGCAACCGGTGCGGCGCTGTTTGGCCTCGCCGGGATGAAGGCCGGTCGCCGACGACGAAGGCGCTGACTGTTGCCGTAGAAGTAATCGTCTGAATGAACAAGAGCGGCCCCGATTGCGAATGCAACCGGGGCCGCTTTCATGTCTGGCCCGTTTCACCGGCGCCCACTGCGAGAGCAAGGGGCGGAAGGCGCGCAGGCTCAACCTATCGACGCGAGCCGGTTCAAGGCGACGTATTGACGGCCGTCGCTTACGGCTTATGGCTTATGGCTTATGGCTCGATCTACGACACCCGGGCTCCGCACTCAATCTCGGCACTCGGCGAAATCACAATCACCTTCGCCTTGTCGTCATTCGACGCGGCCAGCAGCATGCCCTGGCTTTCCTCGCCGCGCATCTTTCGTGGCGCGAGATTGGCCACCACGACAATCTGGCGGCCCACCAGGTCCGCCGCCTGGTAGTGTCCGCGAATGCCCGCGACGATCTGGCGCTGCTCGCGGCCAAGATCGACCTTGAGCACCAGCAGTTTGTCCGCGTTGGGGTGTTCCTTCGCCTCGATGACCCGCCCGACCCGAAGGTCCAACTTGGCGAAATCGTCAAACGTAATCGTTGGGGTGGCGGATTCGGCGGTCGCCGCCGCGGGTGCGGATACGGGGTCACTCATGTTGATGGTCCTCTTGAGGGATTCGTGGTGAAGTGAATCGGGCCGGGCCGCCCAGCACGCCCGTCAATCGTCGGCCGGCGCCGATGGACGCGTCATCTAAAACGGCTTGTCTTCATCGTCGGTCTCGTCATCGTCATCATCATCCTGATACTTCCAGGCCTCGGCGTCCTCCTGCTCCTCCATTTCGCGCTCCATCTGCCGAAGCATCTTCTCCTGCAGCGGCTGCATTCGCTTGTAGATCGCCACGGTCGCCTCGTAGGCCTCCACCATCCGATCCACTTTTTGCGTCAACTCGGTCATCCGCAGCAGTTGCCACTTTTGTAGACACTCAGGCTCGACGATCGTCCCGAACGGGTTGCAGGTGAACGCAACCTGGCCGTCCGCGCCCGCGTGGTAGTGCTCGCAATCCTTGCATTGTCGCATGGCATCACCCCTGGCGCCCAAATGGGCACGGCCCCGCGTGCAGGCCTTCCGTCGGTCCACGTATACAGGATCGTAGCACACCGGCCGACAAATTGCGCCACACGGCACCCCAAAGTTCCATCATTCGACGCCCTGGCGCCCTGACGGTTTGTTTTTCGCCGGGGCTGCCGCGGGAGTCGCCTGCCGCAATCTCACCGCCAGCCCCACCGCCAATATGACACAAGATGCAACGAACCCCCATTGCACCGCCCAGCCCGGCGCGCCCAGGGCCACCGCCGCCTCATACGGCTCGCTCCGCACGCCGCCCCACAGGACCGAGCGCTTCCAGCCCCACGACGGCAGCAGATACGTCAGCATGTCGATCCACCAGATGCCCAGCCACGCCAGCAGCCGCCGCATCCATCCGCGCCACGTGCGCAGCCAAAGCAGACACACGGCGATAACAGACACCAGCCACGTCGACCCCGCGCCGGCCAGTTTCATCCACTGATCGCCGCACTCCGTCTCGATTCCCTCCAGCCGGATGCGGCCGTAGTAACCCGACCAACCCAGCCACTCCCGCCGCGGATACACCCGCGCGCCCAGTATTTCTATGTCTGTAATCGTTCCGCCGAACCACACCCCGGTCAGCCCGTGGCCAACCACCTCGTGGCAGATCGTGCCGAAGACCATGCACGCGGCCAGTGGCACCAACACGCGCATCACCAGCCACCGCCCCCGCGCGAACCAGCCCCGTTTGGCCGGATTCGCGGGTTGCGCCGCGGGCCGCATGTCTCCGGAATCACCCTGCATGACCGGCATGATGCCCGGATGCCGCCGCCGGCGTCCAACCCCTCCACGACGATCACCCGCCGGAACCCGCGGCGCAACACCCGCGCCGGCGTCCGGCCTCGATACCGGGCAACGCCGCGGGCCACGGCCACCAGGGGTTTCGGGCCGGAATACGGCTGCGCCGGGGGGCCGTACGCGACCTCCTTCGCTTGCAAGCCCACGCCCCCGATGCTATCTTCCCTGACCGCAGTTCGCCGAAAGTTGTCCGCCGCATCCACCCCCGGGCCGGATGCCGAACATCGTTCTCAGCAGATTGCCGGGCGTGTGTCCGAGTGGCCAAAGGAGACGGGCTGTAAACCCGTTGGCTTACGCCTTCGCAGGTTCGAATCCTGCCGCGCCCAGTTTTCCGGTCATCGCCTTCTGATCTTCCCATTTACTCCCCGCCACGGCACCTCACTGAACGCCCCAGGGCACCCGGTTCTCCGCCAATGAGGGCTGGGCCGGGAACGCCCCTGCTCGGTCATTGCGAAGCCCCAAATCAGGGCTGGCCCGATGGCCCCCTCTCGCAACGTGGACCATGATGAATTGAGAGGCCTTTTGCGGGTGTCCCCCGTGTCGGCGAATGCCGCCGGGCAGGGGTTTCTTGTCGCGCGAACGGCTTCCGCTCATGGGAGGGACCAGGGCCATGACCACGCACCTACTACCGCCACCGGAAAACAAGACCCAGCCGCTGCTGCCCAGAGTCGCGTCGCGGTCGACCTCCGTGCCGACCTTGGAGCAGATCCGGGCACGCGCGTATCAGAAATACTGCGCCCGCGACGGGGTTCCCGGAGATCAGATTGCCGACTGGCTCGAGGCCGAGCGGGAACTGCGCTGCGCAAAGCGGGATCCCGCGGAGCATCCCGATCGCGAGTTGAAACTGCTGTCCGATGCCGAGCCGAGCGCCGACCCCTTCTGCTGAGTGTGGGCGGGCCAGTCGTCCTAAAATGCGGGGACACCCTGCACGGCCGTGCCCGGAGGAAACAGAGCACGATGTCCCAGCACGCGCACATGAATGCAGATGCGTCGCCGCTGCAGCACCTGGCACAGGCCCACCGCGACGGCTTGTTGTCGAAGGACGTTGCATCCCTCGCGAAGACCCTGCATCTTCCCGTCGCCACGGTGCGTGGCGTCGCGACTTCCTACACCGATCTACACACCGATCCCGCCGCAGTTCGAATATGCCACGGCACGTCCTGTCTGCTGGCGGGCGCAAACGAGGTCGCAAGCCGATGGAGCCGGCAGCGCGCCTGCCGCAGTGTTCATTGCGTGGGCTACTGCGACCGATCGCCGGCCCTTCTGCTGCCCGACGATCGAGTTGTGATTCAATGCCGCACCGATCCGCGTGGCACGAATTTTCACACAGATGACGATATAAACCGGCTCGTCACCGCATCTCCGCCGGCGCCGTCCGATGTGCGCAGCGCGGCGCGCGAGCCGATCGTGACCGGCCGACTGCTGGCCGGTGGTTGCGCCGAGATCAAGACCGCCCGCGCGGCGGGCGCCTATGCGGCACTGGAAGCGGCACTGAGCGGCCCGCCCGGGCGCGTCCTGGAAGCCGTGGAGCAATCGGGGCTTCGCGGCCGCGGCGGGGCCGGCTTTCCCACGGGCCGAAAATGGCGAACCTGCGCGGAGGCCTCCGGCGATCGAAAGTACCTCATCGCCAACGGCGACGAGGGCGACCCCGGCTCATTCATCGACCGCGAACTCATGGAGCGCGATCCACACACCATTCTGGAGGGCATGCTCCTCGCGGCCTACGCCGTCGGCGCATCCGAGGGGATTGTCTTCATCCGCTCTGAATATCCGGCGGCCAATCGCATCATGCGAGACGCCGTTGAGCAGGCGCAAAGCGCCGGTTTGCTCGGCCCGTCGATTTGCGGCAAGTCGTTCGGGTTCGAGGCCCGCGTGGTCACCGGTTTGGGCAGTTACGTCTGCGGCGAGGAAACCGCCATGCTCAACGCGATCGAGGGCAAGCGCGGCGAAGCGCGCCCGCGACCGCCCTATCCGGCGGAGTGCGGGCTCCACGGAAAGCCTACGATCGTCAACAACGTCGAAACGCTGGTCTGTGTGCCGTGGATCGTGCGGCATGGCGCCGCCGCCTATCGCGCCTTCGGAACCGCCGACGCACCGGGCACCAAGGCCGTGTGCCTGAATCACGGTTTCGCCCGCCCCGGAATCGTCGAAATCGAGTTTGGCGTTTCATTGCGACGCTTTATCGCCGACCTGGCCGGCGGCGCGGCGCCGGGGCACGACCTGGACGCCGTTCTGCTCGGCGGCCCGATGGGCAGCATCGTGATGCCGGATGAGTTTGATACGCCGATCTGCATCGATGGAATGACCCGGCGCGGCATCCGCCTCGGACACGGCGGCCTGGTCGCCCTGCCGCGCGGAACGGACTACGCGATGCTCCTGCGCAACATGCTGGCGTTCATGGCCGAGGAATCGTGTGGAAAGTGCGTACCCTGCAGCCTGGGAACGCGCCGTGCGCAGGAACTGGTCGCCCGAGTCGGCGTGACGCGAGAATCCCGTCAAATCCTTGATGAAGTCTTTCATCTCATGGAACAGGCCAGCCTGTGTGGATTCGGCCGCGAGACGCCCGGGCCGGTGCGCCAACTCATCGAGCGCTTCGGGGCACAGATCCGGAAAGGGGCCGGTCAATGACGACACGTGTCGCCAAAATCGACGGCCGATCCGTGGCGTGCCGCGACGGGCAGACCATTCTACAGGCCGCCGAGGGCGCCGGCGTTGAAATCCCCACACTCTGTCATGCGCGCGGCCTGCCCGCCGAGGGTGGATGCCGCATGTGCCTGGTCGAAATCGACGGCGCGCCCCGCCCGGTCGCAGCGTGCCATACGCCGATCGCCGATGGCATGACCATCCGCACAGCCACGCCGGCACTGGCGTCCATTCGCCGCGGCCTGCTTGAATTGATCCTCTCTGAACACGCGCCCGATGCGTTTCATACACCTGCGGACGGCCCTCATTTCAAAGCGCTGCTCGCCCGCCACGGCGTCCAAGCGTCACGCTTTAGGATGGATCACGGCGAGCCGCTTGCAGCCGACATGGAAATCGACACCAGTCATCCGTACTTGCGATTCGACCGCAACCGTTGCATCACCTGCCGCCTCTGCCTGAACGCCTGCGACCACGTTCAGGGGCAGTTTGTTTTCGGCATCGAGGGCCGCGGCGGACGGGCGCGCCTGATCTTTGGCCCAGGCGAGCGTTTCTCCGACGGCCCCTGCGTTGCATGCGGCGCCTGCGTGGATCACTGCCCGACCGGCGCGATCAGCGACCGCGATCGAATCTCGCCCAAACCGGCAATCCAAGTCGCCGATACAACCTGTGCCTACTGTGGCGTCGGCTGCCGCATGCGAATCGAGTCAAATGACGATACCGTGCTGCGCATCAGCGGTGTCGCCGACGCCGCCGTGAACCGCGGCCACCTCTGCGTCAAGGGCCGGTACGCGCACGCTTATCACCACAGCCTCGATCGGCTGACCACGCCGCTCCTGCGCGACGGCGACGCCTTTCGTGCGATCAGTTGGCCGGAGGCGACCACCTGGCTCGCGCGCCGACTTGTCGACCTGCGCGAACGCCACGGTCCCGATTCCCTTGGCGTACTGACCTCCGCCCGATCCACCAACGAGGCCGCGTATCTGCTTCAGAAGTTGTTCCGCACCGCCATCGGCACGAACAACGTCGACTGCTGCGCACGCGTCTGCCACGCATCGACCGCCGTCGCATTAAACCGCATGACCGGCACCAGCGCCGGCACGGCATCATTCGACGACATCGAACGGGCGCGGTGCATCGTGCTGGCCGGCACCAATGCGACCGAGGCCCATCCGGTCATCGGCGCACGGATCAAGCAGGTCGTGCTCGCCGGCACGCCGCTGATCGTCATCGACCCGCGTCGCATTGAACTGGCGGAGTGTGCCCGGCTGCATTTGCCGGTACGGCCCGGCACCAACGTCCCGCTGTTCAACGCCATCGCCAAATTGCTGATCGACGAACGACGCGTGGATGCGGACTATATCGCCGAGCGCTGCGAGGGCTTCGACGAACTCGCCGCGTTCCTCTCGCGGCATTCACTCGAAGACCTGGCGAAGCCGACCGGTGTCGCCGTCGAGCAGATTCGGGCGGCCGCGCGGTTGATCGGCGAATCTCGACCCGTTCTTTTTGTACACGGCATCGGCCTCTCCGAATTGACCCAGGGCACCGCCGCCGTGATGACCCTGATCAACCTCGGCATGCTCTCCGGCAGCATCGGCCGACCGGGCGCGGGCATGCTCCCCCTGCGCGGACAGAACAACGTGCAGGGCAATGTCGACATGGGCGCCACGCCCAGCCGCGTCACCGGCGACCAGCGGCTCGATGATCCGAAGGTCTGCGCCCGGCTCACCGAAGTCTGGGGAAAGGCGCCGCCCGTCAAGCGGGGACTCAAACTGCCCGACATGCTCGAGGCCGCTGCCACGGGCAACCTTCGCGGCCTGTGGGTGCAGGGCTTCGACCTGGCTCAGAGCAACCCCTACGAATCAAATACGCTCGACGCCCTGAAGCGCCTCGAACTGCTGGTGGTGCAGGACATCTTCTTCTGCGAACTGGCCCACCATGCACACCTGGTCCTGCCTGCCGCCGCCGGCCTCGAGCAGGACGGCACATTCACCAATGCCGAGCGGCGAATTCAACTCGTGCGGCCCGCGGTGCCGCCCCCGGGAAACGCCCGGCCCGAGTGCCAGATCATCTGTGATGTCGCCAGGGCGCTCGGTGAAAACTGGAATTACGCGAGCCCCGCGGAGGTGATGGACGAAATCGCCCGCGTCGCCCCGGACCTGTTCGGCGGCGTGCGTCATGACCGATTGCACGGCGACGGATTGCAATGGCCCTGCCCGACGCTGGAACATCCGGGAACGGCCACGGTCCATGCCGCCGGGTTCGTTCGCGGCCGCGGCCGACTGATGGCCATTGAGTACGTTCCGTCGCCGGAGCAGACAGACGTCAACTTCCCGTACCTGCTCATCACCGGGCGGCGGCTGGAGCATTTCAACGTCGGCACCATGACCCGCCGCACGCCGAATCGGGAACTGGTTCCGGCCGACGTGTTGGACATTCATCCGGATGACGCCGCGTGCGAGCGAATCGCCGACAGCAGCCGTGTCGAACTCGAAAGCCGCTGGGGGCGCACCAGCGTACGCGCGCGTCACTCAACCGCCGTCTCGCCCGGATCACTCTTCCTGACGTTTCACGACCCGCAAACGCACGCCAACCGCCTGACCAGCCCCCACACCGATCCGCAATCCGGCTGCCCGGAATACAAGATCACGGCGGTGCGGATGAAGCCCGGGTGATGAGTTGACGCTCAAGTTCAATGCCGAGCAGGACTGGCACTCATGGACACGGCCATTATTGCGTGTCTTCAGCCGAAAAATAGGCCTGGGTCAACTTTAAAGTGCTTGGCGAGCGTACGAATGTGCGTTTTGCTCAGTTCTCGCTCCCCGTTCAGGATGAGAGTCGCCAGCGCAGGATTGCCGAGCAACCTCCCCAAATCAACGCGCCGCATTCCGGTTTGTTCCATCAGGTATTTCAAGACATCCACGCCGCTCAACTCGATATTCGCCGCTTCCATATTCGCATCGTCATACGTCTGAATCAGCAGCGCCAGCGTGTCCAGATAGTCTCGTTCGCCCGCCGACAGCGACTCTTCCGGCCGGACGGCCAGCTTGTTCACGATCGCCGCTGCCGCGTCATACTCGGCATCGTCGCGAATCGGCCGCAATGGGAATGCACGCACCAGCGTCAGGTATCCATCGTCCACGGGCCGCGATGTTCGCCGCCGCGCCTTCCCGCGCGATGCCGCACGCCGTCGGGTTTGGGATGCTGTCTTCATAGCGTGCTCTTCCATGCACCCTTGTCATATTCCGTGTGCGTCAAAATCCGCAAGACATATACCCTTCCGGCGTTGTAATGAATCGCCGCCACAAGCCGGTACTTGTTCCCGCCGATGTTGAACACTGTCACGGTGTTGCCGCTCTTTACGGCCACCGCGTCGGCCGCGGGAAAAACCAGCCGCACGTCTCGGATATTCACCCAACGCGCCGCCCGCGTGACTCGATACCACAACTCCAGCCCCGTCCCGGCGTCAGGATGCCGCGCGGCAAAGTCCCGAATACGCTTCCGGCTTATGATGTTCATATTCTAGAACTAATTTACAAAATGTAAACCTGTCAACCAATTGCACCCGGTCGGGCAGAATCGGTCTTTACATCTAGCCGCCGTAGCCTGCCGGGAATCCCTCAAGCGGCCCCCTCAAAACGCCGCATCGATCGCCTTCGTCGCTTCGGCGTACAACCGGCCGGCCTCGGCCCGTACCGCGTCGGCCCGGGTCTTCAACTCCGCCCGCAACTTCTCGTCCGAAATCTCCGGCAGATTGATCATCACGTTCATGCGCGCGCCTTCGACCGCGGCGTGAGCCAGCAGGGCCGCGACGCCCGCGTCGGACGCGCAGTTCTTCTTGCTCTTGGCCAATCCCTCGACCGCGAGGCGCAGCACGTCGAGCGCTTTCTCCATCGTCTCCAGCGGCGTCCGCGTTGCTCCGATCTGGGCCTTCTGTTTGACGGTCGTCTTGTTCGGATCGGTGTCGGGCAGCTTCCACGCCGCGACCACCTCGTTGAAACTCGTCGCGTCTTCGTCGACCAGTCTGAAGAGCCGCTCGTTCAACCGGTCGGCCGGATCGATCGTCGCCCGCAGCGGGCCCGGCGTGCCGTCCTTCTTGTCATTGAGCCGACCGACCATCGCCACCAGCGCCGCGGCCAGCGCTCCGGCATAGGCGCTCGCGCTGCCGCCGCCCGGCGTGGCCGCGCGCGACGCCAGGGCCGTCAGGAATCCGTTCATCGTCACGCCGGTGTCGCCTCCGCCGTGAATCGCCCCCTCCAACAGGGCTGATTCGATGATCTGCGACGCCTTCCAGTTTTCGATCTGTAAATAATACTCCGCCGTGTCGCTGATCGCGTACAGCGGCGCAAGCCCCACCACCTCGCTGCTGGTCACCATCGCCCCGTGCCGCGCCGCCTCCCGCTTGACCGTCTCAAACACTCGATAGACTGGCGTCTTGGTCGCGTTGGTCAGGTTCATGGACACCTGCACGCAGCCGCGATCCTTGATCTCGAAGCCCGCCGCCTTGCAGAAGGCGAACCCGCCACTGCTCGCCCGAATGCCCTTGGCGATGTCCTTGGCGATCTGAATGTTGTTCGTGTTCAGATAGATATTATATGCAATGAGAAAATCACGCGCGCCCACCGCCGTCGCCCCCGCCGTCGGGTGGCACTTGTCCGGCCCGAAGTCGCGCGTCTTCTCCGGTCGCGAGCCGATCGCCTCTCGCATCTCCTCGTAGCCCTTGCCGCGTATCTTCGACAGGTCCTTCCGCACCGGGTCGGTCGCGGCGTACTCGTACAAAAAAGTCGGAATCCCCAGCGTCTCGCCGATCCGCCGCGCCGTGCGCTGCGCCAGCGTGACGCACTCGTCCATGCTGATGCCCGAAACCGGCACGAACGGGATGACGTCGGTCGCGCCCATGCGCGGGTGTTCGCCGCTGTGCTGGTTCAGGTCAATGAGCGTCGAAGCCTTCGCGCATGCCGCGACGGCCGCCTCCACGCACGCGTCCGGAGCGCCGATGAACGTCACCACCGCCCGGTTGTGATCCGCGTCCATCTCGCGGTTGAGCAGTTTGGTGCCCGGCACCCGGGTGATCTCGGCGCAGATCTGGTCGATGATCTCCGGCCGCCGGCCCTCGCTGAAGTTCGGTACACATTCGACGATTTGAGCCATCGCGGACATCCCTCCGGCGCCGGACGGCGCATTGAAACCCTGTAGGCCGATCGACGGACTCGATCCGCCGATTGCGACCCGCCAATAAACCACCAATCGCCGGATGCGGCAAGGTGGATCCGCCGGGAGGGTTGACGCTCGCCCGAATTCCGCGAATATAAGGCGATATGAGTGAATTCCCGATCCCAGCGCCGACGCATGACGTCGTCTCCGCCCGCGACGGTTACGACCGCTGGGCCGCGATCTACGACGGCGAAGACAACGCGCTCATTGCCCTCGAAACCGCCGAGGTCGAGCGGCACATGGGCTCGGTCCGCGGGCTCAACATCGCCGACATCGGGTGCGGCACCGGTCGCCACGCCATTGGCTGGGCGGCGGCCGGCGCGAATGTGACCGCGGTGGACTTCTCAGATGGCATGCTCGATCGGGCGCGGCTGAAGGCGTCGCAACATGCCGCCCGCCAAACGGGTCGCCTGGACTTTCACGCCCACGATCTCACCCAGACGCCGCTGCCCCTGCCTGACAAGTCTTTTGACCGCGTGACGTGTTGCCTGGTGCTGGAGCACATCCCGAACATCACGCCGTTGTTTGCCGAGATGGGGCGAATCTGCCGGCCCAACGGATTTATCCTCGTCACTGAACTGCATCCCGCCATGGCCCTGCGCGGCATCAGCGCCCGTTTCACCGATCCGCAAACCGGCCGCGAAACCCGCCCCGCCAGCATTGCCAAGCAGGTCAGCGATTATGTCATGGCGGTCAAAGCGGCAGGTCTGACGCTGGACCACCTCAGCGAGCACGCCGTGGACGAAACCCTCACCGCCCGCAGCCCGCGCGCCGCAAAATACTTGGGCTGGCCCATGTTGATGGTGTTGAGGTTGCAGTCGCGCCAACCCTAGTTGCCGAGCGGAACGACGTTCGGCCCGATAAAATCGACCACAAGTCCCTCTTTTCCAGTAGATTGAAACTGATCGCTTGCCAATTTCAATAATCACCGTATCATTGAAATTGAGTTTAATTGAATTTCAGTTTCTGCTGATATTTTGAAACTGACGCGTGACAAACCAAGTCTCGCCGTGACCTGAAAGCGGTAACCGTGAACATTGAGGAATTTGGACAGTTCAAGAATGGTACGCTCGTACCGATTACGGTCCGCGAGCGTCAAGTCTGGGCCTTCGTCCCGAAAATGCTGCCGTGCGAATGGAAACTACCCGAGCGTCTCTGGCCGCTCCTGGTCACTGCGCGCGAAGCGATTGCCGAACTGAATGCCATCGCCGGTTCGCTTCCCAACCCGCTTTTTTTGAACACCTCGCTTCGACGGCGGGAGGCCATCAAGTCCAGCACCATCGAGGACACCCACGTCTCGCCCGACGAACTGCTTCGATTTGAAATGGAGTCCGCCGAAGAACGGACAGCGGGCGTCGGATCGGCGAACGCCCTTGAAGTTCTCAACTGCGCGGACGCGTTGCGCGCGGGGAGGGAGTACCTTCGAAACCATGAGTTGGGCCTCGACCTGATACGAGACCTGCATCGAACGCTCCTGTCCGGAACGCGCATGGCCCACAAGAACCCGGGCCAATTTCGACAAGTTCAGGTTTTTGTCGGACGTCGGTTCACCCCGTCGCCGCCGGGCATTGCCTTGTCGGATTGCCTTGAGAATTTCGAGCGGTATCTTGTGTCGCCCGGCGATTCACTGGACGCCCTGGTGCGGGCATTCGTCGCGCATTATCAATTTGAGGCGATCCACCCCTTCGAGGATGGCAATGGGCGAATCGGACGGATCCTGCTGTCGCTGATGATCTGCAGGGATCTGAGTCTCCACGAACCGTGGATCGGCCTGAGCGGTTACTTCGAGCGCCACCGTCGCGAGTACTACGACCGGTTGCTGGCCGTCAGCACGCATGGGGAGTGGGATGAGTGGGTCGAGTTCTGTCTTCACGGCGCAGTACGAGAGGCCGGCGCGGCGACCGACAAGTGCGAAAAACTGCGACAACTGCGGGACACATACCATGACAAGATGGGAAATGTCACGCCTCGCGCGGCCCAGGTCATTGAGCACCTGTTCCTCTTCCCGGTGGTGGAGGCCTCGGCGCTGGCCCGGACATTGCGCGTCAGTTACAACACCGCGCGCTCGGATATCGACAATTTTGTGAAATTCGGAATTCTGCGCAAGGCCGGCCGGGGCAGACCTCAGGCCTACCGCGCCGACGAGATCATGGACATCTCATACCCTCCAGATGACTAAACCCGGGGCCGCCTTGCCGCGAGCCCCGGTTGCAACTATGGTGTGCATCAGCAAAACCAAAGGAGCCTCCCCATGCCACTGCCAGACGGAACCATCTCCATCCCCGAGCTCGCCGCCCGCATCAACAGCCTCCGGGACTCTCTTTGACCTCCCCAAGAAAAAAGCCCAACTCGCCGAAAAAGAAGAACAAATGGCCCGGCCCGGATTCTGGGAATCGGGCAATACGCGCGAAGTCGTCGCCGCGGTGAAGGCCCTCAAAGGTCTCCTCACGCCCGTCGAAGGACTCTCCAGCCGCCTCTCCGACCTGGAAGTGCTGACCGAACTGGCGGAATCGGAGAATGATGCCGATGCGAAGGCCGAGGCCGACGCCGAGCGGCTGGCCCTGGCGGCCGAGTTCGACCGCGTCTCGCTCATGGCCCTGCTCTCCGGCCCCAACGACGCCCGTGACTGCTACTTCTCCATCCAGGCCGGCGCCGGCGGCACCGAGGCCTGCGACTGGACCGAGATGCTCTTCCGCATGTACCTGCGCTACTTCGAGCGCAAGGGCTACAAGGTCGAGGAACTCGGCCGCAAAGACGGCGACGAGGCCGGCATTCAGTCGGTCAACCTGATGGTCAGCGGGCCTTACGCCTACGGCTACCTCAGCACCGAGATGGGCGTGCACCGCCTCGTCCGCATCAGTCCGTTCAACGCACAGGGCAAGCGGCAGACCAGTTTCGCCGCGGTCGACGTTTTGCCGGTGTTTGAGGAGACCAAGATCGAACTGCCCGAGGGCGACATCGAGGTCATTACGTTTCGACGCGCGAGCGGCGCGGGCGGACAGAACGTCAACAAAGTCGCCACGGCCGTGCGCATCAAGCACCTGCCGACCGGTCTCGTGGTGGAGTGCACCAACGAGCGCAGCCAGATGCAGAACCGCCGCCAGGCCATGGGCATCCTGCTCGCCAAACTGGAGCAGATCGAGCAGGCCAAGCGCGACACCGAACTGGCGAGAATATACGGCAGTAAAGGTGAGATCGCCTGGGGCAACCAGATTCGCAACTACGTCCTGGATGACCCCCGGGTGAAGGACCTGCGCACCGGCGTCGAATTCGGCAACCCGCAGCGCGTCCTCGACGGCGATCTCGATCCGTTCATCGAAGCCGCGCTGCGCCGCCGCGCGGAGAAGAAAGCGAAGGAGTAAAACGCTGTAGCAGGCCACGCGCTCGTGGTGTGTGTCTACAGCGACCCGATTCAGGGTGCAATTGCGGGCCTTTCCACCGAACCAGTGGCCGGCGGCGTCCCTTTTCGGACTACCCGACACGCCGCTCCCGGTTAGAATGCCGCCGGGAGTCGCCTTTGGGTGTTCGATCTTGAACCGACCGTCTAAGCCACCTACCATCGATCGAGCGATTCGAGATCTCTCGGCCCCTGCCGACCTCGTGGATGCCCGACCCCGCCCCTCGCCCAGGGCATTCGACGCCGCCTCCGCCCTCGCCGCCGGACCGCCTGACATGCCCCAAAGCGTCACTGTGCGCACCGCAGGCGCGGCCGCAACCGCCGTCGGCTTCATCGAACTGTCCGAAGGCGCGCGGCATTGGCGCGTCACCCCCGAATTTGCACCGCTCGTGCGCAACGGCGCCGTCGACTGGGATCGCCTCGACATGATGCCGGGCGCAACCCTGGTCAAGCAAAACACCCAACGCGACGTCTGGCGAATTCCGGTCGATGGCCGCGATTACTTCATCAAGGTCTACCATCCGCGCGGCGTCGCCAACAAGATCAAACTCTGGCTGCGCGGCCCCACTGCCGTCGAGGAGTGGGATGTGGGCCGCTACGCCGGCGCTTTCGGCGTCGGCTCCGTCGTCCCCGTGGCCTGCGGCTGGACCGGCTCGCTGCGATCCGCCGGCCAGTCGATCCTCGTCACCGAGGCCGTGCCCGGCGCGCGACCGCTGTCTGACTACTGGATCGAGATTCAGCACGACCGGATGCTGGCCGATGCCCTGCTGGACGGCCTCTCCCGGCTCATCGCCCGCGCCCACCAGTGCGGCTTTCAGCACGGCGACATGCACCCCGGCAACATCCTGGTCCGCGGTGGCCGCTCCGGCGCGGCGATTCATTTCGTCGATCTGCACAAGGTCAAGACGGGCGCCAGCGTCTCGCTCGCCAACGTGGTGCGGAATCTGGCCCAACTCAATCAGTGGTTCCGTCGCAACGCCTCGCGTTCGTGGCGATTGCGATTTCTCGTGCGCTACCTTGCCTACCGTGATCAATTCGCCCAATCCAGTGCCTATGCGCGGAACTGGAGAATCGACCCGCGTCGTCTTTCTGCCGACCTGGCGCGGCAGGCCGAGCGTCACGCCCAGGCCCTCTGGGCCAAGCGCGACCGGCGCACCCTGCGCGACAGCCGCTACTTCGCCCGCATCAAACCGGCCCCCGGCTGGAGCGGACACGTCCTGCTGCAAAGCAAGCATCCGTGCCCGTCGGCCAACGCCGCGAGGCTGACCTATACGCGCTCGCAGTGGCGCGGGCTCTTGCGCGACCCGCTCTCCTGGGTGGACCCGGTGCGGCATACGCTGCTGAAGGACTCGCACACCGCCACCATCTGCAAGGTCGACCTCCCACTCGAACAAGGCAAAGCCCAGGTCATCGCCAAGCGCACGCTGGCCCGCAACACGTGGAAGAAGTTCGTTCAAATGTTCGGCCCCTCGCGCAACAAGCGCGCCTGGCGCATGGCCAACATGCTGCTCAATCGCGATCTGCCCGTGGCCCAGCCGATGGCCGTCATCGAGCGGCGCTTCGCCCGGATCATCCGACTCGATTCGCTGCTCATCACCGACTACATCGCCGGCTCGGTTGATCTGGAGGCGTTCCTGAACACGCGCCTCGCCACCCTGCCGCCGCACGCCCAGCGCCAGGCCCGGGACCGCCTCATTTACGCGATCTCCTCCCTCCTTCGCATGTTCGACGAGCGTGGTTTTGCGCATCGCGATCTCAAGGCCGGAAACCTCCTGGTCAACTGGACGCCGCCCTTCATCGATCCGCCCCGTCTCACCCTGATCGACATGGAGGGAATTCGACGAACGTCAGGATCAAACCCGCGCAACCTGCTGCGCGCCGCGGTCCGCCTGTCGGTCAGCCTGCCGCTTGGGCCGATGTGCACCCGAACCGACCGATTGAGGCTCCTGCTCCGGCTGCTGTCAGGCATGGGCCAGGGCGCCCCGCGCTGGAAGCCGCTGTGGCGCGAACTGGTCACCCTGGGCGAGGCCAAACTCGGCAAGCAGGCCCGCCGCCGACAATGGAAACTCCGCCACTACGGAAGGCCGTAGCCTCCGTTGCCTTCTCATTGAGTGCATACGGCAACGCGTGCCACCGGCCGCTCGCAGCCGGTGCGACGGCGAGCGAGATCTGAAAACGAGTTGCATTGCCCACACGAGGGCGCCTCTACAATCACAACCATGGCCGACTCGCCCCCCGCCTCCGACCCCGGTCTTTACTCCGAACCACAAGCCCGCTCCTCCAATCGTCGATTCACCATTGCCCTGGCCCTCATGGCCGCCGCATTCCTGGTGGTCCTCCTTCAGCGAAACCGCATCCGCTGCGAATGGTGGGCGCGGCAATTGGCCGCCGCCGCGTCGCCGGCCGACCAGTCCTATTACGTCTCCTGTCTGATATCCTGCGGCGACGACGCCATGCCGGCGATCCGTCGGTTGATCCGCGATCCCCGCGCGGAGGTTCGCGCCGTGGCACTCGTTCTGCTCGGGCGCAGGCCGGCAAACGCCATCGTCGCGGACATCGCCCCCTTGCTGCACGACCCCGATCGCGACATCCGTGAATCCGCCGGCATGACGCTCGCATTCACCGCCGCGCCCGCCGCCATTGATCTGCTCCGTGACACGGCCGTCGCGCCCAGGGAAGACGTCGCCTGCGCCGCACTCGCCGCACTCGGTCGAACCGGTGATCCCGCCGCCCTTGCCTCGCTCTGCGACGCCCTCGCCCGCCGGCCCCAGCCCCTCGTTCGCGCCCAGGCCGCCGAATCGCTCGCCGAGATGATCGCACCCGCCCCCGGCGCTCGGCCCGCGCTTGCGATTCCGACAGACACCTGCGACCCCGTCGAGGTGTTGATTCGCGCACTCGGCGATGGCGAGCCATTCGATGGCGTGCTCAGCACCGAACGACAGATCGCGCAGATCGCCGCGCACGTCTCGCGCCAAACCACGCAGCCCGTGTCCCGGCCGGACGGACGGCCGCCCTCGCGGACCGTGGCCGTCGTCGCCGCCGAGGGCCTCACCCGCCTGACCGGCACGGACTGGCCGGCCACCCCGGCGCTGGATCAAGAAGTCGCGACGGCGCGGGCCTGGGAGTTGATTCGGGAACGCCAATAGCCGCCTGCCCTTGCGTCCGAGTTTCGATTCCGGCGCATCGTGTCGAATCGCAGGCATGGCCCCGCGCGCATCGCGTAGAATGGGGCTCGACCTGGCCGACCCTGGCGTCGGATTGTCATTCTCAGGAGCCCGCGCCCCATGCGCCGATCCGCAATCGCCCTGCTCGCCGCCGCCACCGCCGTTTGCGCGATCGTCTCGTGCATCCGCTGCACCCCGCCCGCGACAACCCAGCCGACAGACCCGGGAAGCGGCCAGGGCCTGCCCGATCCGCGCGTTGACGAGGCCGTCTATTTTCTACCCTTCGCCGCCAACACCACCTACGCAGTCGCCCAGGGCGCGTTCGGCATCGCCGGACAGGGCAGCCACGCCGGTCAATACGCGATCGATTTCATGCTGCCCGATCGCACACCCATCGCGGCGGCGCGGGCCGGCAAGGTCGTCGGCGTTCGACAGAGTTGCCCCAACGTCAATTGTCCGTTCACCCCCGAGGCCTGCTGTGGAAACTACGTTCGCATTGAACACGCCGATGGGACCGTTGCGTCCTACTGGCACCTTCCGCAGGATGGCGCGTGCGTGAAGATCGGCGATGTCGTCGAGCGCGGCGACCTCATCGGCCTCTCCGGCAACACCGGCATCAGCCTTGCCCCGCATCTGCATTTTTCGGTCCGCGCCCCGCGCGGCCAGCCCGGGGCGGGTCGCTTCGGAACCAGCACCGATGGATCCATGGAGGTTCCGTTCGCCGACGTGCCCGGCGACGGCGTCCCCGTCCTGTTTGGCGGATACACTTCCGGAAACGCGGTCACCACCGATCGATGTGCGGCGTCGCAACCGGCATCGTGAAACCGGCGCCGTGTTACGGATGCGCCATGCACACGCGAATTGAAGACATTGGTCAACTTGTTGTCGTCCCGCCGGGTCCGCTGCGCAACCCGGTCAATTCGTCGTCGAACGGCCATCCGCTCGCCGGGTGCCATGCCGATCCGCCCGCGGCGGATTGCGTCGGCATGTCGAACCTGGAGAGGATTTCCAACGCAGTCGTTGTCATCGAAGACCAAAAAATCGCCTGGTTCGGCCCGGCCGCAAAAGCGCCCTCCCGCCATCAGGCCGACACGATCATCTCCGCCCACGGCGGTACGGTCACCCCGGGCCTGATCGACTGCCACACCCACGCCGTCTTCGCCGGCAGCCGCGAAAACGAATTCGTCCAACGCATCGGCGGCGCGACTTATCTCGAAATCATGGAGGCCGGCGGCGGCATTCGCAGCACCATGCGCGCCGTCCGCGCCGCGACCGTTGAGCAGTTGGTGGACGCCTCCGAGCCACGCCTGCGGCGCATGCTGGAATGGGGCGTGACCACTGTCGAAATCAAAAGCGGTTACGGCCTCTCGCCTGATGACGAGTTGAAAATGCTCCGCGCCATCGCCGGATTGCGCCGTCGGCTGCCGATGGAGATCGTCGCCACCTACCTCGCTGCCCACACCATTCCGCCCGAGTTCGAGGGGCAGCCGGACGCCTATCTCGACACGGTCACGGGCGATGCACTCTTGTCTCAAATCAAACGCGAAGGCCTCGCCGAATTTGCCGACGCCTTCTGCGAACGCGGCGCATTTACGATCGAGCAATCCCGCCGCTTCCTCGCCGCCTGCGCCCGGCACGGACTGGTCCCCAAACTGCACGCCGACCAGATCACCAACACCCGCGCAACCTGCCTGGCCGTCGAATTGAACGCCGCATCGGCCGATCATCTCGAATGCGTGGACGACGCCTCCATCGCCGCACTGGCCTCCGGCAACACCGTCCCCGTCGTCCTGCCCGGCTGCTCGTTCTTTCTGAACTGCGAACGCGCCCCGGCCCGCCGGCTGATCGATGCGGGTCTTCCTGTGGCGATTGCGACCGACTGCAACCCCGGCTCGTCCATGATCGAGTCGCTGCCGCTGGTCATGTCCATGGCCTGCACGATGCTCCGCATGACCCCGGCCGAGGCCCTCGTCGCCTGCACCGCCAACGCCGCCGCCGCCCTGCGCCGCGCAGATCGCATCGGCGCATTCGCCGCAGGCCACCAGGCCGATCTTCTAATTCTCGATCTATCGTGCCTTGAGAAATGGGCCTACCAGGTCGGTGTAAATCCGGTCCGCGCAGTCATCCGGCAGGGCAGGCGTGTATTCAACCGCTAGCCATAAACCCGGCCCCGGTAGCACGCAAGGTGTTTCTGGAAAATCCAAAACAAGAGTCGATGTAAGCTCCGCAGGCGGCTGAGATTAAGGCGGAATCCGAGGAGTCGCCGAATTCTGAAAAAGCGAAACCGAAGCGAATGTCGTGCTAAGCATCTGACAATAATACGCTTCTGGATGATTCAGCGTGGTCTTCCAAATTCACTTGGATTTGGTGCCCAACGCCCGATCTTGCGCAAGCCTGCTCGCAGGAATTTAATGATCCTCAACAAGAGCAACGCGATATTGATAGTAGAAGAACCGTGTTGCAAGCTGTTCGCGATATGGCGATTCCAAGCACGCCCGTCGCTGCAATTCGCCAATTTCTAGCCGACGAATCACCTCATCGGTGGGAATTGAAAAATAGCGTTTGAAGTCGATGCCGAGGGCTGGAATTCCCACTCCGGTGGCATCTGTGTCCGGGGCAATTGCTCGAAGGTACTGGTAACGCTCATCCTTGTTTTGGTTTACTCGCCTCAAAATTTGCGCATCAATCCCGGGCCGAGCGCTAAATGACGCGGCGTCAAACGCCTCACAAAAAAGGAGTGCAGGAACCTCTGCGCCTTTCGGACGCTCGCCAGTCCGTCGTTTGTGATCCGATTCTAAATCGCAGTCTTGGGTCAGGATGACGGCATACGGGTGCGTAATGAAGGTGACAGTTTGAGCGCCCTCGACGCCAATACTCGCGAGCGCAAGCCGCGCCTGAATGAGGTTTGAAACGATCTCGCCTTGAAAGAGCTGTCCGTCTTTGGGCGAGGATCTATAAATCACGACACGGACGCCTCCAGCGGCTCAGTCTTCATCTGAATCGAGTTGAAATTCCGGACGAATCTTACATTGGCCAACAATCGCTGGAAACTCCGGCGCCGAAGGAAGAGCTCTTGCGGGTCGTTCAGGCGTTATGTAGAACTGATAAATATTCGTCAGAGAATTACACATTTCCTCTAGGCCTCGCCTCGGAACCTCATCAACTATCAGATGGCATACAACTCGGTGCCAAGCATCCAGAATTGCTTCTCCGGCGTCAGCGGTTGTAGCGATCGGATCAAATCTAACCTGATGTGTAATACGGCCAGCCCCAATGCTACTACACCAAAACAGGTCAGCGTCTGCGTGAGTTGACGTAGCCGGGTCAGGCTCATCAATTCGCAGGATCTGGTTCCATCGCCGCGTGGAGAGCATCCTCGATACACCATCGGAAGAGGTGCCCTGATTCGCTGTTGAACTCATTAAGGATCGCACCGGCATTAGTAGGCTCCACTCGACGTTCCGTGAAAAAGTCGCTGTCGATTACAAAACACTCCTCGGCTGAATCTTCCATTTCAGCAAGACCGTGACGAAGTGTAACAAACCGCTCAGGGGCAAGTCGGACGCGCAGCTCACGTCCAGCGCCTTCGACCAAGCCCTGTAATTCTGGGGCGGCGAGCTCGCCGGCGATGTGAGTCTTCAAAAGTGTCGACCAGGGTTGCCCAACAAGACCAAGTTTTGATCGTTGGATGACGTTGATGTACCGAAGGCCAACCCTTGCAAAAAACGTCGGCTTGTATAGATCAATCAGGCTCCTAATCGGCAATTCCAATAGCTCACGAAATGTTTCCCATCGCGTATATTTCCTTGTCTTAAATCCAAGGGAATCGCGGCCAAGGGTCATCGACCAATTTTCGTCTTCCGACGAAAATTGATGTGCGATTGCCCGTAGTCTCGCAGGCATCATCGCGCGAGCCATGTTGGCGAATTCCGCTGGCATATTCGGGGGCAGCGACTCCGGTTGGACTTCGCTGTAGAGAGGAAATTCCTTTCGGATCCGATCTTGAAATTCTGCCGGAGCCGTCCCCTCAATACGCAGGATTGGAGGGAACTTAACCTGACAAATGACTTCATTTAGGGGATTGCGCCTGTAAATAACTCGCGTCGATCGAGGAAACGGCATGGCGCTTTCCCAACTGGTTCAAGCATCCTTCTGTGGATGCTAGATCTTGCCATAATAGATAACGAACGCACTTGCTTCAAGGTTCTGCAATCCTGTAGTTTCCTTTGGTCCTCCGTTCCATTGTAGGCCAATGATGCCGACGGTGCCTTGGATTTGTCACGGCGAGGTAAATATCGGGCCGGGGAGGCGTGCCGCTTGATGTTACGTGCTGCTAGTTGGGGTCTCGCCTAGATTGATCGACTGTTACAGGCCGGGCTTCAGCTCCGATGTGGCTGAATTCGGTAGCGAAACACTGACAAGTACAGGCACGGCCGTCTATCCATCGGCCGTAGCTGCGACCATCCCAATTGAATCGACCCTCAAGCCGGATGGTCCTCACTGTGGGGCGCTCGTCGGCGACGAGACCGATACGGAGATTGATTCGCGTGCGTTTGCCTTGCCGGGGGGGGCGACACCTTCGACTCGATGCGGCACCGTTACTTGCTTTTTCAATGGCATGTGTTACTGTATATTCAGTATAGATTGAAACTTCGAGCCCGCCAACCGCATCCGGAGGAACCTGCCATGCCGAAAAGCGCACTGGACGAGTCCCGCGCCCTCTTCATCCGCCGATGGGGCGAGATGGCCAGTTACTGGGGCATCAGCCGCACCATGGCCGAGATTCACGCCCTGCTCTACGTCTCCACTGAGCCGATCTGCACCGACGACGTCATGGAAATGCTGCAGGTCTCGCGCGGCAACACCTCCATGAACCTCCGCTCGCTTCTCGACTGGGGACTGATCGAGCGGGTTCACCGCCGCGGCGACCGCAAGGAGTACTTCACGGCCCTGACCGATGTCTGGCAGATGTTTGAGACGATTGTCCGCCAACGCCGCCGCCGCGAGGTCGAGCCGATCCTGGAGACGCTGGACCGCTGCCGCGATATGGCCAAGAAATCGGGCGACAAGACCGCCGATGCCGCCGCCACCAAGGCCTACCTGGCGCGCCTGAACGAGATGGACGTCTTCCTCCGCGCCGTCGGGACCATGTCCGACCTGCTGCTCAAGGTCGGCCCCAAGGGCCTGTCGGCCGTCAGCGGTTTGATGATGAAGGCCGCCGGATAAAGATCGCCTGGCCCGGTCGGATTGTTACAATTTCGCCGCAATGCCAAGAGCCAAGGACAGGCCGACCGCTTCGCCGCTCGTCTTTCTGCTGCCGGCGCTGTGTGCGATCGCCTTCGGCTGGTCCACGCTGGACGCCCCGTTTCAGCCGGGCGACGACCACAGTCTCATTCTCGCCAACCCGCTGGTGCGGAATTTCAGCCTCGCCGCGGCCGCGGAACTGGCCTCCTCGCTCCACAGCGATCTCTATCAGCCCCTGCCCATGCTGAGTTTTCAGGCCAACTTCGCCGCGGCGGGGGATTCGCCGCGTTCGTATCATGTTGTCAACATCCTCCTGCATGTCGCCTGCACACTGCTTGCGTCGATGCTGGCCTGGCGCATCAGCCGCGACCCGCCCATCGTCTGTCTCACCGGCGTTCTCTTTGCCATTCACCCGCTCGCCATGGATGCCGTCGGCTGGATCTCCGGTCGCATCCTGCTGATGGCCGCGCTGTTTGCGCTGGTCATGCTCAACCTCGTTGCCTGGCGCTCTGACAAACCCGGCCCCGGCTGGTCGCTGGCCACGCTGCTGGCCGGCGTCGGCATGCTCCTGTCAAAGGTCATTCCCGGCGTGCCGCTCGCCGCCGCGTGGCTCGACGGCGCGACCCATCCGCCGAAGGGCACCCTGCGCGAGCGTCCGCGACCCTGGTGGGGCGTGATGGCGACGCTTGTCGTCTTCACCGTCGCGATGACAGTCCTCTCCGCGCGTACCGAGCGCTCCGCGGCCATGGCCGAGGCGGCCGAGTCCGTCGGCGTGCCCGCCGGCGTGCGCATGCTGCTCGCCGTGCGGTATTACCTCGAAAACTACGCGGCCCCCACACGGCTGACGGTCTGGTCGCCGATCCCGCGCGACGCGACCTGGACATCGCCGGGCGTCTTGATCGGCGCGTTCGAAGCCCTCGCGCTCATCCTGCTCGCCTGGGCAGCCCGCCGCGGCGCGCCGCTCATCACCGTTGGCATCGGCCTCTTCGGCCTGCTGCTGCTGCCATTCCTGCTGGCCGTCGGCGTGCGCAACTTCCTGACCGCCGATCGCTACATGTACCTCCCCATGGCCGGACTTCACCTTGCAACGGCCGCAATGTTGGTGGGCATCTGGCGATTTGTGCCCCGGCCGAGCCTGCGCGTCGTCATGGGCAGCGCGCTTGTGGCCGCATTGGTCTTCTTGTTCATCGTCGGCCGGGGCGAAGCAGAGATGCGCCGCGACATCGTCGCCGTCGCACGCCGCGCGATGGACCTGAATCCGGATGACGTGCGAATCCCCGTCAAGTTGGCGAAGATCTACAACGAAACCCGGCGGACCGACGATGCCATGGCGACCATTACCGAGGCCAGACACCGCTGGCCGGACGACCCCGGCCTTGCCGGCGAGGCGGGCGTCGCTTTGCGAATGATGGGGGACTTTCCGTCGGCCGAGGCCGAGTTTCGCCGCGCCGTCACCGGCCAGCCCGACGACCTCCGCGCCAAATATTATCTGGCACTGACGCTCGAAGACCTCGAGCAAACAGACGCGGCGGCAGCGCTCTACCGCGAGATACTTGCCGTTCGTCATGATTATGTCCCCGCGTCCACGGCCCTCGCCCGCAACCTGCTGCGCGCCGGCAAACAGACCGAGGCCCTCGCCGCCTTCGATCAGGCCCTGCGAACCAACCCGCGCCATCGCGGCGCGTTGTCGAACGCAACGCAAATCCTGCTGGACCTGGAGCGGCCGGATGAGGCCATGAACCTGGCGACGCGACTGCTCGAGCAGAACCCGATGGACAGCGATGCAAGACTGCTGTCGGCTCGATGCCTTGCGGCGCTCGCCCGGTATGACGAGGCCGAGACGACGTTGCGAAACGTCCTGCCTGTCGCACCCGGCCGCCGGGCCGTGTTGCTGCAATTGCACGACGTGCTGCTTGCCTCCCGTCGATTTGAGGCCGCGGTGGAACTCTGGCAGGACGCCGCCCGCGCCGAGCCCGCAAACACCGAATGGGCCGCCCGGCGCGACTGGGCAGAGGCTCTTCGTCAACTCGCCCGCGCCGTGAAGCGCCCCGGCCCCAGCGCCGAGCAACCCGACGCCCAACCGCTCGCGAAATTCGCTGAATGTGTGCGCCGCGGACACGCCGAGTCCCCGGCACACCTCATTCCGCTGACATCGACACCGCCGCCGCGTTCGTCGGTGGACGATGAACAACTCGCCCGGATCATTGAAGACCTGGGCCGCGTCGCAGCAGTGCGACCGAACGAACCGGTGCTTTACTACGCCACATCGGTCGCACTGGCCCTGCGCGGCAACGAACGCCTGGCCCAGTTGATGCGCGACCAACTTCCCGCCGCCACGCTGCCGCCGGAATGGGCCAGGCCGCTCGCCGCCCTGGATGATCTCATCGCCGATCGCGCCGCATCCACAAGGCCCGCCCTCCCGGAGTAGAATCACGATTTGCCGACCGGACGCACGCACCGGGCACCCCTGCATGGGCACCGCCAACTTGAACACGCACATGAGTCGAGACGCGCTGCCGGCATGGACGCGTCGCGGGCTGCTCGCCGCCATCGTGCTGATCGCCGCATTTCTGCGCCTGTATCGATTGGGCGACCTGCCGCCGCCGATGAATGCCGACGAGGCCTCTCGCGGCTACGACGCCTGGTCGCTCTGGCAGACCGGTCGCGATCAGTTCGGCGTGCATCTCCCCGCGTTTCTGCGCAGTTTTGGGCCCGGCGACTATTCAAGTGCGACGTCCGCCTACCTCAGCGCGCCCCTGTCGGGCCTGACCGGCTTTGGCGTGCGCGGCATCCGATTGACGACGGCGCTGGCCGGCATCGCCACCGTGCTTTTTGTATACGGATGGCTGAATCTTGTCAGATGCGGCCGGTGGGCGCTGATTGCGGCCGCCATTCTCGCGGTCAATCCCTGGCATGTCCGCATCAGCCGCTGGGCGCACGAGGCCCACCTCACGCCGTTCTTCCTCGCGGCCGGTTTCTATTTTCTGGCCCGGGCCGGCTTCTTTGGCCGCAGCGACCACACGCACGAACCCGCACCCGACCTTCAGACTGACCGCCGGGTCAACATCAGACCCAGCCTCTGGGCCGCCGCATCCGGACTTGCGTTCGGTCTCGGCGCGTGGTCCTACCACGCCCCGCGTCTGGTCATTCCACTGCTCATGCTGGGCATTGCCGCCCTTGCCGGGCGCACGCGCAATGCAATCCCGCATCGCGCGCGCGGCTTCCAGTGGCCCGCGGTCGCGCTGGGGCTCGTCATCGGCGCGATGCCCATCCTGTGGACGCTCGTGCAGCATCCGGAACGACTGATGGGGCGCGTAAAGTACACGTCAGTATTTTCTTCGGAGACCCTCAAATCGCCGGGAATCACTGACCAGGCCGATCCCGGCATGGCCCGTCGCGTCCTCACCGCGGGCCGCCAGTATCTCTGGTATTTCGATCCGGTCATGCTCGCCTGGCGCTCCGAAGTCGAGCAGGGCCTGACCGCGCCCGGCTATTCGCGCCTGACGCTCCCCGAGATTGTGCTCCTGGGCTGCGGCATCGTGCGCCTCATCCTGACCTGCCGAAGGGATGTACTGCATCGCGTCCTGTTGATTGGGCTCCTGCTCTACCCCTTGCCGGCCGCGCTGTCCGTGGGGCCCGCGGCCAGTTCGCTCCGGGCGGTTTGCGGCATGCCGATTTTGATGATTGTCGAGGCCCTCGGCGCGACCTGGCTGCTCGGGCGACCGGCCGCGCGCTTCGCGCTGGGGGCGCTGGTCGCCGGCATGCTGGTTCACGGCGTCGCGACCGCCCGCTTCTACGTCAATGAACTGCCGGCCCGCCTCAGCCACGCCAACGGCGAGGAACTCTTCGAGGCCTTCACATGGGCCGCGCAATTCGAGCACGAGGCGACGGCGATCTATGTCACCCCGCGCGCCAACCAGCCGCAGGCCCTCATGCTCGTCGCCACACGCTTCGACCCGGACCGCCTGCACAAATCAACCCGAGTCGATATCCCTTGGAATGCCGGCTTTGATCAGACCTTGCAAATTGACAAGTGGCACTTTCTTCCCAAGCGCGATCCCGACCCCTGGGAACTGACCGACCTGCCCGGCCTCGTCGCCGCCCACCCGCCCGGCAGCCGCATCCTCATCCTCTGCCGCCCGTTCAGCCCCAGCCGCGGGCAGTTCGAATGCCCCCTGGGCCAGGTCGTCCGCACTTTCACCGCCCGCGACGGGCGGGTCTGGCTGGAGGCCCGTACCGTGGTCACCCCGACCGGCGAAGTCCGCGAAAATCGGCCCGATTCCTGACGTTTGCGTGTGCCCTGGGGTTTTCTGCGTTTGCAATATGAACATGCCGTCACCCTTCAGACAAAGGCTGACTGCGTTGTTATTGCCGCAAAATCCGATACTTGGGATGACTGGCGTTTGGTTTTGCGTTTGCACTACAATGCTGCATCCGCACCAATCCGGGTTGATGCCCGGCCCGAGCGCGGCAGGACAGGAGTGTGTTCAGATGGCCAAAAGCGTGATTGTCGGCGCCAACCGCAGCCCCATGGGTCGATTCCTTGGAACCCTCAGTCCGCTTCCCGCCACTGAGATCGGCGCACAGGTCGCCCGCCAGATGCTTGCACAGGTCGGATGTCCCGTCGATGCCGTCGATTGGGCCCTGATCGGACAGGTCCTTCAGGCCGGCGCCGGCCAGAACCCGGCGCGCCAGGTCGCGCTCAAGGCCGGTCTCCCGCCGACCATCACCGCCGTCACCGTGAACCAGGTCTGCGGCTCGGGCCTTCGCGCCGCCATGAATGCCGACAACAACATCCGCCTCGGCGAGGCCAACATCATCCTCACCGGCGGCATCGAAAGCATGTCCAACGCGCCCTACTACGTGCGCGGCACGCGCACCGGCGCCGTCAAGTTCGGCCACATCACCATGGAGGACGGCATGCAGGCAGACGGCCTGACTTGTCCCTTCGAGGGCTGGCCGATGGGCAATGCGGCCGAATACACCGCGAAGAAATACAACATCAGCCGCGAGGACCAGGATCAGTTCTCCATGGAGAGCCACCACCTGGCCGCCAAGGCGGTCAAGGCCGGCCACTTCAAGCGAACCGTGGTGCCGATTTCCGTCCCCGGCAAGAAAGAGACCGTTGTCCTCTCCGAAGATGAGACCATTCGCGGCAGTGTCACCCTCGACGATCTCCGCAAACTGAAGCCCGCATTCGACAAAGAGGGCACGGTCACCGCAGGCAACTCCTCGCAACTCACCGACGGCGCCGCCATGATCCTCGGGACGAACGAAGAAGAGGCCGCCCGCCGCGGCTGGCCGATCCGGGCCCGCATCCTGGCCCACACCACGTTCGGCGTGCCGCCCAGGGAACTGTTCATCGCCCCGGTCGGCGCCGTGCGACATGCCGTCGAAAAGTCGGGCCTGAAGATGAAAGACATCGATCTCTTTGAGATCAACGAGGCCTTCGCTTCGCAGATGCTGGCCTGCATGCGACAACTTGAGATTCCCCGCGACCGCGTGAACGTCCTCGGCGGCGCGATCGCCCTGGGCCACCCCATCGGCTGCAGTGGCACGCGCATCCTGGTCACACTGATCAACGCCCTCGAAGTCATGAATCTCAAGCGCGGCGTCGCCACACTGTGTCTCGGCGGCGGAAACGCCGTGGCGATGGTGATCGAGCGGCCGTAAGATCGTCGGGACGCCGTTAACTCGAGCCCTTTCCAAACGGGCCACTGCCCCATGAGCGGCGAAGGCGCACAGCCCCTGCTCGCAGAGCCGCGTCATACGATTGTGTGACTTTCGCCCCCTTCGTCGTCGATTACAATTGGCTCCCATTAAAAAGGAGCATCACAAATGCCAATCAACACCGCTCTTGTCATCGGTTCCGGCACCATGGGCCAGGGCATCGCTCAGGTGGCGGCCACGGCGGGCCTGACGACCCACGTCTTCGATGCGAATGCCGCGCAATTGCCGAAAGCCCAGGCGGCCGTCGAAAAGAGCCTCGCCAAACTCGCCGAAAAGGGCAAACTCACCGAGTCCGTGGCGGCGGCCGCGAAGAGCAACCTCAAGATGCAGTCCTCGCTCGACGCGATCGACCTTGCCAGGTGCGACGTCGTCATCGAGGCCATCTACGAGAACTTCGAGGCCAAGACCGGTCTCTACAAGCAGGTGCAGTCGCGTCTCCGACCCGACGCCATCCTCGCCAGCAACACCAGCAGCATCAGCATCACCAAACTGGCCGCCGCGACCGACCGGCCCGACCGCTTCATCGGCATGCACTTCTTCAACCCCGTGCCGCTGATGACGCTGGTCGAAGTCATTCGCGGACATCAGACCTCCAACGACACGGTCGAGGCCATCGACGCCCTCGCCCGGCGCTTCGGCAAGAATCCGCTGCGCTGCAACGACATGCCCGGCTTCGTCAGCAATCGCGTGCTCATGCCGATGATCAACGAAGCCGCGTTCGCCCTCATGGAAAGCGTCGCCGACGCGACCACCATCGATGAGATCATGAAGCAGGGCTGCAACTTTCCCATGGGCCCGCTCACCCTGGCCGACTTCATCGGTGTTGACGTCTGCCTGAATATCCTCGAGGTGTTGCACCGCGACCTGGGCGACCCCAAGTTCCGGCCCTGCCCCCTGCTGCGGAAACTGGTCGACGCCGGACACATGGGCCGAAAATCCGGCCGTGGGTTTCACGTGTACGAGAAATGACCTGGCGGAAGGCCGGGGTTTCCGCCGGCCAACGCCCTTCGATCGCCGCCCGCGGGCATTGCGTGGGCTGCGCACACCACGCCCGTTGCGCTTGCCGCATGCTCCGAAACTGGCTATTATTTTGCCCGGCGAAACCTCCAAAGTGCTTAGCCGGCACGCGCGCAGCAGACGGGCGGAAATCCGCCACCGGCTGTGCGTCGGGTGAACGCCGCGGGAGAGGTGGCTGAGTGGCTTAAAGCGACGGTTTGCTAAACCGTTGTACGGATTAATACCCGTACCGGGGGTTCGAATCCCCCCCTCTCCGATTTTCCGTCCGTACATTCGGCCGCGCTTTGCCGCGCTTGTTGCACGAAACGAAGCCATCTACACTCTGCCCATGCATCATCGTCAAAGCGCCACACCCTCCGTACGATTCCCCTGCACGCCGCCTTGATCGGCCTGTCGTCCTTCCTCCCCAGGGCGCCCAACGAAACATCCGGTCGATCTTTCGGACGACCTGCGAACTGCCCCCCTCCGAAGTTGAAACCCATGAACATGCTCGAAGAAATCAACCGCCGGCGGACCTTCGCCATCATCTCCCACCCCGACGCCGGCAAGACCACGCTCACCGAAAAATTCCTCCTTTACGGCGGCGCGCTGCGGCTCGCCGGCTCGGTCACCGCCCGCAAGAACCAGCGGGCCACCACCTCCGACTGGATGGAACTGGAGCGCAAACGCGGCATCTCGGTCAGTTCCACCGTCCTTCAATTCGAATACCGCGGCCACTGCGTCAACCTGCTGGACACGCCCGGACACCGCGATTTCTCCGAGGACACCTACCGCGTGCTGACCGCGGTCGATGCGGTCATCATGGTCATCGACGGCGCCAAGGGGATCGAAAACCAGACGCGGAAGTTGTTTGAGATTTGCCGCCGGCGCGGCGTGCCGATTTTCACCTTCATGAACAAGTTCGATCGGCCGTCGCTCGAACCGCTGGGCCTGCTCGATGAACTGGAGCGGGTCCTCGGGCTGCACGCCTGTCCGATGAACTGGCCGCTCGGGTCCGGATCGGATTTTCGCGGCGTCTATGATCGGCAGGCCCGGCAGTTGCACCTGTTCGATCCGACACCGGGCGGCGCTGTGCGCGCGGCGGTGTCGGTGAAGTCGCTCTCGGATCCGGCCGTTCTGGAAAGCGTCGAGCCGCGCGTTCACGCCGCCGCCACGGAGGAACTGGCCATGCTCGATGCGGCCGGCGCGGCATTCGACCCGGAGGCGGTGCTTCGCGGAGAATTGACCCCGGTCTTCTTCGGGAGTGCCAGCAACAATTTCGGCGTGCAACTGCTGCTCGATTCGTTTCTCGCGTACTCGTCGCCCCCGCGGCCGCGAAACGCCGTGGGGAGAATCGTTCGGCCCGACAATGAGGCCTTCTCGGGATTTGTCTTCAAGATCCAGGCGAACATGGACCCGAAGCACCGCGACTGCATCGCATTTATTCGCGTCTGCTCCGGTCGATTCGAGCGCAACATGGGCGTGCTCCACCAGCGCACCGGCCAGACCGTGCGCCTCTCCAGCTCGCACAAACTCTTTGCCCGCGAGCGCGAGAGCGTGGAGGTCGGCTACGCCGGCGATGTCATCGGCATCGTGGGCCATCCGGAGTTCCGCGTCGGCGACACGCTCACCGAGGACCCCGGCATCGTCTACCGCGAAATCTCGCATTTCGCCCCCGAGTGCTTTTCTTTCATTCACGGGGGCGGCGGCGGACAGAACAAGCGATTCCGAAACGGCCTCGAACACCTCCTGACCGAAGGCGTGGTTCAGGTCTTTCAACTGCAAAATGCACGACAAATGGTCCCGCTGCTCGGTGCCATCGGCCCGCTTCAATTCGACGTGGTGCAGTATCGCCTGCAAACCGAATACGGCGCCGAGTCTCGTCTCGAGGCGGCCCCCTGGGAGAGACTGCGCTGGCTCGACCCGGCCCTGTCAGCCGACACCCTCGATCAAATCATCCTGCCCAGCGGCGGAGCGAGAGCGCTCGACTCGTCCGGCCGCCACGTGCTTCTCTTCTGCACCGAGTGGGACCAGAATTACTTCATCTCCAAGAACAAAGACATCGCCCTCGCCAGCGAGCCGTTTGTAGAAAACACGGACGCGGTTCACACCTGAGCCGCGCGCCCGTTGCCCACGGGGGCGGCGCGCGCCTGTGGAGTCGTTCCATGCGGCGTCACGGCTCACAGAGCCGTGGCACGGCGGTCACTTTCTTGCGATTGCGCTGGATCTCACCGGGCGGATGAGATGAGCGTTTGCCAGTCGCTCGGGTCGGGTCGACAATTGCCGGCGGGGTGGCGCCCGTTTTTTCGCCGAGGATTCAATGCGACTCGATCCCTTTCTGATGCTCGCCGTGATCATCCTCCTCGGTGCCCTCGCACAGTGGCTCGGATGGCTGATGCGCCTGCCGTCCATCTTGCTCCTGTTGTTCTTTGGGTTCCTGGCCGGCCCGATCGCGGGCGTCGTTCAGCCCGATGAACTCTTCGGCCCCTTGCTGCAGCCGTTTGTCGCGATCTCGGTGGCGATGATCCTCTTTGAAGGGGGGCTCAGCCTGAATGTCGCCGAGTTGCGGCGCGTTGGGGGCTCATTGCTGGCGCTGGTTACGCTCGGCGCGTTGGTCACCTGGGCGCTCGCCGCAGTTGCGGCCTACTGGCTCATCGGACTGAGTCTTGATTTGTCGGTCCTGCTTGGGGCGATTCTCACGGTGACCGGGCCGACTGTGGTGTTGCCGTTGCTGCAGCACATTCGGCCCGTCGGCAGCGTGAATGCCATTCTCAAATGGGAGGGGATCATCATCGATCCCATCGGCGCCGTGCTCGCGGTCATCGCATTTGAGATCGTGTCCGAGGGACGCTACGAACATGCGGCGTCGCATGCCGCCCTCGCGGCGGGACAGACCCTGCTGATCGGCAGCGCCCTGGGCCTGATGGGGGCCGCCGGTCTGGCGGTTGCAATTCGACGATTCTGGGTTCCCGATCACCTGTTGACGCTGATCGCGGCCATGGTGGTCATCGGTGTCTTTGCCGGGTCCAACCTGCTGCAGCATGAATCGGGCCTCATGGCCGTCACGGTGATGGGCATCGCACTTGCGAATCAGCGATTCGTCGATATCCGTCACATCCTGGCATTCAAGGAGAACCTGCGGGTCTTCCTGCTCTCAACGGTGTTTGTGCTGCTCAGCGCCCGCCTGCAACTCGGCGATCTCAAGAGCGTCGGTCTCGGAACGGTGGCGTTTATCGTCGTCTTGATCCTGGTGGTGCGCCCCGCGAGCGTCTTCGCATCGACCCTGGGTTCCGGTCTGGCCTGGCGCGAGCGCGCATTTCTGGCGTGGATGGCGCCCCGCGGCATCGTGGCGGCCGCGGTGACCTCGGTGTTCGCACTGGCGCTCGAGGAGCGCGGGCTCGCGCAGGCGCGACTCCTGCCACCCATCGTATTTTCCACGATTGTCGGAACAGTTTTGGTGTATGGACTGACCAGCGGCCGGGTCGCACGATTCCTGGGGTTGGCCGATTCAAATCCCCAGGGCCTGCTCATCGTCGGCGCGGCCTACTTCGCCCGCGAGATCGCGCTGGCCGTCAAGTCCTGCGGCGTTCGCGTGCTGCTCGTGGACACCAACCGCGACAACATCGCCTCCGCCAGAATGGCCGGCCTCAGCGTCCACTTCGGCAGCATCCTCGCCGAAGACACCCTTCAGAAAATTGACCTCGCGGGGATCGGGCGCGTCCTCGCATTGACCTCGAACGATGAAGTCAACACGCTTGCAACCCAGCGATTCGCCCACCTCTTTGGCCGCGCCGGATTATTCCAGGTTCCGCCCAAGGGCAGTGAATCCGGCAAGTCTGGAATAGACTCTCATCTGCATGGCCGGCTCCTGTTTCGCAAGGATGCCACCTTCGCACGTCTATGCGCCCTGGTGGATGGGGGCGCGAAGGTGCGCACGACCAAACTCTCTTCCGAGTTCAACTACGACGCCTTTCGGGCTCGCCACGGAGATTCTGCCCTGACGCTCTTCGTCATCACCGAGGCCGGACGATTGTCTCCCATCGTGTGCAACGAGAAGCTGGACCCGCATCCCGGCCAGACAATCATCAGCCTGGTGGAATCAACCGAGACCCGGGCAAACGAGATTAAGTCCGGGGCACAGTCTTCGGCGGCCGCTTCAAGTGAAGGTGGAACAGGCTCGTTCCCTTGAAGTCTGAAGACTTCATGATCGTGGCATAATACTTCGCCCGGCGCACTGCCAGTTTCTTCTCATCGACATCGGTGGCTTGATCGGCTTCGAGTTTCGCCAGAACCGCCAGTTGTCCCAGCAGACTTCGAACGCGCTTTTCCAGCCGGGGGACGGCCTTCGCGCCCACGGCCCGGACCTGTTCGAGCATGGCCTTTGCCGCGCCGGTCGATTCGGACTGGCGCTTGACGACTTCCATCGCATTGCCAAGGGCCCCCAGAAGCCGGTTGTGTGCAAGAATCTGCTTCACCAGTTTCTTTCGCACCGTGGCCCTGCCCGCCAGATCGGCCTCCGGCAGCGGAAGTTCGAGCAGCGTCCGAGCCTCCGCAATCACCAAGCGGGTTCTCGACAAGACGACTGCCGGTCGCAGCCCGGGCGGCATGTAGTTGTAGGTAATCCAGCCCGAGCCGGCACAGAACCCGCAATTGCCGGCCCCCAGGCCGGTGCACTTCTCGCAGACGGACGTCTCGCCGGAAATCCCGCTCCCATGGCAATCGTCGCATAGCCAGATCCCGCGGCTGCAGCCCATGCAGGGCAATTCCGCAAACGCCTGAATCAGGAACTCTGTTCGCGACTTGCCCAGCACTTTGGTCAGGACCGGCGGCAGATCGACCTGATTGAGCGTGGGGTCGTGGGCAACGGCCTGCATGAACAGGTGTACGGCATCCTTTTCACGCTCCGAATCAACCGCCCGCATCACCGCTTGAAGTATCGACTTGAGTTTCGCGTCAATGTTCATGCTCGATCTCCAGGTTCAAGCGCGATCATAAGCGCGATTCACCCTTGCTTCGTGCCGGCGACCGCCGGGACCCGGCTCAGATCAACGTCCCCGCGACGCACGCCGTCATCCAGCAGGCGATCGCCCCGCCGAACATCGCCCGCAGGCCCAGCGAGGCCAGGTCGCCATTCCGCTCCGGCGCCAGTCCGCCGATGCCCGCGATCTGAATGCCGATCGAACTGAAATTCGCAAACCCGCACAGTGCATAGGCCGCCAGCGTGATTGACCGCGGCGTCAACGTGCCCGCCGTCACCATCTCGCCCAGCGATTGATACGCGATGAACTCATTCAGTGCCATCGCCTTGCCCAGCAGGCTCGCAAACGCCGATCGGTCGCCCGCGTCCGTGCCGATCAGCCAGGCAACCGGATAGAACAGCGTCCCGAGGATTCGATCCAGGCTGAGCGTCTCAATTCCGACGCGCCGCAAGACCGACGCGAGCAGGGTATTGCCACTGACCCATCCGTGGAACATATCCAGCAGCGCAACGAGCGCGATAAACGCGATGAGCATGGCGGCGACATTCAGCGCAAGTTTCAATCCCTCCGCCGCGCCGCTCGCCGCGGCATCGATGGCGTTGCGCGTCGTTCGGGTCAACGGCAGCCGCACATGGCCCGCCGTCTCGGGCACGCCCGTCTCCGGCACCAGGATCTTCGCGACCACCAGAGACGCAACCGCCGAGATCAGGCTCGCCGCCAGCAGGTGCCGCGCCATGTCCGAGATGGCTGCGAAGTCGCCGTGCCCCAGCCGATCGGCATACACCGCGATCAGACTCCCCGCGATCGTGGCGAAGCCCGCCACCATAAGGGCGTTCAACTCTGACAGCGTCATCCGCGGGATGTAGGGCCGCACGAACAGCGGCGCCTCGGTCTGCCCGAGAAACACATTCGCCGCGGCCGCCAGACTCTCGGCCCCGCTGGTCCCCAGCGCGCGCGACATCACCCACGCCATGCCGCCGACCACCCGTTGCAAAATGCCAAAGTGGTACCCGATGGCGGACAGCGAACTGAACACAATGATGGTAGGCAGCGCCCGCGTGAAAAAGAGGAAGCCCCAGTGTCCGTCCGGGTTGGTCAGGTCGCCAAATACGAAGTGGGCGCCTTTGTCGACGCATTGAATTACAACCGCGACGAGTTCGCCGAGTCGGCGAAACAGCCCGACCCCCAGCGACGTCCTCAGTACGAAGATGGCCAGCACATATTGCAGGAGCAGGCCGCCGACCACCGTCTTGATCCGGACGCGCCTGCGGTCAGTTGAAAGCGCCCAGGCGAGGCCGATCAGCACGCCGAGTCCCAACAGCGATCTCAATTGGCTCATGCGACAAGAGTCTCCGTCACCGGCGGCGCGGCAACGGAAACGCATGATAACGCGATATCGGCGCAATGTTTCGGGGCCGAACTGTCCTCACGCTGATGAATCTCCGGGAAGTGGGAGGGCTGAAGAAACCGCGTCCGCGGAGTGCGTTTGCGTGCAACCGGACCGAAGACAGTCCGGCTCTGACCAATTTCGACAAGCGCCTACCGGTCTCACGCGAGATCGCGGGTTGTTACCGCTCCAGCGTGTCACACAGGAAGCGAACCAGCGACGGCAATGTGCGGAGCGAATCGTTCTCGGTGAAGTACAGGCACCAGCCGTGCGTGCCGCCGCGCACCCGGATCAACCGGCAGGTCCCGCCGGCCTTGTGAATGGCCTGCTCCAGTTCCACCGCCTGGCTGTAACTCACAATGGCATCGCCATCGCCATGCAGAATCAGCACCGGCGGCGCATCCGCCCGGACATGACTCACCGGCGACGCCTCACGCCACTTCTCAGGCGCGGCCGCCGGCGTTCCACCGATGAACCGCTCGATGTCGGGCCGAATCATCCATGGCGCCGATTGATACAGCGCCAACATGTTGGTCGGGCCATAAATATTGACAATCGCGCAAACATCGGTCGACACGCCCGGATGGGAGTCGTCCTGATAGACCGAGGTGTCCTTCGTCAGGCCGGCAAGCAGTGCAAGGTGGCCGCCGGCGGAGTCGCCGCCGATGGCGATTCGATCCGGATTCACGCCGTAGGTCGCCGCGTTCTTGCGCAAAAACTTGATCGCCGCCAGACAATCTCGCACCTGATCGGAATAGGTCGCGCCGGTCGGCATCAGCCGATAGTCGATCGTCGCGGCGACGAAGCCCATGCTCGCAAGGAAATCGGCCGATGCCCGCATCCACTTCCGTTCGCCGAACGTCCAGGCCCCGCCGTGCACCATCACCACCGCCGGACGCGGGCCTTCCATGTCCGTCGGCGCGATGATGTCCATCTTCAGCGCGGTCTTGCCGCGCTCGACATAGGTCACGCCCTCCCACGACCGCGACTGGTACATCGAGGGCGCAGGATTCTGGCAACCGGCGGCCCCCGCCACCAAGGCTGCAATCGTCAAGAACAGTACAAACCGTTTCATGGCATCACTTTCCATACACAAGACACGAAACGTGCCGGGACGTTATTCGTGTAGGGTAGATACCCGGACCAGCCGCTTTTCTGACGCGCGGCCGAAGCCCCCGACAGCACGGCGACGACGCTGCGGCCCCCGCCGACGGCCCCTAGAATGCCCCCCATGCATCCGTGCCCCCTGATCCTCACCCCAATCTTCAAAGATAAAATCTGGGGCGGCCGTCATTTATACACACTCCTCGATAAAGCGCTGCCCGAAAAAGTGCCCATCGGCGAATCCTGGGAATGCGCTGATTTACCCAATGCCCAGTCCGTCGTGTCGCGCGGCCCGCAAAAAAGCCGCACCCTGGGCGAACTGGTCCGGGAATGGGGGGCCGGGCTGACCGGCAAGGCGCCGCTGGTGGATGGGCGGTTTCCCCTGCTGATCAAGTTCCTCGACGCCACCCAGAACCTTAGCATTCAGGTTCATCCCCGGCCAGAAATAGACGGTAATCAATCTCACCTGCCCGTCAAACACGAGGCCTGGCACATCCTTCATGCGACACCGGATGCCCTGATCTTTCGCGGCCTGGCGCCCGGCGTCTCGCCGGACGACCTGCGCCGTGCCGCACGGGAGTCGCCCGACCGAATTCCCTCCCTGCTTCGCGCCTACAAGGCCCGCACCGGCCAGACCTACTACATTCCTTCCGGAACGATCCACGCCATGGGCGCCGGCGTCGTCGCAGCCGAAATCCAGACACCGTCCGACATCACCTTCCGCCTCTACGACTGGGGCCGCGCCCGGCCCGACAGCGACGCCGGTCTGCACGTGGACGCCGCGCTGGATGCGATTCAGACCAGCGTCGATCCGACTGAGTTCGAGCGCCGAAGCCACGTCGCGGGCATTTTCACCACCGTAACGAGGCTGATCGACAGCCCCAGTTTTCGCATTGAGAAAGTCCGCATGACCGCGGATGTCACCCACGACATCCCCTACGCGGAACTGGTGTGCTGGTTGGTGCTGGAAGGCGCCGGTGAGATCGAATACCGCGGCGGAAGCGAGCATTTTCGCAAGGGCGACGTGGTCATCCTGCCGGCCGGTCTCGAGGCGGCGAAACTGAAAACGACAGCCGACTGCGTATGGCTCGAAGTGACGATACCGATGCCCAGCGATCTGGCCCAGTTTCCCCGCCTCGCGGCCGGGCGACCCGGCCACGACGCCCCCGCGCCCCACGGCCTCATCCCGTTGAACATCGCCATTAAAAAAGACGTGTGAAAAATTGTAACGCCGCGCGAATGAGGGGGCTGTCTCGCTCCCCTGGGATGGTGGACCCGCTGCGGTGGAGCGAGCGCCGGGGCGCGGGTGAATTCGCGGAGCAATCACCCCAAATATCTACTTCTCCTTCAACTCCAGCGCACCGGCCCAACTCTCCGGCGGTGGAAAGGACTTCAATTCCTCGCAGGCATCGATGTACCGTGACGCGCCGAGGTCATCCGGCCGCCGCGCGAGAATGCGCATGAAATGCCGGATGCAGTCATCCCACTTGCGCTCGCGATACAACGCGACGCCCGCCTCAAACCGTGCGGCATACTCAAGCGTCGCCGCGTCGATTGTGCCCTTGCGGCCCAGCACTTCGTACACCGGCACCGTGCGGGTCTTGCCCTTCACCTGGAGTTCCGCAAGATATCGAAAATCATATAAATCCTTGACCCGCTCGCGCGTCGCCTCCGGCACGATCAGCCGCGTGCCGAAGACCTTGTTGGCCGGCTCAAGCCGCGCCGCAAGATTGACCACATCACCGATCACTGTGTAATCCGCCTTCAACTCGCTGCCGAAGTCCCCGTTCTTACAGACGCCCGTGGCAATGCCCGCGCGCATGCCCAGCCGGGCGAACAGATCGCGGTACGGCCCGTTGGCCTCCTCGACCTTGATCTTCTCCATCTCGTCGAATCCGTCGAGCGTCACCTCCACCGCCACCCGTGCGTGATCCGGCTGCGGATCAACCGATGGGTTGAAGAACGCCATCACGCCGTCGCCCATGAACTTGTTGATCAAACCGCGCCGCCGCCAGATCACCTCGGACATGCGCTTCAGATAGGTGTTCAAGACATACTGGATGGTTTCCGCGTCCTGGTTTTCGCTGATCGTCGTGAAATTCGCCAGATCGGTGAACAGCACGGTGATGTCGCGCGACTGCACGCTCTTGAACGCCGCCGCTGCCTCCGGATCCGCCGCCAGTCGCGCCGCGATGGCCGGCGAGGTGTACTGCCCCAGTTGCTTGGCGAAGATGCGCCGCTCTCGCTCCGCGGTCAGTTGCCGAAACAGCGTGACGAACGCCCACGTCAGGAAGAAGATGAACAGCGGCCCGGCCAGCACCATCCACCGATCAAACGATCGAAAGAACACCCAGCAGCACACCGCGGTGTACAGGATGAGGATGGCTCCGGTCGCCGCCAGCGCCGTCTTCGGAGCGCGGGTGGCGGTCACGAAACTGATCAGCGCGCCCAGCGCCAGCACCGCCAGGAACTCGATCGGTCTCGGCGTGCGCCACATGAACCGCCGCGACAGAATCGTATTCAGCACATGGGCATGGCACATCACGCCATGCGTCCGCGGATCGATGGGTGTCGCCACGATATCGCCCAGCGCCGTCGCCGCGTAGCCCAGGAAGACAACCTTGTCCTTGATGTGCGGCGCGAGTTGGACAAGGTCCGCGTCGATCTCCGACTGGAGTTTCACATTGGCGGCCGTCAACCGCGAGATTGTCTGGCTGAGCGTCTTCTCCGCCTCCAGAATCGCCGCTTCGCGCGATCCCGTCTCGATCTCCTCCGGCTTCAGTTCATCGCGAATCTGAGTCGCGGCCTCCTCGATAAACGACCGTGCCTGCGCCTCGCGCTGCAGGATGGACGCATTCAGTTTCGTACGCTCCGCCTGCGCCTCGGCCGGCGACAGGGCGCTTCCGTCGGACAGCCGAACCGTCGCCGCCTGACGCAACCGTGCCGCATGAATGGCCCGCGACAACGCGTTCCGCCGCGAGACCTCCTGCCGATACGAGAGGTCCTTGCCGTCGCTCACCACGCCGACGACATCCACCATGTGAATGCCGATGGCCCGCTCGTTGTCTTCGATCAATCGACGCGCGTCGCAGATCGACCAGAGGCTGGCCGCGGTGATGTGCTTGAAATCGGTCCCCAGCAGCCAGTCGCGGGCGTTCTTCGTCCAGTGAATCAGCATCCGGCCGCGGCCGTCCAGCGGCAGCACGTAGGGCGCGCCGCCCTGGGGATCGGTCAGCGTGATCGTCCGATCGGCGTTGATGCGGATCTGATCGTCGCGTATCCCCAGCAGGTGACACGCCACCGCGAGGCCGAGGTGCTTGATCAGGCGACCGTCGTATTCGACCACCGCCGGCACCGACCGCACCGCCCCATCGACATCGGCGTCGAAGTTGACCGACCCGACGTCCAGTGCCGCGTTCGTGAAGTAAAATAGCGGCGGCTCCATCTCGTGCGCCTGATACAGCACGCGCCCCGCCTCCGGCGGCACCGGCGGACACCGCGCCATTACCGCTAGGAGCGATCGCACATGCCGAAACGCATCGGCGACGTCCTGCGCATCGCGCGTCCGTGCATTCGCCTGTTCGCCGAGAAGGTCACGCCGAACCTCATCAATCTTCATGTCGGGCCGGGCGCGAAGCAGCGCCTCGACCCGCTGCCGGGCGGCGCCGCGCTTCGCCGTTGCAATCGCCCGCGCGACGTCTGCCGGCGTCAAGCCCAGGCGCGATGCAAGATCCACCTCAGTCAGCGTAAACGTCGATAGCAGCAGTTCCCGCGCCCTAAGTTGATTCAACTGGTCAACCACCCGCTCCCGTGCCAGGGGCGCCCCCTCCAATCCCAGTTGCTTCACCACCTCGTTTACCGCGACTTCGGGTTTATTTCGCCAGATTGTCTCAATGCGGATCGGCTCCGGCGCATCGGCGTTGGGCGCCACGCCGGGGGTGTGCACGGACAGTAAGACGATGCCCGCGCTGCGAATGGCGTCGGCCAGTTCGTCGTCGGCCTGCCGCGTGATCAACGCACCGGCCTCGCCAATGATCTCGACCGACTCCTCGATGTCGGCATCGCGCTGCGACGGGTCCTCCTGCGCGGGAATCTCGCGATAGCCGAACAGCAGGTCGATCGCGATGGCCTTCGCGCCCAGTTCATGCAGCACGCGCACGATTGCCGCGGTCTTGTCGCGCGGCCACGGCCACCGGCCGACGCGATCCAGCGCCTTGTCGTCGATGTCGACGTGAACGATCCGCGGATCAGCCGCCACCGTGGACAGCCGCGGGCTGAACCGCGCATCCAGCGTCATCAATTCCAATTTAAAACTTCGATTGTATAAAATGAACGCGGCGCACCCGGCGAATGTGATCGCCAGCCCCACCAGAAATCCCATCAGCCGCGGACGGTTCTTGAACATGCTGCCCGGGCAGTATCCATGACCTCAAGACGCGGTTCAACTTCCGGCAGGAAAGAGGCGCCTGCGCAGGCCGTCGAAGACCCGAACGAAGGGGCGGTTCATGCGGGCATCCCTTTCCGCACCGGAATCTCAATACAACTTCTTCAACGTCGACCCTGGGTAGTAGAACTTCAGGATCGCCTCATACCCCATGCCCCCCTTGGCCTTCGTGTCCATGCCGTACTGGCACAGACCCATCCCGTGGCCGAAGCCCTTGCCGTCCTTGAAAAGAAAACCGTCCTTCTGTACCTCGATCGTGAAATTCGTCGATCGCAGCAGTTTCGAGCCCATCGCCAGCCTGAAATCCTCGCCCACCAGCGTCTCGGTCTGCTTGTTGGCCCCGATCAACTCGATGCGAATGACCCGCCCGTCCGGACTCAGGCCCTTCGCCCGCAAATCGACGATCGTCCCCAATCGTTTGACCGACGGATAACGCCCGACGATCCGCTTGGTCACCTCCGCCCGCGTCGCCCGCGCCGGACCCCAGCGGTAATACGGCGACGGACTGCAATCGTGGCACACCACGCCGCCGGCCAGCGGCGGCACGGCCGGATCGTTCGGCTTCACGTTGCGAACCGCCTGCGAGCAACCGCCGCAGGTCGATGAGTAATACGTACAGAAGATCTCCTCGACCCCCTGGTTGCGCCACACCGCAATCTGTCCGCGCGTCGCCTCAACGGCGTCGACCGCGATCCGCTCCTCCTTGGACACGCCGTCGTAGACCTGGCTGCCCTCGTGATCCAGCACGTCAAAATCGCGACCCTTGGAGAATTGCTTCTGATAGAGTGCGTAGGTCCGCGCGGCCACCGCCAGCGTCTTGAACGCCTCGGGGTGAAAATCGCCGGGCAATTCACCGCGAAGCACGCCGCGCAAATAGCCCTCGATGTCAACGAGGTTGATCAGCAGCACGCCACCCTCGACCCGCTGCACCCGCAGGCGGCCGCGGTACGTCTTCGCGCCGATCACCAGCGCCGCGTCGCGCTTGGGCGTGAGGACGATGTCTTTCGATTCGATGAGCGTCGTACCCAGGGCGATGCCGCCGGCCGAGGGACCGATCGTCACCTCGATGGCCGGATCCGTGACGGTGGCCAGTTCCCGGCCGCTTGCGAAATCAACGATGTTGAACGCCGTGGTGATGGAGATGCGCTCGATGGGCCGGGGCTTGCGACTGCCGAGCAGCACGCGAATCTGCCGGTCGGGCAGGGTCACCGGCGGCTCTTCCGGGGGCGTGGGTTTGTCCCAGGGAAAGGTGTCGCGCAGATTGAGACAGCCGACGAAAATCGCCGCGCCGCTGCTGAACGCGATGGCCCACAGGACCCAGGGCCCGATGCGCCGTCGCAGCGGAATGTCCTGACGCCGTGACATCGGGCCGCACTCCCTTGCAGTCCCCCGGGGGATATCTTAGAGCGCCGTCTGGGCAGGATGGCAACGACGCCGGACCTAAAGCGATCAAACGGCGGCGCCCTCGACGTACCCTGCGGACAATTCCCGGGTTGCGCGCCTTAGTTCGACGCCCGCAGCGAAATACCCAATTCGGCCAGGCGACCCTTGATTTCGGTCAGCGACGTCTGTCCGAAGTTCTTGGATGACAGCAGTTCGTTCTCGCTCGTGGCCGCCAGTTCGCCCACGGAATTGATGCCCAATCGCTGCAGACACTTGCGCGATCGGACGGACAACTCCAGCGTCGACACCGGCCGCGACAGAACCTCGGGGTTGCCCTCGGGCTGCGGAGCGACCGGGGCCGCTCGCGGAAGCACGATCTGCTCCGACGCCAGTTGCCCCAGCGAAAGCCCCTTCTGAACGAGCATCGCCTTGATTTCCTTGAGCGACGTCTCGCCGAAATTCTTGTAGGCCAGCAGTTCGCGCTCCGAAATCCGAAGCAGGTCGCCCAACGTGAAGATGTTCATCTTCTTCAGGCAGTTGCGGCTGCGCACGGACAACTCGAAATCCGTGACGGGAATGTCCAGCACCGCGTCATGCTGTTGCTGCACCTTGTGCTGCATCTCGTCGTAGAACATCGACTGCGCCGCGACCACGTCCTTGAGATACAGGGATGCCCGCGGATGATTTGGATTGACCTGCAACACGCGTCGCAGACACGACTCCGCCATGTCGTAGTCGCCGTCATCTTCGGAGAGGATGGCCAGGTTGATCAGCGTGTTGACATGGACGCAGGGCATTTCGGCGCAGCGCTCGTACCACTCCCGCGCCTCCTCATCCTCGCCATGCAGATCGAGCAGAAAGGCCAGCCGGAATGCGGCCTGCGAGTGATTCTCATCGCGCGCCACGGCCCGCTCGTAGGCCGTGATGGCCCCGTGCGTGTCGCCTCGCGCCTCGGCAATTAGACCGGACACGAACAGCCAATCGCCGGACGTGGACTCCAACCCCTTGTGCTGCTTGAGAATGGCATCCGCGGCATCCACTTTCCCGCCGGCCACCAGGGCCGCGGCCTTCTTCATGTCGGTCTCGACGCGATCGGCGCCCTGAGCCGCGGCGGCCTCGCATTCGGCGACCGCCTCATCGAATCGCCGCATGTCCAGGTACAGTTCCGCCAACAGCAGGCTGCGCTGCGAACTCTTCGGCGCCTTCTGCAGCCACTGCAGCGCGCTTTCGGGCTCCTCAAGCACCAGGTAACAGGCGCCGATTTTCAGCGCCTCATTGCCCTGCGCCGTGCCGGACGCAAGTTTTTCTTCCAGGTTACCCACGAGCGATGTGAATTTCTCAAAGGCGCTGGTGGTGGCAAAGGCCGCTTCGACCAGGGCACGGTGGCGTGCGGCGTCGAATCCGGGCTGTTCCAGGATACTGGCAAGTTCCATCGTTGCTTCGCTCATGCTGACTTGTGTCTCCGCAAATAAAGGCATGTCCCGCGCACGGCCGCGCGGCGGTCGGTTGAATTGACCGGATTGGCGCGAACCCCGGATTATAAATGTCGCCGCACGAAACACAACATGGCGAATCGTGACGCCAGGATGCCGCGACCGGGGGCGCAAAAAAATTCCATTTGTTCCCGGCAACCGATCTTGTTAAGCTCATCTGTGATTCGAGCACGGACATCGTATCCGCGCTTAAATGCTTAAATCACAACAGGTTATAGGCGATTCTAGGATGAACCACTGGTTTCTTCCGGACAGCGCCTGTCGCCCGTTTTTTTTCATAACTGCGTGTCAACATGAAGGATACGTTCAGCGAAGCCGTCTGGGCAGACATCCTCGCCCACGTCCGCACCGACCATGCCGCCGTGGCACGGGGCTGGTTGGCTCAATTGAGGCCTCTGTCTTTGATTGGCGGCGATTTGATGATCGCCGCGGCCAATCCGGCCCAACTTACCTATCTCGAAAACCACGCCCGGCAGGCCTTCACCGAGGCCGCCCAGGCCGCGACCGGACGCCTGGTCGGTGTGAGTTTCGTCGTGGACGAAGCGGCCGGCGCGGCACAGGCCGTGCCGGCCCGCGAGCCGCTGACCTTCGAACGGGAGAACAGCGTCCTTCGTCTGAATGCAGGATATACATTTGACGAGTTTGTCACCGGCCCCTGCAACCAACTCGCCCATGCCAGTTGCCATGCCGTCGGCGAGAACCCCGGGCGCACCTACAACCCGTTGTTCATTCACGGCAGCGTGGGCCTCGGCAAGACCCACCTGCTTCAGGCCGTCTGCCATCGCGTGCTCGACCTCGCCCCGGCCACGCGCATCAGTTTTCTCAGTTGCGAGACCTTCGCCAACCACTTCATTGAGGCGGTCGAGCGCGGCGCGCTGCACGCCTTTCGCTACATGTATCGCAATGTCGATGTCCTGGTCATCGACGATATTCAATTTCTCGCCCGGCGCGAGCGCATGCAGGAGGAGTTCTTCCACACCTTCAATACGCTCTATCAGGCCCAGAAGCAGATCATTCTCTCGGCCGACTGCACGCCCACCGAAATTCCCAGCCTGGAAGAGCGCCTCGTCAGCCGTTTCAACTGGGGTCTGGTCACCCGCATCGAGGCCCCCTGCCTCGATACCCGACTGGCCATCGTCCGGAAGAAGGCCAAAGCCCGCGGAATTGCCCTGCCCGATGAGGCGGCCATGCTCATCGCCTCGCGCATCAAGTCAAACACCCGCGAACTCGAAGGCGCCATCGCCCGCATTCAGGGCCGCGCCTGCTTCAACGGCGGCATCATCGATCGTGCCCTGGTCGAGGCCGCTCTGGAACACGAAGTCCCCCGCAGCGAGCGCATCGTGCGCATTCAGGACATCACCGGCGCGGTCGTCGATCACTTCGGCGTGAAACTCTCGGACATGCAGAGCAAGCGGCGCAGCCGGTGCATTGCGGTCCCGCGCCAGATCTGCATGTACCTGGCCCGACAACTGACCCAGCACAGCCTCGAGGAAATCGGCGGCTTCTTCGGCGGGCGCGACCACACCACCGTGCTTCACGCCAACCGGCAGATCGCCCGTCGCCGCGACGAAGATGCCGAGTTCCGCGCCCGGCTGGAACAGATTGAGCGGGCCCTTTCGATCAATTGACCCTCAGCCCGAAACGCGCGGCGTTGCTGCGGGTCTTGTTGGATTCGCCCGGCGAATGGCTGTCATTGGCGCCGACCGGCCATTGGGTTGCGGAATCCTGACGTCCGCCGTCAGATTGGGAGCAAGCCGTGGATAACCTGCCATTCGCCTATTGGATTTCCGTTGCGGCCGGCTTCGCGCCGCACGGGGGCTGTCATCAGAATGGTCCCGGCCTTCGTGCTTCAGCGGGTGTGTCACAGGATGTGCACGGTGCCGAAACCTGTGGAATGGCACCTAATCTCCGATTGCAACGATGGTTTGGGTTCTGATGCCGCGCAACGCACGCTTTTCACAGGCCCTACGAATACGACTACGAAAACTTCCAAGAGAAATAGAGGAAGGGTATGATTCCGGCTTCGACACCCAAGGAACACTCAACAGCCAGGTGACCCATGAAGTGCATTTGTGATCGCTCCGCCCTGAATGATGCCCTCGCCGCGGCAACCTCCGTCATCGCGTCGCGAACGCCCAAGCCGATCCTGCAGTGCATTCGCATCACCGCGGAGAAGAACGGACTCATCCTCACGGCCTTCGACAACGAAGTCGGCCTGCGGTATCGCATCAAGGAGGTCGAGGTAACCAAACCGGGCGAAGTGCTGGTGGGCGGCGAACGGCTTTCGGGCATCGTGCGCGAGTCCTCCGACGACACCCTCGCATTTGAGGCCGCCGACAACGTGCTGCACGTGCGCGGCAAGGACAGCCATTTCCAGATCTACTCGCAGGATGTTCGCGAGTTTCCCCCGGTTCCCGATCTGGACGGCGCGACGGACTTCAGCGTCAAGACCGGCGCCCTGCGCCTGGGCATTGAGCGCACCCTCTTCGCCGCGGCCCGCGAGAACACGCGTTACGCCATCAACGGCGTCCTCTGGGAGAAGAACGACGGAAAATTGACGCTCGTCGCGACAGACGGCCGCCGCCTGGCCCTCTGTTACGTCACCCTGGAGAAATCCTCCGGCAACGAGGTCAAGGCCATCGTGCCGACCAAGGCCATGCAGGTCTTCAACCGGCTGCATGCCGATGCCGACGAGATCGCCGCGGTGAAAATCTCCGGTAACCAGGTCATCATCAAGACCGACCGAGCCACGATCAGCAGCGTCATCGTGGAAGGTCGCTTCCCGAATTACCCCGATGTCATTCCCAAAGATGCCGACAAACGCATCGAAGTGGACACCAGCGACTTTCTCAGTGCCGTCAAGCGGGCCTCCCTGCTCACCAATGAAGAGTCCAAGGGCATCCGCATGGCGGTCAGCGGCGAAGGCATCGTCTTTTCCTGCCGCGCTCCGGAAACCGGTGAGGCCACCGTCCGCCTGTCGGTCGATTACAAACAGGAGCCGATCGAAATCGGATTCAACCCGAGTTTCCTGATCGACGTGCTCAAGGTCTGCGGTGAGCGTGTCACTTTGGAACTGACATCCTCGTCAAAGCCGGGCGTGATCAAGGGCGGGCCGGACTTTAAATACGTTGTGATGCCGGTGAACCTGTCGTAAAGAGCGGAGTGCGATGCGAGGTGTGCCACTGGCCACTCGCTGCTGTGCGAGAGCGACGATCACCATCGACATGGATGTCTTACATGCGGCAGGACCGATCACGAATTCTAAGAGACAACGAGATGCAATTCGCGGACCGCGATGCACAGCGTGTCTTCTGGCAGCGGTTCAACCGCCGGGGCCGTCGGCCCGCCGCCGCGCTCGGCGATCTCACCCAGCAACTCCTCGCCGATGAACGCCAGGGCCCCGCCGCCGCCCGCAAACTGATGCAGGTCGACGAAGCCTGGCGGGCCGTCGTGCCGTCGCATCTCGCGTCCGAGTCCCGCGTCGAATCGCTTCGCGGCGGACGTCTGACCATTCGCGTCGCCAGTGCGGCCACGCGGTATGTATTGGCCCGCAATCTTGCCCGGACGCTTCCCACCGCGCTACGCGCCAAACTTCCCGACATTCGCATCAGCAGAATCGACTACATCATCGGCGCACTGTCGGATTCTTGAGACCGATGGATGGCGATACCTCGGCTTGAACGATTTTGATAGGCCTGGGCGCGCCATGACAACGGCCACGATTTGGTCGCCGCGACGACCGTCGGCATGTCGCCCACCCGGTGCATTATGATCTCCATCGCCCATGGCTGACGCCGTCATCATTGCCGACCGACTCACCCGCCGATTCGGCAGTTTCACGGCGGTGCGCGAGGTGAGTTTCAGCGTTCCCCGCGGGTCGATCTTCGGTTTGCTCGGGCCCAACGGGTCCGGCAAGAGCACCATCATCCGCATGCTGTGCGGCGTCCTGCGGCCCACCGAGGGAACCGGCGCCATCCTGGGAATTGACATTCGTGACAATCCGGAGGCCGTGAAGCGCCGCATTGGCTACATGTCCCAGCGTTTCAGCCTCTATTCCGATCTCTCCGTGATCGAGAACCTTCAATTTTACGGCCGTATTTACGGCCTCACCCCCGATCGCCAGCGCGAACGCCAGGACGCGGTCATCCGCTTGACCGGCATCGGCGCCTATCACGATCGCCTCGCCTCGCAACTCTCCGGCGGATGGAAGCAGCGGCTCGCCCTCGCATGCAGTCTGATTCACGAACCCGAGGTGATCTTCCTCGACGAGCCCACCGCCGGCATCGACCCCGTCGCCCGACGCGACCTGTGGGACCTGCTATTCGAACTTTCGCATCGCGGGGTGACCATGTTTGTCACCACCCACTACATGGATGAGGCCGAGCGCTGCAACGAGGTCGGATATATTCACATGTCGAGGCTGATCGCCATCGGCCGTCCGGAGGAACTCAAACTGCTGCCCGAAGTCAGCCCGCCCGGCACGCACCGCTTTGAAGTGCGAACGAAGTCGCCGGCATCGGCGCTCGCCGCGGCACGATTGGTGCCGGGCGTCCGCGACGCCACGCTCTTCGGTGATGCCATGCACGTGCTTCTTGACGACACCCTGACCCCCGAAGCGCTTCTCGCCCAAATCGTCCCGGGCGAACCTGCCGCCACCGCGCGTCCGATCGCACCGAGCCTTGAAGACGTCTTCGTCTTGATGAGCCGTTCCGCCGCGAACGATGCCGGCGTCGCGTAGACCAGGCGTGCGTACCATTTGTCCGCCACGGGCGGATCAGCCCGTGCGAATGCGCGAGCGCTCCGTCGGTGACCCATCGGCGTGCCATCCGATCACCGGGTATTATCAACGTCGATGAACGGCTTCCTCGCCATCCTCCTCAAGGAATTCGCCCACATCCGGCGAGATCGGTCAACGCTTTTCTTCGTGCTCGTCGTGCCGGCCGTGCAGATGATTGTCTTCGGCTATGCCATCGACACGACCATCGAAAACATCCCACTGGTTGTGTTCGATCTCGACGGCCGTACAGAAAGCCGCCGATTGATCGACTCCCTCGTGGCCACCCGGACCTTTGTGGTCGTTGAGCAGGTTCACGACGCCGATTCCTTCCGCCGCAGCCTGACCAGCGGACGCGCCAAGACCGGCCTCATCATTCCCGCGTCGTACTCCGAAGACCTGCTGCGCGGACGGCAGGCGGCCGTGCAGGTGCTGATCGACGGCAGCGACTCGCAGGTCGCCACGGCCGCCTCCAACACCGTCACCATGCTCGTGACCAACCTGTCGCTCGGCCGCGGCAAGGCGCTCGGCGAGAGTCTGCAGGTCGCCGTCGCGCGAAACGCCGGCGGGTCGGCCGCCATGCCCATCGAAGCCCGCGTGCGCCTGCTCTACAACCCCGATCTGGAGAGCGCACACTTCTTTGTGCCCGGACTCGTCGCCATCATCCTGCAACTGGTGCTGGTCTTTCTCACCAGTTTCTCCATCGTCAAGGAGCGCGAAGTCGGCACCCTCGAACAACTCTTCGTCACGCCGGTCGGCCGGGCCGGGCTCATGTTCGGCAAACTGACGCCGTATGCCCTGCTGGCCTTCGGCGAACTGCTGATCATCCTTTTAATGATGACAACAGTCTTCAGCGTCCCCGTCAATGGCAGCCTGATGCTCCTGCTGGCCCTCTCCTGGTTCTTCATTGTCACCGTGCTCGGCCTGGGTCTTCTGGTGTCCACGGTCGCGGCGACGCAACTTCAGGCCATGCAGTTCTCGTTTCTCATCATGCTGCCCAGCGTGCTGCTCTCGGGCTTCATGTTTCCGCGCGAGCAGATGCCGTTCCTGATCTACCTGCCCAGCAACCTGTTGCCGGTCACCTGGTACATCCAGATCCTGCGCGGCGTCATCCTGCGCGGCGCCGATTTTCACGACCTCATCCGGCCGACGATCGCCCTGTGCCTCTGCGGCGCGGTCATCCTCAGCATCAGCCTCGCTCGCTTCCGCAAGCAGTTGGATTGATACAAATATAATAATTACTGCTGATGTGAGAATCCCATCCCGCACCCACCTTCATGGGAATCCTCTTCCATGTACTCTGGGGATGTCGCAGGTAGTCGACTTTTAGGCGAGTCGTAGGGCGGGTCATTGACCCACGATTCGATGCGTTGCTTCGATGCGTTGCGAAGGCGCCCCTATGCCGTTCGCCGCTGGACCATTCCGGGATCCCCCGGCCGGGCCATCGGGGCGAATAGCACAAATGCCGCCACCAGCAACCCCCCTGCCATCATCAGTAGAACCACGCGCAGGCGTGCGTCAATAAACAGCCGCGTCACCCCGCGATCGTCGCCCCACCGCTCAGCGGCCAGGGCCCATGCCGGCCAGTCATTCGGCAACAGCAGGCTGCCGGACGGCTCCTGCGGAAGCGAGGCGGCCATTGACTCTGGCGATGGAAAGGTTCGCGTCGGCGTCACCGACACGGTCTCTTCGTTGGGACGCTGGTAACGCAAATCGATTTGGGCGAGGCGTTCGATGACCTCAGAATCATGCTTGAAGGCATCGAGCATTTCATCGCGCCGCGCGACTTCGTCACGGAGGGTCTGCACCGCCATTCCAAGGCGGGCCTCTTCGGCGAGCAGTTCGCAATGTTCGCGAATAATTGGAAGGACGACGGTGGGCGCGTAGACCGCGAACGAAAGCAGCGCCAGCAAGAGAAACATGACGCGATGGCCCAGCGGCGAACGGGGCACCGGAACCGAAGCATATTGTCGACTTTCGGCGTCCTGCATCCGCCGCGACTCCGTTCGCGCGCCCTAGCGCTTGTTCCACATCGATCCGCCGAATCGTGCCTGCGACCCCAGCTCATCCTCGATGCGCAGCAACTGGTTGTACTTTGCCAGCCGGTCGCTGCGTGAAAGACTGCCCGTCTTGATCTGTCCGGCGCCCGTTGCCACGGCCAGATCGGCGATGAACGGATCCTCCGTCTCGCCGCTGCGGTGACTGATGACCGCCGAATAACCGTGCCGCATCGCCAGGCGCACCGCCGCAAGCGTCTCCGTGAGGGTGCCGATCTGGTTCACCTTCACGAGGATGCTGTTGGCACAGCCCGCATCAATACCCTTCTGCAGGTACTTCGGGTTCGTGACAAAGAGATCGTCGCCGACCAGTTGCGTCGTGCGGCCCATCTTTGCGGTCAACTTCGCCCAACCATCCCAGTCGTTTTCGCCCAGGCCGTCTTCGAGGCTTCGGATTGGCCACTTCTTCGCCTTTTCGGCCCAGTAATCCACCATTTCCTCGCTGGAGGCGATGCGCTGGGGATTGCTCTTGAAAAACCGGTATTTGTTCGGCGCGCCGGCCTCGCTTGCCAGTTCGCTGCATGCCGGATCGAGCGCGAAGAACACCTGTTCGCCCAGTTTGTAGCCGGCCTTTTCGACCGCCGTCGCGATCAACTCAAAGGCCTCGTCGTTGCTCTTCAAATCCGGGGCGTAGCCGCCTTCGTCGCCCACGGCCGTGTTGTATTTCTTTTCTTTCAACACCTTCTTCAGTGCGTGGAAAATCTCCGCTCCCCACCGCAGGCCCTCGCGGAAGGACGGCGCGCCCCACGGCTGCACCATGAACTCCTGAAAGTCCACCGTGCTGTCGGCATGTTTGCCGCCGTTGAGGATGTTCATCATGGGCACCGGGAGGATGTTCGCATCGGCTCCGCCGAGGTATCGATACAGCGGCAGTCCCACCGCCGAAGCCGCCGCCCGCGCCGTGGCCATCGATACCGCCAGGATGGCGTTCGCCCCCAACTTGCCCTTGTTCTCGCTGCCGTCGAGTTGAATCAGTGCCGCATCGACGCCCGCCTGCTGCGAAGCGTCCATTCCGGTGACCGCCCTGGCAATCACCGTGTTGACGTTGCCGACCGCCTTCAGCACGCCCTTGCCGTCATATCGCGACTTGTCGCCGTCGCGCAATTCGACCGCTTCGTGCTCCCCCGTTGACGCCCCACTCGGCACGATCGACCAACCGAAGCCGCCGCCCGACAATCGCACGGTTGCCTCGACCGTGGGATTGCCGCGGGAGTCCAACACCTCGCGGGCGCGAATCTCACTGATTTTCATGTCCATGGCGCACGTCTTCCGTCAGGCCAAAAGGTTGCAGATGTATCGACCGCCCCGCGCGCACCCCTGCACGCCGGCCCGGTTCGCCGTCAATGTAGGGCTGTGTTTGATTGGAAACAAGCAATTCTTGCGCGAATGTGCCCCGGCATCGCATCAGACTAGGATTGCTTCCGCGCTGCTTTGATGAATTCGCGCACGCGCTTGGGGTCCAGATCCGCCGTTGTCTTGCCGCCGCGCTTCAGCGCCGTGCCCACGATCGCCCCATCCGCGATCGCCAGCAGTCCGCCCACACTCCGCGCGTCCACCCCTGAGCCGATCCACACCGGTCGATCCGGCACCGCCGACTTCACCCTTCGCAGGTCATCCAGGTCCGTCGCGACGCCGGTCGCCGTACCGCTGACGATCAGGATGTCCGCTCCGGCGCGGTGGGCCGTTTCCTCGGCCGCGAGCCCGATGTCTGGCTGACTGATCGGCGCAGCATGCTTTACATGAACGTCAGCCGCGATCAGCACGTCCGGACAGAGCCGCTTTCGCGCCGTCAGCACCTCCCGCGCCCGCCCGCAGATCATCCCCTGATCCGTCGCATACACGCCTGACAGGACATTGACCCGTATGAAGGCGGCATCGGCAACCGCCGCAATTCCCAGTGCTGAAAACGCGTCATTTCGCAGGACATTGATCCCGATCTGAATCTCGACCTGCTCCCGCACCGCACGCGCGACAATGGCCATCGCGGCCACGGTCTCCGGCGGCGCATGCTCCGCCACGAAGGGCGCATCCCCGAAATTCTCCAGCATGACTGCGTCGAAGCCCGCGCCGGCCAGAAGCCGCGCTTCGCCGACGGCCCGCTCCAGCAGGGCGTCCATGCTCAACTTTGAGCGTGCCGCCCCCGGCAAGGCCGGCAGATGCACCATTCCGACCAGCATTTTATGTTTCAAGCGACAGGCCCTGCGGCGTGAAAGGGAATTATCGAATCAGCGGACAATGGACTCACTGAACGCCTTCCAGAAAAAGTACAGCGTTAATGCGACGGGGACGCAAAGAGCGGAAAGCGCCAGCCCTATCCACGAAAGTCCTGGTTTTTCGTTCCGCTTTTGGCCAAGACTATTGAACCCCAGGGCTCCGGCCCCCATTGAAATTACGAATGTAAGTGCGGTCAGGGCCAAGACCATGATGGGCCTGTACTGTCCGTAACCTTCATTCGAATTGAAATTAATGACGTTGTTCTGCCGGTCGTAACCACGCACGGCACAGAATCCAAGCGCGGCCACGGTTGCCACCGCCATCAAAGCCAGCAGCACGCTGGTCCGTGCCTGCGTCGTGAAGGATCGAAAGTTGGGAAGCTTCATGCACTGTTACCCTTGAGACACCTCGTTGCCGGCGCCGTATCGGGGCTCGCCGGCGTCCACGGGCATGGCGACCCGCGGCTATCATGATATCGTCCATGGGTCGCCCATGGACAGTCCACGCACGCCGCCCCAGGAGCCGGTCATGCCCGAACCCATCGCTGCCCATCCCTGTCCGGCCATCCGGGTGATGATGATGCCCCGCGATACGAACGCCCACGGGACCATTTTCGGCGGCGTCCTGCTGTCCTACCTTGACCAGGCCGGCGCCATCGAAGCCCGGCGGCAGGGGTGTGAAGCCGTTGTCACCGTCGCCATGGACCGGGTGGAGTTCAAACAGCCGGTCTATGTCGGCGACGTGCTGAGTTTCTACGTCTATGTCCTGAAAATTGGCCGCACCTCGATCCGCGTCCGGGTCGATGTCGAGGCCGAGCGATTCGCGCCGCCCTATGAGCATGTCGCCGTGACGACGGCAGAACTGGTCTATGTCGCGGTCGATGAACATCGCCGGCCGGTACCGATCGTTCGCGGCCCCGAATCCGGCAACACCCCAAAATCATGACGCCGCCTCCGACGCGACCGCAGTTGTTCACCGTGGGCCACTCCAACCAGACGGCCGCCGAATTCGTAGCGCTCCTGCGCCGGCACAACATTAATACAATAATCGATGTAAGGTCCGCGCCCTACTCGCGTTACTGTCCGCAGTTCAACAAGCCCGCGCTCGCCCCGGTCCTTGCGGACGCCGGGATTCAATACGTCTATCTCGGCGATAAACTCGGCGGGATGCCCAGAGGCGAGCATCTCTACGACGCCGACGGCTCACCGCTGTACGAACGCATCTCAATGGCGCCGTTCTTTGTCGACGGAATTCAACGCCTGGTCGATCTGCTGCCGACCGCCCGCTGCGCGATGATGTGCGCCGAAGAGAACCCGCGACACTGCCACCGCCATCGGCTGGTGGAGCCGGCGCTCGCCGCGCGCGGCGTAGACATCCGGCACATTCGGGCCGACGACAGAATTGAATCAAGCCATGAAATAGACGCCCCCGCCGACGGGCAGATGCGCCTATTCTAAAAATAGACTGATAGCAGTTTAACCGCGTCGCGGCGAACGGCGGCTATTTCACCATTGCCTGTGCCTTTGCGACGATGTCGCCGACGCCCAATCCGACGTACGCCAGGATGTCCTCCGGCGACTTGGCGCTCTTGGGAATCCGCCGCACCGTCATCGATTCGACCTGCACCGACCCGCTCCGCGCGGCCGCCCCGGCGATCGTCGCGGCCACACCGCCGTCGTAGTTGTCCTCAACCACGAGAATCCGTCCGCCGGTCTTCGCGGCCGCCGCCAGAATCGGGTCGCAATTGAGCGGCAAACTGTACGCATCAATCAACGTGCAATTCCGCCCCGCTGCCGCCAGCCTGGCTGCCGCGTCCTTGCAGACGTGCACCATGTAGCCGGATGACACAATCGTGAGGGCGTCGCCCTGGGCCAGTGTGTGGCTGCCGCCGATCTCGAACTTTGTATTCGTCGGATACAGCAGCGCCACGTCCGGCCGGTGGGTTCGCAGATAACCCATGCCCGTGTGATTCGCCAGCAGCACGGCGCAGTGATACGCCGACACGGCGTCCGACGGATGCAGCACCACGCAGGCCGGCCGCCCGCGCCCATCGTCGACGCGCGTCGCGCTGTTGAAGTACGCCATGTCCTGCAGGCTCATCTGGCTCGGGCCGTCCGCCGCGAGCGACACGCCGCTGTGCGAGCCGACCAGTTTGATGTTGGCCCGGGTGATCTGTGCCATTTCGATCTGGTCGTAGCCCCGCGCCAGGAACTTCGCGAAACTGCTTGCGAAGGGAATGAACCCCGCCGCCGCCATGCCCGCCGCCGCCGAGATCATGTTCTGCTCGGCGATCTTGCACTCGAAGAAGCGCTGCGGAAACTTCGCGCCAAACATGTCTGCAAACGTCGAATTGCTCACGTCGCCGTCCAGGGCCACGATCCGCTCGTCCGCCTGGCCCAGCGCCACCAATGCCGCGCCATAGGCCCGCCGCGTCGCCAGTTTGCCCTTGGCCACCACCGCCGACAGGCCCGACATTTCAATCGCCGTCTCAAATGACGGCGCGGAAATCGTCTTCGCCTCGAACGCCTTCACAATCGCCGGCCCGGCGATTGTGCCCGCGCGCTTCGCGCCACGCTCGACGTTCAACGCGGAATAATTACCATCCAACTCCGCAACCGCCGCCTCCAGTTTGTCCGCGGTCACCGGCTTCCCATGATTGCTTTTGTCCTGAAGACTCGCGCAGCCCCACCCCTTGCGCGTCTTCGCGATCACCGCGAGCGGCTTTGTTCGACCAGTCGGGTTCGCCAGCGCCGCCTTGATCGCGTCCGGATCGTGCCCATCGATGACCGCCGTCAAAAATCCAAACGCCGCCGCCTTGGCATCCAGCGTCTCGGCCGACTGCTGCTTCGACACATAGTCCGCCTGACCCTGGCCGTTGCAGTTGAAGATCGTCACTACATTAGTCAATTTGTGATCGGCAATGAAGTCCATCGCCTCCCAGATCTGCCCCTCACGGCTCTCGCCGTCGCCAATCAAGACGAAGATCTCCTTATCGCTCCCCCGGCTCCGCGCCGCCAGGCCCAGCCCCGCCCCAACCGACAGCCCCTGCCCCAGCGAACCCGTCGCGGCGTCAAAAAAAGGAAACCCCTCCGCCGGGTTCGGATGGCCATCCAGCATGCTCCCCGCCTCGCGCAGCGCGTTCAGGTCCGCCCGCGTCAGGACTTTCGCCTGGGCCCGATCCTTGCCCACCACGCCGCACAGGTCGGCATAGGCCGCGTACACCGCCGGCACCGCGTGCCCCTCTGACAACACCAGCCGATCGGCCCCGGCATTCCACGGGTCGGCCGGGTCCCACCGCATCACGTCGTACATCAGCGTCGCCACGAGGTGTCCGATCGACAACGCACTCGAAGGATGCCCCGACCCCGCGGCGGTGGTCATCCGCAGCGCGTCCTTGCCCATCTCGATCGCCCGTCCGTGAATGAAGTCCTTCAATGCCATGACGCCAGTTCCTTAAGGTGAGGGTGGCATGGCCGCATCCTTTGGGCGGCCATGTGTGGGTGCCATGCCGACGGCCTTTGCGTCGGCATGATTTTGCGACGAATTTCGCCACCAAGCATACTCGATCAATTGACGCGCCTGTAGCATCCCCGGGGTGCCACGGGCAGCGAGTCTGCCCGTGTGGCTGACCATCCCCTATTCGACCTCACTCGCTATAATCGCCCCCGAATCCGCGGAGGGAGCCGCGATGCCAGCGCATCGTCTGCCGCCGCCGCAACGCCACGACAAGGACGACCCGTGGACTATTTCCTCATCAACGGCGGACCCCGCCTCAAGGGGACCCTCAACGTCAACGGCTCCAAGAACGCCGCCCTGCCCATCATCGCCGCCGCCATCCTCACCGAGGGCGAAACCATCCTCCGCGGCGTGCCCGATCTGGAAGACGTCAAACACCTGATTCACCTGATGGAGCAACTGGGCGTCCGGGTGAGTCGCGACGACACCGGCGCGTTGCACCTCAAGGTGCAGGACGAAATGAACTGCTCCGCCGAGTACGACCTCGTGCGCAAGATGCGCGCCAGCGTCTGCGTCATGGGTCCCCTGCTGGCCAAGCGCCGCCAGGCCCAGGTCAGTCTGCCCGGCGGCTGCAACATCGGCGATCGTCCCATCGACCTTCATCTGCAGGGCTTCAAGAGCCTGGGCGGCACGGTCGACCTGGTCAGCGGCGACATCCACGTTCGTGCCAAACGTCTAAAAGGTGCGGAGGTCTTTCTCGGCGGCCCGTTCGGGTCGACCGTGCTGGGCACCGCCAACGTCATGATGGCCGCCACGCTCGCCGAGGGTACCACCGTCATCGAGATGGCCGCCTGCGAGCCGGAAATTGTCGATCTCGCCAATTATCTAAACGCATGCGGCGCGCAGATCGTCGGACAGGGCACGCCGCGCATCACCATCCACGGCGTCAAGGAACTTCACGGCTGCGACTACACGGTCATCCCGGACCGCATCGAGGCCGGCACCTTCATGATCGCCGCCGCCATCACCAACGGCGACGTGACGCTCAAGAACTGCCGCCTCGATCACCTGCTTGCCGTGGTCGATCGCCTTCGCGCCATCGGCGTCACCGTTGAGCGCGCGGGCGAGGATGTGCAGGTTGCCTCGACCCGCCGCCTGGAACCGATCACCGTCACCACGCAACCCTTCCCCGGCTTTCCCACCGATTTGCAAGCCCAGATGATGGCGCTCCTCTGCCTGGCCGACGGCAACAGCATCATCACCGAGAAGATCTTCCCGGATCGCTTCGTCCACGTCGCCGAACTGAACCGCATGGGCGCGCAACTCCGCAAGGAAGGCCCCGTGGTCATCGTCGAGGGTGTCCGCCGCCTGGTCGGCGCGCCGGTCATGGCCAGCGATCTCCGCGCCAGCGCCGCGCTTGTGCTGGCTGGGCTGATTGCGAAAGGCCAGACCAAAGTGGCCCGCGTGTACCACATCGACCGCGGCTATTACCACATCGAAGAGCGCCTCAACGCCGTCGGCGCCGACATCCGTCGATTGCAGGAGTAGTCCTCTTGTGGTGCAGGCTTCCAGCCTGCCCCGCCAAGCGAGAGAAAGTCATCAAGCGTCAAGTAAGTCCCTCCTGGAATGAGGCCGGGCGCCATGCCGACGGCCTTTGCGTCGGCATGTGTGTGACCAAGTGCTCGCGACCCCGCCATACTTCGATCACCCGCGCGATCTCCTCTTTCCAACGCACGTCATCATCTGAACGGCAATGGATTCCTTGCGTTTTTCTGAACCAATCTCCCCCGCTCCTGGTCTAATTGACACGAGAGCAACCCAATGAGCCACCTGGCGACCGACGAACAACTCATCGCGGAGTTCGCCACCGGCCGCCGGGCGGCGCTCGAAGACCTTGCGCGCCGATACGAAAAACCGCTGCTCGGCCTATCGCAGGGCCTCCTCGGCGGCGACGCCACCCTCGCCCAGGACGCCGTGCAGGAAACCTGGGTCCGCGTGATCCGCTTCGCGGGAAAGTTCAACGGACGCAGCAGCTTCAAAACCTGGCTCTATCGCATAGCGATCAACCAGTGCAGAACGTTGCAATCGTCGACGCCACACGAATCAACAGGTGAATCTGACAAAGCGAATGATTTAGACAAAGAGGCGATTACACGAGGAAGTGGAGTCTCAAACTCGCCGACAGCCTCAAAAGTGACAGGAGTATCAAATAAACGAGCTGCCGAGGACATGGTCGCCGCCGAGGAGCGTGCCGAACTCCACGCCGCTCTCGACCGTCTCGGAGTCGATCATCGCCACGTGCTGCTGCTCTGTTACCACGCTGGCATGACCCACCCCGAGGCCGCCGACATCCTCGACATCCCGCTGGGCACGCTCAAGTCGCGGCTCAGCACCGCCCTCGCCGAACTTCGCCGAATGCTGGCGAAGGAGGACCGCCCATGACGCAACCGCCGCTCGACAACCTTGAATCCCGCCTCCGCGAGGCCATGACATGGAGAGGCCCGACCACGCAACTCTGGAAGCGCGCCCTGGCATCGCAACCAAGTCCATCAAATCTTTCGTTTGACGTAGTCGCTTTTGCCAAGCGCCGCTGGTTTCCACTCGTCGGCGCAACAGCGGCCGCCTGCCTCAGCATTGTGATTTTTGCCTCGTCCTCGGTGCAATATGAATCGACTGGGTCCGGCGTCAACTACTCGGTGTTTAGTCCGGCGCCGGCCAGCAGGGCCCCGGTCGCGGACGCGGCTAAGCATGCGACAAACGAAAAAAGTCTTAGCTACTCGTATCAATCCCCTTCGGTATCATCACCCATTGCCGAGTCCGAGCCAACATTCCCCGTAATGGCCGACACTATTCCATATGTGAAAGGCCAAGTCGCGTCGCCCGTCGCCAACACCCGCCACGTCATCCACAAAGCCACCATCGAACTCATCACCCCCGACGTTCGCGCCGCCTTCCTCAAGGCCGGGCTCATCCTCAACGAAGGCCTCGGCGAGCACGTTCAGGATTCATCACTGACCGGCAGCGGCGAGACCGCCTCCGCGAATCTCACCCTCCGCGTCGTTGCCTCGCGCCTCTCCGATGTCTGCAACGCCCTGCGCGAACTCGGCGTCGTCGTCTCCGAGCGCCGCGAAGGACAGGACGTCACTGGCCAGGTTGTCGATATCGAAGCCCGTCTACGAAACGAGCAGCGCGTGGAAACAGAGCTGCTGGCGCTATTCGATCAGCGCAAAGACGCCCCGCTCAAGGACGTGCTCGACTTGCGTCAGAAACTCTCCGAAGTCCGCGCCGGCATCGAGCAACTCGTCGCCCAGCGGGACCACCTTAGCCGCCTCGTATCACTGGCGACGGTGCTGGTCATCATCCGCACCGGCGAAAAGCCGGCGAAAGAGCCCAAAGACGAAGGCCTGTGGCACTACTTCGCCGAATCCATCCAGCACGCCTGGCGCTCCGGCCTCCGCGGTCTTGCCGACACGATCGCCTCACTGCTCGGCATTTTCATTGGCGGACTCATCTGGTGGATCCTGCTCGCCGTCGCCCTTCTGCTTCTGAGGCGATTTGTGAAAGCCCGGAGCGCGAAGTCGTAGCGCCCAATCAAACGCCCCCGCATGCTGCCGTGCAGTGCGTGGATCTCAAATCTCAAATCTGAGACCTCAAAGCGCCGACCCCGGGGCCGGCGCCGTTAAGTGCGGGCCCTTGGTTCGCAATTCGCAATTAGCAATTAGTAATTCGCAATTTGCAATCGGCCCCCCCGCGCCCCAACCAACCGGTCGCTCGAATCACAAATCTCAATATCCGCGCTCTGCTATCATGCACCCATCATGCACCGCCTGCGCATCCGACTCCCCCGCCTCCCCAAAACCCGCCGCGGCATAAGGGGGCCAATTGCTAGCCCCGTTTGTTACAATTCTGGCATCGGCCGTGCGTGTTTGAACAGAGAGACGAGCAACAAGCGGCATTGAGCGCGCGGCAGGCCTTTTGCATTGATGTGGAGATGCGTCTTCATGGCGGTCCATCAAAGTGATATCAATTTTCAAAACTTGATTCGCGACCTCGCTGAGATGTATCCGATGGATGTCGCCGAAGTCGTCGTCCTTGAGCTCGTCGCAAACTCCCTTGATGCACGCTCTAAGAGAATCTCGCTCGATTACTCCCGCGATGAGCACGCGCTGACGATTGAGGACGACGGGTGCGGAATGGTAGGGTCACAATTCGATCAATATCACGATTTTGCCGCGGGCTTGAAGGCTAGAGGATCAGGAATTGGTTTTGCCGGCCTAGGTGCGAAGATCAGCTTCAACATCGCGACGGAAGTAAGGACCGAAACACGAAGTAAGTCCTTTTCCGCAGGATCACGATGGTACATGGACAAGAGCAAGCGACTCGTTTGGGAGGACTTCAAGCCGAGTCGGATTCAGCAAACGGGGACGCGGGTCGAAGTACGTTTCAAACCAGATACGAAGGTGCCCTACGAGGATTCGGCACAGCTCGAGGAATTACTTCGCCTGAACTTCCTTCCTTTGCTGGATAGCAAATTTCTTGACTTATACGACAAACTCGGCGCTTATAGTAATCAACTTCGTTTTTGGGTAAACGGCGTTGCACAGACACCGGATAACGTCAAGAATCAGTTTAGCCTTGATCGAGTGCGAGAGTTCTTCCCAACCAGAGGCGAAAAACGCTTCGGCTACGGTGTATTCGGCTTAAGTAAAACCGATTATCCGTTAGGCCCTGACCGTTGCGGAGTATTGATGTGTACATATGGGAAAGTCGTCAAATCAGAGTGGTTTAGCCAATTTCCTGGGAGCCTTGGACCGCGTGTTGTTGGTATTATTGAGATACCTGAACTAATGAATTTTCTTACCACGGCGAAGACGGACTTTACCTTTCGGGGAAAGCGAAAGCAGTTCGAGACACTCTACAGTCCGATACGCGACGAGTTTAAGTCTTGGCTCAAGGAAATTGGGGCCGATGCCGTCCATGCCTTTGACGATGACGAATCACGAAAGCTGGAGCGGGAACTTCAACAGCTATTGGATCAATTGCCGGAGCTGGCGGATTTCGCGAGCATTCCGAGGAGAGCCGCAGTACTGGTGGCAGCAGGCGAAGACGCCGCGCCAGCGGGAGAGATCGACGGATCCCTTACGACGTTCCCGGCTGGCCCCGGAAACGGCGGCGATGGTCCGTCAATCACTGATGTTGGCCAAGAAGGCGGCGTGGCGCTTACGCCAGATGTTCAAGGGCGACAGAAGGCGAAACCCATTAGCCGAACGTCGCGTCGCGGCCCCAAGATCACAATAGTAATGGCCCCGGACCGCCCTGATTTGGGATGGGTAGAGGGAAATATTGTTTTCATTAATAGGGCTCATCCTTCTTTTGGTAAGACACGGTCTAATCCGGCGGCACAGCGATTGCACAGCGTTTTTGCCATCGCCACCGCAATTCAGAGGCACTTAGCTCTCGATGACGAAAAGCGTGATCTGTTCTTTGTTGACCGAATGATGGCCGCATGGGGAAGACAATGAAAGAGCTACGACTGGATTTCGTCAGTTTCGAGCTCCGCGAAGGTGAGTTCATTGCCTTCTTGCCGCTGTCAACCGTGACATCACATCGGAATCTGACGCAGTTGCTCAAGAGTTCTTCCCAACGGTACGCGAAGGCGATTGCGCGGCTAAAACGCCTCGTCGCGGTAATCGAGGCGGCGAAGTCGGGTGGGCGGCGAATCGAGGCGATCCAAATGTGGCACCTTGGAGACGAAGTATTCAAACTAGTTAATGCTCTTTCACGTTTGTCGCTCCAGATCGACGGCCTCTACGAGCACCTGTCCCGGCATGTCCCAATAAGCAAGAGTCGGGTCGAGAAGGCCGTTGCATTTCGGCGATACCTTCCCGACAAATCGATCATTCCACATTCGTTTGCTTGGGCACGTTGCGACAAACTGCCTCGACAGGCGGCCTATCGCCTCCGAGCTGTCGAAGGCGCGAAAGGGATAGATTGCAATGGCAACGACCGATTTTCTTGCTGAACTTCGGCTGTTTGCCGACTCCTCTCGGTCGTTCACTCTGATAGACGCAGTGGATTGTCTTCCTCACTTGACTGAGGAGCGCTTAATTTGGCGAGCGCTACGCGCGAGCGACCAGGTCGTCTGTGTTTCCAGATCCAGCACGGGCAACGAATACTTCATGTGGGTAGAAACCGCGTTTAGTGTCCTCTTGAGATTGAACTCGAGGTTGGCGCGCGGTAATCGCTTTTCGATGTCAACGACGGCTTTTGGCGCGCTGTTCAATTCGATTGCGAATCAACCCGGCGACTTTGTCCCCGCACATGATTTGTTTCGATTCGGACGGCGGCTCGGGCTGATCTGTAATCACTTTAGGAATTCAGACGTCTGTTTCCCGCTGGCCCAGGTCATGTCTTTTTTTCTGGCAAGTGTTTGATTGGAGTATTGACGAAGCTGCAACGGCGAATTAGCGACAACCCCGAGACCTGGATTGCACACGAGAAGTCGCGGTTGCTGCAACAAGTATGGGCAAGCGTTGATTCGCGAATGGCGCACGTCGTGTCCCAGCGAGCCGGGCTGGGGCGCGGGCGGCGCAAAGTTACATTGCATGAAATTGGCAAGAGGCATGGTATTACGCGAGAGCGCGTGCGCCAGATAGAACAGAGTTTCTGGGAGTGTGTGATGGCGGAGACAAATCAGGCTCCGATCCGAACAACTGATCCATCGGGGCACGAACGATCTCGAATTATGACAGAGCACTGGCGCACATGGTTTTCAGCGGCACTCGTGTGCGATTTAATTTGCCGAAGTGCAAAAATGAGTGAGGCCATTCGATCCGAGCGCGCGCCGAGACTGCGGTTTCTGGCAAAGTGTGCTGGCGTTCCTATGGTGTGCCCGCCAAACACGGGATTGTTGGTCGTGGGAATTGAACCACGAGAGTTCAACAGAGCATTGCCAGAGCCTGTATCCGACGATTGGCTTAGCAAGGCCGGCATAGCGAGCAGTATTGCCCGTCATAGCACTATTTGCTTATCTGCACGAGATGTACTCATCGTTGCGGAAGCGCTTTGCAAGACTACCCGGAGCGATCTATTGGTGATCGAACGAGTAATCATGGCGCTTCGAAAACTAGGCGGCCCATCACATTTTAACAAGATAACAGAAACACACAATTTGATGTTTCCGGAGAAGCCGCTGAACGAAAGAAGTGTGCACGCGGCGCTCGGGCGGGAGGAATGCGGTGTTGTATGGGTAGGCACTCGTGGAACTTACGCACTGAAGGAGTGGGGCTTCGATCGACCCAGCAAGGGCCTTTATGACACTGTTGCGGAGATAGTAAAGTCAAACTACTACTCGACAGGAAAGCCGGTCTCTTGGAATGTCATTTTCGCAGAGGTAGGGCGAAACAGGCGGGTTGTAAACAAGAACAGTGTACTGATGGCAGCCTGCTTCAATCCTCAAGTTTTGGAAGTGGCGCGGCGTTTTTTTGTTCCTCGTGCTAGTGCGCCAGAGGCACCTGAAACCGAGACACCGGATGGGCTTGATCAACTCTTGCGGGAATTTGGGGCCGGCAGTTAATGACGGCAGGACCTCTTGTTGCCTCGCTAATGGCCGATACAATCGATCGTGGGCGGAGGTATTTGCGCATGATTCGGTGCCGATAGGAACAAAGCAACGGTTGTTTACCTATGTTGCGTTGTGTTCCTGTATGATTTCCCCATGCACCGTCTGCGCATCCGACTGCCGCGCCTGCCCAAGCCCGCCGCGCGATGGGCCCGGCTCTTCCCGCTCGGCGCGCTCGTCGGCATCGTCGGCGGTCTCGCGGCCGCCGGCGTCGAGTGGGGCCTGCACCACGGCACCCACCTTCTCGTCGGTCGCATCGCCCACCTCGGCAGCGCCGACGCCCTGCGCTTCCACTGGGGCGTCCTCCTGCTCCCTGCGCTCGGCGGCCTCATCAGCGGCCTGCTTGTCTATTTTTTGTCACCCACCCCCACCGGCCACGGCACCGACACCCTGACCCGGGCCTTTCATCACAACCTCGGCGAACTCCCCCTGCGCGGGCCGGTCGTCAAATCCATCGCCAACATCGCCGTTCTGTCCTGCGGCGGATCGACCGGCCCCGAAGGCCCGATCGCCGGACTCGGCGCCGCCATCGGCTCCAGCCTGGCCGGATTGTTCAAACTCTCCCCGCGCGACGTGCGCGTCCTCCTGGTGGCCGGCTGTGGCGCGGGCGTTGGAGCGATTTTCCATTGCCCGCTGGGCGGCGCGTTGTTTGCCGCGGGCGTTCTATACAAAGAGCCCGAGTTTGAATCCGACGCCATCGTCCCCGCCTTCGTCGCCAGCGTGATGGGTTACTCCACCTACATGCTCATCTGGGGCTACGGGAACCCCATCCTGGTCGGCGCGGACCGCCTTCGTTTCGATTCGCCCATCGACCTGATTCCCTACGCCGCCCTGGGCCCGCTCTGTGCCGGCCTGAGCATGCTGCTCTATTTCTGCATGAAGACGGTGGAGCACCGCATCGTGCCGCGCGTTCCCGGTCCTCGCTGGGCCATGCCGGTACTCGGCGGACTGGCCACCGGCGCGCTCGCCTGCCTCCTGCCGCAGGTCATGGACGGAAACTATCAGTTCATCCGCAACGCCATGACCGGCGCGCTCTGGTCCACGAAGACCGGCATCGACTGGTGGCACTGGACGGCATTTTTTGCCGCAGTCGCCGTGGTCAAGTGCGTCGCCACCGCCTGCACCGTTGGTTCCGGCGGATCCGGTGGCGTTCTCGGCCCGGCCGTGTTTCTGGGGGGCGTCGCCGGTGCGCTCGTCGGGTCGGCCTGCGAGGCCATTTCGCCCGGCACCTTCCCGGAGGACTTGCGAAAATCGCTCATCCCCGTCGGCATGGCCGGTGTTCTCGCTGCCGCCATGCGCACCCCCATGTCCGCCATCGTCATGACCGCCGAGATGACCGGCGGCTATGGACTGGTGGTGCCGCTGATGCTGGTGTGCGTGACGGCGTACGTTCTGGGCCGTCGTTGGGGCCTGAACGGTGAACAGATTCGCACCGCGGCCGAGTCCCCCGCCCATGCCGGCGACGTGCTGGTTCACCTTCTCGAATCCGCCCAGGTCAAGGATGTGCTGCAACCAGACTGGCCCATGACCGCCCGCCCCGAAACCACCCTCGCCGAACTGATCGAACGGGCCGCCCCCGGCACCCGCCCGGTCTTCGCGATCGTGAAAGACGGCCGTATCGAAGGCATCATCAGCGTGACGGACATCCTGCGCATCACCAACATGCCCGGCCTGGCCGACATGGTCATCGCCGAGGACATGATGACCACGCGGCTGGCCACAGTCGGCCCGGACGACGATTTATACACGGCGCTGAATGTATTCCGGGCGGCCAATCACGAGGTCCTGCCCGTGGTGGCCCGCGATCGGTCGCGCCAGTGGCTCGGCATGATCACCCGGGAAAGCGTGTACGAGGCGGTGCGCGTTCGAATGGAGGCCACACAGCGGCTGGTCATGCGCGAACACGACGGCCTCGCGATCATTGAACAGCACGGCCGGCTGCAGCAACTGGCCATGGGCATGTCGCCGCTGCGGCGCGACCTGATTCAGCGGCTGCTGGTGCCGCTGCAAGCCGTCGGAAAAACAATACGAGAGTCTAATTTTAGGCGTGAGTTCGGAGTTCAGATCGTCGCCGTCGAGCAGGCCGACGGCACGCTGCAATGCCCGCCGGACCTCGACGCGAAACTGAACACCGACCAGCGTCTCATCGGCATCGCCCCGGCATCGTCGCCGCCCGCGCGCTGACCAGGGAGATCCCCCGCGCGCTGCCCCGACGGTCCTTGTGTCGATGCGCAATGTGCCCGGTCGAGCGGCTCACGGGCCACAAGGGCGTTCATCCTGATCGACAGCAAGGGGCGATTGGCCGGGGCACTTGTGCCGCTGAACCCGGGGTATAAATATACAAACGTATTATTGTTATCGGGCTACCAGATGTAGTCGCCGATCGTCGGCCAGCGGCGATCAAATCGCTCGCGATCGCGAACCCACCACCGCTCCGCCGTCTCCCCCGCCTCGGTCAACCGCTTGGCGCGCCGGGCCTCTGACGCACGCACGTCGCCCTCGAACTGCCGCAGGTGTTCCTCGCGCTTCGCGATCCGCGTCCTGGAGTAGGGATCGTTGCACCCCGCCATCCCGGCTGCCATTGCAACGAGAAGCGAAACGCACGCCAGCCTGTTGGGGCCGGTCCGTCGGGGAGTGGGTTGTTTGGATTTCATAGTTCGGTCTCCCCTATTGGGTTGACGCCCGGGACGCGAGCATCCAGTGCGCGTCGCCGGATACGGCGCGCCCGGAAATTCTACGCGCTCTCACACCTCATACGCATGGGAATATCGTCCAGTGGCACCTCGGAACGGGATATTCGCACCCAGTTCAATGACCACGAAAGTGTCGGCATCTTGGCAGTCGGTGTCCCTGGGTCGCGAGGGCAAGGGCACGGAAAACGTGCCCCGAATCTCGGCAGCGTTGCGAAGCCCGGGATTCTCGAATGAACGAGCATCGCGAAGGCTTGGACATCAGCACACGCGCAGGGCAAGCACGAGTAGGTGAGCAAGTAGGCCGCTGCGGCCGACCGGACGGCGTTTCACCGCCGAGCCTCCGGTGTGTACATGCGGTGATTATCGGCCCCAACACGCGGTTCCGAGGGCCCTCTATGGTTTTATCGGTCGAAAGAGGCCAGAAAGTGCCTGCAACGCGTCGGCTGGTGTGTTCCACGTGGAACAATCAGGGTTGACGGTCTGTCACAACCCGATTTCCACTTGGGGCTCGCGCTGTTTCAGGTATGTTCCACGTGGAACACGGGCTGATCGCTCGCTGGCGGGTCAATCTCCTGGGTGTCGAAACCGCTGCACGCCGGGTGATCATTGTGCACACGAATCCGCCGAAGGGCTGTTCCACGAGGAACAACTCCACGCCATTTGGCTTTCAATGCCAGATAGAAGTCGCTATTATTGGCCTTGGATTCACTTGTGGTAGATACATCCCCCCGGAGGCACCCCCCATGTCAACGCCCCCCCGTCGGCTCGGCCGCGGAATCTCGTCGCTGATTTCCTCTCAGATCACCGCTCCTGACGAGCCGGCGGACGCGCCGCCGCCCGTCTCTCCGCCGCCACCGGTTGAACCGGCCAGGCGCGGACCAATGTTGATGTCGATTCCGGTCGACAAGGTGCGTGCCAACCCGATGCAGCCGCGGCGCTATTTCGACGAAAGTCAAATCGCAACCCTGGCCGCGTCCCTGCGGGAACGCGGGGCGTTGCAGCCCATTGTCGTCCGACCGGCCGAGGGCGGCTACGAACTGATCGCAGGCGAGCGGCGCCTGCGTGCCTCGCGCGTGGCCGGATTGACCGAGATCCCCGCGGTGGTGCGGCCGGTTCGCGACGAGGAAATGCTCGAACTGGCCCTGATAGAAAATATACATAGGTCTGAATTAAACCCGATCGAGCGGGCCAGGGCCTACCGCATTCTGCAGGAGCAGCACGGCCTGTCGGATGAGACCATCGCGACGCGCATGGGCGAAGACCGCAGTACGGTTAATAATTACATTCGTCTATTAAAACTGGAGCCCGAGGTCCAGGGCATGATCGCCTCGGGCGCGCTTTCGACCGGTCACGGCAAGGTGCTCTTGGGTTGCGCCGAGACGGGAAGGCAACTTGAGTTGGCCCGGAAGGCGACGCGCGAGGGCTGGAGTGTTCGCGAACTGGAGCGGGCGCTGAAGCAGGGGGGCGGGCCGGTCGCGGCAAAAGCGCCGCGCGAGATCCGTCCGATCGTGCGCGATGTTGAGCAGCGGCTCTCGCAATCCCTCGGCCGCCGCGTGCAGATCAAGGAATCTCGCAAGAAAAACGCCGGCGTCATCAGCTTTGAGTATTACAACCTCGCCGATTTTGAGACGATTGTAGCGATGTTGGGCGTGGCGACGGCGGAGTAGCGCGACGCGGCATCAAGGCGGCTGAGTCGTTGGTGGGGCTGGGTGTTTGGCGAGTTCCGCGGCAAGTTCGTCGGGCGTGAGCCATGTAGCAGAACAATCAGCACGGACGATTGCGTGAACGCGTTCAGGAAATAGTGACAGACCGCGCTTGCAATAAGGATGCCGTTCATACGCGAGAAGCGTGTTGGGTGGGACGAGGCCGGTCGCGGCTGAAGGAATGAATACGTATGATGGCTCGGGGGTTGGCGTACCCGAGGATGTCCACGCAACGTGATCGAACGGCGAGTAAAGTTGCTTTGGCGATGCCAGATCAACGCGAACGAGGTCCTGCAAGCTGGTTGGTGCGACGCCATGATTTGCCCGGTAAATTTCCATCGCCGTAGCAAAGCCGCGAAGATTGGCCGTGGAGACGACGGACTTGGAAATGTCTCGGGTATTAGCAGTGCATTGTAAGCAACTCCAACTATTAAACGTAAGCAGTGCAGCCCCAATCACGAGCAGTCGCACACATTGTGGCACCGAAATTCGCGATTCGGCAGTGCGAGGCGTGCGAGCGTTTCGACGCCAGGCGGCGATGCTTAAGACAAATGCAGACGCGGCGGTGAAGAGCCCAATCGCCACAGCAACAAGGAACAGTAAGTCGTTGGCGGCAAGGATGACGGGGGTGGCCGCGACGCAAATCACCGAGAAGATCACAGCCAGTCGTCGGGTCGGCGCCGGCGATCGCGACACTGGTGATGGCGTGAAGAGCGGACGCTGTGCGTTGAAAGCCGCCGTTGCATCGTGTCGCGGGTTGGGCGGCAGGGTGTTGTCGGGCAGGGGCATGGGGCGGGCCTCGATGCTTCGACAGGCGTCAAAGAGAGAATCGAGGGCGCTGGGCGGGGTTCACGCGAGTTCGCACTGGCTGACGAGCAGCCAGCGGCACGCCACACAGAGCCGGGCCGTCCTCGGTCCGGTGTGCGCGGAGAGGTCTTTCGCTGGCGGGCGACTGCGCGCCGTCACCGGACCGAGGACAGTCCGGCTCTGATCAGCGATGAGAGTTCAGGCGCGTGAAGCCCCGGACGTGCGTCGGGGGTTCCAGTGACCGTGGCGCGCGTGAAGGCATGCCGACGCAAAGGCCGTCGGCATGGCACCCGAATCTTAGACGATCGGCGTTATTGCCAGAGGGCGTCGTCGGGGAGGGCGGCGGCCTCGTCGAAGCCGGGGCCGATGGCGATGGCCGCGCCGCGGGTGGGGAGTTCCTCGGCCAGCACGGTCGTCATGGGCGACTCGTCGAAGGCGATCTGAACCGAGCCCGTGGTGGTCGGCGCGCCAAGTTGGACGACGATGCGGTTGACCGCGAGCGGCGCGGGCGTCGGGGTGATCGGCTGGCCGCGCTGGAACCAGAGCGTGGCTGCAATGGCCACGGCCGCCGCGGCCGAGAGCGGCATGGTGAAACGCTGAAGCGGGCGGCGAAATCGGCGACCGGCAGTGCCGCTGTTTCGATTCTTATCTGAGTGATTCGGGGCCCCGGCGGCGGGCAGGAGAATTGTCCGCTCATGATGCGGATCCGACTCGGCGGCCTCGTTGCGTACGGCGGCGGAAATGCGGCTCTTCAGCGCATTCCAATCGACCGCGGGCAGGGGGCCGGCGGCAGCGCGGATCGCGTCATCCGTCTTCGCATATTCGCGTGTCAGTTGAAGGGCCTGCTCGGCGGTCAGGCCGATGACGTCGGGCGCGTGGCCGGTTTCGTGAGCCACCAGGGCGCGGTATTCGACATCGGCGGCAACGGCTCCGGCGGTGTTTGTGTGAAAGGCGCGAAAGTCCACCGAGTCGGGCAACCTCCGCCACCCGTTCAACATCTGCCCCAGTCGGGCGTAGGCCTTGTCGAGATTCGCGGCATCGCGGTCGGCGGCAATGAGCCCGGCCAGTTCGCCCGCGTCTCCGACCGTGTCGGACGGATCGCGGCGCTCGCTGATGCGCTGTTCGAGATTGGAGGGCTTGTTCGTCATGATTCCAGGTACTCGGCGAGCTTATCCTTCAATGTCTTTCGTGCCTGAAAGACGTTCCACTTGACCAATTCCAGACTGCAGTCGAGGATCTCCGCGACTTCTTTCTGCGGAAGGCCCTCGATCGCGAACAGGATCAGGGCCAGCCGCTGTTTCTCGGGCAGTTGGGCGATGGCCTTGTTGATGGCCTGCTCCAACTCGCCGGCCTGCAGGCTGTCTCCGCCGGCCGATCCGCCCTCGAATGTTCGCTCGTCCGCGAGGGAGCCGGCGTTCAGGCCCGGCCCGTCGTCATCCATGGACAGCGACAGCGTCTGCTTGCGGTCGCGCCGGAAGTTCAGCGCCAGGTTGCTGACGATTCGCATCAGCCAGGAACCGAAGCGCTGCGGATCCTGAATCGACGCAAGGGATCTGAAGGCCCGGACATAGGCGTCCTGGCAGACGTCCATCGCGTCGTTGATGTTTCCCAGCAGGCGGTATGCGACCGCGACTGCCCGGCGCTGGTAGCGTTCGATCAATAGATCGAAGGCCCTTGTGTCGCCGGCGAGGGTTCGCGCGACCGCCTCGGCGTCCTGCGCGGCGCTGTCGGCGTCTTGCAGGCCGGGTTGGGCGGCATCGCTCATGGTGCTAGACAGGTCCTGGCGGCGGTGGTTAGGTGATCTTCATGAGAAATTGCTCATCCCGGGGGACGGGCGATAACGTTGCCGCTTCCGGGGAATTTACGCGATAGGGCGGGTGAGGTAAACGCGGGGCGGATCCGATATTGGACGGCTTCTCGCGTTCGCACTGGCTGACGAGCAGCCATTGGCACGCTTCCGAGGTGCCCGTGGCGGCATCGTGGTTCCGCGGCACCATGGGCCCCGGCACCCGTGGGGAGTCCACGACGCCAGTGCGCTTCGCTTCAGAATTCACTGAACAGGAAATCGATGAATGGGGGGATGTCGGCGGCGTCGATGAGGCCGTTGGCATTGAGATCGAAGTGGCAGAGCTGCTCGGGCGGCACGGGCGCGCCGAGGATCGCGGCGGTCAGGACGCCGATGTCGCGGCCGTCGGAGAAGCCGTCGAAGTTCAGATCGCCGGTGGGGTAGCAGGTGTTGATGTCCATGGCGTGGAGTTCGGCGCCGTCGGTGGATGAGTTGGCGGTGAAGTACAAACGATTGCCAACCCGGACGACGCCCTGTGGCAGGAAGGGACCATACTGGTCGACCAGAAAAGTCCCCGCCTGGCTTCCGTCAGATCGCAGGTAATTGACAATATTATTGCCAGGCGGATCAAATCCTATGAAGAGATGGTTCCCGTCGCAGAACAACATACTAGTGGAACCCCCCGAGCCAGGATCAAACTCGAAGCGAGTCCCTTCCGTCGTACCATCCGTAGACCAAACAGCATCGGTATGGAATCCGTTGTCGGCCAAGAAATAAAGTCGGTTATCCAGAATGGCATAGCCACCAATGCTCGACGAAGAAGACCCCGGGTTAATATCTTTAAGGAGGTAGGTTCCGGCAACGGTGCCGTCGCTTCGCCAGGGCTCGTGACCGGTAACACTGTTGCTGGCGCTAAAGAAGGCGATTCCGTTGAATGCGAAGTAATTGAGTGGAACGGATGGTCCGGTTGGATTGACGTCCGCCAGTTGAAAAGTACCTTCGGTCGTACCATCCGACACCCAGGGCTCGTTATCTCGCCGAAAGAAGAACTTATTGCCAACGACGAGTTGAAGCGGGCCGCCCAGAAAAGCCTGGATAAGGCTCGTTGAACTGCCGTCGGTCTGCCAAAGAGAAACACCGCCGGAGATCGTAAAGAAGAACAGATCTCCCTTCTGAAAAAGTTGGCCGGGGCTTGAATTTCCGGCACCGGCCACGAGATCACCAATCATGAATGTCCCTGCTTCAGTGCCGTCCGACCGCCACAGCTCGCGGCCATGTACACCGTCATCTGCGCTGAACACAAGAATGCCATTGACGTTTGTAAGATTCGCGGGAGCACTGTTGCCGGGCCCCACTTGAATGTCCCGGACCATGATAGTGCCGGCCATTGCGCCGTCAGACTTCCACAATTCACCGGCAGCAAAGAAAAGGGTATCGCCGACCACGGTCAGATTGGTTGGATTCGTCCCGGTTGTAACGGGAATTGCGTCTGTCAATAAATACGTGCCCGCATCTGTGCCGTCCGACGTCCAAAGTTCGCGGCCACGAATGCCGTCATCAGCAGAAAAAAAGACTCGATTTCCGATGCCAACAATGGAGCCAGGATTACTACCACTCTCGGTGGTATCAATATCACGGACCAGAAGCGTTCCCTCGGCCGTACCGTCAGTGCCGAAGAGTTCACGGCGAACATGGGTTTCCGTGGCCGTGAAAAGCAAGCGATCGTTGAGCGTCACGAAGTTGGCGGGCGACGCGCTCCGCTCGGCAATATTCAACGCGAGGACAGGGCCGGTCCCCTCGGAAGTTCCGTCGCTGACATAAAGTTCAGAGCCCTGCTCGAGTGTAGTCGCGGCAAAATAAAGCCGATTCTCGTGAACATACAGGTTGGACGGATTGGAACTCAGAGGGCCGGCCGCGATGTCCTTGACAAGCTCGGTGCCCTCGACCGTGCCGTCCGAGCGCCACAATTCGATTCCGCGATCACAGTCAGTGGCGGCGAAGTAAACATAGCCGCTCATGCCCACCAGAAAGCGCGGCGCCGCGCTCGCGAGTCCGGCGCAAATATCGTGTACCCGGAAAGTACCGTTGACGGTCCCGTCGGTTCGCCAGAGCTCCTCACCACCGGCGTCGTCGGCGGCACCAAAATAGGCTACATTATCGAGTTCAACCCAGGGCCGGGGAGAGGGTCCAGCGGCAGAAGCCGTGGCGAGGCGAATAGTTGTTTCGACGGCTCCAGAGGAGTACCACAATCCTGTGCCATTCAGGCCGTCATTCGCAAAAAACAGTATCCCGTCTTGATAGGGGCGCAGAGCATGCGGCGAGCTGGACGCCGAGCCGGGCCGAATGTCGGCGACAAGAGTCGTCTGTTCCGCGGTTCCCGTGGTCTTCCATAGTTCGGATCCAGTTACGCCGTTGTTGCCGCGAAAGTAGTAGTATGGGGGGGAAACGGCATCAAAATCGAGAGAGAGGACGTCACTCGCCCCAGACGCGCTTCCCGGGCGAAGATCGACGATCATCTCAGTTCCGGCCGCTGTGCCATCGGTGCGCCAAAGCTCCCTGCCGTGGGCGCCGTCGTCGGCAACAAAATAGAGCCGGTCGCCTAGAACCAGGCCACGACTTGGTCTGGAATCACCGTTTCCTGGATTGAGGTCGCGCAACAGGTTCGTGCCCTCAGGGGTCCCATCGGTCATCCAAAGTTCGACTCCAAGATTGTCTTCACCTGCAAAAATGATTGCGTCGCCAAGAACGGCGAGATTGGTGGCGGTCGCGCCTGTAGAGGTATTTGCAGGCCAAATGTCCTTCACAAGTCGCGTTCCGGCCGCAGTACCATCGGACGCCCACAGCTCTCGGCCGAGCTGAGGCACCCGCGCCGTAAAAAGGACCTCGTTGCCGAACCGCACTGGCGTCTGATCGGCAACCGAGAATGCGTCACCGGTAACATGACAAATGTTTGCCGCCTGAAAAACCGGCTGGGCCGAGGCTATTGAGGCGCAAGAAAAGACCAGGGCGACGACGAGGCTTGTCCGCGGGGCAATTTTGCGGCTGCTGCTGCCCAAATGTTCACACAAGTCGATCGGCGCTGCCCTGTCGAGCGAAGTGGTCTTCAAATGGTCACAATTAGAATGCGCATAGCGGATTTCTTGCCGCATGGCAGGCCTCCTGTTATGCGCTCCTGGATTCAGGATAGGGGGCTGCGCAGCGTGCGACAAGCCCCGATTGGTGGTTTGTTTTACGACTGGGCCAAGGGCTCGGGTCACCATTAGGATGCTGCCACCGGCAATCTCCGAATTCCGGTACATCTGCGGCGCGACGAATTTGATCTGGCGAGAATGGAGCTTGCGGCGCCGGAGCCTTAAACTAAACGACTTATGAGCGATTTCCTTGCCGATCTAAAGGCCCGGGTGCTGGTGCACTCATGCACTTCCGACACCCTGGCGGCGGCGTTGGCGCGGGGGCCCATGACCGGGTACATCGGGTTTGACCCGACGTCGGACAGTCTGCATGTCGGCAGCCTGTTGCAGATCATGACGCTGCGTCGATTTCAGCGGGCGGGGCATCGGCCGATCGCGCTGGTGGGCGGGGGGACGGGGTTGATCGGTGACCCCAGCGGCAAGGAGTCCGAACGAACCCTTCTGTCTGACGACGTGCTGGAGAAGAACGTTTCGGGCATTCGCGGACAGCTTGAGCGGTTTCTGGATTTTGGGGCGGGCAAGGCGCTGCTGCTCAACAATGCGGATTGGCTGCGCAAGACCCACCTTCTGGATTTTCTGCGGGATATTGGCAAGCACTTTTCGGTGAACGAGATGCTGCGGCGCGATTCAGTGAAGGACCGGCTGGCGAATCGCGAGTCCGGGATCAGCTTCACCGAGTTTTCCTACATCCTGCTGCAATCGATGGATTTTCTGCAGCTCTTCGACGACCACGGTTGCAATCTGCAAATGGGCGGGTCGGATCAGTGGGGCAACATCGTGTCGGGGGCGGATTTGATTCGCCGGCTGCGCGGGGCGGAGGCGTATGGGCTGACGTCGCCGTTGATCAATCGCGCCGACGGCAGGAAATTCGGCAAGAGCGAAGCGGGCAACGTGTGGCTCGATCCGAAACGGACGAGTCCGTACGAGTTTTACCAGTTCTGGCTGAATACGGACGACAAGGATGTCGCGCCGTATTTGAAGGCGTTTACGTTTCTGCCGGTGGATGTGATCGAAGGGTTGGCGCGGGCGTCGGCGGAGAATCCGGCGGCACGGGAGGCGCAGCGGGCGCTGGCCGCGGAGGTGACGGCGCTGGTGCATGGCGGCGAGGCGCTGGCCCGGGCCAAGCATGCGACACAGGTCTTTTTCGATCCGGCGGGGAACTGGCGGCAATTGACGGCGCAGGAACTGCAGGAGGCATTTCAGGGCGCGCCGTCGCACGCGTTGCCGGCGGACGCGCTGGGCACGGAGCGGGCGGCGCTGGTGGGGCTGCTGGCGGATTCCGGCTTGTATCCGTCGCGCGGGCAGGCGCGCAAGGACCTTCCGAATGGTTCGATCAGCATTAATGGTCAGGCGGTGAAGGATGTCGAGTATCGCGTGTCGAAGGATGATGTGTTGCCGGGCGGGGTGATTGTTCTGCGGAAGGGGAAGAAGACGTATATGGCAATTCGGGTGGAGGGGGGCGCGTAATCGGAGCGCCTGCTCGCATTCGCATTGGTAGACAGGCTGCCAGTGGCACACATTCGGCGGGTTCAGCACAACCGGGGTAACGCACTGCCGACACGGCAGTGGCACACTCGCCGCCCTGGGCGGGCGCGTCACTCGAAGCGCAGGGCCTCGACGGGGTCGAGGCGCGAGGCCTTCCAGGCCGGGTAGATGCCGCTGATGACCCCGGTGACGACGGCCATGGAGAGGGCAAGGGTCACGGCCAGGGGCGTGGTGATAGTTTCAAAGACGCGGGTCATGTTTTCGATGGCCTTGGCGACCGACCAGCCCATGATGACGCCGAAGCCTCCGCCGAGGAACGAGACACTGCTGGCCTCGACCAGAAATTGAATGAGCACGTCGCTGCGCTGCGCGCCCATGGCCATGCGCACGCCGATCTCGCGCGTGCGCTCGGTCACTGCGACCAGCATGATGTTCATGATGCCGATGCCTCCGACGACGAGGCTGATGCCGGCGATCGAGCCGAGCACGACACCGGTCATAACCTTGAAGGTGGTGAACTGCTCGACGATTTCCTTCTGGGCCTGCACCTGAAAATCATCAGGCTGTCCGGCGCGGATGGTGTGGCGTCGTCGAAGGAGGCGCTTGACCTGGGTCTTGGCCTCTTCGATGTCGGCGTCTTTTCCGGAAATGGCCTCCACGATGATCACGCTGACGGTCTTGAGGCCGTAGAGTTTCTGCATGGCGGTGGTGACGGGCACTATGATCTGCTGATCGACGTCGGTGAAGCCGACGTTGCCCTTTTCCTCCATGACGCCGATGACGCGAAAACTGCGGCCGCCCTGAATGCTGGTGATCTTGATGGTCTCGTCGATGGCGGGCCTTCCGCCGAAGAGTTCCTTCTTGATCTTCCAGCCGAGCACGCAGACGCTGGCGGCGCTCTGGACGTCGGTGCCGGTGATGAACTCGCCCTCGACGACGTTGTGGTTGTTGATCTTGGGATACAACTCGGTGGTGCCGCAGATTTGTGCGTTTGTATTTTTAGAGAGGAAGCGGGCCAGTCCGCCGCTGTTGACCTGCGGGACGGCATAGCGCACGGCCTCGCACTCCTTGCGAATCGCGGCGGCGTCCTCGAGTTTCAGGGTATCGAAACTGCCGATGGTTCGCTGGCCGCGGCGCTGAACGTTGGGGGAAATGAACATTCGGTTGGAGCCCATCGACTCCAGGCCGGCTTCGGCGCGGGCGCTCATGCCGGTGACGATGGCCATGGCGGCGACCACGGCGCCGACGCCGATGATGACGCCGAGGGTGGCGAGCGCGGTGCGCATGGGGTGAACCCAGAGACTGCGCAGTGCCATCATGAATACACGAAGAAGAAACATTCAGACAACCTTCACGTTGGTGTGGTGCCCGTGGGCACGTGGGTTCCATTGCCGCGCGGGTTGAAGCCCGCGGCTCAACTTTCGTCGCCGAATCAGACCTCGATCTTGACCGCCCGCGCAACGCGCGGCGCGGGCGTTGCAGGCGGCATTGGCGAATCGGGCGCGGCGACCGCGCCGCCGTGGTTCAGCAGTTCCGCCCGCGTGCCTTCGTCCATCGGGCGGTCTTCGACGATCTGTCCGTCGCGCATGCGGATGACGCGCCTGGCCTGCACGGCGACTGACATTTCGTGGGTGACGAGGATGACGGTGACGCCCTCGTGATGAAGTTCGTGGAAGATATCCATGATGGCCTTGCCGGTGCGGCTGTCCAGGTTTCCGGTGGGCTCGTCCGCGAGCAGAATTTTCGGCTCGTTGACGATGGCCCGGGCGATGGCGACGCGCTGGCGCTCGCCGCCGGACAGTTCGCTGGGCTTGTGGCTGCCGCGCTTGCCGAGGCCGACGCGTTCGAGGGCGCGGCTTGCGGCATCGCGGACGCGGGTCTTTCTTGCGTAGAACAGCGGTACCGCGACGTTGTCGATGGCGCTGGTGCGCTGAATCAGATTGAAGGTTTGAAAGACGAAGCCGATTTTTGCATTTCGCACGATGGCGAGTTGGCGATCCGACATGCGGCTGACCAGTTCGCCGTCGAGGTAGTACTCGCCGGAGGTGGGGCGGTCGAGGCAGCCGAGCAGGTGCATCATCGTGCTCTTGCCGCTTCCGGATTGACCGGTGATTGAGACGAATTCGCCGGCTTTGATCGACAAATTGACGCCATCGAGGGCGCGCACGACGGTGGAGCCCATCTCGTAGTGCTTGGTTAGGTTCCGGATGTCAATCAAAGAGGCCCACTCCTCGGGTTTTGATCCGCGGCGCGTCCGCGCGACTGTTTTGAATCAACCTGACCGGCGCGGGTCGCGTCAACTCTTGGACTCTTTTTCCCGCTCGGTCTGCTTGGGCCGGACAATCCAGACCTCCTCGCCATCGTTGAGGCCCTCGATGACCTCGGTGAAGGTGCCGTCGGTGGAGCCGATGCGAACCAGCCGCTTTTCCTCGTCCCACGGGGAGCGTTCGCTCTTCCGCTTGGGTATATATACAAAACACTGTTTCCCTTCACTGAAGAGGGCGTCGTTCTTGACGAGCACGACGTTTTCCAGGCTCTTGGTGGTGAAGGAGAGGTCGGCCTGAAGGCCGAGCAGTTTCTCGAGATCGGGGCCGACGAGGCGAATTCGCACCCGGAAGGTGATGACGTTGCTGAGGTTCTGGGGCTCGGGCAGGATGCGTTCGATCACGCCGGAGAAGGCCTCGTTTCGATAGGCGTCCACGGTGACTTCGACGGGCTTGCCCTTCATGACGTTGCGAAGGGCGGCGGCCTGCAGCACCTCTTTCTGGGCCTGCGACTCATCCTGGGCGCTCAAGACATGCTGGGTGTAGGCCGCGATTTCGTCAGGCGTCAATTCTCGAGTGAGGCCGGGCTTGGCAAAATCCGGCGAGATGTCGCGGATCATGCCGATGTCGGCTTCGTCGACCTGGGCCATCACGAACATGGCGGAACTGTCGGCGAGGGTTATCACCGGCGTGCCGCCGGTGAACGACTGGGTGCCGCTCTGGATCATCTCGCCCTGTTTGACGTCGACGCGATAGACCATGCCGTCGGCAGGCGCGCGAATGATGGTCTCCTTCAGACGCTGCTCGGCCTCATCGAGACTCTTCTTGGTTTGACTGAGCGTCGCCTCGGCGGAGGTGAGGTCTTCGCGGGCGGCCTTCAGCAGGATGCGCTGATTGTTCTTGGCGCGGGCCACGGCGTTCTCGGCCAACTTGGTGGCCGCGGAGGCGCGGTTAAAGGCCTGCTCGGTGGAGACTTTTTCAACATCACCCACGATGTCCTTGCTGTAGGCGAGGATCTTCTTCCAGCGAAACTCGGCCTCGGCAAACTGCGCTGCCGCATCGGCCAGGCGCGCTTCGGAATCGGAGGTCTGGAGCGGCAGGTCAAGTTCGTTGTTCTCGAAGTTGGTCCGGGCTTTCTCGACGGCGGACGCAGCGCGATCGACGTCAGCCTGTCGAGATTCGACGTTTCTGGTTTCGTCCACGGGGTCCAGTTCGACGAGAACATCGCCGGACTTGACGCGCTGGCCGGGCACGACGTGAATTTTCATCACCTGGCCGCCGGCCTTGCTCTTGATCTGGATGTACTGCTCGGGCTCGATGGTTCCGCTGGCGGTGACGGGGATGACCATGTCGCCGCGCTTGGCGGGTTCCTTGACGCCGTCCAGCCAGGCGTTCTTCAATCGAAAGGTGGCGATGCCGTAGCCGCCGACCACCAGGCCGCCGATCACGACGAAAGCAATGATCCACTTCTTCATTGATACATGACTCCGTCTTCTATCCTTCGGCGGCCGCCGTGCCGCCGCGTGCGTCTACTAACGCGTCATGGGCCATTGAAACACGCATGGTGACGCCGCCTGGCCCGCGAGGGAACAACCCAGCATAGCGAAATCACGGTCCGTGCCTCACGCGCTCGGACAATAACCCATTTATAGCAATAATGTTACGGATTGGCGATTCCGGGCGGAGCAACACGAAAGTCCGCCCTGTCCGCCGGCCCGGGGATGCGACTCCGGCGAAACAAAGCGGCTTATTGCGCTTCTGCCGCGCTTGCGCCGCCGTCATGCCGCCGGGTCGAATCGGTGGTATTCGAGGTTGAAAGTCTGGGCGACCGGCTGGTTGGTGATGCGGCCCTCAACCACATTGACGCCCTCGGCCAGGCCGGGGTCGGCGGCGGTCGCCTTGCGCCAGCCGTTGTTCGCGATTCGGAGCATGTAGGGGGCCGTGGCGTTGGTGAGCGCGAAGGTGCTGGTGCGACCGACCGCGCCGGGCATGTTGGCGACGCCGTAGTGAACGATGCCGTCGACCATGTAGGTCGGGTTGGCGTGGGTGGTCGGCTTGATGGTCTCGCAACATCCGCCCTGGTCGACGGCGACGTCGATGATGACGGCGCCGGGCTTCATCTTGGCGAGGTATTTTCGCGGGACGAGGGTCGGGCAGCGCGCCCCCGGGATGAGCACGGCGCCGACGACGAGGTCGGCCAGGGCGATGTGCTCCTGAATCATGGTGTCGTTGCTGTAGAGCAGGTTGACGTTGGCGGGCATGACGTCGGAGAGATATCGTAATCTGTCAAGATTCACGTCCATGAGCACGACATTGGCGCCAAGGCCGGCGGCGACTTTGGCGGCGTTGGTGCCGACGATGCCGGCGCCGAGAATGAGGACGGTGGCCGGTTCCACGCCGGGCACACCGCCGAGCAGAATTCCGCGGCCCATCATCGGGCGCTCCAGATACTTGGCACCCTCCTGGATGCTCATTTTTCCGGCGACTTCGCTCATGGGCGTCAGCAGGGGCAGGCGGCGATCGCGGTCGGTGACGGTTTCGTAGGCGATGGCGATGCAGCCGCTCTTCATGACGCCTTCCGTAAGGGCGCGATCAGCGGCGAAGTGGAAATAGGTGAAGCAGACCTGGCCCTTGCGAAGCATGCGGCATTCGTCCGGCTGGGGCTCCTTCACCTTCACGATCATGTCGGATTTTTCGAAGACCTCGGGCGCGCCGGCGACAACCTTCGCGCCCGCGGCGGTGTAGTCGGAGTCGTTGAAGCCTGATCCGCCGCCCGCGCCGGCTTCGACGAAGACCTGGTGGCCGTTGCGGACGAGGTCGTTGACGCCGCCGGGGACGATGGCGACGCGATACTCATCGGGCTTAATTTCCTTGACGACGCCGACGATCATGGTGTGGCTCCTGCTGTGCGAAGGGTGTGAATCAATGGCGGGCATGCTATTGCAGGGGGGAAAATCCGGCAATGTCGCGGGGGTCGCGCGGGAATTGCCGACGGCGGGAGGAGACTGTTCGCGCTCGCACTAGCAGCGATGTGCCAGCGTCGCCCACGGCGGGCAGGTCGGGCGAACGGCGCAATGTTGCCTTTTTGCATCATGTAGTTGGTCCTCGTGCGAGGGCGAGCCGATACACCCTTCGAGTGTCAGGGGAATCCGTCATGCGGTGTCGCGTGGACGCCACATTTGCGGACCTTCGTCGGCGAGGCGGCTTTGTCAGCACACGCGCATATGGGTGCAGATGGAATTCCCGGCGGGGGTGGTGCGTCCGCACGCGCGACGCATGCCGAGCCCAGGGCCGTCGGCATGGCCCCCGGCGTCGACACACCGAAGTCCGATTCCACGGATCTCATTGCCGCCGTTGCGCGGGGGGAGCCTGTTCGGCCGGCATCCAATTCAGTCGCCATTCTCGATGGCCGGTCGGCGGAACTGCTGAGCGCGGCGTTTGAGTCACTGCCGGTGTGCCTGGTGGTGTTTGATCGGGCCCATCGGGTTCTGGCGCGGAACGAGTCGGCGCGGCTGCTGCTGCCGGACGATGACGATATTTGTATTATTTTATCGAAACTGACGGCCGCGACGCGGTTCGACGACTGGTCCGGCGAACTAGCGCGGATGTTCGAGACGCATGCGGCCCGGCGGTTTGACGCGATGGTGCGGCCGGCGCGGGATCAGGCGGATGTATTTTTGAGCCTGGCGTGTTCGCCGCTGCGCGACGGCGCGACCGGCGCGGTGACGGGCGGCGTGCTGCTGGCGGAGGATGTGTCGAGCCGGGTGAACATGGAGCAGCGTCTGGCGGTGTCGGAGCGGCTGGCGGCGCTGGGCAAACTCGCTGCGCGGGTGGCACACGAACTGAACAACCCGCTCGATGGCATTTTGCGATATGTCAATCTGGCGATACGGGTGAGTCAGTCCGACGCGGCGGATGTCCGGGTGGGCGAGTATCTGGACAAGGCGCGGGGCGGGCTGATGCGGATGACGCAGATCACCACGGCCCTGCTGGAGTTCAGCCGGTCGGCGCATGCGCCGATGGAGCAGGCCACGATCAACAAGATCGTCGAGGACGCGATCACGGCGATGAACGGCCGGGCGTCGGAGGTCGGCGTGACCGTGGTGTGCAATCTGCGCAAGGCCGATCTGCCGGTGGTGCGCGGCAGCAACATCTTTCAGGTGTTCTGCAATCTCATCAAGAATGCGATTGACGCGATGCCGCATGGCGGGACGCTGACGGTGACGACGAGCCTGGACGGCCCGGACGTGGTGATTGCATTTGAAGACACGGGTATTGGATTGCCGGCCGAGGCGGAGCGGATCTTCGAGCCCTTCTTCACGACGAAGGATCCGGGCCGGGGGACGGGACTGGGGCTGGCGGTGTGCAAGGAGATCATCGAGCGCTACGGCGGCTCGATCACGGCGCATCGCAGGCAGCCGGCGGGCACGGCGTTCATCGTGCGGATTCCGGAGCGGAACTGCGGGAGCGCGGCGGCCAGCGCGGCGAACGCGCAGGCAGCGAGTTAGGTGGGTGGCGCGCGCGCTGCAAGAGAAGAGGTCGGGGCTGAAACAGGGAATCTGAGATCTGAGATTTCAGATTTGAGATCTGAGATTAGAGATCATTGATTTCAGATTAGAGATTAGAAACTTCAGATTTGCGGCCTGGGATTTGAGATTTCGGATTTGAGAATCGAAGCCAAAGAAGTACGTACCAAGACTTGAGATTCGGCAGGAGCATGGATCATGGCGCAGGCGACGACGGCAGTGTCAACACAATCCAAGACACAGGCAGGCGCGACGGGCAAGGCGGCGCGTCCGCGGATTCTCGTCGTCGATGACGACAAGATTATCCTGGACTCACTGTGCGAATTTCTGCGTCTTGAAGAATACGAGGTGGATTCGGTCGGCAGCGTCGACGCGGCGGCCACGCAACTTGCGCGACAGGCGTATCACCTGGTCATCACCGACGTGAACATGCCGCGCTCGGACGGCTTCGAACTACTCTCCATTCTTCGACAGCGGCATCCCGATGTCGTGGCCATCGTGATCACGGGCTACGGAACGATCGAGTCGGCGGTCGAGGCCATCAAGATGGGGGCCTATGACTATCTGACGAAGCCGATTGTCGACGATGAAATTAGACTGGTGGTGCAGCGGGCGCTGCAGCAGCAATCGCTCCTGCGGGAAAACAGGGCGCTCAAGCAGCAACTTCAGCAGCGGTACGGCCTAGACAACGTGATCGGGCAGGATTACCGGATGCTGAAACTGTTTGACGTGGTCGAGGCGGCGGCGGATACGAAGACGACCGTCCTGATCACCGGCGAGAGCGGCACGGGCAAGAGCCTGATGGCGCGTGCGATTCATCAGCGGTCGAGCCGCCGGGACAAGCCGTTCATCGAGGTGTCGTGCGGGTCGATTCCCGAGGCGCTGCTGGAGAGCGAATTGTTCGGACACGCCAAGGGCAGTTTCACCGGCGCGGTGGCGGACAAGGACGGCAAGTTCAAGGCCGCCGACGGCGGGACGATCTTTCTGGACGAGATCAATTCGGCATCGCAGGGCTTTCAGGTCAAACTGCTGCGCGTTCTGCAGGAGAAGCGCTACGAGCCGGTGGGGTCGAACAGCACGATTCAGGCGGACGTGCGGGTGATTGTGGCGACGAACGTCGATTTGAACAAGGAGGTCGAAGCGGGGCGGTTCCGGCAGGATCTGTTCTATCGCGTGAACGTGGTGACGATCGGCATGCCGTCGCTGGTGGAGCGGCTGGGCGACATCCCCAAACTGGCGGAGAGTTTTCTCGCGCGGTGCCGGGCGGAAATCGGCAAGGAAGTGATCGACGTGACGCCCGAGGCCATGAACCTGTTGCAGCGGTATCACTGGCCGGGCAACGTACGCGAACTGGAGAACTGCATCGAGCGAGCGGTGGTGCTGTGCAAGGGTCGGCACATCACGGCGGATGACCTGCCGGTGCACATTCTGGCCGAGACGGCCAAGCCGCAGGCGGCGGCGGCGAGCGCGGGCGCGGCGTGGACGCCGATGTCGCTGAAGGACGCCCTGGAGGAGCCGGAGAAGCGGGTCATCGAGGCGGCGCTGCGGGCCAACGGCTGGAACCGTCAGACCACGGCGGAGGTGCTCGACATCAACCGCACCACGTTGTATAAAAAAATGAAGAAGTACGGGCTGGAGTTTGAGCCCGGGGCGTGAGTTTGCGAAATGCCGGGCAAACGCGGAATCGGCTCGCCCGGCCCAACGACCACAAATTGCAATCCGCCAGCATGAATGCCATTCACCCCAAGCCCGCCGTGCGGCTAGAATCACCGCGTGGCCGCCGCACTTGAAATCCACGACCTGCAGAAGCAGTTTCGCTCGCCGGACGGACGGGCGGCGGTGATCGTCGACGTGCCGCGGTTTGAACTCGCGGCGGGGGCGCAGGTCGCGGTTCGCGGAACCAGCGGTTCAGGCAAGACGACCTTTCTCAATCTAATCGCGGGGATTCTGACGGCCGACGCCGGACGAATTGACGTCAACGGTTTGCGCGTGACCGGTCTTGGCGAGGCCGATCGGGATCGGCTGCGCGCGACGACGATCGGGTACATTTTTCAGACCTTCAATCTGCTGCAGGGCTGCACGGCGCTGGAGAACGTCGAACTGGCGATGGCGTTCGGCCGCGGCGTGGATCGGGCTTTTGCGTCGCGGTTGTTGACGAAGGTCGGATTGGATGGGCACCTGCACCATCTGCCGCGACAGTTGTCCGTGGGGCAGCAGCAGCGCGTGGCGGTGGCGCGGGCCCTGGCGAACCATCCGAGCCTGGTGCTGGCGGATGAGCCGACCGGCAATCTGGACGAGCGCCATGCGGCGGATGCATTGAAGACAATTCGAGAGTTGTGCCGGGAGAACGGCGCGGCGCTGCTGCTGGTGAGCCACAGCCCGGCCGTGCTGGAGCAGTTCGAGCAGGTGGTCTCATTCGCGGACATCAACCACGCGTTCGGGCGGCGCGAAGGAGCGGGCGCATGAGCGCGATGCCGGCAGCCAACGGGGGCGCCGCGGGAGTTCACATCCCGCGGACGCAGAGCGGCATGGCCGGCGTGGCGATGCTTGCGCGGCGGAGCCTGCGGCAGCATTCGCTGTCGAGCGCGGTGACGATGCTGTCGATCGGACTGGCCGCAGGGCTGACGATGTCGGTGTTCAGTCTGCGGGCGCAGTCGCGCGATGCGTTCCTCGGCGGCGCGGGCAATTTTGATGCGGTGCTGGGCGCCAAGGGCAGCCGGCTGCAACTCGTGCTCAACAACGTGTTTCACCTTGAATCGTCGCCGGGCAATATTTCTTGGTCGGTCTACGAGACCGCGAAGGAGCACCCCGGGGTTGCATTCGCGATTCCCTACGCCGTGGGCGACAACTACATGGGCGCCCGCATCGTGGGGACGACGACCGAACTATTTGACGCGTTTCAATATCGTCCGGGGCGCAGGCTGGCGGTGCAGGCCGGCGGGCGGTTGTTCGACATGGGACTACGCGAGGCGGTGGTCGGCGCGGAGGCGGCACGGCGAACGGGGCTTGCCTATGGTGCGATTTTTCAACCGACCCACGGCCTCGAACAGAATGAAGCCGGCCACGTGCATGAAGAGGAGTACGTCGTCGTCGGCGTCCTGGAGCCGACCGGTACGCCCATCGACCGGGTGATTCTCATTCCGCTGGAGGGGATCATGCGGATGAGCGGGCACATTCTGCGGACGGAAGATGACGACATGTACGCGGCGCAGGCGGGCGAGGAGATTCCGGACGAGGTGAAGCAGATCAGCGCGGTGATGCTCGGGCTGCGCGGGCCGCAGGCGGGTCTCGATCTCGATGAGCAGTTCAACAAGCGGGACAGCAAGGCGACGCTGGCGTTTCCGATCGGCGCGGTGATGGCCGATCTGTTCGACAAACTGGGGTGGATGGTCCAGGTGCTGGGGCTGGTGGCGATCCTGGTGGTGCTGGTGGCGGGCAGCGCGGTCCTGGCGAGCATTCACAACACGATCAACGAGCGGCGGCGGGAGTTTGCAATCTTGCGGGCGCTGGGGGCGCGGCGATCGGCGGTATTCTCGATCATCCTGCTGGAGTCGGCGACGATCGCGGCGATCGGCACCGTTATTGGTTTCGCGGTGTACGCGGCGATCATGGGGACGGCCGCGATCATCATTCGAAGGCAGACGGGTGTCGTGATCGACCCGTGGGCGCTCAATGCGGCGCTGGCCTGGACGCCGCCGGGGATGATCGCCCTGGGGTTGATCGCGGGCCTGATTCCTGCGGCGAAGGCGTATTCGACGGACGTGGCGACGCACCTGGCGCCACAGACGTAGGCATTCGATGGTTGATGGGCAATGGCAAGAATCAGCGCCGTAATACTGGCCGGGCTGGCGCTGCTGGGCGGCGGGTGGTGGGTGGTTGCATCGCAACTGCTGTATGAACCGCCGCCGCCGCGACACCCGACGACCGCGGTCGCGCGGGGCGCGCCGCTGGATGCGCCGCTGGTGAATGACCCGCTGCCGCCGGTGACGACGCAAAGCGTGCGCGGGCCCGAGCCGGCGCGCGGGTCTAGCGTGCTGCCGAAGGTCTCGGCAACCTCCAAACCGGAGCATGCGAAGTACGGCGTGGTTCAGTTCGATACGCTTGCCTTGTTTCCATACACGCGATGGTGGGGATCGGTCAATGCGCCGTCAGAAAGACCGCCGGATCAGATTCCGCCCGGGGTGAAGGCGCTCGGCGGAAAGCCGGCGTGCATCGCCGGTTTCATCAACCCGCTCGATCTGGACGATGGCGGCAAGATTTCGCATTTCATGTTGATGCGGACCCAGAGCCTGTGCTGCTACGGGGCGCCGATCACATTGCAGGACTGGATCGACGTGCGGCTTGAAGGCGGGCGGCGGATCACGCCGTCGCTGCACGTGCCGGTCTTCGTGCTTGGCACGCTGGAGGTCGGCGAGGACATCGTGAACGGGTACACCGCGAGTTTGTATCGCATGAAGGCGGACAAGGTGCTGTTGCCGGGGGAAGTGCCGTAGGAGTGGACAGTGGATCGTGGCGAGTGGCCTGCACGATGAGGCACGGCAAGCCCGAGTTCGCACCGGCTGCAGGCACCCGGTGGCACGCGATCGCGAAGCGTTGCGGCGGGCCACCGACCACTCGCCACTCGCCACTCGTTATCATCTCGTCATGACCACAACCATCCAAGCCGCCGTGATGCGGGCGTTTGGGCAGCCGCTCGTGATCGAGAATTTCGAGGCCCCGCGGCAACTCGCGCCCGGCGAGGTGCTGGTCAAGGTGCGCCTGGCCGGCGTGTGCGGCACCGACGTGCATCTGCACAAGGGCGAACTCAAGGTGCCGTTGCCACTGATCATGGGACACGAGACGACGGCGACGGTGGCCGCGATCGGGGCGACACCAGATGATTCGCCGGTGTGCGACTGGCTGGGCGAGCCGCTGGCGGTGGGCGACCGGGTGTCGTGGACGGTGGGGCGGACCTGCGGAACCTGCGAATACTGTCGATTGTATAAACTTCCAAGCCGTTGCCGCAATCGCAGGGCCTATGGCGTGAACACGCCGTGCGATCATCCGCCGCATCTGTTGGGGGGTTACGCGCAATATCACCATCTCGCGGCGGGTACGGCGATTTTCAAACTGGCTGACGATCTGCCGGACGAGGCGGTGGTCGGGGCGGGCTGCGCACTGGTGACGGTGGTGCATGGCTATCAGCGCATGCCGATTCGATGGGGCGAGTCGGTCGTGGTGCAGGGGGCGGGTCCGGTCGGGTTGGCGGCGGTTGCGCTGGCGGCCGATGCGGGCGCGCGTCCGGTGATTGCGATCGGCGGTCCGGCGGAGCGATTGGCGCGGTGCCGGCAGTTCGGGGCGGACGAGGTGATCGATATTGACGTGGTGCGCGATCCGGCCAAGCGGCGGGGGATCGTGCTGGAAGCCACGCGCGGTCTGGGTGCGGACATGGTGGTGGAGTGCGTGGGGCATCCATCAGCAGTGGCGGAGGGCTGGGACCTGGTTCGCGACGGGGGTCGATATCTGGTTCTGGGGCAGTATTGCGACGCCGGGCCGACGCCGCTGAACCCGCATCACATCACGCGCAAGGAACTGGAGATCACCGGGTCGTACGGCTCCGAGCCGCAGCATTGGGCGATGGCCCTGGCGTTTCTGCGGGCGCGGCGCGGGCGGTATCCGTTTCACGAGTTGATCACGCACCGCTTTTCGCTCGGGGAAGTGAATGAGGCGCTTGCCAAGGTTGCGGCGTGGGAGACGGGCAAGGCGGTGATCGAGCCGAATCGGGAGTGAGTTCCGATTGCGCGAATAATTGGAACAACGGGATTTGCAAGCGCCGTCTCGCGTTCTGCACCCTCACCCCAGCCCTCTCCCTCAAGGGAGAGGGAGCAAAAGGCGATCCACATCCATTGCGAAAATCGGGGCTTGACGCATTCCGCGAGTTGACGGCACACTTCTGATTCGGGCGCGGGGCCGGGCGTTTTAGGGTCCTGGCGACGGGATGTCCGGGGTTACCCCGGGCGAGTTGCTGCGCTGACATTCCTGAAGGGCGCATGCGATACGGTCGTACGACCGTATCACATGCGCGGCGGAGCGTTGTAAAACGCGCCCCGCGCCCGGTTTCTTCCGACCACGAGCGCTGCGTGCATCGCGCCGGACGACACCATCATGCCGGACATATCTATCAAGGCCTGGATTTACATCGCGCTGGCGGCGGCAGGGGCGGCATTCAAGATCTGGCGATGGCTGCGAAACGACGGTCGCATTCGGCCCGGTCCACCGCGAGATCGCGGTCGCGTTCGGCGGGGCTCTGTCAGGCCGTCGTGGCAGCCCTGCAAATCCCGCGAAGGCTCCGTCGGCTTTCCAGAGGCGAATCCCGATCGCATCGCACTGCTGCCCGGCTCGCCGAGCATGTTGCAGGCGCCGGCGAACAAGGAGAAGTTGGCGGCGGCGGGCCTGCCGGTGCTGGAGACGCAGCAGGATCTGATGCGCTGGTTGAAGATTGACGTGCGTCGCGCGGTCGCCCTGGCCAATCCGGCGAATCGGGTTCGGCCGCGAAAGACCAATTACGCCGAGTGGACCGTGCCGAAGAAGCGCGGCGGGGTGCGGGTAATCTGCAGTCCGAAGCCGCGGCTGAAGGCGATTCAGCGAAGGATCAAGGCGGAGATGCTCGATCGCGCCGCACTGCACGACGCCGTGCATGGATTTTGTCGAGAACGCGGCATCGTGAGCAACGCGACGCCGCACGTCGGCAAGCGACTGGTGGTCAAACTCGACTTGCGGGACTTCTTCGAGCATGTCCGCAAGTCGCTGGTGGTCGGCGTGTTTCGCCGCATGGGTTATTCGCGGGATGTGTCGCGCTGGCTGGCGATGTTCTGCACGCATCGGCCCAATTTATGCGAATGCATCGAAACCCGAAGCATGGGCACGCATGTGAATATGTGGCCGCGGCATGCGGTGCAGGGCGCGCCGACCAGCCCGGGGCTGGCGAATCTGGCGCTGCACCGCCTGGATTGTCGCATGGCGGGGCTGGCGCGAAAGTTCGAGGCGACCTACACGCGTTATGCCGACGATTTGACTTTTTCCGGCGACGAGCGATTCAAGCGCGGAATGAAACGCTTCCTCGTAATGGCTCGGCGGATCATCTCAGAAGAGGGCTTCACGCTCAACGACCGGAAGGCGCGGTTCGCGCGATCGGGGCATCAGCAGCGCGTGACCGGCGTGGTGGTGAATGAGAAGGTGAATTGTGCGCGCGATGAGTACGATCGATTGAAGGCGATTCTATACAACGCCGCGAAATCGAGCGGGCTTGAGTCGCAGAATCGCGAGCGGCATGCGGATTTTGCGGGTCACATTCGCGGGCGCATTGCGCACATCGCCATGTTGAATCCGACGCGCGGCCAGCGCCTTGCAGAAGCGTTTTCGGCGCTCAGTGCGTGACGCCATTCAAGTCGACATGGCGTCTCAAAGCAGGGCTACGACTGCGAAGACAATCGAAAGCGATCGGCAATTCGAATGCCACCTCGCGCGCTGCACCCTCACCCCAGCCCTCTCCCTCAAGGGAGAGGGAGCCGATCCACATCTCTTCCCAAAGGGAGAGGGAGTAGGGTGCGCCCTCGAAGCGAGCCCATCATGAACCCGGGGCTTTGACGCGCTGGCCGTCTTTGTAGTTGGCGGGGATGTCGGCGACGCGAGCGCCGGCGGAGAGGCCGGCGGTGATTTCGTAGAGGCGCTCGGTTTCGCGGCCGATTTTTATATCCGTCTTCGTCAGCCGTTCGTTTGAGTAGATCAGCACGGAGCCGCTGGTCGGGGCTGTCGCCGATGCCGTCGCCGCGTCGGGCTGCGACGCACTGGCTGCGCCTGCGGAGCCGTCAGTCAGCATCACCGCCGACTTCGGCAGCCAAAGCGTGCCCTTGGTTGCGTCGGCGGATTCGTCATCTTGTTCCTTCTTGAAATCGACGCGGGCCGTGCCCTCGACGCGCAGGTACTCGTCCGGATTGTCGATGCGGACTTTCACCTGCACCGTGCCTTTGCTGTAGTTCGCGCCCGGATCGATCCACAGCACGTGTCCGTTGTAGCGGCGGTCCTTGTAGGCATCGGGGATGATGACGGCCGGCATGTCCTTGACAATTTTCGTGATGTCTAATTCACTGACATCCACCTCTACGCGGAGTTTGGTCATGTCGGCGATGGAGGCGAACTGGCTGTTGGCCATGCCGCCGAAGCCGCCCTCGGCCGCGACGAAATCGCCGACCTCCACGTTGCGATCCAGCACCACGCCGGTGACCGGCGCGGTGACGCTGCACCAGTCGAGCCGCCACTGGGCCTCGGACAGGGCCGCGGCGTCGGCCTCATTCTTGGCCTGGGCCGCCTCGAATTCGCTTTTTGCCTGAATGAACTCGAGTTCGGGCGCGTTGGCCTGGCGGTAGAGCCGCTCGATCCGCTCAAAGTTGGCTTTTGCGAACGACAGGCGGGCCTTCTGCTCTTCGAAGACGGCCTTGGCGTTATCGCGCCGGGCGCGGAAGAACACATCTTCGATCGTGGCGATGACCTGGCCCTTCTCGACTCGATCGCCCTGCTCGAACATCAACTGAGTGATTTGCCCGGAGACTTTTGTCGCCACGCGCACGCGATGATCCGAGACGATCTTGCCGGTGGCGGTGTGGACGGCCGGCGTGGACGCGCCCTTCTGGAGAATGACCGAGACGAGTCGCACTTCGGCGGCGGGCTTAAGCGTGTTCTGCACGGTGGCGAGCCAGGCGGAGCGGTAGTAATAGGCTGCGCCGCCACCGATGAGCAGCAGCGCAAAGAAGATCGGCCATCCGAGCGAGCGCCGCGGCCCGGCGGCCCGGCGCGCGGTCGCGGGGACCGGCGCCGGTCGGTTGGACTTGTCGATGCGGAGCTTCTGAAGTTGCTCGCGGGTGCTGGAGGGCGTGGCTTCCATGTTTACCTATCGTATCGTAGTCGTCGGGTCAGGCGCGGCGAAGTGCGGCAAGAATACTCATGCGTGACGCCTTGTAGGCGGGGACAATCGCTCCGATAAAACCGACCAAGAGTGCCGCGCCGAGCGACTGAATGAGGATGCGCGGGGTGACCTTCATGTCGTAGGCGAAGGTCGACCAGGTCGCGTCGGAGAGAAACTCCTGCTTGGTGGTGAAGGCGAGGGCCAGGCAGGCCAGGGCCGCGCCGACGACGCAGGCGATCCCGCAGATGAACACCGCTTCGATGATGAAGGAGAGAATGACCGACCCCGGCGTGTAGCCGATGGTGCGGAGCATGGCGATTTCCCGGGTGCGGCCGTCGACGGCTGCGTAAATGGTGTTGGCCACGGCGAAGCAGGCGCCGAAGGCCATGAAGCCGACGAGGATCAGCGTGAGGTTCAGGATCTGCGACGATCGGTCGGCGAGGTCCTGATAGTACTGCTGCTCGGTCTTGGCCTGCAGGACATAGGGCGGGTTCTTGAGCAGGTCGATCAGCGGGCCGGCGTGTGCCGGGCTCTCCAATCGGAGGGCGACGCTGGAGACCATGCTCTCGCGGTTGAACACATCCCGGATCGGAGATAGCGAACACCAGATTTCCGACTCCATGGGCCCGCCGGCGGCTTCGAAAATGCCTACGACGGTGAAGGGGCGGCCGCCGTCGTAGCCGAGCATCAGCGCCCCACCCACATGGACACCATCCACCCGGTCAACGATGGATTTTCCGACGATGATTTCGTCGGCGCCCTGGTTGAACACCCGGCCCTCCACCATGCGGACGTTGCGGTGGATGTCAAAGGCGATTGAATCGACGCCGCGGACGGCCACGAGCGATTGCTGGGCGGGGTCATTCTTGCGCGGCAGGGAGGTCTGGGTGACGACTTCGCCGCTGCAGGCGGGTTCACCGTCGGCCGTGCGGGCGAGGTGGGGCAACTGGTGCAATTGGCGCAGTTCTTCAAGGGAGAGAAAACTGGTGCTTTCGCCGGTGGCGCCGGGCTTGATGAGGATGAGTTTGTCGAGTGCCCCGCCGGCCTTGAGCGAGTCGCGCAGGCCCTCGCCGAAGGCCAGTGCCCAGGTGAGGACGAAGACAATGAGGGCGACGACGCCGAAGGTCAGCAGGGTGCTGGACTTGCGGACGAAGAGGTTGCGCCAGTTGTAGACGAGGGGCAGGGCCATGGTCGCAAGAGTGTAGCGGCGCTTTGCGGTTTCGCTCGGGCGCGAATGGCCGCCTCTTTCGCCGGCGGGCCGGTATGCCACTGCTCTGTGAGCAGTGCGACCGTGAGTGATTGAACCGCGCGGCACCGCGGCGCACAAAGCCGCCGAGGGCGAAGCCGTGGTAGGCCGATCCCGGGCCCGCGAGGGCTTTGAGACGAGTCCGTCATGGCCTTTTCGCTCGCGCCGTTCGCGGCCGATTCACCTATACTCCGTCCAGGCAGAGTGCCGCGCGGCTTCCACCGCGCGCGGCCGCCGGGGGCGAACTGGTTTCGACCGGGCAAGTTGACGGCAGGGTGGCGTGTCGAGGGTGTCAGGCGGCCTCGTGAAACACCTGGCAAAAACGCTAATTGGCAACTCCAATTACGCAATGGCCGCCTAAATAGGCGACCCGTCGAACCGCCGATGTCTGCTAGGCGGGGAGACGTCATTCAGCAGGCTGGCTTCCAAAGCGGCTCCGTTTCGGCGGGGCAGTCCGACCGCGAGGAAGCGAGAAACATGTCGGGCTGGCTGGCGCGGGGGCCTGTTAATCGGCCGTCGCGCCGGCGAGATTGAATAGATTGACTACACACGTAGAGGCCCTGCCTGAAGTGTTCCGGGACGCGGGTTCGATTCCCGCCGCCTCCAATTTTCATTTCTCATTGGTTGCATGCGCCGCGCGTGGGACCAATGGCTTCGTTACATCAGTCCATATTTCTGCATGCGATAGCGGAGTCGGTCGCGGGTGACGCCGAGGAGTTCGGCGGCCTGGACCTGGTTGTTGTGGGTGCGCTCCAGGGCCTGCTTGAGCATCGATTTCTCCAGGTCGGAGAGGCGATCGAGCGGGAAGCCGGCGGGCGGCAGAATGAGATTCTCCAGTTGGCATGGGGCGGTCGCGGGCTCCGACCGCTGACTGAGCACGAAATCGTCCTCGTCGAGCACGGCGGTTCGCGAGAGCAGAACGGCGCGCTCGACCGCATTGCGGAGTTCGCGCACGTTGCCGGGCCAGTTGTGGGTGGCGAGGCGGGCCAGCGCGCGTTCGGTGATTTCGCTGACCGGCTTTTTGAATTCCTTGGCGAAGCGGGAGACGAAATGCCGGGCGAGCAACTTCACATCGTCGCCGCGCTCGCGCAGGGCGGGCAGGCTGAGCGAGACGACATTCAGCCGGTAGAAGAGGTCTTCGCGGAAGGTGCCCGCGCGGATGGCGTCTTCAATGGGGCGATTGGTGGCGGCAATGACACGGACGTCGACGGTGATTTCCTGGGTTCCGCCGACGCGTCTAAATCGCCGTTCCTCCAGGAAGCGCAGGAGTTTGGCCTGCAGGGAAGGGGCCATGTCGCCGATTTCGTCGAGGAAGACGGTGCCGCCGTCAGCGGCTTCGAGCAGGCCCTTTTTCTGCGTCTTGGCGTCGGTGAACGCGCCGCGTTCGTGTCCGAAGAGTTCGCTCTCCAGCAGGGTGTCGGAGATGGCGGTGCAGGTGATGTTGATGAAGGGCTGCTGGGCGCGGGGCGAGGCGCCGTGGATGAGGCGGGCGACGAGGTCCTTGCCGGTTCCGGTTTCGCCGCGGACAAAGATGGTCGAACTGCCGGAGGTGGCGACGCGGCGAATGGTGTCGAGCAGGGCCTGGATCGAGGCGTGCTGACCGATGAGCATGTCAGAGCCGAAGTCGCGCTGGAGTTGGGATCGCAGGGCGCGGAGTTCGCGGCGGAGGCGGGTGGTCTCGAGCGCCTTGTCGACGGTGAACAGCAATTCGTCCATCTGGAAGGGCTTGGCGAGGTAGTCGAACGCGCCGAGGCGAACGGCATCGACGGCCGTCTTGATCGTGCTGTAGGCGGTCATCATGATGACGATGGCATCGGCGTCGCGCTCGCGCAGGCGGCGCAGGACGTCGAGACCGGTCATGTCGGGCAACTGGTAGTCGAGCATGACGAGGTCGAAATCGCCGTCGGTGAGCAGTTGGATTCCAGCGTCGCCGGTTTCGGCCTCGGAGACCTCGTAGCCGCGCTCCTCGAATTTCTTGCGCAGGGACCAGCGGATCAGCGCTTCGTCTTCCACAATCAATACACGGATCGACATTCGGGGCCTCAATCAGATTCCCGGGTTTGCCGCAGCGGGAGGCGGATGACGACGGTCGTGCCCACGCCGGGCTCGGACTGCAGGTCCATCGATCCGTTGTGCGCCTGAATGATCTGGCGGCAGATGGCAAGGCCCAGGCCGGTGCCGCGCGCCTTGGTCGTGAAGAACGGCTCAAAGGCGCGACGCCGGACGGAGTCGCTCATGCCATGGCCGGAATCATGCACGAGCAATTCGAACGAGGCCGAGTCGGCCTGTGCCGCCACGCGAACGACACCGCCGGCCCGGGAGGCCTGCACGGCGTTGAGGATCACGTTGATCAACACCTGTTCGATCTGGTCCGGATCAAGGTCGACGTTGGGCAGGCTTGGGTCGCAGTTGATTTCGAGGCAGACGCTGCTGAGCGGGGGCTGCTTGTGCAGAAGCGTGACGGTGCGCTGCATGACTTCGGCGGGATTGCAGGTGCGCAACTGTGGGACCTTGGGCCTGGCGTACACGAGGAGGTCCTCGACGGTTCCATCCAATCTGTCGATTTGCCGGAGGATCTCGGCGAGGATCGGAAAATGCGGATCATCCCCGGGGGTAGCGTCGCGCATGACCTGAACGGCGCCGCTGATTCCGGCGAGCGGATTCTTGATTTCATGGGCAAGCGACGCGGCGAGTTGCCCGATCTCGGCAAGGCGCTCAGCGCGCGAGAGGCGCTCGCCCAGTGCGATGCGCTCGATGGCGCGGAGTTGCTCGGAATTGGCCTCCTGAAAGGTCTCCAGCATCACGCCTGTTTCAAGGGTCAGCAGTTTGTTCAGGGAGTCGAGCATCTCCTCGGCGTCCGGGACGCCGGCGTCATTCACGCTTCGATGCAATTCCTGCCGGATGATCTCCATGGCGCCGAACATGTAGTGCTGATTCAGTCCGACGCGAACGTGGGTACGGCCGATCTGGGATCGGTGGTGGCTGTAGGCGTCGTCATAGACACCGCAGAACAGGGTGTCGAGCCAGTCGGATAGTTTCGTGCGGAGACGCTCGATCTGTTCCGGGCCGCTGAAGACCCGGGCCGCGCCGGGATGCCGCAGGAGTACGTCATAGAATCGCGCGACGATCTGGGGGATCTGGGGCCGGACGATTTCGCCCAGGCGTCGAACCCGGTCGGCGTCCCGTTCGGTGAAGCCGACATACCGCTTCAGTTCGTTGAAGACACTTTCCGCCATTTCAGGATTGTAACGGGGGCCGGAAAGGCCAAGCACGACCCGCCGGGTGGCGGGCTGAGTGTCGTGGTTCAGCGTACTTTGCTGGCGGTGGTGGGATTGTGCTCGCATTTCGTGGCCCTGACCGGCCCTGCGTAGCAATCCTCGTGCCGAACCGATTCGTTTGCCTGACGTCCGCCTGCACATGCGAGAACGGGTCGCCGCGGCCTTCGGCGAGCGTCCCGGTTGGCCTCCAGGGTCCGGAGACAACTGCGGATTTCCACACTCGGTATGCGTGAAACGGCGCAGAAATGGAATCTGTCCACGCGGAGAGTGCGGATGGGAAACGGCATCGTGGCAATAGGGTGGGACTTCGCGAGCGCGCCTCGGGGTTGTGACCAATGCCGGCGGGGTGGAATGAAATATGCACACCAGTTGCCCGGGCTCCCGTCTCGTGGTGGCCCGCGCCCAAGGAGGCACAGCATGGCACGCGACGACCGAAAATCGAAAGACGCAATACCGGTACCAAGACCCACGCCTGTGCGGACACTGCGAGCACAGGACATCGAGCGGATTCGCGAACTGGCCTACGCATGTTATTCGGCGCGCCTGGGCGGAGGCCCTGGCGACGCAATGTCGGACTGGCTTGAGGCGGAGCGGATGTTCCTGGCGGCGGCAACCCCGAACACGGAAACCGCTTCGTCCAAGCCGCCTGTTACGCAAGCCAAGCCGTTGCGAACGGAGGCGAACTTGCCGCACGGGCAGCGAAAAGAGGAAGCGGTCACGGCGTAGGGGGCCGTTGGCGGTGTCCGGTCGCGAAGACCGAGCCGTCACACGAGGACATCAACGTACAGGCGGTGGATCATGGGCATCAAGTCTTTTCGCGATTTGTATCATCACCAACTTCGGCGGATCTATGGAACCGCCTTCAACAGTGCCCTGCTCCTGCCGCACCTGCGGCGCGCGGCCAGTTCGCCGGAACTGATATCGGCGCTGGAAGACGATGAGGCGCGGGCGAAGGATCAGGGCGAGCGGTTGTCGGAACTGCTTCCGTCCTCGCCGCATCATGCGAGCGTGCCGATGTCAGTCACCAGTCTGCTTCGCAACTGCCTGATGCTGGGCAAGTACGAGGAGTTGAGCCATGACGGCCGCGATGCTGCACTTGTCGACCTGGTTCGCCGTCTGCGGCACGACCAGATCGCGGGGCTGTCGAGCGCCCGAACGTGGGCTCGTGCGATGCAGGATTACGCGGCCGTCTCTATTCTGGAGGATTGCCTGCGGGAGGAGAAATACTCCGACGAGCGGCTGGAGGCGATTGGGGATCAATGCTGCCGCCGTGCGATATCGTGTTGTGCGAGGTGCGTAAAGGAGAATTTCTGTGCGACCGAGGCGCACGCGTGAGGCCCCGACGCTATACTTTTCGGTGAGGTGACACCATGAAAATAGTGATCGGATACGACGGATCGAGTTACGCAAACACGGCAATGGATGATTTGAAAAATGCCGGGTTGCCGGATTCGACTGAGGCGGCGGTGTTGTGCGCGGCCGACGTGTTCAATGTGTTCGACGTGCAGGGGGCGGTGGGCGAGAACCCATCGGTGATGGCCGAGGCGGCGGAGCGTTGGCGGGCGGGCGTGGACACCAATATCAGCCAGGCCATGAAGATGGCCGAGGCCGGGGCCGATCGGCTGCGAAAACTGTTTCCGAACTGGAAAATCACGGCAACGTCCGTGGGGGATTCTCCGAGCTGGGCGCTGATACAGCGCTCGGAAGGCTCGGGCGATCCTGCGCGCGCCGCGGAGTTGATCGTGGTGGGCGCGGCCGGTCACTCCGCGATGGGGCGGCTGGTGTTTGGCAGCGTGGCAAACCAGGTTTTATCGAACGCCGGGTGCTCGGTCCGGGTGGGTCGAAAATGTGAGCGGGGCGCGGACGAGCCGCTGCGACTGATGGCCTGCGTGGACGGGTCCGTGGGTTCGCGGGCGGCGGTCGATCGGATCGTCGCTCGAAACTGGCCCAGGAACACGGAGTGCCGCGTGGTGGCTGTTATTGACGCGCGCCTCAGTACGGCCTATCCGCCGGCGGTTCCATTCGTCGCATCCACGGCGGAGGCCCTTGCGCAGAACATCGTTGACGATGCGCGGGCACAATTGAAGAAGGCGGGCATTGAGGCGACATCGGCGGTTCGAGCGGGCGGGGCCGTGAGCAATTTGCTGAAGGAAGCCGAGTTGTACAAGGCCCATTGCATTTTTGTCGGGGCCAGCGGGCTTGGGCGCGTTGCGCGAATCCTGCTTGGTAGCGTGTCGCGAAGCATGGCCATGCACGCCGCATGTTCCGTCGAGGTCGTGCGGGCGAAGGGATAGGGGCGCCGCGGCGCCACCACTCGCAGGCACAGGGCCGTGGCCGGGGAGGCACACCATGAACGTCCTGAACTTCGCCACATCGGATGTTGTCACGGTCGGCCCTGACGAATCGATTGACAAAGCCATCTCCCTGATGGAGGAGCGGTCGCTGCATCACCTCGTCGTGGTGGACAAGGGCCACACGCCGCTGGGCGTGTTGTCTGATCGGGACATTCTCATTTCGACGGGCTGGCGGCTGAGCGCGGAGCGCCGGGCGAAGAATCGATATTTCGGCGGGCGAACGCTCGGGCCGACGCGAATCGAGCAGATCATGTCGCGGCCGGTAGTTTCGCTGCCGGAGGCCGCAACCGCGCGGCAGGCGGCCACGATGATGCGTGATCGCAAGATCGGCGCGATTCCGATCGTGTGTGACGGCAAACTCTCGGGCATTGTGACGGTTCACGATCTGATCAGTTGGCTCGACGAACTGGCCGTCGATGGCAGCGCGGCCGCCCGGTTGCTGGAGGCCCCCGTGCGCGACCGGATGTCGTCGCCGGTGCTCACGGTGGCGCCGGACAGCATGCTCGACGAGGTCGTCGCCCTGTTCCAGCGATTCAACATTCATCATGTGCCGGTGGCCGTGCTCGGCAGACTATCGGGCATCGTCTCGGATCGCGACGTGCGGCGCAGCCTGGGCTGGTCGACGATCTGCGATCAGCAGGCCGAGGCGGAATCGATATTGCCGTCAGTCGATTTTCCGATGAAGGCGTCCGAGGTGATGAGCCGGGATGTGATGACGACGGCGCCGCATGCGCCGCTGCGCCAGGCGTTGCGCCGGATGGTGTTTCACCGGATTCACTCCCTGCCGGTCGTTCAGATCGATCAGTTGGTGGGCATCCTCACTCCGACGGATTTCGTCAAGGCCATCGCCGAGGAAGAGCTGCTGTAGTTTTGGGTTGTGTCGCATCGATTGGCGGGCCGCGTGGGTGCGCCTAACACCGACGGCCCGTCTCTCGATGATCTCCCTCCGCCGCGACCGGATGATCGCGCATTCCCGGGTTCACCGTGTATATTGGGCTGATCCGCACCCGATACTGGGCGACGGCCCGCGCGCAAGCCTGCGAGGCATGATGCGGGGGTGTGCGCGGCCGGGTGTTCTCGGGGATCGTCAATGGCCGGCGACGCCGCCTCGCGGGACATGCAATCGCTTCTGGATGCGGCCGCTGCCGGCGACGCCGTCGCGGCAGAGCGTCTGTTCCCCATTGTTTATGACGAACTGCATCGAATCGCCGCTGCGTACATGCGCCGCGAACGTCCGGATCACACCCTTCAGGCCACGGCCCTGGTGCACGAGGCGTTCGTTCGGCTGGTGGGGCCGGAGCCGGCGGCAAACCGGTACGAAAACATGCGGCATTTTGTCGCGGCCGCGGCGGTGGCCATGCGCCGGATCCTCGTCAATCACGCCAAGGCGCGGGACGCCGACAAGCGCGGCGGCGGTGCGCAGTCAGTCTGTCTCGATTCCGTGTCCGCGGAGTTCAACGATCGCTCGATCAATCTGCTGGCGCTGGATGAATCGCTGCGGCGGCTCGCGGAACTGGATCCGCGGCAGGCGAGGCTGGTGGAACTTCGATTCTTCGGCGGAATGAGCATGGAGGATTGCGCGGAGACGCTCGGCATTTCGGTTCGCACGGTGCAGTATGAATGGGCGCATGCGCGGGCGTGGCTGCGCGGGCAACTCGAAGAGGGCTGATGCCATGCAACGAGACGGCTGGCAGACCGCCAAGGACCTCTTTCGCCTGGCGCTGGAACAGCCGGCGGGCGATCGAGTGACGTTTGTCGAAAAAAAATGTGCGGACGTCGCGATTCGTGATGAGGTGCTTCGCCTGCTGAGGTTTCACGATGAGCCTTCGGCTTTTCTCGAATCGCCGGTTGCAGCATCGCCACGCACCGCCGAGGGCGGCGCGGATGAACTGATCGGTCGCAACCTGGGCGGGTTTGTCATCGTCCGTCGAATCGGAATGGGGGGCATGGGTGCGGTTTATGAGGCGCGCCAGGAACAGCCGCGGCGCAATGCAGCGGTAAAAGTGTTGCGGCCGGGCGCGCTGTCGCTGCGGATGCAGCGGCGCTTTGAGTTTGAATCTGACGTACTCGCGCGGCTGGATCATCCGGGCATCGCGCGGGTGTTTGCGGCGGGCACGTTCGAGGCGGGCCGCGGCGTACAACCGTGGTTTGCGATGGAACTGGTCGATGGGCCGTCGATTAAGTCTTATGTCGCCAATCAGTCGCCGTCACGGGCGGGTCTGCTGGCGCTGCTGGCGGCGGTGTGCGACGCGGTGCAGCATGCCCATCAGCGCGGCGTGGTGCACCGCGATCTGAAACCGGACAACATCCTGATCACGCGGTCGGGCGACGGCGCTTCCGTTCAACCCAAGATTCTGGATTTCGGCGTTGCGCGGTCGATGGAGGCGGACGCACAGGTGACCATGCACACCGTGGCGGGCGAGATCATCGGCACGCTGGCGTACATGAGTCCGGAGCAACTTTCGGGGGATCCGGAGCGGGTGGACGCGCGGTGCGATGTGTTTTCGCTCGGCGTCATCGGATACGAGTTGCTCGGCGGGCGGCTGCCGCACGGCGATGGCCGCGGGTCCATCGCACAAATGGTCCAGGCGATCGAGCAGAAGGACCCGGTGAAACTGGGGGCGATCGATCCCGGATTGCGCGGCGACATCGAGGTCATTCTTGCCAAGGCGCTCGAAAAAGACGTGAGCCGTCGATATGCATCGGCGGCGGAATTCGCGGCGGACTTGCGGCGACACATGAACAACGAGCCGGTGTCGGCGCGTCCTGCGACGACGGCGTACCAGTTGACGAAGTTTGCGCGGCGCAATCGGGCGCTGGTGGGCGGCGCGATGACGACCGTGGCGGCGCTGACGGCGGGGCTGGTTCTGTATGCCGTCGAGGCGCGCACGGCGCGGCGCGAGGCCGAGAAGTCGCGGTACGAGGCGGACAAGGCGACGGCAATCAACAATTTCATGACGAATGACTTTTTGATGAAACTGCTGGCTGCCGCGAATAAGCAGAAGCCGGGCGAGCGGCTTGCGGTGGGGCAACTGGTGGCCCAGGCATCGGCCCAGGCGGGCCTCATGTTCAACGATCAACCGCTGGCCGAGGCGGCCGTGCGGAACGAGATCGGCTCGATTCACTACAACCTGGGCACGGTCGAACAGGCGGCCGCCGAATTTGAGCGGGCCCTGGATTTGTGGCAGACGCACCTGGGGCCGGATCATGTCGACACGCTGAAGGCGGTGAACAACCTGGGACAGGTGCGTGCCCGGCAGCGCCGGCCGTCCGATGCGGAGGCGCTGTACGTACGAGCCCTGGAGGGGCGTCGGCGGGCGCTGGGCGAGGATGATCCGTATACGCTTGTCACGATGAACAATCTGGCAGAGGTGTATCGCGGCGCGGGCCGTCTGGATGAGGCGGAGGGGCTGCTGCGAAGGGCCCTGGCGGCGCAGGAGCGGGTGCATGGGTCGTCACACAAGAACACCATCACCACGCTGGGCAATCTCGGCAGCCTGCTGGCCCAGCGTGGGCGGCACGAGGACGCCGTGACGATGCACCGCCGGGCGTACGAGGCCAGCCGATCGACGCTGGGCGACGACCACGTGATGACCGCGATGACCGGCGTGCGATACGGCCTGTCGCTTCAGAAGGTGAATCGACCGGATGAGGCGGAGCCGCTGCTGCTGTCAGTGGCGGCGTCGGCGGAGCGGTCGATGGGACCGGGTCATCCGGAGACGATCAACACGCGGCGAGTGCTGGCGCGTGGGTATCGACAGCAGAGGAAATATGGGGAGGCGGCGGAGCAGTTGCGGCGGGCGCTGGCGGGGGCGAAGACCATGACGGAGGGTCCGGCGGGAATGGCGGCGAGGATTCAGCAGGAACTGGATGGGGTGACGACGCCGGCGGCGCGGAGCGAAGGTGCGGCAAGCAGGCCCGCACGTCCGGGTTCGGTAGGCGAAGACGAAAAGGAATAGAGCCGGAGCCGTGTCACGCCCGGCGTGTTATTCGCGCAGGCCGAGTATGGGGGTGAGTTCGGCCAGTTTTTCGTCGACCAGTTTCTTGGTGCGGGCCTCGATGTTGAGGCGAAGGGCCGGGGTGGTGCGGCTGGCGCGGACGTTGAACCACCAGTCGGGGTATTCGAACGTCAACCCGTCGAGCGGGTCGATGCGGGCGTCGGCGAAGGCGCTGCGCAGTTGTTTGAAGGTCTGCTCGCGGTCGGGGCATTTGAAGCCGACTTCGCCGCTGGTGCGATAGCGCTGAATCGCCTTGACGAGTTCGCCAAGCCGCCGGCCCGTGCTGACCAGGACGTTGATGACCTGACAAAGCGCAATAAGACCCGAGTCGCCGTAGAAGTTGTCGCGGAAGTAGTAGTGGCCGGACAGTTCGACGCCGAAGACCGCGCCCTGTTCGTACATGCTCTTGGTGATGAAGGGGCGTCCGACGCGTTCGCGGATGGCGCGTCCGCCGGCGCGTTCCATTTCCTCGGCGACGATACGGCTGCAGCGCAGGTCGTGCACGATGGCGGCGCCGGGTTCGCGTTCGAGGAGGTTGCGGGCGATGAGCGCCCCGACGAGGTCGCAGGCGACGGCCTGTCCGCGCTCGTCGACAAAGGCGACCCGATCGGCATCGCCGTCGAAGCAGACGCCGAAGTCAGCCTTGTGTTGCTTGACGGCGCGCTTGAGGCTGGTCAGTGCAGAGGGCTGGCTGGGGTCGGGGATGTGGGCGAAGCGACCGGTGTGGTCGAAGTTCAGGGGGATGAGTTTCAGATTTTCAATGCCGCCGAGGACCTGCGGAATCCAGCGGCCGGCCATGCCGTTGCTGGCATCGATCACAACGCTGATCGGCCGCACGAGGGCCGGCGCGCCGCGGAGGAACTTGAGCACGAATTCGCGGTAGGGCCGGGCCAGTTCGCCGTCGATGAGTTTGGCGGTGGTGCCGGTCTGGTGGCGCGGGACGCGTGCGGCGATGTCGCGGATGCCGGCGAGGCCGGTTTCGACATTGATGGAAATACCCTTCGGGCCGCAGACGATGAATCCGTTGTAGTGGGCGGCGCGGTGGCTGGCGGTGGTCTGGATGCCGCCGCAGGCACCATGGTGGTTGACGGCGAAGTACAGTTGCGGCGTGTCGATGAGGCCGACGTTGATGACGTCGGTGCCGCTGGCGCGAATGCCGTCGATGAGGGCGGCCTGCAGGACGGAGCCGTGGGTTCGCATGTCGCGTCCGACGACGACGGCGCGGCTGCCGGGGTCGGCGCGTTCGCTGCCGCGGAGCTTTCCACGAAGGAATTGGGCGGAAGCGTGTCCGATACGCCAGGCGACGTCCTCGGAAAGCGGCGAGGGGTAGACGCCGCGGACCTCGACGGCGGTAAAGACGGATTCGACGTCGGTGGAGGATTTGGTCCTGGCGGCGACGGTGGCGGCCTTGACGGCGCGTTCGTCATCATTAAAGCGACACCCGTGGCATTTTGGATAACTGGCGTTGCGCCGGCCGCGGCACACGGCGTTGGAGAGCTTGATCTGCTCCTCGCCGGGGCAGAATCGAAAATAATCGGTCGGCGCGTCCTGTGACATGGAGGACATGCTAATCGTGAACGCACTTTGGGGCCAATGAAATCAGGCGAATTGCGGCCCTGAAAGGCACATCGATTCTCGCTCGGGCCGCACCTGTTGCGTTAGAGACAGTCGGGCGTTTCGCGCCGGCAAGGCGACGCGAAACGCCCGGAATTCAAAGTCGAAAGGCATGAAATGGGTGTCGGTGGGCCGCGATAGCCCTTTGTCGCCGACGCCGGCCATCACCACGGCGCCGCCAGCGGCAGGCCGAGGATGCGGAGTTCGTCCATGACGCGCTCGAAGCGCTGGGGGCCGGTCAGGGTGTGCCAGTCGCCGGGGGTGCCGAAGACCTGCTGGTCGAGCCAGTCGTAGAAGGTCGCCCACGCGGCGTCGGCGTCGAACTCGCCGCCGCCTTCACCGCCCATCATGAAGTTCCCGCCGCCGAACATGAATGACTCTTCCTCGCACTCGTCGGGGATGTCATTTTCGTTTTCGTCTGCACTGATGCTGTTCGCGATGTCACATTCGTCGGGAATGCCGTTTTCATTGCAGTCCTCACTCGTGCTACTGGCGATGTCGCACTCATCGGGGATGTCGTTGCCATTACAGTCGAAACTCGCCAGCATCGAGCGCGACAGGTCGCACTCGTCGGGAATGCCATTTTCGTTGCAGTCTTCACTGGTCGAGTCGGCGATGTCGCAGTCATCCGGCACGTCGTTGCCGTTGCAGTCCTCCTCACACTCGTCAGGAACGCCGTTCTCGTTGCAGTCGTCGGACGCGCTGGTGGCGACGTCATGATCGTCGGGCACATCGTTGCCGTTGCAGTCCGGCTCGCACGGGTCCGGAACCCCGTTTTCATTGACGTCTGCCACGAGCGCCTCGGCGATGGCGTAGTCGTCGACCACGCCATCGCGGTCGCAGTCCGGCTGGCACTCATCCGGAATGCCATCTTCATTGAGGTCATCACTGACGAGTTCGTTTCCGTCAGGATCTTCAGGGTCCAGATCGCAGTCGTCAGGTACGCCGTTCTTGTTGCAGTCGAGGCTGGTCCCATAGGCAATGTCATTGGCGTCGGGCTGGCCGTTGGCGTTGCAGTCCTTGAGGCCCGCTCCCGCTCCCTCACACAGATAGTTGTCACCCGGGCAGCTGTTTTGGCCGGTCAGCAGCAATTCGATGAAACAAGGCACGTCCTCAATATCCGTACGACCGTCGCCCGTGAAATCGCCGCATGCACACACGTCCTCTTCAGCGCCGTGCGGCTGAATGCAGCAGTAGGAAAAGTTCTGGACGTCGAGTCCGTTGATCGCCGCATCCCCATTCATGTCGCCGTGGGCAATGCAGGCTACAAACGCAAATTCATATGCGCCCATATCCACGACTTTGTCGCATTCGTTTGGGCACTGGTCACTCGAGTCTGCGACGACGCCGGAATCACCGGTGGCGGCATGGTCGTTCACTCTGCGCCGAAAATCGAGATCGGGCACGAACTCGCCGCCACCGCCGGTGCATCCGCCACAATTGGTCATCATGTCGGAGTCGACATCGGCAAAGTCTTGGGATACCCATGTTGTGTCGGCGGCGTCGATACAGGGAGAACAGTTCATCAAGCGCAGGTTACCCGAGCCGGCATCCACGAACCTGGGGTCATCATCGATATCGTTGGTGCCAACGGCTCCGCTCCGCAGGTCGTTGTAGTCAGAGTCAAGCACAGCGTCGATTGCGATGTTCCATTGATCGTCGGCGCTATCCCAAATGATCGAGTTGCGCAACCGCAGGTAAACGTCACCCAGGTTGCTGCAATTACCCGCCGAAAAGGTAGCGTAAAAGCTCGGGTAGTTGCCGGCGGTGTTCTCCACCGTCGTGACATTGACCATGTGCATGCGGACCATCGCGTCTCCGTACACGACGCCGCCAAGACCGGTCGCGTGATTGTGGTGTGCAGTCGTGTTGACAAGTGTTAAATAACATCCACGCGACATGTCTATCGCACCGCCGTTGCCGGTCGCGACATTGAACGCGAACTCCAGATTGACGCCGAGCAGCGAACCAAACAAGCACTCCAGCCCTGCGCCGGACGTAGCAGAGTTCCCGATAAATTGGCATGCCACGGCGTACAACTCTCCGGAAAAGTTAACCGCTCCGCCGTCGCCGCCAGTCGCTTCATTGTCGAGGAAATAGCACCGACGTAGTTGGTTGCTCGCGAATGCGCCGGAGGAAATGCTCGGGAGCGGCTTGGGGAGAATCTCCGAGAACGACGGGGAACTTTCAGGCTCGATCAGCACCGCGCCGCCGGAGATGGCTGAATTGCCAATGAAGCGGCAGTTCGTCGCCCGAAAGGCTGAATCGCCAGGGCAGTAAACCGCGCCGCCCGTAATAGCACGGTTTGAACTGAAAGTGCAGTTGAAGAACACCGGGAATGAACCTGTGCCACCGCAATGGACGCCAGCCCCGTTGGAGGTTGCAGGATTGCTGCCGTTGCCTGTGATAATCAAGTTTGAAAAGGCGCATTGACTGTTTGCGCCATTCTTGATTCCATGGTGAACCGCGCCGGTGATGGTGAAGCCGTCGATGAGCGTCTGAAAGGTGGCATCGTCGTCGACGGTCACCACTGCACTAAGGGTATTCTGACCGTCGATGATGGTGACGTAGCGACTGGGGTCGCGATCACTGAAGCTTGGGTCGCCGGAGGGCGGGAAGCCGCCGTAGAACTTCACCGCATCTGGAACAGTCACCATGGTTGATTCCGCATACACGATCGGGGTCGGCAGTTCGTCGCCCGCCACATAGATGTTTGTAGGACTGCTTGCTGCAGCGGCCTCGTTTATTGTCTTGAAGGCCAAGGCCCAAGAGGTTCCCGCGCCCGATGCCGTCACGTTCCCGTTGACGTAGTAATCCGTTGCCTCAGAACGTGAGTACATGAGGATGGACAGAGCAGATGCGAGAATCAGAATTGATCGTTTCATTGAAAGCTCCTTTCGCTTGATTCGCCGATTGATCGCCCGTTTATGGGGCTGCGGCTTTCGGGGTAATTTTGACAGTGACGATTTCCTTGATTCACAGAACGAATTGTGCTATAAGTTCATTGTCTGAATCGCCTTACCTTTCTTGGGCAGCGTATGGACAATCAAATGAACAGCCTGCGCCGCCGCTCGCCGGCTCGCCCCACCATCATCATGATGTCGGCCTTGTTGATGCACTTCGCTGCGACGGCTTTGCCGGCGGACTTCACGGTTACGAGTTGGCGTTTGCTCGCCGGCCTCAGCGACAACCAATCTCCTGGGGCCACGAGTCTGAATACAAGCGTAGTTAACCCTTTTTTCGGCTCGCTGAACGCGGCCCATAGCAACTCCATCGCCCAGGCGGCCTACCAATACAACTGGGATCTGCTCACCGGCTACTTCAACAACACAGCCCATGTCGAGGCTCAGGGCGGGCCGTTTTTCCTGGCAGGCGTGGACAATCTTGTGCGTGTGACGACCACTACGGACGTGCTTCTGTCCATTGACGCTGAATGGGACTTTCACCTGGGTGGCGGCGATCGCAGCAGTTATTTCTTTGTCCAAGTCGGCAAGAGTGGTTCGCCTCTCCTGATGAACTACAACTACGGTTCGTCGCCGATCTTTGGTGGCCCCGCTTCCGCGACTTGGACAGTCCACGACAGTGTCGTGCTCCCGGCTGGAAGCGAGTATTTCTTCCGTTGCATTTTTCGATTCGACTCGTTCACCGGCAGCCCCACGGTGCTTTCGACCGGAACAGGCTTTGCCAACTTCACGCTGACCACTGTTCCCGAACCCGCCGCGCTCGGACCGCTGGCCTTCGCGGCGCTCTTGCTCCGCAAGCGCCGGTCTCGCCGATTTCAATGACCCGATTCGCGCAGCCGCAGGCGCGGCCTGCATCGGCATCTGGCTTCCTGTCCATATTCTCGTTGTCATGCCCGTCGCCTCGCTTTGACCCGCGTCGATGAAGACGGCGGCAGATTAAGAACGTCTCGTCTACGCGTCAAGATAAAAAAGACGCATTTGCAAGATTTATTTACCTGCGTCGCTATCGCGACACCCTGATCGCGTTCCCGCCGAGCATGCATGCGTGCGTGCGGCTTTCGACTTCCGACCGGCGCGCACCCTCTCCGCCCAGGCCGCCCGACCTGTTCGCGATAACCCCAACACCTCGCGCTCCCCTGAATTGATCCGCCCGGCGACCGACACTCCGAAACATACACCGGTCGCCGCGCTTTTCGGACTGCGGTGATACGCTACCGGGGAAGGTGGGTTCTATCAATATTTTTTTTTGACGAAACACCTGTTTTGTGCAGGGCAACGTCTTGAGATGATCGGCGTTGCGTCGCAAGGCGCGCGGTGGATGTGTCTCGCCGTGAACGAAGGTTTCGATTTGTCTAGGTTACGGAGACGCCCGGCGACTGGGTCGTATGACACTCAAAGAGCAGGCGCATCATTCGAATCGAGCCAGCCGATATGGGGCAAGTCAACCGGCGAGCCGCCCCCGTAAGCCAGTTCGACGAAGCCGCACGCCCAGGCGTCGCGAATTGACGATTCGGGTCCGAAGCCGGGATAATTCCCGGATTGGTACAACCGTCCATCTTCGCGGGAGGGCTGCGATTTATGTCCGAGGCAACCAACATCGAATCCATCGCACAGGAAGGGCTGCGGTTTGAGCCGCCGCCGGCGTTTGCGGCGCAGGCCCATGTGAAGTCCATTTCTGAATACGAGGCGCTGTATGCGCGGTCGCTGGCCGACCCCGAGGCGTTCTGGGCGGAGGTGGCGGCGGGGTCGCACTTCTTTCGCAAGTGGGACCGGGTGCTGGAGTGGAATCTGCCGTTCGCGAAGTGGTTTGTCGGGGGGACGACCAATGCTGCGTACAACTGTCTTGATCTGCCAATCGCCCGGGGCCGCGGCGATCACACGGCGATTCTGTGGGAGGGCGAGCCGTGCGATGCGGGCGGTCAGCCGCGCGAGATTCGCAGGCTGACTTATCGCGAACTGCTGTCCGACGTGAATCGGTTTGCCAACGGGCTCAAGTCGATCGGCGTGAAATCGGGCGACCGGGTGACGCTGTACATGCCGATGGTGCCGGAACTGGTGGTGGCGATGCTGGCGTGCGCGCGGATCGGCGCGCCGCATTCGGTCATCTTCGGCGGGTTCAGCGCGCAGGCGATCTCCGACCGGGTGGACGATGCCGAGTCGAAACTCGTGATCACGGCGGACGGGGGCTGGCGGCGCGGGGCGGTGGTGCCGCTGAAGGCGAATGTCGACGAGGCGTGCGGGCTTACGAAGTGCATCGAGCAGGTGGTGGTGTTGAAGCGGTGCGGCAACGACGTGGTGATGAAGCCGGGCCGCGACCTGTGGTGGAACGACGTGGTGAAAGGGCAGTCCGAGCAGTGCGAGGCATTGCCGGTGGACAGCGAGCACATGCTGTTCCTGTTGTATACCAGCGGCAGCACGGGCAAGCCCAAGGGCATTCTGCACACGACGGCCGGCTACATGGTGTACACGGCCTACACGGCGAAACTGGTGTTTGATCTGAAACCAGACGATGTCTATTTCTGCACGGCGGACATCGGCTGGATCACCGGGCACAGCTATGTGACCTACGGCCCGCTGCAGAACGGCGTGACGGTGGTGATGTACGAGGGCGCGCCGAACTTTCCGGAGTGGGATCGGTTCTGGGCGATCTGTGCGCGGCACAAGGTGACGAAGTTCTACACGGCGCCGACGGCGATCCGGGCGTTCATGCGCCAGGGGACGGACTGGCCGAAAAAGCACGATTTGTCTTCGATCAAACTCCTCGGCACGGTGGGCGAGCCGATCAATCCGGCGGCGTGGACGTGGTATCAGGAGCACATCGGGCGCGGGGCCTGTCCGATCGTAGACACGTGGTGGCAGACCGAGACGGGTGGGATCATGATCGCGCCGTTGCCGGGTGCGACGGCGACGAAGCCGGGCTCGGCGACGCGGCCACTGCCGGGAATCGACGCGGCGATCCTGTCGAAGGACGGCGTGGAGCAGCCGAACGGGACCGGCGGCTACCTGGCGATTCGCAAGCCGTGGCCGGGGATGCTGCGCGGGGTGTATGGCGACGAGGCGCGCTATCGCAAGCAGTACTGGTCGGACATCCCCGGCGTGTATTTCACGGGGGACGGGGCTCGCCGCGATACGGATGGCTATTTTTGGATCATGGGCCGGGTGGACGACGTGATCAAGGTGTCGGGCCACCGGCTGGGCACGGCCGAGGTGGAGTCGGCGCTGGTGTCCCATCCCAAGGTGGCCGAGGCGGCGGTGGTGGGCTATCCGGACGAGATCACCGGCGAGGCGATCGCGGCGTTCGTGACGGTCAAGGGCGGCATCGCGGTGAGCGATGCGTTGAAAGACGAATTGAAGCAACACGTGGCGCACCAGGTGGGAGCGATCGCGCGACCGAAGGACATCCGGTTCTCCGATGCACTGCCCAAGACGCGGAGCGGCAAGATCATGCGTCGGTTGCTGCGCGAACTGGCGACGAAGGGCCGGGTGGAGGGCGACACGACGACGCTGGAGGATTTCAACGTGATCGCGAAGTTGCGCGATGACGAAGGATGAGTTGGCTCGGCGCGGAGATTTGCCGCGTCGGCATCGGCGATTGCGCGGCGAGAAGCCGCCGCGTCAACAGGCTGCGCGGCATGGATGGAAAAATCGACCGAAGGAAATGGGATTTGTCAATACCGCCGATGCAGCGCGCGGCCGTTGGATTGAAATCGTTCAAAGGCAACCGCGAATCCGCGTTGGCGACCCCCTCCGGAGCCTTTTACGGTGCGAGAATTCATGCTATAATCGCGTTCGTACTTGGTATTCGCGCGTATTAATCGCGACGCGCGGCGACTCGCGACTCCGGGCGGGGGCAGGACCCGGGGCCAGATGGCGAATCGCCAAGCGCAGCGATGAATTTCGGTTGCGGCGGCGGGCGGCACATCAGGGCGGCCAGGTGGTAACAGACCGGTCGGACAATCGTCCGGCGCCTGTCGCGACAACGGGTTCGAGCGTTCGATTTAGACAGATTCGGCGCAGATGCCGACGGCGCGGCTCTCAGGGAACGAGGGAAGACCACATGGCGATGGAATCAGCCTGCAAATTGAGTGTGAGCCGGGACAGGTACGAGGGCCGCGTCCGAATGGAAGGCGGCTACATCGACTTCGCCGGCACCACGAAGTTTCGCTTCCGGCTGGCTGAGATTCGCAATCCTCGACAGGAAGGCACGTCGATCTGCTTCGATTTTCACGGCAATGCCGTGGAGATCGTGTTGTCCGAGCGGGCTTCGGGCCGCTGGATCGAGTACATCCTGAATCCGCAGAGCCTGGCCGACAAACTGGGCGTGCGCGACGGGCAGACCGTTCGCATTCTGAATCTGGACGACCCGGAGTTGACGGCCTCGCTGTCGGCGAAGAGCGCGCGGCTGGTGAACGGCACATCGCAGCGCTGCGACCTGGTGATGCTGGGTGTTGAACGGGCGTCGGAACTGCGGCAGATCGGCGACCTGGGCGAGACGCTCGCGCCGGGCGGATCGATCTGGGTGGTGCTCACGAAGGCGCTGCGAACCGTGACCAAGGCCAACGTGATTACGATCGCGCGGGAGGCGGGGCTGGCTCACGTGAAGATCGTCGACTATTCCGAAACGCGCGCGGCCTACCGGATCGTGCGGCGCGAGGATGAGCGACTGCTGAAGCGCGAGGGCGCGCCGACCGGGCTGCGCGGCGTGGATGAGGCGCCGGCGCCGCGGAAGGCGTCGCGGGCCAAAGTGGTCGCGCGGTAAATCAGACCGATTGCCAGGATGATGCGGGTGAAATGACGCGCGAAGCGAAGGGTCTCTCCGCGCTCGTCGCCGTCGCCCCGGCCCCCTCCTTCGGGGGTGAGCGGGCAAGGCGCAGGCCCTCTTGAGGGAGAGGGGGGCAAGACATGACCGAGCCCACCACGATAGAGGTTCGCGGCGCGCGGGAGCACAACCTGCGCGGGGTTTCGCTGACGCTGCCTCGCAATTCCCTGATTGTCTTCACCGGCGTGTCGGGCAGCGGCAAGAGTTCGCTTGCTTTTGACACGTTGTATGCCGAGGGCCAGCGGCGCTACATCGAGTCGCTGTCGTCCTATGCCCGGCAATTCATGGGGCAGTTGCCCAAGCCCGACTGTGATGCCATCACCGGGCTTTCGCCCTCCATCGCCATACAGCAGAAATCGACGGGGTGGAATCCGCGCAGCACCGTGGGCACGGTGACGGCGATTCAGGATTTCCTGCGGGTGCTGTACGCGCGGATCGGCATTCAGCATTGCACGCAGTGCGACCGGCCGATCAGCGCGCAGTCGCGCGAGACGATTGTCGCGGGGATTCTGTCGGCGTTCGGGGCGGAGTCCGCCACGGGTGCGGGGGGTTCTGATGCGGCCGGTGTTCGCGCGCTGATTCTCGCGCCCGTCGCCAAGGCCCAGAAGGGCGAGTTTCGCGACTTGTTCGAGGAGTTGATTCGGGCGGGGTATGTGCGGGCGCGGGTGGACGGCGTGGTGGTGGAGTTGCGCGATCAGCCGGCATTGGAGAAGAATCAGCGTCACGACATTGAAGTGGTGATCGACCGGCTGGTGCTGTCGGCGGAGCATCGGTCGCGGCTGGCCGAGGCGGTGGAGAGCGCGCTGAAGGTTGGCGAGGGGACGCTGATCGTGTCGCCGGTGGATGTCGGTGAGGCTGTGCCGGGCCGCGCCGGCGCCGACGAAGATACCGAGATTGCCGTGACGAAACGCGGGCGCGCGGGACGCGGCGCCCGCGAAGCAAGGACTGCGAAACGCAGGCAGGATGCCGGCGATCGCGTGTATTCATCTAAATTCGCCTGCGCGACTTGCGGACTGTCGTTTTCGCCGCCGACGCCGCAGATGTTCTCGTTCAATTCGCCCGGGGGCATGTGCCCGACCTGCGACGGACTGGGCGAACGCTACGACTTCGATCCCGACCTGCTGGTGCCGGACCCCTCGCTCAATTTCTTCGCGCCTTGCGTCGCGGCGCTGCGGACCAAGATCGGCCGCTGGCGGCGGCACATCTTCGAGGCGGTCGCCAAGGCGGTCGGATTCGACGTGCATCGCCCCTGGAAGGATCTGCCCAAGGCGGCGAAGGATGCGCTGCTGTTCGGCACGGGCGATCGCCACATCACCTATGAATGGCGCTGGTCGGGCGGAGTGTGGAAGCATGGCGGACGGTTTGAGGGCGTGATCGCGGAATTGCGCGAAAAATATCGCAAGGCCGAGTCGGCCATGGTCCGCGGCTTCTATGAAAAATACATGCGTAAATCACCGTGTCCGGAGTGCAAGGGGGCGCGGTTAACGGCGCAGGCGCTGGCGGTTCGGCTGCCGGCGAAGACGGGCAAGGGGCCGACTCTGCCGGAGTTGTGCGGCCGGTCGATCGCCGAGACGCGGGCGTCGCTCGACGATATCGCGTTATCGCCGGTGCAGCATTTGATTGCGGACGAGGTGTTGAAGGAGGTTCGCGGGCGGCTGGACTTTCTTCTGAACGTCGGGCTGCACTATCTCACGCTGGACCGTTCGGCGCCGACGCTGTCGGGCGGGGAGAGCCAGCGGATTCGGCTGGCGGGGCAGATCGGCGCGGGGCTTGTTGGTGTATTGTATATTTTGGACGAGCCGTCGATCGGGCTGCACCATCGCGACAACGAGCGGCTGATCGAGAGCCTGATCGCCCTGCGGGACATGGGCAACACGGTGATCGTGGTCGAGCATGATGAGGCGACCATGCGGGCGGCCGATCACATCGTCGATTTCGGTCCGGGGCCGGGCGTGCGCGGCGGGGAGGTCGTGGCCGAGGGGACGATCGATGCGATTCGAAAGAGTCAGAAGTCGCTGACGGGGCAGTATCTGACGGGCGAGCAACGGATCGAGGTGCCGATGACGCGCCGGCCGGTGGCGCCGCGGGGGAAGGCGTAACGACTCTCATCCATCGTGGACGGGACTGCGTGCATCGGCACGAGAGTTTCATTGCGCATCGGGGGCACCCGCGCGTTCGCACTGCTCACAGAGCAGTGGCACCCCTCAAACATCACTTCAGGCCCAGCGCCGCGCGTTTTTCGCGAATGAACGGCGCGTGGTGGTTGACGTGGCCGACGGCCATCTGGACGAGTTGCTTGAGGGTGACGAGGCCGCGTTCGTTGTGGACGGCCTCGCGTGCCCATGAGTCGGGCGTCAACGAGCGGAGGATGCGGGCGATGCGGCGGCGGCTCATGGCCAGGGCGGCCAGTTCGTCGGCGGCGTCGCGCTGCATGTAGCCGAGCCGCTCGGCAAAGCGACTTTCATCAAAACCAATCAGCAGCGGCTTGTCCATGGCAATCGTCCGCTTGATGCGGTCTGCGAGGACCTCGTCGCTGTCGGCCAGGTGGGAGAGGACTTCGAGCGTGCTCCAGCGTCCCTGCACCGGTCGCGCGGCGATCTGGGCCGGCGACATGTCGCCGATCAGCGCGGCGAGTTCGTCGGCCTGTCGCTCATAGCGCGGAACCAGGTCGGCGATGGACTCGGGGGCGTCGGGGTAGGGATTGGCCATGGCGCGTCTCCGGCGGTCAGCGAAGTCAGTCTATGTCGATAAATAGCGCGAGGCAATCAGTCCGAGCCGCGTACGGGCCGCGGGCGGGATGGACTCGCGATGGGTCCAGATTGCCGAGCCGAGGGCGTCGCGGCAGGCGCACGCGGCGTTCGGGTTGGCGGTCAGACGGCGAACGGCGGACTTGATCAGGGCGACTGAGTGTGCTGTTGCTGCGTCTAAATTGCCGATGATCTCCTTGAGCAACTCGCGCTTGTCGGCGGCCGGGTCGTGCGGGCGCCAGCAGTCGTAGTCGGTCGGCAAGGCCAGCATCGCGTAACACATTTCGGCCTCGCGGGCGAGTTTGGCCTCGGGCATGCAGGTCATGCCGATCAGGTCGCCGCCCCAGGCGCGGTGCATGCGGCTCTCGGCCACGGTCGAGAAGGACGGGCCTTCCATGCAGACGTAGGTGCCGCCGTCGTGGACGGTTGTCTGAACGCTTCCGGCGCCGCCCAGCAGGGCCGCGCGGACGTGCGAACAGAACGGCTCCGCAAACTCGATGTGTGCCACGACGCCCGGTTCGTCGAAAAACGTGCCGACGCGCCGATGAGTCTTGTCGATGACCTGATCGATCACCACCAGATCGCGCGGGCGCATCTCCTCGCGCAGGCTGCCGGTTGCGCCGCTGGCGATGATCGATTGCACCCCGACTGACTTGAGCGCGTAAATGTTGGCGCGATAGGGCACGGCCGACGGGTTCAGCACATGGTCCTCCCCGTGACGGGCGAGAAAGGCAATCTCCGCACCTTCCCACTGGCCCCGGATGATGGGGCCGCTGGGCCGGCCGAACGGGGTGTCGATGTTGAGGCGCTCGCCGCGTACTTCCGCAGCGAGAGCGCGACCGAGGCCGCTGCCGCCGATGAGACCGATGGGGGACATAAAAGTGGCCAGTGGCTAGTGGCGAGTGACCCGTAACAAAACGGTCCATCCGCCGTTCGCTATCATTTACATCATGTCTGCGTTGCGGGACAAGTTGACTTCCGAAGAACTTGCCATGGCCCTGTCGAACTACGACCTGGGCGTGGTCCGGTCCGCGAAGGACTTTCCGCGCGGGGCGCACGGGGCGGCGAAATTGATCATCGAGAGCGATCGGGGCAGTTACCTGCTCAAGCGCCGGCCCAAGGGCAAGGATGATCCGCAGCACGTCGCGTTTGCCCACGCGATTCAGGATTATCTGGCTGAGCGGAGTTTTCCGCTACCCCATCTGATCAACACGCGATCGGGAAGCGATTCGCTGCTGCGCATCCGCGACGGTGTATACGAGTTGTTCGAGTACATCGACAGCCAGCCGTATGACGCGAGCCCGGTCGCGGCGTCCGAGGCGGGGCGAATACTGGGCCTGTTTCATCGGCTGATCGCGGGTTGTCCGGCGCAATTGCCGAACGAGGGGGCGCTGTACCACAACGCGCCGCACGTTCTCGCATCGTTCAAGAAGACCGGAGAGTTGCTGTTGTCGCTGCCGTCGGCGAAGGGGCGTGAGAAGGAGATCATACAGACGTTGCAGGGGTTGCGCGAGACCTACAAGCGCGCGGCCGGCACGGTCGAGGACATGGGGATCGGGCGGTGGGCGTCACAGATCATTCATGGCGACTGGCATCCCGGCAACATGTTGTTCGACAAGGGCCACGTGGTGGCGGTCATTGATTTCGATTCGGCGCGGATGGGGCCGCGGATCCTGGACGTGGCCAACGGCATCCTGCAGTTTTCGTTTGTGGCGGCCGAGCGGGATCTCAATGCCTGGGAGGCCCGAGCGGACGACAACCGGGCGAGGCGATTTCTGAGGGGCTATGACAACATGCTGCGTCTATCGGAAATGGAGTTGAAGGCGATTCCGCATTTGATGCAGGAGGCCCTGATCGCCCAGACGATGGGGCCGATTCTGCGAACGGGCATGTACGCCAGTTTGGACGGGGCGGGATATCTGGACGTGGTGCTGCGAAAGACGCGGTGGCTTGAGGAGAACGCGGCAAAACTGGCGCTGCCGGATGACGAGTGAGACAAGCGACCAGGCAAGGGGTGTATACTGGGCGGGTTCCGGGCAAACGAGGTCGAATCATGAATTCACCATTTAGTCGAAATTATCGAATTCGATGGGGTCGATCGGAGCTGGCCGTCGCGATGCTCGTTTCCGCCCTGGGGGCGGGTGCCGCCGGGGCGGAGGAGCCGGCGCCCGGGCAGATCGCCGATTTGATCAGCAAGTTGGGCGACGCGCGGTGGTGTGTGCGGGAATTGGCGTCGCAGGATCTGATGGAGTTCGGACCGGCGGCGTATGAACCGCTCAAAGCGGCCTTTGCGAGGGCGACGTCGTACGAGACGCGGCGCCGGATCAAGGAGGTCGTGCGGGAAATACATCTGGCGAAATCCGGGGCGGTGGGCGTGACGTTCCTGGGCATTCGGATGGACCAGGGCAGCGAGTCGCGGGTCGCGCCGGAAGCGGTTCATGTGGTGCGCGTGCAGACGGCGCTGGAGTGCTCGGCGGCCGAGGCCGCGGGGATTCGGGCGGACGACGTCGTTGTATCGATCAACGGCCTGACGCTGACGCCGGAGAATTACCCCAACACGCTGACCGGCTGGATCCAGTCGCAGAAGCCCGGCACTCAGGCGGTCATGGGCGTGCTTCGGGGCGCGACGGCGGTGTTGATTCCCGCCGCCGACCGGCCAACACTCGACGCGCTGACCGGGATTGAGACGGAGGTCGTCGATCATGCATCCGATGCACGGGTCGCGCCGGGCATGACGGCGCTGCGGGTGAAGACGGCGATCGCGGTTTCGGCGGATGCACGCCTGGCGGCGGGAGATCTCATTGTCGGTCTCGATTCCGGTCCGGCGGGAGAATCGTTCTCGTTCTCACCCACGGGGCGCAAGTCGCTCGACGATTGGATCAAGACGCTGAAGAATCCGGCGCCTGTCGTTCCGGGCCCGCCGCCCGTGCGAGGCCGGCGCAACATGTCGCCGGTGCCGTGTCTCTATGTGGTCCGCGGCGGCGAGTGGATCGATCTGCCGATTCGACTTCGGCGGCTGCCGGAGCGCTCGGTCCAGGACATCGGTGCGGCAGGCTATCAGCGGATAGCCGACCGGCTCAAATTTGAGGCAGCCTTCGAGTTGTGGTGGCAGGAGGCCTTCGACCCCACCGGACTGGTGTCCGAGACCAAGCCGGCACACGATCCGAGTTGGCGGCTTGCCCCGCGCGGCCGCCGCAATTGACCTGACTGCCATCGTCCTTCGGCATGATCGCCGGCCGCATTACCGTCCGGCACGCGGCGAACGTCCCTTCGTTACAATCGGCGCATGGCCACTGTTCGCGTGCTTGTGCTTCGCGCCCCCGGGATCAATTGCGACGAAGAGACTGCGTTCGCCTGGTCGATGGCCGGTGCGCAACCCGAGTTGATTCACGTCAACCGCCTGCTGGAATCGCCATCCATCCTGGACGGATTTCAAGTCCTGACGATTCCGGGCGGTTTTTCGCATGGCGACGCCATTGCCAGCGGCCGCATCCTCGGCCGGCAACTCGCCCACCATCTGGGAGACGCCATCGCGCGGTTCGTCGGCCGCGGCGGCTGCATCCTCGGCATCTGCAACGGGTTTCAGGTCCTGGTCCGGGCGGGATGGGTGCCTGGTCCGGGGTGCGACGTGCCGGTGACGCTGATGGTGAACGATTCCGCACGGTATGAGGATCGCTGGGTGCGGGTGCGGGCCGAGCGATCGAAAAGTATTTTTTTTGAGGCCGGCGAGGAATTTGAATTCCCCGTGGCGCACGGGGAAGGCAAGTTTGCCGTGGCGGATGCGGCCGGTCTGGCAGCATTGGAAACGGGCGGTCACGTGGCGCTGCGGTATGTCGGGTCGGGCAGTGGTCCGGTGGCGTTCCCGGAAAACCCCAATGGCAGCATTGGCGCAGTGGCCGGACTGACCGACGCGACCGGCCAGGTGCTGGGATTGATGCCGCATCCCGAGCGCAACCTGTTTTCGACCAGCCATCCAGCCTGGACCTCGCGGGGCAGCATTGAAAGCGATGGTCCGAGGCTGTTTCATCGCGCGGTGCGTCACTTTTCCTGACCGCGATTCCCCTTCTCATTACATGTCGACAAACCTGATCTTCGCCGCGCGGCGGTCAAGACTTGCGCGGATCAGGACCGATATGTCCGCGTCGTGATGCATCCGGACCGTCGGTGCGGCATTTCACGGCGGGTGCAGATTGATTCAGACAAACGTCCTGCGGAAGTCTTCAAACATGGTGGATCGACTCCAAAAACGGCTGATGTTGCTGGGGCTCTGCGGCCTCGTTCTCGGCGCTGCGTGCGCCAGTCGTCCGGCGCCGTTTGCCCGGGATGAGAAGAAGCCGCGGTCTGACCGGCCGGCGCCATTCAACCCGGCCAAGACCTACCCCGAGTGGGCATACGACGCGCCCAGTTACACGAAGCCGGTGGAGGAGCCGCAGAGCGAGTCCCGCAGGCGCGCCAAGGATCCGGCTCACTTCTTCACGAGCAAGCCGGTCATCATGGTGCATCAGCCGGAGGGCTATGTTCCGGAGGAGATCCCGCGGGTCGCCATCTGGTACACCCGCGACAACGGCCATCATTGGGAGCGGGCGGGCTACTTCGGCCGAGGCGAGACGTACTACAAGTTGCAGGTGAAGAAGGAAGGCGACTACGGCATCCGCTTTGTCGGCCCCGGTCAGGAAGCGGCGATGGAAGCGCTGCCGTATCCGGTGTGTGTGCATCATGTCGATATGACGCCGCCCAAGGTGACGCTGTCGGTCGATCCGGAGCAGGCCTGGTATCAACTGGGCCAGCGGGTCACGTTGAACTGGAAGGCGGTCGATCCGCACCTGGAGGCCATGCCGACGCGCGTGTCGGTGATCACGGATTGGGCGTCGGACACGGTTCGCCCCATCGAAGTGGCCCGGGAGCAGGCGGACACGGGCTCGATCGAATACACCATACCCGGCAATCTGCTCGGAGACGGTTTCCGTTTTCGGGTGGATGCGATTGATCGGGCGGGCAACATCGGCCTCGCCTATTCGCACACGCTGCAGATCATGACGGAGCCCATCGGCGAGCGCGAACGGCCGCCGGTGCAGATGAGCCGGTACTCCGGCGAGACCGACACGGAGGCCCCCGCGCCCCCGATGCCGCCGACGCCACCCGCTTCGACGGGAGTGACGGCGCCCAGCAGCGGCGGCGGGATGCTGCCGCTGGAGGAAATTCCCGTTCGCGGAGGCTCGCAGGAGGTGGATGTGCATGCGCCGGCGGAGCGGGCCATGACGCCGGACACGTCCAGGTCGCCGGTGACGCCGGTGGCGCCGGCTGCGCCGCAGACTTCGGTGCCGTCCTCTCATGACGCCGCATCGCGGTCCGCGGTTCCTTCCTCGCTGGAACTGCTGCCGTTGTTGCCGGTGGAGTCGAACACGCCGGGCGACAACGCATCAAACAAGCGTTCGCCCGTTCCGGCTCCGACCCCGCATCGGCAGGTCGAGACGCATTCGCAGGTGAACAGCACGATCATTCGCGATACGCCGGCCACGGACATCGAACAATCAAACATCGTGAGCGACTCCCTGGCGGCAACCGAAGACGACGCGCCGATTCGACCGGTGTCGGTGACGAAGACCGCGGCGGACAACCAGCCGCAAGGTTCGCAGGACCATGAGGTTGAATGTGTTGATGAAGCGGACGAGGTGTCGCCTGCGGAGACCGAGTCGGAATCGTCCCCGGCCATGGATACGGAGACGGAAGACGAAACCGAGGAGGTGGAGGCGGTCGACGCTGAGACCCGTGCAAGTCGGTTCAAGGGTCGGCTGGTGAACGAACTTCGCGCGGCCGAGGCGGCGGTTGAACGACTGCTGGCCGGCGTGAAGTCCGCGAACGGCGTGTCGGCTGCCGAGTTGGTGCGCGGCGCGGATCTGCTGGTCGGCGGAGGCCTGGCCGCGCCGATGCCGGCAACGGTGATTTCGATGTCATCCGCGCGGCCGGCGGGACCGCGACATGCGTGGCGCACATTGATGGCGAAGGCATCGCGCCGCGGCAACGACATCTGGACGCTGCCGCGACCCGTGCTTAACTTTGAACTGCCGCGGCTGTTCGCGCGCGAGTCGGCCTCGACAAACGGTGTGAGCCCGCTTTCGCGCTTGAAGGCCCAGCGCCATACTCCGGTGCAGGCAGTCGCGGTATCATCGGACGTGGAATGACGCGGAGAAAAACGAAACGTGTCGTTGAAGTGGATTAATTACAGAAGTCGCTTTTAATCAGGCTTGTGCTTCGGACAGGGATGGCCGAAGACTTGTCGGTGCGTGCAGGGATGGGCGCGCCGTCGTCATACATGATCGCTCAACCGTGCCGGTCGCCCCGCAAGGATGGGGGGCGGCAGGACAAAGTCGGTAGGACGAGTAGCCACGGCCGCGCGGAGCGCGGCCGTGTGCGTTTTTACCCCGCGAAACGGCCGCCCACGGCGCGAATCCATCAGATCGACAGGGCCGCTGCTATGATGTCATGGCGCGAGGGGGCGACGATGATGGGATGGCGGAAAAGAGCATGGCGGTTCGCTGCATTGGTCGCGGCGGTGGTGTCGGCCGGTTGCGACGGCGGACTGCGATTCAAGTTTGTTCGGTATCCGGACACGCCGATCGTATCGACGTCCTCGTCGGCGATCAGCGCATCGGATCTTGCGGCGATCATCGCGGCGATTCGATAATCCGCGGCGCGGCGGCGGATTGCGTTCGATTGGGCCCTCGATTCAGGCGGGAGCCGGGTCATGATGATTCGGGAGGCGGCGATGGCGGGCCGCTTTTATGCGGCCGATCCGGAGCAGTGTCGCGCGGAGATCGCGCGCTGTCTCGCGCAGGCTTCGGGTCGCCCGGCAGGTGAGGTCGACGCGGAACGGCCCGAGCGCGTGATCGGCGCCATCGTCCCCCATGCGGGATGGGTTTGCAGCGGCGCGGTCGCGGCACGGGTGTTCGAGGCGGTGCGGGCAGCTCGAAGCCCTGAGGTGGTGGTCATCTTCGGGGCGATTCACGTGCGGCACGGTCCGCGGGCGACGATCTTTGCATCGGGCGCATGGGAGACGCCGCTGGGGCTGGCCCATATCGACGAGCGACTTGCATCGCGCCTTCACGGCCAGACCGGCCTGCTGGAGGTCGATCCGCACGCGCACGAGGGCGAGCACAGCATCGAAGTCGAAGTTCCTTTCATTCAACAGTTGATGCCCGGGGCGAGGATCGTGCCGATCATGGTGCCGCCGGGCGAGCATGCGGCCATGCTGGGCGGGGCGGTGGGCCGGGCGTGCAGGGCGTTTCAGGCGGATGTCTTGTTTGTGGCGTCGACCGATCTGACGCACTATGGTCCGCGCTTCGGGTTTGCGCCGCGGGGCGTCGGGCCGGCGGGAGTCGCGTGGGCGCGGGACGTGAACGATCGGCGGATGATCGACGCGATTCGGGCGATGCGGGAAGACGCGGTTGTTTCGGAATCGAAGGCGAATCAGAATGCGTGCGGGGCCGGCGCGGTGGCGGCGACGATCGCGGCCTGCAAGGCCTTTGGCGCGACAAAGGCCGCGCTGCTCGAGCACACCACCAGTTTCGACGTGTTGCGATCGCTGGAGCCGGCGGCGGACGATTCAGTGGGGTACGCGGGCATGCTGATCGGGTAATTCGGAAGCGGCGCGATGAAGCCAAGTGTCAATTCAAGCGGCGTGGCCCTCGCGCCCACGGTCGCGGATGTACGCAACGCAGTCCGTGCGGCGCGCCGCGCCGGCCGCACCATTGGATTCGTTCCGACCATGGGGGCCCTGCATGCCGGGCACGTGTCGCTGATTCAGGCGGCGCGGTCGCGTGGAGATTATACGGTTGTCAGCATTTATGTGAACCCGACCCAGTTCGGCCCGCGCGAGGACTTTTCCAAATACCCGCGGCCGATGGCGGCGGACACCGCGGCATGCGAAAAGTCGGGCGTCGATTTGATCTTCGCGCCGCCGACGCCAGAAATCTACCCGCCGGGCGATCAGACGCGCGTGCGGCCGGGCCAGCTGGCGGATGCCCTTTGCGGACCGTTCCGGCCGGGGCACTTCGAGGGCGTCTGCACGGTTGTCGCGCGGCTGTTCAACATCGTGCAGCCGGACGCGGCCTACTTCGGGCAGAAGGATGCGCAGCAACTGGCAATCATTCGGCGAATGACCCTCGATTTGCGTCTGCCGATCGAGATAGTCGTATGTCCTACGACGCGCGAGCCGGACGGGCTGGCGATGAGCAGTCGAAACGCGTACCTGTCGCCGACCGATCGGGAGCGGGGTCTGTGTCTATATCGAGCGCTCTGCACGGGACGCGACGCGCTGGCGGCGGGCGAGCGATCCACGGGCAGGATTACGGCGAAGATGCAGGCGGTGGTTGCGTCCGCGGGCATCATGCATGTTGACTACCTCAGCATCGTGGATGCGGAGACGCTGGAACCGGTGGACGACCCTGCGGGGCGACGCGTGTTGATCGCCGGGGCGATTCGCGTTGGCGCAACGCGGTTGATCGACAACATCGTCGTGGACGTGACCGGCTCGTCATAATTGCGGCCGAACTGCAGCCGGATTGATTTCCGTTGCATATCAAGGTCGATATGGACGACGCGGCACACGCGAGTCTGGATGAGTTTCACCGATTTTGCATCGGTTGTCGGACAGCGTGAGCCGTTCTAGGATTGATCAAACCCGCCGCGGCTTCGTGTTGCGCCTGATCCCGCCGCCGCGCCAATGGAACCCTCCACATGCGACCCACCCTGTTCACGATCCCGTTTCTTCCCTCCTGGCTGGGCGAGATCAAGAGTTACGGCGTCATGCTGATGCTCGGCTTCCTGACGGGCATCTGGATGGCCTGCCGCCGGGCGGAGCGGAGCCGGGCCAATCCCGACATCATTCTGAACATGGGTTTCATCTCGCTGATCGGCGGCATCGTCGGGGCGCGGGCCATGTACGTCATTCACTACTGGGGCGAGCGTTTCGGCAACCAGCCGAGTCCGATCATGGCGGTGCTGGACATCCGCTCGGGCGGCCTGGAATTTCTGGGCGGGCCGATGCTGGTGATTCCCGCTTTGTATATTTACCTGCGGTACATCGCGAAGGTGTCGCGGCGGTGGTACCTGGACATGGCGATTCCCGCGCTGCCCTGGGGCCTGGCCCTGACCAGGGTGGGCTGCTTTCTGAACGGCTGCTGCTGGGGGTCGGTTTGCGTGGATCCGAACGACCCGGCCCATGCGCGGGCGGCGGTGCCGTGGGCGGTGCGGTTTCCCTACGGCAGCGGCCCGATGATACAACAGTATCAATTTGGCCAGTTGACCCTGCCGAAGGAGTTGATCTGGGTCGGGCCGGGCGGCGACTCCACGCCGATCCCGCGCGAGGCCATCGACGCGCTGGCCGCCGACGACGGGGCGACGGGCCGGTCGATTCGACAGCGGTTTGACGAACTGGCCCGACAGTTGAATGAGGCGCGGGCGCGGAATGCGCCGCCGGAGGAAATTCGCATCGCCGAGACCAACCTCGCTTCGATCAAGCAGGTGCATCTGAAATATCTGGACACCATGGCCGGCGTGGCCGACGCCCAGTGTCGCAAGTACAACATCACGCCGGCCGAATTGGCCGCCCTGGCGGACCATTACCGGGCCAAGCCGAATCACCCCACGCAACTCTATGCCGTGATCACCGGGCTCCTGCTGACCTGGGTGCTGTCGGTCGGGTACTTCTACCGGAAGCGCCACGGCGTGCTGCTGCCCTGGTTTCTCATCCTGTATTCGATCGCCCGGTTCTTTGAGGAGTTGCTGCGCCAGGACAATCCGCTGGACTTTGGATTCGGCGGCCTGACAATTTCGCAGTTCCTCGGATTGATCCTTGCCGTGATCGGCGCGGCCTGTCTGTGGTATATTTACAGGCTGCCGGAGCGGTGTCCGCTGGCTGTGCCCTGGGACCCGCCGGACGAGGATGCGCCGGCGGCCGTTGCTACGTGATGGGAATGCTGCTGGTGTTCACACGGCCCGATCGGCCCATGGCGGACCCGTGGCGCCCGGTCGAGGCTGACGTGCGGCCATTCGCACATGCGCCGGCTGGCGATTGTGGGGTGACATGCGAACGCTCCTGCGAATGCGAACGGCGACGGCCATTGCCTGCCTGATCGTGAGCGGCGCGGCGGCTGCATCCGCTGCGCCGTCGATGTCATTTCGCAACAACCTTGCCCCGGGGTTCATGACCGAGCACACCGTGCTGCGGACGATCCGGCGAACGACGCCGCGGCGCGACCACGTCGAGACACTGGTCTATACAAGGCAGACGGACTGGGTGCGCTGCAACGTGACCGAGTCGCGACCGGGCCAGGCCAAGGTCTACCAGATGGTGTCCGAGGGCAGGCCCAAGGTGGTCAAGTTGTTTCGCAACAAGGACGAGGTTCGAGCCCTGCCGCCGGCCTCTGAGTTTCACCTTGTGTCCGGCACGACCAGCCTGCACGGCGACACGATGACGTCGGTCGATGGCCAGTCGCAGCCGCCGCGCACCGATCCGGTCGAGCGGGCGATTCTGCACGCGATGCTGGACGTGGCCCATTGGCCGCGGTCGGCGATTTCGCCGGGGCATCGCTGGCAGCGCGACCTGGCGGTGGAGGGGTTGACCGGCACGCAGACGCTGGAGTTCATCAAGACGCACAAGATCAACGGGGAGTCGGCGGGGCGGCTGAAACTAACCGTGGAGGGAAAGTTCACCGGGCTGCTCGGTCAGGAATATACACTCGGAAAAATCGAGGCGGACCTGGACTGGTCCCGGGCGGAGCGGTGCCTGCTGGCCCTGGAAGGGCAGGCGTCGTTTCAGCGGCGGCGGGAGGGCGCGTTTGAAGACTTCGATTTGAAGACGACCGTCGCGCTCAAGCGGCGGGGCGCGCTGGATGAAGCGGCCCAGGACCGGAACCTGCGGCAACTCAACGACTTTGCGTCGGCGCTGGCCGACCTGAATGCCGGATCAAAAGGCAAGGCGGCCCAGGCCTGCGAGCGCTTTCGGGCGACCTGGCCGGATTCCGTCTGGATGCCCGCGGTCGATGCACTGCAGACCCGGGCGAGCGACCGGCCGCCCACGGTCGAGCGGTTGACCGCGGCCCAGGTGCAGGATGCGCTGGCCAAGAGTTTCATCGCCTGGCAGGCGGCGCTGGAGAAGGACGATCCCGATCTCAAGGCAAAGACGCGCCGCGCACTGAAGGGGCTGGCCACGGACTACCGCGGGCGGCTGCGGACGATGTCCCAATCGCAGGACGAGTCGCAGCGGGCCAGCGCGAGTTTCGGCCTGGCCTTCGGCGAGCGCCCCGCCGACCTGGGTATCGTCATCAAAGGCTGCAAGGACGCCTCGCCGACGGTGAGACTGTTGTCAGTCATGGGCCTGATCGCGCGGAAGGACCCGGCGACAGATGTCGCGACGCTCAAGACGCTGCTGACCGATTCGGATCGGGCCATCCGCCGGCTGACCTGTGAGGCGATCGCGGCGTGCATCGAGCGCGATCATCCCGAGAGGGACGCCATGATCGCGGCGCTGAACCAGGTGATGCAGCATGACCGGGCGGACAAGACGCGCCGCGCTGCGGTGACGGCGCTTGCGACGCTTGGCAGCGCGCAGGACATCCCGCTGCTGGAGAAGGCCCTGCGCAGCGAGGCGGATTCGCCGGTTCGGGAGGAAATCGAAAGGGCGATTGAGGCGCTGCGCAAGCGGGGGTGAGCACGACCGCCACAAGATTCAATTTATCGAGCAGTCTCTCGACCACTCGCATGCATCGACTGCTCGCGCAATCGGCTCCTTTTCACTCCGCAATTGGCTGCTACGACCGCGAGGCGATGGCCTGGGCGAGGGGGTTGACGACCATGGGCACGAAGCGGTCCATGGCCCATTCGTTGGCGCGGCGGGTGAGATCGGCGTGGGCGTCGACTAGGCTTTCGGACTGGGCGAAACCCCAGTAGCGGCGCACAGTAAGGATCGCCGAAAGCGGCTGTGGCTCGAATTGCTGCGTGCGGATCTCGTAGGTGCTGGTCCGGCTCTTGATCTCTATATAGACTTGTGTATCACATGCTTCGGAGACGGCGAGGCCGAGAAACGGCTGGCTGTCGATGACGTGCTGGACGCCGCCGTGGTTCATCAGGCCGGCCAGCGGACTTTCTGCCAGCAGGGTGTCGGCGACGAGTTGGTCGTGGTTGCCGCGGTAGTCGAGGTCGAATTCGTAGACCACTTCGAGGTGGTCGTAGTCCAGTTCGCCCAGGGTCAAATGAAACGGAGCCATCTTCAGGACGATTTCGCCCAGCGTCGATGCGAGATCGGGAGGGTCCGGGTTGTGCACGCCGAACCGGATGGTGGCGTCGCCGAGGCGGAGCCATCGTTTGGGCGAGTCGTCGGCGCCGTCCTCCTCGAGCAGGAGCGAGCCATCCTCGCGGCGGCGGAGTTTTCGCATCTGCGGAAACTCACGTTTCACGCTGTCGAAGAAATGCAGCACGGTCTCGCGTTGCAGGCCGAGATCGAGTTTGAGGAACAACCGCGTCGCGATGTGAAAATCGTCGCAGTGTGCACCGAAGGCCAGACCCATGAACACCCTCCTGGCGCGCAAGACCGACCGGTCAATCCCCATTATGCGCGCCGAAGGGGCGTTTTAGCAAGCGGAAGCGGGGATTGGGCGACACCTCAAGCGGAAACGCACGGCACGCGCATGGTCGCCCTCCCGCGCGATGGGCCGGCGGCGCCCGGCGAGTAGGCGCTTTGCTTGCGCTGCAGGTTAGACGTGCACGGCCGCCGGATTTGTTGATTTCTGTCGCGCTCGGGTGAAGGCCTGCTCCAGGTCGGCGATGAGATCGTCGGCGTCTTCAATTCCGACGGAGAGCCGCAGCAATCCGCCGGTGATGCCGCGGGCCTCGCGCTCGGCGACCGGGATGCTGGCGTGGGTCATCGTCGCGGGATGGCCCATGAGGCTCTCGACGCCGCCGAGGCTCTCGGCCAGGGCGAAGAGCCGCGTCTTGCCGGCGATGCGCGTGGCCGCTTCCTCGCCGCCGCGCATGACGAACGAGACCATGCCGCCGAAGTCGCGCATCTGCTTTTTAGCCAGTTCGTGTTGCGGGTGCGACGCGAGGCCGGGGTAGATCACTTTTTCAATGTCGCCGTGGGTCGTCAGATATTGGGCGACCTTCATCGCGTTGCGGCAGTGCTCGCGCATGCGGAGCGACAGCGTCTTCAATCCGCGCATGACCAGCCAGCAGTCAAACGGGCCGGGCACGCCGCCGACCGCGTTCTGGTGGTACTTGATGGTCTTCCACTGCTCCTCGTTGTTGGTCAGCACGGCGCCGCCGACCACGTCGGAGTGTCCGCCGCAGTACTTGGTGGTGCTGTGGACGACGATGTCGGCCCCGAGGGCCAGGGGCTGCTGGAGGTAGGGACTGGCGAAGGTGTTGTCGACGACGGTGGTCAGTTTGGCCTCGCGGGCGATCTTCGCGATGGCCGCGATGTCCACGATGTTGAGCAGCGGGTTGGTCGGCGTCTCGACCCAGATCATCTTCGTGTTGGGCTTGATGGCGTTCTTGACGTTGGCCGGGTTGGTCATGTCGACGAAGGAGTACGACAGGCCGAAGCGCTTGAGCACGAGTTCAAACAGGCGGTAGGTGCCGCCATAGACGTCATCCGCGCAGATCACGTGGTCGCCGGACGACAGCAGCGTCATGATTCCCTGGCTGGCGGCGGTGCCGGAGCCGAAGGCCAGTCCGTGGGCCGCGCCCTCCAGCGAGGCGAGGCACTGCTCCAGGGCGGTGCGGGTCGGGTTGCCGGTGCGGGCGTATTCGTAGCCCTTGTGCCGGCCCAGCCCATCCTGGGTGAAGGTGGAGGTCTGGAAGATGGGCACGATGGTCGCCCCGGTCGAGGGGTCTGCGTCCTGACCGACGTGAATGGCGCGGGTTGAGAAGTTCATGGTTGGGTCTCCGTATTGACGGTTGCAATCATATCGCACACGAAGAAGAGATGCGATACGGGGCAACAAGACAGTAAAGGTCGTCAGTTGGGTTGATCAATGGCAGGTATGTAGACACCGAACACGAAGTAGCTGCCGGGTTCGGCTGCATCCGGAATCGCGAATTCCCGCGCCGCTTTCGCCGCTTCTGCCCAGGTGGGGAGCAAACAGTATTCGTTAACTGGATAGTCGGAGCAACGTAGATTGCACGACAGCGGGCTGCAGCCAAAGCCGCCCCCAAGCACGTTCATTGCTGAGTTTTCCGATGGTACGTCAGGGCATCGCTGGGCGGCGTCGTATCCAAGCAATCGGAATCCCGGCAAATACGTATCGATTCGGAGGGGCGGCAACGCTTGGCCGAAGATCGTCTCTGATTCAATTTCGACCGCGCCACCGTCAGGGTCGAATCGGATCGGTACAAATGTATGCGCCCGTAACGGATACTCCTGGAAGTCGATGCCGAGTGCAGCGGCGTCTGCCGCGGACACGGTGTCGTACAGTCCGGCTGCGTTGAAATTCCACTGTTGGATCCATCCAGTCGGCCTTTTGGCAATGCACTCGCTCACGCTGGCGATCCTGGCGACACGTGGATCAGGCCATTGCGCCGGCGAAGGTGGAATCTGCATGCGAAGATAGCCCAGAAAGACCTCGGCTGGATGTGGATCGGGTTCCATTGCTATGCACTCTTTGCGGGCGCAAATCGAACTTCGATCCGCAGGCCGAGCGCACCTGCAATTCGCTGGAGCATGGTGAGGGAGTGGCCGTTGTAGTCCGCGTCTTCGAGACGCGCGATGACCGGCTGTTTCGTACCGACGCGATGGGCGAGCTGGGCCTGCGTAAGGCCCGCACGCTCGCGAGCGGCCAGGAGCATCTCGGCGATTTCGGCGTTGATGGCCGCTTCCGCGATCAAGGCGCGGAGCTTTTCGTCTCGCCCTGTTACACGATTGAGGATGCGCAGGGCATCGGACGTCGCGCGGTCACTCTTTCGGATCGGAATACGTGTGGCTTTTCGGGTCTTTTTCATATCGCATGCGCCTTTGAATCGCCCGTTCTATATCCGCCCGGGGAACCACATCCTCTTTGGTCAATGCGTGCGAGAGAATTGCGACATCCCTGCCATGAAATAAATACAGGATGCGATAATTCACATGTCCTCGCTTGGCCCGTAACTCGTAAATCTTGTCGCGTAGGCAATCGGCTGTCGGCCTCCTCAGGGCGTGGCCTTCTTGCGCCAGACGCTGAATCGCCGCAATGCAATTCGCGTAAGCGACTTTGTCCCGCAATCGCAACTGTTTGAGCCAATCCAGAACGGGCGCTGTGCCTTGTTCGTCCTTATAAAAGTGAACTGTTGTTGCGGGCACCGGAAGTCCAGCTTTTCATTATAACAATTTTGTGATGACAAGTCCAACCAAGCCACCGGGGACGAGAAATGTATCAGAATTCGCTACGCAGCAGTGGATTTCGAGGCGTTTGCTGCTCGCGCGTGTCCGCCCCCGTCGTAGCGCTGGGCTTCGATCAGCGAGTCGATGGTGAACGTCGTGCCGCATTCCGGGCAGCGCAGGTCGCGCAGGCCGTTGAGGGCGTAGTTGCAGGTGGGGCAGCGGACGTCGATTTCGCCGTCGGCGGTGCGCGGGGAGCGGCCTCGCGTCGCGGCCATTAAGACGGGTACCCATATCCAGACGGCCAGGGCCGAGCCGAACAGGATGATCGCGGCAATGACGAACTCCTCCTCGTAGCGCACGGCGGCATCAATGGCGACGCACAATCCGCCAATAATGAGGCCCAGCGCACCTGTCATGGCGAAAGCCCTCGCGACTCTTTGACGCGATTGATGTCCGCGCCAGATCCACGCCAGCGTTGCGAGCCAGAGGGCGGCGGCGAGCCCGACTCCGGCGGCGATGTGCTCGTCCCGCATGCGCATGTAATGTCGCGTGCTGAATTGAACCTCGTACACCCAAGTGCCGAGGAGCCCGGCGGCGGCGAGCCCCAGCCCCGTGATCAGGCTGGCGCCAAGGCGCGGCAGCCAGCCGGAGTCAGGCCGGCGGAGGGCGGCCCAGAGGGTGGTGCTCGGCTCACGTATGTTCATGTCTGGGGGCCTTGGCGTAATGGGCGAAGTGTCCGTCAAATGGGGATTGGGGGCAAAGGCTCGGGATATTTCGGCCGTAACTTCGAGGGCGGGTGCGCCTTCTCCGCTGCGGAACGGGGCTAGAACATCCTTCGAATTCGGACGAGGTCCAAATGAAAACCGGAGAGAGTCGGCGAGGCGAATGCATCGGCAATGGCAGCCAGCTCCGCATATTGACCTGCTCGTAATTGAAGAAACAACATCTGCTCTTGAATCGGATCGATGAGCCAGTACTCGCCGATTCCGGACAGCGCATAATGTCCGCGCTTGACGCGGGTGTCGTGATCGCGCGAATCGGGAGAGACGACCTCGACGATCAGGTCGGGCATTTCGGTGACGTGGTCTCCGCAGCGGGCGGCCTTGTCCGATCCGAGAAAAATGACATCAGGTCGATAGACCCGGTTGTCCGCGAGTCGGATGTCGACGTCGGTCGCGACGACGCCGATGGGGTGATCCTTTAAGAAGGCGCCGATCTGAATGACGATTTCCGCGGCGATCAACTGGTGTGGAAACGACGCGCTCGGCGACATGCGGGCCACTCCATCAATCAGTTCGTATCGATATCCGTCGGGGGGCAGGGCCAGGAAGTCCTCGGCTGACATCCGCTGATCGCGGTATCGAGCGACTTGGCCGGGTTGTGGAGCGATAGCGCTCATGGCGGTGTATCCAATTCGGGTACTGGGCTAATTATAGCCGAGATTGACCCCAGGCAAAGAGAATTACCTCGAATGCGGCCGATACTCTGATCGCTCACGCAATCGGCTATTGGCTTAATCGCACACCCGCCAATTGACGCCGTCGCGCTCTACGCGGCGGTAGAGCGTGTCGCGTTCGACCGGGGTGCGGCCGGTTTCGGCGATGAGGCGTTGCATGCGGTCGATGGTCATTTCCTGGTGGGTGTTGCCGGCGCCGCCTTCGCGTTTCGTGATGTCATAATAGACAACGGTGCCATCGAGGTCGTCGATGCCCCAATCGAGCGAGACCTGGGCGAGTTTGGCCGACTGCATGATCCAGAACGCTTTTATGTGCGGGATGTTGTCCAGCATCAGGCGGCTGATGGCGAGCGTCTTGAGGTCGTCCACGCCGGTCGGGCCGGGCAGGTGGGCCAGTTCGCTGCCGTCGGGGATGAATGACAGGGGTATAAAACAATTGAACGCCGCCTTGCGAGAGCGGAGCGATTCTTCCTGGTGCTCGCGGAGTTTGACCATGTGGGCGATGCGCTCGTGGGGCTGTTCGATGTGTCCGTAGAGCATCGTGGCATTTGTATACATGCCAATCTCGTGGGCCGTGCGGTGGACGTCGAACCAACCGGCCTCGCCGACCTTGTTGCGATAGGCCTCGGCGTGAACGCGGTCGTCGAAGATCTCGGCCCCGCCGCCGGGCAGGCTGCCCAGGCCCGCGTCGCGGAGTTGCTCCAGCACCTGGCGGATGGAGAGCCGCGGCTTGCTGATGCGGGTGAAATGGATGATCTCGATGGCGGTGAAGGCCTTGATGTGCATGCGCGGGCAGGCGTCGCGGATGGCGCGACAGAGGTCGAGATAGAAGTCGAAGGGCAATTTCGGGTGCAGGCCGCCGACGATGTGGACCTCGGTGGCGCCGTGGTCGTAGGCGTCTTTGGCTCGGGCGACGATGTCGGGGATCGAAAGCTCGTACGCGCCGGCGGTGAAGGGCGCCAATGCGAGGGCACTTTCAACATTCGCACTGGCAGACGAGCTGCCAGTGGCACCCTTGGCGAATGGCGAATTACTAATTGCGAATTGCGAATTGGCGCCGTCGTCGCCCACCACTTGCGTGGTGGGTTCTGTTGATGCGAGCGGCAGCGCGATGGAGCGGGGTTGCTTTAAGGCGTTGATGTCGTACGGGCGGTAGAAGGAACAGAAGTTGCAACGGAGGACGCAGTAGTTTGAGTAGTTGATATGTCGGTTGACGTTGTAGTAGGCGTTGTTGCCGTGCAGGCGTTCGCGAACAAGGTTGGCGAGGCGTCCGATCTCGAAGAGGTCGCGGGAGGCGTACAACCGCACGCCGTCGTCGTAGGTGAGCCGCCGGCCGGATTCGACCTTGAGCGCGATGTCGGCGAGGTCAGGGGCCACTTGCAAGGTCTGCATCGGGGCATGTTAGCCGGGCTTTGCGGGGGCTCCAACGCGGACGGGTGGGCGCACTGTAGTTTTGAAAAGAGCGGCGGGTCGAATGGTGCGGCGCGTGATACACGAATGTGCCCAGGCATGGTTCGGATGCCCCAGACCACTGGTTCGAAACCGGTGCAACAGAATTCGCCGCCGGCCGGAAATCGGCCACCTCCCGCGATTCGATTGGACTCCGCCCTGGGGGCGGGCGATAATAATCATGTTGAACCCCGCCCAATGCCCCGCCAGGAGCGAATCCATGACCCAAGCCCTCCGAATGCGGCGTCGTTTTCGCGCGGCCTCCCTCGTGATCGCGCTTGCATGGACCCTTGCCGGTGCCTCGACCGCGACGGCGCAGTTCCAGTTCTTTGTGCTGCGCGATGACAACACGCTCTTTCGGCACAACACGTCGCTGCCGTCGGCGGTGATCGATGACATTCCGATAGCCGGCATGAAGGAAGTCAACGAGTTCATCGAGGGGATCGACTTCCGTCCGGCCGATGGGTTGCTCTACGGCGTGAGCACGAAGAACCGGCTGTATCGAATCGACCCGGTGTCGGGCGTGGCGACGCAGATGGGCACGGGGACGTTCGCGATTTCGTTCACCGAGAAGCACGGCCTCGATTTCAATCCGGCGGCGGATCGTCTGCGGGTGCTGGACGGCCCGACGCGAAACATCCGCTTCAATCCGGACACCGCGGCGCAGATCGTTGACACGCCGCTGGCCTATGCGGCGGGTGACGCCAACGCAGGACAGCCCGTGAACATCAATGCAATTGCCTATACCAACAATGCGCCGGGTGTTGCCACGACGACGCTGCTGGGCATTGATCACGCGCTCGATGTGTTGGTTCGGATCGGCGGCGTGGACGGCAATCCATCACCGAACGGCGGCGAGGTGACGACGATCGGGGCATTGGGCGTTGACGCGGACGCGGACACGCAATTGGACGTGGGTCCGAACAACACGGCGCTGGCGCTCATTCATGTCGCCGGCAATCCAACGCTCTTCGCGATCAATCAGGCGACCGGCGCGGCGGGTCTCCTCGGGGTGACGGCGCTGGCGGCAACGCAGACAGGCCTGGCCATCGCGCCGGTGGGACAGTTCGAATTCAACGCGGCGAGCGAGGTGATCTCGGAGGGCGCCGGGGTGGCCACGGTGACGGTGCTGCGAAAGGCCGGGGCGTTCGGCGAGGTGACGGTGAACTTCACCACCGCCAACGGCACCGCGACCGAGCCGGGCGACTACACGGCGACCAGCGGCACGTTGACATTTGACGTGGATGAGACAAGTAAGTCGATTACGATCCCGATCATCGACGACACGGCAGACGAGGCCGACGAGACATTGACAGTGACGATCTCAAGCCCGGGCGGCGGGGCGACGCTGGGAACGCTGATTACGACGACCGTTACGATTGTCGACAATGACAGTCCGCCGTCGCTCATTCCCGGGTTGAACTGCGGGGCAGGCGCCTGCGGCGCGGGGATGCTGTCCGCGCTGCCGATGGGGCTGCTGGCCCTGGGCTATCGGCGCGGTCGGTCTCGTCGATAGGCCGATTAATCCAGACAGATTGAGCGGGCGGTGGGCGGATCGGGTGCAATTGCGCCGGCCGGTCAGCCGGGTTGCCGCGAACGGGCCTTCCAGTGGGTTTCGATCCACTCGGCCATGGCCCGTGCGGCGACGCCGTGCGCCATTTCGTTGTAGTGGCTGTCATCGGGGAACACGTGCGACTGGCCGGACTTGGCGACGGCCTCGGAAAGCGGGGCGGTCATGTCGAGGTAGGGAATGCCCAGTCGGGCGGCGATGGGCTCGACCCATTCCGGCCCCATGTCCTGCACGCGCGATCCGAGGCAGTAGGGGTCCTCGGATTTCGGGGGCCGATTGGCCGGCTTGCCGGTGCGAGCGGCCTCGATGACGGGCTCGTTTCCGCGGAAGACGATCATGAGTTCGGCGCCGCGATGTTTACATTCGTCACGCATGGCGGCGAGGGTTTTCTCCGTCAGTTCCCAGGTTTTCGTGCGACGCTCTTCGAGGGTCATTTTCTCGGCGGATGGCTCGCGGAATCCCTTTTGGATGAGCGCCCCTTCCCGGAGTTGCACGGCGGGCGCAGTTGGACCCACTCCGGCAATGCGCTCCAGCAGTCTGCGTTGCAGAACCAGGTAGCGCACGAGCGCCAAATGGGATGACGCCCGACGAAACGGGTCTGGTGTATAAATTGTAGGCGGCATCAGTTCGAGGTCGCCCATGTCGTCGAGGCGATACGTTGTTACGCATTCTTCAATGGGCATAAGGTAGGGCGACGAATCCCATGGATCGTTCTGAACGAAAAACAGCACGACGATATCGGGTCGGTAGTCAAGTACATAGTGTCGGATGAGTTCATGCTCCTGGGTCGTTCCAAAGCCGGAGCAACCAAAGGCCAACCACTCCACTGGTGCACCTGGTCGGCTCATCAAACGCTCCGCCTCGCAGAACATTGTCTTGTCTACATCCACCTGCAGTGATTCCACGAACGAATCCCCGACAAGGCAGATGCGGCGCGTGCTTTTTGGCTTTGGGATGATGTAATCGCGAGGGTGATTCCATCCCTGCGCGTTGAACCGGTATCGGGCGTTCGAATGTTTGCTCATTCGATTGATGCCGGTCTGGCTGGGAAGCCGTCGCGGACCGATGAGGGGGTCGCCGAACTGGTAAGGGACGTCAGTGACTTGAACGAAGAGTCGTACGCCCAATTCAGCCAGAAAGACTGCAAGTGTCAGACCGAGAAACGTGGAAGAAAGGACCAAAAAGAGTTTTCGCAGCCGACTGCGTTGGCGGGTCGGGCGATTTGGCTTTAGAGGTTCCTTCGCAGGGCTGTCGGAGGACGGCATGGAATGGGCTCGATCTTGTAGAATTTTACGTGGCGGGGCGAAGTTGGTCCCACAAGGGCCCATCAGGGTTGGACTTAGGTCGTTCTGGCCCCGATCCGCTAACATATTACTCCGATGCCAGCCCGCGTTCATAGCATTGATTGGACCGCCGCAATCGCCACCGATCCGTTGATCGCCGTGCCCGACGGGCTGCCTGGTCGATGGTGGGTGGCACACACCAAGCCGCGGAACGAGAAGGCGCTGGCCCGCGACCTTGAACTGCTGGGGCTGCATTACTACCTGCCGTTACGAACGAAGATGACCCGCAGCCGCAAGACCGGCCGCCGGTCGCAATCCGTCATTCCGGTCTTCCCCGGTTACCTTTTCTTCAACAGCGAGGAGGACGGGCGGACCGCGGCGACGACCACGAATCGGATCGCCGGCACGCTGGTGGTGGCGGATCAGGCCTCGCTGGTGCGTGAACTTCGGCAAGTGCAGAAGTTGCTCGCGAGCGGCGCGGAGTTCAATTGGGGGCCTGCTATCAGTGTTGGCGACTGGGCACGCGTGATTTCCGGCCCATTAATGGGGCTGGAAGGCATGGTGCAGCGCCGGCTGACGCGAATGCGGCTGGTGCTCAACGTCAACATGCTCAGCCAGTCCGTGAGCATTGAGGTGCCTCAGGACTGCATCGAAAAGATCCAGCCGCCGGACTTCCGATCGCTGTAGCGAATTCACGGGCACGCCCTCCGATTCCGAGTCGAACGATCCGACTCGGCCGTTCGTAATTGAACAATTCCTGTGCCACTTCATGGACGAAGGGGGAATTCGGACTTTGAGGCCGTCATCGGCCCCGCCGATATAATGCGGGTCCGCGCGGCCAAACCGCGTGAGTCCTTATTTGACAAGGTGTTATGTCAATCGCGATGACGGTTGACGGGCACGGAGTGCGCGCCTCGGTCCGCACTCGGGGTATCGATCACATGTCGACAACCTGGCAGAGGATTCGGGACTTGGCCCGGGGGCTTCCGGCGGTATCGCCGCTGGCGATCGGGCTGCTTGCGCGTCGTCCCCGGCGCGTGCCGCTCTTCCTCGCGGACACGCTTCGGGCCTATCGTCACCATGCCGGGAAGCGATTGCCGGCCATTACGCCGTGGGAGTTACTGAACTATCAGGGCATTGCGACCTTGCGGCTCGGGGAGAACGGACTCTTCGCCGCAATGGAGCCTAATTTTCTCATCATGCAACTCGTGGTCATGCTGCAACCGAAATCGATCTTCGAAATCGGCACCAGTCAGGGCCGCATGACCGCGCTGATGGCCATGAACTCAGCGGAGTCCACGATCATTCACACACTGGACCTGCCGCCGGATGCCGCGGTCCCGGATCACGCATCGGACCTGCATCTGATCGAACTGGCGCGACGCGAACTTGGCATCACGTTTCGCGGCACGAACTGGGAGTCGCGCATCCGACAGCATCTCGGCGATAGCGCGACATTTGACTTTTCTTCGTATTACGACGCGATGGACATGGTCACCGTGGACGGTTCGCACTCGTTTCCATTCGTGCTCAGCGACACGATGCACGCGGTTCGCATGATTCGGCCCGGCGGCGTGATCCTGTGGCACGATTACGAGTCGATGCGCAGCGAGTACGGCGTGACCCGTGTGGTTGACGGGCTGCGTTCGCGCCACGGCATCCCGACATTCCGGTTGTCTCGCGAGCAAGGCGACACGCGTTTCGGCGTCCTGCGGGTGGACGAGACAATCAAGTCACGGCTGGGGGCGCTGTCCTGGCGGCCCGGCGAATTTTAGAAATCTGTCGTCTTATTTGGCGTCGGCCGGTCAACCATTCATGTGCGGCATACTGGGAAAACTGACTTTCAGGGGCGAGCACGAGCCGCCGGAGGTGTTCGATGCCGCGCTGCGCCAACTGCGGCACAGGGGGCCGGACGACCAGGGCGCGCATCACGCAACCGGGCCGGGCGGATGCCGCGTTTCGCTGGGTCAGACGCGACTCTCGATCCTCGACCTGTCAACGGCCGGGCACCAGCCGATGTTCAGCCCGCGCACGGGTTCGTGCGTGGTGTTTAACGGGGAAGTCTACAATTTTCAGGAAATCCGGGCGGTTCTGGAGACAAAAGGCTACACCTTCACCAGCCAGTGCGACACCGAGGTGGTGCTGGCGGCCTATGACGAGTATGGCGGAGACTTCGCCACCCATTTCGTGGGCATGTTCGCGATCGGCATCTGGGACAAACCCCGCGGCCGGCTGGTGCTGGCCCGCGACCGGATGGGCATCAAGCCGCTTTACTATTACTGGGATGAGAAACAACTCGCGTTTGCATCTGAAGTGACGGCCCTTGCGGCGCTGCCGGGATTACGTCTGGACGTGAATCCCGAGGCGGTCGAGCAGTACCTGCTGAATGGGTATATCGTTCAACCCCACTCGATTTTTCATCGTGTCAAAAAACTTCGCACCGGGCACACGCTCACGGTCGATCTCGCGAACCCCAGGCCCGTTGAGACGCAATACTGGGACCTGGTGTCGTACTTCGCCGCGCCGAAGCCTTACAAAAACGAGGCGGAAGTGTTGGATGCACTGCGTCCGGCGCTGATGAAGGCGGTGCAGCGCCGGCTGATCGCGGACGTGCCGCTGGGGGCGTTTCTGTCGGGCGGGATCGACTCTTCGCTGGTGGTTGCGTTGATGCGCAAGGTTCACTCGGGCGAAGTCCGCACATTCACGATCGGATTCTCGGAGCCCACATGGGATGAGGCCCCCCGGGCGCGTGAAATTGCGCGGCACCTCGGCACGCGGCATGAGGAGTTGTATCTGTCGGAGGCGAATGTGCTCGAGGCGGCCCATGCCGTCGGCGATTACTACGACGAGCCTTTCGCGGATTCATCGAGCATACCGACGTTTGCATTGTGTCGAATGACACGGCAGCACGTCACCGTGGCGCTTTCAGGTGACGGCGGCGATGAGTTGTTCTGGGGATACGATGCGTATGTGTCGGGCTCGCTGAGAAACTACAGGGCGGCTGCGGCGCTTCCGCGTCCGGTCCGGCGACTGGCGGGGGCGTTGATGCGGGCACTGCCCGGTGAACGACTCAAGCGCGCCGGAGACCTGCTGGATTTCAGGGCGTTCGCGGATTTCGTTCTGTGTGCGACGATTTGGCGTCCCTGGAATTATCCCGCGTTGCTGACGGGTCGGCCCTATCCTCGGCGCAATTGGGGTGCGGATATCGGTGCGGACCTGGTCCGCCGACTTCCCAACCTGGACCGCGACACGCTGCGATCGGTGTTCGATATTCCGATTTACATGGTTGACGACATTTTGACCAAGGTTGACCGGGCGTCGATGGCCGTGGCACTGGAGGCGCGGGTTCCCCTGCTGGATCATGAAGTCGTGCAACTGGCCGCTGGAATTCCCATTGAACTGAAGGCCCCCGGTCGCAAACTCAAACACCTGTTGAAGACGCTTCTGGGCGAGATGGTGCCGCGCGCGTTGTGGGATCGACCGAAGAAGGGATTCGCCGTGCCGCTGGTCCACTGGTTGCGCACATCGATGAAGGATTGGGCCTACGACCAGTTGTGCGCGCCCGGGGCCCGGGTGCATCAGTGGCTCGATCCCGCGACGGTCAGGCGAATGCTGGACGACCACGTGGCGGGGCGCGTGGATGCGACGAATCTGATCTGGGCATGCACGCAACTAGCGGCATGGGATCGTCGAATTCAGGGTATTTCTACCCAATATGCACGGCAATCACAGTCCGTGCTCCAGGCCGTCTGATCGAATTACGAGTTCGTGCAAGAGCAGTGTGATCCATTTGCGCATCGCGTTGTTAACGTCGTCGTATTTGCCGGTTGTTGGCGGACTGGAATGGAAGGTCCATTACCTGGCAAGCGAGTACACCGCAATGGGACATGACGTCGAGATATTCGCTCCCAGACCAGCATTTGGCTATCGGAAAGCCGTTGTCCCGGCTCCAATGGGATTCAGAGTGCATCGGTTCGGGTATCCCGCTCGGGGTGCAGGTAGATTGGGAATCACGCGCTTGTTGATGCGCCGAGCCGTTCTTCGAAGCCACCGTAGACGGCCATTTGACGTCTTCCATTGTCATCCAGTGGGGCTTCCATCACAGGTGGGTGTCGAGGTTGCGCGGGGAACTGACGCGATTGTCGTCGCAACGACAACTGGGGGCGATGTGACCCACCAGACGGAACGTGGCGTGGCGCCGAAACTGCCGTCGCGAGCCCTGCAACAGGCGCGAGCCGGCGCGGAGGGGGTTGATGCCATCGTCGCGGTGAGTCGGGCGATGCGAAGAGCGGTGCAGGATCTAGACGTAAAGGTCGCTGTTGTGGACATTCCCAACGGGGTTGCTTGGCAGGATTTTCAAGGCGGCCGAAGTGACTGGCTGCAGAAGACGCTGAAAATACCGGAGGACCAACTGATTGTCTTATCCGTCGGTCGCAACGCGGAGATGAAGAACTATCGCGGTGCCATGGCGGCGTTTTCACGCGCGTTGCGCCACGTGCCGGCGGCCCATTATGTAATTGTTGGACGCGACGTGCCGCGGCTCGCCGAAACGGATGAGGCAAAGCGCCTTGGGGACGCACTTCACCTAGTCGATCAGCAGCCCATGTCGCTGCTCCCGTCCATATTTCACTCAGCCGACATTTTCTTCAACCCGTCTCTCGCGGAGGGATTTTCGCAGTCAAACGCCCAGGCCCTGGCATCGGGTCTGCCGTTGGTGATTACTGACGCACCGGGAAATGTCGATGCCGGAGACAACGGAGGCGCGCTGGTGGCCGTTGCCGGGGATGTCGAAGACATGGCAGCGAAATTGGCGACGTTGATGGAGAGTCGTGATCGCCGCGACGCACTTGGACGAGAATCACATGCTGCCGGACATCGGTTTGCATGGAAGACGATTGCCCACCAATACGTGACGCTTTTTGAGGACTTGCGAATAGTAAGGCGCGGAGAGGCGAAGCCATCGTAAGTCCTGCATTCTTAGGCGAGCAATCACCGAACCACGCAGAGCCGTCACCACCTCTGCGGATTGGCGTCATGCTGGATTCGTGGACCGTGCCAGCATGGGTTGATCGGATCCTCTCCGAAATAGCATCGATGCCGTGCGCCAAGATCTGCCTGGTGATTCTGAACCGAGAGAGCATTCAGCGCGGACCATTGGTTCAGCGGGCATTTCGACGCTGGCGGCATGTGTTATTCAAGACCTACGAGCGCGTCGATCCGAGGATCATGCGGCTCAAGCCGGACGCACACGCTCCTGTAAATGTCCATGAACGACACAGCAGTGTTCCCTCGATGGACGTGGTGCCGCAGCGCAAAGGCTACACTCACCGGTTTTCCATCGCGGACATCGAGACAATCAGACAGCACCGGCTCGACGTCATACTGCGATTTGGCTTTAACATACTTCGGGGCGACATTCTGAATTGTGCACAGTACGGGATCTGGTCATATCACCACGGCGATAATCGAGAATACCGTGGCGGCCCTCCCATGTTCTGGGAAATGTACGATCGTCGCGCTGTGACCGGGACAATTCTGCAGATTCTGACTGAGGAGTTGGACGCGGGAAAGGTGATCTATCGATCGCACGCCGCAACGGATTTGATTTCATATTGTCGCAATCGTCATCAATCGTACTGGAAGGCGACGTCCTTTGTCGGCCGCCGGCTCCTCGACCTGCACCGGAAGGGATTTCAGTCGCTTATCGACCTGGAAACATATCAGGAGCCGCCGGCGCGTCGAAGGCCGATTCTTCACGCACCGGCGAACGGCGTGATGTGTCGCTTCCTGCTTCGAACCGGCGCCCGCATGCTTCGGAATCAGGTTCAACACCATTTATTTCACAATGAATGGTTCCTTGGGCTCAAGCGAGGGGCGGTTTGGGCAGATGCTCCCTGGGAGATTATTCGGGCGCCCCGCGGGCGCTTTTATGCGGATCCGTTCATTGTGCGAGACGGACAACATCATCATGTCTTTTTTGAAGACTGCACTTTGGGTAGAGCGGACGGCGCAATCAATTGCCTGACACTGGATCAGAAGGGAGATCCAGGGCCGGCTCGTCGAGTGCTTCAGCGGCCTTACCATCTGTCCTATCCGTGCGTGTTTCAATGGGAGGACCAGTGGTACATGATCCCTGAGTCCAGCCAGAATCGAACGATCGAGTTGTATCGTGCAAGCCGCTTTCCGGATCAGTGGGTTCTTGAGCGCGTCCTGATGCATGACGTGAATGCCGTGGATACAACAGTATTTATGCACGATGGTCAGTTCTGGATGATGTGCGCGATGAGCGAGTGCGGAGGGGGCATCAATGATGAGTTGTTTCTGTTCTTCAGCGCATCCCCATTAGGCCGCCTCGTCGCGCATCCATGCAATCCAATCGTCTCCGATGTGCGCTGCGCTCGGCCGGCGGGCATCCCCTATGTTCAGTCGAGCGCACTTATCAGGCCGGGCCAGGACTGTTCCGAGGAGTACGGACGCGCGATTCGCCTGAATGTGGTCGAGGAATTGAACGCACGCCGGTACCGCGAACGGCCAATCGGATCAATTGAGCCTCGCGAGCTTCCTGGGTGCAGTGGAACGCATACGATCAATTCCACCGGAGACTGGACCGTAACGGACGGACGGCAAGTCCGATTCAAACTGAAGTAAGACCGGGATATTGGACGTTCGAGGGGGTTATGGGATGCGCCCGATGACCGTTTGCCGCAATCATCTAGTGTGGCAACCCTATTGAAACGAACTATTTGGGCACAGAATCGCGGCGTCAGTTACCGCCGGTGAAATTTATCGCGCGGGCGAAGACGTGCCGCGGCGATGGGCGGTGGAGCCGGTTGTTCGGCCGTTTCGTCCAGATGGGGGGTCAATTTGAAAGCGGGCGACCTTGCAAGAAAGTGGCTCTCGGATCGAACAGACCATTTTGTCGTTCAGTTTTTTCGCTATTTCTGGGTGGGAGGCGTGGCAGCCATTGCCGACATCGGGGTATTCACGGCACTCACGAAGGTGTTCCACCTTCACTATTTATTATCCAATCTGGTGGGTTTCCTGGTTGGCTTGCTGACCAACTACTCATTGAGCGTGTTATGGGTCTTTTCGAAGAGGACGGTCAAGAGCGGCGCAGCCGAGTTTGGTGTATTCGCCGCAATTGGCGTGCTTGGCCTTGGACTGAATGAACTGATACTCTACATCGTTCACGGCAGATTGCATTACGACGTGATACTGTCCAAGGTCTTTGCGACAGGGGTTGTATTTGTCTGGAATTTTTTGGGTCGAAAACTGCTGTTATTCAGGTGAATAGTAATATGGGATCCAAGACAGCCATTATCATCGGCGGTGGTCCGGGCGGGCTGACGGCTGCGTTCGAACTACTGACTCATACAAATGTCAAGCCAATCATATTCGAGGCGTGTGATATTCTTGGCGGCATCGCCCGCACAGTAAATCACAACGGAAATCGAATTGACATCGGAGGCCACCGCTTCTTCTCCAAGAGTGATCGGGTGATGTCGTGGTGGCAGAACATGATGCCGCTGCAGGGTTTTCCCGCCAAGGACGAGAAGGCACTGAATCTCTCCTATCAGGGCCAGACACGCACGTTCGTCGCCCCGCCTGGCGGACCCGATCCAGAGAAGGTCGATGACGTGATGCTTGTTCGCCAGCGGCTGTCCCGCATATTTTTTCTTCGAAAGTTCTTCAACTATCCATTGAGTTTGAATTACGCCACCCTGGCCGGCCTTGGCGTCGTGCGCGTCTTCAAGATCGGTACGACCTACATGTGGAGCCGGGTGTTTCAAATCAAGCCGGAGAAGTCATTGGAGGACTTTATTATCAACCGCTTTGGGCGCGAGTTGTACAACACGTTTTTCAAGTCGTATACAGAAAAGGTCTGGGGTGTGCCTTGCGACAAGATAAAGCCCGAATGGGGCGCCCAGCGAATAAAGGGCCTGTCGATTACCAAGGCCGTGCTCCACGCGATCAAGAAGTCGCTGAAGGGCCGCGATAAGTCAGTGAGCCAGAAGCAAACGGAGACGTCGCTGATTGAGCAGTTTCTTTATCCGAAATTGGGGCCGGGCCAGATGTGGGAGCAGACCGCGCGCGTGGTGCAGGAAAAGGGCGGGGAACTGCATATGCAGCATGCGGTGGTCGGAATTCAGTGCGATGGCAACGCGGTCAAGAGTGTTGACGTGAAAAACCTGGTTACCGGTGAGGTGAAGACGCACGTCGCAGACTATTTCTTCTCAACAATGCCCGTCAAGGATTTAATTAACGCGATCTCGCCGCCTGCGCCAGCGGAAGTCTCCCGTATTGCAAACGAGTTGGTATATCGCGACTTCATTACAGTGGGGCTGCTCCTGAACAAGTTGAGCATCAAGAATCAGACCAACTTGAAGACAGTCAACGATATTGTCCCGGATAATTGGATCTATATTCAGGAACCCGATGTACTCGTGGGCCGGCTCCAGATCTTCAACAACTGGAGCCCATACATGGTAAAGGACCTGAATACTGCCTGGGTCGGGCTTGAGTATTTCGTGAATGAGGGCGATGAGTTGTGGTGCAAGTCCGACGGAGACATGGCAAAACTGGGCATTGAGGAGCTCGCCAGAATAGGCATTATTGACTCTCGAGAGGTGTTGGACTCAGTCGTGATCCGAATGCCAAAGACTTATCCCGCGTATGTTGGGTCGTACGATCAATTTGACACGGTTCGCAATTTTACGGACAAACTTGAGAATCTCTTCCTGATTGGCAGGAACGGCATGCATCGCTACAACAATCAGGACCATTCAATGATGACCGCAATGGTCGCAGTCGAGAATATTCGCGACGGAATTCGGACCAAGGACAACATTTGGAATGTAAATGTCGAACAGGAATATCATGAAGAGAAGGAATCCGGCAAGTAACCCATGTCTTGGCTTCGCAATAATCCCGGATTAGTCGGTTGCTGGCTTGTGCTCTCTGCCTCTGCATGCGTATTTTATGCCAGGGCCTGGCCGCAGGCGCCCGTGGAGACTCCCGATTCGGCGACTTACAGGGCCATGGCAAGGGACTTGAGCGATGGATCATTGGATGTCCTGCATCGGCGAACCCCGGGATATCCGCTTCTGATACTGCTAAGTCGCTCAGTCGAGGGGCCGGGACGGCCGATTTTTTATGTTCAATTTGCATTACATTGTCTGGCGGCGCTCCTGGCGGCATTAATGCTGCGCGGAGTTGGCATTTCGGGGATCTCGGCCGGCGTGGTTATGGTCTTCGCATACCTGCCAACGTCGATCCAGGCAAGCGGATTCATGCTGACTGAGAGCCTGACGCATTTCACGCTGGTCGCAGGCGTGGCCTTCCTGATCCGGGGCATTCGGGCAGGAGGATGGCATTGGGCGGTCTTGTCGGGCCTTTCCTTTACCTGTGCCGCGTTGACGCGTCCGACGTTTCAACTGCTGGGGCCGTCGCTCTCTGTCGCCTTGGTTGGTCTGTTGATATTGGATGGGAGAACGCGAGTCAGGACGCGGCGCGTGGCGGCTATGGCGGCGATCATATTCTCGATCAGCGTCATAGGGGTTGGAGGATATGTCTTACACAATCGGGTGAAATTTGGCTTTACCGGATTTGCCCCGGTGGCCGGCTTTCACCTTTGCAACACAACAGCGGCGATACTCGAGCGCATTCCCGATGAAGATGCCAGGATTCGAGAAGCGCTGATTAGAGCGCGAGATCGACAATTTGCCAGGGAGCATACGACAGTAAACTACATATGGCCCGTGATTCCCGCCCTTTGCAGCGAGATGGAATTGAGCGAGCGGGAATTGTCTGCGTATCTTCAGAAGATCAATATAAACCTGATCATCGGGGCGCCAATGAGTTATGCGGTCGTGGTGATTTCCTCGATCGGTCAGTATTTTTTCTCTAGTGTCACCGGACAGTCAACTTTCGATTCACGTATCGTTCAGGGGATCTGGTTTATCCTGCACTTTCTGCTTCTGGGGGTATCGGTCTTCATTATTATCAGGTGGCTTGGCGGATGGATGTTCTGGAGGCGAATTCCACTGAACTCCGTGGCACTAAGTCAGGTGTGGGGCTATGGTGATGGCCTGTCCAGGCGGGCCGCGGCAATGGTAATATCAGTGCTCATGGCATATACCTGCTTTCTTTCTAACACAATGGATGTTGGGTCGCCGCGATATCGCGAGCCGACCGATTTGCTGTTTGCCTGTTTCCTGGCGATCGGCCTGGATGCCAGCCGTCGTATGGCGCGATCAGTGAGCGCCCCGGTTTCGCCTGACGGCGCTCTTGCAACGAGTTCTGCGACCAATGTCGCATAGAATTGCCATGAGCAGCGAGGCGAGGCGGTTCTCTCAGCACATGAATGGAATTGGTCCGAAGGCTGATTGAGAGACCTCTCGTTGTTCAGGGGATCATCCACGCTGTCAGGTCAATGAGCCGCATCAGTCGTCGGGAGAATCGACCTGGCTTTGTGCAGAACCCGTCTCAAGATGGAAGCCACAATCCTTCGATGAAACACAGTGGGCCGGTAGGTGGCGCGGTGGAGACTTCTTGCTAGGGCGACCGGCCCCCGGTCGGTCCGCCAGTTCCAATACGAGAATCATGCAGCAGTCTTACTACGAGCACGAGTTTGGCGGCCAGCCGGGCGGCTTTTCGGAGACGGCGAGTCCCGATGACCCGTTCGGCATGGAGCGAGAATGGACGATGACCCGGGGGTTCATCGAGCTGCTTTATTGCATCTGCCTGCTTAATTCCGCGTTTCTCTACAGATCCGGGCTGAATCAGATTCCGTATCTGGCCGGCGGAATCGTCACAATCACCGGACTGATGTGCATTGCGATTTTCGTGTTGTCGAACGAAAAGTTCCCCATCACATTCTGGGCTTCATGCATCATTTGGGTGGGCGCGAACATATCGCAAGTCATTGGCAATGGGCAGATGCCGCTTATCGCCAATGGCTTGAACTTGATGTTCTTTTTCGTATGCCAGCAAATAGTTGTTTACTATATATGTCAGAATGCGGGAGCAAGAAAGCGGCTGTTGTTGTTCATGTCGTTCCTCGCGATTCTGTTGATTGGAATAGCCGGCGAAGGAGTTGGGGCCGGCAAGGTAAAGCGACTGGCGGTGACGGAACTTGGCGGACTGCTTGCGAATTCGAACGGCGCAGCATACGTTTGTAGTTTTCTGGCTGTGGCGCTTCTGTTTTGGTCGTTGCGGGCGGCCAAGATCTGGCGCCCCGTACTTTGGATTCTGGCGGCAATACTGACAATCATCACAATCCGCACGCTATCGCGAACGGGAGTCCTGCTTCTGGTTGTCGGCGCGATGATGCTGGTGGTTTCGATTCTCGCATCACGGGGCGCTCGCGTGGGTGGCTTTGTGCTGCTGTTTGTCGCGGCGATTGCGGCCTCTCAATTGGCTTATACGGTAGCAGGTTCATTCGAATTGATCGGGGATAGATTTCGGGGAGAGCGGAAGAACACGCAGTCCCGAACCGATCTGTATGACTTGCGCACGCTGTCCGACCTGGTTTACACAACGCCGTTCGGGCGCGGGCCCGACAAGGCGATCATGTCAAGCACGGGCATTACTGCGCACAATACATTTGTATATATACACATGAGTTACGGCGCGATCACCGCTCTGCCTCTTTTGATCTGGCAGATTATCCTGGGGGTTCGGGTGGCCCGAATGGCCATTGCGACAGATTTTCCCCTCGATACGCGGCTAATGGTGGTCGCATTCTACGGCATGATTTTTGCGGAGTACCTGACAAATAACACGTCGTTTCTAGAGATATCCGCCCTTTATGGAACTGCCGTGATAGAAGTATTCACGTCGCCCTATAGTCGGGCAGAGATCGCACGCCGGGCAGACGATGTGAATTACAATCCCATGCCGATCAGCGAATCCGGCTATAGCGGCCCCGAAGTATTTGCATGACCGCCCTGATGAATCGATCGGGAGTGTCGTACTTGCAGCCGGGCCAAGTGTTCGATTAACACACATTAACATGAGAATCGCGATCGTCATCGACTCGCTTTGCAAGGGCGGCGCTGAGCGACAGGCCCTGCTATCGGCTCGTGGATTGGCGTGCCGGGCGAATTATGTCGAGTTGATTCGCTATTACCAGGCAGCGGAGGAGTACGACCCGAATTCGGCGGTGCCCGCCAGGTCGATGCTGATACTCAAGTCACGAAGACCGATTCGATTTGTCTTCCGGCTCGCCAGGCATCTTCGTCGCGGTCGATTTGATGTCGTTTACGCACTCAAGGAAACGCCTTGTTTCTATGGCTGCCTGGCTGCCTGGCTTGCCCGCGTGCCCGTGCGGCTGGCCGGATGTCGAACACAGTTTGAACATTCCGGATTGAACAAGAGTGCCTTGCGGTTGGTGGACCGGCTCGCGACTGCGTGGATTCCGAACTCGTTAGGCGTCAGTCAGTCGCTTGTCAATATGTTCGGCGTCGTAAATGAGCGGTTGCACATCGTCCTTAACGGCATTGAGGCGTCTGACTGGCAGTCGTCGGTCTCCGCGGCTGACGCTCGAACGAGACTCGGCCTTCCCGCCGATGCGCCGACCGTGGCGATGATCGCGGCGCTGCGGCCGGAGAAGAACCACGGCATGTTCATTCGCATGGCGGATGCGGTTCACCATGCGATTCCGAATGCCCGGTTTCTGATCGTGGGCGACACGGGGCGAAGCGACGACGCGGCCCATGCCCGGCTGCGGGAGATGGCCGAGGCGTGCGGCGTTGCCAGCCGCGTCCACTTCCTCGGACAGCGCTCGGACATCGCGGATGTGCTCGCGGCCGTCGACGTCAGCGTCCTGACTTCAGATCACGAGGGGCTGTCCAACGCGCTGCTCGAATCGATGGCGGCCGGAAAGGCCGTGGTCACGACCGATTACCGCGGGGCGGACGAAGTGGTGACGCAGGGCGTGGACGGCTTCATCACGCCGCGCGGCGACGCACAGGCCATGGCGGACTGCGTCATTCGTCTGTTTTCAGACGGCGCGCTTCGAGCCCGAGTCGGCGAACAGGCTCGACGCATGGTGGCCGAACGATTCAGTCTTGAGGCCATGACCGACCGGTTGCTTGCGGTGTATCGACAGTATCTGCCGGGTGGCGGTGAGCGTGTGGAACGACCACAAGATAGTTGAGGCGCGATACGAGGCATCATCGGCCGGACAGACCTCGGGGCTGGTTGGTGACAAGCCCCACCCGGTACTCCCATACCACTCCTATTCATGTGCGGCATTGCGGGCATTTTGCATCTCGACGGCCGTCCGGTTTCGGCCGAGACGGTCACGGCGATGGTGCGCGCGATTGCCCATCGCGGTCCGGATGATTCCGGCGTGTGGACCGAAGGGGCGATCGGACTGGGGCATGCGCGGCTGAGCATCATCGACCTGTCGCCGACCGGCCATCAGCCGATGACGACTCCGGATGGTCGAGCGACGATTGTCTTCAACGGAGAGGTTTACAATTTTCCGGCATTGCGTGAGCGCCTCGTTGCCGAGGGAGTCGCGTTTCGCGGCACATCGGACACAGAGGTGGTGCTGCACGCCTATGCGCGGTGGGGCGCGGCGTCGTTCGCAATGCTGCAGGGCATGTTCGCCCTGGCGGTGTGGGATTCGCCGGCGCGGCGGCTGCATCTGGTGCGCGATCGATTCGGGATCAAGCCTCTGTACTACGCGGCGAATGAGCGGCGCATCGCATTTGCGTCAGAGATCAAGGGGGTGCTGGCATCTGGCGGCGTCGATCGCGGGATCGACTGGGCGGCGCTTCACGAATACCTCTACTTCGGCAATCCGCTCCGGGATCGAACGATGTTTCGATCGGTTCGCGAAGTCCTGCCCGGGCATTTCCTGACGATCGGCGATGGCGGCATCACGGATTCAACGTACTGGCGGGTTGAAGAGACGCCTGTCATTCATGATGATCTGGACACCGCGACGCGCCGGGTGCGCGAAGGCCTCGAGCAGGCCGTGAAGCGCCATTTGATCAGTGACGTCCCGGTCGGCGTCTTTCTCAGCGGCGGAATCGACTCGACGGCGCTGACGGCGCTGGCCAGCCGCCACTATCAGGGAAGGTTGCGCACATATTCGTGCGGATTCGACTTCGACCGCGGCGTAAACGAATTGCCCAAGGCGCGTCGCGTGGCGGAGGCCTTCGGCACCGAGCACCACGAGATTCACATCGCCGGCGGGGCGCTGCCGGAGACGATCGAGCAACTGGTTCGCGCCCATGATGAGCCGTTTGGGGACTGTGCAGACATTCCGCTATACCTGCTGTGCAAGGAACTCCGCGGCGCGGTGAAGGTCATCCTGCAGGGCGATGGCGGCGACGAGATTTTCGCGGGATACCGACGCTACAACGTGCTTTCGTATGATCGGACATGGCGTGCGATGGCGCGCCTGGCGCCGGTGTTCATGTCGGTGGTTCCGAGGCGTCCCACTTATTATCGCGCGGCGCGGTTCTTTCAGGCGATGGGCCACCCCGACCCGGCGATTCGCCTGGCGCTGTTCATGACCATGGAATCGCAGGACTTGCCGCCGACGCGAATGCTGTCATCCGGCGCGCGAAGCCGCAGCGAAGCACACGATCCGTTTGCAAGTTACCGCGAGGCTCATGGGCGTCTTTGTGACCTCGACCCCGTGCAGCGCTCGCTCTATGCCGACACGATGCTCTTGCTGCCGGATCAGTTCCTCGAAAAAGTAGACAAGGCGACGATGGCTCACGGCATTGAAGTGCGCGTGCCGTTCCTCGACGCCGAGTTGAGCGATTACGCCCTGGGGTTGCCCGCGCACCTGAAAGTTCGGCGCGGACAGAAAAAGTTCATTCTGCGGCGTGCGCTTCGGGGCATTGTCTCCGATGACATTCTCGATGGTCCCAAGACCGGCTTCGGTGTGCCGTACGCGCACTGGCTGCGAACGACACTGGCCGATTATGCCCGATCGGCGATTCTGGATGGCGGCGCCGGGTTGATTGACCGCGCGGCGGTGGAGTCGGCCTTCCGCGAGCATATCGACGGACGCCGCAATCACGGGTTCATACTGTGGAAACTGCTGAACCTGGCGCTGTGGATGCGGTTCTATGAGCCGGATTTGAATTGACGGCCAAACTCGCCATCGTCGGCTCGTATCCGCCGCCCTATGGCGGAGTGGCCGTTCATGTGCAGCGGCTGTGTGCGTTGCTTGATCGGCGCGGCGTGGACTATGTGGTCTACAATGCCACTTCAGATGTCAGCGACGGGCGGCGCGTTCACGGCGTGTATTCGAAACGGCGCGCCTGGCTGATCAAGTACCTGCTGTTTGGAAAAGAGCCGGCCATCTACATGATGTCCGGTCGCCTGTCGGCGTGGGTGATGTCGGCAATGTCCGCGTCGTGGCGGGGCAAGCGCGTGGTGCTGCGGCTGCGGAACGCGTCGCTGCCGGATTGGGTGAAACAGTCGACGTGGAGGCGGTTTTGGTGCCGGTATGCCCTGCGTCGGATGTCAGCGGTAATTTGTGTAAGTGAGGCTCTCGCCGAAGCGGCACGGTCGCTGGGGGTCGATCCGACCAGGGTTCATCATTCTCCAGGATTTTTGCCGCCAGCGGAACCGGCCGACCGATCCGGCGTGAATCCCGCAGTATGGTCGTTTATCGAGCGGCACACACCGATCCTCTCGGCCAACGGCAAAGTCGATTGGTACCAGGGAGTTGACTTATACGCATTGGATCAATTAGTGGAAGTGGTGGCTCGGCTCAAGCCGGATTATCCCGGTCTTGGCCTGGTAATCTGCTTCTGGGATCACTTCCCGGCGGATGAGGCATATCTCGACAAACTAAAAAGGAGCGCCGCCGAATTGGGCGTGGCAGACAGCATCCTATTCAACACGCAGAGCGGCCAGTTTGTGCCTGTGATTCACGCGTCGGACGTGTTCCTGCGCCCTACGAATACGGATGGTGATGCAAACAGCGTACGCGAGGCGCTGTATCTCGGCGTGCCGGCAGTAGCAAGCGATGCGGTGGCACGGCCGGCGGGTTCGATCGTCTTTCGAACGCGCGATCTAGAGGATTTCGAGAGGAAGATCCGATTGGCCTTGCCGGCAGCGAGTCGAGCGGCGGCGTCCGAGTCATTTCGGATGAGCAATGAAGACGAATCACGAATTGAGCGATATGTCGACTTGCTCGCGCGTTTGAGCGATCGCAGGTAAACACGCTACAAGCACCCTTTCGGAAAGCGCCGGTCTCGACGCCGATTGCCAGGGGCGCTGTTTCACGGCACGCTTCGGTTCCCGGCGATCGGCCTACGGCGTGACATCGATCGCTCGCGAGTTCGCCTCTTTGCTTTGGTATCATGCAAAGTTCTTTTTTTGTCTAACTAACCAATGACCACTGGGCACTAACCACTTTTCTCCATGTGCGGCATCTGCGGATATGTCGGGGTTCATCGCCCTGAATTGCTCGAACCCATGGCCCTGGCCATGCGCCATCGCGGGCCGGATGACATGGGGACGTGGCAGGATTCCGCCGCGCGAGTCGGGCTGGCACAGCGACGTTTGTCGATTATCGACCTGTCTCCGGCCGGGCATCAGCCGATGTCCAATGCCGACGGCACGGTGTGGATCACTTACAACGGCGAGATCTACAATTTCGCCGAGCATCGCGAGCGGCTGGCCGGCACGGGACACGCCTTTCGCGGGCGCAGTGACACTGAAGTGATCGTACACTTGTACGAGGAACTCGGCATCGACATGCTGCGGGAACTCAACGGCATCTTCGCGCTGGCCATCTGGGACGCGAGGTCACGGCAGTTGCTGCTCGCGCGGGACCACGCCGGCATCAAGCCGCTTTATTACTGGCAGAAGGGCGACGCGCTTTACTTCGCTTCGGAGATCAAGGCGCTGCTGCGGATTCCAGAAATCCCGCGGCGTCTCAATCACGAGGCGCTTTCGGATTATCTCACCTACCTCTGGGTGCCCGGCGAAATCACAATGCTCGAGGGCATTCAAAAAATTGAACCGGGCTGTTACCTGGCCTGGAAGCACGGACGGGTCGAGCACAAGCGCTGGTTCGATCTTTCATACGAGCCGGATGATTCCATTGCCGAGGTCGAATGGATTGAGCAGGTTCACGACACCTTCCTCGCGGCGACTCGCCGGCAGATGGTGTCGGACGTTCCGCTTGGGGCGTTTCTGTCGGGCGGCGCGGATTCTTCGAGTATCGTCGCATGCATGCGAAAATCGTTTCCCGATCGGCAGATCAATTGCTATACCGTCAAGTCCGATCCAGCCGACATGGCCCGCGATCAATTCGAGGACGACTATCCGTACGCGAAGCGCGTGGCGGAGCATCTGGGTGTTACGCTTAAGGACATCGAACTGCGGCACGATGTGATCGGCCTGCTTCCGAAGATGGTCTATCACCTCGACGAGCCGGACGCCGACCCCGCGGTGTTTCCGTCGTATCTCATCTCGAGGTTGGCCCGTGAAGATGGCACGACCGTGCTGCTGTCGGGGACCGGCGGCGATGAGATGTTCTTCGGGTATCGTAGTCATGTGGCATTGCGCCAGTTGGAGCGGATCGCGTGGCTTCCGCGCGGACTGGTGTCGCCGGTGCTGTCCGCGGCGACCGGGGTGGCCCAGGCGCTGATGGGGGCGCAGAAGGCGATACCCCGGCGGCTGCGCAAGTTTACCGCGGCATATCAGGCGGCCGGAGTCGAGCGATTCATACGACTGTCGGATTGGTCGAGCGACGCGGTCCGCGAGGGGTTGATGGCGACCTCGGTTGGCGGCCGCAACGGCGCGTCTGCGATGCAGCGCTATCACGACGACTTTCGGGGTCGCGGCGAATTGAACCGCCGGTCGCACATGCTGATCCAGTCGTTCCTGGCGGCGCACAACTTTCTCTATACGGACAAGTCGGGGATGGCGGCGTCCATTGAAGTTCGCGTGCCATTCATGGACGTTGAGTTGATGCGGTTGTGTGCCAGAATTCCGGAGCGCTACAAACTCAAGGGCGGCGTGACCAAGCACGTGCTCAAGGCGGCGATGGAACGCTACCTGCCGCGCGAGATCTTGCATCGCAGAAAGACGGGATTCGGCGCGCCACTGCGGAAGTGGGTTGCCGAGGATCTGCGCGATGAGATTGGCGATCTGCTCGGCCCGGAACGACTGAAGCAACGGGGCTTGTTCCGGCCCGAGGCAGTAGAACGGATCCTTGCCCAGAATGATGCTTCGACTGCCGATCATGCGTATCTCATTTACGCGCTGATTACCCTCGAATTGTGGATGCAGACGTTCATTGACAAGCCAGGCATCGAGACAACGTGGACAACATCGCACAGCAAATCGACGAATTGAGCATACTCACTAATCGGCAATTTCGCGAGCCCTTCACCCTAGCCCTCTCCCTCAAGGGAGAGGGGACCAAACGTGGCCTTCACTGATAACCGATAACCGACAACTGACAACTATCTCTTGAAACAAGTGCTGCAAAACCTGAAGTCCGGCGCGATCGAAGTGGCCGAAGTGCCGTGCCCGATGGTGCGCGCCGGGCATCTGCTCATTCAGACGCGGGCCTCCTTGATTTCCGCCGGCACCGAGCGAATGCTGGTCGAATTCGGCAAGGGCAGTCTGCTGGCCAAAGCGCGATCGCAGCCGGACAAGGTGCGGCAGGTGCTGGACAAGATTCGCACCGACGGGCTGATGCCGACGCTGGAGGCGGTGTTCTCGCGGTTGGATGAACCGATGCCGCTGGGCTACTGCAACGCCGGCGTGGTGCTGGAGGTCGGGGCCGGCGTCGAGGGGTTCAAGCCGGGCGATCGGGTTGTCAGCAATGGGGCGCACGCCGAGGTGGTGTGCGTGCCGAAGAACCTGTGCGCGCGGATTCCCGACGGCGTGGAGGATGATGCGGCGGCGTTCACCGTGCTGGGGGCCATCGCGTTGCAGGGTATTCGGCTGTGCAACCCGACACTTGGCGAGACGATTGTCGTCACCGGTTTGGGGTTGATCGGCCTGATGGCCGTGCAGATGCTGCTGGCCAACGGCTGCCGCGTGATCGGCATCGATATCGACGCGGGGCGGCTGGAACTGGCGGCAAAGCTCGGTGCGATGACGGTGAATCCCGCGGCGTCCGATCCGGTGGCCGCCGTGACGGCGATGTCCGAGGGGCGCGGCGCGGACGGCGTGATCATTACGGCGTCTGCCAAGACGAATGACATCATGAAGCAGGCGGCGCAGATGAGCCGCAAGCGCGGACGGATCATCCTGGTCGGGGTCGTCGGCCTGGAATTGAGCCGGTCGGATTTTTACAAGAAGGAGCTGTCGTTCCAGGTGTCGTGTTCATACGGACCCGGGCGATACGACGCGAATTACGAGGAGCGGGGCCAGGACTATCCGGCGGCGTTTGTGCGCTGGACCGAGCAGCGGAACTTTCAGGCGATACTCGAATTGATGGCGTCGCGGCGGCTGGACGTCGGGCCGCTCATCAGCAAACGCATCGCACAGGGCGCGGCACAGGAGGCCTACGCGGCGCTCACACAAGAGCGCGAGGCCCTCGGCATCGTGCTGAGCTATCCTCAGTCGGACGTCGCGATGGCGCGGGTCGTGCCGCTCGCCGGGGGTGCGACAAACGCGCCGGCGGCCGGGCGTGCGGTCGTCGGGCTGATCGGCGCGGGCATCTTCGCCAAGATGACACTGCTGCCGGCGCTGAAGGGCCTGCCGGTGGAACTGCGCACCATCGCCAGCGCCGGCGGCGTGACGAGTCTGCACAACGGACGGAGGTTCGGCTTTGTCCAGGCGGCGACCGATCATCGCGAAATCATCAACGATCCGGCGATTGATACGGTGATCATCGTGACGCGGCACAACCTGCACGCGTCGATGACGCTCGAAGCGCTTGCGGCGGGCAAGCATGTCGCGGTGGAAAAGCCGCTTTGTCTGAATGTGAGCGAGCTGGACCAGATCATCGCAGCGCAGCAGGCGAGCGGACGGCAGTTGCTGGTTGGATTCAACCGGCGTTTTTCGCCGCACGCGGTCAAGATGAAGTCGCTGCTGGCCGGTCGCAGCCAGCCGATGTGTCTGACCGCGACGATCAACGCCGGCGTCATTCCGCCCGAGAGCTGGACGCAGGATGCGGCGGTCGGCGGCGGGCGGATTGTCGGCGAGGGCTGCCACTGGATCGACCTGATGCGCCATTTGACTGGCGCCCCGATCACGACGGTGGTCGCCACGCGGATCGGCGAGGCGCCCGGGGTGGCCGTGCGCGACGACAAGATGACGGTCACGCTGACGTTCGCCGATGGCTCAATCGGCACGCTGCATTATTTCGGCAACGGCGACAAGGGTTACCCGAAGGAGACCATCGAGGTTTTCTGCGACGGCCGCGTGCTGCGACTGGACAATTTCCGCGTGCTGACCGGTTTCGGCTGGCCGGGCTTTCGCAAGTTGAAAACACGGCGGATCGACAAGGGTCACGGCGAAGAGTTCCGCCAGTTTGTGCAGAGTGTGGCGAACGGAGGCCCGCCGATCATGCCCATGAATGAGATTGAAAACGTGATGCGGGCGACGTTTGCTGCGGTGGAATCGGCGCACAGCGGACAACCGATTCAATTATAAACATGCCGCGATATCTTGCGACTGCCACGCTGACCACCGTATCGCCCGCGGCCAGGCTGCAGGAGCGTGCAGCCACACACGGACGGGCGCTGCGGCTTGGGGCGGATGGTTCGCTCTACATCTCGCGCGGATACAACGTCCTGCAATCGAAGGACGAAGGACAAACTTGGACGCTGCGGGCGAGCATGCCGGTGGAGGGAATTCGCCGGCTGGCGCGGCTGTCGCGGATGGCCGCGCGGCTGCTGCGGCACGAGGTCAAGGCGTTCGACGAATTGAGCAGTGGCGGATGCGTGGCGGCCAATCGCGAGGGCGTGTACTTTGCGCGGCGTGGCGAACAGGCCATGCATTCGAGCGCGGTCGAGGCCGCGGGTCAGCCGGTCAAACCGCCGATGACCATGACGGTCGGGCCTAACGATCGCATCCTGTGGGGCGAATACAACTCGAAGACCGATCACGGCCTGCCGGTGCGGCTGTATGTGTCGGACGACGGCGGGGCGAGTTATTCGATCGCTCATGTCTTCGAGGGCGGCAGCATTCTCCATTTGCACAACCTCGTTTATGACGCGGGACTGAATTGCTACTGGGTACTGGCTGGTGATCACGGATTGCAGCCGGGCATCGGGCGGCTGTCGGGGGACTTGAAGGATTTCGATTGGATCGCCAAGGGGGAGCAGAAGTACCGTGCGGTCGACGTGTTCGACCTCGGCGACACGCTGGTCTATGCGACCGATACCGAGCGCGAGCGCAATGCGCTGATGACGTTCGACAAGGCGACGGGCCGGTTCGAGCGCGGCCGCGAATTTGAGGGCAGTTGCATCTATGCCTGTCGATTCGGCGGCATCTTCGCGATCACCACGACGGTCGAGCCGTCGCCGATCAATCCGTCGCGCCATGCGGAGTTGTGGCTGTCGCGAAATGCACACGACTGGTCGCTGGCTTTGCGAGCCGAGAAGGATCGCTGGAACCCGGTCTATTTTCAGTTCGGCTCGATCGTGCTGCCGCGCGGGATCAGTCCGCGCGAGACGATTCTCTATTCGGGACAGGCGCTGAAGGGCTTGGATGATCTGGCGGTCGTGGCGACGGCTGATGGTATCCCCACATGAGCCGAGCCGGGCGCTATCGCGGCGGACCAGAGGTCCGCACTCCCCCCATGCTACGGACACTCAAGATCCTGCAAACCCTCGGCCCGGGCTGGGCACTGTATCGTTTCGGCTACGCGCTGCGCCGCAAGAGCGGGCTGCTGAAGCGCGGGCTGACCACGACGCCGCTGGAGCAGATTCAACTTCGCACGCTCCTTCGGCCCGATGTGCCGCATGAACCATCGGCCTACCGGTCGTGGCGGCGGCGCCATGGCGGACGGTTTTTTTTCGACGCGGGGCAACTTCCGTCGGCGGCGCTGCTCAATGGCGTGGTCGGCGCGCCGGGTCTCGATGAGACTCTGCGGATTGCGAACGATTTTCGACAGGGCCGATTTCTCTACTACAGTCGCCATGTGCACGACCTCGGCAGACCGGTCAACTGGCTGTTGAATCCGTTCACCGGGGGGCGACACGTCAACACGGTCCACTGGTGCGATTACCCCACATTCTCGAAGGCACAGGGCGACATCAAGGACGTGTGGGAGCCGTCGCGGTTTGCGCTCGCGTTCTGGCTGGCCCGGGCCTATGCACTGACCGGCGATTCGGGGATCGTTAAAGACTACTGGAGTCTGTTTGACACCTGGACGCGGCAGAACCCGCCGAACATGGGCCCGAACTGGAAGTGCGGCCAGGAGACTGCCATCCGCTGCTTCGGCATGTGCTTTGCGCTGTATGCGTTTCTCGATGATGTCGAGACGACGGACCGGCATGTGGCGGACGCGGCGAAGTTGATGGCGGTGTCGGCCGAGCGGATCGAGAAGAACATCGACTACGCGTACTCGCAGAAGAACAACCACGGCATGAGCGAGGCGATCGGCCTGCTCACCGTCGGGCTGCTGTTTCCGGAACTGCGCAAGGCGGCACATTGGCGCGAGAAGGGCCGGGACTATCTGGAGCGCGAGATCGCGCGGCAGATTTACGACGACGGTAGTTTTGTTCAGCACTCGATGAACTACCATCGCGTGATGCTGCACGACTGCCTGTGGGCGGCGCGGCTGGCGGAACTGAATCAACAGCCGCTCTCGCGGGATGCGCTCGCTCGAATCGACAAGGCGGGCGAGTTTCTGCTGGCCATGCTCGACCGTGAATCCGGCGGGGTGCCCAACCACGGCGCAAATGACGGGGCCAATCTCCTGCCGCTTGCCGCGTGCGATTACGTCGACTTTCGGCCGACGGTGCAGGCGGCCCGATACCGCGCGACCGGGGGCCGGACGTTGCCGGACGGTCCGTGGGATGAGATGCTGGTGTGGATGTGGGGCGAGGCCGTCGTCACGGCGGGCAAAAAATCAATAATCGCGGCCCAGCCGTCGCAACGATTTGATTCGGGGGGGTATTACACGCTTCGTCGCGGAGATGCCTGGGCGATGATTCGCTGCCATGCATACCGGGATCGACCTGCGCATCTCGACATGCTGCACGTCGATCTCTGGCATCGCGGCGTCAACGTTCTCTCCGACAGCGGAACCTATCGCTATTTCGCGCCCGACGATCCGGCGGCGGAAAAGTATTTCAAGGGCATTGCGGCCCACAACACGATTGAACTGGAGGGTCGCAATCCGCTGGACCTGGTGTCGCGGTTTCTGTGGATGCCGTGGCCCGCGGCGAGGTGTCTGGTCCATGCGGCCGATCGCTGGCAGGGCGAGCACGACGGATACAACCGATCGCCGTGGCGGGTCATTCATCGGCGGACGGTCGATGCGTCGAATTCGGCGACCTGGATTGTGACAGACGAGTTAATTGGCACGGGCGAGCATGACGTTGCATTGCGTTGGCATCTCGTGGATGGGGTCTGCACGATTGAGCGCGATCGCCGGTCGGTGATCGTGGCGCACCCGCGCGGTCGCATTCGACTTGACATCAGCGGGCCCGACGGAATTTCCTTCGACGTGGCGCGCGGCGAGAGTTCAGACGGTCGCATCAGCGGTTGGGAGTCGCGCTACTACCACGAGCGCACGCCGCGTCCGACGCTGACCGTCCGTGCGAGATCGTCGCTTCCCCTGGAAATGACCACCCGGATTACGCTCGAATCATGAAGGTCGTGTACATCCATCAGCATTTCGTGACCAACGAGGGCACCAGCGGCACGCGCAGTTACGACATGAGTCGATATCTGGTGCAGATGGGCTGGCAGGTGACGATGGTCTGCGGCCTGCACGATCAATCCGGCCTGGCGCGGCTGCCGTTCTACCGGATGTGGCGCACCGAGTGGATCGACGGCATCAAGGTGGTTCATTGCAACGCGTTTTACAGCAACTCGCTGAGCGTGCCGGTTCGCCTGTGGTGTTTTGCCAAGTTTTCATTGTTGTCGTTGATGGCGGTAATTCGGGAGCGCGGCGTCGATCTGGTCTTCGCGACGAGCACGCCGTTGACCGTGGGCATTCCGGGGCGTCTCGGCGCGGGGATCAAGGGCGTTCCCTACATCTTCGAGGTGCGCGACCTGTGGCCGGAAGACCTGGTGGACGCGGGGCGGATCAAGCCGGGCTGGCAATTGAAATTCTGGGAATGGCTGGAGCGGTTCAGTTACGCCAGGGCGCGGAAGATCCTGCTTGTGTCCAAGGGGTTTCATGACCGGCTGCTGGAGCGCGGTTTCGCGCCGGACCGGCTGGAAACGCTGGTGCTCGGTGCAGACAGCAGTCTCTATGAAGGCGTGCAGCCTGACACGGCGTACATGCGCGAGCATGGGCTGGAGGGCAGGATCGTTGCGATTTATGCCGGCGCACACGGCGATGCCAACGGCCTCGACCAGGTGCTGGATGCGGCGCAGCGATTGAAGGACCGGCAGGACATCGTCATCGCGCTCATCGGCCAGGGGAAGATGAAGGAAGCGCTGATCGCACGGGCGCAGCGCGAAGGGCTTTCAAACGTCCGCTTCCTCGATCCCGTGCCGAAGCACAAACTGCCGGGCATTCTGGCGGCGTGCCACATCGGATTGATGATCCTCAAACAGATCACGCGTCCGCGCTGGGTGACGCCGAATAAGATATTTGACTACATGTTCGTCGGGCTGCCCAGCATCGTGAACTTCGCGGGCACGACGGCGGAACTGGTGGAAGCCGACGGCGCCGGCGTGGCCAGCAAGCCGGGCGATGCCGATGATCTGGCCCGATGCATCGCCCATTGGGCCGATCATCCCGACGAACGCGCGGCGATCGGACGCCGGGCGAAGGCGTTGTCGATGGCGAAGTACGATCGCAAGTCCATCGCCACGCGCCTCGCCGCCATTTTTCAGGAAGTGGTGGGGCGGAAATCGTCATCGCGTCCATGAACACCGCCCGCAAACCCACCGTGCTGGTCATCGAGTCGTCCGCCAAGGCGGCGCTGCCGGTCATCGAATCGATGGCCCGCGCGGGGATTCGCGTCGCGTGCGGGAGCGAACTGCGGTTCAATACCGGTTTCTACAGCCGTGGATGTCGGGAGCGGCATGTCTATCCCTCGCCGCGTCACCAGCCCCAGGCGTTTCAGCAGTGGCTTCTGGATTTCCTGTCGCGGCGCGAGATCGCCCTGTTGTTTCCCATCGGGCATTACGGCGCGGCGCGGGTGAGCGAGATACAGGATGCGGTTCGGCAACACACCCGCCTCGTCCTGCCGCCGCACGAAATCTTCGTTCAGGGCTACGAGAAAATCCCCACGTTGAAAGCGGCAACCGCCGCCGGCGTGGCCATCCCCGACACCTGGTATCCGGCCGATCACCGCGACGGCATCGAGGCCGTGCTTCCGTCGATCGCACGCTGGCCGGTGCTCATCAAGCCGTCCATCGGCGTCGGCGCGCGCGGCATCATCTGGTGTCACTCGCCGGAGGAGATTCGCAGCCGTTACGCCGAACTGGAGCGCCAGTTTGGAACCTGCTTCCTGCAGGACTTCGTGCCGGCGGGTGGCATGCAATACAAGGTGGACATGCTGGTCGGCGATGCACAGCGGCGGCTCGCGGCCATTGTCTATGGCAAGACCCGCATGTATCCACCGGACGGCGGCAGCAGCGTGCTCAACTTCTCCGCTGATCGGCCGGACATTCTCGACGCCGCGCAGGCGGTGCTGACGCAATTGAAATGGGTGGGTTTCTGCGATTTTGATTTTGTCGTCGACCCGCGCGACAACGTGCCCAAATTGATGGAGATCAATCCGCGGTTTCCCGAGAGCATGCACATGGGGACCTCGGTGGGTATCGATTTTCCGAAGATGATCTACGACCTGGCGATGGGTCTTCCCGTCGCCCCCGTGCTCGATTACCCGAAGGACCGGTTTCTGCGATTCCTGATCGGGGACCTGCTCTGGTTTCTGCGTGTTGACAACCAGCGGCGGTTCTCGACCTGGCCGAACTGGTTCAAGTTCTTCGATCGCAATACGGCGTATCAGATTGAGCGATGCCACGATCTCGGTCCGCTCATGGGGTATCTGCTTGAGAACGTGCATGTCATGATTACGGATCGCCGCCTGCGCCAGGAGCGCCTGCGGTTGAGCGGCGGCAAGTCCTCCCCGAAACCATGATTGCCCTCGATCGCGGCGACTGATACCCCCGACCGATTGCCGAGCCGGTCCGGCCTCGACACCTCCAGCCGCTTTTTCCATCCCACTATCGGCGACCCTGCCTCTGCCGCGCGCTCTGTTCACTTCTCCGCGCGCACCTTTCCCTGTACCCATGAAACAGACTCGATTCGGCTGATTGCTGCCGTGCGCTGATTCCGCGCCCGCAGTTCGGGCGGCCATGCGCCCCGGCCGATGAAAATATGCAATAATGCCCGAACCATGCCGCCCGCCTCGAATCAGCCAGACCGTCGTTCCGGGGAACCGCCGCGGATCGGCCGGCATGTGTTCGCACTGCTGGTGACGGCGGGCCTGGTTGTTGCGGCGTATTCAAACGCGCCGCGCGGTCAGTTTGTCTACGACGATACGAAGCAGATTCTACAAAACCACCTCATCCAGCATTCGCAGTATTACCGGCAGGCGTTGACCAGCGATGTCTGGGCGTTCAAGGGCGTCGACAAGGAGGGGCGAAGCAACTACTGGCGGCCGACGTTTGTCGCGCTGAACATCGCGTGCTTCGCCGCATTCGGAAAGGACCCGTTCGGCTGGCATGTTGTCAATATTCTGCTCCATGGCGCCGTGTGCATGCTGGTGTATTGCGTGTTGCTGAAGTTGGGCAGCGCAAGGCGCTCGGCGAATGCGGTCATTCCTGCGCGGGGACGCGGACATGCCGACCCAAAGGACGTCGGCATGGCACACAGTGACGCGCGGGTCGTCGGCGTACAATCCACGCGCGCCCCACGAGATACGTTTGGTGACGCGCAGGACTCCCCGATTCCGTGGGCTGTTGCGGCAGCGGTGACGTGGTTGTTCGCGGCGCATCCGGTGCACGTCGAATCAGTGACGTGGGTGGCCGGATCGCCCGACCTGCTGGTGGGGGTCGGCTTGCTGGGTGCCTACCTGTGTTTCCTTGCGGCGCGGCGCGGACCGACAGTGTGGAATGTCGGCGGGATGATCCTGTTGTACGCCTTCGCCCAGTTTGCGAAGGAGGCTGCGATCGTCTTCCCGGTCATCGTGATTCTGACGGGCCTGCTGTTGCCGGAACGGGGCGCGCGGGCAGTTGAGTCGGCGCTGCGGGCCTTTGTGCTGGCGATTCCATTGATCATCCTCGCCGCGCTGTTTGTCGTGGCGCGACAGTGGATCCTCGGATTCACCCGCATTGAACTGCCCTGGGCGCCCACGCTGGCGGGCGTGCTCCTGACGATGCCGAGTCTGCTGGCCTTCTATCTGCGGCAGGCGGTGTTTCCGTGGACGCTCGGTCCTCAGTATCCGCTGCGCGTCGTTGCGCCGGGCGCGTTGACCGGCGCGAACTTTTATCTTCCGCTGGCGATTTGTGTTGCCACGCTCGTCTTGTTTGTCTGGCTCGCGCGTCGCCGTCCCGGATATCGAATCGGCTTGTTGTGGTTTGCATTGCCCATCCTGCTGGCGCTGGACATTCGATCCTTCAGGCCGGAGGAGTTGGTTCACGACCGGTATCTTTATTTGCCGCTGATGGGATTTCTAATGCTGGTCTGCCTGCTGGTTCACGATGGCATTGCGCGGCTGGCCAGGCATCGCGGGGCGTCGACCGGTCTGATCGCGGCGTCCCTGGCGGTCGCGGGAGTCCTCGCCATGGCGACGCACCGCTACAACCCGGTGTGGGGCGATGAATTGGCGCTGTGGACGCGGGCGACGCAGGTTGATCCGACCTCGGCCATGGCATTCGGCCAACTGGGCGCGGCGCACTACCAGGCGGAAAAAAAGACGAAGATCTGTACTCAATCGAAGGCGGCGTATGTCCGGGCGCTGAAGATCTTCCCCGACATGACCCAGGCCCATCTGGGACTGGGTTTCATCGCCAACTGCGAGGGACGGCCCGCCGAGGCGCAGCAGTATTTCGAGCGGGTGCTGGCGAGTTGGCCGGACGACGTGGATGCGCGCGACAACCTCGCTCTGGCCTTTCAGATGCAGGGCCGCTTCGACGACGGCATTCGCGTGCTGGACGAGGGGCGGCGACGCACGCCCTATCGTTATGCGAAGTACACGGTGAATCTGGCGGTGCTGCATGTGCTGGCCAAACGCATGGGCACGGCCATCAGCGAGTTGGAGGCGATACGCGAGCCGCGCATGCTGACCGTTCCGGAAGGCGCGCAATTGAAGGAAGCGCTGAACAACTCGCTCGATCCGGATGTGCTGCTCGGCTGGCGGCACCTGGCGCGGCTTTATGCCCAGACGAATCGTCCGGCCGACGCGCTCGCCGCATGCGACACCTACCTTCAGAAGACCTCGCCGTTTTCGAGTGACCCCCTCGTGGCCCCGAAGCGGAGTGAGATGGAGTCCCTTCGATCCACTTTGACCGTCGGACCGCGTTGACCGACCGCGGCCCGAATCAAGCAATCCGATAGGATGCCGGTCATGGCGCTGCTGCTTCGCAATCTGACGCTGGGATTGGACGAGCCGGACACCGTGCTGCGCGAGCGCGCGGCGCGGCGGCTGCGCGTGCCGGTCGATGCGATCGAGCGGTGGGCGGTGGTCAAGCGGGCCATCGATGCGCGCAAGAAGAACGCGATCGTATTTGTATACAATCTGGAAGTTGAACTCGTCGGCGGCGGGCGCGAGGAACAGCGCGTCCTGCGCCGCATCAATCGCGCGGACGTCGCGCCGATGGAGCGCCCGGCATCCCCGGTGACGACGCGGGGTGACGGGGTGATGCACCATCGGCCGATCGTGGTCGGCTTCGGGCCGGCCGGCATGTTCGCGGCGTTGTCGCTGGCCCGGCAGGGCTACAGGCCAATCGTGCTTGAGCGCGGACAGGGCGTGCGCGTCCGGCATCGCGACATTCTGAAGCGATTTTACCGCGAGCACGAGTTCGACCCCGAAAGCAATCTGCTGTACGGCGAGGGCGGCGCGGGGGCCTACAGTGACGGCAAATTATATACAAGAGTAAACGATCCGCGGATGCGCGACATCCTGGAGACGATGGTCGCCCACGGCGGCAAGCCGGGCATCCTCATCGACAGCCGTCCGCACCTGGGCAGCGACTGGATCCCCACGATCTGCCGCCGCATTCGCAAGACGATTGAATCGCTGGGCGGGGAGGTGCGTTTCGGAGTTCGCCTGGACGATGTGATCATTGATGACGGACGCATGAAGGAGATCGTCGTACACACGGCGTCGGGCGCGGAACGGCTTTCGTGCGGCCCGGTGTTGCTGGGGCTGGGGCACTCGGCCCGGGACACGATTCGCATGCTGGCGGCGCGCGGCGTCACGCTGGCGGCCAAGCCGTTTCAACTCGGCGTGCGGGTCGAGCATCCGCAGGCGCTCGTTGATCGATGGCAATATGGCGCGTCCTGCGGTCATCGGCGCCTGCCGCCGGCCGAATATCACGTCGTGTCGAAGGGTGCGGCGGGCGAGTTGGGAGACATGTATAGTTTTTGCATGTGCCCGGGCGGCCAGATCCTTCCGACGATGGAGTCGCCCGGCCTGATCGCGACGAATGGCGCGTCCCCCGCGGGGCGGTCCAAGCCGTTTGCGAACAGCGGGCTGGTGGTCACGGTGCCGCTGGCCCTGGTGCAGGACGATGCGTTGACCGGACTGGCGTACTGCGAGGCGCTGGAGCGCAAGGCCTATGAACTCACCGGTGGCGACTACCGCGTACCGGCGCAACGGGCGATGGACTTTCTGGCCGATCGCCATTCCGATGGACATCTCGAAACGAGTTACCCCTTCGGCGGGGCGTGGACGGACATGCGCCAATTATTGCCGACATTCGTGGTCGACAGCCTGAAGCGGGCGCTGGCCGACTTGGATCGCCGGCTGCCCGGTTTCGCCGGGGAGAATGCGCTGGTGACCGGTCCGGAGACGCGGGCCAGCGCACCGGTTCGGTTTCCACGCGACGACCAGACCCGCGAGGCGCTCGGCGTGGCAGGGCTTTACCCGATTGGCGAGGGCGCGGGTTACGCCGGCGGAATCATGTCTGCCGCGGCGGACGGCATGGCGACAGCGGAGGCGATCATCCGGCGCTACGCGCCGGCGCGCTAACTCGGCCTCCAGTTTCGGTGTCAGCGGTCAATTTCGTACCAATTTGGTGCGACTTTCGCTGGCGTGTGCCAGTCCCCCCCACTAAACTGGGAAGGCTTGCCGCCAAATGGGGGCGGGCAGGCCTGCGCCGACGGTGTCTCGACGCCGCGGCCGGGGAAAAACCGAGGGTATTGACCCGGAGAAGGGTGCGGCATGGCGGCCAAGAGCGGCTACTTTCGCAATATCTACGACACGGCCCGTACCATCGCGATCGGCATGCGGATCACGCTGAAGTACTGCTTCGCGCGGACGGTTACGCTGCAATACCCTGACATGGCCCCGGCCCTGCAACCTCGGTACCGCGGGTTTCACTGGTTCGAGGCCGAGAAGTGCATTGCCTGCGACATGTGTGCGAAGGCATGCCCCATCGATTGCATTTACATCGAAAAATCCGGCCCGCGGAAGATCGACAAGGCGACGAACATCGCCATCGGCGGCGCCTTGCAGCGCTACGCGATCGACTATTCCAAGTGCATGTTCTGTGCCCTCTGTTGCGACCCGTGTCCGACCGACTGCATTCATATGGGCGACAATCATGACCTGTCTGCCTACACGCGAGAGGACATGGTGGTCGAGTTCACCGAACTGGCGAAGGAAGGCAAGCAGACGCCCGAGCCGTACTGGATGCAAAAGGAAGAGATGCCGCAATGGGCGGCCGAGAAGAAAGCCCGATGGGAAGAGCGGGCGCGGCCGGTACGGGAAGAAATGATCAAGGCGCTTTCACCGTCGACGGCCAAGAAGGCGGAGGAGCCGGCGAAGGCGGCGGCCGGGGCGTGACGCAAGTCTGAGGACGGCCCCGGGCAGAGGTGAGATTCAACATGGCGTGTATTTTTCCATTGGCGGCGGGCGGTGAGAGCCTGGTGCTCGGCTTGCTGATCTTCATCGTGGCGGGCATCGCGATGTCGCTCGGCGCACTGCTGATCGGCAAATTGACGCGAACCAGCCTGCCGCACCCTGAAAAGGCGATGCCGTACGAGTGCGGCGAGCCGGCGATCGGGTCGAGTTGGGTTCAGTTCGACCTGCGGTTTTACGTCGTGGCGCTGGTGTTCATCATTTTTGATATCGAGATCGCCCTTTTCTACCCGTGGGCGGTGGTGTTCAAGCAGGGCGGCAAGGCGGCGTTGTTCGACATGCTGTTCTTCTTCGGCGTGATCGTGGTGGGCTATCTCTACCTGTGGCGTTTCGGCTATCTGGATTGGGTGCGCTCGACGGCGAACACCAGCAAGCCGGCGACGCCGGCCAAGCCGAGTGCGCTCTCCAAAGCCGCACGGCAGTGGGCGTGAGCGAATCAGGACGTCCGAACGATGGCCACGGCGCCAGTATCTTTGAGAAGGAACGGCCAGCCGCACCGCATGACTACGGCGGAGTACATGGCCATGCCCGATGATGGCCGACAGTACGAGTTGTTCCACGGGATGCTCGTCATGAGCCCTTCAGCACTGCAAGCCCATGGGCGGGTTGTTTTGTACGTCGGAAGCGAAATTCTGTCGTTCGTTCGCCCCAAGAAGTTAGGGGTGGTGGGTACAGAAACGGACATCGTCATGCCGGACGATACGGTCCTTCGGCCCGACATTCATTACATCTCCAAGCGAAGCCGTGAGATCATCAAGGGTCATATTTACGGTCCACCCGAGTTGGTGGTCGAAGTGACCTCGCCCAGCAACTGGCGAACTGATCTGCTGCAGAAGCGAGATGAATACGAACATTTTGGTGTTCGTGAATACTGGCTGATTGACATTCTCAAGGGGCATCAACGCGCGTTTCAGTGGACATTGCGCGGCAGTCTGTATCGCGGTGGGGAGATAGACGGAACCAAGTTGCGCAGTTCGGTCTTGAAGGGGCTGGAATTGAATCTGGACGAAGTCTGGGAAATTGCAGGGGATTAAATCGCCCTGTCGGCGGCCCGGTGTGGAGTCTCACAGCATGAGTTGGATCGAAAACCGATTTGAAGAAGGCCTGATCATCACGTCGCTCGACTGGGCGATCAACTGGGGTCGGGCCAACAGCGTGTGGCCGATGACCTTCGGTCTGGCCTGCTGCGCGATCGAGATGATGGCGGTCGGCGCCAGCCGGTTCGACATCGACCGCTTCGGGGCCGGCGCGTTTCGCGCCACGCCGCGGCAGGCCGACCTGATGATCGTGGCCGGAACGGTCACCTTCAAAATGGCGAGTCGCGTCAAGCGTCTTTATAACCAGATGCCGGAGCCGAAGTACGTGATCGCGATGGGCGCCTGCACCATCGGCGGCGGGCCGTACTTCAAGCATGGATACCACGTGGTGAAGGGCGTCGACCTGGTTGTGCCGGTCGACATTTATGTGCCCGGCTGCCCGCCGCGACCGGAGAGCCTGATCGAGGGCCTCATGCGGCTTCAAGACAAGATCAAACATCAGACGATCGCGCGGGATCCGTGGCGGGCGACCAGGGAGAAGGCGCTCGGGACGGCCGCGGCGTCGGCGTGATGAGTGAATCGGCGGGTCCACGACCCGCCCTACCCGTGCAGGGAATCGGACATGATCGCGGAAGAAATCGCGGAAATACTGAAGAAGCGTCTTGGCGATGCGGTGCTGTCGTCCAGGTTTGAGACGGCGCATCCGCATGTCACCATAGACGCGGCGGCCTGGCATGACGCGGCGGTGTTTCTTAAAACCGACGACCGTCTGCAATTCGACATGCTCCGCTGCATTTCGGCGGTGGACATGCTTGAGGACGGCAAGTTCGTAGTCGTCTTTGATCTGCATTCGACCCAGGGCGTGGAGAACGGTCGCGACCTGTGGAAGCAGCGGCATTCGTTCTGCGTCAAGATCGCGGTGCCGCGCGACAAGCCCCACATGCCCAGCGTCGCCGATGTCTGGGCCGCGGCGGACTGGCACGAGCGCGAGGCTTATGACCTGATGGGTGTGGTGTTTGAGAACCATCCGGATTCGGTCGACGGGGCCGAAGGCCGCCATCCGCGGCGCATCCTCTGCACGGACGACTGGGTGGGCCACCCGTTGCGCAAGGACTACGAATTCCCCATGGAGTACCACGGCATTCCCGCCGTGACGGAATACGGCCAGACGCGGCCGGTGCATTAGGACAGTGGCGATTTTTAATGATTCGATTGCTACGCCAACAGCGAGAGACTGCTCCTCGAATCGGCCCCTCCGATCATGGACGCGTCATGTCGCTGGATTCCTTCAATCGCTGTCGCGAGGCGGACGGGTACATCTATGAACTGATCGACGGAGTGCTGTGCGTGTCGCCGATACCCGATCCGCTGCACGATTTCTGGACGACGCGGGTGCGCGACGCCCTTCAGGCCTACGCGGCCAATCACCCGCGCCACCTGAATTACATTCCTGCGGAGTGCGAAGTCGTGATTCCAGGTCGCCCAGGCGCCACGAGACCGATTCCTGACGTGGCGGGATATCGATCGTTCCCGGAGACCCTTCCGCGACGCTGGGATGCGGTGTGTCCGATTGTGGTCGTGGAAGTCATCTCGGCGCGCCGATCCACAAAAGACACCATTCGCAATCGGCATTTGTATGTCCTCGCCTCGGGCATCCGTGAATATTGGATCATTCAACCGGACGCAGAGGAGCGGTGCGCGGATTTGACGGCGCTATCGCGCGGCACCGGACGGTCAAAATGGCGTGAAACCACTGTTCCCTTCGGTGAGACCTACACAACGCGAAATCTGCCTCAATTCCGTCTTAATCTGAAAGAGATTTCCAAAAGGTAACCCCAATGCAGGATTTAGTTCTCGAATCGCAACCCGACATCAACGCTGATCTGTCCCGTGCCGACATCGAGCAGGGCGATCTGCGCACCGAGGAAATGCTCGTCAACATGGGGCCGCAGCATCCGGCGACCCACGGCGTGCTGCGCGTGGTGCTGCGGACCGACGGCGAAATGGTCCTCGAGGCCGTGCCGCACATCGGCTACCTGCACCGCTGCGCCGAGAAGATCGGCGAGAATCTCGCGCCGTACCAGTACATCCCCTACACCGATCGCATGGACTACCTGGCGGGCATGAACAACAACCTGTCGTATGCCCTTGCCGTCGAGAAACTCTGTGGGCTGGAGGTCTCCAAGCGGGCGCAATACATCCGCGTGCTGTTTGCTGAGTTGAACCGTATTGCGTCGCACCTGGTGGCGATGGGGACCTACGGGCTGGACATGGGCGCGTTTACGCCATTTCTCTACGCCTTCCGCGAGCGCGAGCGGATTCTGGACCTGTTCGAGTCGGCCTGCGGCGCGCGGCTCACCTACAGTTACATCACGGTCGGCGGCGTTCACGACGATCTGCCCGAGCGTTTTCTCGATCTCGTCGCGGAGTTCATGGACTACTTCGACCCCAAGATCGATGAATACAACCAGTTACTTTCGTACAACCACATTTTCGTCAAACGCACGGCCAACGTCGGCGTGATCTCGGCGGCCGACGCCCTCAATTTCGGCCTGACCGGTCCGGTGCTGCGCGGCAGCGGCATTCGCTGGGATCTGCGCAAGGTTCAGCCCGACACCAGTTACGAGGAGTTTGAATTCGACGTGCCGGTCGGCGAGGGCCTCAAGGGCACGGTCGGCGATTGCTGGGATCGGTATTTCGTCCGCGTGCTGGAGATGAAGCAGTCGGTGCGGATCATTCGCCAGGCAATCGAGAAACTCCGCGGCACGAGCGGAGAAGTGTTGGACAAGCGCGGCAAGACGCTCAAACTGCCCGCCGACGACATTTACTACGAAATCGAGAACCCGCGCGGACAACTCGGCTTCTATGTGCAGGGCGACGGCTCGGCGATTCCCTATCGGGTGAAGGCCCGCGGTCCGTCATTCTGCAATCTCTCGATCACCACTCTGGTGAGTCAGAACTGCCTGCTGGCAGACGTTGCCGCGATCATCGGCAGCATCGACGTGGTCATGGGCGAAGTAGATCGATAATCGTCGCGAGGCCGCGACGGTCTCCGCTCAGGGCTCGGGCCAGAATCGCAGAATGCGACGATAGCCTGCGATGGGCGGGTCCAGCACTTCCGCCGGATCGCGTCGCTGACATGTCAGCGGATTTGCCAGCCAGGCCGCGACGGCGCCATCGGCGCCCGGCAATTCTGGGATTCGCACGCGTCGATTGCCCGACAAAGTCAATTCTGCGCTGCCGCAAGCCCAGCCATCCGCACACCAGGTCTTCGCGCCGTTTCGTACCGCGCTGTCCCGGGCGGCGGCAATGAACCATTCGGCGAGCCGGGGCATGGCGGCCGGTGGCGGCGCGGTCCCAGAGACAGTTGTCTCCAGATAGAAAATGCGAATCGACTTGTCCACGGGATTGGCGCCCGCGGCAATGGCGAGTTCCAGGTCCCTGCGCCCAGCGCCCGCCGCGGTCCGAATCACGGTTTCGGCGAGCGACCAGAGTGCGGTGTCACCGGGTCGCGTCCAGTGGAGTTTGTACTGGCGCTTATCGCCGGCCGTCTCGGTCAGCGTTGTGGGGTAGCCGCATTGCGCATCAGGCGGGCCGGCGATGAATGCGGGATTGTCGACCCAGGCATTTGGAATCGCGGCGGCGAGGGCCTGTGTTCGCTGCGTCAGGGTGTTCTCCAGCAGGGTCGAGGTGAACAGCCGGTCGGCAGCCAAGCGCTGCTTCCATTTGTAGACGGCCGACAGGTTTCCCTCGGCAAGGGGCGATTCAATCACGGGCAGCACGCGCTTCGCCAGCCAGTCGATCAGCGCGCGTTGTGAATCGGAGTCCAACGCGGCCGAAATGGGCAGGTTGCCGCTGCGCACAATCGAACCGGTCAGCGCGGGCAGGCCGATGCCGGCGTCGCTGATGGCGATGCGGAACTTGTCGTCGGGCAGGGCAGTCAGGGCATTCGGAGGCACAGCATTGTCGGGCACCACTGCGGCGTAATCGGCGAGCCACAATTCCGGGATTAACTCCATCACCATGCGCCGCACGGTCAGGCCCTGTTCCCAGTCTTCGGGCCAGGCCGGTCGCGCCGGGAGTGTGGTCGGATCGGTGGTGGGGACAGGCGTCTGTCTTGATCGGGCGGCGGCGATGGCGGTTTCGAGGCCGGTCACAGCAGCGCGAAGTTCCGCGGGTACCGCGTCGCGACCCATCTGCTCGCCGAGCACGCGCTGTGCCTCATCCAGTTGGCCGCCGGCGATGAGGCGATTGGCCTCATCAATCATGCCGCGCCAGGTGGTCAGACGGGCGGCCTGCGGGTCCGGGGCGGCCTTGGCGGCTCGATGCCGGTCAACGAGCAAGCGCAGTTCATTGACGCGTGTGTCATAATCGGGCATGCCACCGGGCTTCTCGGGAAGGCTGCCGGCCAGCGCGGCTTCGAGTTGCGCGAACCATGCGTCAGTTCGCGCGGCCTCGGGCGCATTGCTCCACGCATCAAACCAGTTTGTGACATCGGCCATGCGCGGATCGGGGCTTGGTCCGGGCGACGGCGGCTTCGGCTTGAACACCAGCCACCCGATCAGGCTGGCCAATGCAACGACCGCGGCGGCGCCGATTCCCAGTTGGGCGCGACGGAAGCGCGGCGGCGGAGTTGCCTCGGCCGCCGCCGGCTTCGGACTGGCCGCAGGCTTTTCCCTGGACGGCGCGGATTCGGGGCGAGCGGCCTTGGCGGGAGGCGGCGCCGTCGGTGCGTCCACGGTGGGCGAGACCGGCTTTATCGGCGGTGCATCGGGCGTGGTCGGCTTTCCGGGCGATGGCGGCGTCGGCGACTGGGCCGGCGGCGCGGCAGCTGGCGCGGTGACGGCTTTGTTTAGATAATCGTCAACGATCTTCCGCCAATCCGCCGGAAAGGCGAACGCGAGCACCTCGTTCTTCCAATCGGCGGTGAGTTTGAGCGGCTCGCCGCCCTTGAGGCCGAGCACCCAGGTTGCGGCCGTCGCCGACTTGGGGTCGGGTCCCGTCTTGATGGATGCGGCGGTCTTTTTGATGCGGGCCTGCAGTTCACTGCCGAGTGCGGCGATGGAGGCCTTGCGCTGCTTCAGAAGCAGCGACTCGACCGCAGTTTTGAGCGCCCGGGCGTCGATCCTGACCTCGGTGTCAACCGGGCCGGCCATCACGACCTGGACCTGCGCGAGCGTCTCGGGCTGGCCTTCCGGCGGACGTATCAAGGCCTGCGTGTTGAATTGAAGGGTGGGCGGCAGGCTCTCCCATTTCAGGGTCGGCGGCTTGATCGGCGCGACCGCCAGCATCGATCGCCATTGCGAAATCGCGGGCAGTTTCTCCTGCAGGGCCTGCAGAATCGCATTCGATGCATGGGCAACGGCCTGTGTGACGATGTCTGCCGGCGGCGCCGCATCGCGAGGCGAACGCCATGCGAGCAGACGCGAATCCCATTCAAGGGGAACTACGCCGGCGACCTCGATGGCGCCGCGTTTCCAATGAAGGTCAACCGGCAGGTTGGCGACGACAGTTTGAAGTTGGGCGGTGGGCTCGGCGCCGGCGAGAAACGTGCCCTTGAGCGCGTCCACCCAGCGGGTCAACGCGCCGTCCTGGGCCGCGGCGATTCCGACGGTCAGGGCCGCGGTGATCGCGCCGGTCAGTTCGGCGGCATCCGAGAGCAGTCGCGGCTCGGCGCCCTCGAAGCCGATGACGCAGTTGAATTCGCCCATCGGGCTGGTGTCGCGATCGCCGCTCCGGTGCCAGGCCACCGTGAACGCGACCCGTGTCTTGCTCGCGCCGTCGACGTCTTCGTCGCTGACGGATTTGACGATTGTATCGATCGCTTCGGGCTGAACGAATTCAGCCAGTCGGCGCTTGGCGCATTCGGCGACGAGACCATGTACCAGGGCCTCGGCAGCCGCGCGGCGCTCGTCGCCAAGAGATGCCAGTCGCTGGGCCCAGGTGGTTCGCAGGCGGTCGACACGGGCTTCAAGATCGTCGGGCTGATGCGAAAGTTCGGGGGGCTGATCCAGCAGTTCGATCGCTTCGCGCCAACGGCGGCGGGCGGCCTCGCCTTCGGCTTTGGCAAGCCATGCCTGGGCGGCGGCGTGGTCGGCGTCGATGGCGGCGCGCACTTCGGCGGCCCATTTCGCCAGACTGTCGACTTCCTCGACGAGGTCGGCGTCGATGCCGGCGGTGTCCGGGGCATTGGTTGCAAGGCTCAGGGACCTGGCGACATCGCCGGCTTCGGCGGCCGAGCGCATTTGTGCGATCCAGGCCCGGGCGCGCTCCGCGCGGGCGGTCAATTCCAGACCGCGGTCGCGTTCTTCGCGGGCCGTGCGAACCGCCGCGGTGAGGGCCTGCCAGCGGCCCCGTTGTAATTCAGGGCAGGCGGCCAGGCCCCGATCGCGACGCTGCTTCAGCAAATCGGCGGCGGCGTCCCAATCGGAGGAATCGACCCGCGTCTGGATGTTATCAAGCCACGCGGTCCAGTCGGCCAGTTCGGCCCGTTCGCGTTCGGCGTCGGCCCGGGCCTTCTTGTGGGCATCCAGGGCTGACCGGGCGGACGCGACACGCGTCTGCAAATCCGGCGGCAGTGTCGGGGCGGCCCCGAGGAGTTGTTCCACGCCCTTCCAGTCGGCATCGGCCATTCGCGCATCGAGCATCGACATCCACTTCCGGGACTCGGCGAGGCGGCGGGCCTCCAGCAATTGGGTCGCGTCGATCGGCGGTGCGAGGGTCTCCAGCCGGACGGCCAGTTCCTCGATGGTCTTGCGCGCTTCCGGCTTTCGCTCAATGGCCCTGGGGACGAAGTTTTTCCACCAGTCGTACAGGGCGGATTGCGGGTCGGCGAGAAGATCCTTGCGGGCGATGTCGCGCGGCCGGCCGGTGTGCAGCATGTCCCAGTAACTGGCGATGCGAAATTCCTCGGCCGCGCCGATGGACTTCAGGTAGGGGTGGACCCGGTCGGCCAGGATGTAGAGCACGAAGCCCGCGGAGATGACATCCGAGATCGGCACGAATCGCGCCGGTTGTCGCTTTCCTGCATTGATGGCCTGGAGATATCGATCGGGGTCTACAAATGACCAGAGCCGCTCGTCGCGCGGCTCTTCGGGGTCGGCCAGGATTTCCCACACGGCGCTGGCTTCCGGTTGCGCCGTGGATCGTCCGACCGCGAGGTTGATGAAGGCGTCAGATTCAAACGCCGCCAGCACGGCCGGCGCGAATCCGAAGTCGGTCAGTTTCCACACCCCGGCGGGGTCCCGGACGACCGTCCCGGGACAGATGCCGCCGTGAACCGTGGCCGAGCCGTGGGCGGCGCGAAGCCCGTACACCAGTCCGCAGGTGGCCTGGGTCAACTGTTCGACGGACAGCGGGGTCGCGTCGGGGTCGAACAGTTCCGGGATGGGCAGCCCGGCGGCCGGCTCATGTTCGAATTCGAAGGTCTGCTCGGTTTCGATCAGGGTGCCGGCGGGGGCCAGGACATACGGGGTCTGTTCGGACAGCCGCTGTTGCTTGAGCAGGGCAGCCGACAGAAGTTCCCCGAATCGCCTGATCTGCTCCTCCGTCACGCCGGAGGGCTTCATAAAGATTCGGCGGGTGACGGGGTTCATTTCGGCCCAACGGGTGTCCGAGGAGGTGCGGGGCGCCGTTTCCAAGGCCCGGCTCGTCCAGAATGCACAGTATTCAGTCCGGTCGCCGCACGAATCGACAAACGTGGGGTTCCCGCGTGGAATGGCCTCCGACTTGCGTAGGAGGCCGCGTCGGGTTCTTATTATACGAACCGATCAATGGCGTCGCGTGGGGTCGGAAACGGTCACGCGGCGGCACCCCGGATACGAACGGATGCCCATGGACTCCAGCGACAATCTAGGAGAGTTGCGACCCCTGATTCAGCGGCTCGTCGAATCGGGTGAGAACGACCGGTATCGGATGCTGGCCCAGGTTCTGAGCGATCTGGCGGGCCGTCCCAGCGCCGCCGACGGGCGGTTCATCGAATTGACCGGCCAGGTTGAAACCTATTCGAAGAAAGTGCGCCGGCTGGACGAGGAGCGGGCCCTGCTGACGCACGAGGTGGATTCGCTCAAGGCGGACCTGGCGCAGCAGCGGAAACTGCTGGAGACCGAACAGGCCCGCTCACAGGAACTGTCGCGGATCAACCAATCGCTCAAGTCGCGTCAGGAGTCGGTCCAGAAGGAGCGCGACGAACTTGAGGAGCGGGTGGTTGCTCAGAACACGCAACTGTTGCGGGCCGAGAGTGAGACGGAGTCGCTCAAGATCAAACTGGACCGGGCCCTCGCCTCCGCCGGTGACATGAGCCGGGTGACCAAACTGGAGCAGGAGAAGAATCAACTCGCACAGAAAAACGTGGAAGAGGAGGCCGAACGCGAGCGGTTCCGTGTCGAAAAAGAGGCGGAGATTGCCCGATTGAAGGCGGCCCTGCGGAATGCCCAGGAGGGTGACGGTCAAAACAGCGAGCGACTGCTGGCCTCGCTCTGGGCGCGCTTGCAGGCGACCAAGCCCCCATTCCTCCAGCCGCCGATACCGATGCCGACGCTGCCGGCCGCCGAACGGCTCGTGGATGCATTTGTTGAGTTGGTGCGCTTCGCCGCGGCGCTGGACGATTCGACGACCATGTTTTTCAAAGAGTACGTGCGGCGCGACAAGGAATTGAAGGACATCTGGGATGACTACCAGGGCCTGACGGGTGTGGACGAAACTGCCCGCCTGGTCATTGCGCCGACCGGCGGAAAACCGGCAAACTTCCTGCGAATCAGGCTCGGCCGATTGAAGAATCTGTCGGTGTCGGCTATGTTTGGCGCCGATCTCGCGCTTGCCCATTTGCCGGAATTGATCAGCAAGGTGCTGCGCGGCCCGATGGGCACGGCGACCGACAAAGAGCGGAAAATTCGCGTGTTTCTACAGGAGGGCGGCCACGAGGCCGTGGCCGACGAAGCGCGCAATCTCATGAGCGAGAAGATTCGAGAGTCGATCAGCGGAGGACTGTGACCATGATGAGTGACACATCGATGGGCGGGCGTCGGAATCGGGTGCTGGTCGGGCGCCTTGCTTGCGTCCTGGGGCTGACGCTGACGGGCGTGGGCTGCACGCGCGAGTCGAACCTGACCATCACCGTCGATCGCTACATCAACAACGCGATGCTGGCCAACACCAATGACTCCAGCGGCGAGCCATTGGACGTGGACGTGGTTCTGTTGACCTCGTCTGATCTCGCCCGGGATGTCAACCGCGACCTGCGCGTGGGCAGCGGCATCACCTCGGACGTGTGGTTCTCGCGTCATCCGAGTTCGACATCGCCGCAGCGGTTTGACGTGCCCATCCGCCAGATTCACCGGCAGACGCTGGTCGGAAGCGAAGTGCCCGCCAACAAGCAGGCGACCTATCGCTTTGACGAGTTGAAGAAGAAGGCCGACATGCCGGGCCGCTGCGTCATCTATGTCTTCCCCGAGTTCATCGGCAAGGGCGGCGGGCGTTTGCCGGTGGCGCCGGCCGTGTACGACAACCCCCAGGGGGATATCAAGGCGTTCATCGGCGTCGACAACGGCAAGGTGTCGGTCGCGCCGACGTTCGGCCAGTTCATCCGGCGGGATTGACCCCGGTTGATCCCGGGTTGAACAAGGTAGCCGCATCCCCTTTCGACTGAGAGCGTGACATGGCCTTCTGGACTGAAATTCACTGGTCGGAGGGAATGTTCCTGCGGCCGCATCACCTTCAGGGCGCCCAGCGCTACCTGGAGACGGTCGTGCGGACCAGCGTTGAGGCGGTGCGTCCGTTTGCCTGGGGGTACTACGCGCTGCGCGTGGCGAAGGAGCCGCTGGAGAATTTCACGCTTCGTCTGGATGCCTGCGAACTTCGCCTCAAGGATGGGACGTGGGTTCGCATTCCCGAAAACACGCAGATCGAGCCGCTGAACTTCAAGGCGGCCATGGATGCCGGCAGCAACGCCCTGAACATTCACTTGGGCATACCGGCCATGCAGGAGGTCCGGGCCAACGCGATCGCACTGGAATCCCCCGAGACAACCGAGGGCTCGCCGCGATATGAGCCCGTTGCCATCGTCAAGCGCGATGAAAACACCGGCGCCAACCCGCAGACGCTCTACGTCCGTCGAATGATCGGCCGCCTGTTTCTCGAGAACGAGGACATGACGGGCTACGAGACGGTGCGGGTGTGTCGCGTGAAGCGGACTGACCGGGCCGGGGCGGTGCCGGAGGTGGATGAACTCGGTGCCGGACCGCTGCTCTGCGTTCAGGCCGACGCGGGTCTTTCCGGGTTGATCTCGTCGATCACGGATCAAATCGAGGCGAAAGGCGATATTCTGGCGACCGAGGCCAAAGAGCATCACATGATGTTCACCGACGGCGTGGCCGCCAACACCGAACACCTGCTCAAACTTCATGCCATCAACGAGGTCCGCGCCCAGACCAAGGCGCTGCTCCAGTGTCCGGTGATCCACCCGTTCGATGTGTTCGTCGTGCTGGCCCGGCTCATCGGGCACCTGTCGGTCTTTCACGATCAGATGGTGCCCGGTCCGCTGCCCCAGTACGACCACGACCAGCCGGGGGCGAGTTTCGACGAGTTGCGCAAGCGCATCGGCGTCCTGCTCGATGCGATGCGCCCGACCTCCTACGTCGAGCGGCCGTTCTCGCGGAAGCCCGATCAGCAGGGTCGCATCGGCCTTGAGGTGGAACTCGATCGCAAGTGGATCGACGAGAACGCGGATCTGTACATCGCGCTCGTGTGTCCGGACAAGGACATCAACGAGTTGGAAAAGTACGTTTACGGCACGACGCTGAACATGAAACTGGCGTCGCCGCTGCGGGCGCCGCGCATCGCCAACGTCGCGGTGCGCGGACTGAAATTGCAGGTCAAATCGGTTCCGCCGGGACTGCTTCCGCGGAGACAGGGCCTGCATTATTTCAAGATCGAGAAACTGCGCGGGCCGGACGGCGTGGATTACTGGCGCGAATGTGAGCAGGAGCGCGGCATCCGCATGACGCTGATCGAGGCGGCCGTTCCGACCATGGAAAAACTCGGACCCGCGTTGTACGTCCCCATCAAGAGGTAGCACCATGGCGCGCGGCAGGAGTGAGTCGAGTGATCCGCCGGTCCGGGGCCGCGAGCGGCCTGTCTACGGAAGTCGAGATCGAGAGGCGCCGGATCCGGAAACCTCCAGTTACGGATTGACGCAGGCCTGCTGGCCGGTCTTCGAATTCGTCATCCATTTCAAGCGGCAGGTTCGTTACGGCGGGCTGGCCAACTCGGACCAGATCCGATTCGAGGCGCGGCAGGCGTTTCGATCGGCCGAGGAGATTGCGCGCGACGATCCGTCGGTCGAACGGCTCTGGCACGAAAAAGCCAAGGCCATGATGACCTACTTTGTCGACTACATGATGATCAATACCCAGTGGGACGGCCGGGAGACCTGGCTGAACAACCCGCTGGAACTGGACCGCGATTTTCTCGATCACACCGAGACCCTGGGCGGCGAGCACTTCTACAACGACTGCGACGAGATTCAGCGCGAATACGAGCAGGCCGAGCGGCGCGACCGGCGGGACAAGCATGAGTTGGGCGAACTGCTCAGTCTGTACTTCACGTGCCTGCGGCTGGGATTCAAGGGCAAGTATGACGGTTTTCCGAATGAACTGGCTGACTACACGCGCCGGTTGTATTCGAAATTGCCCGGCTACTCGGCGACGCGCGGCAAGGAGATGTTCCCCGAGACCTACAAGCACGTCGAAGAGGTCAAGGTTGACTACAAACTGGGCGTGAGCCTGGTGATCGTGCTGACCTGCTTCCTCGTCGTCATCGGCTCGTGGGCGCTGGCGTCAAGGCTGCTGTGGGGCAGCGCCGTTCGGGAGATTGGCGAGTCTGCCGCCCACTTCAAGAAGGTCGAGTCCTTCACGGTCGCGGCCCCGCCGGCGGCCGAGAAGAAGCCGTGACATGATTTGAATCCTGTGCGCCTCGAGCGCGCCGAGGAATACCGCAAGATGCGCAAACTGATAGAAAAATACAAGAACATGCCGCCGGAGATGCGGATGCTGCTGGCCGCGGCCGGCCTGGGTTCGTTTGCGACCATTGTCTACACGATCAACAGTTGGGTGTTCCAGGGCCGCCGGGTCTTCGGGTTGCCCAGCATCGTCATCACCTCGCTGGCCATCGCACTGCTCACCGGCCTGCTGTACGGGCTCAGCAGCCTGGTCTCAAAAGGGTTCAGCCTGCGCTCGAAGAAGCGCGGCGAAAAGATGATCGAGGACATGAGCGGCGACCTCGGCCGCGGTCCGGTCTCGATGGATGCCCGCGAGGCGGTCAAGGAGAACAACAAGAAGTTCTTCGAAGAAATCCGCGAGATGCGGAAGCAGACCAAACTGAATGTCTACGATCTGCCCTGGTATATCGTCATCGGCGACTCGGGCTGCGGCAAGACGCGGCTCATCGAGCACAGCGGCCTGACCTTCTCGCGCGGCCGTCCCGAGGGCTATCAACTCGGCACGCTCAATTACAACTGGTGGTTCACCGAGGACGCCATCTTCATCGACATGGCCGGCCGCCTCTGCAATCCGCAGGAGGACGCCGATCACAAGGAATGGCAGGGCTTTCTCAACACCGTCGCCAAGGGTCGTCCGGCCTGCCCGATCAACGGTGCGATCGTGTGCATCTCGGCGGAGCACCTGCTGGAGGACCCGCCCGAGAAGATCGAGGGCGACGCCAACACCATGCTGGAGCGGCTGCGCGACCTGCAGGGCAAACTCGGCGTCACCTTCGCGACGTATGTCGTCGTCACCAAGTGCGACAAGATTCTCGGATTCATGCAGTTCTTCGATCGCGCCGAGCGCGACGTCGAGGTGCGCAACCAGATGGTGGGCTGGACGCGTCCCGCGCCGTTTACCGACCTGTTCGACCCCGAGAGTTTTCAGGGCGAGTTCGAGGGCCTCTATCAGCGGTTGAACGAGTTGCGCGTGCGACGGCTCAACGACGATGCCGAGGAGGAGGAACTCGGCATGGCCTACTGCCTGCCCGAGGAGTTCCGCGAACTGCGCGATCCGCTGCACACCTATCTGCGCGTGCTCTTTCCGCCGATCAAGAACCCCCGGGCCATCAAGAATCTGGTGGCGCGCGGCGTCTATTTCACCAGTTCCGTTCAGCAGGGATCGGTCATTCTCAAGCACCTGAAGGAGCGCATGGGCCCCGAGGCGGGCGAGAACATCAAGCCGCTGGAGGATCTGTACGGCAAGGCCAAGCAGAAGCCGCTGTTCATCAAGCACCTGCTGATCCGCAAGGTGTTTCCCGAATACGGCCTGGTCTTCCGCAACGCGAACGAAGTGGCCCGCAACAAGAAATACAGCAGACTCCTGTATATCTGGAGCGGCGTGCTGGCCGCGGCGCTCTTCGGCCTCATGTTCTGGGGCATCAGTCATTTCAAGAACCTGATCGGCGGTCCGCAGTCGCATGCCGTCGCCGCAACCGTGGCGTCACCCGTGGATCGAAAGAGCGATCCGCAGGACTCGACCAAACTGACCGCCGCCCTGGGATCGGACATCACCGCGGTGGAGCAGGGCAGCGGATTCCGCACCTGGCTGGCGGCGCCGCTGGTGTGGAACAAGCGCGAGCCGATCGACCACCTCAAGGTGGTGCGCGCCGGCCTGTATCAGCGCGACATACTGCCGCAGATCCTGAATGACGCGGCGGCGGCGTTTGAGTCCCGATCGCTCGCCAGGCCAAAGGATTACTGGCCGTCGGCACAGGCCGCCCAGGACAAGGACTATCTGGACTACAAGAACGCGCTGCTGGCCTATGCACGATGGGTGGGTTGGGCCCGCGAGGCCAAGTCGAAGAACGACCGGCTCGATCTTGGAGACAGTCGTATTTCTGATCGCAAGGCCGACCTGCTCACGCTGATTGCGTGGGGCGAAGGCGCGGCGGCCACGACCCAGCCGTCCGAAGTCGCGACAAGCGTCGAAGAGTACTTCAAGATGCTGGCCGACATGAAGGGGGTGGTGGACGAGGGGCAGTGGCCGCATCCGACGCTTGCCGCCGTCGCCCGCAGCGCGCTGAGCGAAGAGCGGGCCCAGGCCGCGGTGAATGTCGTCAGATCATATTTTCAAACCCATTATGCGACGCTCACGGACGCGCATCCCGATCCGTACATTCGCGAGTGGATTTCGCGAAACGGGGCCTGCGAGCGCTATCTGAATCAGTACGAGGAATTCCTGAAAATCTCCCGGCGCAAGGACGTGGCCAGCGCGAAGGAGTTTGAGGAATTGCGCAAGGCGGAGTTCGCCGACGAGGGGTCCACGCTCGCCGACTTGAAGAAGGACTTCGCCATCGCGACCCGCGACTGGCAGGTGCGAAACGAGGGCGGCGTGCTGGCGCCGATCCGGCAGTTTGATGACGCGGTCAAGCGCGTCCGCGACGATTCGTGGATCGCCTTCGCCGGCGAGTTGTCGGCGGCGATCGGCAGCGATTCCTGGGGAAATGGGCTCAAGGAGAGCCTCGACAAGGAACTGCTCAAGCAACTGGCCGACGCCCGGATGCTCGAAGACGATGGGCTGAGTTACAGCGCCGAGGTTTTCAAGGATCTGCCCCGGCATGTGGCCGACCATGTCTCGAAGCGCGCCGCCGCGGTGATCACGGTGAAGGCGCCCTCAGAAAAAGACAAGAAGGACTTCCCCGATGCGGCGACGACGGTTGCGGTGACGGAGTCGGCCGCCCTGGTACAGGCTCACCTGCAGGAGATCCAACGCGACGTCATGGCGATTTCGCTCGGGTCTGACAAGGCGGCGGCGCTGCCGCCCGGTCAGTGGGTGTCGCGCATGATCAAACTGGACGAGCCGCCGCGCGCCCCGAATTGGAACGACATCAAGGAGCACGAAAAGGTCTGGCGGCCCGCGGACTTGAACGAAGTTGCCAAGCGGGCCAACGAATGGTCTCACCGGGCCGAGACCACCAATCTTCTCATGATGGTGTCGGACAAACTGGCAACGGCGACCAAGGATGAATGGGGTGTCTACTCGTTGCTGGCGGCGAAGGGTCGTCGCGGGGGTGGCGCCGACGATTCGGACGAATCGGCCAGCGCGGCCGAATCCGACAGCAGGGGGAGTCGGCGCAGTCCACTGCGGTATGGACGCGGCGACGGCGATCGACCGACCGCGGAGTTGCAGTCCCGGGCGGATTGGCCGGGCGTGACGCCGCGGCTGCTGGGCCGGTCAATCGATGAGACCGTGCTGTTCAGCGCGGACATTCAGTGCAATGTTCAGCGGCTGGTGAAGTACGAGTTCAAGCCGGCGGGCGGCAAGGCGGCGTCGGCCGGGTGCCTTGAGAACCTGGCGAGCGGGCTGACCAAGTACTTCAGCCAATACACGGACTACTGGAGCAGGGAATATGCAAAGGCGGAGATGGAATCGCTGCAGCCCCTGCTTCGCGCGACGACCCTGAACGATCTCAAGGGAAAACTGTCCGATGCAAATCGGGATGTGGCGACCGAACTGCGAAAGAAGGTCGGCGACGTGCTGGAGCACATCTGCTGGAGCAACCAGAGTCGGCCGGTCGAGTCGGGCAACGCGGAGTTCGATGCCGAGGCGACCACCGCGGTGAGCGCGATGATGCGCGAACTGGACGGCCTGTGGACCAGCAAGTGGCAGGACGACAAGCACAAGCGCTTCATCCGCGAGGCGACACGCGGAGAGGCGGCATCAGCAGGCAAGGGCTACGAGGACATCACGAACGCGCTCGTCAACGGATGGGACAAATTGGTGGACGCCGTTCAGAATGCCCAGGTCGGCTCGATGGTGCAGGCCGGTACCTTGGCGCAGGCGTTTCTCGGGGCGCGGGAGCGCAACGGACTGGGTGACGAACGCCTGACCGAGTATGTCGAGAAACTGGCGATTCACGCGGCCGATCTGATCAACAATCAACTGCGCGAGGAACTGTGCGAGGCAGTGCGACAGTGCCTGGGCGGCATGCAGGTCGGCGAGGGCCTGCCCTATACGAGCAGCGGCGGCGTGGTCGACGGACGGAAGTTCTTCGAGTTTCTGTCCAAGGTGGAGAAACTGGAGAAGTCGGCCGCAACGGGCACGCAGTCGAAGTACGCCGCATTTTTTGACGCGTGTCGGCAATGGCGGGCCTTCCTGGGTGTCAGCGAGGGGAAGACCACGTCGACCTTCAGCATTACCAAGGCCGAGACGCCGGCCCAGTACGTCGGCGTGCAGAACAACTACCGCACCGGTCTGCTCAAGTTCGGCGGGCGCGACTACAAAGTGCCCATCCTGGAAAGAGACGTCGATTCCGGCGCCGACTTCCAGTGGGACTGGCAGAACAGCAGCGGGGACGGCGAGTTGATCCTGAGCGAACTGGTGCCGTCGCCTTCGATCCAGGGCCTGCCGAATCAATTGCGGGTTCCCGTGGGTGCGGGCGATTCCCTGAATTTCTGCCGCCTGCTGCGGGCCAATTCCGCCGGCGGTTCGGGCCGCGTGTTCACCATCACCGTGCCGGTGACGGGCATTCCGGGCGGCGGCAAGCCGAAAGCCGTTTCCTTCAAGATTGAACTGAAGGGGGCCGGGTTGCCGGGCCCGATTCCGGATCCCTGCCGGTTGTAGTGATGCCGCGGTCGATCGGGAGTATGCGCAAGGGGAAGCGAAGCCCATGGGTTGGAAGGACCTGTTCAAGTCCAAGTCGCTGACGATCCCGAAGGCCGACCCGCGCCTTCGCTGGTTCGGCAAACTCCCCACCTATGGCGATTACTACACCTCGGCCCTGCCCGGCGACTGGGCGCCGCAGTTCAACGATTGGATTCTCAAGGGCTACGAGCAATACATGGTGCGTTCGCAGGAGTCGGGTTCAAAGCCGGCTCGCCTTCCCCGCAGCCTGTTTGTCCTGCGGATGCCCAAGGGCGACAATACCGTCATCGGTCTATTTGATGACTATGGCGGCGACAATCGCGGCCGACCGTTCCCCATCTGCTTTTACGTGGCCGCCCCGACGGCGCACCTGCCGGGGCCGACCAGCGCCACCCTCGGCATCATCAAGCCGATTTTTGACGATCTGCTTGCCCTGGAGCGGGACATTTCCCATTTCTTCCGCGTGCCGGGCCGATTTGACTCCGTCTTCGGAGGGCGTGAACTCCAGATGCCCGACTTTCTGGCCGCGGACCCCGATACGACCTGGAAGGACGCTGCGGGCGAGTTGTCGATGGGCGACTGGTTGTCGCGCGCCGATGGACGGCTGGCCGATCCGACCGCGCGGTGGTTCGAGCGCGTGCGCCAGTTTGGTCGGGGGATCGTCGAGTATGCCCAGGAGCAGGAGGACTTCGAGCCGACCCTGCGATTCCCGCTCGTGCCGGACATGCCGCCGGTGGCGCAGGCCTGCGCCTGGTTGCGGTGGCTCGAGCGGCGCATGCCGATGGACGAGCGCTATGTGTCGATCTTTCTGCCGGTCGTGACCACGGAGCCGACGGCGCGGATGACCGTGATCGCCCGCGCGCCGGTGCCGGAGGATTTTCAACTTCTGGCCGACAAACTGGCCCCGCCGGCCTATGTCGATGATTTATCTAAATTATCGCCGCGTCCCAATGGCGATGCAGCCGCGAGCGACGAGGCGCCCTCCGGATCCTGGCTGGAATTCGTTGAGCGATGAGGCGCCACGCTCATCGAAACGGCCACACCATTGGAATGAGCAGCCAGGCCACGGCAAACCACATCACGCCCATCGGCAGGCCGATGCGCAGAAAATCGCGCTGCTTGTAACCGCCGGGGCCGAAGACCATCAGGTGGGTTTGATAGCCAATCGGCGAAATGAACCCGCCGGAAGCGGCAATCGTGGTGCCGATGACGAAAGGCCGCGGGTCAATGCCAAGTTGCGCGGCCGCGGCGATGCTGATCGGAAACATCAGGGCGGCCGCGGCGTTGTTGGACATGAACTCGGTCAGCATCCAGGTGATCAGGTAGATCGCGGCCAGCGCGGCACGGTCGCCAAACGTCTGCGAACTGAAACTGACCATGCGGGCGATGTAGTCGGCGGCCCCGCTGTTCTGCATGGCGCGGCTGATTCCGAAGGATGCCGCGATGACGATCAGCACGCTCCAGTCGATCTGTCGCCGAGCGCTGCGCGCCGTGACGCACCCGGTCGCCACCATCGCGCCGGCGGCGAGGAATGCGAAGACGACGCGGTGATCATCCAGCCATCGCGCCGCCGCCGGCGAAAAACCCATCACCGCGAGAATGTCGGGCACGGTCATGATCACCAACATGCCCATGGCGATGGCAGCGGCGATCCAGGCGCGGTGGTGACGTTCGGTGGCCATGTCGGCGGCCTGGCTGACGAGAAAGAAATCGGGGTTATTCCGATGTGCCCGCAGAAAGCCGGGGCTGGTCATCAGCAGGAGTGTGTCGCCGGGTTCCAGCACGATGTCGCCGATCTTCTGCTCAAGGCGCTGCCCGTTGCGATGGACGGCGATGACCGCGGTGTCGTAGATGGTTCGGAAGTTGGCCGCGCGAATGCTGCGTCCGATCAGCGGGCTGCTGGTGCTGATGACGGCTTCGCACAGCCCCTTGGCCCGCTCGCCGGTCAGGGCGGTGTGATCGTCGACCGCGGGCACGAAGCCGCGAATGCGCTGTAAATCTACGATCGTCGAGACAACACCGGTGAAGGTGAGCCGGTCGGCGACACGGATGACCTCGTCGGAGGAAACGGGGGCGATGACGTTTCCGTCGCGTTCGATGCTGACGAGAAACAGGCCGGGCAGGTGGCGAAGTCCGGCCTGCTGGATGCGGTTCCCGGCGAGCGGGCAATCGGGCTGAACGATCATCTCGACGAGGAATTCGCGGCGCGATTCGCCGAGTTGTTCCATGAATTCCTTGCGATCGGGAAGCAGCCTGGGGCCTGCAAAGATGAGATACAGCGTGCCGAGGATGGCGATGGGAATGCCCACCCAGGCCAGTTCCCACATGCCCAATCCGGGAAGACCCGCGGCCTTGAGCATGCCGTGGGTCACCAGGTTCGTACTGGTGCCGATGAGGGTGCAGACGCCGCCGAGGATGGCGGCAAACGACAGCGGCAGCAGCAGTTTGGACGGCGCCACCCGTTGCTTGCGGGCCCAGTCGAGCACGGCAGGCATGGCCATTGCGACGCATGTCGTATTGTTGAGAATGGCCGAGAGGATCGCCGTGGGCACGACGATTCGGGTCAGCGCGGCGCGCATCTCCGTTTCGTGGCCGAGGATTCGGCTTGAAAACCGGCCGATCAATCCCGTCTGGGTGATGCCCGCGGCGACGATGAACAGGGCCGCGACGGTCAGCATGCCCTCGTTGGCAAAGCCGCCGAAGGCCTCGGCCGGGGTGATGATCCCGACCAGGGCAAGCAGTGTGACCGCGCCCACGAAGATCACGTCGACCAGGTGCGTCGCGCGAACCAGCGCGACGAGGATTCCGCCGAGAATGACCAGCGTGAACGCCGTTTGCCAGTTCACCGTGAGCCCTTGAAGAATCAAAGTTCCGCAGGTTGCCGAACGCGATGAGGCGAGTGTCGGAGGTCGGGCCGCGGCGTGCTGTCGCAGAGCGCAATTATTGTACAGTGGTCCTGATTCGTCCACGGTCCGAAATTCAAAGGGCACGCGGATTGCAGGGACGGGAACCGGGTGTGGCGAATCGCCTGAGTGGGGTGCGACAAATCGCATTCGGAGGCGCGATCGGCGGGTGCGGGGGCAGCCGGCTGGTGAAGATTGCGCGGGAGGGGCGGCGTTGCGGTGCGTGAATTCGCCCAATGGGGCGGTCCTGTTATTATGACAATGTCTATTTTTTCGACATCTTGACCGGTCTTATCCGACGCCGGCCGCTGGCACGGCCATTGCTTCACCTTCCCCTCGTCAGGGCCCTCGTATTGTTTGCATTGTCCTCGCGGACCAGGAGTTTCAAACGATGATCAGTTCAATTGTTGCGAGCGTTTGTAGTGCCCTTGCCGAAATCCCCTACGTCGGCTCGTTGTTCGGCCAGGCCTGCGGCTCGATCGTCAGCCTGCTTCAGTCCCTCGGGCTGTAAGCCAAGACTGCTCGAATCCAACAGGCACGGAGCCAGGCGCCTTGGTGCGTCAACCGGCCTGACGGGCTTGAACAAGAAAGAAGCGGGCGCGCCCGACGGGGTGCGCCCGCTTTCTTGAATTTTGCCGACATTAAGACCGGTGAATGACGATGCGTGAGCGCGTCCCAACTCAGGGCCCCGTGAACAGCCAGGTCATCCGCTCGATGTCGCGTCCGTCGGTCAGGCCGTCGCGGTTCAGATCCGACGCGATGCGATGGGACACGGCGCCGTCCAGGTCGATCAGCACATCCGCGAATGCCGCAAGGTCGGCCGCGTCGCGCACGCCGTCGAAATTGATGTCGCCGGCGACGGGCAATATCGCCAACTGTCGAATGTCCACAACGCCCGTGCCCGGTGCGGAGTAGTAGGTCGTACGCTCGGACAGGTTGTCGAACAGGCCGTTGTTATCGCCATCGCTGAGACGGATGATGCGCTTGGCGCTGCTGTCGGTGATCAGGACATCGCCGTTGTAGAGGCATACCACGTCGACGTTGATGAAACCGGATTCAGCCGTGGACCAGACCAGAACGGCCTCGCCGGCGTCCTGGGCATCGCCATTGTTGTTGAGGTCGGAAAGGCGCAGCAACTGGTCGACCGAGCCGGTGCCGGTCTGAAGAAAGTACATGGAGCGGGGCCGCACACGGTCCGGTTCGATGGCGAAACCGGCGCTGACGGTGATGCCGGAGGCGTTTGTGGCGTTGAAGAAGACGGTCGCCTCGCCGGCGTCATCTGCGCGCCCGTTGGCATCGATGTCCTCGAATCGCCAGACGCCGTGCAGACTGGCCGACGAGTTGCGCAGGTAGAGCACGTCGTTCTCGTCAAAAAAGATTTCCTGCGGGCTGAACGAGCCGTTGCCGGGACCAAAGAACGGCTCGCCGACGTATTCTGTGATTTCCCCCAGGTCCTGGGCATCGCCGTCGCCGTTGAGATCGACCAGGCGGAAGACGCGGTCGTTTCCGAACGTGTTGCCGGCGTTGACGATGTGCATGCGGTTGTGCGAATCAAAGGCCGCGCCGGTGGGGAAGGCGAATGAAAATAGCGACAAATTGGTCGCATCGGCAAAGACAGTGCTCTCGCCCGCATCCTGCACGTCGCCGTCGTCGTTGAGGTCGCACAACTTGTAGACATTGCGGTTGACCTGGTCGCCCATGGCCACGATGCCGTTGGGGCTGACATCCAGGCAGGTCGGGTTCATCGGGCCGAGCGTGGCGGGCAGGTTGGCGGCGCTGAACCAGAGGTTGATCTCACCGGGGTCGTTCAGGCTTGAATTGTTGTCGCCATCGACGCCTCGAAACATGGAATCGGTGTCGCGGTCATTGAGAAGAAAGCGCGATTGAGCGTTTGCGCCGGTCGTGCAGAAAAGCAGCAGCGCGCATCCGCAAGCGAAGGTCTTTTGCATGTTGCACCCCCGTACCGGCAATAGGCGGTTCCGTCGGCTCTGCCGAACATCTTACCGCGAAGGCGGGCGGGCCGGAAACGAAGAAGGCGGCATCGCCGGGATTGGCATCCGGCATGAACAACTGTCCATTTGAGATTGCCACAACCGACTACAAAGTCGCGAGCAGTTCCTCCATCTCGCCGCGGGCGTGCAGATCGCCGCTTTCGGTGGCGGCGGCGATGCCGCGGTTCAGTTCCGCCCGGGCGCGGTCGACGTCGCCCATGGACAACAGGGTGCGGCCCTTCTGGAAATAGGCGGCGATGTAGTGCGGATCAAGTTGCTGAACGCGATCGAACTGCGCGAGCGATTCATCAAACCGGGCGGCCTTGGCGAATTCCATGGCGAGGCCGAAGTTCAGGAAGGCGTCGTTGGGTTCGGTCTTGAGGAGATTCTGCAGTTTCTCGAGACGACTGGTGCTCATGGGCGCGGGTCCTTTCCGGCAGCGTAACACCTCGGCGCGTCACGGGGCAAGCCGGCAGTCAGGGTAGTCGATGCCGCGCCTCGGGCAGACCGGTGGTTACGCGGGAAATAGACGGTGTGCAGAATATTGGGCGAGACGCGAGCGTCATCCGTCGATGCGGCTTACTTGCGGGGCTGGCTGTCGCTGATGGTGGCAGCGCGGGTGAGTTTGGCGAGGCTGAGCAACTGCTCATCGGACAGTTTGTGGATTTCGCCTTGCGTACCGGCCAGAAGGCCCGAGAGGTCCTGATCGCGGGCGGCGCCGAGGGCGATGATATGCGTCAGCGCACCGGACTGTTGAATCTTTTGGGAAAGCGCCTCAATCAATGCGGGGTCGAGCCGCCGACCGAAGACGAGGAACAACTCATCGGGGCGCCAGGAAGACCCGGCGGACGCTGCCGCAACCAGATCGGTCTGGCCGCGCGCGAACCGACCATAAATGGTGGATCGCAGGCTGGCGGTGGTCAACTCGATGGTCTGCATCGTCTCAACGAATGCGGGGTTGGATTCGGTGGCGAGGGCAACGCCGACATTGCGACCCCTGGCCTGCATTTGGATGGCGAAGGCCTCGGTCAGGATGGCGACGCCGTCGAGGCGCTCCCACATGGCCGAGTCGGCGTCGATGACCACGGCGACGGATTGGCCGGCCACCGGCACGGTGAGGAATTTCGACCGGGAGGCCTTCAATCGGGCGTCTTTGGACTTGGGCTGAGATTCGGTGCTGGCCAGAACGACGGCCGGGGCATCGGTGGGTTCGCCATCGGGGGTGCTCATGGGTGTATGCGGCGAACTGCGGCCCCAAAGGCCGACCACGAGGGCCAGGGCAGCGGCGATGGCGCTGCCGCCGATGAAAATCCGGCGGCGGGTCGCAAGATGCGGCTGCGGATTGCGTTTCTCTTGTTGGCGGATGTGCGGTCTGGGTGCGGAAGCCAGCGGTGGATGCGGTTCTCGAGTCCGCGCTGCATTGGGGCGCGGATTTGCCGCCGGGCGTACGTCCTGAAGCGCCTTGCAATACCGACAGCGACACCGCGCGCCGGCAAAGGCGTCATCCAGTTCAAGCGCCTTATGGCACTGCCTGCACTTTATGCGAATAGGCATAAAGGCCGCTCCCACGTCCAACCGCTCACCTCTTCCGACCGAAATGATCGGAAGACACTGGTCTAACGCTGCCCACTGGAATCGATCGGACGCCGGTTGAGATTATAGGCGCATGAACGCGACCGTTACCCAGACAGGTCGTTTGACGGCAGCGTCATCGACCCGGCAACCAAATATACATGAAACGCGGCTCGCTTGTCCAGAGGTCAGGCAACGTAACATTGATTAAATTAAGAGTTTGCGCCTGTTGCGACGGTGCTTGTGAATAGATGTTGGGGGACCAGTCGCCCGGTCGGCGGTATGACACAGCCAGTGCGCTTGTGATTTGTGCTCGCTGCTTGGCGACATCAATTGCGTCATGCAGTGTCCCGATCCGGTCAATCAAGCCGGCGGCCAGCGCCTGGTCCGCGTTGTAAACCCGCCCGTCTGCTAAGGTTCGGACTTGTTCCGTCGTCAGTTTGGGTCGGCCCGCGGCGACCGCGTTCACAAACTGCTCATAGAAATCATCGACCAGTTTCTGGAACAGGGCCCGCTCCTCGGCGCGCATCGGCCGAAACGGCGTGCCTGTGTCCTTATGCGCGCCCGAAGTGATCGCGTCGGCCGTCATGCCCAACTTGGCCATCGACCCGGCAAAATTGAACATCTGCATGATCACGCCGATCGAACCGGTCACGCTGGTCCGCTGTGCCATGATTTCGTCGGCGGCGCACGACAAGTAGTACCCGCCGCTGGCCGCCACATCCTGAAAGAAGGCGATGACGGGTTTGCCGGACTTTTTCTTGAAGGCGAGGATCTCTTGATACATCGTGTCGCTGGCGGTGACGGTTCCGCCGGGCGAGTTCACGCGCAGAATGACCGCCTTGACCCGATTGTCCTTCTCGGCGGCGGAGAGTTTCTCCATAAACAGGGAGACCGGGTGTTCGCCCTCGGAGAGCAGTCCGGGTGTTCGGTTGTTCATGAGCACGCCGGAGATGTCGATGATGGCGATTCGATTCGAGACCCAGCCCTTGTCGCGGTGAACGACGTGCTCGTGAAGGGTCTGGTCGGCGGGCACCGGCGTGATCTTGATCCCGCCGGGGGCCGGGCAGCCGCAGAGGAATAAGAGGGGCAGGACGAGGCCGAGCGCCGCGCATCGTGCGTTGAAAGTGACGGTTATCATAAAAACTCCGAACGCGGGGCGTTCGGTCCTCCGGCCCGCCGAGCGGACGAGACCTCCGCGCACCCGATTCGGCATTCTCGCGATGCATCCGCCAAACGGCAAGCCGTCGGAGGCCCTATTCGCTTTCCAGGATTTCGATTTCGAGGCGACCCATGAGCGGGAGCAGGGCGCGGACCGAGTCGATCAGGCCCTCATCGTTGAGCGGCAGGATGCTGATGGCGATGTGAGTCGGGGCGCAATCGGTCTGGCGCATGGCGGCGTCGAGGTCCACCCACTTGCCGTTGATGTAGACCTGAGTCCACATGTGGTAGCCGAAGTGCAGGCCCTTGACGCCGAAACTCGCCGGAATGTCGATCAGGCCGGAGACGCCGCGCGCGGGAATGCCCGCCGCCCGGGCCAGGGCCGCGAGCAGGACGCCGTGCTCGGTGCAGTCGCCGCGCCGGTTCCGGGCGACCTCGGTGGCCGTGGCGAACCCGACGCCGAGGCCCTTCTCGTTGATATAGCCGGTGACGAACTTGCGAAGCGCGTCGGCCTGGTCGGTGGGCCGGTCCGACGCGTCGACGGCGCGGCGGGCCAGACGCTTGATGCGCCGGTCGTTGATGTCGACCATGGCCGATGCGCGCAGATATTCGGGCTGGGCCGCGCCGATCTCCTTTGATGCCTTCAGCGCCTCCCAGTCGGTGCGTTTCACTTCCAGCGTCGCCTCGCGGTCGCTGATGCGCTTAAAGGTCTGCATGTCGGTGTTCGGCAGGTCCGGCATGTTCATTCGACCGTCCGACGGCAGCCGGAGGCGGTACTTCACGCGCTGCGCGTCGGCCGCCACCGTGCCCTTGGCCTTGACGAAAGTCTGCAGAAACATCTCGGCCGGCGCGCCGGTCGCCATCGCCTTCTCGCGCGTCGATTTGTAGAGTGTCATCTTGATCGGGCCGACGTCCATGGTGGTCACCACCGGCTCGGCTTCGTCGTCCAGCCAGTTGTCGCTGACCAGTTCCATGGGCAGGGCGGCCGCCGCGGTGCCGGTCGCGCCGCCGAGTTTCATGGTCGCCGTGACGTGATGCAGCCGGCGCTTCGTCCCCAGCACGTCCACCTCGGCCTTGCCGATCACTTTGATCACGGTCTCGATCGCGCCGTCCGGTCGAACCGAAGGTTCGTAGGTCTTGACCGTGAAGGTCGTACCGGGCTCGAGTCCGTGATGGCGATGCTCAAGCAACTGGCCCCAGGCAAATCGCACGCCGGCGTCCCAGGGATACTCCTTTTTGTGCTTTGCGCCGGCCTGCTCTTCGACGATCGTCAGCCTGTCGCCCTTGATCGTACCGGTGACCGTCGATGGCATTTCGCCAAGCGTCTGAACCTGTCGAAAGGACACGGCGTCGCCGGCCAGGGTCTCGCGGTATTCCTGCTGAATGCCGATCTTCAATTTCGTGTCGGCCCGGGATACTTCGATCGCCATCGACGACTCGGTCCGGATCTCGTCGCCGGCGCGGCGCATGACCGAGTGCATGTGTCCGCAATGCTGGCCCTGCATCTGCACGATGAACCAGCCCTCGTCGATCACGCCTTCGGCCGGCAGGTCGGCCGGCCGCGTGGTGACCGTCGGCTCGGCGGCGCGTGCCATGCCAGGCAGACAGAGCGGCAGGCAGGCGGCGAGGATCAATCGCGGGCGAAGGTGGCTGGGCATCAATGGACTCCCCTTTTGGTCAGCGGCGGGCGCGGGCTGCGCCGGCGTACCGGTTGCGGTCAGTGTAGGAGCAATACGCGGGCGCGGCGCGGGTCTCACGCGAACGGGGTCGCGAGAGTCGACCGTTCATTGACCGAAGCCGCAGGGGCGATAGGATACGCCTCGATGTCGACAAGAAAGCCCTATTACCGGTGTTTCGCGCGTGTCCTGATCGTTGCCGCGGCGCTGCCGATTTTCTCTGGCTGCCACAAGCCCGCCCCGCCCCAGGGGCCGACGGCCGAGTTCATCGAGCGGGACCATGTGGACGCGCTGTGGCAGGCGTCGCAATCTGTCTTGCGCAAGCATGACTTCCAGATTGATCGGCAGGACCTCGCGGCCGGCGTGATCGAGACCCTGCCCACCACCAGCCAGCACTACTTCGAATTCTGGCGGCAGGACGTGGCCGACCCCTACAGTTTCGCCCAGGCCACCCTGCACACCATGCAGCGCAAGGCCACGGTGCGGTTTGTCCGCACGCCGTCGGATCCGCAATGGACGATCGAGTTGCAGGTCGATGTCTATCGGCTGTCGACGCCGGAACACCAGGTGACATCGGCGTCGAGCGCCCTGCTGGCGTTTTCGGGCGGCCTGCCGACGGCGACGGGGCAGGTGGGGCAGAGCGCGATGAAGCAGCGGGAGTGGGTGCCACTTGGCCGCGATCCGGAACTGGAATCGCGCCTGCTGTCGCAGATCTTCACGGCGGCCGGTCGCATGCCGGTGGTGGTGAATGACGGGGCGTATGCGGAACCGGTTCAGCCGGTGTCGACGCCGGCACCGGCGGCGCAACCCGCGCAGCCGATGCAAACGTCGCCGCAGCCGGTGAATCGAATTGATGATGACGACCGGTTGATCCCGCTGAGGTAACGCCGCGGGTGACAGCCAGGACTGCTCCGCGCAATTCAAGGTAGGTCGGGCCGTCGCCCCGACAAATTGTCGCCTATTCGGTTGTAATCCAGGCGCGCCAGTCGGCGTATTGAAGACACGATGTGTCCTTTCGACTATCGTATGGATCCATGATTTCGAAGCGCCCTCCGCTGAAGGCCTCATTCCTTGCGCCCGGTGCTCGCAAGCCGCGAGTTTCGTCCACATCGGCCTGTCCCGATTGCAAATCTACCGATGTCGTGTTCATGCTGCATCCGAACACATGTGAATTGGTTCAGATGTTGGATCACACGCTGATGAAATGCGGCACGTGTGGCAGTGAGTTTGCCGCCGATTACGTGGCCGCGCTCACGGCGATCGCAATAGGAAACCCCTCGGGGAATATCGCCGAGGATCTAATATGCCCCGAATGCCGCAACAGCATTCAGGGACAACGAACCGGCAGGCCCTGTGCAAGTTGTGGGAATGTGATACTCGAACACATGGCGATGAGCCGGCGAATGTCGCGGGGGATCAACCCCTGGCGGATCATTATTCCTGCGATGGTCATGATGACCGCGATTGGCGTAACGTACGCTTTCGCACCGCCGCCCTGGGGCAAGGTGTCAATCGTGGGCAGCCTCGCATTGGTGGAACTTTGGCAAGGCGTTTATGGGTTGGCGACCAGACGCTTCGAGTATCGAGATGGGATGGCCACAAGGGTGCATTCCGGCATCAAGGCGATTGGCATATCAATGTTGCATGTCGTCATTGGAACTGCATTGGGGGGTGTAGCCCTGGCGATATGGGCTGGCCGGTTGGAGTGGCTCTAACGGCCGTCGTGGCGTTGCCTGGTTTGGCGGAATTCGATGAGCGCGCAAAGAAAGCCGAAACCGATGACGAGCGTACCGGCTATTGACGGATGCTCGTCTCCGACGGCTGGCACGAAGAAGCGAAGGCCAATCCCAGTGAAAGTGCATCCGATCAGCCCGGCTACGACGCCGCGAGCTAGCGAATTTGAGAATCCCTTTTGGTGCATGGCGCTTATTCAACGCTACGCTCGCCCCATTCGCAGCATCTGCCGCACGCGATTCCCGCATAGCACGACCAGATACAGCGCACCGGCCAACAGAATCGTGGTCGCCCCAGTCGGCCAGTCTGGGGCGTAACTGGCGGCGAGACCGGTGAAGTTCAGCGCCGCGGTCAGCAGGACCGAGATCACCATCATGTGCCAGAGTTTGCGCGAGAAGTGACCCGCCACGGCAGTGGGCAGCGTGAGCAGGGCGATCACCAGCACGATGCCGACGACCTGCGACAGCACGACCACTGTGAGTGCCGTGAGGCAGAGCAGCAGCAGGTAGTAGGCCTCGACCGGCACGCCGCGGAGCCTTGCGAACTCCTCGTCGAAACAGACCGCCATGAACTTGTTGTAAAAGAGCAGGCCCAGTCCGAGGATGAGGGCGTCCAGCCAGATCAGCAGCCAGACGTCGGAGGCCCTGGGCATGATGATGCTGCCGAACATCATGGCCATGAGGTCCTGGGTATAGCCGGGTGTCTTTTGAATGAAGAGGACGCCGATGGCCATGCCGATGGCCCAGATCGCGCCGATGACCGTGTCCTCGCGCTGCTTGGCGCGGAGGCTGACCCAGCCGATGAGCAGGGCGGAGATCATGGCCGCGGCGATCGCGCCGTGCAGCGGCTTGACGCGGGACCAGCCCCAGACGACTGCCATGTACTGCGCCGCGCCCATGCCGCCGAGAACGCTGTGCGCGACGGCGCCGGCGATGTACGAAATGCGACGGGTGACGACATAGGTGCCGATCACGCCGCAGGCCACGCTGGCGAGGAGCCCGACGACGACGGCGAGTTGCAGGAACTCGTGGCGGGCCAGGGCGGTGAAGAACTCGGTCATGCGGATCGCTCGCGGGTCAATGGTGATCGTGCTTCACGCGGCGGAACTGTCCGCCGTACAGTTCGACGATCTGCTCGTCGGTCGGGTGGAGACACACGTGTCGATTGACGCAGACCACGGTGCGGACGAACTTGGAGACGAAGCCCATGTCGTGGGAGACGAGGATGACGGTGAGTCGCTCGGAGAGCCGCTTGAGCAGGGCGTAGAAATCATCCTGGGCCGTGGCGTCTAGGTTGGCCGTGGGCTCGTCCAGCAGCAGGAGTTCGGGATTCGAAGCCAGGGCGCGGGCGATGAGCACGCGCTGGCGCTGGCCGCCGGAAAGTACAGACAGCGGTCTTGCTCGATGATCGGCGAGACCGACGTCGTGGAGGGCCTCCAGCGCGAATCGTCGGTCCGACGTGGAATACGGCCCGAACCCGCGGCCCTGGCCGAGGCGGCCCATGAGGACGACGTCGATGACGTCGACCGGAAACTGCATGTCGAGGTGGACGTGCTGGGGGGTGTAGCCGATCCGCGGGCGGGCCTGATGCGGGGTGACGCCGAGCACGCGGATCGTGCCGGTCTGCGGTTCGAGCAGGCCGAGCAGCAATTTGAGCAGGGTGGTCTTGCCGCCCCCGTTGGGGCCGATGATCGAGACCAGGTCGTTCGGCACCAGTTTCAGACTGACGTCGCGCAGCACCGGTTCGCTGCCGTAGCCGAAGGTCAGCCCGTCGATGTCGACCACCGGCGCGGGGCATTCGTGCAACGCGGCGTCCTCCCCGGCCGGATGACCGTGCGCGGTGTGCGAGCATTGAGAATGATCGTGCGGCGGGTGCAATCACATGTCCTTATCTAAATCAAGCGTCAGCGATTCGATTCCATGGGAAGTTTCAATGTGCCACTGCCCCGGGCTGTGCGCCTACGACGCCGGGTTACCTCCCGAACCAACTGCTTGAAGCGGTGGCGCCGGTGGACTTCCCTGCATCGAGCGCGCGATCATCTCCGCCATGTCGTTAAGGTTCGCGAGGTAGTCCCGCGCCAGATCGTCCATCGGCATGACCGTTCCGCCGATGGCATCGGCCACGGCTTCCGCGCACTTCGTCGGGAATTGCGGCTGCACGAAGATGAGCCGGACGCCTTCCGACCGGGCGTGATCGATCAGCGCGACCAGTTGACGGGCCGATGGCTCCTTGCCGGCTTCTTCGACGGGTGTCTGGATGAGACCGTAGCGATCGGCGAAATAGCCGTAGGCCGGGTGAAACACGAAGAAGACGCGACCCCGGAACGGCGCGAGGGCGGCGGCGATGCGCCCATCGACCGCGCGGAGATCGGCGGAGAGGGCTGCGAAGTTGCGCTCGTAGTCCGGTGCGTGATCCGGATCCAGGGCTCGAACGGCGTCCATCATGAGGCGGGCCTGGTGCTCGGCATGGAGCGGATTCAGCCAGACGTGTGGATCGGGCAGGCCGGCGTGGTCATGCGCATGGGCCGCATGATCGTGCCCTTCGTGGTCGTGGGCTTCGCAGTCGTGCACAGGGGCTTCGACGGGCGTGTGATCGTGTTCGCAGGATTCACCGGGTCGCAGGGTCAAACCTTCGGTGGTGTCGACGAAGCGCAGCGACTTGAAGGTGGGGCTGAGTTTGTCGATCAGGGTGTGCTCGAACGGGATGCCGGTGGTGAAGTACAGTCTGGCGCGGGAGAGGTTGGCCATCTGCCGCTGGGTGGGTTCGAAGATGTGCGGCGACTGGCCCGGACCGACCATGACCTCGACCTGAAAGTGCGCACCGACGATGCGCTCGGCGAGGTAGGCCTGCGGCAGGACGCTCACGAAGAGGCAGGGTTTGTCGCCGGGTGCGTCCGACGCCGGCGCGGACGATCGGCAGCCGACGACCAGTGCGGTCAGGGCTAGGGCAAACGTGGCCGCACGGTGCGGCGTGGCGCGGTGTTGAATGGCGTCGAACATGGCGGAAGCCTGTGGCCGGGGGGCGAACCCATGCGTGTATTACATTGTAACACAGGCGCGGGTTCGGTGGAAAACAGGAGAATCCCAATCTCGGTTAGATGACATTAAGTTCATTATTGGCAGTATCTTGCGGTCGTCGGCGCACCTGGCGAAAGGAGTCAGCGGACCCCGGTTAAAGCCATCCTTTAGCTTGCGCAATCGCCCAATGGGGGGTGCCACAGTCTGCTCGCAGCCAGTGCGAATCAAACGGAGCCATCCCCGGATGTCCCGCCCAAATGCAGGCTTGCCGGTTTTGGGCATGATCGGTACCCTATTGGGCTGCGCGCGGGAGCCGAGGGTCTCGGACGGTCGCGCGGAAAAGGATACGACAACGCATGGCAGACCCCATCAGCCGCGACTTGCTCGACATCCTGGTGTGCCCGCAGAGCCATGCGAAACTGGTTCAGTCGGGCGAGTGGCTGTACAGCACCGACCCCAACACGCGCCGGCGCTATCCGGTGCGGAATGGGATTCCGGTGATGCTGATCGATGAATCCGAAGTGGTCGGAGATGAAGAGTTCCGAAAGGTGATGCAACATGGCGTTCTATGACACGAAGCCGCGGTTCGGCAACAAGAAGGACAAGAAGGGCGCCGCCGGCGCGGCGGCCGACAAGAAGAAGAAGCGGCTGCCGGTGCAGCGGACGCGCTTTCGCGATCGCGGCGGCGACGACTGGGTCGGCCCGATCGTGGACTACAAGGAACTTGAGGTGCTGCGCAAGTGCATGACCTCCAGCGGCAAGATCATGTCGCGCAAGCGAGCCGGCACCAACGCCCGCGAGCAGCGGGACATCCGCCGCGCGGTCAAGCATGCCCGGTTCATCGGCCTGCTGCCGTTCACGGGTGCGTGATGCGGATCCATCGACCGGCTGCCATCGCGGCATTGCTCGCGTTCGCGTCGGTTGGGGGTCTGACGCCAGGGGCCTCGGCCGACGGCGTGAAGACGCCGCCGGTATTTCGGTTTGAAAATCAAGATCGTCGTCTGAGCGTGGAAGTGCTCGACGACGATCTTTTTCATTTTGAGTATCGCACTGACGGCAAGTCGCAGACCGGGGCGATTCCCGTATCGCCGATGGTGTTCAAAACGGATTATCGGGGGCCGAAGTCGCTGAAGCGCGACGGAGATCGAATCGAGACGGATCAATTCGCCGTCAGGATCGACCGGCAGAATTTTCCAATTCAACTTCAGTCACGTGACGGCGACTCGCTTGTTGACATGGCGTTTCTGGATTTCGTTGATATGGGAGCCCGATCGGCTACCCAGCCAACAACGCAGGCAGCCGCGCGCACTGACGTGGGCTTGATCTGCAGCCTCAAGCCCGACTTCAAGCTCTTCGGGCTGGGCGCACAACTTCTCGAAAACGACAAAGCGCCGCTGTCCTGGCTTGGAACGGCACGCACGCCGGGCAACGAATTTGGCAATGCGCTGGTGCCCTTTCGGGGCGGCGCGGTCGGAAACGCGCAATTCCCGGTGTTGTATGCAACGTCGCAGCGAGGTCACCCCTTCGCGATCCTGATAGACACAAGCGATGCGCTTTCGTGGGATACCGCGCCCGATGGCTGGTTCACCGGCGTGCACGGCCCCGTGATGCGAGGCTATTTGCTCATGGGTGTCGACCTTGCCGATCTGCGGCGAGATTTCATGGAACTGGTCGGTCGGCCGCCGGTTCCGCCGAAGGCTGCGTTCGGGTTGTGGGTCTCGGAGTATGGCTACGACAACTGGGCGGAACTTGAAGACAAACTGAAGACGCTGAAGGCGGCGAAGTTTCCGCTCGATGGCATGGTGCTCGATCTGCAATGGTTCGGCGGCATCGGCAAGGATGGCAAGGGCAGCCGCATGGGGGCGATTGATTGGGATCGCAAGGCGTTTCCCGATCCGGCGAAGAAGATCGCCGAATTGCGCGAGAAGCACGGCATCGGCCTCATTCCGATTGAAGAGCCCTACGTCTCGACCGAACTGGCCGATTTTAAGACGCTCGAAAAAGACGGCGTGCTGGTCAGGGCGAAAGAGAACGGCCCGGCCGCGATCATGAAGAGTTGGTGGGGCAACGGCGGCATGGTGGATTTCACCAGTGAATCCGCCGGCAACGAATGGCACGACCGTCGCCGCAAGCCGTTGATCGATGCGGGCATCGCCGGGCACTGGACCGATCTCGGCGAGCCGGAGAATTATCCAGACAAGGCATGGTATCACGGCTTCGGCGCGGGCCACGACCAGGCTGCAAATCATAACATGTATAATTTCGAGTGGGCTGCGTCCATCGCTCGTGGGTACGAGCGGCAGAAATCGCAGCGGCGGCCCTTCATCATGTCGCGCTCGGGCACGGCCGGCGTGCAGCGCTTCGGCGCGGCCATGTGGTCCGGCGACATCGGTGCGAACATGCCCAGCCTGCGGGCTCACTTTCGCGCCCAGGCCCACATGTCGCTCTCGGGCGTGGACTACTTCGGTTCGGACATCGGCGGCTTCCACCGTCAGGCCCTCGACGGCGATCTCAACGATCTCTACACCCGCTGGTTCGCCAACTCCTGCCTGATCGACGTGCCGGTCCGTCCACACACGTCGAATACGGACAATTCGAAAGAGACCGCGCCGGACCGGATCGGCGACACGGCGTCCAATCTCGCCAACATCCGCCGGCGGTATGAACTCATTCCGTATCTCTACAGCCTGGCGCACGAGGCCCATCGCATCGGCGAGCCTATTTTTCCGCCGCTGGTGTATCACTTTGAGCATGACGAAGTCGCGCAGACGCTGACGGATCACAAGATGATCGGCCCGAGCCTGCTGGCGGCGATGATCACGGAGTACAAGATCGACAAGCGCGACGTCTATTTGCCCGGGGGCGTGTGGTTTGACTATCAAAGCAACGACGCATTCGAGAGCACCGGCCAGTGGATCAAGGACGTGCCCATCGATCGCAAGGGCCTCGTGATGGCGCCGCTGTTCGCCCGGGACGGGGCGATCATTCCCATGGCGCGGGTGGACGAGCACACGCTGAATGCGGCGGGGCGTCGGCTCAATGGACCGCCAGAGACGGCCGTGCGGCTGCGGGTCTATCCGAACGAAGTGGGATCGACGTTCACGCTCCACGAGGATGACGGCGAGACGATTGCATACAAAGCGGGCGCGGTGCGGATGACGACCATTCGCCAGAAGCAGACCGCCGATGCAATCACTGTCGAAATCGACGCAGGTCAAGGCGACTTCGCCGGGGCGATCAAAGAGCGCCGCTGGCTGATTGATGTCGTTGTGCCGACTTCGGTCAGCCCGGTTTCGGCCGACGTTGATGGCCAACCTGCGGAACTGGCAATGCCCGCGGATGCAGGTCGGCGCGATCCGAAGGCCGTGGGCGCGGCCTGCGTGAGATTGAGCATTCGCACCCCGCCGCTGGACGCAGCCAGGGCCCATCGTGTGACGCTCAAATTGGACGCCAAGCCCTGAAGTCGACGGGGCAAATCATTCTTTTCTGCAACCAATCGTCCGCGCGCGCTATCTATAGGGTGTGACGAAGTCGAACCGAGCCGGAATCGCCGGCGCCCGAGTTCGCGGTTTTCGCGTTGGCGAAGCCTGTCTCTGGCGCTCTCGATTCGTGTTGAAAGGACCTGCGATGAAATCGGGCATTCTGATCGCAATTATTGGTGGCCTGTTTCTTGTGACCGATGCGAGTCTTTCCTTTGCCGTTGAACCGCCGCCCGCACCGAAGTCCGCGCCGCCTCCGCCGCTGCGGTCGCAGCCGCGCGAGTTGGGGACGGTGAGTTGGGCGCGCGATCTGGACATGGTCCTCACCCAGGCCAAGCGCAAGAACATGCCCGTCATGGTGATCTTCACGGAGGTGCCCGGTTGTAAGACCTGCGTCGATTACGGACAGTTCGTGCTCTCGCATCCGCTGATCGCCGAGGCCATTCAGAATCTCTTCGAACCGGTCGCCGTGTTCAACAACGTGAAGGGTGCGGATGCGGAGATGCTCAAGTCATTCGACGAGGCCGCGATGAACAACCCGGTGGTGCGGATCATCGATGCCGATCGCAAGCCGCTCGCCCCGCGTGTGGCCGACAATTTCACGTCCGCGGGAATCGTGTCGGCCATGACGGCGGCACTGAAGAAGACGGGCGCGAAGATTCCCGGATATCTCGGTCTGCTGGAAGAGGAAGCACTGGCGCAGGCCGGGACGCCGGAGCGGGCGGTCTTTGCCATGCACTGCTTCTGGGAGGGCGAGGCCAAACTTGGCGCGATGACCGGCGTGGTGGAGACCCGCATTGGAACCCTGAAGGGGCGCGAGGTTGTCGATGTCACCTTCGATCCGCGGCGGCTTGCCTATGAGACGCTGGTCAAAAAGGCGATGGAGATGAAATGCGCGGACCACGTCTTCACGCGGACCGATGCGCATCAGACGATTGCCGCGAAACTCGCGAAGGAAAAGGCCGTTCGTACGGATGAAGAGATCAAGCCGGAGAAGGACCAAAAGCACCACATGGCGGCCACGTTGTATCGCTTCCTGCCGATGACGCTGATTCAGGCCAGCCGGGTGAACGCGGCGCTGGCACAGAATCTCGACCCGGCGCCACATTTGTCGCCGATGCAACTTGCGTTATTCGCGAAGATCCAGGAGAAGCCGGACGGGCGATGGCAGGCCGCGCCGGGCACGGGGAACCTGGCCCGTGCATGGAACGCGGCACAGCGGGTGGCGCTGGGGCGATGAGAGTCGGGCGGGCCATCGATCCGCCAATTTGACTCGCCCTACTTTGTCTGAATCCACGCGCGCCGAACGAACACCGTGCGTAACGCATGCCGACGCAAAGGCCGTCGGCATGGCACCCAGGCAAGGATGCCTGTGCCACGAGTGACGCCGCTATCCCACGAGTGACGCCGCTATCGACGGCGGAAGCGGCGGGGGACGGCGTAGCGTCCGCCGAGGGCGCCCAGTTTGGCGGCGGGGGCGGGGGCGACGGCCACGTCGGATTCCGAGGCGGTGCCCTGCTGGGGTGCGCCCGCTACCGTTTGAGTAGGCGGTATGGCGGCCGCCGCGCGCTGCTGCTCGGGGTCGGATCGCGGCGTGTATCCCGGAATCTCCAACTTATCGAGTTGCTTGTTGATCAGACTCTCGATGACCGAGAGTTGCTCGCCTTCGTCGGGGCGGACGAAACTGATCGCCTTGCCGGCCTCGCCCATGCGCGCCGTGCGGCCGATGCGGTGGACATAGGCGTGGGCGTCCTGTGGCAGGTCGTAGTTGACGATGTGCGTGACCATGTGCACGTCGATGCCGCGCGAGGCCAGATCGGTCGCCACGAGCACGGGGATTTTGTGCTTCTTGAAGCGCTCCATGATTTTTTCGCGCTTCTGCTGCACCAGGTCGCCGTGGATTTCCTTGCAGTCGATGCCGTCGGCATGCAGACGCATGGCGACTTTCCGGGCGCCGTGTTTGGTGTTGCAGAAGACGATGGCCAGTTTGGGCTGTTCGGTTTGCAGCACCATGCGCAGCAGTCGCGGCTTGTCCCACGGGCCGGCCGTGCAATAAAACTGGGAGACATCGTCCACGGTCAGGGTATCGCGTGAGACGTTCACCTCGACCGGGTCGCGCATGTACTTCATGGCCAGCCGCTTGATCTCGTCGTCGATGGTGGCCGAGACGAAGACGGTCTGGTGGGCGTGCGTGAGCGCGCCCAGGATCTTGCGGATGTCGTCGCGGAAGCCGATGTCCAGCATCCGGTCAACTTCGTCGAGCACGGCGATCCGCAGTTCGGACAGATCGAGCGCCCGGCGCGAGATCACGTCCATCATGCGGCCGGGCGTGCCGACGACAATGTGCGGCTTGCGGCCGAGTTGGTGCAACTGCTCCTTCATGCGCGTGCCGCCGTAGACCGGCACGCAGTGCACGTCCTCGCGATATTGTGAAAAACGTCGAAATTCACCCACGATCTGGGCGGCCAGTTCGCGCGTCGGGGTCAGAACCATGGCCTGCATTCGCGCGGCCGGGTCGATCATCTGAATGAGCGGCAGTCCGAAGGCGGCGGTCTTGCCGGTGCCGGTCTTGGCCTGGCCGAGCACGTCGCGCCCCGCGAGCACGTGCGGGATCATCTCCCGCTGAATCTCGGAGGGTTCTTTGAAATCGATTTCAGCCAAAGCCCGGAGCACGTCCGGCTGAAGGCCAAGTGCGGCAAATGCGGGTGGCAATTGGAATGGGGGATGAGACAAGCGTCAGTGAATCCTATCGGGGTTCGATCCTGGGTCGGCACGCTGCCGAAAGCGAAATCGTACGCGATTTGCGGCGTCGCTGCCACCGGCATTCGCGCCGTGAACCGGATCGTGGTCCCGGCAAGCGAGCGATGGACCGTCCCGGGCGAGGCAAGGGCGTCCGCTAACGGCCGGCGAACGGCTGCAGGGGCTGATTCCGGGGATTCGGTCCTTGCCTGGAGGGTGGCGGCGGGCCTAGCGTGTCATAGGGGGATTCGACATGGACATGGAGAACAGACGGCTGTCAGAGGCCGGCACCCTACAGGCGGGCGATGAGGGGTCGGCCGATTCGGCGAAACTGCCATTGCCGGCGAGCCATCGGCGAAACGCGGTTCGCCGGATCTTCCGCGAGATGGTGCGGGAGGAACTGACCTCGGGCCCGTTGACGCCGGCGAAGCGCCGGGAACTGGTCGGGTTTGCGTCGTCGGCCGGGCTGGATTCCTACGAGGCGCGGCTGATCGTCCGCGCCGTGGAATACGAATTGGGCATGGCGGCCGATCTTATTGTCGATCCGCATGAAGAGGGTGCGCTGTCATTTCTGACGCCGACGACGTGGTTCCTGGTCAGGCTGGCATCCGCCGCGGCGCTCGGACTCATCCTCGCCTGGTTCATGGCGAGCGTCCGAAACCGATATTGAGTCAAATTAAGAAATTAGCGCGATGATGAATGCGCGGCCGCCCGGATCACTGCATCGGGGTTGTCGTCGTCATGTCGGGCATTTCCTGCGGCGCCTCCCGGACGGTCACCATATCCGGCGCATCGACTTCGTCGCTCTTCACGTTGCGATGATCGTGATCCACGCGGCCGAAGGTCTGCGGACTGAGACGGGCGTCGCTGGCCTGCAACTTGCCGGGCCAGTCCACGATGGCGCTGACCGGAAAGCCCGCGATGTTCAGCAACATCCGGGCCGGTCCGTATGCGATGTGCAGGTAATCCACACTGTTGACCGCGAACCTGGTGTCGGTGACGTCGCGGTCATCGGGCATCGTCTCGTCATTGCCTTTGTCGTTGAACGGGTCGGCGAACCACTGGGGCCAGTGCGTGGTTTCGCCCGTCGCATAGGTGAACTGGGCGGGCGTCCCACCGCGATTTCGCGGCGGCGACGGCTCGGTCTGGATGTAGATCTCAGCATTCGGCGTCGTCATCTGGGAATCGACGACCGCGCTGGAGTCCTTCCACGGGTTGTTTACCTGATGACAGCCAACGGAGGCGATGAGCACAAACCCGACGGCAGCGCAAAAACTGCGCCCTGCAGGAAACAAAATGCGATCAACCGTCGTGCACGCTTTCGATGGCATAGTTGGGGGCTTCCTGAGTGATGACGATGTGGTGCGGATGGCTTTCGACCACGCCGGCCGAGGTGACGCGGATGAAGCGTGCGTCGTGCCGCAGGGCCTGGATGGTCGGCGTCCCGCAGTAGCCCATGCCGGCCCGGACGCCGCCGACCAACTGGTAGGCGAGTTCGGCGAGGCGTCCGCGGTAGGGCACGCGGCCCTCGACGCCTTCGGGCACGAGTTTGTCACGCTTGGATTCGTCACCCTGACTATATCGGTCAGCACTCCCCTGAACCATTGCCCCGAGGCTGCCCATGCCGCGGTATTCCTTGAACCGGCGGCCTTTCCAGTGCACCAGGGCCCCCGGGGCCTCGTCCAGACCCGCGAACAGGGACCCGATCATCACGCTGCTGGCCCCGGCGGCGAGGGCCTTGGTGATGTCGCCGGAATAGCGGATGCCGCCGTCGGCGATGACCGGGATGCCGGCGTCGGTGGCGACCCCGACGACGTTCATGATGGCGGTGATCTGTGGCACGCCGACGCCGGAGACGACCCGGGTGGTGCAAATACTGCCGGGTCCGATTCCGACCTTGACGGCATCGACCCCGGCGTCGATCAGGTCGCGGGCGGCCTCGGCCGTGGCGATGTTGCCGGCAATGATGTCGATGTCGAATCGTTTTCGCAGGGTGCGGACGGTCTCCAGCACGTTTTCGCTGTGACCGTGGGCGGTGTCCACCACGATGACGTCCAGTCCCTCGGCGATCAGCGCTTCGGCCCGGTCGTAATCGTTGACCCCGACGGCGGCGCCGACGCGGAGCCGGCCGCGGGCATCGCGCGAACTGTCGGGGAATTGTCTATTTTTGTCGATATCTTTGATGGTGATGAGTCCGGCCAGGCGGAAGTCCTTGTCGACCAGCAGCAGTTTTTCCACCTTGCGGTGTTGGAGGATCTTGTCGGCCTCGTCGAGCGTGGTGTTGGGTGGAGCGGTGACGAGGTTGTCGGCGGTCATGACGTCGGCGACGCGTCCGCCCTGTTCGATGAATTTTAAATCGCGCCGCGTCAAAATGCCGACCAGGCGATTGTCCTCGGTGGTGATCGGCACGCCGGAAATATTGTGCAGCCGCATCAGTTCGACGGCCCGTTCGACGGGGTCGGTCGGGCGAAGGGTGACGGGATCGAGAATGACGCCGTTGGCGCTGCGCTTGACCTTTTCAACCTCGCGGCGCTGGGCCTCGATGGAGAGGTTTTTGTGAATGACGCTGATGCCGCCCTCCTGGGCCAGCGCGATGGCCAGGCTGGCTTCGGTGACCGTGTCCATCGGCGCGGAGACGAGCGGGATGTTGATGGTGATATTGCGGGTCAGATGGGTGCGGACGTCGCAGTCCTTGGGGACCACGGCAGAGCGGGCGGGTACGAGAAGGACGTCGTCGAAGGTGATGCCTTCACCGATGATTTTGTCGAGCATGGCGGGGCCTCGGAAGGAACGTAAAGCGGGAAGCCTTTGGGGGAGTGTAAGGGAGAAATGGCGAATTGCGAATGGCGAATTGCGAAACGGCACGAAGGGATTGGGGGGGGCATGAGGCACTGATGAGCGAATGCCGGATCCACCCGCGTGCAACCACAGTAATGGATCGACGGGAGTAAGAAGCGAATCGTTCTGACCTAACCGTAATCCCATTGGAGGCGGATTTCACACTGCAAAGTTCGGGGTGTGGGAAAAGGCGTAGAAGGCGAGAACGGCCATGACTGTGAACAGTTCGATCAAGTTGATTCGACGGCCGGTGAACATGGCTGTTTCATCGGGTAACCGGGTCGGGTGGGTTGAGTTGTAGGTCAGCGGGTCTGCGTGACCGCGTGCAGGGATTCTCGAAGATCGGACGCGGGGCGCGCAACGGCCTGGTGCAGACTGGCCTGGAAGGGCATTCTCGCCATTGAAAGCAGCCGGCATTGTGATACAATCTGGATGAATATGTATTACAAGGGGAGGTCATCGATGCGAAGCGTAAGGCTCGGTCAGGAACTCGAGGCGCAACTTGAAGAAGCGGCACAGATTACCGGGGAGCCGGTTTCGGAGATCATTCGCGAGGCCGTTCGACGGCGGTGTGATGAAGTCCTCGGCGGCCGGCTGGATCGGCGCCTTGCAGATGTAATCGGCGTCGTGTCGGGGGGGGGCAATTCGCGAAAGACCGGGCGTACGTTTACCAGCCTGCTTCAGCGAGAGGATGCAGCGAAGCGCAGGCCTAAACCAACTCGGCGAGGAAAGTCCAGATGATTCTCACGGACACCGGCCCGATTGTGGCGATTCTGGATCGTGCAGATGAGGACCATGAATTGTGCGTTTCAGCCTTGACCGGTTTGCGTGGGCCGATGATGACAACGTGGCCAGCCTTGACCGAGGCGATGCACCTGATCGGCGCGCGAGCCGGCTGGAAGGCGCAGGATACGCTGTTGGGATTGGTGAATCGTGGGGACGTGGCACTTGAGGAGTTGAACGGGGCGGACGTCGACCGGTGTCGCGAACTTATGGCGAAGTACAGGAGTCTGCTGATGGACTTGGCTGACGCGTCGCTCGTTGTTGTTGCAGAGCGTTTGCGCACGCGGCGCGTTTTCACGCTTGATTCCGATTTTCGAGTCTATCGAATTCAGGGTCGCCAGACCTTCGACATTGTGCCGGCAATCTAGAATTCACGATTTTTTTGTATGTATTTTAGTCTCTGAGTTGAGTCCATGGCTGTCAATCAATCCCCCATGTACCAGAAGGCCGAGGAGCGGTATCGCACGGCGACCGCGCCGGCCGACAAACTGGCGGCCCTGGAGGAGATGTTTCGCCTGGTCCCCAAGCACAAGGCGAGCGAGAAACTTCAGGCCCAGATCAAGCAGAAGATCAAGACCCTGCGCGAGGAGACCGTCAAAGCGGCGTCGCGCGGCAGCCAGGGGGCCCACGACCCCTACGCCGTGCCGAAGCAGGGAGCGGGGCAGGTGCGTCTGCTGGGCGAGGCCAATGTCGGCAAGAGTGCGATCGTCGGGGCGCTGTCCAACGCCAAAGTCGTCATCGAGCCCTTCCCGCATTCGACCCACGCCGCCGTGCCGGGCATGGCCCTGGCGGAGGATGTTCCGATTCAACTTGTCGATATGCCGCCGGTGACCCTCGGGGCGGTCGATCCGATGCTGCTGGCGTCGCTGCGATCGGCCGACGCCCTGCTGCTGGTGGTCGATTTGTCGGCGCTCGATCTGCTCGATCAATTGGAGCGACCGCTGACGATGCTGCGCGAGGCGCGGATGAAGCCGGTGTCAACCCCGACGATCGAATTCGGCGAGGACTTTGACGACGCGGACAACGCCATGCTGCCCAAGCGCGTGCTCGTGGCGGCAAACAAGTGCGACCTGCCGGGCGCGGCGGACAATTTCGACGGGTTGAAAGAATTGTCAGGCTGCGATCTGAAGATGGTGCGGATCTCGGCGGAGACGAAGGCCGGTCTGCCCGAGATGATGAACGAGTTGTTTGCGCTGCTGAACGTGATTCGGGTGTACGCCAAGAAGCCGGGCAAGCCGGTGGATAAATCGTCGCCGTTCATCCTGCCGGTCGGCGGCACGGTGCACGACATGGCGGCACATGTACACAGTGAGCTTGCGGAGAAGCTCAAGGGCGCTCGCATCTGGGGCGGCACGGTCCACGACGGCCAGCAGGTCACCGCGGCACACGTTTTGACTGACAAGAACGTGGTTGAGTTGCATTTTTAGCTGCAATTGTTGAGTATGTCCGCATGAACCGAATCGACAATCTGATCAAGGAAGTACTGCCGACGATCACAGCTCTGCGCCATGAAATCCACGCCAATCCTGAATTGGGATTCGAAGAACGCGAAACGGCGCGGCGCGTGGTGGAGCATCTGCAGAAGTTGCCTAACCTGAAGATCAAGACCGGTGTCGCAAATACCGGCGTGGTGGCCCTGCTCAACGAGGGCAAGCCCGGACGCTGTGTCGCCCTGCGGGCCGACATGGACTGCCTGCCCATTCTCGAAGAAAACGATGTTCCGTATAAATCCAACGTGCCGGGCAAGATGCACGCCTGCGGTCACGACGGACATACGGCCACGCTGGTCGGCGCGGCGACGGTTCTGTCGAAGATCGCCGACGAATTGCCGGGCCAGGTGAAGTTCGTGTTTCAGCCGGCCGAAGAGGGCGGCGGCGGCGGCGAGGTGATGTGCAACGAAGGCGTGCTCGAAAACCCCAGGGTGGATGCCATTTTCGCCCTGCACGGCTGGCCCCAACTGGACATGGGCGTCATCGGGGTGCGCGGCGGGCCCAGCCTGGCGGCGACGAATCCGTGGGAGATCACGATTCACGGCGTCGGCGGTCACGCGGCCTATCCACACAAATGCATTGATCCAATCGTGGTCGGCGCCCACATCGTGACCGCCCTGCAGACGATTGCCTCGCGCTCGACCGATCCGCTCGACAGCGTCGTGGTCACCGTGGGGAAGTTTCACGCGGGTACGGCGGTCAACATCATCGCTCCGGCGGCTGAATTGGCGGGCACGATCCGCACCCTTCGACCCGAGACCCGCACGAAGACTATCGCCCTGGTCAGGCAGGTGGCCGAACAGACCGCCGCGGCGCTCGGCGCGCGGGCAGACGTTCGCATTCGCGACGGCTACCCTGCCGTCATCAATGACGAGCAAGCGGCAGCGCTGGTGGTCGACGTGGCCCGCGAGACGGTGGGGGCGAAGCGCGTCGACACCGCCGTGCCGCCCAGCATGGGTGGCGAGGATTTTGCCTACTATGCCCAGCGCGTCCCCGGCGCATTCTGGCGGCTCGGTGTCGGAACCGGAGAGCCTGCGAAGCGCCCGCAACTGCACCAGCCGACGTATAATTTTCCGGACGAGGCGCTGGCCGACGGCGTGCGAATGCACTGCGAGATCGCGAAGCGCTTTCTGACGACCGGGAGGTAGCCAGACCCATCATGCATCAATCCGACCCCAACTGGGAAGTGAGCGTGGCCGAGGTGAAGGCCATGATGGATCGCAAGGAGGATTTCCTGCTGCTGGACGTGCGTCAGCCGCAGGAATTCGCCATTTGTCGAATCCCAGGCGCGAGCCTGATTCCGTTATCCGACCTGGGGGCGAGAATGGAGGAGGTCGTCTCCCTGGCGGACGATCGGCCGGTGGTCATTCATTGCCATCACGGCGGTCGCAGCCTGAGCGCCGCTGCGGCACTGAAGAAGGCGGGCATCGAGCATGCGCGCAGCATGGCCGGCGGGATCGACGCCTGGTCGTTGCTCGTCGACCCAACCGTTCCACGCTATTGATGGATACCGGGGTGCCGCTGCATTTTTGACCAGTGGTTTCGCCTTGTGCGAGAACAACAACGCATTCGCAGCGCTCATCCGCCGCGGCGGACGGAGGCACACATGCGTGTCTCTTTCCTGGCGTTTGCGTTACGGCACATCGCCGGTCCGCGTACCGGTGAAGTCCACGCTTACTTGCGCGGTGATCACCAGCCCGCTGTTCGGCACCACCAGCAACACCACCAGGGTTCGCGCGATCTTGCCATTTGTCGTCAGTGCGGCCTCGTCAAAGTGGCCGTCGATCGTGGCGACCGTCAGCGCCGCCCCGCCACCCTGATCCGAGCCCTGGCCGCCGCCGGACAGGTCGCCGGCGAAGAGGTAGCCCTTGCTCGTCACGTCGTAGAGCCCTTCCACCGTCTTGGTGTTGTCATTCGGGTCGGTCAGTTTCATGGAGATGACAGTGGGGAAGGTGACAATGACCGATTCGGGCAGTGCCGCATCCAGTTTGGCGTTCAGATCATCCAGACCGTCGTTCCACTGGGTCACCAGGTCGCCGAGAAACTCCGGGTAGTCGGCCGGATTGAGCGGCCCGAGTTCCGACGTGGTGGTCTTCTCATCGGTCACGCCGTTATGCGAACCCGAATAACTGAAGGTGACCTTCACGGCGCCGCGGGTCAGCGTCCACACACCGGCCAGTCCGGGATTGTTGCCGCCGCCGCCGGGCACGGTTGGCGGACAGCCGCTGCCCATGAGCGGAACGAGGGCCAGTCCGGTGGCGACGAAGGCGAGGCACTTTCGGGTCCTGAATAGACAGGTCATGTCAGCGCTCCGATTCAAATGGGCGAGGGAGATTCAACACAATGTACGATACGAACGGGGCGGCGGCAACCGGCTCGACGCCTCACGTCCGACAAACATGAATCGACCAAATGGGGTGCGTCGGATTATGTGACGCCGGGCGTGTGTTTATGCGCGATGGATGCCGTCGGCGATCAGGGACGTGGTGCGCAACGGGAATGGCCGGTGATTCAGAGCCTTGTCGTCGTGTTCGGCGCGAATGCACGGCGCGCGCCGGTGTCGAGTTGCAACAGCAGTCCGTCGAGCGGGTCGAGGTCGAGAATTCGACCGGTGTGCTCGATACCGGATTCGACGAGGGTGACGCGCTGACCGATGTCGTTGCTCAGGTGCTTCCACGTAGCATGTATGTCGCTGTCGAAATTGGCGTCCTGAACGGCGAGCCTGCGGTCGAGTTGCATCAGGATGGCGCGGGCGACGGCGACGCGATCCACAGGCCGCGAAGATGCCATGTCGAGGCTGGTGGCAGGGCGTCCGAGGTCGGGAGGAAAGTGGCCGGGTTGCTGGAGACAATTGACGCCGATGCCGACGGCTGTCGCGACGAGGCCATTTGTCCAGTCGCGCGTCTCGATGAGCATGCCGGCCAGTTTGCTGTCGCCGACATACAGGTCGTTCGGCCAGCGAATCACCGGTTCGACATCGGTGCAGGATCGAATGGCCTCGGCGACGGCGACTGCGACGACAAGCGTGAGGCGTGCGTTGGTTCGGCCCGCCGTCTCCCCGGGGCGCGGGTCCACCAACAGCGCGGTCATCAGCAGCGACGCTCCGCGCGGCGACTGCCATCGTCGCCCAAGGCGACCGCGCCCGGCGGCCTGGTGTTCGGCGAAGAGAACGGTTCCATCGGCATTCAGTCCGAGTTCACGCAGGCGATCCAGGGCATGGGTGTTGGTGCTGTCGACATCGTCAAAGACGAGGACGCGGCGGCCGATGCGCCGGACATCCAGGCCGCGGGCAATGGCGTCAACGGTGAGACGGTGGGGCGGCGTCACGGGATGGCATCCAGTCCGACGTCGAGAATCGGCGCGGAATGGGTGATGGCGCCCACGGCAATGCGCTCCACGCCCGTCTCGGCGATGCCGCGCACGTTTTCCAATCGGGCCTCGCCGCTGGCCTCGAGTTCCACCTTGCCGCGCAGGCCGGCGGCGTCGCGCATTCGCACCGCCTCCCGCAGTTTCTCCGGGGTGAAGTTGTCGAGCAGGATGACGTCGATGCCGACGATCTTGAGCAACTCGGCGAATTGATCGAGTCCATCGCACTCGACCTCGACAAACGCCGGTTGCGCCGGCAATGAGGGGATGCGGCCCAGCATGTCGAAAACGGCGTGCGCCAGGCGCGACACCGGAATTCCGGCGAGGTGGTTGTCCTTGATCAGCACGGCGTCGTACAGGCCGATGCGGTGGTTGTGTCCGCCGCCGACGCGCACCGCGTACTTCTCCAGGTCGCGGAGGCCGGGCGTGGTTTTTCGCGTGTCGTAGATTTTGGCATGCGTTCCGGCGACGGTGGTGACGAATTGCGCCGTCGCAGTGGCCACGCCCGAGAGGTGCTGGAGGATGTTGAGCAGGGTGCGCTCGGCCGCGAGCATCTGTCCCGTGTGGCCGCGCAGCCGGGCAAGCGGCTCGCCGGGTGCGACGTCCGCGATATCGGGTCGCGGGTCGAGCCACTCGCATCGGACCTCGGGGGCGAGGGCCTCCAGGAGCGGCGCGACCAGCGCGCGGCTGCAGAACCGGCCCGTGCGTCGCGGCACGATCTGCCACACGCCCGTCGCATCCAGGACCGCCTCGGGCAGGAGGCGCGAGGTGACATCGCCGTGTGCGCCGAAATCCTCTTCGCGCGCGGCGGCAACGAGCGTTTCAAAACGATGGGGGACAATACCGGCCGGCAGATTCATGGCAGCGCTTTCGATCCAGTCGCCTCGCTTGCATTCGCATCCGTATGAACGATGATGGTGCGGGGATTTTAGCGTCAGCGGCGGTCAATGGCGCTGATTTCGGCGCTGCCGCGAACATCATGGAATCAGGGCGGTGTTTCATGCCGACGAAGCGGTCCGGCGACCAGGCCACCTTTGAGTTTCTCCCCGGCACGCTGCATGTCGGCGACAATCTCCCGTTCATGCAGTCGCTGGCCGATGGCTGCTGCGACCTGATCTACCTCGATCCGCCTTTTGCCACCGGCACGCGGCGTCAGACCGACACGGCGGGGTTTGACGATTCCTGGGGCGGCGATATCAAGACGTATCTCGCGTTCATGTTCCCGCGGTTGGAGCAGTGCCGCCGGCTGCTGTCCGAGCACGGGACGCTGTATCTGCATCTGGACTGGCGTGCGTCGCATTATGCCCGTGTGCAACTGGACACGCTGTTCGGGGCCGATCATTTTCTGAACGAAATCATCTGGCATTACCGCTCGGGCAGCGCCGCGAAGAACTGGTTCGGTCGAAAGCACGACACGATCCTGATGTACGCGCGCTGTGTCGGCCGGCACCGGTTTCACGTCATCCGCGAGGGGACATTTCGCACCGACGGGCTGAAGGTCGACGAAGAGGGTCGTCCTTACAAGCAGACAAAAAAAGGACGGTTGTATTTTAATGCGGAGGGTCCGGCGCTGTCGGACGTGTGGGATCTTCCGTTTCTGTCAACCGTCTCACTCGAGCGTACAGGCTGGCCGTCGCAGAAGCCGCTTGCACTGCTGGAACGCATCATCACGGCCAGCAGCGACCCGGGCGACTGTGTGGCGGACTTCTTCTGCGGCAGCGGCACGACGGCGGTCGCGGCGAAACGGCTGGGGCGCCGCTGGCTGGCCTGCGACGCATCGCCGGAGGCGGCACAGATTGCGCAGCAACGGCTGGAGTCCACCCTATGAGCCGCAACGCGGGGGTGTCGCGACCGGTGGTTCGCGCATTTCCAGTCAAATTGTCGGAGATCGGCAAGTCCATCGGCGCCGCTTGTGCGTCTGGGGAGGCGTCATTTGTAGAGATGGTCGTTGCATCGCTTGATGTGATGCGGCCCCGCGATGAGTGGGAGCGCATTCGACGTGATCTGGCTTCGGCGCGGTTGACCTGTTCCGGTCTCGCGCTGGAGTCGGAGGATGGGATCGTCCTGGCCGCGGCCGATGCATCGGCGCGATCACGCGCGCGGGAACGGATTTCGGCGGCATTGAATCGGGCGCATTGGATCGGGGCGTCTTTCGTGAGAGTGGCCGTCGCCCAATCGCCTGCAGGCGTCGAGAAGACTCCGCGGCATGAAGACGCGTATCACCACACGCTTGAGGCGCTGACCGCTCTGCGTCATGAGGCAGCGCTGATAGGCGTGCGCATCGCCGTCACGGTCGGACCGGGCGGCTTTCCTGCATCGCTGCTGGAAGCACGTTCGTTTCTCGACGCGGTGAATTCACCGTGGGTCGGGGCTGCGATCGTCCTGGCGGATCGACTCGCGGTCGAACAGGCGGTCGATTGGATCGAGACGCTTGCGCACCGGCTGTATGTCGTCGCGGGGATCGGCGCAAGCGGCGAACGGGAAGCGGAGGTCATCGACCGGGCGCTGGCGGACATGTGGTTCGACGGCGTCGTGGTGGCGTCCCCCGTCGAATAATGATGACAATAGACGAAATATAGGGTGGTGCCGGGGTTCGATCGGCCGGACCGTCAAATTGACCCGGCCCGCCGAATTGGCTACCCTAGGGGAGATCGATCAGGAATCTCTCGGCACCCATTCGTCGGAGACACGACGTGGCGCGCGATCCCGAAGGCAATGAACCCAACGGCGAGGCACACCCCGATTCACTCGAGGATGGCGAACTCATCGACGACGGCGACCTGGACCGGGAGGCCGATGGCGAGTCTCAGTCCATACAGCCGTCGCCCATGGCCGTGGTCGGGTCGGTCACGCCCTCGGCCGAGCCCAGCGACGGCATGAAGCAACTGGAGATTCCCGAACTTCTGCCGATCATGCCGATTCGCGACACGGTCGCCTTTCCCGGAACGATCATTCCGCTCAATGTGGGCCGCGAGAAGAGCAAGCGGCTGATCGAGGCCGTCGCCGCCGGCGCCAAGGTCTTCGGCGTCGTGTCGCAGCGCTCGTCGGATGTCGAGGATCCCGGCATCGACGACATCTATCGCGTCGGCACGGTCGTTGCGATTCTGAAGATGCTGCAGATGCAGGAGGGGCAGCAGTCGGTGATCGTCCACGGACTGATGCGCTTCGGCGTCGAGGAGATCGCGACCACCGAGCCGTACCTGATCGCCAAGGCGCACACCCGGGCGGATACATTTGTCTCGTCAGTCGAACTGGACGCGCTGATCGCCACCGCGCGGCAGCAGGCCTCGCGCGTGATCAAACTGACCCCCGGAGTGCCCGACGAGGCGCAGGTCATCCTGAGCAACATCGAGAAGCCCGGCGCGCTTGCGGATTTTCTGGCGGCGAACATCACGCTGGGCATCGTTGAGAAGCAGGAGTTGCTCGAGACGTTCGACGTGCGCGAGCGCCTGCGGAAGATCAACGCGGCACTGGCCAAGCAGTTGGAGGTGCTGGAACTCTCGCGCAAGATTCAGCGCGAGGTGCGCAGCCAGATCGACAAGGGTCAGCGCGAGTTCTACCTGCACGAGCAGTTGCGGGCGATTCAGAAGGAACTGGGCCAGACCGACGGCCGCGATGCGGAGTTGGAGGAACTGGTCAAGAAACTGGACGCCGCCAAGATGCCGCCGGAAGTGCGCAAGGAGGCCGATCGCGAACTGGAGCGCATGCGGCGCATCCCCCAGGGCTCGCCCGAATACAGCGGCGTGGCCGACTATCTGCACTGGATGACCGAAATACCGTGGTCGATTTCCACCGAAGATGAATTGAACCTCGATCGCGCCGCCAAGATCCTCGACGCCGAGCACTACGGCCTGGGCAAGGTCAAACGGCGCATCCTGGAATTTCTCGCCGTTCGCAAACTCCGCCCCACCGGACGCGGGCCGATCCTCTGCCTTGCCGGGCCGCCCGGCGTCGGCAAGACCTCGCTGGGCAAGTCCATCGCCCACGCCCTCGGGCGAAAGTTCATCCGCATGTCGGTCGGCGGCGTGCGTGACGAGGCCGACGTCCGCGGACATCGGCGCACCTACATCGGTTCCATGCCCGGCCGCATCATGCAGGAAATTCGCAAGGCCGGCTCGAACAACCCCGTCTTCATGATCGACGAAGTCGACAAGATCGGCTCGGACAACCGCGGCGACCCGTCATCGGCCATGCTCGAAGTGCTTGATCCCGAGCAGAACAGCACATTTCAGGATCACTATCTCGGCGTGCCGTTTGACCTGTCGCGGGTAATGTTCATCTGCACGGCGAACTACATGGAGGCCGTGCCGCCGCCCCTGCGCGATCGCATGGAAGTGATCGACCTGCCCAGTTACACGCGCATGGACAAGTTGCACATCGCCAAGAAGTACCTGGTGCCGCGTCGTATTGAGGAGGCCGGTCTCAGCAAGTCCAAGATCAAAATCGCGGACGACGCACTCGAAGCAATCATCGATTCCTATACGTCCGAAGCAGGCGTGCGAAATCTGGAGCGCGAGATCGGCACCATCTTTCGCGGTGTTGCGGCCCTCGTCGCGCGGAATCGTCGCGCCCCGAAGATCATTCGCCCGAAGGACCTTCAGGCCTACCTCGGGCCGATTCGCTATGAGCGCGAGGCCGCCCTGCGCACCAGCGTGCCCGGTGTCGCGACCGGTCTGGCGTGGACGCCGGTCGGCGGCGAGATTCTCTTCATCGAGGCGACGGCCATGCCGGGCAAGGGCGGGCTGACGCTGACGGGGCAATTGGGCGACGTCATGCGCGAGAGTGTGCAGGCGGCCTACAGCCTCATTCGTTCGCACTCGCGCGAACTCAAGATCGACCCGAAGGTCCTGGCCGAGACCGATTTTCACGTGCACATTCCCGCCGGCGCGATCCCCAAGGACGGCCCCTCCGCGGGCATCACCATGTACGCGGCGCTGGTGTCACTGCTCACGAGTCGCCCCTGTCGGCCGGATGTGGCCATGACCGGTGAAATCACGTTGCAGGGGTTGGTGCTGCCGATCGGTGGATTGAAAGAGAAGGCAATCGCGGCGCACCGGGCGGGCATCAAGACGATCATCATTCCCGATCGCAATCGCAAAGACCTCGTCGAGATCCCTGACGAGGTGCGCAAGCAGATCAAGTTCATCCCGGTCAAGACGGCCGATCGGGTGCTGGCGGCCGCATTAAGCGAAGCGGTCGCATCGACGCCCGGGGCAAAGATCGGGGCGCGCCTGAGAAAACCCGTTGTGCGAAAGGCGAAGGGCGCCCGAATCAAAACCACTTCGCATCCAAGCCGGCTTACCGGTCCAGGGCGTCATGAATAGACGGTTGTCGGCGAACAACTCAATCAGATGCAGCGGTGCGTTTACGGCCAGAAAACCTGGTCGGCGACGCGTCTCTTTATACTTTGTATTTGGGCGCCTTGAATAGGAGGCGGCTCAAATGACTGATCATTCCGTTTTCGCCCTCGATACGGCGTTTCAGAATCTCGAGTCTCTTGTCGTCGGGGTCCAATTGCTCCCAGGCGTGCAGGAGACCGCGGGCTGTTTTTAGATCTTTCTTGGCGATCGCCAATTGAATATTCGCGCTGCACCAGGCGGCATACTCGCTTATGTGCAGCCGCTTCTTTTGAGTGATCGGAGCGAGGAGTGTCTGGGCTTGCTCCAATTCCCCGTTAGCAACGCACTCCGCGGCCAGATGCGTTCGGGCGAACAAATAGTCAGGGTGAGCGCGGTGTATTTGGCGTACGATCTCTATGGCTCTATCTTCGTAGCCTTGCAGGGCCAGCGCCATTGCTCGGTTGTATTGCGCTGTTAAATCGTCCGGACGCAGATTCAGGGCTTTGTCGAGCAGTCGCTCCGCGTCGGCGCTGCGGCCATCATTGAGCGCGGCTCGGGCAGAATTCATGAGGTAGTTTATTTCAGGCAGAACTTGGGTGGTCGATTCGAAGTGAATTTCCTGCGAAATGAGCGAGATCGGACGCAAGGACCCCTCGCGCCAGAATTCGACCTGCCCCTCGATGTACCCTGCTTTGGATATAGCCATCAGCGCTTGCAACCGCAGATCGTCGCTTCCCCGCTGACTGAGCGCGAACTTGTGGAGCGCGGCAAAAATCGCGGGGCGTTTGACAAGCGGGGCCAGGCGAATCAGCAATTCGCAGGCGTTGGGGTCGCTGCGCTGGAGCATGGCCTCGGCCAGCAATTCCAGTTGAGGATACCGCTCGAAGTGCCGCTGGACCAGACGCGTCACGTCGCTGTCTGGGTGCGTTGACTCAACGCCTTCGAGTAATTTCTCGATCATGCCGCGCGGCGCCCAGTGTTCGAGCGGATACGCCCACGGACCGTGGCGTTCACCGCGGGATCGCTTCGAGTCTTTCAGGTTTTCCTCGGCCCAGGTGAGGCTGGCGGCCGCGCGTCGCCAATGTTGCCTCGCCTCCTTGAGATTGCCGAAATTGGCCAGGGCGACACCCTTCAGATGCTCGGCGAGTGCGGGCACGCCGCCCAGCGCGGCCCATACACACTGGCCGTCGATTACCACCTGGTGAACGGCCTCCCAGTCTCCGAGAATGGCGAACGTCTCGGCTTTTTTGACAAATGCATCGGATTCAAACGTGTCACACCGCTTAAGCACTGACGCCGTGGTCAGCGCTTCTTCAAATTGTCCCGACAGATAAAGGTAACGCGTCAGATTGCTCAAGGCGTGGTAGTTGATGGGATCAAATTGGAGCACCCGCCGGCTATCGGCGATGGCCTCGTCGTAACGGGCCGACTGAAAGTGGGCCTCGCTTCGGTTGTTCAAGGCAGGAGCAAACGTCGGGCAAATCGCAAGCAACCTGGCTGCCGTGTCGCATACTTTGTCATAATGACCGCAATGCAAATGAAGGTTGATCGCATCATGCAATTGCATGACGCGGAATCCGGATTCGCCTTCCAGGCCGCGCCGGCGAAGCTCCTCTTCGAGCATTTCCCGAAGTGATTCCTGCATCTGTTGCGCGTGACCGGCTTCGGGATGATCGGGCCAGGAATCGGCCACATGCCCGAAGGCTCGAAGGGCCGTCACAATCTGGGTGTTGGAGATGGCCGCCGATCCCAAAGCCAGCCACAATTCAGGCGCGTCAGGTGCGACGGCGACGATTTTTTCGCAGGTCGCCTGGTAGGACCACAGGTCATTGGCGCGGCGGTGGGCATCGGCTAGGCAAATGAGAATTTCAACCCGCCGCGGGTATCGGCGCCACAACTCCTTGAGAAGGGGGATGGCCTGATCGTAATCCCCCTCGGCGATCAGGCTCTCGGCCTCTTCGAGATCACGGGCCGCCCCCGGTGGCAGGCCGGCCTGAGCGGAGATACGGCGCAGTTGCTCGCGCCGCTTTTGAGATCTTCTTTGGAGTTTCCGCTGACGACTGCGCTCGCGCGACATAAACGCCTCCGTGCGAACAACCGGTTCAACGTCCTTGCCGAGCGGTGTTTTATGTCGCTTCCAATTATTCTGCAAGGCTGCAAGGTCGCCCCATTCGGTCCACGGACGGCCCCGGTGCCCCTTTTTCCGGGCCTTTGGGCCGCAACCCAGCCGGGGCATCGGGCGTACAAGAATCAGACGGATCGACTTGCGCGGTATGATTCCGCGCGCCGACGGCTGGAGTCCACGCTGCAGGGTCCGCTTCCGGCCGGGAACATCGCAAGCGTGTCGGCGGGCAGCCGATGAAATCTGCTGAGGTTAACACCGTGACATTGGGCGACATGCTGCTGGATCGCAAACTCCTTTCACCGGAGCAGCTTCGCAATGCCAACGAGCAGTGCGGACCGGCCGACCGGCTGGATCGCATCATCGTGCGCCTCGGCTACTGCAGCGAGACCAACGTGCTGTCGGCCCTGGGCGAGTTGTACCAGATGGACGTGGTCGATCTGTCCGCCTCGGGCACGCCGATCGACATTGACACACTCAAGAAGATGCCGTCGAAACTGGTGTACAAGTCGCGGCTGATTCCGCTGGACAAGTACAACGGTTCGATCCGCGTCGCCACCAGCGACCCCTTCCAGATTTACGCATTTGACGAATTGCGCATGCTCACCGGCCTGGAAGTGCGCCCGGTTCTCGCCAAGGAAAGCGAGATCAGCGAGGTCATCAAGAAGCACCTCGGCGTCGGCGGCGACACCGTCAGCCAGATGGTCGACGAAGAGTCGGTCGAGGTGGTCAGCGACGTGAACGAATCGGCCGGCGACCTGGCCGACATGGCCCAGGACGCCAGCGTCATCAAACTGGTCAACGACATTCTGCTGGAGGCGATCAACGAGCGGGCCAGCGACGTTCACATCGAGCCGTTCGAGAACGACCTGCGCATCCGCTACCGCGTGGACGGCGTCCTGCGCAACACCAACGTGCCTCCGCAGATTCGCCATTTTCAAGCGGCCATCATCAGCCGCATCAAGATTCTCTCGAACCTGAACATCGCCGAGCGCCGCCTGCCGCAGGACGGCAGTTTCAAGATCAAGGTGCACGGCCGCGAGATCGACCTTCGCGTCAGCATCATTCCCATGACTCACGGCGAAGGCGTGGTCATGCGTATTCTCGACAAAGCGTCGATCTTGCTGACCCTGAACGACCTCGGCTTCGACCCCGACATGCAGGCCATCTACGAGGGCATCATCAACCAGCCGCACGGCATTCTGCTGGTTACCGGCCCGACCGGCTCCGGTAAGACGACTACCCTGTACGCTTCGCTGAACAAGATCGTTTCTGACGAGATCAAGTGCCTCACCATTGAGGATCCGGTTGAATACGATCTGCGCGGCATCAACCAGGTGAGCGTCAACAACAAGGCGGGGTTCACGTTTGCCAAGGGCATGCGCGCGTTTCTGCGACATGACCCTGACGTCATCATGGTCGGCGAAATTCGCGATCTGGAAACGGCCGAGACCGCCGTGCAGGCCTCGCTGACCGGACACTTGGTGTTGTCGACATTGCACACCAACGACGCCGCCAGCGCCACGACGCGTCTGCTGGACATGGGCGTCGAGCCGTTCCTCGTGGCCAGTTCGGTCGAGGGCGTGCTCGCTCAGCGGCTCGTCCGCATCCTCTGCAAACACTGCAAGGAGCAGTACACGCCCGAATCCAAGGAGATGCCGCCGGACTTCAAGTATCAACCGGGCGAGAAGGTCTGGCGCGGGCGTGGCTGCCGCGAGTGCCGCAACACCGGATTCCAGGGCCGAAAGGGCATCTTCGAACTGCTGGTCATGACGGACGAAATTCGCGATCTGATCCTGCAACGGGCCAGCGCCGGCAAGATCCTGCAATGTGCCAAGACCCAGGGCCTGATCCTGTTGCGCGAAGACGGCTGGAACAAGGTGCGCAAGGGCATCACGACGCTGAAGGAAGTCGTTCAGGCGACCAAGGCGTAAGAGAGTGGCCAGTGGATAGTGGCGAGTGAAGCGCCATTTATACATCAATCACTCGTTACTGACCACCAACCACTAGCCACTCGCCACTCGCCACTCGCCACTCGTTATACTGTGCGGCGCTTTGAAACGCATTGCCCCGCTTGCGCCTGTCTTCGCTTCGCTTATTGCTTCCGCTGTCTTTATCGTTTTGAACGGCTATTCCTTCGGCGGCGCGACGCAGCGATTGCCCGGGACGTCGCCGAGCAGCGACCAGGTCAACGTCCTGCCGTCGGTCTACCGGTATCACGACGCGTCGCTATTTACATCCGATTTTCAGATTCAAAGCGGGGCGGCGTTCAAGACGATTCTCTGGCCCATGGTCGGTTGGGCCTGTCCGCCCGAGGGGGTGCCCTGGGCGTTCTTTCTGTTGCATGTTGCATCATTAACGGCCGCCTTTTTTCTGCTCTGGCGGCTGGCGGTCGAGTGTTGCACAAATGCGAGTGCCCCATCGATCGCATCAGCGATGGGTGGGGTCTCGATGATGGAAGGTGCGAAAGCGCCAATCATCGCGACGCCTCCCCTTGCTGCGCAGGAAATGGGCCGCCCGAACGGGGAGACCGTATGCGGGAGCGGGCCGATCGCGGGTCTGCTAGCGATGATCCTCATCATCGTGGTCCGCATCAGTCCGGCGGCCGAGCCGACGCTTGATGCGGCGTTCTACACGCGCGGAGCGGCCCTGCCCTTCGGACTGGCCGCAGTGTTGTACAGTTTGCGCGGTCGGATCCTCGGGCCGGGCGCGTTACTCGTCACCGCCGCCGCGATTCATGCGATCACGGCTCTGCAGGTGCTCTGCGTTTGTGTGCCGCTCTTGTTGATGTCGCCGGCGTGGCCTCCGCGCCGCCGGCGGTTCGCCATGGCCGGCCTTGCGCTGGCGATTGCCGCGATCGTATGGGGAATTGAGACGGTGATGAGTCCGGCGGTCCTGCGCCCCGGGGAGGCGTGGATCGCGCAGCAGCGCGCGGTGAACGGATCGCACCTGTTTGTCGATCTGATCCCGCAGAGCGCCTGGCGCGAGTTCGCGGTGTGCGGGTTGTTCCTGCTGCCGGCGCTCGCCGCACGTGCGGGCGACCCCATGCGCCGGCTGGCGGGCGCGGCGATCATGTGCGCGGCGTTGTCGGTGTGTCTCGGCGTCGCGGGGCAGGTCAGCGGGGCTTCGGTCCTGCTGCAACTGTCGCCGCTGCGCGGGCTCAAACTCACGATGATCCTGTCGCTGGTGTCGGCGGCCGTCCTGGTCGTACGGTCGTTCCGAGATTGTGCAACGTCGGGTGGATCGCGGGCGGCCCGGGTGGCGGCCGTCGCGGGAGGCGCGGCGCTGCTGGCGCTGGTCTGCCGGCAGCATTACGCCGCCGTTGCGGCATTCGCTTTGATGATGGCGTTCGCGGACGTCGCCAAATGGGTGCGCGTCATTGCGATCGTCGCAGCCGGGGCGATCGGTGCCGGTTCGTCGGCGTCGACGCGTCGCGCGGCTGGGAGAATTCGACGCGAGTGAATTGGCTGATCGCCGGTGGTGTGGCGACAGGCACCGTCACATTTGCAATGTGGGCGAGTCGCGTAGGGCGGGTCATCGACTCGCCGATGCGTGCGGATGCCAGCGTGAACTTGGGCCGTGCTCTCGGTGTTGTAACTGCATCGTTGGCGGCATTCGGGCTGCTTTCGATTCCCGTCCAGCGCGACGGCGTGTGGGTGTACTGGGCGCGGGATTATCCCTGGACAGAGTCGTCCGACCCGTGGGCTCAGGCCCAGCGCTGGGTCGCGAAAAACACGCCGGTCGATTCGCTTGTCCTCGTGCCGCCCTGGCTGGAGGGCTTTCGCACATATTCATGGCGCAGCGAGTTCGTCGAATACAAAATGGGCACGCTCTCGCTTTTTCATCCGAAGTTCGGGCAGGAGTGGGCGAGCCGCATGGCCTTACTCACGCCGCGAAGGCTTAGCGCCGAGACATATGATGACATTGCGCGAAATTACAACGCTCTGACGCCCGAAGAGATCGCGGCGATTGTCGAGCGCTACGGCATCACGCACGTCATCGTGCTGGCCGGCCGGGACGACCTGCCGTACCAACAGGTCCACCAGAACGAACTATTTCGGATTCTCAATTCCGCGCCCCGGCGCTGATCGCGACGAAATTTCAAGCCTTCATCAGGTCCGCCAGCGCTTTGCCCAAATCGCCAAATCGAAACTCAAACCCTTCCTCGTGCAGGCGCTTGGAGACAACGTACCGGCCGTACAGCGCAAGCTCCGGGTCGGTGCGGAGAATGTACCGCGCGCCGAGGCGGACCATCCATTCCGCCGCAGGCAATCCGATCGGAATGCGCATCGCCTTGCGCAGCGTCCGCATGAACTCCTGCTGCGACACCGGATTCGGCGAGGTCGCGATATACGCCCCGTGCATGTTTGCATCAGTCAGGGCCCGCTCGAACAGGCGGTTCATGTCCAACTCGTGAATCCAACTCATGCCCTGCGTGCCGCTGCCGACGCGTCCGCCGAGGCCGAGTCGCGCGATCGTCTTCAATCGGGCCAGCGCCCCGCCGCCGGCGCCGCGATCTCGACCAATGACGAAACTCGTCCGCAGCACCACGCCGCGCTGCGCCGGCAGCACGGCTTCCGCGAACGCAGCCTCCCAGGCTCGGCCAACGGTCGGTGCGAGTCCATAGCCGAAAGGCGAATCCTCGTCACAGACCACACTGGGTGGGTCGCCGTAGATGTGGGCCGTGGCCATCTGCACCCAGACCGGCGGCGGCGATGCGACCGCGCGGCAGGCGACGCCCAGCACCCGCGTTGCCTCGATTCTCGACCGCAGGATTTCATCGCAATGGTCGGGCGTCTTGATGCAATCGACGCTGCGGCCCACGAGGTTGACGAGCCCGGCCGCGCCGTAGAGCGTGGCCATCCAGTCACCGGGCGTGCGGGCATCCCAGGCGACATGCCGCCAGGGTCCGGCGACGCGCGGCGCGGTGCGCGACAGGATGATGACCTTCGCGCCGGCGGCGGTCAGGTGCGTGGCCAGCGAAAATGCCCAGAAACCCGGAGCCGCCGGCGATGACGATGGCGCGGGATGGACGAGCAGCGGTCATGCCTGGAGTATATCAAGACATGCGTCATTCGATTTGTCGAAAATGGTGAAAGGCGGTTCTGCTCAGCGCAAGGCCGGCGTGTCCACACGGCGACAGCGAAGGCCTACTGTGGGTTCCACGCCAACTCCCGTGCGACCGGGCCGAGGACGGCCCGGCTCTGACAGGTTGGGGGTTTTTGCTGAACCAGGGCTGGGGAGTCGCGTCTAAGATGGCGGCCTGGGCTGAGTTTGACATCAATACGAGAGGAGTTTCACATGTTTCATCAACCGCATTTTTCAACTTTCATGGGCAGCATTGCCGTCGCACTGGCTTGTATTTCCGGCATGACACCCGTCGCATCGGCGCAGTCGGTTGACGTCGCGTCGAAGGAGCCGATGGTGCATGCCAGCGGGACCGGCCGGGTGCAGCGCGTGCCGGACTACGTCGATGTATCGATCGGCATCGAAGTGATCGAGTCCACCGCCTCGGCCGCTCAGTCCGGCGCGGAGAGCGTCATGAAGGCGACGGTCGCCGCGATTCGGGCGATGAAACTCGCCAACGAAGAACTGCAAACCGGCAGCGTCGACCTCAGCCCGCGATATGAAAGAAGTCCGGGCGACGGAACGCCGGCGAAGGTCATCGGCTACACCGGTTCGATCAGCCTCAATATTCGCACGACGAACCTCGAATCGCCCGCGGGCATCATTGACGTAGCGCTCAAGTCGGGATGCAACCGGGTCAACCATGTGAGTTTCGGGATCAAGGAGTTGCTCTCGGCCCGGGAGGAGGCGATCACGCTGGCGACGAAGGCGGCCAAACGCAAGGCCGAGGTGATGGCCGGGGCGCTGGACATGAAATTGACACGGGTCGTGAACGCGAGCACCAGCGCGGTGAATCACGGCTGGTGGGGTGGTTCGAATCGTCTCGGAAACCTGGCCCAGGTGGCGACGGGCAACGCCGGCGGTGATGGTGGGGAGGGCTCGGCGGTCGTGCCGGGCAAGATCGAGGTGATGGCGGAGGTGACGATCACCTTTGCGGCGGCGGCGAACGGCTGATCCAAGATCGGCGATCAGTCGTCGGACGTGATCGTCGCCGGCTGATTGGCCGACGGCGGCGGCAGGGGTGCGGCGCGCGGGTCCTCACCATCAAACAAGTCAACCGCGGGCCGGGCGGCGGCGTCGTGCAGTGCGGCCAGTGCGGCCGCGCCTTCGCGCGGGATGGGGCCGATGCGCCAGGTGCCGTCTTCCAGGGTCAGCGCGACCTGCACCGACTTGGTCTTGACCGGCTCGTCGCTGCCGGTGGATCGGCGGATGTACTCGGGCTTGAGGTCGTACTCGGCCCGCATGACGTAAATCGGCCCGGGCATCTTGGGCAGAACTGGGAGCAGGTTCACCGAGAGGATGCGAATTTCCTTGACGGCATGAAAAATTGACTCAAATCGCCGGGGCGACAGCGGCGACACGCGGCTGGTGCACATCAACCGAAATTCGGAATACTTGCCCTCCATGCAGATTCGGGCGAATCGATCGATGAAGCGGTTGAGGGCAGGATCGTAGGTTCGGACCGACTCGGGAAATTGAAAGTCAGGTCGCTTTTCGGGATCGACGCGCACGGTCTCGGGAAAAATTTCCTCGGCGGCGATGGCCCGCTCGTCGCTGACCACGACATAGGCGACCGTGCCGACCATGAACGCGGCCACGGCGATGAGACCGGCAAAGGCGTATCGTTGAAGCCCCGAACGGGCGGCAGAAGCGGGGGCGGACATCGGATGGAGCATAGCGATATTCCCGCAGGGCTGCCAGATGCGGTTTGGCAGGCTGAAAATGGCCGTTTCGAGGCGAATTGGCTACACTATCATCGGCGAATCGAACGGCGCCGGGCATCGATCGCGAGATGGAGCAGGTCTCATGGGCGGAACGACATCACGGCTTCGGGTCAAGCAAATGAGCGGCTTTTCAGCCGTGGAGTTTGTGGATCATAAGATTTTGGATGAACTTTGCATCGCGGAATTGGAGGAGGAGTTGTTCCGGCTGGTAGACGGGTCGGACTCCGGCAAACTCCTGCTGTCGTTCCGCAATGTCGGGCACTTCACCAGCGCGGCCCTGGGCATGCTGCTGAAACTCAAGAAGCGGGTCGACGAGAAGAAGGGCGCCCTGAAACTGAGCGATATCAACCCGCTGATCTACGAAGTGTTCAAAATCACCCAACTCAACAAGAAGTTCGACATCTACGACACGTTCGACAAGGCGAAGTCCAGCTTCACTAACTGACGGGCCGGTTGATGGTCGAAACCGATGGTAGTGCGCGAGGTAAACGGCCTGGCCGGTGTTGCATTGTCCGGGGCATGGGATTGAAATCCGCATGCAGGTTCGGTCGCTGGCCCGCGCATGGTGAGGTCTGATGGCGTGAAGGAGATCGTCGTTCCCAATGACCTGGTGTCCGCGAAGCGTCCCGAGGAACTGATCCTCGAGGAGGTTTCGCATTGCGGCTACGACGAAAGCGCGACCTTCGCCATCAAACTGGCCCTCGAAGAGGCCATGACCAACGCGGTGCGACATGGCAACCGCTCCGATCCCTCCAAGCGCATTCACGTACGTTACACCGTCAACTTTGAACGCATCGAGATCCTGGTGCGCGACGAAGGACCGGGTTTCGTGCCCGATCAGGTGCCGGACCCGACGCTGCCCGAAAACATCGATCGCCCCAACGGGCGCGGCATCATGCTGATGCGCGCCTATTTAGATGAAGTAGAATATTGCGAGGGCGGCCGGGCGGTGCGGCTGGTCAAACTGAAACGGAGCGAGGGCGGATGAGCGGCGGCCCGAGCGAGTTCGTCGGAAGAAGACCGCTTCAGATCGCGACGCGGCGCGAGGCGGATGTGCCGATCGTTTCGATCAGCGGATCGTGCACGATGGAACAGTCGACGCGCATCGGCGAAGCGCTGGAGCCGCTCGCGGTCGACCCCGCCGTGAAAGTGCTCATTCTGGATGTGCGCGACCTGGACTTCATCGAGTCCAGTGGCCTGGGCGGCGTGATTGCCGCGTTCATCAAGTGCCGCGACCGCGGCGCTGAATTGCGAGTGGTGGGGCCCGCGCCGGCCATACTCCGGGTTCTCGAAATCACACGATTGGACAAATTGCTTCGCATCTGCGACTCCCTGGAATCGGCCATGCCCTCCTGAAAGGCCCGGCAGGCGGTTGCGGGAACTTGAACGGTCCATTCGCGAAATCCGGACGCGAGCACGCGTTATCGTTCGCGAATCGCGGCAGGGTCCAGATTCCGGGCTGCCGCCGCCACGGTGAATGCTGACAGTGAATCGCCGGCCGGGTCGTCTTAACCTGGAGGCGGGGTTCGCGCGGCGGGCCGCGGGTTTGACCGATTTTGCGGGCCGGGTGGCCCAGAAAAGCGGCTGCCCCACGACGGGCCCCCAGCGATGCCGTTCGGCAGAAACGGCATATCAAGTGCCTGCCGTGAAGGGGCCGATGTCAAAGCGATAAGCAGGCTGCCTGCTTGCATTGAAACGCAGGTTCGCGGACGCCTAAGATGCTGAAAGCGGCATCGTTATGGGGCTGGGGGCCCCGGCATTCAGGCGTTGCGGAGGCGGGATGCTGCCGTGTCCGCCGAGCGTGGTCGAAAGGCCTTGACGTGCGACCTGAATATCGGGTTCGTGCGTATATATGGGATGATGAAGTGGGCCGGCGAAATTTGCGCCACCCCGGACATACGAACGGCCGAACGGGCCGTTGGAGAAAACATGACAAAGCGCATGTCGGTTTCGCGGGGCGTTCGCCTGTTTGCCGTGCTGGCGGTCTCGATGGTCGGCGTGGGTGTGGCGCGCGGCGGGGATCCTGCGCCGGAGCCGCTGATCCGCGACACGGCCGACGCGTCGGAACTGTGGAAGCGCGGCAGTGACCAGGTGCTGGCGGGCGACTTCAAGAGCGCCCGCGCCACGATGGAGCGGATTGCCTCGCGCTGGCCCGATCAGTCGCAGGCCGTCGCCGCGCTCAAGTGGCTGCGCGACACCGAGGAACTCCAGGCCAGCCGCGAGCGGCTGCGCATTGCGAACTTCGATCAGCAGGTGGACCTGGCCAAGACCCAGGCAAAGAAGGAGAACTGGAGCAAGGCCCTTCAGCACGTCACCCTGGCCCTGCAGAATCACAACGACCGGGACCAGTTCGCCAACCAGGACTGGGTTCTGGACATCGTCAACCACGCCAAGGACAACATCAAGGCCCATCGCGACAAGGGCGAATGGACCGACGCGCTCATTTTATACGATCGCCTGCTTCAACTCTATCCCAAGGACAAAAACTACAAGGATGGCTTCCGCGTGTGCCGCCAGCGGGCCCATTTCGAGGTGATTTACGGCCCCAAGACCACCTGGCGGAACGATCTGCAGGGCGTCAAGGCGAGCACCGTGCCCGAACTGATCGAACGGATTGACGGCGAGTATGTCAGCAAGCCGTCATTCCCCAAGATGGCCCATTCGGCGCTGGAGAATCTGCAGATTCTGGCAGAGACCGCGAAGATCAAGTCCGAGTTTCCCAGCCTCGCGGATTCCGATCGCGTGTCGCAATTCACCAAACGGGTCAAGGCACTGCGCGAGCGTCGCATCGATCAGGATGACGAGTTCCTGGGCGGCGACCTGAAGGCGGTCTTCTCAAAACTCCTCGACATCAACAAGGACACGATTGATCTGCCCGAACAGGTCATCGCCGATGAGTTTGTCTCCGGCATGCTGGAGCCGCTGGATGAGTTCACCAGCGTGATCTGGCCGAGCGAGGTGGACGAGTTCAACAAGCACACCCGCGGCGAGTTTGTCGGCGTGGGCATTCAGATCACCAAGCCGAACGAGGGCGAATTCATCCGTGTCGAGTCGCCCTTGGAGGATTCCCCGGCCTACAAGGCCGGCGTCAAGCCCGGCGACATGATTGCCGCGATCAATGGCGAGAGCACCAAGGAAATCTCGATCACGCAGGCCGTGACCAAGATCACCGGACGACCGGGATCAAACGTGACGCTCAGCATTCAGGACGGCGTGACCGAGAAGGTGCGCGACATTTCACTGAAGCGCGAACAGATCAAGATTCGCACCGTGCGCGGCGACAAGCGCGACCCGTCCAAGTCGACCGGCTGGGACTACATCATCGAACCGGACACCGGCATCGGCTATGTGCGGGTCAGCGGCTTCATGGAGGGTACGGTTGACGATCTTGAAGCCGCCCTGAAGCAGATGCGGAAGGACGGCGCGAAGGGCCTGATCCTGGATCTGCGATTCAACCCGGGCGGGCTTTTGACGGCCGCGAAGGAAATGTGCGAGTTGTTCCTGCCCGAGGATGCGCCGATCGCCAAGACGAGCGGACGCGCCCGGCGGCAGGACATGGAGTTGCACGCCAATCCGGCGGGCGAGAATTTCCACAACCTGCCGATCATCGTGCTGGTAAACGAGTACAGCGCCAGCGCCAGCGAGATTGTCGCCGGGGCGCTGGCCGGCTTGAAGGAGGCCTGTGTCATTGGCGAGCGGACCTTCGGCAAGGGCAGCGTGCAGAACCTGATTCCGGTGGCCGACCACAAGGCCTATTTGAAGTTGACGACTGCTCACTACTACGTGCCGGACAACGATTCCGCCGACCACTGGTACTGCCTGAACAAGGAAGAAGACGCGGCGAATTGGGGCGTCGATCCGCACATTGCAGTGAAGGTGATTCCGCAGGAGATCGGCAAGGTGCTGAAACTCCGACGCCAGCGCGACCTGCTCAAGGGCAAGGATCAGGAGACGCTGCCGGAGGACGTGTTGGAGCGCCGTCCGACGACGCAGCCGACGTATGAAGAGCCCAAGGACGAGCACGCCGATACCGATCCGCAGATCGCCGTGGCCGTGAACGTGATGCGCATGAAGTTGATGAGCAAGCAGCCGTGGGCACTGGCCCCCCGGCAGCAGCGAGCGCTGTCGCGAGCCAACGGGCCGGTGAAGATCGAAAGCAAGACGGAGTAAGCACGCCGTTTTACATGTTAAGGTATTCAGGGTGACATGGTCGCGGGATTCTGCGGCCATGTCGCCCTTTGCGTTTCACCTCATTCCACTCTTCTGTCTGATTTTCGCGAGTTGTCATCGTGTCTCAACCGGACGATCTGTCGCTGGCATCGTCGGCCGGTCCCGTCACTGAGATCGCCGTCGGCGAAGCGTCCACAGGTTCGCCCGTCACGGTGCCGGCCGGACCCGCGATGCCGACCGCGCTCGGCGCGGGCGCCGCGCTGACCGGCGAACGGTCGGTGGCCATCGGCGCGCCGTCGGTTGCCGCGCGCCCGTCCCTGGTGGGTGGCGCCGAAGATGACCTGCCGGGTCAACTGCGCCGCCGCGTGCTGATCCTGGCCCTGCCGGTCCTGGGCGAGCAGGTGCTCAATACGTTTGTCGCGTGGAATGACACATACCTGGCCGGGCATCTGAATGTGTCGGCGACGGCGGCCGTCGGCTTTTCGGCCTATGTCAGTTGGCTCATCGCGATGCTGTTTGGCCTGGTCGGAACGGGTGCGACCGCCATCGTCGCCCGTGCCATCGGCGCGGGCAATCGCGAAGAGGCCCGGCGAGCGACCAACCAGGCGATCATGCTGTCGCTGTTCATGGGGCTGATCGCGACGGCGTGCATTCCGCTGGCCGCGCCGCACCTGGCCGGATGGTTCAACCCCTCTCCCGAGACCCACCGCGATGCGACGCGCTTCATGCGCATCGAGGCGACCGCCTACCTGATCGAGTCGTTCACGTTCATTGCGGCAGCCTGTCTGCGCGGCGCGGGCGACACGCGCACGCCGATGCTGGTGCTGGGCATCGTCAATATCGTCAACATGGCGGTATCGTGGTTCTGTGCGTTTCGCATGACCGATCCGCCGCGGTGGCTGGCCGAACTGGGGGTGAGCGGCATCGGCCTGGGCCTGGGGTGCGACGGCATCGCCTGGGGCACGGCGATTGCGCGATTCGTCGGCGGACTGGTGATGCTGGCGGTCATGCTGCGCGGCCGGGCGAGTCTGCAACTGGTGTTCGCCTACCTGCGACCGGTGCCGGCCATGCTCTGGCGGATCGTGCGCATCGGCGGACCGGCGGCGATCGACGGGGCGTTGATGTGGTGCGGGCACCTGATCTTCCTGCGGATCATCGCAAAGTCGGGCGCGGCGATCGGCGTGTCGACCGACACGATGGTCGCGGCGCACATCGTGGGCGTGCGGATCGAGTCGCTGTCGTATCTGCCGGCACTGGCGTGGTCGACGGCCGCGGCGACGCTCGTCGGCCAGAACCTGGGCGCGGGCCGGCCGGATCGGTCCATGCGCAGCGGTCATGAGGCGGCGAAGCAGGCGGCGCTGCTGCTTGCGATCATGAGTCTTGTCTATTTCATATTCCCGGCGGAATGCTACGGCTTTCTGACCCGGGATGAATCGGTCGTGCGCGTCGGCGCGCCGGCCCTGCGCATACAGGCGTTGATTCAGCCGGCCCTGGGTCTGCTGATTGTCTACATGGGTTCGCTACGCGGCGCCGGCGATACGGCGTTTCCCATGCTCATCACCGCGATCGGCATGGCCGGTTTGCGCATTCCGCTGTCTTATCTGGGCGGCGTGGTCCTGCGCGGCGGGCTGGTCGGCGCGTGGGTGGGCATGAACATCGACCTGCTGGCCCGCGCCGCCCTGATGACGCTGCGATTTCGTTCGGGAAAGTGGGCCACGAAGCGGGTGTGACCGACGCCGGTACTCTCGGACCCGGCGTCAGGTGTACCGCCATGAGACGGCACGACTCTGCGCTTGTGTCTGGATATAATGATGACGGTTGAGGCCTGTGTCACCCTGATGCGGCCGTTACAGGAACGGGAGGAAATATGAACGTCTCAATCTCACCTGAGAATGAAGAGTTCATTGAAGTGTCCATTGAGCGCGGGCGATACGCGGATTCCGGGGATGTGCTCAACGAGGCCCTTCGCTTGCTCAAGCGGCGGGACGAATTGCTTCAGGCCGTCAACGACGGCGTTGACCAACTTGATCGAGGCGAGATCGTGGACGGCGAAGTTGTGTTCAATCGCCTCACAGCGAGGTACCAACCGCAACCGGAATCGCGACAGGGCTGATCGCGGACATGAGCCGGGTTCAATTCACGCGACTGGCCGATAACGACATTACGGAAATCGGCGACTACATTGCGTTGGACAAGCGTGATGCGGCGCTTGCATTCGTCAATCGACTTCGGCAGGCGTGCGACACGCTGGCCGATCATCCGGAGATGGGCGTGCCTCGCCCGCGATTCCGGGGCGGCGATCTGCGATCGTACCCGGTCCATTCATACCTGATCTTCTATCGAATAACGCCGCTCGGAATCGAGGTTGCCAGGGTACTCCACGGTGCCAGGGATTTCGATTCACTTTTCGAATAGGACCGTTGACCTACGAAGCGTTCCCAGGCGTTAGCAGGCTGCTCAAACCGGCTTGCGCCACCATCCGCGATGGGTCTTACCTGACGAATCAAACCGTCCGTCCCCCGCGAACAGTTTTCGCCGTGCCGCGCCGGAGGGCGTCTGGCCGTCTGCGACCGCCGTCATTTTTGCATTCCCGCGCAGTTCGCGAAGCGGATCATCGCCCAGCGGCGGCAGCGCGTCGTCGTCGTGCGGGAACATCTCGTAGGCAATGGCCGCCGCGCCGGTGTGCGGATCGCGGTAGACTTCGAGCAGGCGTCCCTCCTGGGGCAGGTCGATGGTGGCGCAGGTGACGATCTCCAGGTAATTGCCGCGGTCGATCACGCGGTTGACGTGCTCGTGTCCGCACAAATGGGCGACCACGTTGGGGTATTCCTCCAGCAGGGCGCGAAACGGCTCCGGACCGATCGCCGACGAGAGCAGGTATTGCAGATGGCTGCTGGGATGATGGGTGGCCACGATGATCAGTTCATCGCGGGCCTGCGCCGCCGCCAGTTCGGCGCGCAGGAAGTCGATCTGCACGGACGTCATCGCGGCATCGATGTAAATGGTGTTCGGCAGGATGAACGTGGGGTCGGACGAATCGAGTCCGATGAGTCGCAGGCCCGGCGCCGGGCTGAGGCTGAACCAGGTCGGGCTCGATGGGTCGGTCAGCCCGTGGCCAACCGGACCGGTCAGCGTATCGAACAGGTGCGACTTGAAATCGATCTTTGTAAAGAAGCGCCGATCCGGGTTGGGATGAACGAAGCGCGGCGTCTGAAACACCGGCGGCGGGCCGGGCTGGGCCGGCGTGACGTTGCCGTAGGCGACGGCCGCCTCCGGGTCGAAAACGACGGGCAGCACGAATCCCGGTCGCGGTTGCAATGGCACGGGCGAGGTGCGTCCGCCGCCTGGTTGATTGAAGATCGGCAGCACGCCGATGCAACTCGTGTCGTGGTTGCCGAGCAGCCCGTACCACGGAATCGAGGCCAGCGGTCCGTGGACGTTCTGTCGATACAGGCCCTGCGGTTGATATGCCGCATAGGGGTCGAGCGTGGCGATCGGCTTGGCGACCGGTGTGCGATCATCGGGCCCGGAGAGCGGGTTGACCGGCCGGCCATCGAGAATGGCCAGCAGCCACGCGAGTTCGTTCGACTGCGCATTGTCGCAGCCGTCGCCGGTGTGCAATACGAAGTCGACGTTTCTTCCGGAGGCGTGAATGCGATTGATCGCGCGGATGATGCCGTCCACGATCTGTCCGGACGCCGCCTCCCACGGCCGCCAGGCGCTGCGGGTGACGATCTGTCCACCGCAAAACCGCGCGGGCGACAGGGTGTCGGTGAGATGCGTGTCGGTGATGTGAGCGAAGCGGGCGAGCCGGTTGAGACCGGAGGTGTCGAAGGGGTCGCTGGTTCGGGCGGGCAGAAATAGTCCCACGTCTTGGCCGCAGCCCCACTGCGCTGCGAGTCCGCCCGCCACGGCGGCACGTAGAAATTCCCTGCGGTTCATGACGCCTCCCGGTTCTGCAGGGAGTTTACCCGAGGCGTGGCCGCCTTTGCAGACGAGCCGGTGCACCCGAAGACCAGGGGATGAAAAAAAGGATGAAGGCGCGCCCCCTCCGGAGCGCGCCTTCTAGCGTGACCGGGCGCGTGCGTTGTCATGCCCGGAATTGTGGGGGAAAAGCCTGGTTAGCGACTCTTCCTGGTGCTCTTGGACTGGCGTCCGGTTGATCCGGTGGTCTTTCGAGCGCTTCCGGACGAGCCGCGATTCGTCTGCGCGCCGCGGGTCTTCCGTCCGCGGGTCGCGGTTGAGCCCAGACGGGCATCGGTGTAGTCGTTCAGTTCGCTGTCTTCGTTCACGTTGGCCTGGCGGCGTGTTCCAGAGTCGGAAAATTCGCCGCGAGCATTTTCGAGTCCTTCGCGCGAGTTCGGCGGTGAACCGTACCCGCCGTGCGCATATCCGGATTCGCGGTCATATTGATCACGGCCTCGAGACGAGCGCTGGCCCTGTTCAGTCCGCCTCTGGCCGTATCGCCCGCGATTGCTTTGTGGCTGGCTGTTGTCACGTTGGCGGCCGGCATTGGATCGCGGTTGATTGGAATCGGATTCGTACGACTCGCCGGACACGCGCCCGCGCACCGGTCCCTTGCTTCCGCGCTCACGCTGGTGGACGGACATATCATTTTGATTTCGCTGGGTGGCGGCACGCTGCGAACGAGCGTCCTGGGTGTCCTGCCGGCTGGAGGCCTTGCGCCCGGGCTCGGCCGACGGCGTTCGATCGCCCTTCCGAGGGGCCGACGCTCGGCCACCGGCGTTCTTCTGCTGGGTGTTCTGCTTCCCTTTTCGGTTGGCAGTCTTGGATTTGGGCCGTGACTCAGGCATTTCAAGTCTCCTTGTCGATGTGGGTCAGGGTTCTCACGGCGACTGGCGGACGCCAATGTGGAGCCGTCGACGGCCCATCGTCCTTCGGGTCCGCTAATACGATTATGCCGCGTTTGCGTGAACGCAATGTGAAATGGGCCTAACGGAATTGAAAGGAGGTCTAAATAGGTGGGGGTCGTTTTTGGATGAAAAAGCGGGAAGGAGGCGCTGTTCCCGTGGACGGTGCGCACACGCCCGGCACTTGTATTGATTTCAGTGTTGGCGAAGGGCCAATCACGGCGCGGGATTGGGAATGCGAATGAGGTCGTACTTCACGCCGTAGCGATACAGCAGGCCGACCACGTTGTTGGGGATGCCGTTGTAGCCCGGGACCATGGCGTGGCCCTTGTGGAAACCGAAGTCCGGTCGGACCGTCTCGGCATGCCCGTCGGCGAAGGCGATGTTGGCGCGACCCTGGCGGAGGTTGACGGTGGGGCCGCCGGTGCCGGTCTGCGGCGCGACGCCGCGACGGGTTTCGAAGGGGCCGTGCCGGGCGACCATCTTGTCGCCGCCGCCGTTGCCGGGCTGGGTGCCGCCCCAGAAGTTGCCTTCCTTGTGCATGTTATTACAACCGTCGCCATGTTCCTCGACGAAGACCGGCGCGTCGGAGGCGATGACCGTGGTACCGGTGCGATGGGTGTCCTTGGGAATTCGATCGGGGGATCGCAGGGCCATGCCGGCGACCATGGTGTAACTGAACTTGCCGTTGCCGTAGCCGACGACCTGGTTGGGAACATAGGGCCCCGCCTGGTCGGACGGACAGAGGATGATCTTGTCGTTCATGAAATAGGGATAGAGCGATCCGAAGCGCGGCGCGGCGGAGAAGCCCTTGGGGTTGCCGGTCCAGGGATCGGCGGGGTTGCCGGGGTTGAACGGACCGGTCTGGTCGCCGATGCCGAGCCAGTCCAATGCAGGCCGGTCGGTGTTCAAACCGCTGATGCTGTAGTTGTCGACGCAGGCGGGGTAGATGGTGTGGGTGACGGCGTAGAGGTGGGCGGCGCGGCCCAGTTCGCCCATCTGGTGCTGGCAGACCACGGTGCGGGCGTTCTCGCGGGCGGCCGAGAGGCTGGGCATGAGGATGCCGATGAGCAGGGCGATGATGGCGATGACCACGAGCAGTTCGATGAGCGTGAAAGCGGAGCGAAACGTGCGTCGCATGGGATCGGTCCCTCGTGAGAGAAACGTGCGGCAACCGTCATGGTAAGTCGACGGTCGAGAAGACCCAATACCGACAGGAATTCTCCAGCATACCGGACGAGGCCGGGGAGAGTCAAACCAGCGCGACAATTTGCCGCATGGCTTTGGGTGCAGGCCATGTGGTGAAACAGCGGCCACGAAGGGGGCGCAATCGATGGCTGGGAGCCATCGGTCCATGACGCAACAGGGCGTCCCGCCCGCCGGAAATGACGTTGCGGGACGCCCGATGCAATGTGCCCTTTCGCTCTCGCCGTTTTATTGCCTATCAAGAAAACGGCGTTGTTATTCGGCCTACCAAGGCGCAGCCAGCGGCAGGCCGAGGATGCGGAGCTCGTCCATGACACGCTCGAAGCGCTGGGGGCCGGAAAGGGTGTGCCAGTCACCGGGGGTGCCGAAGACCTGCTGGTCAAGCCAGTCGTAGAAGGTCGCCCACGCGGCGTCGGCGTCGAACTCGCCGCCTTCACCGTCCATCATGAAGTTGCCGCCGCCGAACATGAATGACTCCTCCTCGCACTCGTCGGGGATGTCATTTTCGTTTTCGTCTGCACTGATGCTGTTCGCGATGTCACATTCGTCGGGAATGCCGTTTTCATTGCAGTCCTCACTCGTGCTACTGGCGATGTCGCACTCATCGGGGATGTCGTTGCCATTACAGTCGAAACTCGCCAGGAAGGCGCGGGCCAGATCGCATTCGTCCGGAATGCCGTTTTCATTGCAGTCTTCGCTGACTTCCTCGTTCCCGTCGGGATCGAGTGGATCGATGTCACAGTCGTCAGGGACCCCGTTATTATTACAGTCGTATTCACATGAATCGATCACCCCGTTCTCATTGCAATCATCAGCCCCGTGCGCGATGTCGTAGTCGTCGGGCTGATCGTTGCCGTCGCAGTCCGGCTCGCAGGGATCAGGAATGCCGTTTTCGTTGATGTCGGCCACCATCTCCTCGG